>MJGMD1__coassemble_1796_pt1 | contig 238052 bp, 186 predicted proteins | sample MJGMD1__metabat2_low_PE_010 | metagenome-assembled genome bin MJGMD1 | reverse complement strand
AATTGTAAAAAAAAATATATTTGCACTTTTGAAATACATGAGTTCTTCAAGAACTTATGTTATTATATATATGGTTGATATACAATGAAATATGCGTTTTATGAAGTGTGTTTTGTAAATGACACTATATCTGTAATATAAATGGAAAATGATATTTTGAAGCCGGTGGCAGAAGAATAAAATATTTTAGCCACAGGTAGGAACAATCAATTTATAGATGGCTCTTTTTAGTTTTTCTTTGTCTTCTTGTCGAAATATTGGGAGGGTGTCAAGCTATATTCTTCTTTAAAACATTTAGTAAAATAGGCGGGAGAAGAAAATCCCACTTGATACCCTATTTCCGCATACGTATATTTATTTGTTAAAATCAACCCTTTCGATTTTTCTAAGCGGTATTTCTTCAGATAGTTGTTGGGCGTATCTCCGAATTTCAATTTGAATTTCTTATAAAAATGAACCCGCGACAATCCTAAATCGTCTATTAAAACATTTAAATCGCAATCATACTCCATATAGTGCGCTTTGACGTATGCTAAGATTTTCTTTTCAAATTCTTCCCATTCTTCGTCAGCGGAAGTCTCTGTAGCTTGTTTATCTCCATGCGATGTTTCTTCCAGGGATGGGAGTTTTGCTTTTTTTATTTTCCTAAACAGGACTATACAGATTGTTAACAGAAGAACAAAACCAAGTATTCCGCCGGAAAAATAAGTTTGCAACCGTCGTTTATCCATCTTTTTTTCTTGCAACAGAAAATTTATTTTTTGTTGCAATTCTGTCACATCCAATCCCTGATTATGATATACCGAAACGTTACTCTTATCGATAAGGAAAGTAGGCAGTAAATTTTCTTTAGGAACCGATACATGGTTGACAATTTTCATACCTACATCTAATACCTTTCTTCCTCCGGTAGGATAGACAATAGAGGCTGTAAGGATACCCTCTTTAACGGCATAAATACCTTTGTTATATCCTAACAAGCCGTCCACGCCAATAATGATTGGCATATGCTGGATTTGGTTTTTCCGTAATACTTCGTGGGCTGTAATGGCTATGGCATCATTGAAAGCATAAATCACGTCGACCGTTTTCAAAAGGTCCAGGTTTTCCTCCAGAATATATTTCGTCGATTCCACATTTTTTCCTCCGGAATCATCTCCCGAGACAATTGTAGAAATAGACATGTTTTTCAAAGGATATAATGCATTTACGAAAGCCGCTTCCCTTTCCAGAGTAGCTGTCGACTTATCGTGTCCTTTGATATGAAGAATATGTGTAGGTTTTTCTCCCCTGAGTAGCTTTACATAATCTGCCGCTTTCGTGCCAACTTCCCAATTGCTCGCCCCGACAAACGAGACATATTTGTTGGAAGACAACTTTCGGTCGACCAACAATACCGGGATATTGTGGAAATCCTGATTGTTGAAGGTCTCTATCAAGGCACTGTCTTCCAAGGGGGAAACGATAAGGAGGTCCACTTTGTCTTTGATGAAAAACTGGATATCGTCTATCTGTTGCCCGATATTGCCGGAAGCATTTTTGATGGTTATATCTACATTCTCGTAGAAACCGGCTTCCGACATGATTTCCTGATTCATCTGTTCGCGCCATTCTCCACCCGTACATTGAGAAAAACCGATTCTAACCTGTTTCTTCTCCCCTGTGCACGAAACCAGGCTTCCATACAGAAAAGCGAACAAAATCCACCGGATAAAATATATCTTTGTCATTTGGGATACGATGTTTTTTAGGTATTATGGAATAATAAATCCTTACAAAGATAGTTTTTCTGAAATACACAAAGAAAAAGAAATAGCAGATAGACAAATTTAACGCTCTGTGAAAGACCGCAAAATCCTACTACCTGCCATCTTGGTCATATTATTGAGAAATAACAATGCTACCGTGTTGAGACTCCAGTAAAAGATCTTCGTCGGGTACTGGTACGCTTTTATTATTAACCGTTATATGTTTTCCTTTGCTATCGGGGAGGCGGAGTTTTATTTTCCAACCTTTTTGCTCGGATACATAATTTAGCGTATAGGTTTTATCCTCTTTTGAAATAGAAAGATCAAACCAGTTATCGCCTATACGCAACCGTTTCAACGACATGGATTTCCATTTGGACGGGAGTTTGGGAGTAAGAGTGATTTCTTTTAAATCGGCTCGAGGCTCGACTCCGAAACAACCGGAAACCAGACCGGTTGCCATTCCGTAAATAGTCCAAGCCTGGAAAGGACACCCATAATCCGGCATCATTTCGTTGATAGCGCCAGGCATCGTCCGGCCTATTGTTTTCGCTATCATTCCGAGATATTCCACGGATTGGTCGATTCGGCCATAGTTCGCTTCTGCCACAGCTTGTACGCCGGTGGCGATGGTCATCATACGTTTCCGGTCGACAGCCGATAAATAAGGACCGTATTCGCCGCAATTATGCTGATAAATAGCTTCCAGAGCTCTTATGGCTCTTTCCTGTGGGGCTATTTTACATTCCATAGGCGTGTTGATTACCCAGTTTTTGTTAGTGAACCAACCTTTATGCACGCCGGAAGGATAATTTTTTCCGATGTCTTGTAGCAAGTTCTCATAATAAGCAACGATTCGCCGGGCGTCTTCTCCTTCTAATTTCTTTGCTTCCTCTATCGCTCCTTCAGTTACCTGCAAAGCCATTTCTTTGCTCCCGTAAAAATCGCAATAGCTGACAGCTTCTTCATCCCATAATTCCTTGTTTATCTTTTGTTTCAAAACTTCAGACTTCTCCTTGTACACTGTCGCTAAACTGTCTTCTTTAAACAGGTGAGCCATATTCGAGGCAGCTTCCAGTGCTTGTTGGGTATACACCGCTACATCGATTAGCTCTGCATTCAGCCCTTTCACTTCCATAATCCCGTACCCTTCCGGGAAAAGATCCTGATTGGTGTCCATTGTTTCCGTCAACCAGGTTATGCCCTTCTTCACATTCGGGTAAATTTCCTCCAGCAACTCCTTATCGGCAGTCCATTCGTATGTTTTCCACAAAGCCAGGATAAAATGGGCTGTTTCTTGGGTATTCCCGAGATTTCCGACCTGTCCATTGTTCGACATTTCGTGGATGATTCTTCCATTTCGGTTTACTTTATCCGAGACGTTATTCAATAAACGCAGGGTGGATTTGACTAAATCGAATTTGCCTGTCCGCAACACGCCTTGCAACGCATACGAATTATCGCATCCAAACAACCAGGGATATTCTACGGCTCCGGCACCGAGAAAATATCCAATAGTATCCACATCCATTTCCAGCCAGCGGTTATTGATTAAAGTCCAATAATACGCTTGTTCGATTTCTTTATCAGGAATGGAAATCTCAGACATAGATAATAATTCTTCTATCGATTTCTTTTTCTCGAGTATTTGTTTTTCACCGTTTGCCAGAAGGGTATGGCAATTATCGATTGCTTGCCCGTAACTTTTAATTGAAGAGGCGAGGACATAATTTATTGTTTCTTTTTGACCGGGTTTCAGGCAAAGTGTGGTATACATGCAGGTAGGCGTAACCGAGCCTTGAGTCCGGATAGATTCGTTTCCTGTTTCGTAGGAGGAAACATTGTGGTCGCATTTCCAGGCCATATACCATTGGTGCAATGAATCTTTTGCAGTAAACAATTCACCCTCTTTGTTCCATTCTACAGTATCAGGACCGTTGTGAATACCGTTTTCTTCGGAAAACCATACCGGAAAAAGGTCGACATTGACTAAAAATCCCAAACTGATAGAACGTTCTTCATGGGTCGTATTCTCTACGGTATAAGAAACAATGATTCCCGGCTGCGTATCCGAGGCGAATTGGGAAGCCGACAGTTTCAGTCCGTGTAGTACATCTCCGAAATCAAACTGGGTTTGATGAGGATATACCTTCATCTCTCGGGCCCGGAGTATCGAGTCTTCATTTGAAGCAATATCGGCTATTTTCATCCAATATCCGTCGGCCATTTTAAATGATCCTGTCCAAATACCACCCATTTCTCCCGGAACATGACTGCCTGTATCCGGAAACATAGCATCCTGTGTACCTACTATCTGTGCCTTTCTTCCGGAGGTAACATACAGCTTGCCACCATTTACCCCGTGATTGGAAAGACCGTTGAAGCAACTATGCCAGGGAGCATCAGACTGTTTTTCCACATTCGAGCAACCTCCCGACAAAAGTCCTATTAACAATATAACCGTTAATTTATACATAGCTAATTCTATTAAAGAAAAAGAAACCCGGTATCAAAAATACCGGTTCTCTTTTTCATTTCTACTAATATCCGTTGTTTTGTTGCAAATTCGGATTGGAATCCATTTGTACCTGAGGAATAGGGAACAGTTTACGGAAATCTTCACTCTGTTCCTTGTAATCCCATGCATTTCTCCATACATCAAAACGAATCATATCGTTTCGGCGCCAGCCTTCCCAGGCAAATTCACGGCCACGCTCCGCTAATAAATCGGCAGCTGTCAGCCGGGAGAGTTTATCAACCGGGTTATTCCCATTTCTTGTCCGTACCTGATTGACAAGGTCGAGAGCTTCCGTATCATTCGGATCCAAACGGAATAAGGCCTCGGCGCGCATCATTAGAACATCGGCATAACGCAGGATAGGCATATCATTGTTCAAGCCTCTTTCTACCATTGTGCCACCGATACCGTCCATCAGATATTTTACACCTCTGGCACCATCCCAGTGGTCGGCATTGTTTACCGGGTCGGAACTTGTAAAATCGATTGTATAATCCAGTTGGCGGATAACTCCTTTGTCGTCCTGTTGCATAATAGGTTCACCGTCTGAACCCACCTGCGGGCCATAGAGGAAAGCCTTAAGACGAACATCGTTATCATCATATGAACGGATAAAAGACGGAAGCGCTGCTGTCCCCTGCCATCCTTGGGCAAAAGAACCGTATTTAGCCCGTAAATCGCCCAAAGAGAATAAGTAACTGATATTTTCCGGATAGGTATTCTGGCTTTCACAAATCATCGGGAAAATGATTTCCTTGCTTGTGTAGTTATCCCATTTGAACACATCTTTGAAATTATCTTCCAGCACATATCCGCTGTTGCGCATGATGTCGGAAGTCAAACTGGCAACCTCGTTCCATTTGGCATTGCCTTCTCCCAGGAAAACTTCTGCATTCAGGTAGAGTTTAGCCAGTAGCGTTTTCGCTACATACTTGTTCCACCGTCCGTATTCAGAGGTTTCCGGCAGACAGTTGTCGATAAGGTCGATTAGCTCCGATTCCACAAAATCATACAATTCTTTACGTGTATTCTGCTTAGGCGGATTTTGTGCATCATATGTGCCATTTGTAACCAAAGGCACATTCCCAAAATGGTCGACCATCAGAAAATAAGCAAAAGCCCGTATAAAGCGGGCATCCGCGCGCATTAATAAAACCTCTTTGTCCGTTGTAAAATTACTCTTGTCGATTATGTCGATATAAGAATTGGATACGGCGATAATTTTTGAGATGCCGGTATATATTCCGCTTAACTCGCCATTATCGGGAGTCCAGGTATGCAAATGGACTGCCTGTGCATCCCCTTTCCAGTCGGCGCCACGGGCAGGCGCAATCATATCGTCGGCAGAAATACCGATTTTATATACAATTTCAGACCAAATACCTAAGGTCGCATCTACGCCGGAAAGCCCGTTCAGAAATTCTGTCTTTTCTTTATAAGCCGATTCATCCGTGAGTTGGCTATCCGGAATGACATTCAGGTCCGTGCAGGAAACCATGGAAGCCATGAATGCCGATATCATGATTAATTTTTTCATTTTCTGATGAATTAAAAGTTAATATTCAAACCCAATGTGAAAGTACGTGCCTGCGGATAACTGCAATAATCGATGCCGATTGCTTTTACATCCTTATCTGAGCTGACATTACTTACTTCCGGATCGTATCCGGTATAGGAAGTGATGGTAAACAAGTTCTGGGCCGTTACATAAATACGCCCGTTCTTGATGACTTTAGGCAACGAGAAATTATAGCCCAGAGTAATATTATCCAATTTCAGGAAAGCGGCATTTTCCACCCACCGTGAAGAAGAATATACGGTTCCACCTCCGCCTGCCTTGTGAAACTCGGCACCTTCTATGTTTGTATTCTGTCCGGGCAAACGGCTGCCTTGTGCTAACTCAGCCCGTGTATTGTTGTACACGCTGACACCGAGGTTCGAACGCAGGCAAACAGATAAATCCCAGTCCTTATATTTGAACGAGTTGTTGAAACCGATAATAACATCCGGCAACGCGTCGCTGATTACTTCGCGTTCGTCCGATGCGAATACTTCCTGCCCGTTTTCTATGCCGATAAAACGACGTCCGTAGAACGATCCGACCGATTCCCCAACACGTAATATTTGCGTATTGCCTGAAGCACCGGCTCCACTTACCACACCGTACACGATATCTTTGTTGTTGTAAAGTTCGGTTACCTCATTTTTGTTATAAGCCACATTCAAATTGGCATCCCAGTAGAAATCTTTCGTGCTGATGACTGCTGCATCCAGTGAAAATTCAACTCCCCGGTTTACCATTGCTCCGATATTATCCAGATAGGTGGAACTTACTGCCGGTTGGATGGCATCGATTGTCAGCAACAAATTGGAGGTCTTTTTATTGTATACATCCAACGAACCACGGAGGCGGTTGTTAAAGAAGGCATAATCGATACCCACATTAAACTGGGCGGTCTGTTCCCATTTCAGGTTTGGATTCGCGATGGCGGTAATTCCATACGACGGATAAGCAACGCCACCGAAAGAAGTACCCTCCTTGCTGTTGATTGAATAAGTTTGGCTATAACGGAAATTACCAATATCCTGGTTCCCGGTTATACCATATCCCAACCGTAGTTTCAAATCGTCAAGGAACGATACATCTTTCAAAAATTCTTCCTGTTTTATTTTCCAAGCAAAGGCTCCTGAAGGAAATACCGCCCACCGGTTATTCGGACCGAAACGGGAAGAACCATCGCGCCTTACAGTGGCGGTGAACATATATTTATCCATCAGATTATAATTCGCACGGGCATAGAAGGAAATCAACCGGTTTTTTTCCTGATTGTTCCGGGCCTCTTGGGTTCTGGCTCCTCCTACGTTATTCGCTCCGAGGTTGTCGTTTACAAAGCCTTCTGCCCGTACAGTCGATATATAATTATCAAATTCCTGCCAGGAATAACCTGCCACCACATTCAAGGCATGAATTTTATTAAATGTTTTATCGAAAGTAAGATAGCCTTCCAGTAAATAATTGGAATAGCGGTTACTTTCCGTTACAGCACGTCCTTCCACATTCTCGGCCGCTTTCGAATGGATTGGCTGGTATGCTTTCCGGTTGATATTATCTACATCATAGCCTAAATTAATTTTACCGAATAACGTTTTAGGAAGGAAATAATAAGTTGCGTCCGCATTTCCGATAAAACGGTCGCCGCGTGATTTATCCGACATTTGTTTGGCCATTGCTACCGGGTTGCGTACGGTTTCCGCGTATTCATTGAAAGAACCGTCTGCTTTATAAACCGGTTCGGTCGGGTTTGCTTTCAATGCATTGTTGATAATACCGCCATTCGCACCACCTGTCTGCTGTTCCAGTACATTATCCAATTTATAGTACGTGTTTGTTGCATTCAGGTTGAAGATTAAACGGTCTTCAAACATCTTGTGCGTCAGGTTAAAGCGCAGTGAATAACGGTCCATGCCGGTTCCGATAATGATACCGTCTTGTCCCGAAGCGCTTAATGATGCCCGGTAGGATGTGTTTTTATTTCCGTTGCTGAACGTAACATTGTGTTCGTGTACCACGGCTGTGCGGAAAATTTCGTCTTGCCAGTCGGTGGAGGCCGTACCTGTAGCGTCGGGTACATACTGGCGGTATTGGTCGGCGCTCAATATGTCAATCTTATTGGCAACCTGTGAAAAACCGACAGAACCGGAATAGCTTACCGAACGGATGCCGTCTTTTCCCCCTTTTGTAGTGATTAGAATCACACCGTTTGCACCACGCGACCCATAGATGGCTGTGGCGGAAGCATCTTTCAATACGGTCATCGATTCGATGTCGGAAGCGGGAATCATCGACAAGGGATTGATTGATAGATTGTTTAACCCCGCATCGTTGCCAACGCTCAGTGTCGACCGGGAATTATCGATGGGTACTCCGTCGATGACATACAGTGGTTCACTTGAGGCCGAAATCGAATTGACACCACGTATACGCACGTTGGTATTCGCTCCCGGCTGGCCGCTGGTGGAGGTCACCTGTACGCCGGCAATATGCCCTTTGAACAAGGATTCGGGGGAAGTTACCACTCCTTTGTTGAAGTCGGAACTTTTCAACACTTCGATCGCTCCGGTGGCGTCCGATTTTTTAACGGAGCCATAGCCCACGATTACAACTTCGTCCAATATTTCGGAATCTTCGAGCAGTTCAATCACAGCTTCCGTCTGGTTCTTTTGTAAAGGTACCTCTTTTGTCAGATAGCCGATGTAAGAAATGACTAAGACAGCCTGGTCGGGAACGTTCTCGAGTACGGTACGTCCGTTCAGGTCGGTCATATTCCCGTTCGTCGTACCTTTGATAATTACATTTGCGCCGATGATAGGCCCTGCCTGGTCGTTGACCACGACCGTTACTTTACGATAACTTTGAACAATCTCCGATGAGTTTTTAAAACTGACCGGTTCTGTTTCGGTGCCCGCCCATAAAGGGTGAGCCATGCTCAGAAGCAACGATGTTCCGATTAATACTACTTTCATAAGATATTAAATTTAAGGAAATCTGATACGTGTTGTCGGTATGCTGATTTCCGGTTTATGATTTATTCTGAAAAAATCGTTCGAAAAAACGGTAGGAAATTTAGGCCTCAGCGGATAACATATGTTTTTTTATCGGGGCCGATACCTTTTAATGTTAATGATTTCCAGTGGGCCGGTAAAATCGTACGTTCCTGGATGATCCCTTCGTCGGTTATTTTCAACCCTCCGAAGCCGGATAAAAGAACTTGCAGTAAGCCGCCTGCTCCGGTACAGAAATAGGGGTTGTTGGAAAAAGCGGATTCCGATAAAACACCGAACGGGGGACGTTTATTGGGTAAATAACTCTTTTTGAAAAATTCATATGCCCGGTCGCGATCTCCTGATTTCGCATATAAAATAGCCAGGATAGCATTTCCCATAGCCGGGCCGTCTTCGTGAATCTTGTTGGCATAATAATCCAGGTTCTTTTTCATGCTTTCCGGTTCAGCTAAGATATCCAGCGGATAACTCAACAGGTTGACATCCGCCTGCTTGATTATTTCTCCGGCATAGGTTTCATTTTCTTTCATTACACCGTCGGCCATCCAATGAAAGCGTAGTTTAGCTGCTATTTCTTTCCATTCCGGTTCGGCTTGTTCTCCTACGATAGCGGCTGCTTTCGTTGCACACTCCAGTGCAAATTTGGCCGAACCATTGGTAAATGCGTTGTCATTCACGTTCGGGGCGAATTCATTGGCGCCTACAACGTTCTTGATAGAGTAACTGCCGTCCTCGTTTTTGACTACCCGCGATGCCCAGAAGTCGGCCACCTGTTTCAGTACCGGATATCCTTCCGATTTGAGCCAGTTGCGGTCTTTGGTCACGCAATAATAATTCCAGAAAGCTATTCCGACATCGGCTGTAATATGATGTTCGAAAGTTCCTGTCAGGCACCAGGTGGGGGTGGCTTCCTCACCTGTGTCGTCCGACTCCCAGGGATACATACATCCTTTGAACCCGTATAGGGTCGCTTTTTGCATGGCTTTCTGTAGTCTGTCGTAACGGTAATCCACACAGGAACGGGCCATCCGGTTGTTCAACATCAGTAGGGGAGGATACATCCATAACTCTGTGTCCCAGAAAACGTGGCCGTTGTATCCGGTTACTGTGGTAAGACCCATGGGAGGAATACTCAGGCGGGTATTTTCTCCTGCCGAGGCATACAAATTGTACAATGCCAGACGAATATCGCGTTGGGCTTCTTCATCGCCTTCTATTTCTATATCACTTTGCCATAAGCGCGCCCAGGCTTCTTTATGGCCGGTTAAAAAATAGTCTATGTCCGATTGCAAAGCAAATACTGCCATCCGTTCTGCTTCCGATTTGGGGTCGTTGAAATCTTTGGAGGAACAAACTGCTCCGATCAGGGCAAAGCGGTAGTGTTGGCCTTTTTTCAACTGGACTTTAAAACCCATCGATTGATGATGGGCGGTTCCGTACAAGGCTTCGATAGCAGGTCTGTCCGTATCAAAAAGGAAAGCGGAACAGGTTACCAGGTCCTGCATGCCGGTACGGCTTTTGGCCTGGGAAGTATAAACCGGGAGTTCGATTTCTGCATCTTTATATAATTTGTAAGTTGCAGAGGTCTCGCTCAGCTCTTCCGGGAAAATAGTGGAATTGGCAACATCCAATTCAAAGGAAGCGATTGGTATTAATTCTACAACAACCATTCCCATATAGGGGAAATTCCGGAGTGCGCGGATAGAGTAATGGATCGTGGCCTTCTGTGTCTGTACGACTGTTTCCAAATAAGCCTCTTTCATGTTCAGGTTCTGATGCCAGGCTGTGATATTCTTTTCGGAGACAGGGGCTCCGTCCAGCTTCAATTGTAAATTTGTAAAAACAGGCCCTCTTACAATGCGGCTTACGCCTTCTTTGTCCTCTTTATCGTATACTCCGTTCAGAACGATGTCGGTAACGCTAAAGAACTGGGAACTAACCAGACCAATTCGACCATTGGCTAGGGTTACTCCGTTATAGTTTTCTCTTGAGGAAGTAGATAGTATCCAACTTCCTTCATCCGATGCAGAAGCAACATTCCCAGCAATCAGCCAGAAAAGGATTACGTAAAATAAATGTGTGTTCATGGTACTTAAAACGATAAAAAATGTTTTTCAAAAGTAAAATATCGAAAAGAAAACTTATTGTCTAAATCCGTTTTTCCATATAACTACATTTTACAAAGAGGATAAAAATGGATAAAATTGGAATATGGAATTGATATGAAAAGAATACAATTGCTTTATGTATAGTAAATTAAGAGTGTACTTGTTTTATATAACGAAACGATACAGATTGATGTGAAAAATCGGGATTTAGTTATCAAAATATCTGAAATGGGAGATGTATCCGAGTAAAAATTAATACACTGTAAAATAGTGTTAGTCGCTATAAATAATATTAATGAATGGTGTTTGTGTTCTCTAATGCGTTTGCTTTTTTTATACCCAATCATTTTGTTTTTGAGGCAGGCAAAAATATTTACGAGAGCGTCATTAATATTTTCGAGGTAGTCAAAAATGTTTTTGACTACCTCGAAAATAGATTTTCTTGGAATGAAAAAGAAAAATAATATGTGTATCTTTTTGAAAAACAGCAGGTAGTTTGAATTGTTTACTACCGTATAAATTCCACGCATTTGGAATTTATACGGTAGGCGTTTGAGCCATCTGGGCGGGCTGGGGCTTTACCCCCGCAATCTTGTCAATAATGAGAGCAATCGCTCCATTACCAGTAACATTGCAAGCTGTTCCGAAACTGTCCATTGAAATATATAAAGCAATCATCAGAGCCTGTAGTGTCTCATTGAAACCTAATATACTTTCCAATATACCCAATGCTGCCATAATAGCTCCTCCCGGTATCCCCGGCGCGGCAACCATGGTGATACCCAGCATCATGATAAAGTTTAATATACTTAAGAATGAAACTGGTTGTCCGGTCAAATACATAATAGCTAAAGCACAAGCAAGAATTTTCATTGTGCTGCCTGCAAGGTGTATGGTGGAACAAAGTGGGATTACGAAAATAGCAATGCTCTCTCTTACTCCCAGCTTAATGGTTTGAGTCAAAGATACCGGAATGCAAGCAGCAGAGGATTGTGTTCCAAGGGCTGTCGCATAGGCAGGCATCATTGTCTTTAATGATTTGAATGGGTTCTTGCCGGATATACTTCCGGCAATAAGAAATTGGATAACCAATAACAAAACATGTAAAATGAAAACGACGACAATTACTTTCAGGAACATGCCGATGATGCTTACAACTTGTCCGCTTACTGTCATATTCAGGAAAATGCCGAAGATATGAAGAGGTAATAATGGAACGATAACCGTATCGATTAATTTTGTAATAATTGCTCCGAAATCCGAGAATCCATCTTTCAAGGTCGTTTTATCAATGTAACATAATCCGAGCCCGATGGTGAACGAAAGCAAGAGGGCTGTCATAACATCCATCAGTGGTGGCATGGCTATAATAAAAAGAGGGGTCAAAGAAGCCATGCCTCCAGGTGTATCCAATGCCGTAAGTTCAGGATTTGGGGATAACATATGTGGAAAAATCGAAGAACAACTGAAGTAGGTAAGTAGACCTGAAAAAATAGTGGAGCCATATGCCAGCAAAGCTGTAATAGCTAATAGTTTACCTGCTCCTTTTCCAAGTTCTGCTATGGCAGGGGTAACAAGTCCCAATATGATTAAAGGAATGGAAAATGACAGGAAATTACCGAACAGGGAGTTGAACGTAACAAAAATACGGGCAATCCCATGGGGTAGAAATTGGCCGAATAATATACCGGCTCCGATGGCAATAACAACTTGCCCCAATAATGAGATTTTTAATTTTTTCATTGTATCTTTAATTTTAATACCGGGATACAGGAAGGTTGTCCATGTATAACGGTTTCCAGGTTAGTTGGAAATAATGAGTTTATAGAAAGGGCCTGGTAGGCTATGATTTGAATTTACTTTTGGAGGTGCGGATTGTCACTGAAAAAAGGGACATTGATCTGGAAGTAGAAAGCAGTGGCATAAAGAGAACGGTGCTCATGCCGGTTAATTGTCTTTTTCATTGTATTTTATGTGTTTCTTTGGGTTAATTATGGCTACAAACTTAATGAAAAAAATAGTTGGCTATCAATGCCTGCTTATTGGTTTTAAGTTTCTTTTTGTGTTTTTATGAGGTCATTCCTAAGTAATCTCTGAATGAAGATATTAACAGGATATTTGACGGATGAATATAAGGATTGTCGAAAATGTATTACTTTTGCCGTTAAAATAAACTCTTAGAGACGTGAGACATAATAAATTGACTGTTTTAATAAGCGTTTTATGCTTGGTTTCCACATTTGCTTCTGCTCAGATCGATTCTTCTTTTTATCGTTCGTTAGTAAAGGAAAAGACGTTTCCCTCCCGGCTCGATAAAATAACATCGTCAAAGGCTTACCAGATGACGTGTGTCGGTGTGCCTTTGGTGGTAGGAGGGTTGATACTGAAGCCAACGGATACCCAATTTAGAAATCTTAGAAATTCATATATTCCTGGTTTTCGTAATCCTTATGATGATTATTTGCAATATGCTCCTGCCGCAGTGATGTTGGGATTGAAGCTCGGTGGGGTAGAAAGTCGCAGTTCGTGGCCCAGGATGCTGGTGTCTGATGCTTTTTCCGTGGGGGTTATGGCATTAGTTGTCAATGTGATTAAACATTCGGCATCGGTTACCCGCCCTGATGATTCAAATGACCATTCGTTCCCTTCCGGGCATACGGCAACTGCATTTATGGCGGCAACAATGATGCATAAGGAATATGGCGGAAGAAGCCCGTGGTATAGTATTGGAGCCTATACGGTAGCAACTGCAACCGGACTGAGCCGTATAGCAAATAATAAGCATTGGTTGAGTGATGTAATGGTGGGGGCCGGTATTGGTATCCTTTCTACGGAATTGGGATATTTCCTTGCGGATCTGATTTTTAAAGAGAAAGGTATTACTCATTTTCCAGTTTATGAAAATCGGTTCGATGAGGATTACAGGCCTTCTTTTGCCGGGGTTAATTTAGGTCTTAACTTTATGTTGGGAGCTGTAAATTTGCCTGATGGTTCTGAAATGAAAATGTCAACCGGTAGCAGTGCCGGGTTGGAAGGTGCTTATTTTTTCACTCCCAATTGGGGTGTCGGCGGACGTTTTTCTTTGGCTTATTCGCCTTTATCAGTCAACGGTGTAGAGGAAAATAATGCGTTGAATACACTTTCAGGGGCAGTTGGTGCTTATTATTCGTATCCTGTTACATCTCGAATATTGCTTGGAACAAAAGCTTTGCTGGGATATGCTCATTATAATAAATGTACATTATCAACAATGGATATAGGGGCAACAGGGGGCATGACTTTCGGAACCGGGATTTCTGTAAGTTTTCTTCTTAAACATAATTTAGGCATGAAGATTTTCGGAGATTATAATTTGCTGCCTCCGGTAAGCCGTGATTTGAATAAAGTTCAACATCTGCTGGTTGCTGGTGCTTCTGCAAATATCCTGTTCTGATATGGATAATAGTGAAACTCCGTATTGGCATTTTACTGATTATTTTAACACATTTAGATAAATAAATCGTTTTCAAATGCGGGAATCCGAAAATATTTACTTTAATTTGTAACTTGATAAGGACGTATTTATCCTTTTCTTAAATGAATAGAATATGAAGGACACTCAGGACACTAATTTACCAATCGAGGAAACTGGTAAATTGGAAGAAGCTAAAGCACCGGAAACAACTCCGGAAAACATAACAGGTGAAGTTGTGAAAGATGAAGAATCGGGCACAGCTACTGATGTGGAAAACGAAGAGGTTAGTGAAGAAACAATGATTGCTGCCGGAAAGTTATCAAAAGAAGAAATTCTGGAGAAATTATCCGAGTTGGTTGGTGCTGCTGCAGAAGTAACTCGTAATGAGATAGAAGCTCTTAAACAGGCTTATTATAAAATCCGCCGTAATGAAGTGGAAGAAATGAAAAAAGAATTTCTTGAAAACGGGGGAGAAGAAAGCGAGTTTGTATCATCTGAGGACCCTGCTGAATCTAAAATAAAAGAATTTCTGGCTGTATATAAAGAAAAAAGAGCAGCACTTCTTGCTGAAGAAGAACGTCAGAAGGAAGCTAATTATGCTTTAAAACTCCAATTAATCGAACAACTGAAAACCCTGAGCGAAAGTCAGGATGATTTTAATAAGTTATACAGTGACTTCAAGGATATCCAGCAAAGATGGAAAGAAGTAAAGGATGTTCCTCAAGAACATGTGAATGAACTATGGAAAAGTTACCAGCTTTATAGCGAGAAATTTTATGATATTATCAAAATAAATAATCAGTTCCGTGACTATGATTTCAGAAAAAATCTGGAATTAAAAACGGCTCTTTGTGAAGCTGTTGAGAAGTTGCAGAACGAACCGGATGTAGTATCTGCTTTCCATCAATTGCAAAAACTGCATCAGCAGTGGCGCGAAATCGGTCCGGTGGCTAAGGAGTTGCGTGAAGATTTGTGGGCACGCTTTAAAGCTGCTTCCACGGTTATCAATAAACGCCATCAGGAACATTTTGAAGGTTTGAAGGCAAAGGAAGAAGAGAATCTGAAAGAAAAGACTGCTATCTGTGAAGAAATAGAAGGCATCGACTTTACTGTTCTTAAATCATTTAAGGATTGGGAAGAAAAGAGCAAAGAGGTGATTGCTTTGCAGGCAAAATGGAAAACCATTGGTTTTGCTCCGAAAAAATCGAATGTCAAGATTTTCGAACGTTTTCGTGCTGCATGTGATGCCTATTTCAATCGTAAAGGTGAATTCTACAAGGATATAAAAGCCGAGATGGAAAAGAATCTCGAGCTGAAAAAAGCTTTGTGTGAAAAAGCTGAAGCATTGAAAGACAGTACTGACTGGAAGAATACGACAGACAAAATGATTGCTCTTCAAAAAGAATGGAAGACGATCGGTTCTGTAGCGCGTAAACATTCGGATGCTGTATGGAAACGTTTTATTTCTGCTTGTGATTATTTCTTTGAACAGAAAAATAAGAATGTTTCTTCACAGAAGAGTGTGGAGCAGGCAAATTTGGTTGCAAAGAAAGAACTGATTCAAAAGATTCATGCGATAGAGGAAACAGACCATGACGAAGCTGTAGCAACTCTGAAAGGTTACATGGCGGAATGGAATGCTATCGGTCATGTCCCCTTCAAAGAAAAAGATAAGATATACAAAGAATATCACGAAGCTGTGGATGCACAATTCGACCGTTTGAAAGTTGACATGAACGACCGGAAGATGCAGACGTACCGTAGTTCGCTGAATGATATGGGAAACAGTGAAAGAGGTAAAGGTAAACTTTACGGCGAACGGGAAAAGCTGATGAGAATGTATGAGAGGATGAAGAATGAACTTCAGACCTACGAAAACAATATCGGTTTTCTTAGCGTTTCCTCTAAAGGCGGAGGCGGTTTACTGAAAGAAATGGAACGAAAAATTGAAAAGCTGAAAAGCGAAATGGAGCTGGCAATCAAAAAGATTGACGCTATAGACGAAAATTTGGAATAACAGTATAGGAAGCCGTCCTTTAAAAGACGGCTTCTTTTTTGCTTATAGTATATGGAATCTCTATTACATTATTTTAATCCGGGGCATGAAGCGGCCGTTCTGAGTGGCTCTCTTAATTATACGCCTTCGATTAATGTTCGCCGTATGATACGGGAACTGTCTTATTTGCCCGTATGGTATGCTGACCCTGAAGATTATGTTTATGTGGAGGAAATTAATGCTCCGCGTTTTTTCTCCTTACTGCCGAAAGAGTTTAAGCCTTTTGCATCGGTCATAACGAAAGACGGTTTATTCTCCCAAGCGGATTCTTTGCCGGAACTTGTTGCTGCCCCCTGGGGGATGTCTCCACAAAGCTTGGGGGTATATGATAAATTAAAGAAAAACTGTAATCTATCGCTTTCCATTCCGGACTGGAAAGATGAGTACCGGATATTAACCGGACGCCAGACTGCGGCGGTCTGCCTGGATAAGATACGTGAATCTTTACCGGATATGCAAATTCCGGTTTCTCCTAAGTTTTGTACAAAAATACATGAAGTGGAGAAGTATCTGTTTTTACAGAATGCCCCGTTCGTTTTGAAAACGCCTTACTCTTCGTCTGGCAGGGGGCTTTTATGGTTGACAGAAAGGAAACTGTCTCCTAAAGACCGTACCTGGATAGAAGGTGCTATCAAAAAACAGGGGATGGTCAGTATCGAATGTGCTTTAAATAAATATCAGGATTTTGCTATGGAGTTTTATTCCGATGGGGATGGGAATGTGCGGTATGAAGGCCTTTCCGTATTTGGCTCCGGGGCAAGAGGTGCGTATGCAGGAAATGTATTGGGTAGCCAGGACTATCTGAACAGCTTTTTTGTAGAGAACTTCGGGGAAACTCTTTTTGAGCAGATAAGAGAGGCGGTCCGTAAAGCCGTACAAGATATTTATGGTAAGGTTTACACGGGGTATTTGGGAGTTGACATGCTTGTCTATCGCAAAGCAGATGAATCGTTTGCCATTCATCCTTGCATTGAAGTAAATATGCGTTATACAATGGGAATGCTGGCTCTTCGTTTGAGCCAGAAGTATCTGGCACCGGGTGCGCGTGGTGATTTTAGTATTACTTATACAAGTCGTTCCGGAGAGGCATATGAAAACCATAGTTTTATGAAAAAAGCTTATCCGCTCGAGCTGGAAAACGGAAAAATAAAGGAAGGATATTTGTCTTTATGCCCTGTAACTAAGGAGACAGGGTACAGGGCTTATATGCTGATATTTTAGATTTTTCATTATCCCAATGTTTTATTTTATTAGTCAAAAGGCTCGGATATTGCAGGAAAGATATAAAAAAGGGTTGTTTTAGTAAAAACAACCCTGCTTACAATTTTCCGGCTATCGGATATTTAGCGGTTACTCCGGATATAATTCATAAATTCTTCCCTTGTTTTGGCTTGTTGGAATACACCGGTAAAGTCTGCTGTGGTTGTTTGGGAGTTTTGTTTTTCTACACCACGCATTTGCATACACATATGTTGTGCCTCGATAACAACCATTACACCGAGGGGGTCGAGTGTTTTCTGGATGCAGTCTTTAATCTGCATGGTCATTCGTTCCTGGATTTGCAGGCGGCGGGCAAAGATGTCTACTACACGGGGAATTTTACTTAGTCCGGTGATATAATGTTTAGGAATATAAGCAACGTGTGCTTTGCCGAAGAAAGGCAGCATATGATGCTCGCAGAGCGAATAGAAGTCTATGTTAACAACAGCAACCATCTGCTTGTAGTCCTCTTCTTTAAACATTGCGGAAGATAATACAGCACCCGGATCTTCGTGATAACCTTTTGTCAGGAATTGCATGGCTTTGGCTACACGTATAGGCGTTTTAATCAGGCCTTCACGGTCTAGATCTTCTCCAAGCAGATTGATAATGCTTTTATAATGGCTTGCAAGCTCTTCACGTTCCTGCAATGTGTTTTCGTTTTCTTCAATCATCATTAATTCAGCGGGATTTTAACTTCTTCCTTTACGATATACATTTCTTTTTTGTAAGCTGGAAATGCATCCATCAATAAGCGTTGCATCCGGTACGCTTCTTCGTGTGTCCGGAAGTCTCCGACACGCAGTTTCCAGAAAGGAGCATTGTAAGTAACATAAGTCGGGACATCCGGAAATAAGTCCTTTATTTCTTTTTCTTTCCGGAAGGCTTCGTCTTTGGATTTACGCTGGTTGTTACCGGAGAAAACCTGTGTACGGTATCCCTGTATTTTCAGGAAAGATTCGTCACCGCTTTGTTCCACGTCAGCCCCTTTTTTATGTGCTCCTACCAGGTTACGGATAGCATCTGATTGGTGTATATCTACCTGCCCTTTTCCTGCACCACCCGCTTCCATTGCATCAAATATGGTCTGATAGGAATCGTTGGTAGTTTGTGCGGACAGAGAGAATGCTCCAAACAACAAACAAAATGATAAGATGTAATATATTCGTTTCATATCGGATATATCAGAAGGTGTTGCAAAAGTTCAGGATTGAATCTTGCAACACCTTCAAAATGGATTTATTTATCAAAAGCTTCGATAATAGGCATGAATTTATCAACAGACAGAGAAGCACCACCGATCAAGCCACCGTCTACGTTCGGTTTAGAGAACAGTTCTTTGGCATTGCTGGCATTACAGCTTCCACCATACAGGATTGTGCAGTTTTCAGCAATTTCGTTACCATATTTAGCAGCTAAAGTGGCACGGATATGAGCATGGATTTCTTCAGCCTGATCTGAAGTTGCAGTTTTACCTGTACCGATAGCCCAAACCGGTTCGTAAGCTAATACGATTTTAGCGAAATCTTCAGCAGAAAGGTCGAATAAAGAACCTGCAATCTGAGCATCTACGACTTCGAAGTGCTTGCCTGCTTCTCTTTCTTCCAATACTTCGCCAATGCAGAAGATAGGAGTCAAACCGTTAGCTAAAGCTAATTCTACTTTTGTTTTCAGGATTTCCGGAGTTTCGTGGTAATAAGCACGTCTTTCAGAGTGGCCTAAAATTACATATTTAGCACCAGTAGAGGCAACCATAGAAGCAGAAACTTCACCTGTGTAAGCGCCGGAAACTTTATCTGCACAGTTTTCAGCAGCAACACCGATTTTGTTTGTATCGATAGCAGCAGCAACACTTGCAAGATGAGTGAACGGAGTACCGATAATTACATCGCAATTAGTAGTTTTACCTTTAAGAGCTTCATCTAAACCTTTTGCCAAAGCAAGACCTTCGGGAAGAGTAGTGTTCATCTTCCAGTTACCTGCAACAATATTCTTTCTCATGACTTAATTAATTAAATATATAATACAAATAAATTATTCTTTTATTTTGCGTTTCCGACGGAAGCGCAAGTAATCATATAACCAAACGAGCAACAAAGGTACGGTAAAAGTCAATAAGTTGGTTGCAAGCCGGCTACCTTCTTTTTCTTTCACCATCTCGCCGGACAAACCTTTTTCAATTTCTACCTTTACTTGATTTTCGTATGGAATATCGTTATAATGCCATTTCCCCAGGATGGTTCCATCTTTTAGCAAAACAAGCCCCGGGTTAGAACGGATAATTGTTTTCAGCAAGACATCATCTGCCATCCGGAAAGGATATTCGGCGCCAGTATTGTCACTCCATTCGGTGATAGCTTGCTCCGACGAGCCTGTTACACAATAGAAGGTAATGTTGTGTTCGAGTGCATAATCATATACATCGTTTATTTGTTCCACCTCGTCATCATCTGCATTCTCCAGTTTTGGAGCAATGAGTAGTAATACCGGTCTTGGATTATGGATGATTTCGTCGGTGACGTCTTCTCCTTTTTCATTGTATATATTAAAGGCGGCAACAGGAGGTGTGTATCCTTTTTTTATCAGTTCGGTTTTTGATTCGACAAAAGCCCATGTACTATCGTTCGCCGGATAATTTTCCAAGGTAAATTCTTTCTGTACTCCGTCTTTCTCATAAATAAAAGTATATTTATATTCATCTTCCGGGGCTCCGGGCGGAATTTCTGTCAGTGCGGGAATATTTGCTCCCAGCTTGTAGGGGCGGAAGTCGATGACCGGCAAATGATTGTAATTATGATAAGCAAAACCTATCGCAAAAATGTAGGCATATAATGCAATGAACCAATAAACTCTGTAAGTGTAACATTGGAAGATGCGCTGGTTATGAATAAATACGATAATAGCGGCAGCTAACAGAACAATATTTTTATAGAATGTCTCCCAATTACTGATAACCAGTGCATCCCCAAAACATCCACAGTCGGATACCGGGTCGAAAAGTGCCAGGTAAAGCGTTAACGGAGTCATGAAAGCCATGAAAAGGAGGGTAAGAAAAGAGACATACCGGCGGTAAACTCCAAACAACATGCATATACCTAATGCAAATTCGATTGCCGATAAATTGAAAGAAAATATAACCGTAAATGGCTGCAGTTTATCCAATCCGAATGATGCCAGGTATTCACCTATTTTTATAGCACCTCCCATTGGGTCGACCGCTTTTACAAAACCGGAGAATATAAATACAACTCCGATCAGTACGCGGCAGCACTCTGTAACTATTTTAATAACGGTGTCTTTATATTTCATTCTCCATATTCCAGTTTAATCAACCCGAACAAGGCGTAATTAATCATATCCATATAATTAGCATCGATACCTTCCGAAACTAATGTTTTACCGTCGTGACTTTCTATTTGTTTTGTACGATAAATTTTCATTAAAATCAGGTCTGTATAAGAACTGATACGCATACTACGCCATGCCTCATCATAGTCATGATTCTTGGCGTACATCAATTCTTTTGTTTGTGTGATGTATTTATCATACAGGCTTAATGCTTCTTCGTTACTCATATCCGTTGTGTCGGCATATCCTTTGGCCAGTTGGATAAGGCCGATTACCCCATAATTAACAATGGCAACAAATTCAGGGCGAATCCCCTCATCTACCATGCTAACGCCTTTCGTTTCAAGGCTGCGGATACGGTTAGCTTTAATGAATATTTGGTCGGTCACCGAGAGCGGACGCATGATGCGCCAAGAGGGACCATAATCTTTTAGTTTTTTTTCAAACAGCTCCCTGCATTGGGAGATAACCTTCTCGAACTGTTCTTTCGTGTCAGCCATAATCTCTTATTTATAAAGGCAAAGATACGGATAAATCCTGTGACAACAGGCATATTACATATTTTTTCATATAGGTAGCAGCTTACCTATATGAAAAAACTGCATGGGCATTTACTTTTGCCCATGCAGTTTTTATTTTGTATTGGTATGTTTGTTATGAACAGCGAAGTGAGCGTCCCGGTCTTAAAGTCGTTGTTTTTGAGATACCGTTAAGCTGACAGAGTTTGGAAACTGTCGTTCCATATTTAATGGCAATTGCTCCCAGTGTGTCGCCACTTTTAATCCGGTAATAAACAGGAGTGGCTTGTGAGGGAGTTTCTGTTTTTTTGTTGCTTGAAACGTTGCTGTTTGTAAGTGAAGCTACTGCTGCTGCGTCTGCTTTTACTGTAGTGGCCTTAGCAGGAGCTTTTTTTGCAACACTTGTTTTTGTCTCGCTTGAACCTGCTGCACTACAACGGATCGATTGCCCTAAACGTAAGACCGAATTGCGGTTCAGACCATTCAGGCGGCATAATTCATTTACCGTTGTTCCATACATGCGGGCAATCTTGCCTAAATTGTCTCCGGATTTAACCCGGTGAAACACCATGTGATTTGAAGAGGAGGTATAGATATTGCTTTTACGTCCGTTTATTTTCACATTACGGAAAACGTATATATCCTGATGCGGTACACTGTTTTCAAAATCGATAATTTCGGCAGGATTAATAGCCTGTCCAAGGAAACGAGTTTCAAAGTGAAGATGTGAACCTGTAGAACGTCCTGTATTTCCACCTAATGCAATAGGCTCACCGGCATGAACTATTTGATTAACGTCAACAAGAGCCTTTGATAAGTGACCATAGATAGTTTCGAGTCCATTCGGATGGCGGATTACCAGATAATTTCCATAGCCGCGGCGTTCAAAACTTCTGATACGGACTTTTCCGTCAAAGGCGGCATGAATTGTATCTCCAATCTGGACTTTCAGGTCAATACCTTTGTGCATACGACGGCGACGAGGACCATATTTAGACGTAATTCTAGTCATGGAATCCAAAGGAAAAAAGAAAGATGTACAGTCGATGGCGCAGGAATCGGGAAATGTAACGGCTGTTCCTCCACGGAACGGGTCAACCCATTGATTTTCCCAAGTAGAACCATATAATTCATCTGCAGGGAACATCAGGCTTTCTTTCGCCAGTTCTGCTTTTTCATTAATAGCAGCCAGTTCTTTTAATTCCAAATCTTTTTTGAAACCTACGCGGTCTGCCATCAGTTCGGAAACCTGATTTGCCATTTTCTTATTAATATGGCGGATTTCTTTGGATGTTTCCTGTTCAGTTTGTGCATTCGCCTGCACTGCCGATACCATAATTGTGGTACAACAAATGAATAGTAATGCTCTTATCTTCATTATTTTTATCACTTACGATTCTATTAGACGACGATAATTCGGAGGGAGACAAGAAGAGTCTCGTTTAACGTCAACTTGTCAAAGGTCGTAAATTTGTATAGACCAGCAAAATACAATAAAGAAAAATTTCCTCAATAATAAGGAATCATAATAAATACATGCTTTTAAAGTGTTGAAAAACAAAGCGTAACAGGAAAACATGTTTCACAACATATTAGCTGATCATGCCCCAATTCACCTTTCGTGCAAACAGTGTTTTTAACCTGTCATTTAACATCCTGTTGGCTTCGGATGTTAAATCCGGATCTTCGCTTAACACTTCTTTGGCTATATCACGGGCATATTGCAATATTTGTCCGTCCGCTGCAAGATTTGCAATTTTCAGGTCTATTCCTTCTCCGCTTTGGCGTGTTCCTTCAAGGTCTCCATGTCCCCGCAATCGTAAATCAGCTTCAGCTATTTCAAACCCGTTATTACTATTTACCATGATTTCAAGCCGTTTCCGGGTATCGTTGCTCAGTTTGTAGGAAGAGACTAATATGCAATAAGACTGCTCGGCTCCACGTCCTACGCGTCCGCGTAACTGGTGCAGTTGGGACAGGCCGAAACGTTCGGCACTTTCAATTACCATAACCGAAGCATTAGGAACATTTACTCCTACCTCTATTACGGTAGTAGCCATTAATATCTGTGCTTCTCCGGAAATAAATTTTTGCATTTCAGTGTCCTTGTCAACAGCTTTCATTTTTCCGTGTACCATGCATACTTTATATTCGGGGAAAACTTCCTTAAATGTTTCAAAGCCTTCTTCCAGATTTTTGTAATCGAGCTTTTCACTGCCTTCAATAAGCGGATATACAACATAAACCTGTCGGCCTAACCTGATTTCTTTTCGCAGGAAATCATATAATTGTGCTTTTTTATTGTCATAGCGATGGAGAGTTTGTATCGGTTTACGTCCGGGAGGAAGTTCGTCGATGACAGAAACATCTAAATCTCCGTATAGCGTCATGGCAAGTGTCCGGGGGATGGGAGTGGCAGTCATTACCAATACATGAGGAACGACAGCATTCTTCATCCATAACCGGGAGCGTTGTTCTACACCGAAGCGGTGTTGTTCGTCTATGATGGCTAATCCGAGTGAAGAAAAGATTACGGTTTCTTCAATCAGCGCATGGGTTCCGATAACGATTTGGATCTCTCCACTGGCAATGGCCGGCAATATCCGGTTTCGTTCCTTTTTCTTGGTAGAACCTGTCAGAAGCGCTACTTTAATATCCATGTCCTTCAGGAATTCCATTACCGTAGCATAATGCTGGTTGGCGAGAATCTCAGTAGGTGCCATCATGCATGCCTGACAATTATTGTCTACCGCCAATAACATGGAAAGTAGTCCTACCAGCGTTTTTCCGCTACCGACATCTCCTTGCAACAACCGGTTCATTTGTCGCCCGCTGCCCATATCGAGGCGTATTTCCCTGACAACCCGCTTTTGCGCGTTTGTCAGTTCAAAAGGCAGATAATCTTTATAGAACGTATTAAAGTAATGACCGACGGTAGGGAAGACTATTCCTTTGAGTTTTAGTTTTCTTAGGCTGGCGGTCTTGAGTATGTTTAATTGTATGAAAAACAGTTCGTCAAATTTCAGGCGGAGCTGTGCTTGCCGTAATTTGTCGACAGATTCGGGGAAATGTACATTCCGGATTGCTTCGGCAAATGGCATCATATGGATACGGTCCAGGATAGAGGATGGTAGTGTTTCCGGTAATATCCAATTCAGATGGCTGAGCAGGGCATATTGCATGTTTTGGATGGCACGGGAATTGAGGAACGACTTCTTCATCTTTTCTGATGTATTATAAAAAGGAGTCAGTCCGTTTGCCACTTGTTCCGCCTGTTCCACCGGGTCTATGTCCGGATGGGGAATGTTATAAATATGTCCGAACTCGACAGGTTTGCCGAATATGATATATTCTACACCGGCCAGTACTTTTTCTTTTATATAATTGATGCCTTGAAACCAAACTAAATCGATAGTACCTGTTCCGTCGGTAAATTTCCCTATCAACCGTTTGGTGCGTCCTTCACCTACAGTGTCATAATAAAGGATACGTCCCTTTAATTGTATATAAGGCATATTGCCTGTAATCTCGGCTACTTTGTAGAAGCGGCTTCGGTCGATGTATTTGTACGGAAAATAAAACAGCAAATCTTCAAAAGAAGAAATGCCTGCTTCTTTTTTTAATACTTCTGCTTTTTTAGGACCTACGCCCGGCAGATACATGATGGAGCGTTTATCGAGATCGAGCATATTGCGTTTTGATTCAATTTTTATGTACGATGTTCAAATAATGCCTCAGCCACTAATAAGTCAAACGGAGTGGTTATTTTTATATTTTCCCGGTTGCCCGGAACGGTCATGATTGTATGTCCGGCAGCTTCTACAACTGAAGCGTCATCTGTAAATTGATCGTCATAAGGTTGTTCATATGCCTGCATAAGCAGGTTATATTCGAAAACCTGCGGGGTCTGTACTGCCATATAGCGGTTTCTGTCTACCGGATGGGAACCTGTTTCATCTGTTTCACGCAGCGAATCAATCATGGGTTCTGTTGGAATGACAGCTTTGCAACGACTTGCTTCTGTAAAACAGGTCGTGATTACTTCCGAAGAAACAAAAGGACGGACACCATCATGTACGCCTACAATTATTTCTTCCTGATAGTCCGGGTTATTTCCGATTTCCTGTTGAAGAAGTTGCAGACCGTTCAGTACGGAATGGAAGCGGGTTGTTCCTCCATTTGCTATTTTGTGGGGAACTTTGCATCCGATTTCTTTACAAAGCATATTCCAGTAAGGTTGATGGTCTTCAGGTAATACAAGGATCAGGCCGGCTGATGCGTCCCACTTATAAAAAGTCTCGAGTGTGTGCATCAGAATCGGTTTGCCATTCATCGGAATAAACTGCTTTGGCAAATCACCTCCCATACGGAGTCCTTTCCCGCCAGCTACTATCAGGACATACTTTTTCATTATTCCAGTTCTTCTAAAACTTTTTTCACTTCTTCATCTACCTTATATAATTTCTCTTTACATAGCTTGATAAGCCGGGTTGCTTCTTTCACTTTTTCGGAAAGAATATCGACATCCAAATCTCCGTTTTCGATATCGGCAACTATTTTGCGGAGTTTTTCTACCGCGTCATTGTATGTTTCTTTCTTTTCTGCCATATGATTTTTTTATTTTACTATTTCGTCCGAATGTCCTTCTGTTTGTATCGGATTTATGTTTGTGTTTTTGACCGATGAGTGGACTTTACCCCCGGCAAAGCAGGTGACGATTTCATCTCCAACCTGAAGTTCCGTTGCCTGTTTAATAATTTTGCCGTCTTTCAGAGTCAAGGTATATCCTCTTTTTAAGATATAATCGGGGGATGCCATCCGTATAAACTGTTCGGTTAGCTGGATGAAGCGGTTATAGCTATCCAACCGGGAGACTGTCCGGCTTTTCAGGGAAAGTGCTAACGTATCCAATGAAGATGCGCGTAACTTTAATAAAGAAAACGCAGTGACCGGAAGTTGCGCTCCCAACTGTTGTAATAGAGAACGGTTACGCTCTATCCAGTTAATTGCCAGAGCAGGCAGTCGGTTGCCGAGCAGTTGGAGGAAGTTTTTTTGTTTTGCCAGGATATCTGTAGCCAAGGTACAAACATCTTGTTGGAGCTCTTCCAATTCTTCCGCTGCATTATCCATGCAGCCAATCAGAAATTCGGCAACAGCAGTAGGTGTTTTCATGCGGGTATGTGCAACCATGTCCAGAACCGTATCATCCCTTTCATGTCCGATACCGGTGATGATGGGAAGTGGAAACTGTGCACAGTTTGCAGCAAGCAGGTAGGAATCGAAACTGTTCAAGTCCGAAGTGGCACCGCCACCCCGTATAATCACTATCACATCAAATTTATCGGTATGAGGATAAATACGGTCTAAAGCAGCGATAATCGATTCTTCGGTTTTTTCCCCTTGCATTAGAGCAGGGAAGAGTTTGGGATAAAAAGGAAATCCTGCTTTATTTCCTGCAAGCTGGTTCAGAAAATCTTCATAACCGGCAGCCGTAGGTGATGTGATTACTGCTATCCGTTTGGGTAATGTCGGAAAAGGTAATTCCTTGTTTAGTGTAAATACGCCTTCTTCTTTTAACTGCCGGATGATTTCCATCCGTTTACGGAGCATATCTCCTAATGTATAGGTCGGGTCGATATCCAATACGGTTAGGCTATATCCATATAATTCATGGAATTCGATAGATACTTTCACCAGCACTTTCAGACCTGAAGCGAATGCCTGGCCGGTTTCCATCTCAAAATAAGGTTTGAGCATTCGGAATGTTTTTGCCCAAATGGAGCCCCGTGCCCGTGCTACTAACTGTCCCGTGATAGCGTTCTTTTCAATAAATTCCAGATAACAATGACCTGATGCGGCATTTGTCCGTACATCGCTTGTCTCGGCACGTACCCAGTATGTGTCGGGAAAAGCATTACGGACAGCTCCCTTTATGTAATTGTTCAGTTCCAAAAGGGACAGTTCCTGCCGTTTGTTGTTTATGTCGGTCTGATTATAAAGCATTTTTTCTTTCTTTTTTGTATGCCTTGTATATATTGGGAATGCCGTATCCAAGCTCCGGGTCCGGATGTTTGTATTGGCTGGAATAGCGGTGCAATACATCGATCATATCCCTGTTGTTTAACCAAGGTAATGCCTGCCATAAGCAAATTCCCAGGCCTGCCAGTATAGGTGTGGCAAAAGATGTTCCATTCGCATAGCGAATTTCCCCGGAAGGTTCGATTACGCAGCTGCCGGAACCTAACGCGACAGCATCCGGTTTTATACGCCCGTCGGCTGTATAACCGGTGGAGCTGAATGAACTTTTCCTTTTATCTTCGCAAATGGCTCCGACTGTAAAAATATTTGCTGCATCTGCAGGAAAGGTTATTTTCTCCCAGTTTCCACTGCCTTCATTACCGGCGCTACAAAAAATAAGAAGCCCTTTATTTGCCGCAAAGTCAGCGGCACGGCTGATAAAGGCCGTTTTACCATTCAGGTCGGAATGTTTATAAGATAGTTCATCCGCATCGAATGAGAAATAACCCAGAGATGAAGAGATAACGTCTACTCCTACACTGTCTGCATATTCCACAGCGGCTGTCCAATAGTCTTCTTCTATCGGAAATTCGGAATCGCTTTCTTCACTTTTGATCAGAAAATAAGAGGCTTGTGGGGCTGTACCTACCATAACCCCCGGGATATTGGCAGCGAGACAGGAGAGGACCTTAGTGCCATGGTCGTCTCCGACAAATACACTATGGCCTGGGAAAACTACATTATGCGTACCCAATAAATGCAGTGAATCAAAAGCAGCGATACGGTCCGCATTTTGAAAGCCGGCATCAATTACAGCGACTCGCATGCCTTCGCCCTGGAAACCTGCTTCATGTAATTTGATACCGTTTAGCATTTTTATTTGCCTGGTCGCATAGCCATATTTATCTTTTAGAGGTGTGTCAATACATTCGATGCGTTTTTTATCTTTGTATTCAGCGGGAGCTTTTCGTGTCCCTTTCCATACCCATTTGACCGAGTCGACGATAGATAGTTGTTTCAGTCGGTCGGCAACCGTACTGTCCGGGCATTCCATAACCACTGTTGTAAACCATTTGCTTTGTACAATAGGGATGGCGCCGGTAGAAGACAGCGTATCTATATAAGCAGGAGCAATGGGAAGATCGGATTCCGAAATGGCTATCTTATTTTTTTTACGTCTTTGAATAGCTTCCGTCGATAAATAATCTTCGGGGTGTTCCATACTGAATCCCGTGTCGCCTTTGTCTTTCAGGTAAACACGAAAACAGAAACTTTCCCCAGCCGACAGGTAAAGGGGGAATAAGCATAAAAATATAATATATTTGATATACCGGTTCATTGAAATTGATTTTCACATGTCTGCCGGACAAAATTACGAATTGTCGCGGACATAAAAAAGCCCGGCTTTTATCCGAAGCCGGGCTGCCTTGAAGATATCTTTTTATTCAAAAATATCGCAGATAGGAATTTCACGTTTTACGCTCTGCCGCAATGAAATAAGCGTTTCTGTCGCTGTGACTCCCGGAATTTCCTGGATACGTGTATTCAGCAATTCCATGAGATGTTCATTGTCGCGTGCATAAAGTTTAATAAGCATGGTATATGGACCTGTAGTGAAATGGCATTCCACCACTTCCGGAATTTTCTCAAATTCGGGTACTACGTCTTTATACATAGAACCACGCTCCAGTTTTACTCCGATGTAAGTACAGGTATTATATCCCAAAATTTTAGGATTAATATGATAGCCTGAGCCAACGATCACATTCATGTCAATCATGCGTTGTACCCGTTGATGAATAGCAGCACGTGAAACACCACATTCTTCGGCGACATCCTTAAAAGGAATCCGGGCATTTCTTGAAATAATGTTCAATATCTGCCGGTCCAGTTTGTCTATCTTTTCCATTTTCTACTTGTATTACTTTCCTGTTAATAGATTTAATGTATCAAAAGTATATAATAAATTTCAATACTATATCATTCTGAAAGAAAAAAGTGTAGAATAAATAATAAAAGAGAGCGAAAAATGCTCTTTAGCATATCCCGCTCTCCGTATTTTGTGTATAAAAGATATATTTGTTACTTTTTAGCAGCAGTGCTATCCTTTACGATATCAAGTAATTCTACTTCGAATTTCAGTACGCTGTTCGGTTTGATATCCGGTTGTGCACCACGTTCGCCATAAGCCAGTTCGGAAGGTACCCAGATGATATATTTAGAACCTACAGGCATTAACTGAAGAACTTCGGTCCAACCTTTAATTACTTGTCCGACACCGAATTCAGCTGGTTCTCCACGATCTACAGAGCTGTCGAATTTTGTTCCGTCCAACAGTGTTCCTGTATAGTGAACTTTTACTTTATCTTCAGCAGTCGGTTTTGCACCTGTACCTTCTTTTTCAACCTGATATTGCAGACCGCTTTCTGTTGTGATAACGCCTTTCTTTCCTTTATTTTCAGCCAGGAATTTTTCGCCTTCCTCTTTATTTTTCTTTGCATCTCTTGCAGAAGCTTCCATAAAATAAGTCTGGATGTAAGCCTGAGCTGCCTGCGGAGTCATCTTCATTGCTGCAGAGTCACCTTTGATAGCTTGTGTGAAACCTGCAATCAGATCGTCTACATTAGCAGGGTCACCCGGTAAAGTTTTCAGGTTGTCTTTGTAACCTGCGCCAGTGCTGATACCGATAGCATAACTAACACTGTCTGCAGCTGTTTTTAAAGAAGCACTTTTGTGAGAATCACAAGAAGTTACTGTCATGCCCATAGCTACAATCGCTGTAGCAACTAATACACTAATCTTTTTCATTTTTCTTATTATTTTACTATATCCAATAATTCAACATCAAATACTAAAGCACTGTTCGGCTCGATAGCATCGCCGGCACCATGTTCACCATAAGCCAAATCCGAAGGAATGAAAAGTCTCCATTTAGAACCGACTTCCATTAATTGAAGTGCTTCAACCCATCCCGGGATGACCTGTGATACTCCGAATACGGCAGGTTCGCCGCGCTGTACGGAGCTATCGAATACTGTACCATTGATTAATGTACCGTGATAGTGGCATTTGACTTTATCATTAGCAGTCGGTTTTGCGCCTGTTCCTTTTGTCAATACCTGATATTGCAGGCCGCTGGGTAAGGTCACGACACCGGCTTTTCCTTTGTTGATGTTCAGAAACTCTTCTCCGGCTTTCTTGTTCAGTTCCAATTTTTCTTTTTGCAATTGCATAAAGAATTCATTGATAACTTGTTTTGCTTCATCGTAACTGATTTCCGGATTTTTTTCTTCCAATACGTCTTTCAATCCTTTTACGAAATCTTCAATCTGAAGATTTTGGATGCCTGAGTTCTGGAAATTGTTTCCGATACTTAAGCCCAGTGCGTAACTAACTTTATCCATTCTTTTTCTTTTCAACTAATTATAAGCCACAAAAGTAATGTTTTTAACTACATAAACATCAAATCGCTTCACTTTTTTATTACTTTTGCATCACTTATGGGAGATATGGGGGAACAGCAGACAGATACAAAACTCTTTGCTTCGCTTTTTGAACAATACAAAGAGCCATTTATAATGTTTGCCAATTCATACATAAGAGATGCGGCAGCAGCAGAAGACATCTATGTAGATGCGATGATGCAGTATTGGGAAAAACGCCATGATCTACCTTCCGATACGAATATTCCTGCTTATATTTTAACTTCAGTAAAAAACAGGGCATTAAACTACCTGCGTCATAGCCATGTTAAAACAGAAGTGGAAGAGCAATTGTTCAGCCATTCTGTCAGGGAATTGGATTTTCGTACATCTTCACTGGATTCATGTGACCCGTCTGAGTTGTTCACGAATGAAATGCAAGAAATTATACGCAACACGCTGAATGAACTTCCGGAGCAAACCCGTCTTATTTTCTTTGAAAGCCGTTATGGGAACAAGACGAACCGTGAAATTGCAGAAGAGTTGGGTATCAGTATTAAAACGGTAGAATTCCATATATCTAAAGCCTTAAAGGTCTTCCGTGTTAAATTGAAGGATTACTTACCTTTGTTAATAGGTACATGTTTCTTTTGGCCTAATTAAAAAATGTCTATATAAATAAGTTGTGAAAAAGGAAACAGATGAATGTTTCTTAATACTTCATAGTTATGGTTTTCCCAAATCATAACTATGAGTCTTCAAAAACATATTTTGGAATAAAAATAAAAAACGAAAAAAAAGATTTTTCCGTTAGGGTATTTTTTGATTGGCGTGTTATTATTATGAAAAGGACGATAATTAGCCTTAAAGTTTATAAGAAGAATGGATAAAGAGTTACTACATAAATATTTTAAAGGTTGCACTTCTGCAGATGAAGAAAAACAGATTATGGATTGGGCGGAAGCTTCTCCTGAAAATTATGCGGAATACCTGAAGGAGCGTAAGATGTGGAATGCCCTTCTTGTCTATTCTGCTGTTAAAACCGGTGAGACCCGCTCTATTGCATTGAAAAAACGGACATTGAACCTGTGGAAGGCAGTAAGCATTGCTGCTTCATTCGCCTTGTTGATGATGGTTGGCTGGATGCAACTGGGAGTGAAGGAGGAACAACAGGCGGGAATGCAGGCTATTCTGGTTCCGGCTGGCCAAAGGGTACAACTCATATTGGAGGATGGGACGAAAGTTTGGCTTAACTCTAAATCCGAATTTACATATCCAACTTCGTTCGGAGATAAAACTCGTGAAGTTACATTGAAAGGCGAAGGCTTTTTTGAGGTGGCGCGAGATGAAAAGAAACCATTTATCGTTAAAACAACAAAATATGATGTAAAAGTTTTAGGTACGACATTTAATGTTTATGCTTATGACAATGCAAACGGGACCGCATTTGAAACTTCTTTATTGCATGGTTCCGTAGATGTCGTATCAAACCAGGATATTGAACAGCATATAATTCTTAAGACCAAAGAGAGTGTGAGCGAGGTAAACGGTCTATTATGCAAAGGCGTAATAGACAACCTCGATCGCTTCAGATGGAAAGATGGTCTGATTTGTTTGGATGATGTTCCGTTTGGAACGCTTATGGATAAATTCTCTATTTACTATGATACACATATCCAGATTGAAAATTCTAAATTACTTAATTATCGTTGTACCGGTAAATTCAGACAGAGCGACGGACTGGAATATGCTTTGAAAGTTATACAGAAAGACTTGAATTTCAAATTTGTAAGAGATAGTGAGAAAAATAGTATTATCATTAAATAACATATTTATTAACCTTTTTATTTGGTACTTGTATGCAGAACGATCCTTGAATAAACACAAAAAGTAAACCGGAAGATGTCCCCACATCCCCCGGTTCGAATGTCAACATGAGACAAGTCTTATAATTTTCTCAGTATTAACAATAAATCCTTTACAAAGTTATGATAAATATTCTTTGTCAAACCTATTATGTGCCTAAAAAACACAAAACAAATCATTTGGGACGGATTATGAAACTATCAGTATTTCTATTCTTTTGTTTCGCATTTGCTGCAGTGGCTGAAAATGCCAATTCCCAAAATGCCAAAATTTCGCTGAATAAAAAGAATGCAGCAGTCAGTGAAATCTTAAATGCCATAGAGGAGCAGACCGATTATCTATTCCTTTATAATAAAGCAAATGTGGATGTGAACCGCAAGGCATCCGTCAATGTGGAAGATGCGACGGTACACAGTGTTTTGGCGAATCTGTTTCATGAAACAGATGTTGTGTTTACCATGGAAGGTAAACACATTGTTCTCCATAAACAAGAAAATGAATCTTCTGCAATAGTCCAGCAAAACGGACGTACGGTCAGCGGGGTCGTTAAAGATGAAAAAGGAGATGCAGTTATTGGAGCTAATGTTGTCGTGCAAGGAACAACTAACGGAACAATGACAGACCTCGATGGAAATTTTACATTAACAAATGTCCCGGAGAAAGCTATACTCCAAGTTTCTTATATCGGATATTTAACTCAGGATATTAATGTTGGCAAGCAAACTGCATATAACATCATCTTAAAAGAAGATACGAAGATGATAGATGAAGTTGTTGTTGTCGGTTATGGAACCCGTTCCCGTAAAAGTATTACCGGTTCTGTAGACCAGGTAAACAGTGAAGTTTTTGAAAACCGGCCTGTGACAAACGCAACTCAAGCTTTGCAGGGGGCGTCTGCCAATCTTATCATCCAAAGTAAAAATGCGAATCCAAATGACAATAGCATGAATATCAACATTCGTGGTGTCAGTACGATGGGAAATAATGATCCTTTGATTGTTATCGATGGTTTGGTTTCAAGTTCTTCAACTTTGAACAACTTGAACCCGAATGACATTGATAATGTGTCTGTTTTGAAAGATGCAGGTAGTGCTGCCATTTATGGATCCCGTTCTGCAAATGGAGTTATTTTAGTAACGACGAAAAAAGGTGCTAAAGGTAGCAAACCGGTTGTCTCATTTAATGGACAGGTTGGTATCCAGGACCCACATATCCTGTTTTCTCCGGTTGAAGGTTGGCAGAATGCGATGTTGAGAAACCAGGCAAACATGAATGTCGGCAGTTCACCTCAGTTTACTCCTTCTGATATCCGTGATTTGTATGATCATCGTAATGAGGAAGAATGGCTATATGACCAAATTATAAAATCAGGTCTGCAACAAAACTACAATTTGAATGTTTCCGGAGGTGGTGAAAATGTAACTTATATGGTATCTGCCAGTTACTATAATCAAGGTAGTAATTTTCAAGGTGGATTCGGAATGGAACGTTATAACTTCCGTAGTAATTTAAGTGCGGAATACGGTCGTTTTAAATTGACCTCTTTGATGGCTTATAATCGTCGTAAAGACAAAACTGTAGCAGGAGGTACAGGAAATACGATTATCAATTCATCCCGTGTTCCTTCTTATTACTATTATAAGTTTATGGAAGACGGTAAGTATTTGGTAAATGATGTAGTTGGTGATGACAATCCATTGGCTTTGTTGCAGGAAGGCGGTTATGAGAGGAAAGACGAAGATAACTTTATCGGGAGCATGAATCTTGACTTTAAGATTATCGATGGTTTGAAAGCTACCGGTTTAGTCGGTTTGGATTTGACTCAGCATCATCGTTTTCGCCGTGATAAAAAAGTGCCATTGTATTCTTCTGCCGATTTAGAAAATCCGGTACTGTATATGCATTCTAATACGATGACTGAAGATTATAATGAAAAACGTTATACTTTAAGTACACAATTTCTATTGGACTTCAATCGCACATTTAACAATGTCCATAATGTTAGCGCATTGTTAGGTGTTTCAAATGAGTCTTATACCAAGCAGGCAAGCCGTATAGCGTGGGAATATACAGATGAAGACCTGGGATTGCCGACAACAGATGAATCAATCCAGAATAAAGATAATAAGAACTCGAATAACGATACAGACCAGACAAGTATCACTTCTTTATTCGGCCGCATTGGTTATAATTACAGTGATAAGTATTATGGTGATGTATCTTTCCGTTATGACGGTTCATCCAAGTTTGCAAAAGACCAACGTTGGGGATTCTTCCCTTCGTTCTCTGCCGGTTGGCGTTTATCGGAAGAAGCCTTTATGGATACCTATAAGAATAATATTGGAGACCTTAAATTGAGAGCCTCGTATGGTGTATTGGGTAATCAGAATGTAGACAATTATTCTTACCAGACAGTCTATCAAATGAATAATAATGGTTATGTGTTTAATGGCATATCTGTTCCCGGGACCAGCTACACTGATGGTAATGCATTCTTGACATGGGAAAAATCAGCTAACTTTAATATCGGTGCAGATGCAACATTTTTGAACGGAAATTTATTTTTATCAGTTGATTATTTTGATAAGAAAACCTCAAATATATTGCTGACACCGGAAGTATCGTCTATTTATGGTGGAGCTGCTGCTAAAGAAAATGCAGGTGAAATGAGAAACAGAGGTTGGGAAGTAACGATCAACTATAAGTTAAATTCTGGAGATTTCCATCACAACTTTAATTTTAATATTTCAGACTCAAAGAATAAAGTGGTCGATTTTGGTGGAAAAGAACGTATTGACCAGAACGATCAATTATACAAATTGATTCGTGAAGGAGAGGCCTTAGGTTCATATTTCGGATATAAAACGGATGGAGTATTTCAGAGCTATGATGAAATTGCAAATAGTGCATTGCCCGTAGGTGCTTCCGTACAACCTGGTGATGTGAAATATGTTAATCAAAATGGTGACGATGTTATTGATGAAAAAGACCGTGTAGTACTGGGAAATGCATTTCCTCGTTATACGTTCGGCTTTACCTATAATTTGGTATGGAAAGGCTTTGATCTGAATGTGATGCTTCAAGGTGTAGGTAAACGTTCCATGTATTTGCGTGGCGAGTTGATGGAACCGTTCCATTCCAATTATTCATATTGTATTTATGAACATCAATTGGATTTCTGGACTCCGACAAATCCGGATGCCCGTTGGCCACGTTTGGTTGCTCCGGGTTCTTCTTCTTCTACAAACAACTGGGGTATGGCTGGTTCTGATATTTATTTGTTGAATGCAGCTTATTTGCGAGTTAAGAATATTCAGATTGGATATACTTTGCCGAAGGCATTAACCCAGAAATTCGGTGTACAAAAACTACGCGTCAGTCTAAATACAGAAAATCCATTGACATTCACTAAAAACTCATTTATTGATCCGGAATCTTCTGAATTCGGAAGCAACATGGGTGGTATTGGCGGCATCGGTGCAAACAGCGGACGTAACTATCCGACACTTACATATTACGGATTTGGATTGGATGTAGAATTTTAATATACATACTTAAATTATGAAAATAAATTTTCTTAAATATAGCGCAGGTATAGCATGTATAGTGCTGGGATCATTTATATCCTGTAATGATCTGGATTTGGCTCCGACCAATAAGTTTACAGATTTGAATTATTGGACTTCCGAAGCAAAGGCTTCTTCTGTATTGAGTATGGCTTATAGTCAAATGATGAGTTCTGGTTATTTCTTTGCAGATGAACGGTTATCGGATAATTTATATGAAGGACGTGGCAGTACGGATGAAAAGCTTATCACTTCAGGACAAGCTAACGCGGCTTTAAAACGTTTTTCAGAAGATTGGCAGAAATGCTATGAAGGTATCAAAACATGCCATACTTTTTTGGAAAATGTGGACCGTGTCCCTAATATGGATGAGACGTTGAAAAACCGGATGAAAGCAGAAATACGTTTTATTCGTGCTTATCTGTATTTCCGTCTGGCTAATAATTATGGTGATGTTCCTTTGTTTGACTATGCATTAACGATTGAAGAAGCTAATACAATTGCCCGTTCACCGAAAGCTGATGTTATTACGTTTGTCCGTAATGAATTGAATGATATTGTTAGCACATTGCCGACAAAACAGGAATACGCAGAATCAGATAATGGACGAATTACTAAGGGAGCAGCTATGACTTTATTAGCACGTACCTATTTATATGAAAATGATTGGCAAAATGTTGCATCTGTCTGTGAGAAAATCATAGGTGGAGAGTATGGAGAATATGCTTTATTTTCAAGTTATGAAGGCTTATTCTTGCCGGAGAACGAATATAATAGTGAAGTGATCTTAGATATGGGTTATTTGTTGAATTTGAGAACCTGGAGTGAAATGTATGATGGTATTCCCTTATCTGTGGGTGGACGTGTAAACGGTTTTGCTCCTACACAGGAATTGGTTGACGATTACATCATGAAAAATGGTAAATCTATCAATGAGGATGGCTCTGGTTATAAAGAAGATGATCCTTATATAAACAGAGACCCGAGGTTGCAGGCAACAGTCGTTTATCATGGCTATAAATGGAAAGACGGTAATGGTAAAACTTCTACAATTTATATCAAACCTGGCTCTTCTGCAGATGCCGGAGCTGCAAATTTGGATGAATATGCAGGTCCTGGACAGAATGCTACAGGAACAGGCTATTATCTTCGTAAATGGTTTGATCCGACTGCTCCGGAAGGGTTAGCTTCTGGTTTAAATCTGATATTGATGCGTTATGCAGATGTTTTATTGATGTATGCAGAAGCAAAAACGGAACTGGGTGAAATGAATGAAACCATTTGGAACAAAACTATTCGTCCGATCAGAGAACGTGCAGATTTCACTGATGCTTCCGCTTTGAATTATCCGACATCTGGAGATATGCAAACGATTGTCCGCCGTGAACGCCGTTGTGAGTTAGCGATTGAAGGATTAAGACTTTACGATATTCGCCGTTGGAAGACTATTGAAACTGTATTGAATGGAAATCCTCATGGAGCTAAGTTTGCAGCAAATAATACGCAGTATATTCAACTGGATAAGAGAACTTTTAATAAGGATAGAGATTACTTGTTCGCAATACCTCAGTCACAGAGAGACATCAACAAGAGTCTGACTCAAAATCCGGGATATTAATTAAGTTAGACGTTTTTAAAGTCCAAAAATAAAAAGATATGAAAGCGATAAAATATATGATGCTTTTTGGTTTCTTCCTGGCTTTTGCTGCATGTAGCAGTGACGGAGAAGTAAGGCATTTGGGCGTAACGGCCGTTAAATCGTTATATGAACCGGATAATGGTAAAGCTGTTATTTTACAATCATCCGCTTCTGCATCCTTATATTTCGAATGGGAACCATCTTTATCAGAAGACGGTGGTGGAGTTCTATATGAAGTTATATTTGATAAAGCAGATGGAGACTTTTCAGAGCCGATATCTGTTATTACAGCGGATAATAATGGCGCAGAAAATCATGCAACTATCACGCATAAACAGTTAAATAAGATTGCTGCTGAGGCAGGGATAGAATCTGCAGCCCAGGGTACATTAAAATGGACGGTTTGGGCTTCCAAAGGAATTAATCCGGTAAAAGCGGAGCAAGAACGGACATTGACACTCACTCGTCTCGCAGGTTTTGCAGAGGTGCCTGGCCAATTATATATCACAGGAGAAGCAACTGAGGTTGGAGATAAATTAGAAAAAGCCATGATCATGAGGAAAGTGGCAGAAGGTGAGTTCGAAATTTATATGAAGTTGACTGAAGGCAAAGCGTTTAAATTTGTCAGTGCTACATCTGGAACTCCGTTAGAATTCTCTTTAAGTGGTGATAAACTGGTTGAAGGAGGAACAACAACAGCTACCCAAACCGGTATCTACAAATATTACATAGATTTTAATGCCGGTTCATTTACATCAAAAGAGGTTACTAAAGTTAAATGGTTCCTGAATTGGTCTCAAAAAGAAATCGAACTGGACTATCAGGGTTTGGGTGTTTGGGCTATTAGTAATTATACAATAGCCGGAATTCCGGAAGGTAACGATAATACAGATGACCGTTATAAATTCAGGATGGAAAGCTCAGAAGGTGAAACGGAATGGAGGGCTGCAATCACTAATGATAGCAAACCTACAGGTAACGATGAATATTATTTCATGACCGAGAAGACAAATGTTGAGCAATGGACGAATAATGAAGTCTGGAAAACACCGTCTACCAGTGGTTGGAACGGACAGGCTTATGATGTTACATTCTCATTGAATCCGGAAAGTGATTATACCCACAGTTTAGTAATCAAATAAAAAAGAAGTCTTATGAAAATGATATTCACAAAATTAATGTTTGTCACTTCTTTTATACTGGTATTTATGGGATGTGATGACAATATGGGAAAAACAGATACTCGTTTGGCTGCTGTAGACACTTTTGCGGAGCCTGCAGATGGAAAATCTGTCGTGCTGGAAGCATCAGCGTCGGCGAGTGTTTATTTCGAATGGGCCTATGTAGATGCAGAAGTTGCCGGAACAGTTATTTATCAAGTTGCTTTTGATAAAATAGATGGAGATTTTTCCAATCCGGTTTATATAACAGCCTCAGACAATAATGGATTTGAGAATCATGCAAGTATTACTCATAAACAATTAAATAAGATTGCAGGGATGATGGGTATTGCGGCTTCTGAAACAGGTTCTTTCAAATGGACTGTCTTTTCGTCTAAAGGGACACAAGCTCAAAAAGCAGGTCAGGAAAATACGATAACTGTTACCCGTTTGGCTGGTTTTGCTGATGTTCCTATTGATGTTTTTGTCACAGGGGAAGCTTCTGAAGGAGGAGCTGATTTGTCAAAAGCTCATAAGATGAAAGCTGTAGCGAATGGAGAATTTGAGGTTTATACGAAGTTGGTTGCAGGAAAGGCTTACTATTTTACAGATGCAACATCCGGTACTCCGAGACAATTCTATACGGCTGACGGTCTTATTAAGGAAAATGGTACATCTACTGTTGCTACTGACGGTATTTATAGAATAACGCTTGATTTCAATACCGGAGCCTGCTCATATACTTTAGTCACAAGAATCGGTTTTTATTTCTCTCCGAAAGGTGAAATCCTGTTTGATTTGCCATATATTGGTTATGGAGTATTCCAAACTGTAGCGACAGTTGAATTCCAACAGGAAAGTTGGGGTAGAGATGAACGTTATAAATTCAGAATGTTCATTAAAGAAAACGGAGGTGCTGATGAAGAGACTGAAGTGGAATGGGGAACTTTGAATGGAACAGATTCCCGTCCTACGGCAAGCAGCCCGGAATCTTACTACTATATGCAATTGTTAACTGGTGCGAATGTAACGCAATGGGATAACAAGTGGAAATTAATGGGTGATTTTGATGGTGTTCCTGCTACTTATACGATATATCTGACAGCAGATCAGCCTTATACTCATTCAATCGTTAAATAATTCATTATTCATAATTTAAGAATTGGGAATTATGAGTTGTATCTTTGATTAACTTGTAATTTCCAGTTCTTAATTTTTTAATAAGAAAACAATATCATGAAAAAAATTTTTCTTTTATTCTCTTTGTCTGCCTTTCTTTTTTCTTGCAGTAACGATGATGGCATGGAACCTAAGCCTGAAGAAGAAAATGTGATTGATTGGTATGCCGCAGCTGATAGTAGTAGCACGGCTTTGACACGTTCATTCTGGAATGCTAGCGGGAAATATTTTAATTATGGAAGTAATGGGAATTTGGACTTCCATTATTGGCCGCAGGCACATGCTCTGGATGTATTAATTGATGCTTACCTGCGGACAAGTGACAATGCTTATAAAGCTTATTTTGACCAGTGGTTTGAAGGTGTGAAGATTAAAAATGGAAATACATTCAGAAATGATTTCTATGATGATATGGAGTGGAATGCTTTGGCAATCCTTCGTGCCTATCAAGCAACGAAAGATACAAAATATAAAGAAGCTGCTTTACAAATTTGGGAATATATTAAAGTTGGCTGGAACGACAATGCAGGAGGTGGCATCACTTGGAAAAAGGGGATGGAAAACAGTAAGAATGCCTGCTCTAATGGACCTGCTTGTATTTTGGCGGCCCGTTTGTATCAGGAATTCGGTGATGAAGCGAATAAGGAATGGGCACTCAAAATATATAATTGGGAGAAAAGTACCCTTTTTAACAGCAATAATGGAATGGTCTATGATAATATCGACAGTAATACCGGAGAAATCAAGAAGGAGTGGATATTCACTTATAACCAAGGAACATTTATTGGTTCGGCTGTTGAACTCTATAAAATTCTGAATGAAAAAGCATATCTGAATGATGCGGTATTGGCTGCAGATTATACAATTAGCAGTTTGGTTGATAACTCAATACTGAAAAGTGAAGGAGATGGTGACGGAGGACTTTTTAAAGGTATATTCGTTCGTTATTTTACCGATTTAATCCAGCAAGACCGTTTGGATATTGCCGCAAAGAAGCGATATATACAGTTCTTGAAACATAATGCAGAAACATTATGGGAAGAAGGTACGAACAAAACTTCCGTTTTTTTCGGTACTGACTGGCGGACAAAACCGGGAGCATCTACCGGGCTGACTGAGCAATTGAGCGGGTGTATGCTTATTGAAGCAATTGCCTTATTAGAAGATAAAGAATTACTTTAATCTGATTTAATAGTTGTGTTTATGAAAAAATGTATCTTTTCAGTTTTAATAGCTTTACTTTGTTTTTCTACAAGTAAAGCAGATAAGCGATTAACCGAATATGTAAATCCTCTTTTGGGTACGGCTACTTTATGGGAACCGGAAGATTTAGGGTATATCCGTAAAATGAAAGCACGTACATGGGGAGCAGAGGTGTTTCCCGGTTCTTCTGTTCCAAACGCAATGGTACAGTTAAGTCCAGTTACCCAATTTCGTAGTGGTGCAGGTTATCAGTATGAAGATACGGTTATTTACGGATTTTCCCATACAAACAAAGGGCATTGGAATTTGCTTCATATCCCCATGCTTCCGGTTACAGGAGAAATTAAACCTGGCGATTATTGTTCCGGTTACAGTCATACGAATGAAACCGCTCATCCTGGGTATTATCAAGTCTTTCTTGAACGCTATGGCATTAATGCAGAATTGACATCTACGCTTCGTTGTGCTTATCATAAATATACATTTCGGGTGGGAGACGATAAGAAATTATTGGCTGATATGACTCGTTCCAATAACCGGGTTGGCGATTGGGCGATTCAGAAAACAGATAATCATGTTTTTACTGGTTATCAAAACGGTGAAGGTAAGATGTTTTTTTATGCTGTGTCGAATTATGAGGTGAAAGAAATTAGACAAATCCAAGATGGCAGACATATTGTTTCCATTGTTGATTTTACTGATAGTAAAGGTTCCGATCCGTTGGAATTGAAGATAGGTTTCTCTTTTGTTAGTATAAAGAATGCAAAAATGAACCTGGAAAAAGAAATGCTTACTAAAAACTTTGATCAAGTTCGTAATGAAGCAGATCAGACATGGGAAAATTTGCTTTCTAAAATAATGGTTAATGGAGGTACGGAACGTCAGAAAGGAATTTTTTATTCTTGCCTGTACCGTTCTTTTCTTTGGCCGGCCTTACGTAGTGATGTAAATGGTGAATATACGGATGTGAAAGGGGATGTGGTAAATGGAGGTTTCCGTTATTATACTGATCCTTCTTTCTGGGATGATTATCGCAATAAGTTGATTTTGTTAGGAATGATTGCACCAGATGTTACAGTGGACATAATCAAGTCTATCACTGATAAAGGGGAAAAAAGAGGAGGTTATATGCCTACTTTCTTTCATGGTGATCATGCTTCGACTTTTGTTGCAGGAAGTTATTTACGTGGAATTAAAAATTTTGATTTAGAGCGTGCATATAAGCTATTGTTGAATAATGCAACTGTTCCTGGGCAAGGAGGCCGGCCTTATTTGGATGAATATATCGAAAGAGGTTGGATTGCGGAAAAAGATACGACTAATGTGCCGACTTGGGACGAGTATAAGGCTGCAGTAACCAAGACTGTTGAATATGCTTATGACGATTATGCAACAGCCCTATTGGCAAAGGAATTGGGCGATAAAGAACATTACAAGCTGTTGATGAAACGTTCAGCTAATTATAAAAATTTATTCGATTCTGGTACTGGCTTTTGGCGTGGTCGCATTGATAACGGTTCTTGGATTCAGGATTTTGATCCATATTACCCTTATTATGCCTATATGTATCGGGAAGCAAATGCTTGGCAGTCTCTTTTCTTTGCACCACATGATCCAAAAGGAATGATTGCTTTGTATCCAAGTAAAAAGGCTGTTGAGCAAAAGCTGGATTCTTTATTTACAATTCCTTGGAAAGGTTATGAGGCACATAACATGACTGGTTTTATTGGAAATTATTGCCATGGAAATCAACCGGACCATAGTGTTCCTTACATGTATTATTTCATTGGTAAACAAGAGAAAGCTCAGAGTGTATTAGACAGTATTATGGATCGTTTCTATGATATGGGTGCGGATAAATTGGCTTATAGTGGAATGGATGATGCTGGTGAAATGTCTTCATGGTATGTATTTAATGCTATAGGTCTATATACATATTCTCCTGCTGATCCGGAATATATTATCTCTGTCCCTTTATTCGACAAAGTTATTTTTACATTAAATGACAATACAAAATTTACTATCGTGAAGAAAAAAGAAGGGAACGTATCTGGTGGAAAAATAACAAAAATTACATATGGCGGTAAAAGAGTGAACGGTTGGTTCATTTCTCATAATCAATTAAAAGAGGGAAAAGAATTAACAATTTGTACCCAATAAACGATTGGCATATAGACTTGCATAGAGTTAATTGTATATTTGTCCTCGAAATATCAGTTGCTCTTTAATTGATTAATTCTTAATTTCAGGGCATCTTAGAGCTATGACCCAATGTTCAAGCCTTTAAGATGCCCTAATTATTTCTTAAATATAATGTTATGAAGACGAATGTAAAAATGCTTTTGATGGGAAGCGTAGCTCTTTCTCTGGTTACTACATCTTGCCAGACCGGTCAGAAAGATGCTGAGGCTAATGTGGAACGCAGAGAGAAAACCGCCTTCCAAACCGGACAACCTTGGAAACCGACTACCGACAATCGCGCAGATGTAGCCATTGTGTATGGCGTAGGTGGAAACCCTTCTGAAAAACGTTCCGGAATGACTTTCGAACAACGTGTGCAAAGCTGGAGGGATAAAGGGTATATAACTCATTTTATGACTGGTATCGCATGGGGAGAATATCAGGATTATTTTACCGGAAAATGGGATGGCAAATGGCATTTGGATGAAGGCCAGGTCACCCAAAAGGGAGATACGATCTGGCACGGGCATATGGTCCCGTATATCGTACCTTCCATGAATTTCATTCAATATATGAAAGAAAATCATATTAAGCGGGTTATTGATGCCGGTATTGATGCTATTTATTTGGAAGAACCTGAATTTTGGGCACGTGCCGGTTATAGTGATGCATTTAAAAGAGAATGGAAAGAATATTATGGATTTGACTGGCGCCCGCAACATGAGTCGGCAGAAAATACATATCTTGCGAACAAATTGAAATATCATTTGTATTATCGTGCCTTGAATGAATGTTTTACTTATGCAAAAGAATATGGAAAGAGTAAGGGGATGGATGTACGTTGTTATGTGCCGACTCATTCGCTGGTAAATTATTCTCAATGGCAGATTGTCAGCCCGGAAGCAAGTTTGGCTTCATTGCCTTGTGTGGATGGCTATATTGCACAGGTATGGACAGGAACTTCCCGTGAGCCGAATTATTTTAACGGAGTTGTGAAAGAACGTGTGTTTGAAACGGCATTCCTTGAATATGGTTGTATGGAATCTATGACAGCTCCGACCGGGCGTAAAGTATTTTTCCTGACTGACCCGATAGAAGACTGGCCTCGCGATTGGGCTGATTATAAGAAAAATTATCAGGCAACTTTTACTGCTAAATTATTATATCCGAACAATAATAATTATGAGGTAATGCCTTGGCCGGACCGTATTTATGAGGGTTTGTACCGTACAAGTGCCAACAGTGAAGAAAAGGCCCGTATTCCCCGTTTTTATTCTACCCAGATGCAGGTGATGATTAATACGTTGAATAACATGCCTCTGTCGGATAATAAAGTATCCGGTTCTTCCGGCATCAGTGTATTAATGGCAAACTCTTTAATGTTCCAGCGCGCTCCGCAGCCAGTTGCCGGATATGACGATCCTCAGTTGTCTAACTTTTATGGCCAGGCTTTGCCTTTGCTGAAGCGCGGGGTTCCGGTACATTTATTGCACTTGGAAAATGTGTCTTATCCTGAAACTTGGAAAAATACAAAAGTATTGTTGATGACTTATTCAAATATGAAACCGTTGGATAAGGAAACACATAAATTTATTGCCGAATGGGTGAAAAACGGCGGTGTATTAGTTTATAGTACACGAGATACAGACCCGTTCCAGAATGTCCAGGAATGGTGGAACCAGGGTGAAGAAAAATTTAATACTCCTTCCGAGCATTTGTTCCAGTTGATGGGTATCGATAAAAAAGCGAAAGAAGGTGAATATACCTATGGTAACGGAACTGTATATGTTATCCGTAAAGACCCGAAAGAGTTTGTTTTGAAAGAAGGTTCCGATAAAGAATTTATCGCTACTGTAAAACGAATGTATGAAGAAAAGGCGAAAGTCGGTACATTGGAATTTAAGAACCATTTCTATCTGGAAAGAGGAGCTTATGATTTGGCCGCTGTTCTTGATGAAGGTTCTATAAGCAACGAACCTTACATTATAAAAGGGCGTTTAATCGATTTGTTTGATCCGGCTCTGCCTGTTTTGACAGAAAAGGTTGTACAGCCGGGTGAACAGGCATTCCTGTTGGATGTCAACCGGATAAAAGACCAGGATAAACCGCAGGTATTATGCGGTGCTGCACGTACTTATGAAGAAAAAGTAGGCAAAAAAGACTTCTCTTTTGTAGCAAAAAGCCCGATTAATACTACGAATGTAATGCGTGTTTTATTGCCGGGCGAACCAGAGTCTGTGATTATTGCAGATGCAAAAGGTAATGCGCTTGTTGAAGCAACAAGCCAGTGGGATGCCCAAAGCAAAACTTGCCTTCTGACATTTGAAAATAATCCTGAAGGAGTGAAAGTTACCTTTAAATGGTAATTAAATAGATAAATGAAAAAAGAGGGATATTTCAGGTATCTAATGTACCTGAGAGTCCCTCCCTTTTCTGCGGGAATACTATGGAATTAATATATATCATATTTTAATCCGCTTTGTATGTGATGCCTTTTAACAAAGGTGTAGTGTCTTGATTTGTTAATTCTTAGGCTTTCACAATAGGTCGGTTTTTGTATTTCATTATCTTTGTCAAAATTTTAATCTTTAGGCTAACTTAAAAAATCATGAGACTAAAAGGTTTTTCAATAATCCTGGCAGGATGTATTGTTTTGGGAACATCTTGCAATATTGCGCCGGATGTGTCTGAGGCGAACCGGGATATTTTAATAGCAGATTCTATGCTTACTAATATTCTGAGTAAATATGAAGTAAAGAAATATGGTCTGCTGCAAGAAACATATCCGGCAAATCCGGAGAACCAGGTTACTTATCTGGCAGAAGGCTCGGAGCAGAAACGTAATCAGGAAGTATCTTTTTTATGGCCTTATTCCGGTATGTTGTCCGGAGGCATAGCTCTTTATAAAACAACCGGTGATAAAAAATATCTGAAAATACTGGAAGAACGTATCCTTCCGGGACTCGAGTTGTATTGGGATAATATACGTGAACCTTTCTGCTATCAAAGTTATCCCATGTTTAATGGTGAAAGTGATCGTTTCTATGACGACAACGACTGGCTGGCAATCGATTATTGTGATCTGTACGCTCTGACAAAAAATGATAAATATCTGGAAAAAGCAGTCGCTCTTTATGATTATATTTTTAGCGGATGGGACGATGTACTGGGAGGGGGTATTTATTGGTGTGAGCAAAAGAAGACTTCTAAAAATACCTGTTCGAATGCACCGGCGGCTGTTCTCTGTATGAAACTGTATAACCTGACCAAAGACAGTGTTTATCTTGAACAGGCTAAAAAAACGTATGACTGGACTAAAAAGAATCTGCGTGACCCTGAAGACTTTGTTTACTGGGACAATGTGCGCTTGGACGGGAGTGTGGATAAAGCAAAATATACATATAACAGTGGCCAGATGATACAGGCTGGAGTCTTATTATACCAGAATTCAGGAGATGAATCTTATCTGGAGGATGCAAAGGAAACAGCAGCCGGTGCTTACCGTCGTTTTACCGAGGTAAGAGAAGGCATGGATGGAACGAAAACGCGTTTCTTTACAGCCAGTCCCTGGTTTAACGTGATTTTATTACGTGGTTTGGTGGCGCTCTATGAGGAGGACCAGAATCCGGAATATATTCGAACGATGGCGGATAATGCGCATTATGCATGGGAACATACCCGTGATATAAACGGATTCTTGGACAATGATTGGACAGGCGTTAAAACAAAAGAGCATAAATGGTTGCTCGACAATGCCTGTATGATTGAATTATTTTCGGAAATCAGTAACATTAAGTAAAATACAAAGATGACAACACGAAGAAATTTCTTAAAAGCAAGCAGCCTTTCTTTGGCTGGTCTGGTAGTAGGGCAAAACTCGTTTGCCGAATTGGCTAATAAAGCAAGTAGTGGTAGGGCGGTTCCGGCTGACGGTGCAGCTTCAATTTCTGCTTCGACACTTCAGTATGTATGTAAACGTCCTCCGTTGGCAAAACGTCAGTTTACTTCGGAAGCCGTAGAAAAAGCGATTGCTTCTACCAAAAAGCAGTTGAAAGACCCGAAACTTGCCTGGATGTTTGAAAACTGTTTTCCTAATACATTGGATACAACTTGTGAGCATACAATTAAGAATGGCAAGCCGGATACTTTCGTATTGACCGGCGATATTCATGCCATGTGGTTGCGTGATTCTTCTGCACAGGTATTTCCTCATATTCAGTTTGCTAATCAGGATCCGAAAGTAAAAACGATGCTTGCCGGGGTTATTAACCGCCAGACCTGGTGTATTAATATCGACCCTTATGCAAACGGTTTTAACGAAGGGCCTACAGGTAGTGAATGGGAAAGTGATAATACGGTGATGAAAAAAGAATTGCACGAACGTAAGTGGGAGATAGACTCACTGTGTTACCCTATCCGTTTGGCTTATCATTTCTGGAAGAAAACCGGCGATACTTCTCCTTTCGATGCGGATTGGATGCGTGCAATGGAAAAAGTATACAAGACATTTAAGGAACAACAGCGTAAGGATGGTCTCGGGCCGTATAAATTTACCCGTAAAACAGATCGTCAGGGTGATACCTTGCTGAATGATGGTTACGGAAGCCCTGTTAATCCTGTTGGATTAATTGTTTCTTCATTCCGTCCATCAGATGATGCGACTTTGTTTGGATTCCTTATCCCTTCTAATTTATTCGCAGTTACATCTCTCCGTCAACTGGCAGAAATGATGCGTGAAATCAAGAAAAATAATGAATTTGCCCGTAATTGTGATTCTCTTGCCGATGAAGTACATGCTGCGATAGAGAAATACGGAATTATTAAGCATCCTGAGTTCGGGAAAGTGTATGCTTTCGAAGTAGATGGTTTCTACAACCATGTTTTTATGGATGATGCAAATGTTCCGAGTCTGCTTGCTCTGCCTTATCTGGGCTGTGTGGATGTAAATGATCCTGTATATCAGAATACCCGTAAATTGGTATTAAGCCATTCTAATCCTTATTTCTTCAAAGGCAAAGCTGGTGAAGGCATTGGCGGTCCGCATATCGGATTCGATTTTATCTGGCCGATGAGTATTATTATGCGTTGTAATACAACAAGTGATAAAGAAGAAATCCGTGCATGTGTCAAGATGTTGCGCGATACGGACGGAGATACCGGATTTATGCATGAATCATTCCATAAGGATGATCCTAAAAATTTCACACGCTCATGGTTTGCTTGGGTAAACACGTTGTTCGGTGAAATGATTTACCGTTTGGTGAATGAAGGTAAAGTGGATGTCCTGAATAATTTGGGATAATATTTTTAACTATTCCGGTATTCCTGTGGTGTCATCCCTACATGTTGCCGGAAATATTTGTTAAAGAAAGAAAGGTTGTTGAAGCTCAGCGAATAGGCGATTTGTTTTACGGAAAAATCGGTCGATTTCAGCTGGGCTTTGGCATCCATAACAATAATATTAGTTATAATTTGCATGGGAGTCGCTCCTGTTACTTTCCGGATGGTGGAACAAAGGTGTGGCAAAGTAATACTCAGCTTTTTTGCATAAAAAGAGACAGAATGTTCCTTTACATAGTGCCCCATGACCAATTTGATAAATTCTCTGTAAATCTCCCTTTCACGTGTTACATTCGGTTGTTTCAACGGACCGATATTTTTGTATAGTTCCGAAGTCCCATGAAGGAAGATGTTAAGAACGGAGCGTGTTATTTCCGGATTCCGGAGTGTATTAGGAAGCGAATAGCATTTCATTAATAAAGAAAAAGCATCCTCATATAAAGGAATAAGATCTTTGGGTAAAGAGATTATCGGGCTTTCTACGGTTCCCGGTAAAAAATCTATTGCTGTTTTTATATAATTGACACTATCCATAAATGCAGAAGAAAAACCTGCGAAATAGAGATGGATATCGTCCGAAACCTCATGTATTTGAATGAAACTGTTGGGTAAGAGGGTGACAAAAGAGGAAGCTCCGATAGTATATTCCTTAAGATTGATCGTAGCACGAATTTGTCCACACTGGCATAAAACGAATATACCTGCCTTTATTTTACAAGGAAAACGTCCATACAGGTTCAGTATTTCTCCGGTAATGTTGTCTCCTACAATGAAATCAACCGGTAGGTCCAGTTTAGGAATACTGTCATTCATAAATAGCGGATTAAAGTTCTACGTCAAAAGTACGCTTTTTTTCTTATACTCTATTTCTATTATTAAAAATAGAACATCATTTCACAAATATGGATATTGATTCACAGTTGTTTATGCACGACCTTTGTCCAAAAAATTATAAAATAGTTAAAAAGGAGGATAAAATGAAGCGAAACCTATTACTCCGTTTATTTCCAGTTGTGTGTTTGTTTATTTCTTTTGTTGCCTGTGATAAGGATGAAAAATATGATGGTCCTTCGCCTGAACAGGTGAATGCCAGGTATTCGAATAAATTGAGTATGGGAGGCGACACAACCTTGACATTAACCTATAGCGGACAAGTGCTTATTGGCAAAGACGTTTACTTTAAAATGAAAGATCCCGGAAATGCAGATATAACGCTGCTTGGTATATTACCGGGGGAAAAAGAAACGTCAATTAATAATGTAACCCTTCTTGCCAAGAGTGACAGTTATAGCTTTTCTGGAAATAGTACGGGAACCAATGGAACAACTTTTCACTATGAAGGTAGTGTGAAAGAAGGAAAAATGATTATGAACCTGACCGATGTGGAAATTACGGGAAATCAGCTTACCACCCAGGGTGAATGGTATATTGTTCATAATAAGGCACCTGAAATAGAGCAGGATGCGGATGGTATTAATAAATATACCTATCACAATACCACTTACAATGGTGTAGGAGGTCCGGGTGGAAATAGCAGTACATTAATTGGATTAGTGTATGGTTTTGTTATTAATAAGATTTTCGGAAATGCCGTGAGTTCTGTTTTAGATGGCGTAACGTTTAATCCGGATGGAAATATCACTTCGGCTTATGCTCCACTGCCGGATAGTATGACGATAAGTAAACTTATTTCCGGATATGGTGTAATGGGACGTCCGTCGACAGATTGGAAAGCCTCGCCACTGAATCTGGCAACTTATTATGTGAAGAATGATTCGGATTTGTATGTTACTCCAAATATCGATATGATTATCCGTCAGGCAGAGTTGAACAAGACCAAATCTGAAACCGGAGACTCTACTGATGTAGGGGATGCCTTGGAACAGATTTATAAAAAATTAAATGCCTGGAGTACGACAGGGGTTAAGTTGGTGATTCGTAAAAATGATAAAAAGGAATATCAGCCGGTTGATAATGGGAAATCCTATGAACGGTATGTGGGGGATGTAATCCTTGTTTTGAAGAAAGAAGAAATTCAGGATTTCTTCCTGCTGTTTGATGTGGCACTGGCTGTGATTCCTGCCGATACGCTGGATAAGTCGTTGAAAGAATTGTTGCAAGATGTAGTACCAGCCGAATATATGGTCCTGATAGAGGTTTTGTTGAAGGGGGAAACCTTAAAATCCATGCTTGTTAAGATTCGGGACAATGTGAATGCTATTCCGATTGAAGTCGGGCTCTATTTAAATAAAGAACAAACATTCAATTAAAAAAGAATTAATCACGATGAAGACTTTATATTCAATAATTATACTCTTTATACTGTCGTCTGTATCTGCTGTCGGGCAAACATTGAAAGGGCATGTATATGATGATGAAACTAATGAACCTTTGGTTGGTGTCAATATCTCCTATAAATTAAAAGATACGCAGGGAGTTATTTCTGATGTGGATGGCGCTTATGTAATTAATGTACCTGAAGGTGGGGTCGACCTGGTGTTCAGTTATGTCGGCTACGATGATGTGCACTTGCCGATTGTAATAGGTAAAAGCAAGACCATTACAAAAGATATTTATATGAATGCAAGTACGAACTTGCTACAGGATGTGGTGGTAAGTGCCGGGCGTTTTGAGCAGAAATTAAGCGATATTACTGTGTCGATGGACTTGCTGAAGGCTGGAGATATTGCCAAGCAAGCTCCAACAGACTTGACTTCTACCCTGAATATCCTTCCAGGTGTTGATGTGAATGATAAACAACCCTCTATCCGTGGTGGAGCCGGTTGGGCTTATGGAGTGGGAGCACGCAGTCAAATTTTGATGGACGGGATGTCGGTCCTGACTCCGGGGTCCGGCGAGATAAACTGGAATTCTATTCCGATGGAGAACATTGAGCAGGTTGAAATTATCAAAGGGGCTTCTTCTGTATTATATGGTTCATCTGCTTTAAACGGAGTTATTAATGTTCGAACTGCACGTCCGGGGTTGACTCCGAAAACACATGTCGGTGCCTATGTCGGTATTTATGGGGATCCGGCAAACGATAACTACAGATGGAGTGATAAAAGTTTTTGGAAAGAAGGAAAATATCCGGTGAAACCGTTTTTGCGCAATAGTGTGTTGAGCGGAGTTCGTAATCCTTTGTATGAAGGTTTTGATATGTCCCATTCACGCCGTATCGGTAACTTTGATGTATCGGGAGGCTTGAACCTGTTTACTGATGAGGGATACCGCCAACAGGGATTCAATAAGCGTTTTCGTGTGGGAGGAAATCTTACTTACCATCAGCCGGATATGGGAGAGAAAATATTGAATTATGGTTTTAATACAAACTTCCTGTCAAACCGTTATGCCGATTTCTTTATTTGGCGTTCACCGAAAGATCCTTATCGTCCGTCAGCTTTTTCCAATATGGGACGCGAAGGCAATTCATTTTACATTGATCCGTTCCTGAATTATACGAACCGGGAAAAACAGACAACCCATCGTTTCAGAGGACGCTTCTACTATCGTGGCGATAATATTTTCCAACCAACTGAAGAGAAAGGTATAATGGATATATTGGGTGATATGGGAACGGACATGGATGCGATTGGAAAGATTGCCAATGGTGACCTGAGTGTTTTTTATCCGGTTATTCAGCCTGCTTTGCAGGGAGACTGGGATGGCATGGTAAGTGGTTTGTATAACTCTTTGGGTAAAGTGTTTCCTAATGCAACGACTGCAGATTATTGCGATTTGATTTCATGGACAATGAATCATGGTTTACCGAGTGGTACGGCTGATGCCATACCCTGGTTGGCAAATGTATTTAATTCAAACAGGATTGCGAATAAAGGAAATGGTATCGATGCTACCTATAATTATTATCTGGATTACCAGTTTAATAAACAATGGGAAAGCGGTGCTCAGATTACAGCAGGTGGAACTTATGAACATCTTCGTTCGGATTCGCGGACTACAGGTGTCCATCAAAGTGATAATGTGGCAGCTTTTTTCCAGTATGACCAGCGCTTTTTCGACCGTTTGAGTGTTTCTGCCGGGGTACGTGCCGAATATTATCGTGTGGACAATTTTTATCGTGAATCAGATACAAAAATATTTGGAGGATATATTCCTGTACGTCCGGTATTTCGTGCTGGCTTAAACTATCAATTGGCACAATACAGTTTCCTTCGTGCCAGTTTCGGGCAGGGATACCGCAACCCGTCTATTACGGAAAAATATGCACGCAAAGACATTGGTGGGGTAGGTATTTATCCGAACTATAATTTGCAGGCAGAAAAAGGTTTTAATGCGGAAGTCGGCTTGAAACAAGGATATAAAATCGGAAACCTGACAGGGTTTGTCGACTTGGGTGCTTTCTATACACAGTATCGGAATATGGTTGAATTCCAGTTCGGTCTGTTTAATAATACGACTTATAAACCGATTAATAGTGTATCGGATGTTATCAGTATGATTTCTTCCGGGGATGGATTCGGTATTGGAGCGCAATTCCATAATGTTTCCAAAGCCCGTATTTATGGTGCCGAGATTTCTGCAAACGGAACATACGATTTTAATAAGAATACCCGTTTGCTGTTTAATTTAGGATATGTGTATTTGGAGCCTGAAGATGTTGATTATAAAAGGCGGAATGAATTAGAAGACACCTACACTGACCCTCTCCAGATGAAAGAGAAGTCCAATAACTCCAAGTATCTGAAATATCGTCAGAAACATACAGTGAAAGGAGTTATTGACTTCCAGTGGAAACGTATCGATTTAGGTGTGAATATGACCTGGAAGAGCAAAACGCTTGCAGTCGACTATCTGATGGTAGATGAACGCGAAAAACCACTCGGACGTTTGGAGCCGATGGATCATATCCGCCAGCTTTTGTTTGGAAATGTGGATGGTGAAACTCTTGCCACTTACTGGGATCGGATGAACAGGCCTTATTTTGTAATGGACTTCAGAGCCGGTGTGAAAGTAACCGACGAGGTTAAATTTATGTTCCTTATCAATAATCTGTTGAATAAAGAATATTCTACCCGTCCGATGTCTGTATCTGCTCCGCGGACATTTGTAATGCAGTTGAGCATTGATTTTTAACAAGCAGAAGATTTAGATAGAATAGATGCCTGCCAGCCGTATTTTGATTACATTTGTGTGATTGTAAAACAATTGCCTTATGAAAAAGAAATTGGTCGTATTGACAGGTGCCGGTATGAGTGCGGAAAGTGGCATTTCCACTTTCCGCGATTCGGACGGTTTATGGGAAAAGTACCGGGTTGAAGAGGTGGCAACGCCGGAAGGATTTGCAGCAAATCCGAAATTAGTGCTCGATTTTTATAACCAGCGGAGGCGGGAACTCTTGAATACAAAGCCTAACGCCGGACATATGGGATTGGCTGCACTTGAAAATGATTTTGATGTCCGTATTGTTACTCAAAACATAGATAATTTGCATGAACGGGCAGGAAGCAGCCATGTGATTCATCTTCATGGTGAATTGATGAAAGCCTGTTCTGTCCGCGATTTGAATACTACTTATGACTTGTCTCCGGATAATCCGGATATCCATATTGGAGACAAAGATCCGTCCGGCAAACAACTTCGTCCTTTTATAGTTTGGTTTGGGGAAGCTGTTCCCATGATAGAGCCTGCAATCCGTGAAGTTGAGAATTGTGATATCTTTGTTGTTATCGGAACATCCCTGAATGTTTATCCGGCAGCGGGTTTGCTTAATTACGTCCGCAAGGGGCAACCGATCTATCTGATAGACCCGAAAGAAGTGAATGCCTACCGGAATGATATACATTTTATCAGGAAAGGAGCATCCGAAGGTGTAAAAGAATTGGCTGCATTGCTGGAAATGAAGAAATAAGCATTTATCTTTGCCATCCAAATAAAGAACAGTAATCAGATTATGGGAAATTTCTTTACCTCATTATTCTCTTCTTCCAAGACAGAGATACCGGAAGAAGTAAAAAGTAAAAACGACCAGAAAAATTTTGATATTCTGAAATATGACGGGGTTCGGGCTCAACGGATAGGAAAGTTGGCGTATGCAATTAAGTGTTTTACCGAAGCACTGAATATCCAGGAAGATTTTGAAACGATGAATTATCTGGTAACAGCTTATACGACAGCTAACCGATTGGAGGATGCTTTGGATATTCTGAACCGGATGGTGGAATTGGAACCGGATCATATTAATGCCCGATTGACAAGGATAAACCTTTTTTTTATGCTTGACAGGGAAGTTGAAGTAATTGCAGACTGTACACATGTGATAGAATTGGAAAAAACAAATCATCTAGCTTGGTTCCTGATGGGAAAAGCAAAACGGACAGTAAGCGACCCGTTGGGTGCGATTGCAGACTTGACCCGTTCCATCAGCTTGAAAGAAGATTTTACCGATGCTTATCTGCTTCGGGCAGAAGTTTTGTTGGCTATAGGACAGGCCTCTGAGGCACTTCCTGATGTGGAGAAGGCAATTGAATTGAACCCCGAGGAAGAAACTACTTATTTGCTTCGTGGGCGTGTGCATGAAGCGATGGGAGACAAAGATGCCGCTTTTGAAGATTTTCAGAAAACATTGGAATTGAATCCTTTTAATGAGGATGCAACCCTTCTTTCCGGAAAATTATTAATAGAACAGCAAAAACTGGATGAGGCAATTGAATTTTTTAATGAGGCGGTCGACCTGAATCCTGAATTTGCCAAAGCATATGCAGAAAGAGGACGTGCTAAGAATCTGAAAGGGGATAAAGAAGGGGCTTTTGAAGATTTGAAAAAGTCTATAGAACTCAATCCGGAAGGTGAAGAGGCTCAAAAAATGAACGGTCAGCATACTAACTTCGATAATATGTATAAAGGCGGTATCTTTTAATGTCTGGGACAAAAAAAGAATACAACTCTTTGTTTATTAAAAAAAAGGCTCTATCTTTGCAGCCCAAATTGGTATGAATAAGATAATAATAAATAATATATAGAAAGATGAAAAGAACATTCCAACCTTCCAACAGAAAAAGAAAGAACAAGCATGGCTTTCGTTCAAGAATGGCTACTGCTAATGGTCGCAGAGTATTGGCAGCACGTCGTGCAAAAGGAAGAGCTAAATTATCTGTATCAGACGAATACAACGGATAATCAATCCGTTTGAAGATTTAAATTATAAGAAAGTAGAGGTTTTTACTAAAAAGCCTTTACTTTCTTTGTTTTAACAGCTTTGTTTTCTACTTTTGATGCACTTTACTACATTATGGTAAATGTAGGCATAAATATGAGATAAAAATGAAAGGCTTTTTAGTAAAACTGATTAAAAACCCGTACGTTTTTAATTTATTGCTGGCTATAGTTGTTTTATGTGGGTTGATCTATGGTACATTGAAGTGGCTGGATGTATATACCCGTCATAATGAGGCTGTGGTTGTCCCGGATGTGAAAGGCTTGAAGGTGGAAGAAGCTGAAGAGTTTTTTAAGAATAACAACTTACGTTATAATGTGATTGACTCGGTATACTCCAAAAATGTGAAGCCCGGGGCAATTGTGGAACTGGTGCCGCAAGCCGGTTCAAAAGTAAAAGAGGGGCGCATCGTTTTTGTTACAGTTAATGCTCTTACCTCCCAAATGGCAACAATTCCGGAAGTGGAAGATTTGTCATTCCGGCAGGCATATGCCTTGTTACGTGCCCGTGGATTTGAGAAAATAGAAATTGAATATGTTCCCGGTACTTATAAAGATTTGGCAGTAGCAGTTACTGCCGGTGGACGTATCTTGCAGAAAGGCGACCATGTCCCGCTGGCATCCCAGTTGGTGTTGCGGGTAAGTAGCGGAGAAGAAGAACTTATACCCAATGATTCTTTGCCGGATGTGGTGCAGCCATTGGATAGTGACGTAGAAAACTGGTTTTAACATGGACAATTTTTTAGACGAAATGGATGATGAACAGGTGGACGACCTGTTACAACCGGAAGGGGAAGAGGATATAAATCCCCAACTGTATGAACACTTCCGATTCGTTGCCGACCGCGGACAATCGTTATTGCGCGTAGATAAATTCCTGGTAGACCGGATGATGGGAGCTACCCGTAACCGGATACAATTAGCGGCAGAAGCCGGCTGTATTATGGCTAACGGTAAGCCAGTTAAAAGTAATTACCGCGTAAAGCCGGAGGATGTCGTGACGATTATGATGACACGTCCCCGGCGGGATATGCAAATCCTACCTGAAAATATTCCTATAAAAATTATATATGAGGATGAAGACTTGCTGGTTGTAGATAAACCGGCAGGGCTTGTTGTTCATCCTGGACACGGGAATTATACCGGAACTTTGGTGAATGCATTGGCTTGGTATCTGAAAGATGACCCGACCTATGATCCGAATGACCCGGCTCTCGGATTGGTGCATCGTATAGATAAAGATACCTCAGGTTTGTTGGTTGTTGCAAAGAAGCCGGAAGCAAAAGCTCATCTCAGCTTACAGTTTTTCCATAAGACGACAAAACGGGAATATCGCGCATTGGTTTGGGGAAATGTGCGTGAAGAAGAAGGGCGAATTGAAGGTAATATTGGTCGTGACCCGCGTGACCGTATGCAAATGACGGTTTTCCCGGAAGGAGAACAGGGGAAAACAGCTGTAACCCATTATTCTGTCCTTGAACGGTTAGGCTATGTTACACTTGTGAAATGTCGCTTGGAAACGGGACGTACCCATCAGATTCGTGTGCATATGAAATATATCGGTCATACGTTGTTTAATGATGAACGTTATGGCGGTAATGAGATATTAAAAGGTACTACTTCTACCAAGTATAAGCAGTTTGTACAAAATTGTTTTGCTATTTGTCCACGGCAGGCACTCCATGCCAAGACGTTGGGCTTTGTTCATCCTTCGACAGGGGAGGAAATGTTTTTCGACTCAGAAGTACCTGAAGATATGACAACATTGATCGAGAAATGGCGCACCTATGCAAATACAAAAGAACTATAAAAATGAAAAAGAACATTGCTATTATAGCCGGAGGAGACTCCTCCGAGATTGTTGTTTCATTAAAAAGTGCAGCAGGAATCTACTCTTTTATTGATAAAGACAAATATAATTTATATATTGGCATCGTTAAAAGAGACGAGTGGTCAGTTGAACTTTCTAATGGAGAGCATACTCCTATCGATAAGAACGATTTCAGTTTTCGTGAAAATGGCGAGGTAAAACATTTTGATTTTGTTTATATCACCATTCATGGAACTCCTGGAGAAGACGGTCGTTTACAGGCTTATTTCGATTTGATAGGAATGCCTTATTCCTCTTGTGGTATGTTAGTGAGTGCAATAACATTCAATAAGTTCGTCTGCAATAATTATTTGCGGAACTTTGGAGTGAATGTTGCAGATTCCATCCGTCTTTTTAAAGGACAAACAATAACAGACGAAGAAGCAGTATCCCGTTTGGGGCTTCCTATTTTTGTGAAACCGAATGATGGCGGAAGCAGTTTCGGGGTAACTAAGGTAAAAGAAATTACTCAGCTTCAGGCGGCTATAGAGAAGGCATTTAATGAGGGAGAGGAAGTGATGTTGGAAAGCTTCATTGCAGGAACAGAGGTTACTTGCGGATGTTATAAGGTGAAAGGGAAAGAAGTTGTTTTCCCACTTACAGAAGTTGTCACGGAAAATGAATTCTTTGACTTCGACGCCAAATATAATGGTCAGGTAGATGAAATAACTCCTGCCCGGATTTCTTCCGAATTAACGGAGAAAATACAGCGCGAAACTTCAAAGATTTATGATATATTGGGTGCTAAAGGCATTATCCGTGTAGATTTTATAATTGCGGCGGATGGTAGCTTCAAGATGTTAGAAGTAAATACAACGCCGGGAATGACGGCAACCAGCTTTATACCCCAGCAAGTGCGTGCGGCCGGGCTGGATATAAAGGATGTGATGACTGATATTATAGAAAACGAGTTTAATTAATTGAAAACAGCAAATTGGGGATTATATAAATAATTCAATCCCTGACTTTCAGTTTTCAACTTTCAATTATAAAAAATATGGAAGTTCCGAATAATTTTGACGATATTCGTCCGCTTAATAATGATGAGGTAAAAGGTGCCATTGAATCTCTTATTGCCGATGCCGATTTTGAGCGGGCTTTCCGGTACATACAGCCTAATGTGAACTGGAAAGAGTTTTGTGATAAAATGCGTTCCTTCAAGACAAAGGAGGATTTTAAATCTAAATTGGCATACGAAACTGTAATGATGGTAGCACGTAACACTACCTTCTCATTAACAATCTCAGGACGTAGCCGTCTTCCTGAAGACAAAAAACCATGTACTTTCATCTCGAATCATCGCGACATAGCGCTTGATGCTTCTTTTTTGAATGTAATGTTGTATGATGTCGGATATGGAATGACGCAGGTTGCAATTGGTGATAATCTGCTTATCCGTCCCTGGATTGAGACTGTTGTTCGCCTGAACAACAGCTTTATTGTAAAACGTAACGTGTCTGTACGCCAGATGTTGGAAATAAGCGGAACACTTTCTGCTTATATACGCCATACTATTAAGGAAACAAAAGAATCTATCTGGATTGCACAACGTGAAGGACGTGCCAAGGATTCGGACGACCGTACGCAAGGCAGTATCCTGAAGATGTTGAATATGAGTGGAGATAAGGATCTCCTTACCAATCTGATGGAATTGAATATTTTTCCTGTCGCTATTTCTTATGAATATGACCCGTGCGATTTCCTGAAAGCGCAGGAATTCCAGCAGAAACGCGATAATCCGGATTTTGTAAAGAGCCAGCGCGATGATTTACTGGCAATGGAAACAGGTATCCTCAATAATAAGGGACGTGTTCACTTTACATTGACTTCTCCCATCAACAATCAACTTGCCAATTTGGACCCGAATATGGACAAAGGCGAATTGATTTCAGCCATTGCTACGATTATTGATAAGGAAATATATAAACATTATCGTTTCTATCCTTGCAATTACGTTGCTTATGACATGTTGACAGGGACAAAACGTTTCAGTGGAAACTACGGTCTAAGCGACAAAAAACAATTTGAAGAGTATTTGCAGGGTCAGCTCGATAAGATTGTTCTGCCGAACAAGGATGAAGCATTCCTGCGGACAAAGATATTGGAAATGTATACCAATCCGCTGAAAAACCATTTGGCGAATAAAGATTAATAAGAATTGGTTGTTCGATTATATACAAAAGCCGTTCCGGTACATGCCGGAGCGGCTTTTATTATTTATTCTCTTTTGCATATTTCGAAGGACTCACCCCGAACTGTTTAATGAAAGCTGACCAGAAATAAGACTGTGAACTGAAACCTACAGCTTCCGATATCTCATAAATCTTCATATTCCCCTGAATTAACAGCTCTGCCGCTTTTTTCAGACGGCTGATTTTAATCAGGTCGTTAGGCGTAAGGTCTGAGATTGCACGTATCTTCCGGTACAGGGTAGGGCGGCTCAGGTGCATCAGGTCGGCTATCATGTTGACATCAAGTGCCGTGTTGCTGATGTTGTCATTAATAATCTGATTCAATTTTTCCAGGAAATTTTCATCCGCTTTCGTATATGCCATCGACTTCATATTGGCAATCGGTGATTTGAAGTAGAATTTCCGGATATTGTCGCGGTTAGAGAGCAGGTTGGAAACCTGTGCCATCAGCAAGCTGGTAGAGAAAGGTTTTTCTATATAAGCATCGGCTCCCAGCTCCAGCCCTTCGAGGCGAGACTGCATTGTATTCTTTGCTGTTAACAGGATAATCGGTATATGGCTGAATTCCAAATCTGTTCTGACCTCTTTCAGTAAAGCGAAACCATCCATAACAGGCATCATAACATCACTGATAATTAACTGAAAACTATGCTCTTTCAGTAAGGCGACAGCTTCAGCACCATTGTTGGCAATCTGCACATTATATAATGTATTGATTTCTTCGGCGATGAACGCACTCATCTCCCTGTTATCCTCGACGACAAGGACAGTAGGACGGGATTCTTCATGGATGTAGGTTACTTCCTTCGGCGTACTTTCCTGTGGCAGTTCTTCTTCTGTGGCAGGTTGAATGGATTCTGGTAGTTTGACAGGAAGGGTGATACGGAACATCGTCATGGGAGAGCCATCTTCAAATTGAGTAAGTTGCAATGTCCCGTGGTGCATTTCAGTCAGGGAACGTGCCATTGGCAAACCTAAACCTGTCCCCGGCTTGCTTTCTGAACCGGTGATACGGTAAAAAGGTTCGAATATTTTATCTTTAAGCTCTTCCGGAATAGGCTTCCCATCATTGATAAAATCAATGGTGAATGTTTCATAGTCCGGTGATAGTTGTAAACGGACAATGATGCAGCTTGTAGCATATTTGATTGCATTGGAAAACAAGTTACTGAATATTTTGGTGATAGCCTCCCTGTCCACAAAAACATAAAGTTCCTGCATCGACAAGTCCAGATTCAGCAATAAATTCTTTTCTGTGGCAAGTTCCTGGAAACGTTTGGCTGTTTCTGTAAGCAAGGTAACTATCTCTGTGCGGACAAAACTAAGCCGGTATCCTTCTATTTCCGTTTTTCTGAAATCCAGCAACTGGTTTACCAGAGACAGAAGCCGGGACACATTTTTATCCATTAGCAGTAGAGAGTTGTTTTCCTTTTCTCCGATGTTGCTTGATTTAAGCAAACGTTCGAGCGGGCTTTTTATCAAGGTAAGCGGAGTACGGATTTCGTGCGCGATATTGATAAAGAAGTCGATTTTTGCCTGATAGAGCTCTTTTTCTTTTTGGTCTTCAAACAATTGCATATTGTAGGCCATTGTCCGCTTGGTTTTTCTGCGCCAGGAATAGAGCAAACCGGTGACAATCGCAAGGATGATAAGCATATAGATGCAATATGCCGTTTGCGAAGCCCACCAGGGAGGCAATACCGTTATATATAAACGGGTGGGAGTTTCGCTCCAGTTGTTGGCAAGATTGGCAGCCCTTACTTCGAATATATAATCGCCCGGATGGAGTTCCGTGAAATAAACCGTATTACGTTCGCCGATAGGTATCCATTCTTTCTCCATATTACCCATCCGGTAGGCATACTGTATAGATCCCGGAGCAATGAAATTCAGGGCGGAAAAGTTAATGCTGAAAGTGGATTCCTTGTGGTCGAGTATGATTTTCTTAATCGGCGAATGTGCCGAACTGTTTAATATCTGCTTTTTACCTTCTTTATTTTGTATTTCGAGTGTTCCGAGATGGACATCCATCTGCTCGGCAGCCGGCTTTACTTCGGAAGGCTTGAAATGGATAAAGCCTTTTACCGTACCGAAATAAAAATTGCCATCCTGGTCTTTGAATGCGGAATTGTCGTTGAACTGTCGGGTGATTAAGCCGTGTGTCTCCGTGTAAGTATTAATTTTTTCTGTAGAAACATCCAGGCTGACCAAGCCGTTTGCCGTACTGATCCATAATAGGCCACTTTCATCCGGCAGGATACGGAAAGCAACGTTACTTGGCATACCGTTCTTTACCGTATAATGGATAGACTCTCCGGTCTGGAAGTCGTACCGGATGATACCTTCCACGGTGGCAAACCACATGTTTCCTTCCTTATCTTCGCAAATGTCGTTTACGAAGTTATGGCGCTGGGTGTTCAGTTTGTCGTAAGGCAGGTACATTCCCGTATTGCTTATCGGATTGTAGTAGAAGCTGCGGTTGAACATCCCTACCCAGATACGTCCGAGGCGGTCTTCATAAATACTGTTGATAGAAAGTGCGGGAAATTGCGGGGCATAGAGGAAGCGGTCGTTCAGAAAGTCATATTTATAGATTCCGTCATCGGTTCCTACATAGATTTGTCCTTCCTGCAATACTTTAATACAGCGGACACTGCTGTTTTTTACCGTAGTCGAGTCTTTCAGTAATTTGTAGTTCTTGATAATCTTGCGCGTTTTTAAATCCATCAGGTCGATGCCGTGAATCACATGCCCTATCCACAGATTATCTCCGGATGAAGCCAGTCCCCTGATATTGGTATGGGATAACCCCCTTCCTCCGGGTACCGGTTGGTAATTGGTGAATGTCCCGGTTTTCTTTTCCAGGCAGTTGATGCCGGCATCTTCCGTTCCCACCCAGATATTATTGTAAATATCCGTACAAATATCCCGTATTACCTCTCCCTTTAATGTATGTTGATTGTCCCAGGGGTAATAGACATGGAAAGGGCGGAACGGGGAATAATAATTTACGCCATTTTGGTGAAAACAAATCCAAATGCCGTTTTCCCTATCCCTGTAGAACGCTGAAATAAAATGGCTTGAAAGCGCATAGGGATCCAGAGGATCTTGCCGGATACGTGTACACTCGCCATTGTCCAACCTGTAAATGAATAAGCCGGAGTCTGTCCCAATCCATAATTCGTTTTCATCTTTTTCCAGAAAACTGTTAATCAGGATGGTCAACTGGTTTTGTTTCTGGATATTCAAATCCTGGTAAGTACGTGTTGCAGTGTTGAATATTTTTACATCATCATGTTCGTAAGCCACATAAATATGTTTGGTTGAGGAAGAGGGGTAGAGCATGAAAAGCTTCTTGGGATTTCCCGAGCCGGTATGGGCAAACAGATTATAAATCTCGGTTGTCCCGTCTTCCTGGTTCAACAGGGAAAGTTGCCCGTTGGAATCTCCTATCCATATATTATTATCCGTAATACAGAAAGAAGTGTAGCTGGCATTTTCTTTGGCGGAAAATATCTGGAATAAGTTGTCTTCCGTATTATATCTCAACAGGTATCCGTCCATTAATATCCATAGTTTGTTATTGGCATCGAAGCCGAATACATCGATTCGTTTGTCAGCCGTGACGGAAAGATGGTGGAAGGCTTCTTTTTCTTCATCATACCGGTAAAGTCCGGATAAAGTCCCTATCCATAAATCTCCGTTCCGGTCGCAAACCAGTTGGGTAATCCAGTTACTGCCCAGGGTTTCGACTTCATCCGGATCATTGCGGAATACCTTAAAGGTGTAGCCGTCGAAACGGTTCAGACCGTCGCGTGTCCCAATCCATATATAGCCATTCTTATCCTGTACGCAACTTGTCACCATATTGTCGCTAAGCCCGTTTTCCACCTGATAATGGCGGAAAAGGTAATTACCGTCATCGGCAGCTATCCGGGTGAGACAAAATAGAAAGAAAACAGATAAGATTAACTTCAGGTGCTTCATAGGTATAAACTCGCTTTTGAGTGCGAAAGATACTCAAATTTGTATTACGGATTTTCATTTATCGTATCATGGATTTGATAAATTGTTTCAATAGCGGTATGAGACATTCAGAATGAGACGAATACAAGAAAGTATGCAACAAGGTCGCACAGAGATACGGAATACAACCCTCTATTTTTGCCGATACAAAAACGATTAACGAAACAACCTTTATTCTATTTTATTATGAACACACAGCATTCGACACAAGCATTTGGAACAAAAGTACAGCTATGCATAATGATGTTTATGCAATATATGTTGAGTGCCGTATGGTGGGTACCATTGGCTGCTTACCTTTCACATACGCTGAAGTTGGAAGTTTATCAGGTTTCGCTTGTGCTGAGTGCAATGGCAATAGGAGCGATGGCTTCTTCTTTTATCGGTGCGATAGCCGACCGCTATTTTGCAGCGGAGAAAGTATTAGCGGTATTAAACTTATTGACAGGTGTGTTTTTACTGTTTGCTGCCCAGCAGACCACATTTCCCCCTTTGATGTTTTTTGTGGTGATGGCTTTGCTCTGCCATATGCCGACACAAAGCCTTACCAGTACGATAGCAATGAGCCATACACCATCCGAGCAGTTTCCCCGTATCCGTATGTTCGGTTCCGTAGGTTGGGTGGCTTCGGGTATATTCAGTATTGTAGCCATCCATGTGATGGGATTGCCTGCTTTCGATGATACTAATTTACCGATGTATTGCGGTGCCGGAGTTTGTTTTGTTGCTGCTATCCTGAACCTTAAACTGCCACATACCCCTCCTGTAGTTGATAAAACAGCAAAGATTTCAGTAATGGACATTACGGGTTTTAGTGCATTCTCTCTTTTAAAAGATAAGAATTACAGGACTTTTATGATACTGACATTTCTTTCAATCATACCGTTTACCCTTTATCATGTATATGGTTCGATGATTTTGGCGGACGAACAGGTCCGGAACATTACGGTAACCATGAATTTCGGCCAGTTGGCAGAAATGTTTTTCCTGGTTATTACAACAACCATTTTAGTAAAGTCCGGGATTAAGAAAACATTGATATTCGGTATCCTGGCTTTGCTGGTACGTTATATCTGTTTTTATTTTGGAGCGGAAACCGATATGCAGTGGTTCTATTATATCGGTATTGTCGTTCATGGATTGATTTTCGGACTGTTTTATGTGGGTGGTCAGGTTTATACCGATAATGTAGCTCCGAGAGAAATGAAGGCACAGGCGCAAGGGTTACTTTTCTTCCTGGTCTGGGGGGTAGGCTTCCTGATCGGTACGCTGTGGAATGGTTGGTTAATCGGCTTGTTCAGAGTAGATGGCAAATGCGACTGGCCGGTTCTGTTTATTATATCGTCCATATGTACATTTATTATATTAATCCTATTTGTTTTCGCTTTTAAACCGGTATCATTGAAGACTGATAACTAATCTAATTGTCAGTTTACCTTTAATTCTCATGCCATTATACAACACACTATTTGTTTTTTAGAGGAAGAAGGAAAAGAGGGATGACTGCCGGGTCATCCCTCTTGTTTTTAGGCCTCCTTTGCTCGACGTATGTTTCTTAACATGGTTTACTGAATGACATAGTGTTAGCTAAATTTCTACCTTTGAAGCAATAGCAATGCGGATTGCTTACAATATGCCAAAATACTTTAAACATCATAGCGTATGAAACCTGAAGATTACATTACTCGTGAGGAGAAATTTGGAGCACACAACTATCATCCCCTGCCTGTTGTGCTCGAAAGAGGAGAAGGCGTTTATGTATGGGATGTGGAAGGCAAACGTTATTTTGACTTCCTGTCCGGTTATTCTGCCCTGAGCCAGGGACATTGCCACCCTAAAATTATTCAAGCATTGATGGATCAAGCCCAAAAATTAACGTTGGTGTCTCGTGCTTTTCATGCAGATGTATTAGGCGAATACATGGAATTTGCCTGCAAATTTTTTGGTTACGACAAATTGTTGCCGATGAATACAGGAGCGGAAGCCGTGGAGACCGCTTTGAAACTGGCACGTCGCTGGGGCTATCGTAAAAAGGGAATAGCTACAGAGAAAGCAAAAATTATTGTATGCAGTGAAAACTTCCACGGGCGTACCATCACTATTATTTCCATGAGTACGGACCCGAGTTCGTATGCCGGTTTCGGACCTTATACTCCCGGATTTATCAAAGTACAGTATAATACTGTCAAAGAGTTGGAAACGGCTTTGCAAGACCCTGATGTTGTCGGGTTCCTGCTCGAGCCTATTCAGGGTGAAGCCGGTGTTGTTGTTCCGGACGACGGTTATCTCCGTACCTGCTATGAGCTTTGCAGAAAGCAGAATGTTCTTTTTATTGCCGATGAGATACAGACGGGAATCGGGCGTACCGGAAAGTTGTTGGCTTGTGATTACGAAAATGTACATCCGGATATTCTGATTTTGGGAAAGGCGCTTTCCGGAGGGGTAAGCCCTGTCTCTGCGGTATTGGCCGACGATGATATTATGTTGACAATCGCTCCCGGCGAGCATGGCTCCACCTATGGAGGCAATCCGTTGGCTGCACGTGTTGCTATTGCTGCTCTTGAAGTAGTCCGCGATGAGCATCTTTCCGAAAATGCCTATGAGATGGGACATCTTTTCCGGGAAGAAATGAGAAAGATAGATAATCCGATGATAAAGAATGTAAGAGGCAAAGGCCTGTTGAATGCTGTGGTAACAGAACCCCGCGATGGAAAAGTCGCCTGGGATATCTGTTTGGCCCTGAAAGAAAACGGACTGATTGCTAAACCTACTCACGACCATATCATACGTTTTACCCCTCCCTTGGTTATCACGCGCGACCAGATGATGGAGGCTATAGGTATTATACGGGATACGTTTGCGCAATTTTAGTCTGCGGCAAATGGAAACAGAAACATAAATAATAACCGGAGTAATGTATGAAAATAAACGTAATAGGTGTACCTCTTAATTTGGGATGCGACCGTGAAGGCGTGGAGCGTGCCCCGAACCATCTTCGCGAACGGGGTTTGATGCAATTGATACGAAGCCACGGTCATCGTGCTTTCGATTTGGGGAATTTGTATGTACCGTCCGTATCGGAAACCGATAAGTTTGCGCGTAGTAAAAGTATGAAATATCTGGATGCCATTGTCGAGGTAAATAATAATCTTGCCGAACTGGTTTACGATACGCTGCGCGGAGGAGCTTTCCCCTTGATTGTAGGAGGCGACCATTCCCTCGGGTTGGGAAGCGCTTCCGGTGTGGGGAAATGTTTTGATGATTTTGGCATTATCTGGTTGGATGCGCATGGCGACATTAATACCAGCGAGACTTCCCCGAGCGGAAATGTACACGGGATGCCTCTTAGTGCTTTAATGGGAATGGGCAGCGAAGAGCTGGTAAATGTATATGCGCCCGGAAATAAAGTAAATCCCCAGAATGTGTTTTTAGTGGGCACCCGCAGTTTGGATGAAGGCGAGCAGGAACTGATTCATAGGGAACAACTCAGTGTATATACAATGGACACCATCCGTTTGAAAGGTATCGCATTTGTTGCCGAAGACATTAAACGGAAACTGAAAGAGCGTAAAATCCGGAATGTCCATTTCAGTATCGACGTGGATAGCATAGACCCCCGCTTTGCGCCCGGCACCGGAACAAGAGTCTGCGAAGGGTTGATGCCGGACGAGTTTAAAGACTTTGTAGACCATATTCTCGCAACCAATCTTATAAAATCGATGGATCTGGTGGAACTGAATCCTGAATTGGATGTAAACGACCAAACCACCAATCTCTGTCTGGATATTATCGATTACATAACGGAAAGATTATAGTTCAGTTGACAATTGACGAATCAGTTGACAGTTGACAAGTGACAGTTGACAGTTATTTCGGCTTTCAGCCGATTTGTATACCGGGCGCGAAGCCCAACTGTCACCTGTCACCTGTCAATTGTCACCTGATTCACAGTTCCGTCGGTTTGTCGCCGTCACTTTCCCCGTCGCCTCCTCCGGCATCGGGATTGGGTCGGTTGCTGTTGCCGCTGTCGGTTTTGCCGCCTTTGCCTTTACCATGACGGAGGGAGACGGAAACACGGAATTCGTCTATCATGGCGTTCCACCAGGTGAAAAGTTCCAGATATTTGCTGTCGCCGTTCACCAGCGCAAGTGCGTTCAAGGCTGCAACCAGTGCATCATAAGCGGCGTAAAATGCCGGGCGGGTTTCTTCGGATTTCTGCGGAGTGTTGCGCCAGCCGGATTCGGTACGGCGTGCATCGGATAGGGCGGCGCATCCGGCGTTTGCTTTTTTGAGTTCGCTAACCCATGTGGTCAGACCGAGGGTGGCGAAATCCGCTTTCATCACATCCGATTCGGCAGCCTGAATGAAGTTTTCCGTCATACCTGTCTGGTCGTTGAAGCTGAGGCGGGTGGTGTTTTTATACTTGTTTACCAGTGGAATCAAATGTCCGGCAGCCGTTTGCTTGTCCGCATCGAAATGGTTGGTGAATGTACGTATCTGGTCGAGGATGGCGGTTTGCAGGGAGTCTCGTTTTTTGTCGGCTGCTTCCATTTCGGCGGTCAGTGCGCTCTTGGTGAGTTTTACGAGACTGTCGTCGTAAGCCTGTAATGCCTTTTGAAAGTTTTCAAAAGGGGCGGTTACGCCTAAAGCGGATGCGCCTGCTGTTTGGATTTGCAGTTCGATGGCGCGTCCTGCCGCCAGCCATTCGTTGTTTCGTAACCTTGATTTGTTAATCGTTTGAATTTTTGCCATGTGAATCATGTTTTAAGTGGATATTTAATAAAAGAAATAGTTCCGCTTGCGAGCGAAAGCAGGATACAGCACTGTTTGATACCTTCGCTTGCGAGCGAAAGGGTTTTACAGTGCTATTTGTTGTCTCCGCTGACGAGCGAAGTGGTTTTGTAGCACTGTTTGAAGCGTCCGCTGATGAGCGAATCGATTTTACAGTACTGTTTTATGGCTTCGCTTGCGCGCGGAGGTATCAAACAGTGATGTATCCTGTTTTCGCTCGTTAGCGGAATGGGAATGTGGTGCTGTTTTCTGCTATCAATCGAATGCGGTCGGCAATCGCAGATCAGCCTTAGCTAATTCGCCGACCTTTTTTATTCTTGGAGACACCTAACCGAGAACCCGAAGGCCCTGTAGCTGCCTGTGCCCTGGTAGAACGTAGCACTGCTGAAGCGCACGTCACGGGCGTTCGTATTACCGGACGGCACTGACGACGACCAGTAGTAGCCGAAGGAACCCTGACTGAGGGACGAACCGTTAGCGCTGGACCGATAGCCCGCAGCAGGCAAAATCAACTGAAGGCTGTTCGCTGCACTTATTGTCAAGAGGTGCGTAGAACTGTTCCAAGTTTTACCGGTGTCTGAATCATCAGCACCTATAGTCTGCCATTCGGCAGCAGTAGGAACACGCCAACCGGCAGGGCAAGGGTCATAAGGGGCCTTACGAGCCGTAGTAGCTACTATTGAACTGTTAGCAACCTCATCCAAATTCCATAATTTCTGATACCAGGCGTCAGCTACCATAGCACCATCTGACGGGTTATCTGCGCCCTCGGTGAAAAGCAACCAATTATACTGGGTATTTGGATTAGAACCACTGCGTACGATAAACTTCTTATCCCACGGGCTCATATCGGCAAGGGCGCCCTCACCCGTAGGGAAACCTAACGGGTCGGTTTTACCGTCAAACTTTTCGGCATTGGTGATATCACTATTGTTGGTATTTGTAAATCCGTATTTACGGCCCCATTGGAATAACAGACCGCAAGTGGTTGTAATGTCATTTGTACCACCGGCTGTTGAAGAAGCAGACGGAACAGTGGTAGGTATCTCGGTAGCACCCAAATTAACAGGAGACCAATAATAGGTTTTATTGTCTTTTCCCGTCATTTGGATGGCGGTATAACGTTTCGTATCGCTTACAGGATAAGTGACCATATTGGCACTGCGGTAAAAGTCATATTCTTTTACTGTGGTACTTCCGCTTTGAATATTGAGCACGGCTTTGTTCGCCTGATAAAGCTTATCATCACCTTCTGTCTCCTGAACTGCTATATTTACAGCAAAGACACGGCGGTTACTACTGATGGTCGGAGCCTGAACCTCAGGAGTAAACCAAGACAAATCTCCGCCGAATGCAGTATAACCCGATGTTGTAACGGAAGGCTCAAATAAAGAATTCACATTAACCGTAACTGTTCCACCGGCGGTACCTACCCGTACGGCATCACGGCTTTCAAATGTTTTAGATTCGAAATCGCTTATTGTACAAGTTGGATTACCGAATGCAGGTTCGTCTTCGATGGACAGGGTGACAGGGATTTCCTTCAAGGCATCCAGTTTATGCCGGAACTTAAGCGTCAGTTCGCCCGGATTGGTCGTGGGGAAGCCCTCTTTGTCTACTTTCACTTCAAACTTATACGTATCTTCATCCAGATCGCTTTCCGTTTTATCTACAGTCATCCACTGGGGGAAATCGGTCAATTTACTGCCGCCTTTACAATCCACAGTAAGTGTTACGGAAGGAACCTCGACAGACGACACAGCTCTCAAGGTCAGCTTATTGCCGGCAAAACTACTTGTTCCATCAGATGCAGACTGGGCAAGTTCGGGAACAAAAGACAACGGGTCTACAAGAAGCGTATTGCTCTTTCCGGTGGCATCATCGCTAAAACGGATGATTCCGCGAGGAAAAATGCCACCGGTATAACCCGCTTTCATCGAGATAATATACTTATGTTCAGTACCGGACATGGTTGCAGCCCTTGTAACGGGTTCTTCCTTTACTTCCAGCCAATCGCAGTTTTTATTACTTCCGGCATACCGGATGGCATAAGACATCGTGGAATTGGAAGTAGTACCGAGAGAGAATTTACTATCAGTAGCAAGAAGCATCGTTACTGTTTTCGTATCCGCATTGTAAGCGGTTGCAGGATTAGCTATTGCGTCCGGGTCAAAAGTAAAACTGCCCGAACCGCCGCCAGTAGGGTCCAGACCGTCTATATCGCCGCCCTCATCCCATTCGGCTACATCCAATGTGAAGTCCAAGTGGTATTCATCGGCTTTGGTGATGCCAATAGTATATCTATGGTTGTTATTGATTTCAAGCGCGACCGACCCGCCATCGGCTGTAGGCTGTTTGAAAGGTATCTGATAGGTTACGTCTTTTGTCTCCGTCAGGTTTACCTGATACGTCCCTTTCAGAATCAAGTAGCCTTCGTCTTTTGATGGGCTCGGATAAGAATAAAAGGCAGATACCTGCAAGCCCGTATTGGCATTATCACCTTCAAAAGCCCGTGCAGGATAAGTTATCAAATCCCCATCTGCCGCAGGTGATGCACCAACCACTTTGACAGGAAAGAAAGAAACTCCCTTTCGTCCGTTGCCCATCGAAATGGATTCCAGATGGAATTTGGAATCAGCCTCCACATTGCTCACATCAAAACGGGCCATCGTGCGTGTCAGTTTAAATCCGGTCTGTACACGTGCGGAAGAACCGAAGTCGGTCAGGTCGATGGGAACGGTTTGCGAACCGACCATCGGAAGGGGCAGGTTCAATGCCGTGCCTGCCTCCGCAAGCAGTGGGGAATGGAGCTTCTGAAAGTCTGTTTCGGAGGGTGTCCCTTCAACAAGGTTCCCGGTTTCCATATTATATTCGAGTGGCTGGAAATAAGTATTTTCCACCACGCTGCCATCCGCCGGATTCACCAGTTCGGTCTGGTTGGCAAGGCAGTAAAGGCGTACGAACATGCCTTTTTGGAGTTCAAGCAGGGCGGTGGTGGTAGCGTCGTCCGTACCGACAGCGAGGTTCAGTTTATTGGCTCCTGCCGGCAGAGCGACTCCTTCCGGGCGGTAGGCGAAGCGTTCGCGGTAGGTGTAAGTGCCTGTCTCGTCCGTAGAAGCGAACACGTAAATATCCAGAGTGGAGATTGCGTTCTCTTCTTTGGTGGCAATGGGGGCATCTGCTTTGGTTTCCGATTTAGTTGTGGCTACGGTAAGTTTGTTCTTGAAAGAAAGAAGCACTTCACGTTTGTTTGCACTGTCTGTTCCGTCTGCAGGGGTACGGTCTGCCTTGTCCGCTTCTGTCGTACAGGAGGCAAGCAGCACCGCGGCAAGCAAATACACACTTGCCGCAAATGCCTGTACAGGTCTGTAAGAGGGACAGAGACCTTGTAGTTTTGTTTTCATATTCAATCTATTTATAGTTTGTGTTTGTTATTACCCTATCCTTGTAGTCTTTAATCCGCGTTTTTCGCGCCATCCGCGTCAAAAATCAATTCGCGTCTGCCAACTATCCAATCGAATGGTTTATAAAAAAATAAAATCGGCAGTTCAATTAAGACTACGTTAAAAATTAGAATATCTTAATAAATTTCATGCCGTGAAAGTTGTTGAGATTCATAAATCCTCACGATTTTGAGAGTTTTCTATAAGCAATAAGTATTAATAATCAAAGGATTATGCTATTAATATGTAGTAATATCTTTATATATTTGTCAAATCTTAACGTAGTCTTAATTGGACTAAACAATCTATTTTTAGCGTATTGGACCGTAATCCCAACTAAAAGACTCAGACAGCTCCCCTTTCTATAAATATAGTCCTCCATACAATGAATAATAAACAGAGACGACCCTCTTGTCCAAACAGGTTTTATTAAAGGAGATGATACCGGCGTCACTTGCCAACTTTCAACTTTTTCCTACCTTTGCCTCCGTTTAGGATTATCTTTTTAATTAAATTGTCATAAAATAATATGAGCAGAAATGAATCTTTGCTGCCGGTAGCTAAATTCATCGCTGAGTACTCCTCCCATTTAATGGGATGTGGAGTGCATACTTCACGAGTTGTCCGGAACTCGAAACGTATAGGAGATGCCTTCGGGCTGGATGTCAAAATCAGTATTACTCAAAAGAATATTATACTGACTTTATCCGATGATGAAACGAGTAAAGCATATAGTGAAGTTGTGGAAATTCCTTCACTCCCTATCAGTTTTGAACAGAATGCCCGTTTGAGTGAATTAAGTTGGGAGGTATATGATAAGCATTTGCCTTTGGAAGAGATAAAGCAGAAATATCAGGAAATAATCTCTGCCCCAGCGATAGACCCGCTGTTTGTACTGATTCTGGTCGGGTTGGCAAACGCCTCGTTTTGCCGTTTATTCGGTGGTGACTGGTGTTCGATGGGAATTATTTTCTCTTCAACAATTATAGGGCTGTTTTTGAAACAGCAGATGCAAGCCCGGAAATATAATCATTATCTTATATTCGTATCGTCTGCGTTTGTGGCGTCTTTATGCGCTTCTGTTTCTTTGATATTCGATACGACTTCGGAAATAGCGCTTGCAACAAGTGTTTTGTTCCTGATACCTGGTGTGCCGCTTATTAATGGCGTTATAGATATTGTCGAAGGATATATATTGACTGGTTTTGCTCGTTTGGTCAATGCGGTAATGCTGATTATATGCATTGCAATCGGGCTTTCTTTCACACTTATGTTTGTAAAAAATAATTTGATATGATAATCTGGGATATTCTTGGCGACGGACTTTTTGCAGCTATAGCAGGTATTGGTTTTGGGGCGATTTCCGATCCCCCTCTGAAAGCATTTCCTTTTATTGCCTTATTGGCTGCTGCCGGACATGCGTGCCGGTTTTGTATGATGACATTTTTCGGAATGGATATAGCGACCGCTTCTTTGTTGGGTGCATTAATAATCGGTTTTGGCAGTCTTTGGCTGGGAGGGAAGATTTATTGCCCGATGACTGTTTTGTATATCCCTGCTTTATTGCCGATGATTCCCGGGCGGTTTGCCTATAATATGGTCTTTTCCCTGATTATGTTTTTGCAAACAATGGATAATCCGGTAGAGAAAGCAAAATACATAGATATGTTCTTATCAAACGGGATCGTAACCTGTACGGTTATATTTATGTTGACAATCGGGGCGACATTGCCTATTTTCATGTGTCCGGGGAAGGCGTTCTCATTAACCCGGCGTAAATAATAAGTTGAAGGATTTATGGAAATATTTTGGAAAACAATTGCACTCTATAATGCCTCTACCTGGGGATTCCAGTTGGCCATTGTTCTTATCGGTATTGTTTTGACGGTGTTGCTGGCATCTCGTCCCGGTCCCCGGATTAAGCTGGGGATGAAAATTTATCTGGCGGCTGTTTGTTTTTGGTTGTCGGTGGTATATTACTATGTTTATTGTTCCGAGCGGGAGTATTATCAGGTGATGGCAATCTTTTGGGGGATTATGGCCCTTATGTGGGTATGGGATGCTGCAACCGGTTATACGGCATTTGAGCGGACCCGGAAATATGACTTGTTTGCTTATCTGTTGTTTGCGATGCCTTTTGTTTATCCGTTGGTCTCTATGGCGCGCGGGCTTTCTTTTCCGGAGATTACTTCACCGGTGATGCCATGTTCCGTAACGGTATTTATGATTGGATTGCTGTTGTATTTCTCCCGCAATATTAATCTGTTTATTGTATTGTTCTTATTTCATTGGTCCTTAATCGGACTGTCCAAGACTTATACCTTTAATATTCCGGAAGACTTGTTGTTGGTAAGCGCATCTATTCCCGCTCTCTATCTGTTTTTCAGGGAGTATTTTGCAAATAGCCGGCGTGCAGGGATGAAACCGGATGCCAAATATGTAAATGCGTTGCTTATTCTGGTTTGTGTGGCAATCGGCGGGGTTGCGCTGGCTACTACGTTAAGGGAACTTTTTTTTAGTTGACAGTTAACAAGTGACAGTTGACAGTTGGGCTTCGCGCCCGGTATACAAATCGGCTGAAAGCCGAAATAACTGTCAACTGTCACTTGTCAACTGTCAACTGTCTATTGATTAGAAGCTAATTTTTGCTCCTGCAAAATAGCTTCTCGGTGTAGCCGGGCCGTAGATGTAGGAAGAGTCACGGTTTTTCCCCAAGTCAAAGTCTGACTGGTAGGCTTGGAAAATGTTTTGTACTCCCGCATTTACTTCCAGCGTCAGTTCCTTATATAGATGGAAATCGTATCCCAGTTTGATACTCATATCCAGGAAATCCCGGGTAGTTACTGCTTTATCTTTAGGGATATATCCGGCAAGATGTTGTACCAGCATACTACCGGTATAGGTACCGGAAAGGGAAGCCGTAAAATGTTTCAGCGGGGTAAATGTTGAAGTAAGATACCCGTACACATCCGGTGTCCTGAACATTTTTCTTACAGGAGGAATATCTTCATCTTCGCTCCATCGTTCGGGTTCTTTATAACGGCTGCGTTGTATTGTAGCGCCTGCCTGTACGGATACCCAGGAAGTAAGGACAGCCTTGCCTTCCAATGTGAGTCCCATAACCGTAGCACCCGAACCGTTCTGACGTTCTTTTATCAGATTGCCTTGTTCGTCTTTCCCTATATCTTTTAATACGAATACGTCACTCAGGTTGGTATAGAAACCTTCCACAAGGAAATTCACTTGCATACCGTTTTTGAAACGATGATAAAAATCGACCGATGTGCTGAGGCTTTGAGACTTTTCTTCTTTCAGGTTTTCGGCACGCCGTATCAGAGCGACTTCACCGCCTACGGCAGAGATATGCAGGTCTTCGTCAAATGCCTGTGGGGCACGGAAACCACTGGAATAACTTGCACGGATATTGATGTCTTCCGTCGGATTGAAACGGACGTTAGCTCGCGGGCTGAATATGACATGGTTAATCATATTATGTTTATCCAGGCGTCCGCCAATCAGGAAACTCCATTTTTTGTTTTTCCATTCATTTTGCAGGAAAGCGCTTTCTATATGTACTTTCTGGTTGGTAAAACGATTGTATCCCAACATTTCATCTTTCAGATGGTCGTAGCTGTATTCCAATCCGGCAGTCAGGTCTGAAGGCATAAACAGGAATTTATTGAAGCTGTAGTTATATTGTGCTCCCGACATCCAGGTTAAATCCGTCGTTTTACCATAGGCATTCGGGTCCTGGTTTGTACCGTAATAACTGTCTCGGTCGGTAAATTGTGCGGAAGAAAAAATACTCAGCTTTTGCTTGTAATCCGGTGAGAAAAGATCAAATTTCAATCCTCCCCCGTCGATAGCATGTTGCAACTGTTCTGCAATGTCCGCTTCGTGCGGCGGACGTGATAGTAAATTACCGCCACGGCGGAATTCATTCATGTGGTGATATTCGAGTGTCAGCTTGCTGTAAAGGCCGGTTTTGATAAAAGAGCGGAAACCTACCATCTGGTTCTTAAGTTTCGGCAATTCGGTAAATCCGTCTCCATCATGGTCGTATCCGTCGCGTACCCGGTTTTGTCCGAATATGTACATACCGGCTTTGCCACTTTCTGTAACCAGTGAGGCATTCAGGGTCGTATTATTATCCAGTGAGGAACTGCCTCCGATAGAAGTAATCGTATGTGCCACTTCTCCTGAGTTGCGTAAAGGCTCTTTGGTAATAATATTGATAGTACCAGCAATTGCGGAAGAACCGAATAGGGCAGAACCCCCTCCACGCATAACTTCCACACGCTCAATCATATTTGCAGGAATCTGCTCTAATCCGTAAACTCCTGCCAAAGCACTGAATATAGGACGGGAGTCAATCAAAATCTGGGTATACGGACCATCCAGCCCGTTTATACGAACCTGTTGAAAGCCACAGTTCTGGCAATTAGTCTCTACACGGACGCCCGGTTGGAAATTCAATCCTTGTGAAAGGTTTACCGCATTAGTCGCCTGAAACATTTTGGAGTCCATTACGCTAACCAATGTAGGAGCCAGGCGTCGTGAAGTTTCACTTCGGTTTGCCGAAACCACTACCCCGTCCAGAGCAATGCGGTCTTCTTCCATTTCGATGTTTATCTCGAGTGTTTTCCCTTTTTTTAATGTGACTTCACGGGTTACAGGCTTATAACCGAGAAATTTATATTCGAGAGTGAATTTTCCTTCCGGCAGGTTCTTCAGGAAATAATGTCCTGAATTGTCGGTTGTTGTTCCGATGGTTGTCCCTTTTAGCATTACGGTAATGAAAGGAAGGTGCTCTCCGGTTTCTTTGTCCAATACATGTCCGAATACGTTTGCATCCGAACCGTCTGTTTTTTCTCTGTTGTCTGAAGCTTGTGCAGCAGTAAGGGCACAGCACAAGCATAGTATAAGCATAAATATCTTGTTCATACTGAATTAAATAAATGTGTGTAATAAAAAATAGATTACAAATCTTTTCTCAAAAAAACATATGTGTCAGACAACAGGAGGGGCGCGTAGAGATAGTTTTCCCGGTACGGCGCACAGGTATGCTGCACAAACCGGCGGGCAAAGGATTTGGAAAACGGAACCTTCGGCAGCAGGAATCAGAACAGAAATAAAAGCGGCACCGCTTATCTGTACTGTCGAAAGTTGATGCAATAACTGGAATTCGGCATAGGTATGTTCTTTGCCGGGTGTTCCATCGTCATTTTTTTGGTAGGGATGTGAATGGACAATAGTTACCCCGTTGATAATATGTACGTGGGTAAACGCAATTAAGCATCCTAAATACGCTATGAATAGAGTAGGAAGGGCTATTTTCAGATATTTAGTGAATCTGTCCATCCGGCTGCAAATATAATGATATTTTTTAATTAATAAGCTAACGCTAAGAAAACTACCTATTTGTAGGTATATGTCTCTTTTTGGAAAACTTTTTTTGTTATTTGATTTTAAAAGTTTTCCATTTTTTATTTTTATAACTTTGATATTTAGCTGGTTGACAAATATTAACTCGTTAAAAGTTTTCCAAAAAGAATAACTATGGTCTTTGTTTGTATATCTTTGTGGCATAAATTAATTATAAACCTGTAGTACTTATCATGATTCAGACAGTGATTAAAAGAGACGGACGTATTGTCGGTTTCAATGAAGAAAAAATAACAACCGCCATAAGAAAAGCAATGTTGCATACGGAGATAGGGGAGGATATGCAATTAATCCGGCAGATAACAGATCATATATCATTTAAAGGAGAAGCCCAGATGACTGTGGAGGCAATCCAGGATGCGGTCGAGCTGGAACTGATGAACAGTAGCCGTAAAGATGTGGCACAAAAATATATCGCTTATCGTAACCAGCGAAGTGTTGCCCGGAAAGCGAAGACCCGGGATATGTTTTTGGAAATTATTAATATTAAATCAAATGATATTACCCGCGAAAATGCCAATATGAATGCGGATACTCCGGCGGGTATGATGATGAAGTTTTCCAGTGAAACCACCAAGCCGTTTGTTGATGATTATTTACTGAGTGAAGAAACCAAAGACGCTGTCAACAAGAATTATTTGCATATTCATGATAAGGACTATTATCCGACAAAGAGTTTGACTTGTGTGCAGCATCCGCTGGATCGTATCCTGAAATACGGCTTTTCGGCTGGACATGGTGAATCGCGCCCAGCAAAACGTATCGAGACAGCAAGTATCCTGGGGTGTATTTCTTTGGAAACGGCGCAGAATGAAATGCACGGGGGACAAGCTATTCCTGCATTTGATTTTTACCTGGCTCCCTATGTGCGGAATAGTTATGTGGAGGAAATTAAAAATCTCGAAGAATTGACCGGGGCGAATTATTCCCATCTGTATCGGAAAGAATTAGATGATTATATAAATCGTCCGTTGGATGGCTTGTCGGGAGATGATCGCGTTGTGCAACATGCGATCAATAAAACGGTCAGCCGTGTGCATCAATCCATGGAGGCTTTCATCCATAATATGAACACGATTCACTCCCGTGGGGGAAACCAGGTTGTGTTCAGCTCCATTAATTATGGAACCGACACGTCGGCGGAAGGGCGTTGCGTGATTCGTGAGATTTTGAAAAGTACCTATCGGGGGGTGGGGAATGGCGAAACGGCAATTTTTCCTATTCAAATCTGGAAAAAGAAACGCGGTGTAAGCTATTTGCCGGACGACCGTAATTACGATTTATACCAGCTTGCCTGTAAAGTAACGGCACGTCGCTTTTTCCCTAACTTCCTGAATCTGGATGCGACCTTCAACCAGAGTGAGGAGTGGAAATCGGACGACCCGCAACGCTATATCCATGAAGTGGCAACTATGGGGTGTCGTACGCGTGTGTTTGAAAACCGTTTCGGGCCTAAAACATCTATCGGTCGCGGAAATATTTCTTTTTCAACCATAAATATTGTACGTCTGGCAATCGAATGTATGTCTATAGCAGATAAGGAAGAGCGGATTGCCAAGTTTTTTGCCAAGCTCGACAGTATGTTGGAAATCGCCGCACGCCAGTTGCACGAACGTATGGAGTTTCAGAAAACGGCTTATGCCAAACAGTTTCCTTTACTGATGTCTTCGCTCTGGTTGGGTAGTGAAAAGTTAAGACCGAATGATACAATAGCTTCGGTAATCAATCAGGGAACTTTAGGTATCGGTTTTATCGGTTTGGCTGAATGCCTGGTAGCTCTTACCGGTAAGCATCATGGTGAAGATGAGGCATCGCAGGAGTTGGGTTTGAAGATAGTCACTTATATGCGTGATCGCGTCAATCAGTTTTCAGAGCAATATCAGCATAATTATAGTGTATTGGCTACTCCGGCCGAAGGGTTATCCGGAAAGTTTACCGGACGCGACCGGAAAGAATTTGGTTCGTTGCCGGGTATTACCGACCGTGAGTATTACACAAATTCAAACCATGTGCCTGTATATTATAAATGTAGTGCTCGTCATAAGGCTGAAGTGGAAGCTCCTTACCATGAACTGACACGGGGCGGACATATCTTTTATGTGGAAATGGATGGGGATGCAACCCATAATCCGGAAGTAATTATGCAGGTGGTTGATATGATGGACCGTTATAATATAGGATACGGCTCTGTAAATCATAACCGTAACCGTTGTCTGGATTGTGGTTTCGAGAATGCTGAAACTTATTTGGAGGTTTGCCCGAAATGCGGCAGTACGCGTCTGGATAAATTACAACGTATCACTGGTTATCTGGTTGGTACAACCGACCGTTGGAATAATGCGAAACTTTCGGAACTGAACGACCGGGTGACACATGATTAGGAAAATGTGAAAACATTTTCCAGATGACAGGTGGCAATTGACATAGTCGGTTGGGCTTTACGTCCGGTATTTGAATGGGGTGTAAGTAGCTGTAGCAGTTAATTGTTGCGTACTAATTTCTAACTGGTAGTTAGTTTCAAAAAAGTTTCTTGGTTTGAAACAAAAAGTTTCATTACGTTGAAATAAAAAGTTCCACCCGATGAAACAAAAAGTTTCAAGGCATGAAACTTTTATGCCATGCCCGGAAATTTGTAAAAAGTAGAAATATGTTGTCAATTATAGATATAATAGAAGATACCACAGTGGATGGTCCGGGATTCCGGACTGCTATTTATGCCGCCGGTTGCCCGAATGCTTGTCCGGGATGCCACAATCCGGAGTCGTGGGATATAAAGAAAGGCCGCCATGTCTCGACCGAAGAAATATTGGATAAAATATTGGCTGATGATTTTGCCAATGTGACTTTTAGTGGAGGCGATCCGATGTTTCAGCCCGAGGGATTTACGGAGCTGGCGCGTTGTATCAAAGAGAAAAGCAATAAGAATATCTGGTGTTATACCGGTTATACGTTCGAACATATTCTGAATAATCCCAAACAGGCGGAACTGCTTCGGTATGTGGATGTATTGGTTGATGGAAAATTCAAGCAGGCACTTCGGGATGAAAGTCTGTTATTCCGTGGAAGCAGCAACCAGCGTTTAATCGATGTAAAGGCTTCTTTGAAGCAGCAGGAGGTGGTTTGTTTGGATTATAATCCGTATCCTTGAACTTGGGCTGCTCTTAATTGTGTTTTCACTTTTTCAGTATTCTTTCCAGATAGGAAGTATCCAATAAATTGACTGTTTCAAATTTCCCTTTATAGAATACGCCCCAGTTATTGAAAACACAGGGTAATTCCTTTGCTTTCTGCAACGTATCCACTTTTATTAAGTCAACAGGAATTTTTTGTGTGTCACAAAACTGTTTTATTATTTCTATCTTTTGGAGGATGTAGGGGCATTGCATATCATAATAAATGGCCAGTACCTTGTTTTCTATACTTTGTTTTTTCGCATTTTCTGTGAACTTAGGTGTTGTGCCATCAAAGGATAGTGCCAGTAATTCGTACCCGTTATCAGTAGTATCTACAACTTCAAAGCCGAATTTCATCGCAAAAGACTGGTCGGAAAGCCACGATTTTTGCTTTTTCGCACCAAGCATGCAAACGCCGGATTTGCCTTTCTTTTTAGCGTCGGACAAACAATACTCCATCAGTGATTTTCCATAACCTTTTCCTTTGTCAGTACCGTAAACCCATAAACAGTAGATGTAATAGTAGTTGTCGCCGGTTATAGGGACCCAAGCTGTTTCAAGAGGGGCATATTCAATAAAAACCGTAGCTTTTGCATTTAACTTTCTGAAGACATGACCTTCGTTTAATCGGTCGGAAAGCCATTGCTTTTTTGCCGATATGCCTTGATGAGGCTTTTTACTGCGGATAATGCAGCATAAATGCTCATCAGCAAGATTTTCTGTTGTCAGATTAATAAAATCAGTTGTCATAAAGATGCAATATTACGAAATTCGGATGAAAACAAAAACTTTTTATCATGCTTTTGTCCTTGTCCTGTTTCCATTACCCGAAATATGATTTTTGTAATCTGAGCGCATTGTTTTCATGCCTTGCAATAATTTGGACTTTGCCGGCTTGCATGTTTGAAATATAACTTATATCTTTGCCGAAATTTTGAAGATAAAGTTTCATGTCGAAGAAAGTGTATAAGGATAATCCGCTGGTTATTTCCGGTTATATGTCGGACAATGAGGCTTATTTTTCTATTTTATGGGATAATAATTTCATTATATAAGATGCGTTAGTTACTTTTACTAACGCATTTTTTTTGTGTCCCGAAGTTTGAATAGGTCAAAAGAATCAACATTAATATATAATATTTAAAAACAACCCATTTACTATGTCGAAAAGTGGTATCAAAAAGGTGATTGTTCTGGGCTCGGGTGCCTTGAAAATCGGACAGGCAGGAGAGTTTGACTACTCCGGCTCGCAGGCATTAAAGGCGCTGAAAGAAGAAGGTATCAGTACTGTATTGCTAAATCCGAACATTGCAACTATTCAAACATCGGAAGGGGTGGCTGACAAGGTATATTTCCTGCCTATCACTCCCTATTTTGTTGAAGAAGTAATCAAAAAAGAACAACCGGACGGTATTTTGCTGGCTTTTGGCGGACAGACTGCGTTGAACTGCGGAACGGAACTTTATACCAGCGGCACGCTTTCAAAATATGGTGTGAAGGTATTGGGAACTTCCGTAGAAGCAATCATGTATACAGAAGACCGTGACCTGTTTGTAAAGAAACTTAACGAGATAGAAGTAAAAACTCCGGTTAGCCAGGCTTGCGAAAATCTGGAAGATGTAGTGAATGCTGCTTACCGTATCGGTTTCCCGGTAATGATCCGTTCTGCTTATGCATTGGGTGGTATGGGTAGCGGTATCTGTAAAGATGAAGCTGAACTGCGTGCTTTGGCAGAAAGTGCATTTGCTTATTCTCCACAGGTATTGGTCGAAGAATCCCTGAAGGGTTGGAAAGAAATAGAATTTGAGGTAATCCGCGATAAGAACGATCATTGCTTCACCGTAGTAAGTATGGAAAATGTAGACCCGCTGGGCGTACATACCGGTGAAAGTATTGTTGTTGCTCCTACTTGTTCGTTGACAGACAAGGAACTGGACTTGCTGAAAGAACTTTCGACAAAGACAATCCGCCACTTAGGTATTGTTGGTGAATGTAATATCCAGTATGCTTTCAATTCCGATACATGCGACTATCGTGTGATTGAGGTAAATGCCCGTCTGAGCCGTTCTTCAGCATTGGCATCCAAAGCAAGCGGTTATCCTTTGGCTTTTGTTGCTGCTAAGCTGGCTTTAGGATACAGCTTGGATGAAATTGGCGAAATGGGTACTGCAAACTCTGCTTACAAAGCACCGGAGGTAGATTATATAATCGCAAAGATTCCGCGTTGGGACTTGACTAAATTCGTAGGTGTAAGCCGTCTGATCGGTTCCAGCATGAAGTCTGTGGGTGAAATTATGTCAATCGGTAAGAGCTTTGAAGAAATCATGCAGAAAGGTCTGCGTATGATCGGTCAGGGCATGCACGGTTTTGTAGGCAATAATGATGTGGAATTCGACAATCTGGACGATGCATTGGCTAATCCGACCGACCTCCGTATCTTTGCCGTAGCCCAGGCTTTGGAAAAAGGATATACCGTAGACCGTATCCACGAACTGTCTAAGATTACTCCGTGGTTTTTGGAAAAACTGAAAAATATTGTAGACTATACCAAAGTATTGTCTGCTTACCATACGATCGAAGATCTGCCGGAAGATGTATTGCGTGAAGCAAAACGTCTGGGATTCTCCGACTTCCAGATTGCACGTTACGTAGAACATTCGGACGGCAATATGGAGAAAGAAAATATCCGTGTACGCAACCTGCGTAAGAAAATGGGTATTGTTCCGAGCGTAAAACGTATCAATACGGTTGCTTCCGAACACCCGGAACTGACAAACTACCTGTATATGACGTATGACGGCAGCCAGAATGATATCAACTACTACCCGAATGATAAGAGTGTGGTAATTCTGGGTTCTGGTGCTTACCGTATCGGTTCTTCCGTAGAGTTCGACTGGTGTTCGGTAAATGCGGCACAAACTGCGCGTAAGCTGGGTTATAAATCAATTATGATTAACTATAATCCGGAAACCGTATCTACAGATTACGATATGTGCGACCGTTTGTATTTCGACGAACTCTCAATGGAGCGTGTACTGGACGTAATCGACTTGGAACTTCCGAAGGGTGTGATTGTTTCTGTAGGTGGTCAGATTCCGAATAACCTGGCCATGAAACTTCATCGCCAGAATGTCCCCATTCTGGGTACTTCTCCGTTATCAATCGACCGTGCGGAAAACCGTCATAAATTCTCCGCTATGTTGGACTCTCTGGGTATCGACCAGCCATGTTGGGCAGAGTTGACCAGTATGGAAGAAATCGACGACTTTATTGAAAAAGTAGGTTTCCCGATTCTGATCCGTCCGTCATATGTACTTTCCGGTGCGGCAATGAATGTTTGCCACAGTAAGGAACAAATGATTGAATTTCTGGATCTGGCAGCTAAGGTATCTAAAGAATATCCGGTTGTTGTATCCCAGTTCTTGCAGGGGGCAAAAGAAATCGAATTTGATGCGGTTGCCATGAATGGTGAAGTGGTTGAATATGCAATTTCCGAACATATAGAATTTGCGGGTGTTCACTCTGGTGATGCAACATTGGTATTCCCGGCTCAGAAAATTTATTTTGAAACGGCGCGCCGTATCAAGAAGGTGAGCAAGATGATTGCAAAAGAATTGAATATCAGCGGTCCTTTCAATATCCAGTTCCTGGCAAAGAACAATGATGTGAAAGTTATCGAATGTAACCTGCGTGCATCACGTAGCTTCCCGTTTGTCTCTAAAGTATTGAAACGTAACTTTATCGAAACTGCAACCCGCATTATGCTGGATGCTCCGTATACGAAGCCGGACAAGAGCGCTTTCGATATCGATTGGATTGGCGTAAAAGCCTCTCAGTTCTCATTTGCCCGTTTGCATAAAGCTGACCCGGTATTAGGTGTGGATATGAGTTCTACCGGTGAAGTAGGTTGTATCGGTGATGATTTCGATGAAGCATTGCTTTCAGCTATGATAGCTGTAGGAAATACAATTCCTAAAAAGAATGTGCTGGTTTCTTCAGGAGCTGCCAAAAGCAAAGCTGAACTGTTGGACCCTTGCCGCCAGCTTGCTAATAAGGGATATGTGATTTATGGTACTGCCGGTACTGCAAAATTCCTGAACGATAACGGTATCGATGCAATTGCCGTATGCTGGCCGGATGAACAAGGCGATTTGAATATTATGGATATGTTCAGCAAACATGTATTCGAATTGGTAGTGAACATACCGAAAGATCATAGCAAACGTGAGTTGACGAACGGTTATAAAATCCGCCGTGCTGCAATCGACCATAATATTCCTCTGATTACGAACGCTCGTTTGGCAAGTGCATTTATCGATGCATTCTGTAATCTGAAGACTGAAGATATTCAGATTAAGAGCTGGCAGGAATACAAGTAATAAAATATTTAATTATATTTGTATCCAACATATTGTTAAAGACAGGGCAGCAATGCCTTGTCTTTCTCATTTTCAATTCAAAAATACCATGTGTAGACTACTGATCTTATTGTTATCCTTCCTGCTGGCAGTTCCTGTTGTCAGAGCGTCGGTAGTCCTTCCTTATGTATTTGTCAAAAATTATTCAGTAGGTGATTATAAGGCGGGTTGCCAGAACTGGGGCTTCTCGCTCACGCCGGAAGGTATTCTTTATGTAGCGAATAGTTCCGGATTGCTTGAGTTCAATGGGAATGCATGGAAACTCTACCAATTGCCCGGGCAACTTGAAGTGACTGGAGTTACTAATTACAATGATACGATTTATACACAGGGTGAAAATGCATTATATGGTTGGACATATGATAATAACGGAATGTTGCATCATCATGTGCTGGAAACAGTTCCTTCGGAAGTGAAGTTTGATGCACCTCCGGTCTCTATTCCTTTCAGTCTGCCGGAGGAAATAAGGAAGGCGGAACCAAGTGCCTTTGCGACAAACGGAACTCTGTATTTTATCGGAACTTATAAGCAAGGATTGTTTATTACGGATAAAGAAGGACATATCCTTCATCATTTGTCTTTACAAAATCAATTGCAGGATAATATGGTCCGGTTTATCAGCGTACAGGATGATAGCCAGATATGGGTGGCATTGGATAACGGACTGGCCCTGATAACGCTGGATCCTCCCATTGTTCTGTTGGAGAAACGCAGTATTATCGGGAAACTGATAGATGGAGGAATACATGAAGGGATGTTATATCTGCAAACAGGCTTTGGCTATTTTAAACGTTCCCTTGTTGCGGAAGAACCGTTTGTTGCTGTCGCTGAGGGAGAAGCCAAACCGTTTTTAGTTTCGTATAAAAACCAGAAGAGATATACTGTCAACCAACTGGTCAAAGATACGGCATCGCTTGGCGCTTTCGTTTCTGCAAAACATATTTATCCGGCCGGAGATAGTTTGTATTGGTTGTCGGTGGATAATCAGGCTGCCTTGTTCCATATAAGTGGCGGAACGGCTGTATTGAAATGCCGGCTGCTGTTTAATAACTATGATATGAATCTGGTTACTCGAGGTACGCGCATTATCCCTTTAAATGAAACCATGGTGTTGGCATCTACCATGCAGGGGCCTTTACTGATAAATGTGCGTGATTTGATTGATGCAGGGCTTCCGGGTAAAACCTCTCTGCAAGTTTTTGAGTTGGAGTATATGGATGCGAAAGGTTGCTATAATTTGCCCCTCAACAATCAGAAGATAGAACTTCCATATGATTTTCAGGAGTTTACTGCTTATATAGGTACTACGATCTTTACATCCAATCACCAGATTAGTTATAAGATAGAAGGCGTTTCTTCCGGCTGGTCTTCCTGGCAATCGGAAGGGAAAATATCATTCTTACAGTTGCCAGAAGGGCATTATGAATTAAAAGTTCGTAAATATGTGGTCAAAGGGCCTTTCCCTGAACTATCCCTGTCAATAGATGTTCGTCCGCCCTGGTATAATACGGTTTGGGCATGGTTGGCGTATATTCTTGTTGTTTGGATTGTCGCGCAGGGTGTATTACGCTATAATCTTAAAAACTTGCATAAGGAAGAGCAGGCAAAGATAGAAGCGGAACGTCAGGCTGAACAGCAACGCATGCAGGAAATGAAAAGCCAGATGTTGGAAGCGGAACTTCAGAATAAAAATAATGAGTTGACTTTGCAAACAACCGCTCTGGTAAAGCGTAATCAGGCAATTCAATCTTTATTGGGAGAGTTGGATAAACAAAAAGAAGCATTGGGCGAGCGTTATCCGAATAAGCTTTACAACCGGATGAAAGCTTTGTTGGAAAGTACGCGGGATGACCCGGCCGACTGGAAGTTGTTTGAAAGTTATTTCAATAGTGCCCACCAAAATTTTATGGACAGGTTGCGTCAGGAATATGCAGATATTACTACTGGCGACTTACGTATTTGCTGTCTGTTGCGTATGAATCTTTCTACAAAGGAAATAGCCTCATTGTTAAATGTTTCGGTTCGTGCTATAGAACTTCGCCGGTATCGCTTGCGTAAGCGTTTAGGCTTGGAAGGAGATACGAATCTTATTGATTTTCTGATGAATTTTTAAATTTATTTTCTCAAAAATGATGTTTTTATAATCTATTGAAAAATAGGTGGTTAAATTGTTTTTTCTGATAAGTGAGAAAGGATTGTTGTATTCTTTATTACTACACAGATTACTTGCGCAAGTTGTGTAGTAGCCTTTTTTATAGAAAGTTTTTGTTATTCCGTTTTCTTTGTGGCACATAAATCTAATTTTCATACATGATGGAACACGAACTGGAAAATCAATTGAAGGCGTTAGAAAAGAAGGGTATCGACCGCCGGCATTTTTTTAAGATAATGGCAGCTGCAGGATTGTTGACTGCTGCAGGTACTCAGGAAGCTAAAGCTTTTTCAAGTAATGCAAAAGGGAAGATAGTCATTATAGGCGGGGGTGCTGCCGGTATCAGTATGGCTGCCCGTTTACAAAAATGGTTGAATGAACCCGATATTACATTAATTGATCCCAGTGACCGTCAGTTTTATCAACCGGGTTTTACCCTGATTGCCTCAGGAGTTTATGAACCAGGCGATGTATGGAAAAAACAAGAAGAATGTATGCCTGATGGTATTAAGTGGGTGAAAGACTCGGTTGCATCTGTTGACCCGGTCTGGAATCAGGTAACAACAAATAATAACGGTAAGATAGCCTATGACTTTTTGGTTCTGACTCCGGGTATACAAATCAATTGGGAAAAAGTAGAAGGTATCACACATGATACGTTGGGTGAAGGAAATGCTCATTCTATTTATGACTTTGAAGGAGCGCAGAAAACTTGGAAAGCACTGCAGGAATTTTCGAAAACAGGTGGACGTGGCATTTACACGGATACATATACCAAGCACAAATGTGGTGGGGCTCCTAAAAAAATATGTTTGTTATCAGAGCATTATAACCGTAAACAGGGAACCAGGGATAAGGTGGAACTGAATTATTATACAGCAGCAAAAGAATTGTATGATATACCATACTTCACTCCTCGTTTGCTGGAAATATATAAGGAACGAAATATACCTATTAATCTGAATGTCCGGGTAAAAGGGGTGGATACAGCCGCTAAACAGGTTCATTTTGAGAAGATAGAAACGGTCGGTGACCAGAAGGTTTATACTCCGTTTGTGGAAGATTACGATTTTCTGCATTTCACACCTCCGATGTCGGCTCCTGATTTTGTCCGTGAAGCCGGACTGGGATGGACGGAAGGCAAATTAGCAGCAGATGCCTGGGTAATGGTAGATAAAGAAACTTTGGTTCATCAGAAATATCCGAATATTGTGTCGTTGGGTGATGTGGCTGGCATACCGACCAGTAAAACTTCTGCGGCTATCCGTAAGCAAGTGCCTATTGCTGCAAAGAACCTGATTTCACTCATGGAAGGTAAAGAACCTGCTGAAAAGTATGACGGTTATGCAGCTTGCCCGATAGTGACGGATTATGGACATGTACTTTTGTGTGAGTTCAATTACAAAAAAGAACCGGAAAATACATTCCCATTCACAATGCTGGATACATCAAAAGAGCAGTGGGCTGCATGGATGTTGAAGGTTTATATGTTGAAACCGATGTATTTCTACGGTATGTTGAAAGGATTAGCTTAATCATAACTCCCTATATTTAAAATGCCAAACTAAAAACCCCTCCGGCTCATTCATTGAGCTTGGGGGGATTTTTGTATATTTACTCTTGCATTTTCCGGTAATAACGGGGTGTATAACCGGGTACCAGCTCGGGATGGAATACCCAGATCAGGTCTTTTAGCAAATAATCGGGATGTAAAGGAAATTCTTCGTAATAGGGAACGACTCCTGTATTGCAGGTATAAATGTGACGTTTTTTGAATGCGTCGAAGTTCTCATAAGGCGTGTACTCCGTACGAAGTTCATTGTATGTCATCTCTTTTGCCTGATTGTATTTGACAAGCCAGATGTCGGCATGTATGGCTTTGTCTAGAACTGTTTCAAATGCCAGCGGGGTGCTTCCTGCTCCTGGTAAATCATTAAAGAGATAATCTGCACCTGCATCGCGGTACAGGTTTGCTATATAACTGGAGCCACTGGGAGTATACCAGGAAGAACCGAATTTCTTTTCGGAGATAACGGTAGGCCTGGGAATGTCTTTTTTTACCAGATTTTTCAGTTCCAGATAACTTTGTTCTGTAGCACGGAAGATTGAATCCGCCATCTTTTCTTTACCAAACAGCATGCCGTAAAAACGTATCCATTCGGTGCGTCCTAACGGTTGAGACTCCATGTAATCGGCTCCTTCAATAATGGGTATCCCTAATTTCTCGACCGGACCGTAGCTGCTGTTTTGGAAAGGAGAGACAATAACCAACTCAACGCCCTGGTCTATCATTTTTTCCACATTAGGAGCAGTCGCTTCTCCCATATCGGCAATCCGTCCGTTCTTCAGCCCTTCCTGAATGGCAGGGGTGTCCATATAGCGCGGTTCACAAACACCTATAATCTTGTCGGTTTCTCCAAGCTGGTCGATAATGGCCGCATGAACAGAGGTATATACGACTATGTTTTGTATAGGTATTTGTACAACTGTGCCTTTGGGGAGGTTCTCCGGAACAGGCTTCTTACGGTCAACCAGCAAGTAGCGTTGTAAAAGCCGGGTACTGTCCCAAGGGTCATGTACCTCTACTGAAGTATAATTTTCGAAATGTTGGGTGGAGAAGCCTTGGGCGTAACGGATGGTGTCGGATGCAATTGCTTCACCATGAGAAGAACCCTGTTTCGTATGACAACTACATACGAAACAGAGTAAAAAGAGAAAAGAAAGAATCCTTTTCATATTTATTTTACAAACAAAGCTTTAACCGGATTCAGACCGACAGAATATTGATATTGTTTCTTTCCGTTGGCATCAAAGAAATAAATATCCCCATTGGTTTTATAATCGGACTCAGTGATATAGATATATCCGGTAGAAGGTTCAACACCGATTTTATACGGTTTAGCAATGGTTGTTCCATCTGTAATAAAATTATTGCTGATAACTTTTTCGTTGATTGCGTCGTAGCAGATATATGAAATTGTCTGGTTCCAGTTTGCATCATATTGTGAATGCAGAATATATAATTTATCACCTGTAGATGCCAGTTCTGTTGCCTTAGTCTCAGTAATTACGGATACTTCATCTTTTTGTGTATCGATACGCTGGAATGTATTAGGTATATCTCCATAATTACCTAAAGAAACCACATATACATCTCCCTGATTATCTGTTACAACATTGGCTGGATTAGTAACAACTTCAATCTTTTTTATTTCTGTAAAAGAAGATAAATCGATGACGGAAACAGTTTTGTCATATCCTACAGGAGTATTATAGTCCATACCTCCGGAGTTTGCCACATATAATTTATTATTAGCAACAACTAATTGTTCAGGATTACGTCCTACTTTTACTTTATTTTCAATCTCTAATGTTGCAGTATCCAGACGTGCCACATAGCCATCGAATAAGGATACATATATTTTCCCTTCATAAGAGGTCATATAGCGAGGTTGCAGAGCTGCGTCCCCACTTGATTTTATTTGTTTAATGGACTCGCCTGTTTCATCCAGAACTTCAATCGTATTTGAGCCATATACAGCTATATATAATTTTGAGCCGTATTTGATTATATCGTTAGCAGTATCACCTAAACCTCTGTTATTGATTGTTTTGAATGCATCAACATCTATTTTGGCTGTAGACATGTTGTAGTAGGATAATCCGGAATTATTATTTCCCTTATTTCCACTGCTTAGGAAAATGAAACCATTTAGTTTTTCTACGGAATCATCGTCATCTGGAATATCATTGTTTTTCTCACATCCAGTGAAAGAGAATAATGTCAGTGCACAAAGTGCAGACATAAAAAGGAATGTTCTTTTTTTCATTTTATTTCTGTTTTTACTATTAATATGTTACACTCAAACTGAGACGCCAGGAGCGACCGGGCATCGGATAGTATTGAATAATATCGTATGTTTTGTTTGTAAGGTTTAGTATTTCACCCTGTAGGCGAAGCGTGCATTTCTTTAGAGTAAAACTTCGATTCGCGGAAATGCTGTGTTCTATATAAGATTTAATTAAATTGCTTTCGATATTTTGAGGTAATGCATATCTGTCTCCTGCAGCTACCAATGTATAAGAAATATTTACCCATGGGTTTTCTACAGATGCGGATACGGAACCCGAATGACGTGGTGTATAAGGTATTTGGTCCTTATAATTTTTTTCTTGGGGGTCCGTAAGATCGATGGCATGTTGGAAGCTGTATGCCGATGACAGGAATAATGAGATTTTAGAAGTTATAGGAATCTCTGAACTCAGATTGACATCCAACCCTTTGATATCAACTTCGCCCATATTCATCATTTTCCAGATATACATATTGGGGATAGCAACTATTTTGTCGTGTATTTTATTATAATAACCATCTGCAGACAAGCTGAATGAGTGTATGAATGAACCGATTTCACTACTCCATGTCATTCCGATATTATATTGAGTTGCACGTTCCGGTTTCAGATTGGTATTTCCCATTCGCAGGTAATATAAATCCGTAAATGTCGGTACCCGGAAAATATCTTTGTAAGAGGCGCGGATACGGAATGCCTGTTCTGCAAAGGGGCGCCAGGATAGGCTTACTGCCGGAGAAAGTCGTTTACGGTCTTCCGGACGGTCTCCATGTTTTACCTGATCGGTGATGTAAGTACCTAATAAACTCGCCGTAGCTGTAAGAATGGGGCTTTTATATTGTGCTGCAACTGCCGTAAGTGACGTCAGGCGTTTGGGGAGAGGCGAGTCTATAAAATTATTCTCAAGCGTATTACGTGCAATATCCGTATTCAATGTAAAAGACAGATATTGCAAAGGCGTATATAAAATGCCTGCGGAACCATAGTATTCGTTTTGTGTGTTCAGGTCTTCCTGCATTCCTCCTGAATACTTATCATTGATATCCCTGTATTTACTGAATGAGTAGTTATATTTAATACTGGCCTGGAATTTGAGGAAATCAGTAAACTGATTGTCATAATGAAATTGAGTGAAAAAGTTTTTGTCCCATAGCCTTTCTTTGGCATTGTCGTTGTAAAGAATGACAGAACCCGGGAGTCCACGTTCAGAGTTATAATAGTATACCTTCCCTTTTAAATTCCCTCCTTTTCCAAAATCACCAAATACATTTGCTTCGAGGCGTAACGCATAAGTATCACTATTCTTACGGATTTCTTTTGTTATTTCTTTTCCGTTAATCAGCGTAAAAGGGTAATCACCTTTGGCACTGAGCCAGTCTGCATATAAAGTCGTAGCCCATTTATTTCCTATTTTCTGGTCATAACGGATTGCCGGATTAAACAGCCCGAAAGAGCCTCCTTTAATTTTTGCAAAAAGGTTGTATGATTTATCCTGAAATCTGGGACTACTTGTTTTTATACTCAGCGCCCCTGCCGATGCATACATTCTTGCTGTCTGGAAGATATCGTCGGATTGTCCGATGGATAGGGATACCGTTTCTACATTATCCAGAGAGAATCGGCTGATGTCCACTTGACCGCTTTGGGCATCGGTGATGGTTACGCCGTCATAGCTGACAGCCGTATGTTTGGCTCCAAGGCTACGAACGGAGACAGTCTTTAAACCTCCGATACCGCCATAGTCCTGCACTGTAACACCGGAAAAACGTTTTACAGCTTCCGATAAATCCTGCACGCCAAGTCTTTCAATACTGCTGCGGTTCATTATTTGCAGGGGAGTGGTTTCGCGCATTACAGACGGACGCGATTTACCGACAACCTCGACATCCTTCAGTTGATAGGTCTTAGTCGTGTCGACTTGGGCATGTAAAAACATAATGCCATTAAGCCAGAATAATAGCAGGCTTAAAATCTTCTTGATGTACGTATTCTGCATAATTATCGATTTATCAACCTCTTCACCCGAGAGATTGTATAAAGGATTATGGCAGGTTTTCTGGCTTGTTCTCCCTTATTTCGGCTACCTTCCCAACTTAATAGCTGGCAGTGGACAAGTGACAGTTATACTGAACTTTCCATTTGTTGGCTATTTGTCAGTGGCAACGAGTTTTGCCGGGGTTTCAGAACTTACAGCTACGGGTACAGCGCCGTACTTTCAACGGCTTCCCTTTTACTAACAGACCGTGGAAACGGTACTGTTACACCATAATCTGCATGCAAAGATATAATTCTTTTGAACATAAAAAAAGGGTATCCGGAAAAACCGGATACCCCACAGGTGTATTTGTTAAGGATTCATCAAGTAGAGTATCTATTCAATTATTTTATTTCCTGTCTTTATCAAAACCAGTCGCTTTGGACCAGTCATAATTGTTTTTGAATGCGGTATTTATCTGATTTAAACCCGGAGTATTCCGGAGTATCGGCAAATAAAAAGACAGGCCGCTTCCATACTCCCATATTCTTGACATAAGTTCTTCTTGCCCTGAAATATCTCCCGGAACAAAGTAAAATTGTATGATTGCTTTGTCTATTGCGTTTTTAAATGTATTTTTTAAATCTTCATTTTCTGATAGGAAATATAACCCGCTTATATCCAGTAAAATAGACTCGTAATAATCAACGAGATTTTTATTTTCATTAAGAGTATGACGCATTTCGTCATAACTCATATTTATACTTTCCAGTAGCTTGGAGGTTGCGGTTGCCAGATTTTCCAGTTCGGATGTTTTTGTTATGGCAACGGTAAATCCATCGAAAGTATTTTTATCCTTATTAGTACTATAGTCTGTAGCGCTTAGCTTGGCAGCTTTGTACAAGTCTGCGTGTGGTTTGGTGTATAGATATGGAATAATTGTCTCATAGGGATATCCGTATTTGGGAAGAGGGAGAGCAGAAGCCATTATGTAGTCGCATTTATTCCGTAGTTGGTAAACGCTTTCGGCATTGGACATATTACAGGCATGGAAAATAATAAAATCATATTTTACAGGAAGTATTTTTGCCAGATCTGCAATTTCCAGTGTACTTCCGTAACGGTCCGGGCCAGATATACCTTTGGTTTCACTATCTTCTTTTAATTTGGGTAACCAACCATTGCCGTGTGCTCCGATTATCAATCCTTGTGACTCTGCCGGATAGAGAGTGACGACGTCACTCAAGACAGTCTGCATTACATTCGGATTTCCGGCATCTTGATCTTCGTAGGTTTTGACTACTTTGCTGACGATCATGTCTGTCGTATCGTGCGTGATTTCCAATAATACCGGCTGACCGAATTGGGTTAAATGGTTAGAATTATCAAGATATACTAATAGGGTTCCATCTATATCATCATCCCAGCCTTCTTCCATTTGGTTTACGGTCTCTTCCAACGCATACCATAAACTCATATCTCCTACCAGATATGCTAAAACAGTACGATTCGTTTTTGCATGCGGTCTGGCTTCATTCGGATCTATGGGAGGAACATCGGGAGCATCCTCTTTGGTGCAATTTGTAAATCCAACGGTAAATAGCAATAATAATAAAAAGTAGAACTTTTTCATCTTTGTTTTTTAATAGTTGTTATTTCGAAACAAAAGTATCATTTACAAAGATGAGATAGTGGATAAATTGTCACATTTTGGGTCCGTATCGTCACTATATTTTTTGAAAAACAACCTTTTTAAAGGATAGTTTATTACATGGCAAGCTGTTAGAATTAGCTGTAATTTTCTTAGAACGGATATCCTATGGCAAAGTGAAGTCCCAGTCCATCCTTAAATTTGGGAATGTTATAATATCCTTTTTTGCCGGTTTCATAGGGAACATGAATACCGATGCCCAAATCCAGGCGGAGAACAATAAAGGTCAGGTCATATCGTATACCGACTCCTGTCCCCAGTGCCAGGTCTTTGAAAAAGTCTTTCAGTTCAAATTGTCCGCCCGGACGGTTTTTATCTTCACGGATTAGCCAGATATTACCACTATCCAAAAATACAGCCCCGTGCAGGTCTCCTAAAATGGGGAAACGGTATTCCAGGTTCGCTTCGAATTTCAGGTCTCCGGTTTGGTCCAGGTAGCCGTATTGTGTATCGTTAGGGTGATAACTTCCGGGACCAAGGGTACGGACCGTAAAGGCACGGATACTGTTGGCTCCTCCTATATAGAATTGTTCGCCGTAGGGAGTTATATCCGAGTTTCCATAACTGTAGGCTGCCCCTGCCATTAAACGTCCTACCAGATGCTGCCTGTTTCCCAGATAGTAATTATAACGGATTTCACTGGTCAACTTTACGAACTGTGCAAACTTATTCCCGAACAGCGTTTTGTTCTTTTCGTTGAACTTGCTTCCCGTAAGGGCATAAATCCCCCCGATAATGTTACCTGCCTGCGTGATAGAGGTCTGCCACCAGATATGATTCCTTTTACTGATGATAGGAGAATCGTCGTAGGTATAGGTATATCCCATTGCGGGAATAAACTGGTCTTCCAAACTTAAACCCAATGCCCTGTTTTCTTTTATTATGGAGTCAAACTCAGCGGTTTTCCGCTGTAACAGCGAGTAAGTCAGTTTGAATGGGGTTACGGAATGCTGGCTGGTTGCCGAAGGTTGGAAATCGTAAGACGCACTTCCTCCGAATGCCAGCATCTTGAAAAATTTGGCACGGTTCAGTTGGTCAATATAGATACGGAAAGAGGTGCTGGAAGGATATTTCGTATCCCCTTTTACCAGTTTTGGGAAAAGGACCTGTGGGAATGTCAGCGTTGTGTTCACTCCTAATTCCCAACTGTTGATTGTAGAACTGTTGCCGACAACGTGACTTCCTGTTTGCCATTCATAAGAACCGCGCAACCGGACATTGAAAGTTTCGCCTCCGCCAAACACATTACGTTTGGTGACACTGAAAATAGCGCCCGGACCTAATTGCCCGTTGCTTTTGGAGGTTACGTTCAGTTCTAATTCACCATCCAGCGGAAGGTCGTATACCGTATTGATTTTTAGATTCAGTGTATCGCAGCGGCGTGAAGTATCCTTCGGGGTATATTGCATTTCCGAATACCGGAAGACTCCCAGGCGCGAAAAACCGGTCTGCGTTTTCTCCTGTTGCTGTTGCGAATAAAATTCACCCGGGCGGAACTTTATCCGGTTGTAAAGCACCTTGGGACGTACCCTGAGTTTTCCCTCATAATAAATGGTCAGGTCTTTATAACGGACGGAGTCGGTGGGCATTTCATAATCGAAGCCATTCAGATAGATGGAAACATCACCTATTTTCCAGGGGCGTAATACGGTGCGGGGTAATCCCGGTTTTGTAGAAATACGTAATGCGACCTTGCCCGGATTTAGTAAAGTGTCTGCCTGATAGGTAATAAAATCAGGACGGAAATAGTAATATCCGTTATTACGGAGCAGGGAAGATATACGTTGTCTTTCCGCCTCCAGTTTTGTAACATTAAAATTATCGCCGATATTTAAAAGCCTGTCTCCTATATTTTTTTGTATCAATGTATCGACCCGGTGACGTAATCTAACATAAGCGATACTGTCGTAAGTATACGGCTGGTTCATTTCGACTTTGTAAGTGATTTTTGCCTTTTTCGGATTCTTAGGGTCAGGGTCTATCTGATAGGAAGTCGCCCCATTGAAATATCCATATTCACGAAGCAGATTATAGGCGACCTTGGTTCTTACTTCCGGATTGACCGTATTGATATATATAGGCTTACTCGCCAGTTTCTTGAATATCCATTGCCCGATTTTACCTTTTTTATTTACGAAAGCATTATATACCCACAATCCGAACGGGAATGGGATACGGATGGAAGAACTTCCCAATAATGCATTATTGGGCGGGAAGGAGAGTGCCGCTTCAATTTCAGACAGCGCTTCTTCCCCTTCCGGGGTGATGTCCTGATTTTCGACCTCAATCTTTTTAATACCCGTATAGAGCACTTCGTTTTCGGGCAGATTCTTGGTAGTGGAGCAGGACATGAGGAATGCTAACAAAAATGATAGCACTAAACATCCTATATGATATATGTATCTTTCTTTTTTCATTTTGTCTCTTCTGTCTTTTCTTCCTTAACCGGTTTTACCTTGTTCTTTTTAAAAATAAACAGTTCACGGAGATGGCGCATTTTCTTACGGAGTACGATACCGGCACCTGTTTCCGTGATTACCCCTTCCAATAAACTTTCATAGTTTTTGTTGTGGAAGAGTTTGATATACCGGGTGCCGCTGCCATCCAAACGATATTCGATGGATACATTATCGATGAACGGCTGTGTCTGTCCCTGTTGATTGGCATTTTGTCCGGTAGAGATGCGTCCGCCGAGAATAATGCTGATACGGTCGTTGTAGAACCGTTTGGCAAAACGGAATGAGAAGTCTGTTCTTGAACCTCCTCCGGCTGTTCCGTTTTCATCATATTGTTCCATACCAAGGGATATATCCACCGATTTGAGTGCGCTACCGGCAATATTGTTAATTTCGCTTTGCAGGAAGCTGTTCAGGGCGGACCCCATATCGAGGCTCGGCTTCTTGGATGTGGAATTTTTATCGTTTACATTCAGGTACATGCCTGTAACAAGCATGGTTACTGCGATTTGTGCCCGTTCGCTTTCACCCAGTTTGGCTAATTCCTGTTGCATGCTTTGGTCTTCAGGAGCGGAAATAATAAACTGAAGTTGTAGGTTTTCAAGTGTTTCTTTGATTGCAACTCCTACATTGAAAGTTACAAGACGTGCCGGTTGTTCTCCTATCGTGACGGATGCCCTTACCCGCTCCGTAGCCGTCAGGTTCATCATCGGGTCCATCGGGTTGCCGCTCCATTGCACATAGCTTCCGGATTGTATATTAAATTCTTTCAGCGGGATAATCGGCAGGGCATATTTTACCGTTCCGCCGGACAGGGTGTATCGCCCGTTTAATATCATGTCTCCTTGTGTCGTGTACTGGAAAGACAAATCTCCTCCGCCTTCCAGTTGTATACGGCTGGATTCGTCCGGGGTAATATCTGCATTCAAACGGACTGACTGGTCGATATGGATTGTCATCAACATATCCAGCCCGCCGATGGGCAGAGGCGACTCAGGCCTGCGTATACGGGTAATTAATGTATCGGAGAAGTCCACAAAAGTAACCAGGTCGGCAAGTCGGTCTTGTGCCGTAAGCGGGGATTCCTGCATGACATAGGTCACATTCGTTCCTCCCAGAAGTTCCAGTTCTCCGCGCATCATCAAGGTGCTGAGTGGCCCTTTCAACGTAGAGTTCAGGTTGACAAGCAGTTTCCCATATACCATGCTTTCCTTCGTCTTTTTTGTATTCAGCAATTGCATTTCGTGGGCGGTCAGACGCAGGTCGGCAAGCATTTTTGCCGGATCATGGAAGTCGATGGTCCCGTCTATGACAAAAGGATTCGTGGTAGAGGTATAGATACTGTAATTATCGAAATCCATCAGGTTATCTTTGACTTTAATTTCTTTGGGGTCGAAATTGAAAGAAGTTCCGACAGCTGTAACGTACACTGCCGCACTGTCTAACCGCATATTACCATTTACTTTCGGTAGCTTGCTGGAACCGGTAATCTCCATTTCTCCCTGTAGCTTACCGTTCAGTTTAGCCATATTGTCGGGAATGAACGGGTTGACCATTTCCAGAGGAAGGTCGGTAATGTTGATGTTCCCATCTATATGGTCTTGTTTTCCGGCTGTGTAGTGAGCCATGATGGAAGCCACTTCATTCTGGTCGCGGAATAAGTGCATATCCACCTGGTGATTGTTTTTTCCCGTAGGCAAATATACCGTATTGAACATAAGCTCTCCGACCCTTCCTCCATCATAGAACAGGCTGTCTATATAAGCGTCGGCTACTACCAGGAAATTACTGTCGGACGGAGCATATTGCAGGTCGGCATTCAGCAGCCCCCGCATGGCAGGCAAGTCCGGGAAACTCTTGGAGATAAGATTCAGGTCGATTTGAGATAACTCGGCATGAAGTTCTTCCATTTTTCCATCTTCCGGCAAAGAGTGTATCCAGAGGGAAGAGTTCTCCAATCCGGAAAATCGCACGTTGGCGGCAATATCTTTTATATTTTTGTACAGGATATAATTATCCGGATTTAGCTGGAATGGACGGAATACGAGGATCGGGTCTTCGGGGAACAGGTGCAGGCGGAAACCTTCCCGTTCCTTATCAGCACGCAATCCGATATGTATACCGGTATTGCCTTGCCCGTCGGTATAGCGAAGTTCCGCATCGGCAAATGTACTTCGTATTTTTCCGGTAAGCCCGGCCGTAAACGGAGATTGCTTGCGGAATCTTGTTTTTACCACTTTTGCGTCATATAGTAGTCCGAGAGAGTCTTCGTGCATTTTGAAGCAAATGGTATCTATACGTGTGGTATCCTGCATTAACGAAAAGAGGTCGGCGTCCATTTGGAATCCGTCTTCCGGAGAAGTAGATGCAACGACTTGCAGGTTATTGAATGTGATGTTCTCTTCCTGAAGGATGTTGTAAATAGGATTGTCTTTCCCTGCTGTAATCCGCAGATCCATATCCGGCATTAACGGACGGAATGACGGCAGGTCGATGATCGAATCCCTTTCGAGTTGCAGGTTTATGTTATTATTGATTTTCGTGAATTTATCAGCCAGTGTTTCAATATCCGTGTTTCCTGTCAAAACAATGCCTAAATCTCCGGCATGGAAAGATACCCGTGTCGTGTCTTCCGTACTTTGGGCATGTAAGGTAAGTGTTTTCGGACGGAATTTCCCGGTATTTGTAATTAATTCCCAGTTACCCAGCGTAACATCTATCAGGTTGTTTTTCCCCATATCCGTTTTAGCTTCGGAGAACAGTTGGAAAGAGGTTGCCAGCGAATCTGCCATCAGATGCATACCATATAAATCGAGATTATCCACGTCTGCAATCAGCATCGCTTTGATTTCTTTCTTTAGCAAAGTAGCATTTAGTGACATATCGATTTTTGCCAGCGGATATAAGCTCTTCAGGTCAAACAGTAAAAGATTCTTTTCCAGTGAGCCTTTCAGGGTTACATCTGCAATGGAGGATGCCCCGTATAAAATATCGCTTATCGTTCCATCAACTTTGGCATGGGTACGGGCGGAAAACGGGTCATATCCTTTTCCTTCGGCATGGAGCGAGACCGTCATTCTGTAAAGGGAGTCCTGGGGCAGGAAATGGACAGGTTCCAGACTGTCTGTTCTCAAATCCATTCCATAAGTTTCCAATAGGGGATTGAAACGGGCAGAAAGCTCGACTTTTCCTTTATCTTGCAACAGTTCGATTTGTGCCTGATATTCTCCATTCCTAAGGGAACCTTCCCCTGTAAGCCGCATACCTTCCGGAATATTATAGCGTGCTCTTTCTTTTGCCGGTAGCATACTGAGGATAAAATTCAGATTTCCGGTTTTTGCATCCAGTTGGAAATCGCCGGAGCGGGTGATACTGTCGGTTATATTCTGTAGTTTTCCGGATATATCCAGATTGAAAGTCCCCGGTATTTCTCCTTTCAGTTGGCGAAGGCGGAGAGCCGCTAAATTGCCTTCTACTCCGGTTGTCACGGAAAGAGGTTTGGTAGGGAACGACTTTTTCAATTCATCAGGCAGTGTCCCTGCAAATGTGAATAAATCCTCTTTTCCAAGAGAGGCGGTGAGCAATGCATGCAACGTCCCCTCCGGTTTGTCAGCGAAAGAACTCCAGGGTACATTTGCCAGCAGACGTATTTCTGAATAGGGAGTTTTGAGCAGAAGTTGGGGCACCTGTATTGTTGTGCTGTCGCTTGCCAGATTTCCGGTAAGTGAGTTAATGGTCAGGCCGGAACGGTCGATAGCATTCATTTCCAGTATATTTGCATTCATTTCCAGCCCTGCATATAAAATAGAATCTAATGAGATATTCACATTGTTCAGGGCAAGGTGCATCGGGTCGAAACCGGGTTGTTCCTTTTTGTTGTCGCCATCATAATTGAATGATGAATTGGATAACCTAAATTCTTTAGCTCCGTACCGTTCTGTCCCAAGGTCGACAAAACCGCCTGTCAGGCTGGCTTTGTCTATATAAGTAGCCAGACGAAGTGAATCGTTTGGCATTTGCAGTGCGAAAGCAACGCGGTCCAGATTTATTTTTTCCAATAGCAGAATCCAGTTCACAACGGTTGTCGTTGTATCTGTTTTGGGAGTGGTATCATTCATTAACAGAGTAATAGCTGCATCCGAAAGCTCTACGGTATTCAGGCGTGCCGTCTCTTTTCCTAAATTGACACGGTCTGCATGGAGATAGAACCGGTCCAGGTTCCCTTTTATTTCCATGCCTTCGATTAGCTTCCCTGTGTTGACCTTTACCTTGTTCAGGTCGACGGCTTCAACCAGCACTTCTTTTTTAAGTAAAGGAAGCGGCCGGATACTAACCTTAAGGCTTTCGAGGTCGAGCAATGTATCGGGAGTAGAAATAACCTGCACTTTTCCAACGGTCAGGTCCAATGGAAAAGATAGCCGTATTTCCCCAATGCCTATCTGCATGCCTGTAGCTTCGCTGGCGTATTGGGTAGCCAATCGCACCGCAAATTTCTGGAAAGGAGGTATATAGAGTAGAATAGAAACTATGAATACCAATACAACCGGTATTAGAAGCACAATCCCTATCCGCTTAATCCAACGTCTCATCTGCTATTCGTATTCTCTATTTTTGTACTATGATAACGGTTAAAACACGTATTTTGTTTCAGATTTATTAAACAAATATAGCATAAAAATAAATGAGGCGCAAAAAAGATAATTACATTTGTGAAGAATAAAGAGTATCATTATGTTAGATGTAGAGAGCCTTTGTGTAAAAGTACGGGAGATAGCCCTCGAAGCAGGCGCTTTCCTGAGAGAGCAACGCGAAAAATTCGATAGTAGCCGGGTGGAAGAGAAGAGTGCGCACAACTATGTGTCGTATGTGGATAAGGAATCCGAACGGCGGCTGGTAGAGCAACTTTCCGCATTACTGCCTGAGGCGGGATTTATTGCAGAAGAAGGGACTGGTAGCCTGGACGGACAGGAATATTGCTGGGTGATAGACCCGCTGGACGGTACTTCCAACTATATCCATGATATGGCTCCTTATGCGGTGAGTATTGCTTTACGAACCAGGGAAGAAATTATACTGGGTGTAGTGTATGAGGTGTGCCGGGATGAATGCTTTTATGCCTGGAAAGGGAGTAAAGCCTATTTGAACGGGAAAGAGATACATGTGTCCGGCATACGGGAATTCGATAAAGCGTTTATCGCTATAGGTTTCCCTTATGATTCAGACCATTACCGCTCGACGGCCCTGCATTTGGTTGATAAATTGTATGGCTTTGCCGGAGGTACCCGTCTTCTGGGTTCTGCCGCCTCTGAAATTTGTTATGTTGCAGCAGGGCGCTTCGAAGCACGTATAGAAGGATTCCTTGGTCCATGGGACGTTGCGGCTGCAGGGATTATCCTGATGCAGGCAGGTGGTATGCTGACGGATTTTGACGGAAAAGATACCTGGTTGTCCGGTAAGCAGGTAGTGGCAAGTAATGGGGCATTGCACGGTACGATTCTCTCTTTAATTTAGAAATTCCATAGTTATGCTTTTTCGGAATCATAACTATGATTTTCCGAAAACATAACTATGAAGCAGGAAAAACATGCTGTAATGTTCCGGTTCTGTTAGAACGCCCATTTCTTTCCGTAAAGCATGTATTGTGGTTGTAGGCCTCCTCCTTGGTAGGCTCGTTCAAAATTAATTCCGACTCCGAACTTGAATCCGTCATTTGCTTTAAATTCGACTGCACCCCCGACGTTCGTGTGGTTGAAGAAAGGGTTCATCAGCATGTGCGGGTTATGCTGTTCGTTGGCACTATAGAAAGCATATTGTCCCCAGCCTTTTATATCCACCTTGTCTGTCAGTTCGTAATTCGCCATTATGTTGAAGCCTCCCATAAATTGGGAAGAGAGGTTGAACGGGGTGAAAAAGCGACCTCCGAAAGCTCCTCCGGCGATTGTCAACCGGTCTTTGTTCCATACAAGTTGAGGCATGAGACGGGTCAGTCCGCCTGCTCCGGGCCAGGTATATTGTTGTCCGGTAGCAGTAAAGGTCAATCGTTCGCTAATCGGGATAACGGATGTTTCCGAGAAATCCAGAGCCATAGGGGATATCTGTTGCAGCATGGGAGCATATACGTTGAAAAACGGACGGTATGCCGAAGAATGAACCTGCATGTCCATCGGGCGTTCCGGCAAGGATGGTGAGGTGAAGTTCGGGACAAACTTCCTCAGTTGGGCATCTATCAATTGTCTGCCGGATGGGGTATAGGAATTAATTAATGATTTGGGCATTTCCAGTTTAAATACGGCGTATTTGGGCATTGCAATCATCTTTCCTTCTTTATTCCGAACCCATGTGAAGTTGGATTGCGCTTGGATTGCGAAAACGGCGAACAGGGATAAAATTAAAAATAATCCTCTTTTCTTCATAACCAATGGTTTTAAACGGGTTATTAGTTTACAAAGATAATCAAATAAGTGTGATTTCCTATGTTTTGAAAACAGGGTAGGGGGGACATGAATAGGGGCATTAAAAAAGGGACTGCCTTTTAACTGGCAGTCCCTTCAAAATAGTTATCGTAAACTAATTTTCTTACTTCGGTAAATTGGCATCCCAGTTCGGTGTTTGTGTAACACCGGCAGCGGCGTTCACCTCTTTTGCAGGGATAGGATATACAAATTTAGCGATATCGAAATTTGTATAGTCTCCGTTTGATACGTCGATTTTTTCTCCTGAACGGCGTGCATCAAAGAAACGGTGTCCTTCCTGTACCAGTTCCAGGCGGCGTTCTTTCAGGATAAGAGGAATGATGGAGGCATCTTCTTTGATTGCATTTTCATCCAGGTCCGGATTGCGTTTGCTTGCAACTTCCAACAGGTTTTTGCGGGCTTCTTTATAATTTGCTTTCATGGCATATGCCTCAGCCAGGTTCAAATAGACTTCCGGCAGGCGTAATACTGGGACATTCTGGATGTCCAGATGTTGTCCGTTCTGAAGCAGACCGCTTAACTTACCTCCTGTCCATTCATATTCTCCGTCTTTGTTTTTGACATTCAATACGGATAAACGGATGTCTGTAGATGCAAACTCATTTCTTGTTGTCTCGTTTACAGATACGCCATAGTCTTTATACAGGGTATTCAGAGAATTGGCTGTCAGGTAATCTGTTTCCGTTTTTGATATCACGAACAAGTCTTCAGAAGAAATATCCAGGCGATAGAACATATTTTTATAGCTTTCTTCTGTAGAAACGATGCTTCCACCACGAAGTCCGATGGCTTCTTCTGCTGCCGCAATCGCTCCGTCATAATCTTTCATATACAGGCGGACACGTGCTTCCAATGCAGAAACTGCAGCTCTGTTCATATAGAAATAACCAACATCTTCCACATTTTCTTTATCGAAATATTTCTTTGCATTTTCAATATCCGAAAGAATCAGTTTGTAATTTTCTTCAACAGTCGTACGACCGATTGTTTCTCCCGGAAGTATTGTTTTCTCCTGGTTCACAATACCTAATGTACTTTTGTTTGCTTCGGAATAAGGCAATGCAAAGTAATTTACCAGAATAAATTCGCTTAATGCTTTGAGCCCGTATGCCTGTGCCACACAAGCGTCGATAGCTGCGATATCTTCTTCTGAAAAATCAGTAGCCGTTTTTGACGCATCGATGATGCGTGCTGAAAAGTTGATTACTTTGTAGCCATACGACCAGATATCTTTGATATATGTATTTGTCTCTAATACCTGATAAGCGAAAATGTCGTAAAAGTGGGAGGTTGCCACAGAGTGTGCAGACTGGTCGGAGGCCACATCACTCATTGCGAGAGCGTCTCTACCCATAAATTCGGCAGCACCCAAATAGTTGTAAACACCATGCAAGGCTACATCATAGTCGCGTGCCGATTCGAATGCTTCTTCATCGGGGATGGAGGTAGTCGGAATTTCAGTCAGAAAATCATTGCATGAACTGAAAGACAGCAAGGATAATCCGATTAAAACGACGGAAAATATATTTTTCATCATGAATTTACTGTTTAATTTATTACTACTCATTTGTTTGTATTAGAAACCTACATTAATACCGAACATTACATTGGTCGGAACCGGATAAGCCCATGACTGAACACCGTCAGGACGGGTTTGAGGGTCGAAACCAATAAAGTCTTTTGAACGAACAGTAAACAGGTTGTCTGCGGAAACGTACACGCGGATATTATCAATCAGCGCATGAGCCAGTATCTGACGAGGCAGAGTGTAACCCAGAACCATTGATTTCATACGCAAATAGGAACCGTTCATCAGGAAGCGGGAAGAGATTGCGTTTGCGTTTGAGCTGTCACCTGCTACGAATTTAGGCACATTGGTAATATCGCCCGGCTGTTGCCAGCGGTTTTCGTAAACGTAGTTGGTAACCGGACCCCAAAGATAGTGCCCTACCTGCATATCGAATGCAAAACCTGAGTTGTATACTTTGTTGCCCAATGAATAGTTCATATCAAAGGAGAAGTCGAATGCCTTATATTTGAAATTCATGCCAAATCCGCCATAGAATTTAGGGTCGGCAGAACCGACGATACGTTGACCGGCTTCATTGATATTGGATGTTGTTTCATCACCTTCTTTACCCTTATACCAAAGAGGCGAACCGGTTTGAGGGTCTACGCCTGCATATTCCGGCATGTAGAATGTGTGGTAAGGCTCGCCGACTTTACGGATTGTCGTACTGCTTTCGATAGGTTGGTCGGTAGCAAGACGGATAATCTTGTTGCGGTTTACCGTTCCGGTCAGGTTTACATTCCAACTGAATTCTTTAGTATTGATGATGCTGGTGTTGATAAGGAATTCAAAACCCTGGTTTTCCATTTCCCCCAGGTTCATTGTTTTGAAGTCGTAACCGGTAGTATAAGACAGAGGAACTTCGAAAATCATGTCTTTGGTACGTTGGTTGTAATAATCCAATTCAACAGTTACCCGGTCGAACAGTACGGCATTGATACCAATGTCCGCTTTGGCAACAGTTTCCCACTTTAAGTCGGGATTTGCATATTGTGAAGGTACAGAACCCGGAATCTTGTCGTATGAATATCCGTATTCATATAATCCCATAGCTGCAAAATAACCGATATCCTGGTTACCTACCGTACCGTAGCTACCACGGATAGTCAGGTCGGACAACCATTCTTTTGTATCGGCCATGAAATCTTCTTCAGAGATACGGTATTTGGCACCTACAGACCAGAACGGAGCCCATTTGTTGTTTGCACCGAAACGGGAAGAACCGTCGTAACGGAAAGAGGCTGAACCATAATATTTATTATTGAAGTTATATTCTCCGTTGAAGAAGAAGGAAGCCAATGTGCTGGCTTTCGCCATTGAACTTGCTGAAACTGGGACGGAAGCTCCTCCTAGTTCAATTATCCGGTCAGACGGATAATTGTTGGCAACCGTATAAATATTCTTGAACGAGATTTTTTGTGCTTCTTGTCCTAATAAGATATTCAGGTTGTGTACTTTATTAAAAGAACGGTTGAAATTAATCGTATTAGTGATAGACAGTGTAGTTGCACGTTCCTGGTTTCTTTCTCCCTGCATCCAGCTGCTGGCGTATTGGGGGTTGTAGATAGAACTGTAATAGAACTCATTCAGGTCGATTAAGCTTAAACCTGCATTTGTTTTCCAGGTTAAACCATCCATGAATTTGTAGGTGAAATAGGGATTGACAACTAAGGTAGTCTGTCCCTGGTTGTTCTTGTCTCCTTTGTCTTTGTCATTGATTGCTACCGGATTGTAATATGCATCCAGGTTATATGAGCCGTCCGCATTATAGATTTGTTCAAAAGGACGAAGGTCGTATACGGCAACCATCGGGTTTTTATACTGGCTTTCTGTCAGGCTGTTATCGATATCACTGAATGCTCCGTTAATGGAGATACCATATCCGATGCGTCCGCTGATACCGTCCAGGTTTACTCTACCCGTATAACGTTTCATCCCGGTACCGATTACTACACCTTTGTTTTGATAGTAGCTACCGCTGATGAAGTATTTCAGTGTTTCGTTACCACCCTGGACACTTAAGTTATATTCCTGAGTGACACCATTACGTAAAATAGCATCCAGCCAGTCGACACTGTTCGTTACTTTGTTCAGGTCAACTCCGAATCCGTAAACCGGGTCTGCTATCTCAGCATATAAAATATCCATACCTTCTTGTCTATTAGCTGCATCTCCTGAATTAACCAATCCTTCCACCCAGATTTCTTTGTACTGGTCCAAGTTTGTACTACGGTATTTATGGTCTAATTTGCCAACGAAGCTTACACCGGCTTTGGCACTGAAATTGAAACGCGCTTTGCCGCTTGCTCCTTTCTTGGTTGTAATAACGATTACACCGTTGGCTGCACGGGCACCATAAATAGATGTTGCAGTTGCATCCTTTAAGACTGTGATGTTTTCGATGTCATTCGGGTTGATGTTGGCAAGAGGGCTACTGGACAACTGTCCGGAACCCGGATCTTTGTTTACACCCATTTTGTCCGTGTAGATAGCAATACCGTCTACCACATACAGCGGTTCCGTACCTGAATTGATAGATCCCATACCACGGATTGTTGTAGATGTGAATGCTCCCGGTTGTCCGGTAAAATTACCGACCTGCAAACCTGCAACAGAACCTTCCAATGAATTCATGAAGTTTGCATCGCTTCTTTTAGTCAGAACTTCGCTGTTTACCACCTGTGCGGCTCCGGTAAAGGCTGCTTTTTTAGTAACTCCATATCCGGTAACCACAACTTCTTCGATATGTTGGGTATCGGATTCCAATTTTACCACTACATGAGAGGCCACTTTTACTTCCTGTGTAGTCATACCTACGTATGAAACAACAAGAATCTTAGCATTTGATGGAGCTTCCAATGTGAAATTACCATCGATGTCGGTAACAGCTCCTGCTGTTGTCCCTTTTACTACTACCGACGCTCCGATAACGGGTTCGCCGTCTTCGGCATAGATAACACTCCCTGTTACCTGTGTTTGTGCTGATGCCATACTTATAGCCGCAATAAGGCATAAGATGACAAAAGTCAACTTTTTCATCATAGACACAATCGTTTGTTGTTTGTAAATAAAAAATAACTAATACCTAATAATCCAATTTTTAAAAGTACAATGTTTCTTTATGACATTTGGTCTCCTTAAAAACGGGCGCAAAGGTAAGGAAAATCAAAACTATATGCAACAAAAGCGTGTCAATAGATTGTGTTAAATGATAAAGTGTAATCTGATTCCCTTTATTTTGATGGATTTATTTGATGGAAACTTTGTGTATTTTTTTATTATTCCATCAAAATAAAGGGAAAAAGATGATAATTTTAATAGCCGAGGTCGAATTCCTGGTCTACAGCCGGAACACCTTCACGCATCCATTTGGGCATGGGTGTATTACGGAGATAATGGTCGAAGAACTGGTACATGCGTTTTTGGAAATCGATTCGGTTAGCCATATGCATCGGCCAGTGCGGTTCTCCTGTGTAATTGAGTAGCCATACAGGTTTCTGTAACCGTTTTAAAGCAATGAAATATTCTATTCCCTGATACCAGGGCACATGTCCGTCGTTGTCGTTATGCATAATCAGGATAGGGGTTGTAACCTTGTCCATCGTGAAAAGCGGAGAGTTTGAGAAATATTGCATAGGCATTTCCCAGATGGAACCGCCTATACGGCTTTGTCCGTGTTCGTATTGGAAAGAACGGTTTAATCCGGACCCCCAACGTATACCACCGTAAGCGCTAAACATATTAACTACCGGAGCACCCGATTCGATGGCGGCGAACAGATTGGTTCGGGTTGCCAGATAAGCGACCTGGTAGCCACCCCAACTGTGTCCTTGGGCGGCAATCGCTTTTTCATTGATATATCCTTTGGCAATCAGGGAGGTGATTCCCGGCATCACACAATTATAACAGCTTTCTCCCGGATAACCGTCCGTATAGCGCACATCCGGATTAAATACGATGTATCCGTTGCTGGTATAAAAATGATAATCGATAGTGGAACGATGAGGTTCAGGCATCCGGTAATTATATAAGGTAGAGGCATTGCGCTCGTAAAAGTTTACAATGACCGGATATTTCTTGTTCGGGTCGAAGTTTGCTGGTTTGTAGATAACACCTTCCAGCGGACGTCCATCCAATGAAATCCAGGAGACCAGTTCGGCGGTACCCCAGTTTAGTCCCTTTTGTTGTTCTCCTTTATGGGTTAATCGGACTGTTTTTTTGAAACTCAGGTCGGAGAGAAGCAAATCCGGGTATTGTTCAAAAGTCTCCTGTGTATAAACAAGGGCATCCGAATCTTTTGCTTTAAGAGGAGCTTTCAGCATAAAATTGCCGGATAGCAAGGTTCGGGGAGCCTTGGGTTGCGAAGAAGCCATTGTGCGGCTGCTATAGTATCCATATCCCTTAGTAGTTTCATTGAAAGCCATCAGCAATTGAGGTGTTTTCAAATCGATGGAAACTTGTTCCTTATCCAACTTAAGCAGTTGGTAAGCCAGTTGTTTTTCTTTTCCGTTCACAGTAAGGTTAATCGGGCCTCCGTTTCCTGTAGGGCTGAATTTCCAAATATCATACCGGTCGGATATGAGCAAATATTCGTCATCGGTAGTCCAACCAGCCGAGCCGTATGCCGCAGGATAGTCCGGAACATCGTTTTCTTCATCCCAGGCAACGAATGTTTGTGGAGTAGTCAATTGATATTCTTTCGTGTCGGTAAAAGAATAAGTATACCAGGCGCTATCCGGTTCGCTGTACCAAAAAGCATATTTACCTTTCGGGGAAAGACGCATGTTCGTATTAGCCGCTTTTTTTATAAGCCGGCGGTTTCCATTGTCCAGATTGATGCTGTAAATGTCATAATGGGTCCTGCCTTCCCACATCCGTTCCGTTTCGTAGGGAATGGAGGAAGAGAGGAGTGCAACCGATGCATTACCTTTGTCCGAGATTATCAGATTAGGAGCTTCTTCGGTAGCAAGTTGGATAATGTTTTGAGTGTCGAGATTGTATACGACGGTGTAGGAACGTTTCAGTTCATTTGCCTTATTATAGATTTGTTGTGTATACTGGATGCCTTCATCCCATTTCCATATTTGGACATCCGGGCGGTTTTCAGCGAGTTGTGTCGTATCTTTTTCTTTAGGGGCCGGAGCTGTTCCGAAGAAAAGCCGGGATGTGTTTTCCGAGAAGTATAAGTTTCCGTTTTCACTGATAACCCAGGAGGAAGGGAAAGCCCGGTTCCCTTTTTCTGCGACTAATCGTGCCGGTTTATTCGTATCGGAAAGGTATAAAGCGGAACCGGTGGCTGTAGAGTCTTTGTCTGCACAAAACAGGAATGCTAATTTATTGCCTTCCTCGTTGAATGTTATTTTCTTGAAAACGCCTTTTTCTTCCTTTATACGGATATTTCCTTGTTGTGGGTTGTAAGTGTATAAAGAGGAGTCGGATACGTAATATAGAATATTCCCCTTTTTAGCAAAACCAAATTCAGAAACAGTGGGGAAGGATACCTTCTGTGAACCGTCCAGAGAACGGACATATAAGGTGGAGTCGGATTTATTTCCCCGTTGATAAGCGAGCCAGTCCGCTGTTTCCGACAGTTTATAGGATTTGAGAGAGTCGATGGTTTCCTGTTTGCCGGATAAATTCAGGACTTGCAGGCTGTTCATCGGCATTTGGTCTTCCGGTGTCTTTTTTAGTTTCAGAGCTTCAACCTCCTCCAGTGCGGGTGTTTGGGTAATCAGTGCATATTGGGAGGTAGGGGAAAACTCTGCCTTGGCAGCCGGTTTGAAAACCTTTTTTTCTTCTCCCTTATGATTATAGAGATAGATGGATGCATCTCCTTGCCAGGGTTCTGTTTTACATGTTATCCATTTACCATCGTTGGAGATAGTGCGTTCGGATATGCGTTCCCATTTTACTAATTCTTCAAATGTCATTGCTTTTTTTGCTTCCTGAGCTTGTACAGCTAAGGAGACAGTCAGCCCGATCAGGCATATAAATTGTCCGGAATAGTTCATTACTTGTATTGTTGATATGATTTGAATGTGCAATATTACAATAAATCTGTATCTTAGCCGATAATAAAAATCAATTTGTATGAAAAAACTATCTATTGTAACAGGCCTGTTTCTGATAGCCGTGGGGTTCGCCGGCTGTAGTGGAAAGCAAACAGCAGGGCCGCACCAACCGACGTCTCCGCAATATGTAGCAAAATATGATTATTCTTCTCCGGCTGCTGTTGTGGATTTGGAGCAGGCTTTAAATACTTCCGCTACTCCTTTGAAATTAAGCCAGATAGCATCCGAGATTTCCTATTATGCTGTTGGTGATGTCCGTTATACGGTAACGCAGGCAATAGCTCTTCAGGATAGTAATGCTTTCCTCACGTTTAATAATCCGCGCCTTTACTACCGTAAGCAAGGAATACCGAGCAAACGATATGGCTTTAAAGCTTTGGCTTATAAATGGAATAATGAAATGGGAGGGCGTCCGCTTTTTTATGATAAGAAAACAACCCGGATGTATGTGGCATTAAGCGGAAAGGACCAGGAGACACGGAGGAATGCAACTCAGGGTGAGACTTGCATAGGCGTATTACCTCCGCTGGATACGATGCTGACGGTTTTTAATTATTATTTTCCGGAAGGACTTACGGAAAAATATCCGATTCATGCACCGGAAAAAGCTTTGGTCGGTTTTTCATCTGATGGGTATATATTGGCTCAGTATGCCGGGAACTCAGGGGTTCCGGAAGGGATTGCTTCTTTCAATTTACAGGGAGATACGCTTTGCTGTTTTCAATTGAATGAAGGAAAATATCCGACTCGGGAAGAATTGTCGGAAACACCCGGTGCTTTCCAAACTTCATACTGGAATACATCCCAGGATAAACTGACATTTATGATACCTTTTTGTGATACGGTTTACCAGCTAAAAGATAGTCAGACGGTAAAACCTTTATATGCCCTTCATTTCGGGAAATACGGTATCGTTCCGGCCGAGACTCCCAAAGGGGACGAACTGGATAAGAAAGTCTGGTTGAAGACTCTTTATGAAAATCCGAAAGGGGTGTTTATGGGACTTTATCAGAAAAACGGGCGTAAAATATTGAACTGGCTGGGTTGGGAAGATGAATATAAGCCTCTTCTGACAACTCAGGCAGTTTATTTGAAAGATACGGGCAAGACTTATATTCTTCCGTCCCGGGAAAAAGGATTTGTGAATGATCTGGACGGTGGATTGACTTTCTGGCCGGACGGGCAAACGGACGATTGCCTGTATATGATTCGTTCTGTAACGGAAATGAGGGAGACGGTAATTCGTACCGGAGACGCTAAGCAGCAACAACTGATTGACTTTTTGGATAATCCGGCTGTATATGAAAGAGATTATGTAATGATTGTGGTTCGTTAGGTTTTCTCGATATTTTCTCTACATTTGTCAGATTGTTGAATGTAAAATACATAAATACAATGGTAAAAAAGTACACAATGACCCTTTTAACTGTAGCCTTACTGACAGGTTGTAATTTCACGAAGAAACAGAGTCAGACAGAACCAATGCCAGGAAGCGATCGTGATAGTCACGGTTGCATTGCATCGGCGGGATACCTTTGGTCTGAAGTCCGTAACGATTGTATCCGGTTGTTTGAGACGGGGATACGCCTTGAATCACCAGAGGAAGAAGAGAGTGCATTCCTTGTTTTCAGTGTGGATTCATCGAAGGTTGAACTCTTTTTTTCAGATGATTCGGATACTGAGATTTTAGATAAGAAAATATTGCCGGAAGGCGGATATGAATGGTCCGGTGGAACAGACGATACAAGAACTGTCCGCCAGGTAAATGGATTATGGACTATTTTCCAGAAGGGGAATATCCTGTATATAGAAGAAGCCGAAGCGGTAGAGTCGTCGGTTTATGAAGGAGTCTTGCCGGCACCTGACTGTAAAGGTATCCGGTATTTCTTAACGGTTCAAGCACCGGAAGAAGGTGGAGACGGATGTTTTATCCTGGTCCAGACTTATTTGGGTATTCGTGATGGAGAAGATGATACATTTACTTCGGTAGGAAAAAGACATATTCTGAAAGGGGATGCCACAAATAAAAAAGCAATCGTTTGGCAGTTTGTTCCTGAAAATGGTGATGATCCGGTAAATTTCCTTGTGCAAGAAGACGGAAAGAAGCTTGTCATGCTAAATAAAAAATTAAAACCATGTGGTCCGGAGACGGATTATACGATTAAAAAAGTTGACAATTGAGAATTGACAAGTGGCAGTTAAGTTTCGTTTCCGGTATATAAATACAAATCGGTTGAAAGCCGGATTAGCTGTCACTTGCAACTTGTAGCCTATCAATAAAACTAAAACTTCTCAAAAACAATTAACATTTCAATTTTCTAAGACAAATTAAAGTAATTATAGCTGATTTCTATAAACAACTACTTACATTCGCTGCAAATTAAGAAATTCATGCGCAAGCACTTGCTTATATGGATGTTGATTTGTCTGTATGGAACGGAATACGTACATGCTCAATGGACAAAAAAAGATTCGGTGTGGCTACAGGATGTATTGTCCGGTAAAGAGAAGCTACAACTGAATACGGAGACGATGAAAGCGATTGAGTCGGGGAATCTGATTAATATGGATAAACCGGCCTCAGAAATGAAAATGGCCCCGCCTGTGGCCCCTCTTCCTATTTTAAAAGACTTTTCAGAATATGTCCAATCGGATGATTCTACACGCAGAAAAGTAGCATTAAGAGATTTGCCTTATTCGGTATTCAGGTTGTACGGACCGGACTTTAAAAAAGTCTTGCCTGTTTATCAGTCTATTGTCGATGAACTAAAGGCTGACCCTCCTCGACGGTCCGGTGGCTTTTTTGATCTCGGAGACATGACCAGCCGAAAGGCGCGTGTCCATCGACGAAATGTAAAACGGGATGGCACCTGGAAGGAGTATAACAATTTGCCAACTCCGGATATTATAAAAAAACGGAAAAACTTTGTGAAAGAGCATTCGGAAGTGTCGGCTCCGGATTCTATTTTGAAAACAGATTCAATTCAAAAGGCTGATACAAGCCGTTTGATCAGGCAAATTCCATTGAATTAAGTTTTTTTTGGAAAAAAATGACGCTTTTCTGCAACAATTTCATGTTAAAATACGTCTTATATTATATAAGAATGATTAAAGACAAAACCTCATGACAAAGTATCAACTTATAACTACAATATTAGCACTGATCATAATGGCTTTTTTAGGCTCATGTAACAGTGAAGATTTCTCCGAGCCGGACGTACTGAAAGTTACCCCCGAATTAAGAGCACGCATCGATATGGGAATGAAGCTGGTTCCCCGTTCTGAAAAGAATGCTTTCGATGAAAAGTTTTTCGCATTTCTAAATAAATGTGATGAAATGGGTATGGACAAGACTCCTTATCAATATATGGAAACCGAAGAGTATAAGGATTTTAAAGAGTATATGAAAAACTCTTCTGCCATGAGTTCTTATCTGTTGATGAACCGGTATCTGAAACGGAATCCTTCTTTTTTCTCCTTTATTCTGGAGGATTTGATGGATTCTACCTATCCCGGTACAGTCGATGTGATAGCAGATCGGATGAAATCATCAACGACCGTACGGGAAAGTATGGATTTATATCCCCAGGTTTGTTTGGAAATCTGGTTGGATACAGTAGAAAATCATTAAAATTACTCCCATTCGGGAACTTCCTGGTTTAACAGGTTTTTTACAAAAAAGTCGTGTATACGGTGCATTTCGTAGTTGCCTCCTAAACTATGTCCTTTTCCTGGTAAGTAAAGTTGTTCAAAATTTTTATTGGCTTTTATCAAAGCATTGACTACTTGTAATGTGGATGCCGGATCTACGTTGTCATCCAGTTCTCCGTTAATAAGCATTAGTTTGCCTTTGAGCCTCCATGCATTGTCTACATTGGATGAAGCGCTGTATGAGGCGTCGATAGGATAACCCATCCATTGCTCATTCCACCATATTTTATCCATTCTGTTATCGTGGCATCCGCAGAGGGCAACTGCTACCTTATAAAAGTCATTATGGAAAAGCAGTGCTGCCATTGCATTTTGTCCACCTGCCGACCAGCCGTAAATACCTACCCGTGATGTATCCATATAAGGATATTTTTTTGCGGCAGACTTTATCCAGGCGATACGGTCTGGGAAACCCGCATCTTTCAAGTTTTTCCAGCATACATCGTGGAAAGCCTTAGAACGGTTAGCCGTGCCCATACCATCGATAGATACAACAATGAAACCTAATTCAGCCAAACGGGAAATCAGATGGTGTGCAGCTTTGAAGTCTTTGTCTACATGCGAATCGTGAGGGCCTGCATAAATCATTTCTATGACCGGATAGCTTTTTGTTGTATCGAAATGGCTGGGACGGTAAATATTTCCCCATATGTCGGTTTTACCGTCTCTGCCTTTAGCACAAAATACTTCGGGCATTTGCCAGCCGGCAGGAAGGGCGCTGATATCACATTGTTGTAAAACTGTAACCAGGGAAGCATCTTTTGTCCGTTTCAACTGGCTGACTGGAGGAAGGTCCGGGCGGGAATAAACATCTGTAAAGAAACGACGATCTGCTGAAAGTGTTACATGATGATTTCCATTTTCCGGAGTCATATCCATAAAGCCGGTACCATCCAGATTGATACGGCAATAATGCAGATTATAGGGGTCTTCTTCTTTATTGAATCCTGACGCTGTAAAATAGACAGTCCGGCTGGCTTCATCCACATGGTCGACATCACGGACCACCCATTCGCCACGTGTTACCTGTTGTTTTATATTTCCGTTCGTTCCGTCAATCAGATAAAGATGGCGCCAACCGTCGCGTTCCGATATCCATAGTAATTCCTTTCCATCATTTAGGTCATAACGGAAATTCCGGTAGTATTGGATGAATGTATTGGTTTGTTCATCTATCAAAGGACGAATATTTCCATTTGTCGCATTTACTTCGGCTATTATATAACGTTGGTGTCCGCGTTGATTATATTCGAAAGTAAAAGCACGGCTATCTTTTCTCCATCCGGTCAGGAAGAGGTAGTATTGATTTTCAAAAGGAGCCGTATCCAGTGAGATTTGTTTTCGGTCAGCTACATCGAAAAGGACAGGTAGATAAATAGGTAATACATCTCCGGGTTTGGCATAATCCCGCCATTGTAAAATTGGTTGGCGTTGGCTTGCCGGACTGGATTCGATAAGAGGAATGCGACGTTCTGTAACATCCCTGACTTTAACTGTAGCCAATTTTCTGGAATCGGGAGACCAGCAGATGGAGTAACCATCGTAGCGGAGATGAGTCGTTCCGTCAGTAGTTAAAGCGATTTCTTCTTTTTTTTTGTTTTTGCTGCTATCGGTTGTGGTGATATATAGATTGTTGTCTTTGATGTATGCCTCCCATTGTTTGTCGGGTGAGACAACAGGTGCCGGAATTTCTTCTTTCTTGTTCCGGTATTTATCCCCCGGTTCTTCCTTTAGCAGGAAGTCAGCCAGTTTTTTTTGTTTTCCGGAGAAGAAGGTTGCTAATTTCTTTTTGTCGGTAGCCCGTTGCTGTTTGCCGTTTTCTGCATTTACCAAATAATAGAAGTCGCCTTCTTTCTCATGGTTCTTGTACCAGAAATAATGGGAACTGTCCACCCATGACGGACGGATTGCCGGTGAATATACACGTTCGGTACATTTCAAAAAAGTATCTACACGCTGGTAATCGGAACGTGTAACCTGTGCCGGAAGTTTCATTGCTGCAGATAATACGACAGCAAGGCAGAGGCTTTTGGCTAGTATGGCAGCTGTTTTCATAATAAGAGTTTATTTAATTTTTAAACACACTGATAGCAATTGTTATTCCTGTTGTTCCACCCACCAGTCTATCATTTTACGTGCCAGACTTAATTTTCTGGGTATTTGGGGCAGATTGTCTTTTGTATAAAAGTCGCCTGAGCTTAATTCTTCTTTCTGTAATTTTAGCTCTCCACTGACATAATCGGCAATGAAGCCTATCATCAGATTGCTGGGATAGGGCCATGGCTGGTTTCCCCAATACCGGATATTGTTTATTTCCAGACCCGTTTCTTCTTTTACTTCCCGTTCCACACATTGCTCCAACGTTTCGCCGGTTTCCAGAAAGCCTGCAACCAATCCGTTGAATGTGCCTTTGAAATTATGGGCATGTACCAATAAGATGGAGTTCTCTTTCCGTATCAAAACCAGGATGGCAGGCGAAACTGCCGGGAACATTTCATATTGGCAGGACGGACATTTTTTTGAAATAAGGGAAGCCTGTTTCATTTTGGTTCCGCATACCGGGCAAAACTGACTGTGTTTGTCCCAGAAAATGATTTCAGAGGCTTTTCCTCCCAGTTCATACAGACGTTTGTCTATGAAATCATAGGAGGCACGTAATCCCATGGAGGTGAAATTTTCCGTTTCAGGCAGCGGGGTATCTGTATAGGCTGCCATAATAGTGGTCCCGTCCGGTATTTCTACCGGAAGAATATGGGTTACTTGTATCGGAGCTTCTCTACAGAAGGGGATAGTATAAGTCTCGTTTTCTTTTTGAAGTAAAATCTGGTCGTCAAAAAATATGAACCAGTAAAAGGAGTTATTATCTGACGTATTCATTTATATATTTATTTGCTTAAGCAAAGATAGGGTATAATTTCTATGAAAGAAATTTGTTCAGCCGTTGTTTTAATTCAAAAGGTTTAATCGGCTTGGATATATAGCCATTGAAACCATTTTGTTTGACCCGTTGCTCATCCTCGGCAAATGCAAAAGCGGTAACTGCAATAATAGGTATTTTCTGGTCTTCTTCCCTGATTATAGCCGTGGCTTCGTATCCATTCATTTCCGGCATTTTTAAATCCATTAAAATCAAGCTGGGATGATATTGCCTGTATAGCTCTACTGCTTCTTTTCCGTTGTGTGCATGCAGAAGGTTATAATCCTTGAGCAGTGCATGGATCAAAATGTAGTTACTCTCATTATCTTCGGCAACCAGCAGGGTAATATCTTTTTGCTGCTTAGGAGCCGTGGATTGGGATATGGTGACTATTTCTTCTGTACTCTTATCCTGTATGATCGTATCCGGCAGGGTAAACCAGAAAGTAGAACCTTTGCCGTATTCGGATTCTACGCCGATTTCTCCGTTAAGCTTTTTAATAATCATCTGGCAAATAGATAAACCTAAACCGGTACCCTGTGCAAAACTGTTTAATTTCACGAACCGGTTGAATACGGTTTCTTTTTTCTCAGCCTCGATACCACATCCGGTATCACTTACATAGAAGTATAATTTATCCTTTTCATGACGGTATCCGAAATGTATATGTCCATGTGTCGTAAATTTGATGGAGTTGTTGATAAAGTTTGTAATGACCTGTGCCAGACGATTTTTGTCTGTTGATATTATACAATCCGGAATATTTTCCACGAATGAGATTTTGACTCCTTCGGCAGCTTTTATCTGAGATGTTTGTTCTATATCTGAGAAGAGCTGGTTGATATCTATTTGTGAATCGATAAACTCCAATGTCCCGGCTTCAATCTTGGCAACATCCAGTATATCATTGATTAACTGTAGCAATAATTCGTTATTGCTATTGATGATGTTCAGATAATCATTACGCTCATCATCATTTTCGGCGATTGTCAATAAGGTGGAGAAACCGACTATCGCATTCAGAGGAGTACGGATTTCATGACTCATATTGGCAAGGAATGCCGATTTCAGGCGATCGGATTCTTCTGCTTTCTCTTTTGCCTTACGGAGTTCTATTTCTCCTTGTTTCTGTTTGGTGATATCTTCTTTTTTGAAAATGAGTCCTAATAAGTTTCCCTCCTTATCCAGAACCGGGTTTGCCAGGGAGTGGATAAATTGTCCGGGATGGCATTCCCTGACAAGTTCTGCCTTTTGTTTGTTTTCCATAGCCTGCATAATAATACAGTTGTCGCAATAAGGCTTTTGATTGTCTGGAATAATACAGCAATGTTTCTCTCCGTATTGCGGAAAACAAGGCATTTGTATATCATTCTCCCATTTAACGGAATAATCCGGATTAATGAAACGGATGGATGCCTGGATATTATTTAAAATGACTGTATTGTCACTCTGTAAATCAAGCAGTTTATTCTTTATGCGGCTGGTGCGTGCAAAGAAATAAAGTATCGTAACTAAGAATATGAATAAGACTCCGGCTAAAATCAATAAGATTTCAAATTTATATTGCACGAAGAGTCCTAATTCCGTATTGATTAATTTTGAAGAAGGTGGGAGGTTCTCTATCGGAATGTGTAATTCTTTTAACTTTTTAGCATCAAAAGTGTAAACATTGGGAATGACCTGCGGATATATATCTTTCGACGGGTTTTTTAAAATCTCGACTGCCTGGCTTGCCAGATCTTTTCCGATCGAACGGTATTCGGGAATATATCCTCCTATAGCCCAGTGGCCTAAACCTATGGATGTAAGTGAGAATGCCGGTATTCTGGTATTTGCAAGCATCATTGTATAGGTTGCATTACCCATGTAATATCCGTCATTTACATCGACACGCCAGGTTCCTAACATAATTACTGTATTTTCCGGGAGCGACTTTATTTGCTCTATAATATTGTAAAGGTCGTTTTTTCGTCCGTCAAGAGGGATGAAGTTTAAACCTTTTATTTTAGAAATTTCCTGCCTGACAAAGGATTGCAGAGCCAGACCTCCATAACTGTTATCTGTGATAAGAGCGACATTTTGAGTTTTAGGATATAACTTGCGGGCAAGTTCTACATTCGCTTTGACATTATAGGAATATACAAATCCTCCAATACGGTGCTTTTTCTCTTTGAAGTGGTCGATATCGATGCTACTGGGATCCCAATGGGCAATGTTGATGTTGCTGTCTGGTAATAATACTGCGTTACGGCTGACCATACCACACAATACAGGAGTGCTTTTGGTGTTCTGATCGTTCAGGGAGAGATAGGAAGTCCATCCTTCTTGTCCGAGAATAACAATTAACAAAGGGGCGTTTTCTCCCTGGTATTTGTTTAGGAGATTGCGCATTTTATTTTTCCATAAAGGTGCTTCCGGAAGGCTTTTGCAGTTCATGTTTTCGATTACGACAGGAGCATTTCCTCCCAGACGTTTATATTCGTCCATAAACTCCGATATGTTTTGCGTTGTGTTCCGGGTATCCGGATTATATGAACTGATAATCAGAATAGGGCTACCGTTGTCTGCAGAAACACCACATATATATAAAGTGCATATTATACATATAAGTATGAGTCTGAGTGTTGTTATTTTAATCGCTGATAGCTTAGTCATGTAGTACGATGTTTTGAACAATATGGACACTTCTTGTCCTAATAATTGTATCCGATGCAAAAATAGCTTATTTTTTGCATAAAGCCATTAAAATAAGCTATTTTCTGTGTCTGTCTTTTGATGTACAAGTGTTTCGTTATCTTTGTATTCTTATTTGTATCATAACATGAAAGATAATCAAATGAACAGGGAGCTTCAATTGACTGCAGATGGTAGCCATACGTTGTTTATTCCTGAAATGGATGAACACTATCATTCTGTAAACGGGGCTGTGCAGGAATCACGCCATGTTTTTATTGAAGCGGGATTGCATCAATTACAGAAAAAAGAGATAAATGTGTTTGAAATAGGTTTCGGTACAGGGCTAAATGCCTTGCTGACCTTGTTGGATTCGGACATGAACGGATTGTCTGTCCGTTATTATTCTATGGAACGGTATCCGCTTCCGGTAGAATTAGTAAAAAGTTTGAATTACGGGGAGTTGGCTTGTACTGAACGGAAAGATTTGTTCCTGACATTGCATGCAGTTCCGTGGGATACCCCAGTGCAGATAACAGATCATTTTACATTGTGTAAGATTCAGGGAGATAGTAATCTGTTAGATTTTCCGGGCTCGGTGGATTTGGTCTATTTTGATGCGTTTGCCCCGGATAAGCAACCGGAAATGTGGAATCATGAAGTGTTTGGAAAGTTGTATGCGACTATGAATAAGGGAGGTGTATTAACCACATACTGTGCGAAAGGAGTGGTCCGGCGTATGATGAAAGAGGCCGGGTTCTCTGTTGAAAGAATACCCGGCCCCCCAGGAAAACGCGAAATGCTTCGCGCTATAAAATAGCTTCGATTTTAGAAACGAAAGTAGGTTTCGGAGCTGCTCCGACCTGCTTGTCTACCATTTTTCCGTCTTTAAAGAATAAAACGGTAGGGATATTGCGGATACCGAACTGGGCAACAACATCATTATTGTTGTCTACGTCCATTTTGCCTATGGTGACACGGCCTTCATATTCACCGGCCAATTCGTCAATGATAGGACCTACCATGCGGCAAGGACCGCACCACTCTGCCCAAAAGTCAAGAACCATGGGCTTTCCGGAGTTTACCAACTCTTCGAAATTTGCATCTGTTACTTCTAATGCCATACTATGTATCTATTTAATTTGTTTCTAATTAGCGTGCCAAAAATACAAATTCTTTCAGCATACTCCAATATTATCCGTTAATTTTGAAATCAATATTTTCATTCCCTTGTAGAAATTCAACCAGATTGCGCGTTACATTCAGGCGAATATTCTGGGAGAAGAAATTTTGTGCAATATTATGTTCACTGTCCACTACTCTGAAATATAACAGGCTTTGTCCCGGATTGTTCTTTATCAAAACAGAAAGCTCATTGATGGTTGGTTCATCCAGATCGTGAATCGGAACTGTAATGCTTATCTTTTCAATCAGGCGGTCTTTTTCGTCCTGCAATAAGCGGATGGAACCAATCCTGAAGTCCAGTTCATCTTCTTTCCAGCGGCGAGGTTCTACACGGGCATTGATAAGCAGGTACATCCCTATTTTGCAATATTTGCTGTATTCTATATAATCATTTCCAAAAAGAGCAATTTCTCCACTCCCTGTAAAATCTTCTATTTTTACTATACCATAAGGTTTTCCGTTTTTTGTCGTTCCTTCCCGGAAAGCGGTTACAATACCTCCTAATAATAAATCCCGGTTTCTCAGACTTTCCCGATCGTTTATCTCAACCATGCCTGTATTACAAACATAAGTCAGGATGATGCGATATTCATCCAGCGGATGGGCGGATAAATAAATGCCTACCAGTTCTTTTTCTTTGTTCAACTTTTCCAAGTCGCCCCAGCGTTCGCATTGGGGGATTTCCGGTTTTGCTATGGCAACGAACGCGTCACCGCCGAACAGTGAGTTAACGGCTGTGTTTTTATCCGTCTGATATTTATTTCCATAGCGGACCAGTATTTCCAGGAACTGTTCTCCTTTGCCATTATCGGCAAAGAATTGTTCACGTTGGATACCCATATTGTCGAATGCTCCGGCAAGTGCCAGCGATTCAATATTTTTCTTGTTGCAGGCAGTCAGGTTTACCCGTTCTACAAAATCGAATATGTTGGTGTAAGGACCATTTTTTTTGCGTTCCTCTATGATATTCATTACGGCAGATTCGCCAACACCTTTAATGGCTCCCAGGCCAAAACGGATGTTTTTGTCTTTATCTACACTGAATTTTAAAATAGATTCGTTTACGTCCGGACCGAGAACCTGGATGCCCATTGCTTTACATTCATCCATGAATTTTGTGATGTCGACAATATTGGATAAGCTTCGGCTCAATACGGCAGCCATATATTCGGACGGAAAATTGGCTTTCAGATAAGCTGTCTGGTAAGCTACCCAGGAATAACAGGTAGCATGGCTCTTATTGAACGCATAAGAGGCAAACTTTTCCCAGTCGGACCATATTTTTTGCAAAGTATTTTCTTTATATCCGTTAGCCTGACCACCCGCCATGAATTTCGATTTCAAGTGGTTCATCTTTTCGATAAGCTTTTTACCCATTGCTTTACGGAGCGCATCACTTTCACCACGGGTGAAGTTTGCCAGTAAGCGGGACAAAAGCATGACCTGTTCCTGATAGACCGTGATACCATATGTGTCTTTCAGGTATCGTTCCATGACAGGAATATCGTATTTAATTTCTTCTTTACCCTGTTTACGGGCAATGAAAGACGGAATATAATCCATAGGACCCGGGCGGTACAGGGCGTTCATGGCAATCAGGTCTTCAAACTTGGAGGGTTGGAGTTCTTTGAGGTATTTCTGCATACCAGCAGATTCAAACTGGAATGTTCCGGTAGTTTTACCATCACAGTAAAGTTTGTAAGTCGCCGGATCTTCCAGGCTGATGGTGTCTATATCCAGGTCTTCTCCCGTGGTCAGCTTAATATTTTCAATGGCCTCTTTAATAATGGACAATGTTTTCAGTCCCAGGAAGTCCATCTTGATTAAACCGGTCTCTTCGATGACAGAACCTTCATACTGGGTTACCAGCATTTCTTCTCCGGTGTCTTTGTCTTTTGCGGTGCTGACCGGTACTACATCCGAAATGTCATACCGTCCGATGATAACCCCGCAGGCATGCACACCGGTATTACGGACGTTTCCTTCCAGCATTTGTGCATATTTCAGCGTATCCCTTGCCAATGGGTCGTTCCCGGTAGCTGCGGCTTTCAGTTCCGGTACATAATTGATAGCATCACCCAGTTTGAATTTCTTCATATCGGGGATTTTGTCCGGAACCAATTTGGCCAGACGGTTAGATTCCGACAACGGAAGTTTTTGTACACGGGCAACGTCTTTAATTGCGGATTTAGTTGCCATTGTACCGTATGTGATAATATGTGCTACGCGGTCTGCCCCGTATTTATCGGTTACCCAACGAAGTACCTCACCGCGTCCGTCATCATCAAAGTCCGTATCAATATCAGGGAGGGAGATACGGTCGGGATTTAAGAAACGTTCGAACAGCAGATCATATTTTATCGGGTCGATTTTGGTAATTCCCAAGCAATAAGCAACAGCCGAACCTGCTGCCGAACCACGACCCGGACCTACCGATACGCCTAATTCTTCACGGGCGGCACGAATGAAGTCTTGCACGATAAGGAAGTAGCCGGGGAAACCCATTGTTTTCATGATGTGAAGCTCGAAGTTCAAGCGTTCCTCCACTTCATCGGTCAGTTTGTCTCCGTAGCAAATGCGGGCACCATCGTACGTCAGTTTTTTCAGATAATCGGCTTCCAGTTTGATGCGGTAAAGTTTATCGTATCCACCTAATTTCTTTATTTTGGAATGGGCGTCTTCTTCACTCAGTACCACGTTCCCATTTTCATCACGGGTAAATTCTTCGAATAAATCCTGCTCAGAGAATTTTTGCCGGTATCCTTCTTCCGTGCCAAAATCTTCCGGAATAGCAAAAGTCGGCATAATAGGACCATGGTCGATGGTGTAGAACTCGATTTTTTCCGCTATCTCCACTGTGTTTCTTAGTGCTTCCGGAATGTCGGCAAAGATGACGTTCATTTCAGCCGTTGTTTTCATCCATTCCTGCTTGGTATACCGCATGCGCTTCGGGTCGTCCAAGTCTTTTCCAGTACTAAGGCAGATAAGGCGGTCGTGCGCTTCCGCATCTTCTTCATTTACGAAATGGACGTCATTCGAAGCAATCAGTTTTACGTTATGTTTATGGGCTAATTCGATAAGGACTTTGTTCACTTCCTGTTGCTTGGGGAATGTGCTGGTATCTGCTCCCGGTTTATGTGTTTCATGCCGTTGCATTTCCAGATAATAATCGTCCCCGAAAAGATTTTTGAACCAAAGGATGGAAGCTTCTGCTTTGTCTATTTGCCCGTTCATGATATGTTGAGGGATTTCACCTCCCAGGCAAGCAGAACAAATGATGAGGTCTTCGTGATATTTTTCGAGTAATTCCTTGTCAATGCGAGGGCGTCCGTAGAATCCTTCTGTCCATGACAAAGAAACCATCTTAATCAGGTTTTTATATCCGTTTTCGTTTTTGGCAAGAACAATAAGGTGCCAACCGCTACGGTCGTTCTGAGTAGAAAGTTTGCTGTGTCGTCCGAAGCGGGCACAATAGCACTCGCATCCGATGATGGGTTTAAATATTTTCTTCTTCTCAGCTTCGATTTTTGCCGGAAGTTCGGCAAGGGTTGCCTGCTCTTCCGCAGTAAGTTCGGTTTTGCTTTTCAGGCCTTTCAACTCTTTCTCATAGTCTTTGATAGCACCCAGCGGTTTGCTGTTCTTCTTAGAGACTTTATTGAAAAATTCTTTGATGCCGAACATATTGCCATGATCGGTAACGGCAATGGCATTCATTCCGTCTTTCTGTGCTTTGTCTATCAAAGCGTCGATGGATGCCTGTCCGTCCAGTAGTGAATACTGGGTATGTACGTGTAAATGTATAAACGGTTCCATATGATAAAAATCGCGTTCAATTCAGCCTATAAAGATACATCTTATTTCACAAAAAACTTCTTTAAATTGGCATAATACAGATGAAAAAGTATATCTTTGTCTTTGTAATCAGAAAGAAAGCCGTTATGAAAAGAATAAGTTTAATTGTGTGCTTAGTGATGTTGACTGCCTTCTCTGCGATGGCGCAGGTTTCGTTTGGTGTCCGTGCGGGAGGGGCTTATTCGTCTATGGTGCAAAAAGTGGATGGTTCCATTTGTTCCGGTTCCCGGTTCGGTTTTAGTGTAGCCGGTATTTCTGATATACATTTATATAGAGGTCTGTCTTTGCGTCCGGAACTTGCTTTTACCAATCAAGGTGGTTCTTTCTTGTCGAATTATGATGTTTCCGGAGCTAAAAACGCATTTAACAAATGTAATTATTATTCGATTCAGGTTCCGGTCAATCTGGCTTATACTTTTAATATAGACGGTGTTTATTTAGGCGTGTTTGTAGGACCTGTCCTGGATTTTGCTTTATTCGGGAAAATGAAGACCGAAAATCAAAATGTAGATATTCATTTCGGAAAAACAGAAAAGACAGACTTGAAGTCTTTTGATTTAGGGGTGGATGTCGGTCTGATGGTTGAATATCGTAAGTTCTTTTTCTCTGTTACCGCCATATGCGGAACGTTGGACCGCCTGTCTAAAAGAACCGGAGGAGAATCTCCTCTTTATCAGAATAATGTAACCTTCTCATTGGGTTATATGTTCCGTCGCTGATTATAGTACATGGCAATCTTTCCGCCAACCGGTTCAATCATTCTTCCAGCAGGATCGCTTGTCCTTTCTCTTTCTCCTTTTGTTGTCTTCCCATTCGCATTATACCTGTTAATATTAGGTATGGGTATATCTTTATGTCTTTTCATAATAGCAGAAAAGAGTCGGGATGCCCGGCTGACCCCGTGAATAAATGCCGAAATTGAAAAATAAGGCCTGTATGAAAGCGCAAAAAAAGATTCATAGTTATGATTTTGGAAAACCATAACTGTGGATCGTGAAAAGGTGTTTTGGATATTTTCATTTATCTCGCTGATTGACCGGGCAAAGATGTCACCATTACAGCAAGCAGAAATTCATTCTTATCTACTACCACATTTCGAAAGAATAATCATAAATGATTCTGTCTATTGTTTACTTCGGATTTTAAGGATATGTAGAAGGGGCTTATAACACAGGTAAACGATAGACAAATCCCGCAGAAATTCTGAACTGATCTTTTGGATTTGCCATATTCTTTATATGAATGTCCTTATATGTTTTTCCTGTAGCATTTAAAAACAAATGCATATTCCGGTCGCCCATAGGAAAGAATTCTATTCCCCCCTGGTATCCCCATGAAGACAGATAATTACCTTCTTCAAAGGCACCATTCTTTTTATAGACGGAAGCACGGTCATAGAAACCTTTCAGGTGAATGTTCCATTTGGGAAGGAAGCGATAGTTCACTTCCGATACAAACGTAAGATATTCCACCGATTTCGCTATGCCGTCCCACGCATTGCCTTCATCGTCCATTGTCATTCGGCGAATCACTCCCAAATGGTCTATAGCCGAGCGATGATAAAGGATATCCAGAAATGCATTGAATTTTCCGATATCCACCTGTTGGCCCCCGCTTACCATGAAGACCCATTTCCCTTTCATCAGTTCGCCGGTAGTGGCGGCATAACGCAGTTGTAACCGGCTATTAGCATAATGGCTGTTCCAGGCCAATGAATAGTACAAGGGAGCCCATGGACGTTCCATACCTTCCGGGATTCTTCCAAAAGCCTCTTCCGGGCTTCCAGCTCTGTTATTAAGGACCTGAATACCTATTTCCTGACCGGAACGTGGTGCATAAAATAAATTCACCCCTGTCAGATAACAGGTTATATTATTGGTGACTCCACTATAATCATATACGTCAATGGGATATTCATTGTATTCGAAACCACCCACGAACAACGCTTGTCGTCCGGCTGTCACAGTAAAACGATGAGCTGTCTGGTATCGGATATAAGCATAATCTATCGTACTCGAAAGATTTTCGGTTTCAAAAGCCTTTGTACCCTTGTTTAGTCTTTGAAGGTACTTGTAAGATAATTTATCTGTAATATTTCCATATATTCCGATCATCACATGGTCGAACCGGAAAGCGGCCTCGTTCTCGCCAGTCGTGGCAGAAGGGAAATTTGCATGAAAAGCCGCTCGCATGTGTAAATCAACATTCACGGACTTGGGCATCTTTTTTTTCAAGAGGTATTCCACTACTGAACATCTTAGAGTGTCATTGTCAACTTCCGAAGAAAATGCCGGAGAGGTAATCAAAGAACAGAGCCCAAAGCAGACTATCCATAAAACAAAGTGTTTTTTTGTCATAATTTTCAGCGATTAGAGAGGTTAACTAAAAATGCACGGTTCAGTAGTTGCAAATAAATATATTTTTCATGATATTTGCAAATGTCTGTTGACCTTAAAAATGAAAGGATATGAAAGGGAAGTGGTATAAAAATAACATCTTGAATATAATACTTTACGGTGTTATTGTAGCTGTTTTCGGTTTTGTTGCCAATTATTATATTTCTTATTGGAATAAAGCGACCGCACAAGAAACTCCTGTGCCTTCTGTAACCCTTCCTGCCAACCATCCCGATCTTTCTGAAGGTGGTTATTCTGCCTTTCCGGCAGAAGGAAAATATTGTCTTGCCTGCCATCAGGGAATAGAACCCGCTCGCCCGCTTAATTCTGAAATGATGAAGCAAATTTTTGCCAAAGGCAGCGAAATGGGCGATCCGAACGGATGCGTCGTATGTCATGGGGGGACTCCATCCGAAACCGTCAACAAAAGCAAGGCACACAGCGGCGTACCTCGCAATAGCACACTGGTTACTTTCACTCCTGTGCCCGGCGCCTTGCAAGTGAATGACAACACCTGTGGATTATGCCATACCGATCATACTTACAATGTACACCGTTCCATCATGAATACAGATGCAGGAAAAATGAAAGCCATCAGTTGGAGTTTCGGTATCGGGACGGAAAATAAAGACCATATCTATGGCGACCACAACATGGACGATCCGGATGGAGCCACTCCCCGGTTCGGTACAGATAAGTATAAAGCATACATGAAAGAAATGGCCGCTGCCTTTCCCGGACAATATCCTATAGAATTGAAACAGATTCCCGAAGTTTCCCTGGAGAAACTGGAAAGCATGCAAGAACAGGCTGCCTTTACTTATCTGCGTAATTGTAATGCCTGCCATCTCAGCAACAAAGGGATGCAGGACAGAGGTCATTACCGGGGTATGGGATGTGCCTCCTGTCACAGTCTGTATAGCAATGAAGGGTATTATGAGGGAGGAGATCCGTCTATAGACAAGGCCCGCACCGGACATTTGCTTGTCCATGCCATGCAGGGTACACGCAAATCGAAGATGACGCTCAACGGCAGAGAACTTTCCGGCGTGCAAGTATCCACCTGTGCCGCCTGCCACTCGGCGGGACGGCGCATCGGTCATGCCTATCAGGGCTTAATGGCACTGGGGCACAGCGACAACCGGGGACCGTTTGATGAGAACGGTCTTCCACAGAAAACCAACGCTGGATATGTATTCAAGTATATGCGCGATGATGCACACCATCATCTCACTAAGGATGGCAAGGAGGTGACAGGATTGCTCTGTCAAGACTGTCATACCACCAACTCCATGCATGGAAATGGGAATATCGGAGCCACTACGCTTGCAACCATAGAAATAGAGTGTGCCGACTGTCACGGAACTCCCACTCATTATCCCTGGGAACTACCTTTAGGTTATGGGGATGAATTCGGTAAAGAATTGAATTGGAAGGATACACGCGGATGGGCAGACGAGCCTTTGGAAGTAACCCGCAAATTTGGGATGGTTTATCCCAAAGAAGACGGTTATCTGCTGTCTGCACGCGGAAATCCGTTGGGTAATGTGGTTCGTAAAGGAAACAAGGTGATAGTACACTCTGATACGGGACACGATTTTGAAGCTCCAACCTTGAAGGAACTCACAGAAAACGGACAATGGAAACATCCCGTAAAGGCCGTGGCAGCTATGGTAAGCATTCCCCAGCACATGGAAAGCTTGGAATGTTATGCCTGCCACTCTACGTGGGCGGCACAATACTATGGATATAAATATGTAATAGATTATACCAGACAATCCATTGATTGGTTAAAATCACCGGAACTGGTTGCCAAAGACGGAACGACAGCAGACTATCATGGAAAATATGCCATGCAGCCGGGAGCTCCCACTTACGGGGATTATAGCCACGTGCGCTGGGAAAATCCTCCATTGGGCATCAACGGCGAAGGCAGGGTAAGCCCACTGGTGGGTGTCATACAAACAGTCAGTACCCTTATCGGAGAAGATGGTAAAGTATTGTCATGGAATCATGTGGCAAAGACCAAGGATGGATACGATGCGATGGAACTGGCTCCGTTGAATCCACATACCACTTCTACAGAATCAAGAGAGTGTGCTGACTGTCATGGCAATCAGACGGCTATGGGGTATGGAATGGAAGGCGGCAGGTATGACGCTGAACCTCAAACGGCACGTTATGCTGATGTGACAGATGTAAACGGAAAGAATGTGAGTTATTTCACACAAGCACAAATCAGTGCTATAAAGGATTTGCACGGCGATTTCATGCAACTGATAAACAGTGAAGGACAGCAGGTGCAGACCATTGATACGCACTGGCCTAACTCTATGCCGCTTACGCAGGCCCAAAGAGATGTATTATCCCGTGCCGGAACCTGTCTTGCCTGCCATCAGGATATTCCTCAAGGTTCTATCCCCATCCGTATGTTGGGCAAGATAGCAGAAGTGGCTGATTTAAGTTTCGCCTCGGAAGAAGCGCACGGGCATTTATTGCGTGAAAACAATGTCCTGATATCCTGGGTGAAAGCTGGTGGCATCATGCTTTGCATCTTACTTGTCCCGGCAGCTGTTTTCGGTTATTTGAAAAGAAAAAAGATCCGTAAAATAATCAAAAGAATAAGGTAGGGGCAAAAAAGTTAATATCCTGCATCAATAGTTCCATTTCCAGTTAATCCGGTTATTTCTTTTGTCCGGAGAAACCTCATGGCATCTGCGAAGGTAATTTTATAGGGATGCACCATTCTGTTTGTATCCGCTCTGGACCGGATAGACCCCTTAAATAAATGTTGAGTGGAATAAATTCTTATGGCAATAATGAAGGACTGGTCGGATTACCTTTTTCCTTATTATGGGATTGTTGGCACATTTTTAATCCTTTTGGGGTTGTTTCTATAGATTAAAAGTGTAGCTTAACTGTAAGGTTATCCCTTGTCCGCTTTCTGTTATTTCTTATCAGCCATCCTTTACTTCTTCTCGTTGTGATAGAAAAAGATAGCGAAAAGTTTTGTATTTCCCGGAAAAGCCGTACCTTTGCAAGCCGAATATTATCAAAATTGTACTAAGAGTTTAGTTCTTAGCATGTTATTACGTCTATAGTGTCCGTAGTAATAATAAGGCTAAAACTGAACGCTTGTTTTTTAGAGTTATTAATTAATTAATTTTTAAAGCAGTGGATACTTTAAGTTTTAAGACCATTTCTGCAAACAAAGCAACTGTAAACAAAGAGTGGGTCATTGTTGACGCCGAAGGACAGACTTTGGGACGCCTTTGTGCAAAAGTAGCGAAACTTTTGCGCGGTAAGTACAAACCCAATTTTACTCCGCACGTTGATTGTGGTGATAATGTGATCATTATCAATGCAGATAAAATCGTTCTGACTGGAAATAAGTGGAACGATCGTGTTTATTTGAGATATACCGGTTATCCCGGTGGTCAGATTGCCTATACACCGGCAGACCTGATGAATAAAGGTGCAAGTCATTTGTTCCGTAAAGTAGTAAAGGGTATGCTCCCTAAAAATCGTCTGGGCGCTAAGTTACTGGCTAACTTATATGTATATGCAGGAACTGAGCACAAACACGAAGCTCAACAACCTAAGTCAATTGATATAAACTCACTTAAATAATAACGATGGAAGTAGTAAATGCAATAGGAAGACGTAAAGCAGCAGTTGCTCGCGTATTCGTAAGCGAAGGAACGGGAAAGATAACTATCAACAAACGTGATCTTGCAAATTACTTTCCTTCTTCAATTCTTCAGTTCATTGTTAAGCAACCGCTTTCAAAATTAAACGTTGCCGAACAATATGACATCAAAATCAACCTTGTAGGTGGTGGTTTTAAAGGTCAGTCTGAAGCAGCTCGTCTGGCAATCGCACGTGCATTGATCAAGATCAATCCGGAAGATAAACCAGCCTTGAGAGCAGAAGGTTTTGTAACTCGTGATCCGCGTGCCGTTGAACGTAAGAAACCGGGACAGCCGAAAGCTCGTAAGAGATTCCAGTTCAGCAAACGTTAATGTTATTTGTGAGTTTCTTACAAGGACAAAGCGTTTAGTATCTAAATTATCGGGATTCTTTTTACATGCTGACATGCGGGAAGACTACCTGGTGATTGAGTTAAACAAAGAAAGTAAACGATTTTAAAAAGAAAAAAATGTCAAGAGTTAATTTTGATCAGTTATTAGAAGCTGGTGTACACTTCGGACACTTAAAGAGAAAGTGGAACCCTGCTATGGCTCCTTATATCTTCATGGAGCGCAATGGTATTCATATCATTGATTTATATAAAACAGTTGCTAAAGTAGACGAAGCAGCAGAAGTAATGAAAAACCTGGCTAAACAGGGAAAGAAAGTACTTTTCGTTGCTACTAAAAAACAAGCAAAACAAGTTGTCGCTGATAAGGCTGCTTCTGTAGGTATGCCTTACGTTATCGAACGCTGGCCGGGTGGTATGTTGACTAACTTCCCGACTATCCGTAAAGCCATCAAAAAGATGACTACTATCGATAAGATGACAAAAGACGGTACATTTGATAATCTTTCTAAGAGAGAAAAACTTCAGATAACTCGTCAACGTGCAAAATTGGAAAAGACTTTAGGTTCTATCGTAGACCTGACTCGTCTGCCGTCTGCTTTGTTCGTTGTTGACGTAATGAAAGAACATATCGCAGTTCGTGAAGCAAACCGTTTAGGTATCCCCGTATTTGGTATGGTTGATACTAACTCGGATCCGAATAACATTGACTACGTAATTCCAGCTAATGATGATGCTACAAAGTCTGTAGAAGTTATCTTAGGCGCTATCTGCGAAGCTATGAACGAAGGTCTGCAGGAACGTAAAGCTGAAAAAATCGATACAGAAGCTGCAGGCGAAGGTGATGCTCCTAAAAGAGAACGCAAAGCTAAAGCTGCTGTAAAGAAAGAACGTACTAAGAAAGAAGATGATGAAGCGTTGAACGCAAACATCGCCGACAAGTACGCGAAAGATGTAGAAGAATAATTTTTAATTGACAGTTGATAGTTGACAATTGACAATTAAAAAATAACGATAATGGGCAATTGGCTTTTGACGGTTAAGTTCTTGTCAATTGTCAGTTGTCCATTGTTAATTTAGAATAGTATAAACTCAATAAATAAATAAGATTATGGCAGTTACAATGGCTGATATTTCTCACTTGCGTAAAATGAGCGGTGCAGGAATGATGGATTGCAAGAAGGCTTTGGAAGAAGCTAATGGTGATTTTGACAAGGCAATGGAAATTATCCGTAAAAAAGGACAGGCTGTTGCCGCAAAACGTTCTGATCGTGAAGCTTCTGAAGGTTGTGTATTGGCAACTGAAAAGAACGGATTCGCAGCAGTTGTTGCTTTGAAGTGTGAAACTGACTTCGTTGCAAAGAATGCTGATTTTGTTGCTTTAACTCAGGAAATCCTGGATATAGCAATGGCTCAGAAACCGGCTTCTAAAGAAGATTTGCTGGCTACTGCAATGGCTGACGGACGTTCTATTCAGGAACATATCACTGACCGTTCCGGTATCACTGGTGAAAAGATGGAATTAGGTGCTTACGAATTTGTTAATGGCGAATTGACAGTTTCTTATATCCACCCGGGTAACAAACTGGCTACAGTTGTTGCTTTCAACCAGGCTGACGTTGAACACCAGATGGCTCGTGATATCGCTATGCAGGTTGCTGCTATGAACCCTGTTTCTGTTCGTCCGGAAGAAGTTCCGCAGAACATTATCGATCAGGAACTGGAAATTGCAAAGGATAAAGCTCGCCAAGCCGGTAAGCCTGAGAATCTGTTGGATCGTATCGCTCAGGGTGCCCTGCAGAAATATTACAAAGAAAACACTTTGTTGCAGCAGGAATTTGTCAAAGATGCAAAACTGACTATCGAACAATATCTGCACTCTGCAAATAAGGAACTGACTGTAGTTGCTTTCAAACGTGTTACATTGAATGTAGACTAATATAGCATGTCAATAAACAAAAAAAGCTGCCGGAATTTCCGGCAGCTTTTTTTGTTTAAAATCCGATCTGTATTCCCACATTACAAATCCCTTTATATCCGGCCCCGGCTTCCAGAAAGCCTGAGAACTTGTCATTCCCGAGCCTTATGGCTATCGGGTTGACCTGGAATGCAAAGCCTGCTGCTTCCTGGGTAAATGCGGCACCTATGCTTGCTGTTCCGTATAATTTGAAGATACCGGATTTGATGTAGTAAACATCCGCTCCTACCATTGTGGCAAACAAGTCATAATGAGTGGTTGAATTCTTTTCTGTTTGTTTAATCGGAATGTAAGTGAAATCTCCTCCTAAAGCAAAACGTTCTCCTTCGAATAAATACCGGTAAGCCATTGAAAAAGATCCGGGAGCGCTCATCTCGGCATCCGGATGAAAGATTGCTCCTCCCATCAATATGTCCAGTAAGCCGAAAGCAACAGTAGAGTAGAAGGCATCCCCGTAAGAGAGTTTGATTTGATTTCTTGCAAAATCATCATCAGAGGTCTGTGCCTGGAGTGCATGACTGTTTCCTGTAAGTAGGATTGTCGCCATAATACAGCAAATAAATACTTTTTTTAAACATTTCATTGGAAAATGGTTTTTGTTGGTGAATAAAAGTGTTGTTATTTAATTGTAGATAGTAATAGTATAAGTACTTTGTTCCTTTATCTCCAAATTTTTACGACAGGTATATTATATCCGGGTCGTTTTAAATATTTAATTCTCGGAAGGTTAAAATTGGCTGTTTAAAGGCTAAAGTGTTAATATATAAGGGGTACAATGATTATGTACCCCTTTAAAGTATATAGATGAATTTCTTATTTTAAAGCGGCTAATGCTTCTTTAATGCGTTTAATCGCTTCAATCAGGTTTTCATCGGATGTTGCATATGAAAAACGAAGGCATTCGGGTGCACCGAATGCAGCGCCTCCTACAGTTGCCACATGTCCGACTTCCAGCAGGTACATAGCAAGGTCGGCTGCATTGTTTATTTTGCGGTCTCCGGCACTCTTGCCATAATAAGAGTTGACTTCAGGGAATAAGTAGAACGCTCCTTCCGGGACGTTCAGTTTCATGCCTGGTATTTCTTTGCACAAGCTGATAACCAAATCGCGGCGGCGTAAGAATGCTTTACGCATTTCTTCTACACAACTCTGGTCGCCCGCAAAAGCAGCGACAGCAGCTTTTTGTGCGATAGAGCTGGCTCCTGAAGTATATTGTCCCTGTAATTTATTGCAAGCCTTTGCTATCCAAAGCGGAGCCGCAATAAATCCGATACGCCATCCTGTCATTGCATAGGCTTTTGAAACACCGTTTACAACAACTACACGGTCTTTGATTTCCGGGAACTGTGCAATACTCTGGTGTGAGCCTACATAGTTGATATGCTCGTATATTTCGTCAGCGATGACAATAACATTTTCATGTTTAGCAAGAACTGCAGCCAGACCTTTTAACTCTTCTTTGCTATATACGCTACCCGTCGGGTTGGATGGAGAGCAAAGAATCAATGCTTTAGTCTTTGGTGTAATAGCTGCTTCCAACTGAGCCGGAGTAATCTTGAAATCCTGGTCGATTCCTGCAGAAACAATAACGTTAGTACCTTCAGCCAGTTTTACCATTTCAACATAACTTACCCAATATGGAGCGGGAACGATTACTTCGTCACCCGGGCCGATAATACTCAGTAAAGTATTACAAACAGACTGCTTTGCACCATTTGATACAATAATCTGGTCTGTTGTATAATCCAGACCGTTTTCGTTTTTCAGTTTTGCAACGATGGCTTTGCGCAAGTCCATATATCCCGGAACCGGAGAATAGAAAGAAAAGTTATCATCGATAGCTTTCTTTGCTGCTTCCTTAATGTGGTCCGGAGTATAGAAGTCAGGTTCACCCACACTGAGATTGATTACATCAATACCTTGAGCTTTAAGCTCTGCACTTTTTTGAGACATCGCCAGCGTTTCTGAAGGCGACAAACTTGCTAAACGATCTGAAACTTGTGTCATAACACTGTTTTTGTATAGGTTATTTTAAAAATTGTTGCAAAAATAATTATAAATCAGTTCTTTTACAATAAACTGATAGTTATTTAATATTATGCAGGATGTGTCCCATACGTTCCTTCTTCGTTTTCATATAGAATTCATTATATGGATTGGGGGTCACTTCGATAGGGACATTTTCTATAACAGTCAACCCATAGGCTTCCAGACCAACACGTTTAACCGGATTATTAGTCATCAAGCGCATCTTGGTTACTCCTATGTGACGTAAAATTTGTGCACCTACTCCATAATCGCGTTCATCAGCCTGGTGTCCGAGGTGAAGATTTGCTTCAACTGTATCCAGCCCGTCTTCCTGTAGTTTGTATGCCTTCATTTTTTCCATCAGCCCGATTCCGCGCCCTTCCTGATTCAGATAAACAATAACTCCTTTACCTTCTTTTTCAATCAGGCGCATGGCAGCATGTAATTGTTCCCCGCACTCGCAACGCATGGAACCGAAAATGTCGCCGGTAGCGCAAGAAGAGTGTACACGTACCAATACCGGTTCGTCTTTCTTAAATGTGCCTTTGATTAATGCGATATGTTCCAGCCCGTTGCTTTTCTGGCGGAATGGAATCAGGCGGAAATGACCGTATTGGGTTGGCATATCTACTTCTACGCCATTCTCTACAATCGATTCTGTTTTCAGGCGGTATGCAATCAAATCTTTAATACAAATGATTTTGATTCCAAATTTTTGAGCAACCTCATATAATTGAGGAAGACGTGCCATTGTTCCGTCTTCATTGATGATTTCAATCAGGGCTCCCGCAGGATAAAGTCCGGCAAGACGTGCCAAGTCTACGGCTGCCTCGGTATGTCCGGCACGGCGGAGTACACCACGCGAACGGGCACGAAGCGGATTAATATGTCCAGGGCGTCCCAGATCACTTGGCTTTGTTTTCGGATCAGCCAGCGCGCGGATTGTTTCTGCACGGTCAAACATGGAAACCCCTGTAGTGCAGCCGCCTCCCAGTTTGTCTACAGTAATGGTGAAAGGTGTACCCAGCAATGAAGTATTATCCATCACCTGCATTTCCAGTTCCAGTTCCTGGCAACGTTCCTCTGTAATCGGAGCGCAAAGTACGCCGCGTCCGTGAGTCATCATGAAGTTCACCTTTTCAGGTGTTATTTTTTCAGCAGCAACGATAAAGTCTCCTTCGTTTTCGCGGTCTTCGTCATCCACGACAATCAGGAATTTACCTTCGCGAAAGTCTTCAATCGCTTCTTCAATGGTGTTTAATTTAATTTCGCTCATATCGTTTTTTTCTTAGTTGCTATTTTTAATTATGTCAATCAGTTCTCCACTTGTTTTTTGCAAAACTTTTATATCTTGCAGTAATAGTTTGCGTTGGTAGATGGCAAGCAAATAAAGAGGTACGCCTATAGGAAAGAAGATTGCTACGGCAAATCCCATGTTCCCTTTAATTTTCTTACTTAAACGGTTATATCCACTGACTATTGGATAGTCCATCAATTTGTTGAGAACCAGTATTTTGTCGGAGTTTTCCAATTCTTCTATTATATTTTCCATTTCATCGGCTATTACTTCGACTTCTTTGTCGCGTCCGCCGTTTTTCCAGAAAGAAATATAATGTACCCAACGTTTATGGCTGGATAAATAATTTTTGCATTGGTCCATCAATTGTTCCAATCGGGGAATCATACCTTCGTAATCCGGAGTGAAAATGATAACTTCCTTCCGTTCAATCTTTCTTCCGCTTCGTTTTCCGATCAAGGCTTTGAAAGCATTCATATAAGTGTCTGCATTTAGAATGACAGAGTCTTTTACCGCCTTGTAGGTCAGGAATATTCCTAAAGGAGCCAATACTGCCGAACTCAGCCACATACCTTGCCATGCCGCCCAAACTCCGTCGCGCGCCATTTTGAACCCGATATTATTGATAATATAATAGAAGATGAAAAGGAATACAGAAAGAACGACAGGCACACCCAATCCTCCCTTGCGGATAATTGCTCCCAAGGGAGCTCCGATGAAAAAGAAAACCAAGCAAGCAAACGAAACAGTGAATTTGTTATGCCATTCCGTCATATGACGTCGCAGGTTGTATCCTTCGTCGCCTAATGTTGCAGCTTTGAAGAAATAGTCGCCGCGTTGCGTTTCGATATTGGATTTGGCACGTGATAATAGAGATGCCTTTTCGCTGGGATTTTGTGCAAGGAACAGGCTATCGTAATTCATTATGACTGTCTTTTCTCTTTCTTTTTGTTTTATTTCCGTGCCCTGTTTTTTGTTTGCAGTTTCTTTTTTTGCCGGTTCAGGCTTGTCAAGTGTCTTCCTGTATGAAGTCCTGAATACATTAGTTGCATTGATAGACCGTATGCTATCCAGGCGAACCGACATCGAATCGATAGATTGCTGGAGGCTTTTCATATTTTTCCCCATATACTGGTTCTGCATGAACGATTCGTCTGTACGCGAGAAGTTCGCATTGAAATCGATCAGGATGTCTCTGGAAGAGAACGTTTCGCGACGATAGGGAACCGATGTTTGCTTGATACCTGTAGACGATTGGTTTTTCAGGTTGGCAAAGGATTCGCCATTATATAAGGAAAGAACCAGGAATTTTTTATCTTCGGACATTTTCAACCTTCCGGAATCGGCAACCATTACGCTGGCATTATTGAAACCGTTGGAAAAGTCGTAAATCATCAGGTCTTTAAGTAGTCCTGTTTTGTTGTCTTTTTGTTTTACATATACATTATATCCGGTGATTTCTCCATAAAAAGTGCCTTCGGGAATATCCAGTTCCGGTGATTTCTGGCGCATGGAGTAGAGGAGCGTATATAGTTTAACCTGTACGACAGGCATCACATTGTTTTGAAAGAAGAAGGCGCCGACAGCTACAAAGCTAATTGTAATAATCAAAGGGCGCATGATGCGTATTAAAGATACGCCTGCCGATTTCATCGCAAGCAACTCTAAGCGCTCGCCCAGATTCCCGAACGTCATCAACGAGGCAAGCAGAATTGCAAGTGGCAAAGCCATGGGGACAAGGAATAGTGCCGCATACATAAACATCTCAGCTAATATGGGGATGCCTAAACCTTTACCGACCATATCGTCGATATATCTCCATAAAAACTGCATCAACACAATAAACAGACAAATGCCGAATGTCATGAAAAACAACGGCAGAAATGTCTGCAACATAAATGTATATAATCGTTTTATTTTTAGCATTACGAATTATCCGATTGACGGGACAAAAGTAGTGTAAAAAACGATAGAAACCCTATAGAAATCACTAAAACAATCTAAATGCCTAATGTCCGTTTCAGTGCTTCTACCTGTGTATCCCATAATTCTATCGAATCAGTCTTCTCGTCCGGCTCGGCAAAATCGGTAATCTCAAGGCTGGTGCTTCCGGTCAGTTCGATTGTATGGATATAAAATTCAAAGTAGGCATTTTCATCTTCTTCATCCGTCCAGCGGAAGCGGATAGTGACTTCCGGCTTTAGGAAGAGTACTTCCGCCTTTTCTTCTGTCTTATCCCATTTAAATGTGTATGTAGTATCATTAATAGTGACATCGTCTGCAAACCAGGCAGATAGTCCCGGAGGGGTGGTGATTTGATTCCATAAGCTCCTTTTTGAAACTTTATCGAAAACATATTCGATATGAAACTTTTCCTTATTCATGTATATATCGTGTTAATTGCGCACCAAGTTACTAAAAGAATCAAGATATTCAAAATAATTGTAAGAATTATGATGAGAAAAAAGTCTCTCAGGATTAACCTGTTAAAAGGAAAAGTTAAATTGGCTGCAATTTTTTTTCTTCAAAGTGTTGCACAGTCTAAAAATAAGTTCTACTTTTGCAGCGTCAATAAGGGAATTGATACTTATTACAAACATGATGGCGAGATAGCTCAGCTGGTTAGAGCGCATGATTCATAATCATGAGGTCCCCGGTTCAATCCCGGGTCTCGCTACAAAATAGCCTCAAAATCATTTGATTTTGAGGCTATTTTTTGAAATACCGTAAGCCTGTCAGGGTGAACCCGGTTTTGTATTTCTACTATTCTCAAACAGACTCTGAGCTATTCTTTCTTTTTTAAGCGATAACGGTTTGAATTTAAAAAAAGAACGAACCAAAATTGAAATTTCATGATTGACTCTAGCAAAGGTAAGAATAAAAGAGTTATTAGGCGTGTAGTTTGATACATTTATAAAGAAAGAGCGGACAGTTTTATGGCTATCCGCTCTTTATGATAATTATGTAACCTCGCGGTTATATTAATTAGGTTTGCTTGTAAGAATTAAGGGATTCATACAAACAGAGTATAGGGTAAAATTTCACAAATTGTATTGTGTTTTTTTTCTGTTACAAAAGTAAGAGATTCAATAAAACGAAATAGCAGGTATTCCTTTCATACAACAATGGTGTTTGTGTCATGTCTGATAATCAGTCACTTGTAGTATATATTGGCTTTTGTTAACTATAGGTAATCCTATCAATTAGATGGTAATCCTATCATTGTGGTTGGTGTATTTGAAAAAAATCCCGGACATTCAGAAATATCCGAATGTCCGGGAATATGCATATAAAAAAAATTGAGGGTCAAAAATTAAATTGTAACATATTGAGAAGCTGTGCTCCAAGGAGAAACAGTAAGACTATAATTCTTTTTTGAAAGGTCAAAAATAAATGTAGCTTGTTCTCCTTCGTTTACAGACGCGATCTCTGAATTTTGGCTTTTTTCGCTGGAAAAAATCAAATTACCGTCTTTGTAAAGCTCTACAACGATATCAGAAGATGGTAAAATAGCTGCTTTCTTAGAAATTAAATAACCGTTTTCATTTATTGTAGCCGGAATAATATATTCTACATCCGAACCGGTCAATTCTCCGTTGTAATTGAAAGAACTTTTTGTTTTCTTGATTTTGTAATAAAAATCACCTTCTGTGGAATCATAAACCTTAATGATGCCTTTTGTCAAAAGGGAAATAGAAGCAACTTTGCGTTCTATTTTTAATTCTTGTGCAACAGCTTTTGTTGCAGGACGACTGATTGTTGCCTGGCCATAGAACAAATCACTGGGGAAGTTACTTGCTATGCCATTGTTATGCTTTAAACTGACTTGTAAGTCGGAGATAATATTAGCCTGGTTCATGGAGGAAATTTCTTCATTTTCGTCTGAAATGCCAGCCCATGCCACGACTGTGATTTTGGATGCGCCCGGACAATTGATGTCTACGGCTTTACCCTGTAATAAATAATCTTTATTGATTGTCAGTTGTTGGTAGAAATCATTGTTTTCGTCAAAAACAAATAATGTAGTATTTTCTACATCACCATCAGCTGTAATGTCTTTATTTTCTGAATATGCTTTGAGAACTACAGAGAAAGGAACTTCTACTGAAGAAGTAGCTATTTCGTTTGTACCGTTACTTACGATAGCATCGTTGTCTGCAGAACAACTAGAGAAAGATATTGTTGTAATAATTGTAAAAATAGACAACAAACAATTTGTGAAAATTTTACCCTTTTTCATAACCCTAATTTTTTATATGCGTTAAACTTACCCTATACTCTTCAGGAAAACTATTCAAGATTAAGACCCTCATCGAAATCTCTTGTTTCCTGTTGATGTTGCAAACATAGAATGTTCTTTTGATATTATTGCTATTTTTATGTTTAAAATAGGTTAAATCAATCAAAATAATAGGCGAGGATATCATGTAGTGGTGGTTATTCTCTCAAAATGGATAATGTTTCTATTATTATATGATACTTTTGACCTGCTTGGCATCATTTGTTTTGTTTCTTACTGTAGCGGATGTGATACGAGTACAATCTAAATTTGATAGAAATAGCATGCATGAGGAGTGTGTCTTGGTTGCTCTGGAAGGTTTTATTTTTCAAGAGGTATAAAGTAGACTTTTTCAAATGGTAATACTATCATAAATAGGTGTAAACCTATCACTAAGAATCGCATATTTGAAAAAAAAGAGCGCACACGCGGAACAATCCGGGTGTACGCCAATATGCATATAAAAAATTGAGGGTCGAAAATTAACCTATTGTAACATATTGAGCCGCTGTACCCCAATCTGAGACAGTAAAGCTAAAACTGTTACGGGAAAGGTCGAAAACGATATTTGCCTGTTCTCCTTCGTTTGCAGCCAAAATTTCCGGATTTTTGGAATTTTCGCTGGAAAGAATCAAATGATCGTCTTTATAAAGTTCTACAACGATATCAGAGGCAGGTAAAATAGCTGTTCTTTTAGAAATTAAATAACCATTTTCATTTACTGTTGCCGGAATAATGTATTCTACATCTGTTCCGGTTAACTCTCCGTTATAATTGAAAGAACTTTTTGTTTTCTTTATTTTGTAATAATAATTTCCTTCAGTAGAATCATATATTTTAACAATTCCTTTGGTTATCAGCGAGATAGAAGAGACTTTTCGCTCTATCTTCAATTCCTGTGCTGATGCTTTGGTGGCAGAATGGTTTACCGTTGTTTGTCCGTAGAACAAGTCGCTGGGGAAACTGCTTGCCACGCCATTGTTTTGTTTTAATCTTACCTGCAGGTCAGAGATGATATTTGCCTGGTTCAGGGTTGAAATATCTTCGTTCTCATCTGAAATGCCCGCCCATGCTACAACAGTTATATGGTTGGCGCCCGGACAGCTTATTTCTACAGGTTTAGCTTGTAACAGATATTCTCTGCTGACAGCTATTTGCGTATAAAAATCATTATTTTCATCAAAAACATACAAGGTCGTATTGTCTACATCGCCATTAGCGGTAATATCCTGATTCTCGGAGTATGCTTTAAGAATGACAGAGAAAGGAGCTTCTACAGATGTAGCGGCAACTTCATTGGTCCCGTAATTAACGATGTTATCGTTGTCTGCTGAACAACTGGCAAAAGATATTGCAGTTATGATTGTGAAGATAGACAACAAACAATTTGTGAAAATTTTACCCTTTTTCATGACCCCTAATGTTTTTTTATATGCTTTTAATTACCCTATACTCTCAGGGAAGCTATTCAAGATTAAGACCCTCATCAAAATCTTTTGTTCCCATTTGATGTTGCAAATATAAAATGGGTTTTTGATATACAACTTGTTTTTGTGTTTAAAATAAGTTAAATATATCAATATTGTTAGTAAAGCTCTCATGTATGTGCTGTTTTTACCTTATATATAATGGTGTTTATATCTTTTGGCAGGTGTATTTCTATCAATGGTTTTGTTATTATATCCCTTTTAATTGTCTGTGTTGGTAAATGATACAGGTATTAGTATCGGCATTTGATAGTAATACCGCGTATTTGTAGTTGGGATTTTTTTTGCTTCCCTTTGATTTTAGGCTGTTTTGTATAATCATTCTTTTTTCATCCAGTAATATATGTATAATTGGTAAGGATGATTTATGCTAATTTTAGCTTTTAAAGGAATATTAGCGTGTAAATGTGTCAAATATATAGGTGTTTGTGTCATATCTGTCTTTTATTAACAGTGTTAAAAATCTCATTACCTTTGAAAATAAACGGTTTTGTGTTGTGAAATTCAAAATATTATTAGCACCTTTGCAAGGTATTTACGAGGGTAGTTGATGTGCTGGAGTGAAATCCGGTGATTACTGAGATGTTTTATTATAAAGTTGATAAGTACTATAATTGGGTCAAAAATAAATGCATATAAATTATGAATAGGAAATCACTGTTCAGAAAAGTTTCTGTACTGCTAGCCTGTATCTCTTGCTGCTACTTCCCTGCTTTTGCAGCAAATAGTGAATCAGCTTCTTCCGGGATTCTTACCTATAGTATGATAGGTGTTTTGCTGGTTTTACTTGTATTTGTTTTCATATATATAAGGAAAATGCAAAGCCAGTTCAGTGGGTATGTCCGGAATTCCACTCGTGAAAAAGATGAGTTGGAGAAACTTCAACGCGAACTGGCTGAAAAAAACAATATGCTTGAAGCTAAACAGCATGAACTGGGAGAGAAGTCTACTAAATTAACCTCCCTGGAAGCTGAAATAGAGCAGCAAAAATCCTCATTTCTACAAAAAGAGGCAGCATTAATGCAACAGTTGTCTGAGTCGGAAATGAATATATCCACTCTTGCCAATAATAAAAAAGAACTGGAACAGCTTTTAGTAACTAAAATCAAGGAGAATGACATTATCCAGCGCGAAGCAACCGAAAGGCAGGAAGAGGCGGAACGCCAGATAAGGGAAGCCGGACGTATCCATGACAGTTTCTTTATCGAAACGATCCACGAAATGCGTACTCCGCTTTCCCTTGTATTAGGTTCTCTTGCCTTGGTGGTCCAGAATAAAGACCGGGAGGAGGATATGTCCACCCAGCTTCTTTCCGCCTATCGTAATACATTGGCAATGCAGGACCTTGCAGACCAGCTTATCGGCACGCGCCGTTCCAATGATGTGGCAAGTTATCTCCGTGTGGCACGTTATGATATGGTGGATATTGCCCGGCAATGTAGCGACCTGTTTGTGGATTGGGTGGCAATGAATAATGTCGATTTTCGTATCCATACCCAGACAAAGAATCTTTGGGTATGGATGGACCGTCGCAAAATGGAATTTACGCTTCGTATGCTGTTGAGCAACGCCTTTAAGAATACATTTGCTTATGGCAAAGTCATGATGTCGTTGTCTGTTGTGCGTGAAGATGGAAAAGCCTATTGCACGGTGAAAGTATCGGACGAAGGGTTGGACGAAGAAAAAGGCGCACGTCGCGGTTTGAGGCAAATTATAGATATGGTAGGCGATATCGGCGGTATGTATCGTACGGTTTCCGATACGAACGGGACCTCTTATACCGTTATGCTCCCGTTGGGCAAACAACATTTGCTGGACCGTCGTGTGGAATTTGTAGAACCGGAAGCAGACCTGGTAAAATTGAACGATCGCCAGAAAGAGGAAATTGCCGAGCTGATACAGGTTATTCCAGAAAAGAAGGAAACCGGCAAGAAATTGCTGGTAATAGACGACAGCGACCAGATTCGTTGGTTCCTGAAGCATGTGTTCGCCAAAGAATATCAAGTGCTGGAAGCCCGCAACGGGCAGGATGGCATTGAGGTAGCGTTCCGGGAACAACCTGATTTGATTCTTTGCGATGTGATGATGCCTGTGAAAGACGGGTACCAAACCTGTCGTGAGATAAAGAGCGACTCCCAACTGGCACAAGTCCCGGTAGTGATGCTTACGGCAAAGGTGGAAAGCGAAGACGTGATAACCGGAATCGAAGCCGGTGCGGACGATTATATAACAAAGCCATTCGATGTGGAGATCCTGCGCAGCAAAATCAACAGCCTGATGAAGAAGCGCGAGGACATGCAACATTATTATACGAACAACCAGCCGGTAGATGGCGGTGAAGAGAAAGCGATACCAACCAATCCATTTATGGATGCAGTGGTAAAGACGATAGAAAAACATCTCGAAGATTCAACTTTTGAAGCAAAAGTACTCGCAGACTCATTGAACATGAGTCTGCCGACCTTGTATCGTAAAATAAAGCAGTATTCTGATTTGAGTATCCTGGAACTGACGCGCAACATCCGTTTGAAGAAGGCGGCGCAGTTGCTTCTTACCCAGCAATATTCCGTACAGGAAGTAGCTGAGATGGTCGGCTTCAACGATACGGCAACTTTCCGTAAACGTTTTACGGAACAATATAATGTAACTCCTTCGCAGTACGGGCAACCGTCCTGAGAAGGGGCTAAGCTGACAGACTCTATTCTTGAAAAAACAACCCACCACTTGGGCGCCAATCCCACCTGATAGTAAATTGTATTCCTCTTATCCCTATGATATTCTGCCTGATATCTACAAACTCCTATGATGAAAAAATATCAAAAAAGGGTGCAAAGAAATCAAAATAACGAATTAGAGTTTTACCGATAATTATTGATAGAAATGCCAATAAGCTCATAATAAGCAGTCCTCTATCTTTGCAATGTCGAAAAGATGAAACAGCTAATCGGGAAGCTTATGAAACTCATATCCGCTCTCATTAAGCCATAGGGTAACGAAAGGTTTTTAAAATAAAATACATAAGAAATTTATTAACAATTTAAACTTACGTGAATATGAAACTAAGAAATTTAATGTATGCAACAATGATTGCATGTGCATTCGCTTCCTGCTCAAAGGACGATGTAAAGACTCCGGGTGATGGAACGACAAATGCAGGAACAGGAGATGCAAATTTATCTATAAGTATTTCTTTAGTTGATGTAGCAACAAAAGCTGAGACTGATAAAAATGCTTTTGAGGGTGAAACTACAATAAATAATATAGTAGTTGCAATATTTCAGGATAATAATTTATTAGGAACGGCAAGTAGTAGTACTACAACTGCTAAGGATAAAGTAACTTTTACAGGTCTACCTTCTAAGACTGATTTGAGATGCATCGTTTTAGCTAATATGGACAAAGATTTAATAAATGGGCTAACACCTGAGGCTCTGACAAAGAGTATCGCAATATCTTCTCCCAACGGTTTTGTTTCTGGAAATCTTCCAATGTTTGCTTTGACTGAGGCTTTTCAATTGAATTCAGGAAATAACGCCGATAAGATAATACCTGTTTATCGTAATGTGGCTCGTGTTCAGTTGTCTGCAATTAATTTAAATATGGGACATGAATCCAGTAAATATGCATCAGGAAAAGCTACATTTGAATTGAATAGTGTTTCTATGAACAGTGCGGCAGAGAATGGAAATATAGATGGTTCTGCTTGGAACACAAGTCCTACTTTTGTTTCTGGTTTTGCTGGTTATAAAAACAGCAATGAGTCTTATGTCCCTTATTTTCATGGTGATATAAAAGGGTTTTCTATTGAACAATCTAATTTCGGCGAGCCTGTTGCTATGGAAAACTTAGCTGTTGATGGTATTCCTGTTCATTATTTTTATGTTTTTGCAAATACGGATGCTGATAATCTTTCTGTTTTGACAGTTGCAGGTAAATTTGGTTTTGAAGGAAAGACAAAGGACGGTTCAGATATTATTATAGAGCCAAAAACGTCTTATTATCCTATCATTGTTGGTTATGATGGTGTAGTAGAAAATCCGGCTAAACAAGTTGTAAAGAATATGGTATATGATATTCAATTAAATATAGCAGGTAGTGGTTATTCTAAGCCAGACCCAACAGACCCAGATGCGAAAGATGCCAATTTCTCAATTATTGCAACTGTTGCTAAGTGGACGAATGTTATTAAGCAAGATCACACAATCAATTAATTGATTTTTTTATAAAACGCAAAAAGAGCTCCTTCCTGGGGCTCTTTTTGTGCTTTTGTTAATTACGTATTTTTTGTCAGCCTTCGTTTGAGGTACTTTGCTTTTTTGATGTTGGTATCGGGTGAATTTCTAAAAGCTTTTATTCCTATCGCTTCGGTTATGTGATTCTATCAACTTTGATACTGATAGAATTATCTATTAATATAGAGAGTTATACCGCCAGCTCGGTTTGTGGGCATTACTTACTTTTGTAATGTAATAGATTAGAATTAAAAAATGAAATAATATTTATATTTATGAAACTGAAGAGTTGTTTTCTTTTTATGTGCATGATGCCAATCATGTTAGCCTGTTCAGGTAACGACGATCCGGTAGATCAGCCAAAAACGCCAATTGTTCCTGATGCGACTCTTGCACTTTCTGTCGGGGCTACAGATGGAGTAAAAGCAAATGATGGAACTGAAAATACAGAAGGCGATGGTACAATCAGGTCATTGACCGCTTTCGTTTTTAATAATGATGAAAGTGGAGCTTATACAGAGAATGGATATGGAATTGGAGAGGTTGTATATACAGTAACTGCAAATATTACAGATCCGGGAGCTACTGCAACTTTATCCGGTATTGGTCTGGCTTCTGATAAAGTTCAGATATTCTTAGTCGCAAATTTAACAGACAAACAGATTGACGAATTGAAGTCATACACAAACATATATGATATTGTAGGTTTTGTTACAGAATTGCAGGATGAAGTAAACTATACGACAGAAGGTGGTAGGGGCCTTACAATGAGTAAAGAAATTGATTTTGATTTGCAGCCTGGCGATAATAATATCGTAGTTGAATTAGACCGTATTGTATCCCGTGTGGAACTTAATTCTTTATCACTTACATCTTCTTCAGAATATACAAGCGTAAGCTTTGTTCCGAAAGAGGTATTTCTTACGAATGTTAAAAGTTTAGCTCATTTGGGAGGTTCGGAAGCTGTTGGTTCTGATACACCGGATGATTCATATTTGACTGGGGACATTGCAGCAAATAAAAATGATAATAGTTTCGCTGATGGGGAATATAAAACAGGAGCAGAAAAATATGTTGATTCTTTAAACGTTTCTATAAGTGGTCTTACTCTTGAGGTAGGAAAGACAGTTACTTCTGAAGATTTGGCCGAAAAGGGGAATAAATATTTTTATGTTTATCCCAATCAAAATGGCGAAACGAATAATACTTCCAAAAAGAATTACACCCTATTAGTCGTAAAAGGCGATTATACCCACCAGGTGGATGGTGTAAACAGAATCGAAACAGACCGTTATTATATGGTTGTCGTTAATGATGACAGATTTAATGCGGGTGGAGGCGAAGGCGTCGATAATTCACATATCAAACGAAATACAAAATATTGGATAGACCTTACCATTGCAGGCAGTGGCTCAGATAAGCCATATGATCCGGCTGCTTTTGCTCATGTATCTGCAAAATTCCATGTGACGGATTGGACGGTTAAATATATTCAAGGTACAGTAGAATAATAGATAGTAGGGTAATAAAAATAATATATTATGAAGCATATATCATTTGTAAAACGGAATCTTATTCTTGCATTTGGTGCATTTGCCCTTTTGGGCACCGGCTGTATCAAGGAAAGTTTAGACCCTTGCTATAAGCTTTATCTGCGGGCCGAAAATGTAAGAGGCGACGATATAACAGCGTTGGGGCAAGTACGGGATGTTTCCTTGTATGTATTTGATGAAAATGGGAACTATCTTGAAACGCGTGTACTCGACAAAAGTTTCATTACGACTCGTCAGGAAATTGTATTGACTAATTATCCGGCAGATAAAAAACTGCATCTTGTTGCATGGGGGAATCTTGGTGATAAAACGAATCAAAATGTTACTGAACCGAAAACATTAAGTGACTTGAAATTGATGCTGAAAAGTAATAACGGTATAGCACAGTCACCCGATAGTTTGTATTACGGAGCAAAAGACGTACTTGCTACAGATGGTGGTATTTCACAGAATGATACAATAGTTGTCCGTATCAAAACCGGAACGATTACTATTAAAACGGAAGGAGTTCAGAATATAACAAAAAGTCCGGATGAGTTAGGTTTTGCTATGGATAACACGCTGGATACTTATAATTCGGCAGGCGAACTGACCGGAAATAAAGTCTTTTATAAACCGGAAAGCATATATGATATATCTATCTCCGAATGGCGTACGGCAGGTGAGGTCTTAGTTGAAACCGCAGGAAAAGCCGGCGGCATGCAAAATGTGTTTCCTGGTGATGATCTGACTTTTACATTGAGCCGTAATGGAAGCGATTTGATGAAAGTCAATAAATTGTTGAATATCGAAACAGGTATGGAGGAAACTCCGAGCGTACCTGCCGGAGGCCGGTTAGATATTATATTCAAGTTTGCAGACGATGGTACGATTTCGGCAAGAATGCGTGTTTCTCCTTGGGGTGTTGTGAACGAGGATATTGATTTTTAAATTAAAAAGGTATGATAATGAAACTGACAAATATATTATTGGCAGCCCTCACAGCAATACTTATTCTAAATAGCTGTAAGAAAGATGATGTGAATGTGTCCGGTACTGGTGGGGTAGAAGGTGATGCCCGGTTGAATATCAGTCTGAAAGTTTCGGGTGAAGCAACAAAAGCGGTAGACCCGGAACAGCAGGAAGGAGAAGCCGTCGTTAATAATGTGACAGTCGTTGTTTTCAATGAAACAGGGACACAATTGTTGGCGACACCTTTCCGGGAAAATGTATCTACCACGGATGGAACGATTTCTATATTGAATATACCGGCTCAGTCTACTATCGCACGGATTGTGATTGTGGCGAACACTCCTGAAAATGCTTTTGCAAATCTGACTTCTTATACTGATATGCAGTCCCGATTGGCACAATTAGCGGATCAGGCAGTAGCAAATCTGACAATGAGTAGCCAAGTGATTGTTTCGGAAGCCGCTTTGCTTGCCGGAGATAATTATTTGGGATATACAAGCCAGGGAGCTGAAAATATTAATGGCATATCAGAACCATTGGAACTGACCCGCTTGGTTGCCCGTGTGGATTTGAAGAATGTAAAAACTTCATTTACCAGTGCGGATTTGCAGGGTAAATCTGTCCGTATTGATGAAATTTCATTACAGAATGTAAAAACAGCTTCCCATTTCTTTAGTGAAGATTATTGGGGAGTGGTAATGGCTACTGGCAATCTTTCTACAGAAGACTATCCGGTTTCTATTGCTGATAATAAAAAGATGATAAGTAATGGAAATCCCCAAACAGATGTTTGCCGGGTTTATGTGATGGAAAACCAACCTGCCGATCAAAATAATTCAACGACATTAGTAATAAAGGCTACTTTAGTTGATAATGCTTCAGGGCTTGACTTTGGGAGCCAAAAGAAATTTGCTTCTGTTATCAATTTGAATGGAGTTGTTGCGGAAGGAGACGCACATAAATATGTAAAACGTAATTATGTATACCGTCTGAATGTGAATTTTACGGATAGTAGTTTTAGTGACCAAGTCGGTAACATGGTTGTTAATGTTGAAGTTGTTGCCTGGGGAGGTGTGAATCATCAACATCCTGTAATAGATTAAGTCTTATATATTAAACGGATAAGCATATGAAACTAAGAAATATATTAATAGCCTTGTTTGCTGTATGCGCTTTGGCAGCATGTTCGAAGGATGATGCGGTTACTAAAAATGATTCAGGAGAAACAGTTGAAGCATTGATTTCGTTTGCTGTTTCTTCAGAACCGGTAACAAAGATGTTTTTGGAGAATGGTTATGTGCAGGATATATATATTGATAAACTGACCGCTTACATATTTAAAGGCTCTGATAAAACATTTGTTACTTCAAAGACTGTAACTGCAGATGATAATGGAGGTAAGAGTGTTGAGCAGATTGAGAAAATTGTAGTAAAAGTACGACAAAATAGTAACGACCAATTTATTGCAGTGTTTATAGCAAATGCAACTCCAACAAAGGAGATCAATACTTTAAATGATTTAATGACATCAACCTTGGCAAGGGGGAAAGATGAATATCTTCCAATGGTTAGTAAACAAATTCAATTTGCAAACTTACAAATAGGCGAAAATTGGATTGATAATAATGGTCAAGTTGTTTCTTCTACTACTCAAGGCAAGTACACTGCAATTGATTTAACTCGTTTGGTTGCCCGTATAGAAATTGAAAAGTTGGATGTCCAAAGTCTTCAGGATAAATTTCCAAATGCTGCTTTTAAATTGGAAACAATCTCGTTGGTAAATGTTCATTCAGCGACTATACCTGATAAAGATAATAATACAGTAGGTGGATATCTGAGGGGACTTGATGATGAAACTTTTGATAATTGTACAGACTTGGAATGGATTAAATCCCCTTCTTCTTTTGATGATTATTTATTAACAACATATACGAAAGAAAAGTACATGATTCCTACCCAAGCTTCAGGAAACAGCAGTGAGAATAATTTTATATTCCCTGATAGCGGAGAAGAGTATAATTCAGCCATACATGATGGGCCAAGATTTGTAAAGTATATATACTCAAGTCCGGAATCTTCTAATACAGCTTTGTTGCTATCAGGCAAATTTAAGCGTGATAAAAATAGTACGAAAGAGGAAACGAGATATTATCGGGTTTATTTGAATGATAATATAAATACTCCGGGAGCGATAGAATCTAATAAAATTTATTTGGTAACTATTTTTATTGGTGGTGAAGGTTCTCCAAAGCCAGATCCTGTTTTGGAAACTATCGATGTTTCTATTCAATTAAAAGTAAAACCATGGGAGGTCTATGTGCAAGACGAAGAGATTACCAACTAATAATATATTTTTTATTGTTAATGTAAGCGAGGGGTTGTTCCTATAGGAGCAATCCCTCACTTTTTTATGCCGATGGTGTTGATTTGTGTCTTTCTTTTTTCTCCATATCGGCATTTTTGTCATTTTAATTGTATTTCTCTCAAAGCGAGATTTGCACCTGCCATTTTGATAGGCAACCCTTGTTTTGCTTCTTTCTTCTCTGTAAACACCTGTATTTCTCTCGCTTTTTAGGTGCATAACTATCAATGTTTTGTACGTTATTTTTACCCCTCTAAATTGCGACAGGCACCTACTTTCGGTCTGTCCCGTACTCCATACATTTGCATCATAAAGTTAAAGCAAAAATGAAGTCAAATAAATTATTCCATACAGTCATGAAAGCAAAAAACATCATCTACATAATCTCTTTAGTGTTTGCAGCAATGTCTTGCTCTATGGATAGCGACACAATGATGAACGACACGACTAAAGAAATTGAAAACTCTTTAAACAATGGTGAAGTTGCGGTTTCTTTCTCATTGACAGACGGAAGCGTGACAACAAAAAGCGTAACACCTGCTGCTGCCGATAATACAACAGACCAGGATATTAATAATGTAACAATTTTTTTACTGGAAGGTGAAAACGTTATAGATGTAAAGCAATCTAACGTTAAGAATCAAAAGCTTTATACAAACTGTTTCTATGTAAAGAAGGGTGAAAGAAGCAGCTTAAATTTAATAGTAGTAGCCAATTCAAGTATTGGAACTTCATTTGCTACAGCCAATGAGATCCGTACAGCTGTTATTCACTTAGGTGATTGTACAAAATACGGCGAAAGTGCATTAAGCCTTTCCGGGAATGCATATACTGCAACAATTGAATTAATACAATCTTATGCAAAAGTGGGATTAGCTTCTTTTAAAGTTCAAAGAGCTGCTTCTTCCGGTTATAACAATTTGAAAGTAGAATTAACGAATATTGCTCTTGTAAATCAAAATACAAAAGGACAGGTAGATGGTTTGGCTATGGTTCCTACTGCTACTGAGCTGGCTAATCTCAATGTTTCACGCAATGATATAGTGATATTAAATAATAATACAGGTTCTTCTAATATTTTAAAAGATGATGTAGTTCTTTTTAATACATTTGCATATGATTACAAAAATACAGAACAGAAGCTTGCCTTGGCATTAACTTATGAAGTAAATGGTATATCTCATACAGAAACAATTACTATTCAAGGAGCTACTCAAGGTACATTAGCGGTTGCAGCAGGTAATATTTATAAGTTAAATGTAACGGCATCGATAACTCCGGAAGGCCGAGTAACAATCCTTAATGTAGGATTTGAAGTTGTTGACTTAGTGAAGAGAGAGATTACTCCTGAAACATTTGCATAATAGAGGGTGAAATTAGAGATAAATAAAATAAAAAATATGAGTGGTATGAAACGGTATAGTTTATATATTATCACGGTAGTCATCGGTTTGTTTGTTTTAAACGCCTGTCAAAATGATGATGTAGTAGATAGAACAGAAGTTGTAGAAGGTATACCTGTTACGCTTAGTATTCCTTTTTCTTTGATTGACTCGAAGGAGGTTACAACAAAATCAGACTTAACGACAGAACAGGAGAATCAGATAAAAGATTTGTACCTCTTTATTTTTAATAAACAAGGAAATCTAGAGTATGGTGCTCCTTTTACAGGACTTTATCAAAGTGGAGGTTCCAAAAATAGTGGAAGTTTAAATTTACCAGAAAATGCAGTGACTTCTGGACGGAAGACAATTATTGCATTAGCCAATGTAAACTCTGCTGCTGTTAAATGTTTGAATGAGAGTGGAAATGAAGTTGAATTAAGTCGTATTGAAACATTTGCTGATTTAGATAAATTAGTTATTAAGTTTAATGAAGACCGATCGCAACGTGAAGATGCAAATTTGGTTATGAGCGGCTATTGTGGCTCGGATTTTGCTAATTCAAAGATTAATAAAGGGTTGGTGACTATTCCCGTACCTACATCATCAGACTCGGAAACAACTTTGTCCGAAAAAATATACTTATCCCATTTGGATTCTAGAATAACATTTAAAGTTATAGTAGATGATGTTGCAACGAAAGAGTTTGTTCCTGCTAAATGGAAAGTGGTAAATGTACCAAGAAGTAGCTATTTACTGGAACGTCCTATTAATAACGATAGCGGAAACTATGATGCAAGTATGGTAGAAGCAGATTTCTTTGCAACTCGTGAAGAAAATTTCGAAGCATTTATACAAAAAGAGAATGTGTTTGAAGGAGGTTCTTTTTCTTTCTATATGAATGAGAATCGAAAAGCACCCAAGAAACAAATTACAGACAAAGAAGCAACAGAGAGAGGAAAATCACTTTATGCTTTACGTGAATATAAAACAGAGCAAGGAGGCAGGCCTGAAGATCCATTTGCTTATGCAAATGCTTATGCAACTTATGTCGTATTGACAGGTACTTTTTATCAATATGATAGCAAACATGAATTAATTCGCTCTGCTGAAGTTCGTTATACGATACATTTAGGTTATTTGCAAAATGTTGCGAATGATTTTAATAGTGAGCGTAATTATTCATATATATATAATGTGAAGATTAAAGATGTTGATAATATAGTATTGGAAGTGACTTCTAGTCAAGAAGGAAAATTCCAGGAGAATCAACCGGGGGCTGAAGGGAGTGTGATTCAATCGGATCAGTCGTTTTTATTGGATGCACATTATGGTGTAAGGAGCGTTACTTTTAATAAAGATAATTTGGAAAATTTATCAGTCATGGTAAAAACTCCTTATGAATCTCCAAAATCTGCCTCTGAAGCTCGTTTTGTGGTAGATAAAAAAACAGGAAATGCAACAGATAATTTGTTTGACTTTGAGTGGGTTGAATTTGCTCGGAATAATCAAAGCGGGAATGTGTATAATTCAAATTATTTGAGTTACAAAGAAGTAAAAGATGGAAATAAGAAACAGTTCATAAAAGAGGTTCTGAAGGATTTGTGGGATTATAAATACGGCACAAAGAAAAGTGAAAAAGGCTTTTGGGATAAGAATGGAAATGTGACTTATACTGTTTTTATTAATGAATTTTATTATGAAGAGAACCCTGTAAATAAAGGTATTACTACTTGGAAAGAGTTTGTTAATAAGCCAAGCCGCCAGATGCATATTCTGTGTGATACAGAATATAGTTTAGACGGGCAAAGTAGTTTGACTAAATCAAATATTATGATTAATCAGCGTTCTATTAGAACTGTTTATAATACTTCCTCTTCTTCTTTATCTACGGCTTGGGGTATTGAAACTGTATGTGAAGAAGCTGTTAATGATGAATTCGGAAATAAAATAGGACAGCTAAAATTAACAGGATTAAAAGAAGGAGAACTTTTCTCTGAAACGAAGACTAATGGCAGATATAATACATTCCAATGGTTGAATAACCAGAATAAGACATGGAGCAATTATGTTGAAGCTGCTCATAACAGATATATAAAAGGAACTGCAGAATACATTTGTTTGCATCGAAATAAAGATTTGGATGGAGACGATGTAATAGACGATGATGAAATTCGTTGGTACTTACCTGCTACCAACCAATATGTAGGATTATGGATAGGACAGGATGTTTTACCTTCAGAAGCGCGTCTTTTACAAGCTACAGTTTCAACTATTAATACTACAACTCGTTTTGATCATCATCTTATTAGTAGTAATGGAGTACGCTTCTGGACGGAAGAAGGTGTTTCAACAGGAAGTAATACTCAAAAAGGTCAAAATCAATTTTATGTACGTTGTGCCCGTAATTTAGGCATGTCTAATGCTAAACCTTCAAGTAAAACAGATGAGCCTGAAGATTTTGTAAAAGTTACTTTAGATGCTAAAGGTCATGTTTCTTTTGTTGATTTATCTAATATGGATCCTGCTGCTTGGCGTTCTTCGACATTGCCAGTTATTGATTTTCATAATGAACATACGTCTGGTACCGCGAATCGTCCATATTCTTCTTTTACAGTATATGGCTCAACTACACTCGCTGATATTTATTATACTAAAGATAAAAGTCAGCAATCTAATAATAAATTGCCAAATGATTTATGTCCGGAGGGATATCGTATACCCAATCAAAGAGAATTAGCTTTGATAGCAGGATATTCAACTAAGAGTTTTGCTGAGACAATAACTACAGGGGATAGAATAGAAACTAAGAGAAATTGGAATGATAATTATTATCCTGTGCCGGGGAGTGATTGGAACTGGATAAGAGAATATAAAAGGGCGGGCTTATGGTATGGTCGTTGGGAACGTACAGTAAACATTACCGCTGAAGTAAATAGATTAGGTTCATGTACATATACTGAGTTAGGGTATAAAGTTGGAAAGGATGGTGGTGATCAATTATATACAATGATATATAAAAATGGCATTAATTTCTTAACATTGAGTGCTGATGGTACCAATGCAGTCCGCTGTATTAAAGATGGGCGTTGATAAATAAAGAGAATATAATAATGGTAGGGCTATTCAGAAATGGATGGTCCTCGTTTTTATTTGTAAATTACTTTCAGAAAAGATAGTGAATATAAAAAAGAAGAATCCTGATCGTCAAATCAGAAAAAATCCTATCTTATTACTTGCGTAATGCTTTTTTATTCATAAAGCAACTAAGTGGAAAGGGCTGTTAGTAGTAAAATTATTATGTAAATGAATTTTCAATTATAAGTCTTTAATCTGTAAAACAGCTTTCAGTAAAGGTCAAACTTAGTAATAAAACTCCTATATATTCCCGTCTTGAGCCAGTTTACACCCGGATTTGAACGGTATCTAGGCCCGGATGAACTGCCCCTCCACACCCGGGTGTCAATGGAAATAAGTGCTTATCTGTCTAAAAATAAGCAATATATTATGATGGAAATATATGTATTCCTACAAATCCGATATGATGGTATGATAGATGTTATGAGAGTTTAAAATAGAACTGTCATAGTATTAATGTGTTGAATATTATATTGTTACATCTGTTTATGATAGTATGTCAGTTGTTTGTTCAAACAATAAATTTTCCATTGTAGGCCAGATATGGGTATTTACAGTTGCTCAATCTCTTCAGCAGTCAGCTCGGTTAATTCAAAGATTTCGGAAATGGGTGTCCCTATCAGTTTCATTTTAGAGGCAATTTTGATTCGTTCTTCTTTTTTAATATAGACTTTGTTGAAGTTATAGTTCCATCGTGCGCTCATATCCTTCGATAGATTGTATGTGGTCCCCTCAATTTAATTTGCATTATATTAAAAATATTCAAACGATGAAATACATAATACAATCTGTATTTTGAAACAAAAAAATCAATGAATTAAATTATATCCATTAATACAGGATGTTTTATAACATGCTGTGTTATTTTGCAAATATTGGTATATATACTTTTTTTGTAAAAAATAATGCGACCATGAAAAATGATAATTTTACAGTTTTAGGTGTTTTTGATTTTTTATTTACTCAGGTGTTAAACTTTAGTTATGGACCGATAATTATAGTGTTTTAAAACATGATTTAAATGCCAAAGTGTTAGTTATGTCTATCTGGTTTGGTTCGGTTCTTTTCTATCTCTTCCGGAGGATTAAATAATCCATATCTTTTTATAATGGTTAGAATGAATACTATATATATGCCTTTTGGGGTTATTGTATAGCTTGTTTTAAAATTGAATTTTGTAGTTGTTTGGAGGCGTGATTTGCGGGGTTATCTGATTGTTTATACAGAAATTTTTGGCAATTTATGCATAAATATTGATTGAGTATTTTTAAAATATTGTTATAGATTATGAATATTGTTACTAAAGCTTTCCCTTGTTTATGTATAATGTTTCTTTGTATTAGTTGTTTACATCAAGGCTCTAATGTCAATAGATTAAGTACTCCTGAGAATATTGAAGAGATTGAAATATTGCCTGTCGATTCGTTAAAGAGTAAAATAATCAAAATAGATAAACCGATAAATAGAATAGAATCAGGGGATATTATAAGTGAAATAAGTTATATTCCTATTGAAACAAATGATAGTGTTTTGATTGGGTGTTATCAAAATGTGATTATTTATAAAGATTATATTTATATATTTGACGGTTTATCTGCTAAGGCGGTATTTATATTTAATATTCAGGGGAAATATATAAAGAAAATAGGGGATTATGGAGGAGCTCCTAATGAATTCTATATGCTATCTGGAATGTCTATTGATAAGGAAAATAATAATTTAATATTATTTGATAATAGAAAAAGGAAATTTTTTTACTATACATTATCAGGAGACTATATAAGAAATGAAGAAATAAATTTAAGGTTTTTGGGTAAATATGGATTTCTTCCATCTGGAGAAGTTGTATCTTCAACTTCTCAAAATGATATGAATATACATTTAGATAAATTCAATGACTATCGTTTGATTTATCAAGATACTCTGGGGAATATTTCAAAAGTTGCATTTAAGTATAATGATAATGAAAAATTATATATAGCATGGTCTAATATATTTTATATGGATGATGAGCTGATTTATTATCCACAATTCACGAATAGTATATATACTATAAGAGAAGACAAGGTTGAACTTAGATACATATTTGATTTATCCAAGTTTGATTATATTGATAATAATAAAATACTTACATTAAAAAGTGATAAGGAATTTGATGAATATGTCTCGGGAAAATGCTATTTAGAACCATATGTCAGAGAAAATAGGACACATGTGAGTTTTTCTATAAAAAATAAAAATGAACGTTATTATTATCTTTATGATAAGGAAAGTCTAAAACATATAGGATTTAAATCTATATTATTTTCAGAAGGTAAAATTATAGATTTACCTACACTGTTTAGTAATGATGATTATTTTATTGCTGAGATAAAGATAAATGCACTCTGTGATTATCTTGCTTATTGTGAAAAAGCAAAAATTATGATTCCAAAAGATCTGGAGATAATTAAAACTAATTTGAAGGATGATGATAATTCTATTTTGGCATTGTTTAAAATAAAAAAATTATAATATTATTGCCAGACACAGATTGAGTAAAGTTACAATGAAAGAGAAAATAAAACCGGTTGTAAACAATTCTTCACAAGTTGCTAAACTAATCATTAGACCTACTTCCAAGAAGTGAACCTGCAAAATGCAACGTTTAACGCGTACGATTGAAATGTATACCGCCGGCCTTACGTTGCGTATCCATATTTTTGTATCATCATAAAGGACCGAACAAAAGTCATTTATTAGAAGTCACTGGATGTGGTATTCATAAGTATGGTTTTTGAAAATCATACTTATGATTTCAGAAATTCATAACAATGAAAAAGAATAGGCGCTATTTTCCATGCAAGATTGTTTTCTAATTTCAACCGAAGTTTTCGTTTGAATAATGTCTTTTCCTATGGAAGGATTTCTTTTATTTCCTGTAGGGAAGTTACCGTGTAAGTCGGTTCGAAGCCTTTGGCAGGCAACTTGTCCGGGTTGAGCCAAATTTGGTCGATACGGGAGTCGTGTGCGCCTACGATATCGGCTTCCCAGCAGTCGCCTATCATCAGGCTTTCCGAGCGGCGGGAATTGGTGTTGCGCAGGGCGTAGTCGAAGATTTCTTTATGGGGCTTCTGGATGCAGGCGTCTTCCGACAGGACCATCCGCTCGATATAAGGAGCCAGCCCGGAATTGATTAATTTTTTGGATTGGACTTCGCGGAAGCCGTTCGAGAGAATGAATAGACGGTAAGAAGGGCGCAGGTATTCCAGTAATTCGATTGCTCCGGGTACCAGGCGGGTTTTAGTGGTGGTCCGTTGTAAAAATTCGCTGTTGATGGCGAGAGATGTTTTATCGTCTTCTATGCCTAACGGGCGCAGGACGTAGCAGAAACGGTCCACTATCAGGAATTGCTTGTCTATCTCCCCATTGCGATATTGTTTCCACAATAACATATTGTGGGGCCAGTATATGTCGAAAAACGTCTCGAATGAAGTATAATACCGCCCGAAATTGTGGGCGGTATATATTTCTTCAAGACATTCTTTATTATTATGGTACGTATCCCAAAGGGTATCGTCCAGGTCGATAAACAAACTCTTGTATCTTTTCATTATCCGACTACGATTACCAGATATTTGCCCAGACTCCAGAATGATTTGGGGTCTGTGATTTTCAATGTCAGGTTCCCGTCTTCGTCTTTTATAAATTCATAAGAACCGTCCGGATGGTTGGATTTCAGTTTTGCTTTTCCTGAGAACAGCGGAATTTCTTTTACTTCACGGATATCGATAGAAATGAAATAGTCCTTATTGAAATCACCTTCCAGTGCTTTGGATTTGGAGAATAAACCGCCTCCGGTAAGGATTTTCTGTTCTTTCAGTTCTTTAGTCGTGCCGAAGCAATAATAAGCAGTGTTCAACGCTTTGTCTTGCTCGTTCAATTTTTCAGACTGGGAAGCAGAAGTTGCGGCAAGATTTTCCACATCTTCATTCAGAGAGGAAACGATGGCATCCAGTTCCTGAATACGTACATTCTTTTTAGCCAGGTCTTCCTGCAGGGCAACAATCATTGTCGCTTTTTGGTCGAGCTCGGAGTTTAAACGCTGAATCGTCTTTTTCAAAGCGGATGATTGGATATTGCTATTCTTCAGTTTTGTTTCCAGCTCAGAGATTTGCTGACGGTTCTTTTTCAGCGTTTCGCTGATTAGCTGCATGTTATCTTTAATACGTTCGCGGTTTGTCTTGCTCATTTCACCGCCGGTCTGTTGCTGTATAGTCAGATAATTTTCAGCATCACGAATGGACTGAATGTCTGTTTCCACATCATTCAGGGTGGCGATGATATCATTGATTTCCGCCACATTACGGGTGTTCTCTATTTTCAGAGAATCATTTTCTGCTTTCAGCTTTTTATAATCTGCCGAATTTTGTCCGCAGGATGCCAGCATGGCTGTGCAGATACAAGCTGCAATAACTACTTTCTTCATGTTCTTTTTGTTTTTACGTTAAACATCTTTTTCTCTCTCTTTGTCCTTTTTATCTTTTAAGCCTGCTAAAACAATAACAATTTCACCTTTCGGTTCGTTCACTGTGAAGTGGGAGGCTACCTCTTCAAGTGTTCCCCGGACAGTCTCTTCGTGCAGTTTGGATATTTCACGGGAAACCGAAACCTGCCGGTCGCTTCCGAAAAATTCGGCAAACTGGGTTAAAGTCTTAACCAGCCTGAAGGGGGATTCGTAGAAGATGATGGTACGGTTTTCTGTCGCCAGTTCCTTCAAGCGGGTTTGCCGTCCTTTTTTTTGTGGAAGGAAACCTTCAAAACAGAATTTTTCATTGGGGAGTCCGGATGCTACCAATGCCGGAACAAATGCTGTTGCTCCCGGCAGGCATTCCACATCGACACCTTGCCGCACACATTCTCTTACCAGCATAAAACCCGGGTCGGAGATTGCCGGAGTGCCGGCGTCGGATACAAGGGCGATATTTTCTCCCCCCTTAATACGGGATGCAATCTGTTCCACTGTTTTATGCTCGTTAAATTTGTGGTGGGATTGCATTTTGTTTTGTATTTCGAAATGCTTCAGCAGAAAACCGGTCGTCCGGGTATCTTCTGCCAAAATCAAGTCAGCTTCTTTCAATACGCGTATGGCACGGAAAGTCATATCTTCCAGGTTGCCAACGGGGGTGGGGACTACGGTTAATTTTGCCATAATTCAGAGGAATCGTTTTTCAAGCAGTTTGATAAAATCGGAAACGGCTTCATCTTCAATATTCCATTTCAGCTCATTATTCAGGTAGGTGACCGAATCTTCATAGGTATGAAGGTCATTCAAGTCGCTGATTACCCTGTTCATCCGTTCTTCGTCCCCTCCGAACAGTTCCCGGCGGAAACGGAAGCGGTCGTTCAGGCTGAATGCTTTGCGGAAGTCGGAAAGGTTATTTTTTTCCAAAAGGTCGTTGAGGAAAAGCCCGGAACGTTCGGCGTTCCCTTTGTGTACCGGTTCTTGTATAGGTTCCTGTACCTGTACTTGAACGGTTTCCTTAACTGCTGCTGCCATAGGTTCGGGAGTTTTGATTTCCGGCTCCGGCTGGACTTGAAGTATATCTTCGGCCTGTACTTGTTCCTGCACGGGCTCTGTTATTTCTTCTTCAAGTATTTCCGGTTTCACTTCAACAATCTGCCGGGTTTCCTGGATTTGGACATCCTTGACCGGGGCTTCCGGCATAGGAGCAGCCACTTGATTGGGGATGGACTGCAATAGTGCCTGATGTTCCTCCATTTGTTTGCGTAACATCTCTATCTGGGACGTTTCAAGGGAGTGGAGGTCCTTTAATATTTTGTGGGTGAGGTTGAATGTCTGTCCGAAGAAGGATGCCGGATATATTTCCGCATCCCGTATTCCGGCAATTAGTGTTTCAAGCTCTCTGATATCTAAAAGCAGATAATCTATTTTCTCTTTGTTAGCCATTATTTTTACCTTATTTCAGCCTATGTACTACTATAATAAAGGCAAAAATATACATTTCTTACTTATAGTACTATGATTATGAGCTAAAATCTTCAAATTCATCCGGCAAATTGATTAGATAGAGGCGGTGTGTCGCACGGGTAATCGCTGTGTAGAGCCAGCGGTAGAAATCTTCCCCCAGCATCTCTTCCGTAATATAGCCGATGTCGAGGAATACGTTCATCCATTGTCCGCCCTGGGCTTTGTGGCAGGTTACGGCATAGGCATATTTCACTTGGAGCACATTATAATAAGGGTCTACTTTCATTTTTTTCATCTTGCCCGCTTTGGTCGGGATGTCTGAATAGTCTTCGAGTATGGTGTAAAACAGTTTGTCGTTTAATTCTTTGGGGAGTGCGGGGCTGTCTGTTTGCAAAGTGTCCAGTAATATCTTGACATCCATTTCCAAGTCATAGTCCTGAAAACGTACGCTGACATCGGCAAACCGGAAACCGTACATTTCAGTCGTACGGCGGACACGCAGCACTTGTATGATTTCACCATTGGCGATAAAATCCATTTCTTTACAGCCGGTAGTCCAGAAATAGTTGTTTTTGGCAACCATCAGCCGGTCGCCGGAAGAAAGTTCCTCTTCCCGGTAGAGGATGCGGTTGCGGATGCCATTATTATAAATAGTTGCACGTTTGTTGGAACGCGTGATAATTATGGTGTCTTCTATTCCGTCGCGGCTATAGGCGGCAGAGATTTCCTCTATTAGGTCTTCACCCCCGATTTTGCGAAAGTCGGAAAATCCTTTTAGTTTTAATTTAGGAAATATTTCGACCTCATTATTGCGCAGTGCATCACGAAGGCGGGTTGCATTAAAAAGGATTCCGGAATCTCCTTCTTGCCGTACGACTTGAGTGAGGGCAATTTCTGTCACGTTTAGATTATATCCCTTGAGTATGTCGGGGTTTAGTGCCGGGCTTTCGGTCTGCGAAACCGGGGGAAGCTGTGCCACGTCGCCCATAAGAATAAGGCGGCAGTTTTCACCGGAATATACATATTGAATCAGGTCGTCGAGCAGGCGCCCTGTTCCGAAAATAAAAGAGTCGACCCCATCATTTGCTATCATGGAGGCTTCGTCTACAATAAAAATAGTATCTTTGTGCAAGTTATCGGTAGGCAGGAATCCGGTAGGTTCGTTGGAAAAAGCTTTTTGCCTGTAAATTTTTTTATGGATGGTAAACGCTTTTTGTCCGGCATAGTTGGAAAAGACTTTTGCCGCACGTCCGGTAGGTGCCAGTAAGATGGATTTTTGCTGTAAGTCGGCCATGGTTTTGACAAGCGCTCCGACCAGAGATGTTTTCCCCGTACCGGCATATCCTTTCATTAGAAACAAGGTGTTTGTATCGGTCGAAAGCAGGAAATCCGACAAGGCATTGAGGGCGAAAAGCTGGTCTTTTGTCGGGTTATACGGAAAATTCTGTCTAATTTGGCTGCTTAAATAACTATTTATCATTTTGTTTATAATAATTTTCGCTATAAAGGTAGTGTATTAAATATTCTTTTTTAAATTTGCCGAACGAAATAAATTCAAAAAATATACAAACCATGAAAGTTACATTGAGGATTTTATTGACAGTGGCAGTGTTGCTGCTCGGGTACATGTGCTACAGGAGTATTATGACTCCGATTGAGTTTAATAAAGAAAAAGATCTTCGTGAAAATGCAATTAAAGAGCGTTTGATCGATATTCGTAAAGCTCAGATCGAGTATAAGAACAAGTACAAAGTACATGCAGCAAACTTTGATGAATTGGCTAAGTTCTTGAAAGATGACAAATTGCCGTTCCTTATCAAAGAAGGTGTTTTGACTGATGAACAGTTAGAAAAAGGTATGACGGAAAAAGAAGCCGTGAAGAAAGGTTTGATTAAACGTGATACTGTTTGGGTAACTGCAGTAGATACACTGTTCGGTGCCAACTATAATGTAGCAGATATGCGTAATGTTCCGTATACGAATGTTCAGTTCTCTATGGATACTGCCACTCTGACTTCCGGTTCAGGTTATACTGTAAAGGTGTTCCAGTGCGGTGTCTTATATGACGATTATCTGGGTGACTTAAACAAACAATTGGTGTTCAACTTGAAAGACAAGGCTGAAAAAACTAATAAATACCCGGGTCTGCGCGTAGGTTCATTGGAAGAAATTAATAATAACGCCGGTAACTGGGAAAATTAAGAAACAGTTTTATGATTATCAGTGTGCCCGACCAGTTGACTGCTGATAATTCGGAAAAATATACAATGTCCATCCGGCTTCGGTCGGGTGGACTTTCTTTTTCGGGTTATAGCCCTTCGGTTAGCGAAAGTTTCTTTTTCAGAGACGTTGAGTTTGACCGGACAAAACCTTATGTTTCTTCTCTGAAAGAGTTTTTCTTTGAAAATGATTTCCTTACTTATTTATATAAGCGTATCCATGTGGTTAGCGTATCTCCCCAATATACACTGGTGCCTGAAGCTGTTTTTGAGGAGAAGCGGAAGCAGGAGTTGTTATCTTTTGCCTTTTTCTCACCGGAGGAACGTTGTCTGGATAATTATTTGGAAGATGAGGATGCAGAACTTCTGTTTGGAATGAATGAAGAAGTCTATGAGTTTTGTTGCCGCTCTTTGGTAAGCCCGCGTTTTGTGCATCATCTCTCTCCGCTGTTGTCTCTTTGGAAGAAGCAGAGCCGTTCGCGAATCCCCAAACAACTGTATGTAGTGTTGCATCGGAAAATGATGGATGTGGCATGTTATGCACAAGGGGAGCTGTTATTTGTCAATTCGTTTGAATATGAGCAGCCGGACGATATTCTGTATTATATATTATATGTATGGAAACAGACAGGCATGGACCAGCGTAAAGACCAGTTGAGAATTTTCGGTCAGGCTGATTTCAGGAATGCGGTAACAAGTACTTTACGAAATTATTTACAATATATCGATCCTTTGGAGATGCCTTCCGAAGCCTATTTGCTTGGTCCGGAAATAGTGCAGGCTCCCTTGGATTTAACAGCATTGTTTTTATGCGAATTATAAGTGGTATATATGGAAGAAGACGGTTTGACGTGCCGTCTACATTCAGTGCGCGCCCGACAACGGATTTTGCCAAAGAGAATCTTTTCAATGTGCTTTCCAACCTGACAGATTTGGAAGGAGCGGATGCTCTTGATTTGTTTGCCGGGACCGGTAGTATCTCATTTGAGTTGCTTTCACGTGAATGCCGTAGTGTAACGGCTGTAGAAAAGAATAACCAACATGCTTCTTTTATAGCTAAAGTAGCCAAAGAATTGAAAACGGAATCATTACATCTGATACGTGGAGATGTGTTCCGCTATTTAAGTTCGGCTCCCATGCAAAGTTTCGACTTTATTTTTGCCGATCCTCCCTATGCGCTAAAGGAACTTCCGGAAATTCCCCGCCTGGTGTTTGAACGCGACCTGTTGCGTGAAGATGGAATTTTCGTAATGGAGCATCCGAAGGAATATGATTTTTCCGAACTACCTTACTTTAATCAGCGTAGAATATACGGTTCTGTTAATTTCAGTATTTTTATTAAAGAAGAGGAGAAAACAAACGCATAAATGATTCTGCGAGACGCTGTTTTAACGGGCGTCTTAACCATCGTGTAGGAACCAGCCGTTCACAATGGTGCATGTCATACATGAATACCTTTCTCATTTGTTTGGCAAATGCCGGTTGGTATACAAAGGCATTGATTTCGAAATTATGTTCGAAACTGCGGAAGTCCATATTCGCAGAACCTATGCAGGTTACGGCATCGTCGGTCACCAATAATTTGGAGTGCAGGAACCCCGGTTTGTAGAAATAAACCTTTACTCCGGCTTTTACCATTTCATCAATAAATGAATGAGTAGCCATATTTGCCGTACGGGTGTCCGAACGTTTGGGCAACATCAGTCTTACATCGATACCTCCCAATGCCGAGGTTTGCAGAGCTTGATTCAATCCTTCGGTAGGAAGAAAGTAAGGAGTCTGTATAAAGATATATTTTTTCGCATTGGCAATCATGAATATATAAGCCTGTAGCAAAATTCGCCATTGGCCGACCGGCCCGCTGGTGGCAATTTGCATGATGTTGTCTTCACTGTAGACAGGGACAGGCGGATAATAGGTCTTTGCATTTAGTAATTGTTTGCTAACGACATACCAATCTATCAGGAATGCTGCCTGTAATCCATGAACCCCTTTACCTGTAATTTTGAAATGAGTATCTCTCCACGTGCCCCAGTCGGTTCCTTTTTCGTATCTGTCTGCGATATTCATTCCTCCCATAAAACCTACTTTTCCGTCTATTACTACGATTTTCCGGTGGTTCCGGTAGTTTACCTTACTCGTCAGGACGGGGAATGCCACTTTCAGGAAGGCATATACTTCTATGCCTGCATCTTTCATTTCTTTAAAAAATTTCTCTTTTACTTTCCAGCAACCTACATCATCATACAATACACGTACTTCGACACCTTCTTTGGCTTTGGCTATCAATAGTTCTTTGATTACATTGCCTATCTTGTCGTCACAGAAGATATAGTATTGCAGATGGATATGGTGGGTCGCTTTTTCTATTTCACTAATCAGGTCGCGGAATTTGTCGCTCCCGTTTGTATAGATGCTCATATCACTGCCATACAAGAGTGAAGACTGGTTGCTGTTTGCCAATAGAGTAACCAGGGGCTGGTAAGGGGCCGGAACGGAACAGGCATCCTGCGGCAGATTACCGTCGTGGGGACGCCTCATGATACGTTTATAGGTACGACGTGAAATGATACGCTGTTTCCGGTTGTCTTGCCCGAAAAAAAAGTAGAAGATAAGTCCGATACCGGGAGTGAGAAGAAGTACGATTACCCAGGGTATGGTTTTTAGCGGATTCCGGTTTTCGGCAATAATAACCAGAACGAGCCCCAGAATAGTAACAGAATATAATATGATAAATATTATACCTGCTATCCATTGAATGTGTATTTGTATGGCTGCTAACATTACCCGCTGCTTATTCTGTCATTTCCGAGTAAAGATATATATCTAATTTGTAAATAACAAGTGACTGCCTGCAAATTTCCTTATCTATACAGGCAGGAATAAAAGTCTGGTTATAAGAACATGCCTGCTTTTCCAAAGTTCCAATAAAGTAGGCATTAACTGCAAAAGTAGACGGTAAAAGTGTCATTTTTTATATGAGTTTGAGATTACTGAAATAAATAGAGCGGCTATGAGAACAACGCCCGTTGAAGTTGAAACATTTACCTATTATCGAAGGTTTATATTCTATATACCTTTGCCTCTTAATAAAAAGATACAAACTGAGTATTAAAATTATATGTATATGAAGAAAGTACTTTTCCTTTTTTTACTTCTGTCGTGTATGACGAATGCCTATGGACAGAAGTTTGCGGTAAAGTCCAATTTGCTTTATGATGCTACAGCAACAATCAATCTGGGTGTTGAGGTGGGGCTAAGCAAAAAGTGGACATTGGATCTGTCCGGTAATTATAATGGATGGAAGCTTGGCGAAGAAGCCCGTTTGAAGCATTGGATGGTCCAGCCGGAAGTACGCTATTGGTTATGCGAGAGGTTTGACGGACATTTCTTCGGTCTGCATCCTTTTTATGCTGATTATAATGTCGGAGGATTAAAATTTCTCGGAGGTAATATTAAGGAAAACCGTTATCAGGGTGATTTGTATGGTGTAGGTATCGGGTACGGTTACCAATGGTTGCTTGGTAACCGCTGGAGTATGGAAGCTGAGATCGGTGTCGGTTGGGCACATCTGAAATATGACAAGTATCCATGTGCGACTTGTGGTTCTGTTTTGGCAACAGAGTCGAAGAATTATTTCGGCGTAACGAAAGCCGCTCTATCTATTATTTACTTTTTTAAATAACAAGAGCTATGAAGATAAGAATGAAAATATATATGTTTGCTGCCCTTCTTGCCGCTTTTGCCCCGATAGCCGAAGCACAGACCGAATCGCCTGTGAGTGTGGTTAGCAACGAGCTAAAGAAAAAAGGTAACGAACTTTACATTGACGCTGTTATAAAAATAAACGGAGATCAGATTTCAACCAGAAGATTCCTTACGTTGACACCGGTACTGGAATCCGGTTCGCAAAAGATGGGGTTGCCCTCTGTTCTGGTGAACGGCAGAATCCGTAATAAGGTGTATAACCGTGAAGTTGCACTGAATAATACGGATGAAGAATATTTTGCTGTAGTGAATGCTAAAAAGAATCCGGATGCTTCTGTATCATATAAGATGACAATTCCTTATGAACCGTGGATGAAAGATGCACGCTTTGTATTGGCCCAGGATTTATGTGGTTGCGGAAAAGAGAAACCGGGTGAACCATTGCTGATTGCGGATAAGGTAGATGGTTTTTACCAGGTTCAGCCGTTCCTGGTTTATATCCGTCCGGAAGTGGAGCCGGAGAAACACCGGGTTGAAGAAAGCTCTGCTTTCATCGAATACCGGGTGGATAAATATAATATTCTTAATGATTTCCGTGGCAATGCAAACGAGTTGGCAAAAATCGACAACAGTATTAATCTGGTTGTTGATGATAAGAATGTTTCTTTGGAAGGAATCACATTGAAAGGTTTCGCTTCGCCGGAAGCCTCTTTCGAGCATAATAGAATATTGGCAGGTAACCGTGTGAAATCTTTGGCCGAATACGTTGGTAAGAAACATAATCTCGCAGAAAACCTGTTTACACTGGAGAACGGGATTGAAGATTGGGATGGTCTGAAAAAATATGCAGAAGCGGATATGAATATCCCTTCACGCAAAGAAGTGCTGGATATCATAAACAGTAACGCAGGTCCGGATAAAAAGCAGGATGAACTGGAAGCACTGAATGGCGGAGAGCCTTATAAGTATATTTACAGGACCATCTATCCTAAATTGCGCCGTACGGATTACAAGGTTAAATATTTAGTACGGGAATTCTCTCTGGAAGAAGCTCGCAGGATTATTAAAACCAATCCGAAGCAGTTGAGTCTTGATGAAATGTATGCAGTGGCAAACAGTTATCCGCTTGGAAGCGATGCGTATAATGAAGTATTCGAAATCGCAGTACGTATATTTAGTGACGATCCTGTAGCAAATCTGAATGCAGCAAATGTGGCTCTTTCAAAAAGGGACTTGGATGCTGCTGCAAGATATTTGGCTAAAGCGGACAACAGTCCGGTTGCTATTCACGCACGTGGTGTGCTTGCCCTGTTGCAGGATAATTTGGACGAGGCAGAACGTTTGCTTAACCAAGCTAAAGCTGCCGGTATAGAGGATGCTTCCGCCAATCTGGAAGAACTCCGTAAGAAGCGCGCAGACCTCTGATTCAGATAAATTAATTTAAGAGCCATCCGTAAGAATGATTCCTCAAGCGACTGGGGAGCATGTTCTTACGGATGGTTTTGTTTTTGTAAAAATAGAGGGAGTTTTCTATCAAAAGGGAAGATTGATAGATTTGACAGTGATAATTGAGATTTTTACAACCCGCTCCGGGCTTTAAAAGTGTATATATTTGCATTGTCAGAGTTTATAAAGTATAGTATAATTAAAAGTAACATGGAGTGCATATTTGATGTCAGTACTATTTTAGGGAATGAAGTGGACAACTGGCAGGATGTCTACTTGTATCTCGAAGACAATGCATGGTGCGCTTACGAACGTTCTGCTTATTATCTGGCGCAATTGAACGTACCTGTGACATTGGTGAAGACCGTAATTGGCGGAGGCTATGACGTCATCTTGATGAAAGCTTATTTCAACGTGGATGACATGTGCCTTCCGTTGGCTCCCAAAACAGAGTTGAAAAAAGTTGCAGATGATAAACTGCAGTTCAGGGTAGAAAATAACATTGAGGGTTTTATCGAGTGGAAAGCTTCATTGCTCAATAAACTTTCAGCTTAATAAATTAAAGGAAAATATTCACTAAGCCGTGAGGCTTATATACTAAGTTGTAAAATTGAGGGTGTATTTTATTCCCGAAGGCAATCTCAAAAAAAGATGCCTTCGGGATATTTTTTATATGCATGTGGTCCGGTAAACAATCACCCGGGCTTCGGGGGATAATTCGATAGTAAATTCATTTCCGGTAGCTTCGTTTAAGGAACCTTGCCACCAGGATGTGAGTTTCCGGTTGCAGATAGGCCACTTCAGTCCGCTTGTACTGATTTTTCCTTCAGGGTACATGGAGAAAATGGATACCTGTTGTCCGGGATGGCTTTGCAGCGTAGCGGTTTGCAAAAGTGGGGTGAATTGTCCGTAATCGGATAGCATCTCGACTTTCCGGAACATGGAAGCATAGTCCATAAGCAAGGAGATATTTCCTAATGTATGGTCTTCCCTTAACCCGGTGGCACCAAGTATCAATACCTCTTGCTGTCCGATGGAATGGGCATAACGAACGGCTTTGGTCAGGTCGTTGATTTCCTGATCTTCTACAATATGTATACGGTCAGCATAAAGCTGGCGGAAAGGTGCCGGGATACTGTCCAGGTCGCCGACTATGGCATCCGGAATGATTCCTGCTTCATGCAGCGTTCCTGTAGCCCCGTCGCAGGCTATGATAAAGGATGCTTTGCGAAGCATTTCCAGCGGCAGGCTTGTTTCTGGGAAACTGCCGTTTGCCATGATTATGCAGTTATAAGGTGCTGTCATTTGTATTGATTCCTTTCTTTTTCCATGTATATAATCCGACTATGGCAAGTAATCCGTAGCAGGTATAAAGGAACATGGTGGGATATAATCCGCGAAGGTAATAAAGATATACTGAAACGAAATTTACGATGACCCAAAATATCCAGTGCTCGATAATGCGCCGTGCAAGCATCCAGGTGGCGACAATCCCGACTGCTGTGGTAAATGCGTCTCCTGATGGTATGGGTGAATCCGTAAATGTATATAAGATGTAAAAAAGGAATCCGTAGATGGCAAGTATGGAAAAACAGATGCCCGCCAGCAATTTCAAGCTTGCATGGCGGTACAGTATCTTTTCGGAAGAACTGTTTTGCTGTTGTGGCTCCTCTTTCTTCTGGCGTTTATTTTTCCGGGTCCATTGCCAGAAACCATAAACACTGATGGCTGTGTAATAAATATTCAGCCCCATGTCCGCATAAATCTTAGAAAAGAAAAATACGAAGACATAGACTAGGGAGGTGGTAAACCCTACCACCCACATGGCACGGTGCTGCTTTATTTCGAGCAATAAATAAAGCAGTCCCGTTAATACACCGAAATATTCGAGAAAATGTTCCATCCGGTTAAAATTTGAAAGTTACCCGGGCCATGGCATTAATGCCTGCCTGACAGAAATACCCATCCTCTTTGTAACGTTTACCATCTACGATTGCCGAGTAAACCCATGCATTTGTTTCGTATTGTTCATTGAAAAGATTGTTGACAGTTAGGTCTAAACCAATCTCTTTCATGAATTTAGGCTTAAATATATAACCTATTTGCAAGCTATTCACAAAATAAGGGTCGATGGAGCGTTCTTTGCTGGAAGTATTGTCTATATACTGGCGGCTTACGTATTGGGAATTGAAGCCTACACTCAGGTCTTTCCAGTAGAAACTGAACATGCTGTTGGCAATGATATCCGGCGAGAAAGCGATCCGGGTCGTCCCCAGATAATTTTTGACTTCTTCCTGACCCGGGACAGGATTCCAGTCCGCATCAAAATTTTGCAGCGTTTCGGTGAAGTCTTTTATTCTGTTCCGGCTGAATGTCACATTTCCGTTCCATTCCAGCCACCGGGTAATTTTTACGCCTCCTGTCAGTTCGATTCCCATCCGGTAGCTATCCTTGATATTGGAAGTGAGTGCTTCGCCGATTTCACTGATTTTGCCTGTCAGAATCAACTGGTTGTTGTAGTCCATATAATAGAGGTTGGCTCCGGCATGGAAACGGGAATTGCTGAAACTATATCCCGCTTCATAATCGTATAGCGTTTCATGCTGGGGACGTTCGCCGGGACCGGCCTCGGTAAAGTTGTCACGGTTGGGTTCGCGATTGGCTACAGCAAAAGAAACAAAGGCATTGTGTCCGCCTTTCCGGAAATTAACACCTGCTTTCGGATTGAAAAAGTTCCAGTATTTGTCTACGTTGACATGGTCGCCGGCTTTGTCGTCACTTCCTTTTATTGTGTAGTGGATACCCCGGTATTGCATATCGATATAACCGTTGAAATAAGGGTGAAACTGGTAATTCGCTTTCGCATACGTATTATAGTCGAGCTTATTTCCGGTATTGCGATAATATTCATAGTTGGGTTGCGGCAGATTTTCGGCACTTTTTACCCACATGACACGTCCGAAATGACCGCCTATATATTTGTTTACGGCAGCACCGAATGAGAAGTTCAGCCGTTCGGTCTGGTAGTTGGCGCTGTATACGGCCCCGTAAAAATCGTTATCCAACCATTTACGCCGTATCAAATCGGATTTGGTAACTGTTTCGCCATCGCTGTTTATATACGGTTGGAGTTTATAACTTTTAAACTTCGCCTTTGCCTTATAATCTTCGTAATAACCTTCCCCATGTGTATAGTGAAGCGTCAGGTTCATATTCCAGTAATCCCCGAGACGCTGGCTTGCCGACAGATGGTAGTTTTGTTGCTTGTAATTGTCGGTTTGGTTATCATAGTATTTGGTTACTCCGTTTTCTTCATATTCACCACAGGGATTATACGTACGGTTTGTTTTCAGCATGGAAGAAGGAACTCCGGTCCATGCCTGGTACGTTTGTTCATTACTCCCGAATGTCTGGAAACGGATTAAAGTATTTGCTCCGTAGTAAGCTGCGGAAGCAAAATAAGAATGCATGTTGGCGGAAGCCCGGTCTATAAATCCGTCGCTCCGGATATTGGAATAACGGGCGTCAAACACAAAATGGTCGTAAAGAAGTCCGGTGCCGCCTTGTACCGTGTTTTTTACTGTACCGAACGAACCCGCTGAAACAGAGTATATGCCATAAGGTTTTAAGTCCGGTTTCTGTGTTTGCATAGCAACTGTGGCACCGAATGCGGCGGCACCGTTTGTAGAAGTGCCGGCTCCGCGTTGAATCTGGATATTATCAACGGAAGAGGCAAAATCCGGCATATTAACCCAAAATACGGTATGCGATTCGGAATCGTTGACCGGTACCCCGTTTACTGTAATGTTAATACGGTTTGCATCTGTTCCACGGACCCTGAAGCCCGAATAGCCGATACCTGTCCCTGCATCCGAAGTCATAATGACGGATGGCGACTGGAGGAGCAGGAAGGGGATGCCCTGCCCGTCATTCCGTTTGTTCAGTTCTTTTCTGGATATTTCGCTGTATGCAACGGGGGTCCCTTTCGAAACCTTGGTGGCAGTTACCACCACTTCCTCCAATGGAATATTTTTTGAAATTTTCAACGAGTCGACAGGTTCGGATTGTTTGCCTTCGACAGTAAATACCGCCAATACCCCGGCGGTGATCATTAATACACTTTTCATCCTTAGTCTTTTTGTTTAAACAAATGAATTAAACGAATAGGAGAGGAGTGTTGAGTGAGGATGTATACCATGAAGCCGGATGGCTTGCTTTTTCCCTACGCCGGCATTATCCGTACAGGTAATATGGGTATGTTCTCAGCCTGTGGCGTATAGCCATAAGCACCCCTTGTATTCAGGCCGTAAAGATAGTGTTTGCATACCATATCCCCAAATCCTGCCGGACAATGAATAAAAAAATAATAATTATTTGAAAACTCATTGATTATTTGTATATTTGCAGGCGATTAAGCGAAGATGAGGAGGGGGCGGGTAGTCCCCTCCTTTTGTTCTTAACTATATGTATATGATTGAAAAGGATCTGATAAGCCAATTGGTAGAAGAGAAATTAGCTTCATCCGGAAATTATTTGGTGGACGTAGTGATTAAACCTGGTAACTTGATTATCATTGAGATAGATAATGATGAGGGTGTCTGTATTGATGACTGTGTTGAACTAAGCCGTTACGTAGAAGCTCATTTGGATAGGGATAAGGAAGATTTTGAACTGGAGGTAGGTTCCGCAGGAATAACAGCCCCGTTTAAGATTCTTCGTCAATATCAGAAAAATATTGGTAATGAAGTTGAAATGCTGTTAAAGAACGGCACCAAACTTGCCGGTGTGCTGAAAGCTGCCAACGAGAATGGTGTGGTGATAACAATCGAAAAACAGATAAAGCCGGAAGGTGCCAAACGCAAGGTTACCGTTACGGAAGACCAATCGTATACATTCGATGAAATAAAATATACAAAATATCTAATAAGATTTAAGTAAAAGATTATGGCCAAGAAAGAGGAAACAATCAGTATGATTGATACCCTTGCTGAGTTCAAGGAGTTGAAGAATATAGACAAGGATACGATGATCAGCGTGTTGGAAGATTCCTTCCGTAATGTGATTGCCAAAATGTTCGGTACGGATGAAAATTATGATGTGATCATCAATCCTGAAAAAGGAGACTTCGAAATCTGGCGCAACCGTACGGTAGTAGCCGACGATGAACTGGAAGATCCGAACCTTCAGCTCACATTGACTGAGGCTCGTAAGATTGATGCAGACTGTGAAGTAGGTGAAGAAGTAACTGACGAGGTTAACTTCGCAGGCTTCGGACGCCGTGCAATTCTAAACCTGCGCCAGACATTGGCTTCCAAAATACTTGAATTGCAGAAGGATAGTTTGTTTGCTAAATATAAAGACAAAATCGGTCATATTATCGCTGCCGATGTGTATCAGGTATGGAAAAAGGAAATCCTGTTGCTGGACGACGAGGGTAATGAGTTGCTGCTCCCGAAATCCGAACAAATCCCTTCCGATTTCTACCGCAAGGGTGAAACCGTTCGTGCGATTGTACAGCGGGTGGATAACTTCAACAATAATCCGAAGATTATCCTTTCACGTACGGACAAAATGTTCCTGCAACGTTTGTTCGAACTGGAAGTTCCTGAAATTAACGATGGACTGATTACCATCAAGGCAATTGCCCGTATCCCGGGAGAACGTGCCAAAGTAGCAGTAGAATCCTATGACGACCGTATCGACCCGGTTGGTGCCTGCGTCGGAATGAAAGGTTCCCGTATCCATGGCATCGTACGTGAATTGAGAAACGAGAATATCGACGTTATCAATTACACAGCCAATGTAGCACTGTTTATACAACGTGCATTGAGCCCCGCTAAAATATCTTCTATCCGTGTGAACGAAGAAGAACGTAAAGCTGAAGTTTATCTGCGTCCGGAAGAAGTTTCACTGGCAATCGGTAAAGGCGGTTTGAATATTAAACTGGCTTGTCTGTTGACAGAATATACAATCGATGTATTCCGCGATGTGGAAGGTGCAGATGAAGAAGATATCTATCTGGATGAATTCTCGGATGAAATCGATTCTTGGGTAATCGACGCCCTGAAGAATATCGGTTGTTATACGGCAAAGAGTGTACTGGCTATGGATCGGAGTGAAATTTTGGAACGTGCCGATTTGGAAGAACAGACAGTAGATGAAGTGTTGGCTATATTATCCGCCGAATTTGAAGAAGAAGGTGAAAGTGAAGAATAAGTATTACGACAAAGTTAGATATGCCTATAAAATTAATACAAGTACAAAGAAAATTGAACGTAGGAATCAACACGGTGGTTGAGTTCCTGCATAAGAAAGGGTTTTCGGTTGAGGATAATCCCAACACGAGAATCAGTGATGAACAGTATGCTTTGCTCGTAAAAGAGTTTGGAAAAGATTTACCGGACACAAATTTTGAGCGTGAGCGTGCCGTGTCGGCACGTCCTCATCATAAGGACTCTTCTGTGAAAGAAGAGAAGAGTTCGGAAATTAAGACCGTAATACCGGATGAATTCAAGCCTAAAATTGTAACCAAAGGCCGGATTGATCTGGATAAGACATATAAAAAACAGGATGCTGCCGAAGAAGTGAAAGAGACTCCGGTAGTGGAAAAAACTGTCCCCGTTTCTGCTCCCGTAGAAAAGAAGGTTGCCGCCCCTGTAGCTGCTCCTGCGGCTCCCGTTGCCGCTCCGTCGAAAGAGCCGAAAGAGGCACCGAAGAAAATTGTCATCGTACCGGAAAAAACTCCGGAAAAGGTAGATGCAATACAGCCGCCAGTGGTGAAAAAAGAAGTAAAAGTGATAAAAGTGGAAAAGGAACCTGTAGAAGTAGAAAAAACGGAACCTGCAAAAACGCCGGTAAAAGCTGAAACCGGTAATGCGGAAGTCGGAAATCGTCCGTCTGAAACAGAAGAAGCTGCTTCGGGAGAAGGATTGTTCCGTTTGAATACTCCGAAGTTTGAGTCGAAAATTAAGGTAACCGGCAAGATTGACCTGAATGCATTGAATCAATCTACCCGTCCTAAAAAGAAGACAAAGGAAGAGCGGAAAAAAGAACGCGACGACAAGCGTGAACGTTTTTCCAATAATAAACCCGGACAACAGGGCGGCGGTTTCAACAAACCGAATAAGGACGGTATACAGAAACCGGCTACTGCCTCCGCTACAGCAAAACCTGGCGACGCTAACGGGGAAAAGAAAAAACGTAACCGTATAAAGAAAGACCGGGTGGATGTAAACAACACTCCGGGAACAAATACACGTCCGAGCCGTCCGCACGACGACCGCAAGCCCCGGTTGAAGAAGCCGGTAAAAGCCGAAGTCAGCGAAGAGGATGTACAGAAACAGATTAAGGAAACGTTGGCCCGCCTGACCAACAAGGGCAATAAGAATAACAAGGGTGCCAAATACCGCCGCGACAAACGTGACGCCGTGCAGAAGCGCGAACACGAATTGATGGAACAGGAGGAAATGGAAAGCAAAACCCTGAAGTTGACGGAGTTCGTTACAGCAAACGACCTTGCCAACATGATGGATGTCCCTGTTACCAAAGTTATCGCTACTTGCATGAGCATCGGCATCATGGTATCAATCAACCAGCGCCTGGATGCGGAAACTATCAATATCGTAGCTGAAGAATTCGGTTTCAAGACTGAATATGTAAGTGCCGAAGTAGTCGAGGCCATCAAGGAAAATGAAGAAGACGACAATGAAGAAGACTGGGTAGCACGTCCGCCTATCGTAACAGTGATGGGACACGTCGACCACGGTAAAACTTCATTGCTGGACAATATCCGTAATGCAAACGTAATCGCCGGTGAAGCCGGAGGTATCACACAGCACATCGGTGCTTACAATGTGAAGTTGCAGAACGGACGCCGTATAACCTTCCTGGATACTCCGGGTCACGAAGCGTTTACCGCCATGCGTGCCCGTGGTGCCAAAGTAACGGATATCGCAATTATTATTGTAGCTGCCGACGATAATGTCATGCCGCAGACCATCGAAGCAATCAACCACGCTTCCGCTGCCGGCGTACCTATCGTTTTTGCCATCAATAAGATAGATAAACCGCATGCTAACCCTGAGAAAATCAAGGAAGAGCTTGCTAATATGAACTATCTGGTGGAAGACTGGGGCGGTAAATACCAGAGCCAGGAAATCTCTGCCAAGAAAGGTATGGGCGTAGAGGAACTGCTTGAAAAGGTATTGCTGGAAGCAGACCTTCTGGACCTGAAAGCAAACCCGAAGAGACGCGCAGTAGGTTCCATCATCGAATCTTCTCTGGATAAGGGACGCGGATATGTTTCTACCATCCTGGTGGAAAACGGGACACTGGAAGTCGGCGACATCGTGCTTGCCGGTACCCACCACGGACGTATCAAGGCGATGTTCAACGAACGTAATCAGCGTGTGGAAAAAGCAGGTCCTTCCGAACCGGTATTAATCCTCGGTCTGAACGGTGCTCCTCAGGCAGGTGATACGTTTAATGTATTGGAAACCGAACAGGAAGCCCGCGAAATAGCCAACCGCCGCGAACAGTTGCAGCGTGAATTGGGTCTGCGTACCCAGAAGATGCTTACGCTGGATGATATCGGACGCCGTATCGCAGTGGGTAACTTCCAGGAACTGAACGTAATCGTGAAGGGTGATGTGGACGGTTCCGTAGAGGCTTTGTCCGACTCGTTAATCCGTCTGTCTACCGAAGAAATCCAGGTGAACGTAATCCACAAGGCTGTCGGCCAGATATCCGAATCGGATGTTGTGTTGGCTGCCGCTTCAAACGCCATCATCATCGGTTTCCAGGTTCGTCCTGCATTGCCGGCTCGCCGCATGGCAGATAAGGAAGGCGTTGAAATCCGTCTGTACTCAATCATCTACGACGCAATCGAAGAGGTGAAAAGCGCAATGGAAGGGATGCTTTCTCCGGAAATCAAGGAAGAGATTACCGCCAATGTGGAAGTATTGCAAGTGTTCAAGATTACCAAGGTCGGTACGATTGCCGGATGTATGGTACGTGAAGGTAAAATCAAACGTACGAACAAGGTGCGCGTAATCCGCGACGGTATCGTAGTCCACTCCGGCGAGCTGGAATCCCTGAAACGTTTCAAGGACGATGTGAAGGAAGTGGTAGCCGGGCTGGATTGTGGTTTGAACTTAGTAAACTACAATGATATCCAGGTAGGCGATATTATCGAAGCATACGAAGAAACAGAAATTAAGAAGACGTTATAAACATGAACTGGTTAGACATTATATTCGTATGTCTGGCAGGGATAGGATTTGTGAAAGGCCTGTTTGATGGAGTCATCAAACAGGTTGTTTCGCTTATAGCCCTCTTGGTTGGTATCTTTTTCTGTGCAAAAGCTGCGGCATGGCTGCGGGGATATATTGTCGCATTGGGATGGTTTCCGGAAGAAGGGGTAACCATTCTCAGTTATGTGGCAGGTTTCCTGTTGATAGTCGGTGTCCTGCTGTTGGCAGGCGAGATAGTCAGCCGGGTAGTCGGAGCCACGCCGCTCAGTCTGTTGAACCATCTGGCAGGAGGGTTGTTCGGGGTCTGTATGATGTTGCTGTTTATCAGTCTGGCATTGAATGCCGTCGAGTTGATAGACCGCGGTTCGGTACTTATACCCCGTCAGATAAAAGTAGAATCCCGCCTCTATCACCCGATAGAGAAAATCATTCCAACCATTTATCCGAACAATTTGTTTACAGAAGAGAAATAGCGTCGAAAAAGAAATACACTATAAATTAAATATATGCAGGAATCAAACGACATACTAAATGAGGTAACGACCAGCGACTACAAGTATGGCTTCGTTACCGATATTGATACGGAGGTAATCCACCGTGGTTTGGATGAAGACACCGTCCGTATTATTTCTGCCAAGAAGAACGAGCCGGAATGGTTGCTTGAATTTCGTCTCAAGGCGTTCCGCCACTGGCTGACATTGGAGATGCCGACCTGGCCCCATCTGAATATTCCCCCGATAGATTATCAGGATATCATTTACTATGCCGCCCCGAAGAAAAAAGAAGGGCCTAAGAGCCTCGACGAGGTAGACCCCGAATTGATGAAGACGTTCGACAAGCTGGGAATCCCCTTGCACGAGCGTGCCCAGTTGAGCGGGATGGCAGTCGATGCCGTGATGGACAGCGTGTCCGTGAAGACCACCTTCAAGGAAACACTGGCGGAGAAGGGCATCATCTTCTGCTCTTTCAGTGAGGCGGTGCAGCATCATCCTGATTTGGTGCAGCAATATCTGGGCAGTGTGGTAAGCTACCGCGATAACTTCTTTGCTGCGCTCAACTCGGCTGTATTCTCGGACGGTTCTTTCGTGTACATACCGAAGGGCGTGCGTTGCCCGATGGAATTGTCCACCTATTTCCGTATCAATGCGGCTAATACCGGACAGTTCGAACGTACCCTGATTGTGGCCGACGACGAGGCATATGTCAGCTACCTGGAAGGATGTACCGCTCCGATGCGTGATGAAAACCAGCTTCATGCCGCCATTGTGGAAATCGTGGCCAAGGAACGTGCCGAAGTGAAATATTCCACCGTCCAGAACTGGTATCCCGGCGATAAGGACGGCAAAGGCGGTATCTACAACTTCGTAACCAAACGCGGTCTGTGCAAGGGCGAAGGCAGTAAGATTTCCTGGACACAGGTGGAAACCGGTTCCGCCATCACCTGGAAATATCCGAGCTGTATCCTTGCCGGCGATAACTCGGTGGGCGAGTTCTATTCCGTCGCCGTTACCAACAACTACCAGCAGGCGGATACGGGAACCAAGATGATTCACCTCGGAAAGAATACGCGCAGTACCATCGTATCGAAAGGTATATCCGCCGGTCACAGCCAGAACAGTTACCGCGGTCTGGTGAAGGTGTCGCCCCGTGCCGAGGGTGCCCGCAACCATAGCCAGTGCGACAGTCTGCTGTTGAGTTCCACCTGCGGGGCGCATACGTTCCCCTATGCCGATATTCAGAATGAAACGGCTGTAGTGGAGCACGAAGCAACGACCAGCAAGATTAGCGAAGAACAGTTGTTCTATTGCCAGCAGCGCGGTATCTCGGTAGAGGAAGCCGTGGGGCTGATTGTAAACGGCTATGCCCGCGAGGTGATGAACAAGCTCCCGATGGAGTTTGCCGTCGAAGCGCAGAAGCTGCTGACCATCTCCCTGGAGGGAAGCGTAGGATAAGACAGTACTGGTGAAGCAGTGCAGCATTGTTATGCTGCATGGCGCAGCAGGAGAATGCTGGATAGTGCAGCATAGCAATGCTGCACAGTCGATACAGGGCTGTTGACAGCAGGGCATCAACGCTGTATGGCTCCATACCTCCCGGGCGGAGGGAAACAGTGAATAACGAGAAGTATAACAAGCAATAACAATAGAGATGTTAGAGATAAAGAACTTACATGCCAATGTGAATGGCAAAGAGATATTGAAAGGCATCGACCTTTCCGTGAAGGCGGGCGAGGTACATGCCATCATGGGACCGAACGGTTCCGGGAAAAGTACGCTGAGCAGCGTGCTGGTAGGTAATCCGGCTTTTGAAGTGACGGAAGGTGAAGTTATTTTCAACGGCAAAAACCTGCTGGAACTCGAACCGGAAGACCGTAGCCGCGAAGGTATCTTCCTGAGTTTCCAGTATCCGGTGGAGATTCCGGGTGTCAGCATGGTGAACTTCATGCGTGCGGCCCTGAACGAACATCGCAAATACAAAGGCCTGGAGCCTGTATCGGCTACCGACTTCCTGAAACTGATGCGCGAAAAGCGGGCCATCGTCGAACTGGACAACAAGTTGGCAAGCCGCAGCGTAAACGAAGGTTTCTCCGGTGGAGAAAAGAAACGCAATGAGATTTTCCAGATGGCGATGCTCGAACCGAAACTGGCTATCCTGGATGAAACGGACAGCGGACTGGACATCGACGCCCTCCGCATCGTAGCCAACGGTGTAAACCAACTGCGCACGCCGGAGAATGCAGCCATCGTCATCACCCACTACCAGCGTCTGCTGGATTACATCAAGCCGGATGTGGTGCACGTCCTCTACAAAGGCCGCATCGTAAAAACCGCCGGCCCAGAACTCGCCCTCGAACTCGAAGAAAAGGGCTACGACTGGATTAAGAAGGAGATGGGTGATTAAGAAATAAAGTTGTATGAAGAACCAGGTTCTTCATTACAGATAAAAATAAATAGCATATGAAAGCAGAACAACAATATATCGATCTCTTTGCGCAGTGTGAGGACTTGATTTGCCGCCATGCTGCGGGGGTGATGAATGCTCCGAGGGCAGAGGCTTTTGCCGACTTTGAGCGGGTGGGATTCCCTTCGGTGAAGAGTGAAGATTATAAGTATACCGACGTGGCACAGTCGTTTGCGCCGGACTACGGTTTGAATATTAACCGCCTATCCATTCCGGTGAATCCTTACGATGTGTTCCGCTGTGACGTACCGAACCTCAGTACCTCACTCTATTTTGTGGTGAACGATACGTTCTACGACAAGATGTTGCCGAAAGCCCATCTTCCCGAAGGCGTGTATGCCGGCGGGTTGAACGCTTTTGCCGAGCAGTATCCCGAGATAGCCGCCCGCTATTATGCCAAGGCAGCCTCTTCGAAACACGACGGCATTATCGCCCTGAATACGATGCTGGCACAGGATGGCTTCGTGCTCTATGTGCCGAAAGGCGTTGTGGTGGAGCGTCCGGTTCAGTTGGTCAATATTTTCCGCAGCGATGTGGATACGATGGCAAACCGCCGCATCCTTGTCATCATGGAAGCACAGTCCAATGCCAAGCTGCTGGTTTGCGACCATAGCATAGACGATGTGAAGTTCCTTGCCACCCAGGTGGTGGAAGTGTTTGCCGGCGAAGGCGCCTACTTCGATTATTACGACCTGGAGGAAAGCAGCGATTCTACCACCCGTTTCTCTTCCGTCCATGTGAAACAGGAGGCAGGCAGTAATGTGCTGGTAAACGGTATCACCCTGAACAACGGGCTTACCCGCAACAACTATTATGTCGAGCTGAACGGCGAACAGGCGGAAGCGACCCTCTGCGGGATGTCTATCCTCGATAAGGAACAGCAGGTGGACAGCTATAGCCATATCACCCATGCCGCACCCTACTGTACCAGCAACGAACTGTTTAAGAATGTCCTCGACGACCAGGCCGTAGGTGCATTCAGCGGACGTATCCTGGTGAAGGAAGGCGCACAGAAAACGGCGGCTTACCAGACCAACCGCAACCTCTGTGCAACCCGCGAAGCCCGCATGTACAGCAAGCCCCAGTTGGAAATCTATGCCGATGATGTGAAATGCTCGCATGGCATGACTACGGGACAGTTGGACGAAAATGCCCTGTTCTATATGCAGAGCCGTGGTATTCCCCGCGACGAGGCACGTATGTTGCTGAGTGTTGCGTTTACTTCCGATGTAATCGATTATGTGCGGATGGATGCGTTGAAAGACCGCCTGCACAAATTGGTGGAGAAGCGTTTCCGTGGCGAGTTGGCACGTTGTGCCGGATGCCGGATTTGTAAGTAAGTATCCTAAGCAAAAGATATTACTGAACGCTGACGACGCAGAATACGCAGATTTACGCAGATAATAATTAGAATAAATTAGTCTGCGTAAATCTGCGTATTCTGCGTCGTCAGCGTTCAGTAATGTGATGAAACTCGCCTGTTGTTTTCTGTCTGCGGCTTGGCAGCTTTTACAGTTCGAGTATCAGGATGTCTTTCGGCTGGAGTTCGACGGGCTGTGTCAGATGGACTGTCTTTCCTGTGATAATATCCCTGCCTTTTTTCTTCCTGTGCAGGATTTCCGCATAGCGGTTTAACGGGAGGCTGACTTCCCGGCTGCTTCCGTTCATCATAATCACTACGCTTTTCCTGTTGAAGCGGCGTTCGTATACATACACACTTTGGTTTACCATGAAGTGCTTCATTTTGCCTTTGGCTATGATGTCATTCCCTTTCCGCCATTTCAACAGCTTCTGCATAAAGTTCCATGCTTCATTCTGTATGTCGGTGCGTCCGGAGGCTTCAAATTGGTTCTTTTCGTCTTCGGCCCAGCCTCCGGGGAAGTCGCGGCGGATGTAGCCGTCGCCGTTTTCTTTGCTGCCGTTCATCAGTAATTCCTGCCCGTAGTAAAGCTGGGGGATACCCGGAATGGTCAGCAGGAAGATGATGGCTTGCTTGAAGGCATCCAGATTCTCAGGCATGCCCGGCAGAAAGCGGTCCGTATCGTGGTTCTCGAGGAAACGTAATACGTTGTAGATATCCGGATATACGAAGTCGTAGCATAAATGTTCGAACAAGGTATGCAGCCCACCTGCCCAGGTCGTTTCTTCGTGGAACGCTTTGCCGGCAATATTCAGCAGGCGGAAATCCATGACCGATTTGAGGTGGGTGTTTTTCCCTTTATTCAACCGGCTGCCTCTTTGCCAGAAGGCGGAGCCGATGGTGTGGTTCATCCATGCTTCCCCTACAATATTGAAGTCGGGGTATTCGTTCATTACTTCCATGCACCATTCCCGCATCATATCCACGTCGGCATAGGGATAGGTATCTTGCCGGATGCCGTTGATGCCCGCATATTCAATCCACCAGATAGAGTTTTGGATGAGGTAACGGGCAACGTGCGGATTTTTCTGGTTCAGGTCGGGCATGGACTGTACAAACCAACCGTCGGTCATTGTATCGAGGTCGTACTTCGAGGCGTAGGGGTCGAAGAAAACTTCCTTGTCGTGGTTTGTCTGGACGTAGTGGTCCGGATTATTGAACCAGTCGTGACAGGGGATTTCCTGTACCCAGGGATGCGAACTGCCGCAGTGGTTGAATACCATATCCATGATTACCCGCAATCCTTTCCGGTGGGCTTTCTTTATCAGACGGAGATAGTCATCGTTCGTTCCGAAGCGGGCGTCCACCTTGTAGAAGTCGGTGATGGCATATCCGTGATAGGAATGGCCTTCCATATCGTTCTCCAGAACGGGGGTGAGCCAGAGGGTGGTAACGCCTAAGTCCTCGATGTAATCCAAATGTTTTTCTATACCAGCCAAATCACCTCCGTGACGTGCTCCCGGGTCTTCCCGGTCTACTTTATAGGGCGTCCGCATGGGGATGACGTCGTTTCCCGGATTTCCTTTGGCGAAGCGGTCGGGCATAATCAGGTAAATAACATCCGAAGAATCGAAGCCTTTCACAGCAGAAGCGTTCTTTTTGCGTTTTTTCAGTTCATAGGGGTAGAAAATGGAAGCTTCCCCTCTCCTGAAAGTGATATTGAAGTTGCCCGGTTTGGCCCCGGCAAGGTCGAGGTAGAGCAGGAGGTAGTTCGGATTGTCCAAAGTTACGGTACGGGTAATTCGGATACCCGGATAGTCAATCTCCGGGCTGTAGCCGGAGATGTTCGTCCCATAAACCATCAGTTGCAGTTCCGGGTTCTTCATTCCGCTCCACCAGAAAGGGGGCTCAATCTGTATAGTCTCTGCTGTCGCGGAGCTTTTGGAGAATAAAGCTAAGAGTATGCTTAGATATAGATTTCGGTTCATCTTGTTCGTTTTTTATTCACATCTGGCGTTAAATGTAGTAAGATATTTGGTATAACTGCTATCAGGGCGGAGGTAATTCCTGTTTCAGATAGCTTGCTGTGACTGATTTCTTGCAATCCAGCATATCGGATGGCGTGCCGGCGAATAACAGTTGCCCGCCTCTTTCGCCTCCTCCGGGACCCAGTTCGATGACGTAGTCGGCTGCTTTCAAGACGTCGAGGTTATGCTCAATCAGGAAAATGGTGTTTCCCTGCTCTACCATGGAGTCGAACAGGTTGATGATGTGGCGGATGTCTTTCACATGCAGTCCGTCTGTCGGCTCGTCCAGAATAAACAGGCTGCCTTTGTTGTTGAGGTAAGAGGCCAGTTTTACCCGTTGCAACTCTCCGCCCGAAAGGGTTGAAAGCGCCTGGTTCAGATGCAGGTAGCCGAGTCCTACCAGCATAAGGGGACGCAGCTTTTCTTCGATAACCGTACCGGCAAAACGAAGGGAGGCTTTCCGGACGGTCAGGTCCATGACTTCTGCGATGTTCAATCCTTCTACCGTATATTGCAAGGCTTCCGGTGAGTATCTGAGTCCGCCGCAAGCCTCGCATACCGTTTCGATGGCATCCATAAAAGCCATGTCGGATACGATAACCCCTTTTCCGCCACAGACGGGGCATCCCCCTTTTCCGTTGAAGGTAAACAGGTTGAGGCTTATTTTATTCTGTTTGGCAAACAACTTGCGTATGTCGTCGGCAACGCCCAGATAGGTAGCCGGGGTAGAACGCAGGCTGATGCCTATATTCTTCTGGCTGATGTAGATTACTTCTTCCGGATACGTATTCCGGAAACATTCCATCAATGAGCTTTTACCGGAACCGGCTACCCCTGCAATAACGGTGAGGATGCCTAAGGGGAAGCGGACGGTGAGGTCTTTCAGGTTGTGTTCGCTGGCATGTTCCAATGTGTACCAACCGGAAGGGGTGCGGACAGACTTTTTTAGCGGGGATTTCTCGGCTATCATCTGCCCTGTCAGTGTTTGGCTTTTTAGGAGTCCGGCGTAGGTGCCTTCGTACAGGATTTGTCCGCCGTCCATTCCAGAGCCGGGGCCCATATCTACGATGTGGTCGGCTATTTGTATCATTTCTTTGTGATGCTCTACCAGCAGGACGGTATTGCCGTGGTCGCGCAGTTTGCGGACGGAGGCTTTCAGCAGGTGTATGTCGTGGCTGTGCAGTCCTACGCTGGGTTCGTCCAGTACATACAGCATATCCGATAGGGAGGAGTTGATGTATTTGGCTATTTTGCAGCGTTGGGCTTCTCCGCCGGAGAGGGTTCCCATATTGCGTTCGAGTGTCAGATAGCCCAGCCCTATTTCTTCCAAAGCCGACAGGCGTCCGGCGATTGCCTGTTTCAGGTCTGCCGAGAGCGGGTCGTGGATGCTTTCCATCCATTGCAGGATATCGGGGATAGACATCCGGGTTACCTCTGCTATGTTTTTGCCTCCGATGCGGCAGGAGAGTACGGTGGGGTTGAGCCGTGCGCCGTTGCAATCCGGGCAAGTGCCCATTGTAACCATGGGCTCCAGCAGCTTTTGATGCAGTTTGCCTTCTTCGGAGTTGATGATGCTTCGGTACATGCGTGTTACCAGTCCTTCGTATTTGGCTGTTTTAGGCCATCCGGCAGGCGGGTTCTTTAAACGGATTTGCGGGGAATAAAGGAATAGGTCCAGTTCCTCTTTGCTGTAATCCTTGATTTTCTTGCTCAGGTCGAACAAGCCGCTGTTGGCATACCGTATCCATCTCCATTCCCCGGGCTGGAAAGCAACGTAATGGATAACGTCTTCTTCGTTTAATGATTTGTTGAAGTCGACCAACTTGTGAATGTCCAGTTCCCGGACTTCTCCTAATCCGTCGCAGCGTGTACACCGTCCCTGCGGATGGTTGAATGAGAACGTATCCGAGTAGCCGACAAACGGTTTTCCCACCCGCGAAAACAGCAAGCGCAGCAGTGAGTAAATATCCGTGTAAGTCCCAACCGTAGAGCGTGCATTCGGTGCAGGCTTGCGCTGGTCTATTACAATGGCTACTGGCAGATGCTCTATCTTATCTACATGCGGACGTCCGTATTTGGGCAAGTATTGTTGTACGAAACTGGGAAATGTTTCATTGAGTTCACGCCGTGAACTGGCTGCTATCGTATCTAATACCAAAGAAGATTTCCCGGAACCGGATACTCCCGTGAATATGGAAATCTGCTTTTTAGGTATTTTTAGGGAGATATGCTTCAGGTTGTTCTCGTAGGCGCCGGTGATATGGATGTAGTTTTGTTCTGACATGAGGATTGTTTTAGTTGACAGTTGACAAGTGACAGTTGACAATTAAAATACAGCTTGAAATGCAAAAAGGCGGACAATCCGTGGACCGTCCGCCTTTTCTTATATTTTTTATAGTTAGAATAAACCTTTGTCTAAATCAGCAGCTTTTACACGGAAAATGTTTCCATTGCGTGAAAAAACCAGCTCACCGTTTTCTTTCTTTTTTTCGTTTACTAAACGTTGAAAAGCAATACTGGCACCTTTAACTATATTCTCTTCAAATTCTCTTATTTCTTGTTCACTCATGTTGTTCAAGTTTACAGTAAATATCCGGATTATATATCTCTTTTTTGTCGCTCTTGAATCCTTTGGCTATAACAGCCATCGGAGACATCGAGTTGTCCGTAATCATCCAATAATCACTAATAGGGAGATATAGTTCAAAGAGGTTATGTATACCCGCTTCATAACGACGGCGGATAGTACTTTCCGGAATATTATGCCCTCCGGCTGCAACTCTCATTTTAACTCGTTCCACTGCCAGGTCCGGCGTATTCAGCCAGAAATAGAGCAATGTAACATAATAACCTTCCCTTTGTGCTTCTCTTATCAAGTTTGCCACTGAACGAGTGGCCAGCGTGGTTTCCATTGCAAAAGTCTCACCTGCAGCGATGAGTTCTTTAATGCGCTTATACATAATTCGGCTTGCTTCTATGGCGACCGCGATGTTATCAGCATTAAAAGGGGAAAGCCCCTTGGCAATCTCGTCGGAATTAACAAACTCTTTACATTTCAACATTTCCGGTAGAATAGTGAAAGAAGCTGTAGTTTTTCCTGCCCCGTTGCATCCTGATATTATGTATAAATATGGCACCTTTTGCTGTTTTTGATGGGGCAAATATAGAGAATAGTTTTTTATGTTGGTTATTTTTCTTCTCAAAAATCGTGAAAATGTGCAATTTTGAGGTGTTTTAACTACTTATTTGCTAAAATATTAGCTTTTAGCCTTCATTATTAACGATTCGGACGAATAAGCTTATATGTACAATAAGTCGCTCATGATGCTATCGGAAATGAAAATACCTTTCCGCGAAAGTGTTAATGTGTTGTCTTTTTGTTCTAATAACCCTTGTTCCTGGTAGGGCTTTGCCTGTTTGAGGCAATAGTCCAGCATCTTGTCTCCAAACAAATGCCGGATGTCGTCTGTTTTGATGCCCCACATCGTACGCAGTCCGGTGATAATAAAGTCGTTATAGCGGGTTCTTTTATCCAGTTCTTCCTTTTCTATTTCTGGTTTTCCTTCCGAAATACCTTTCAGATAAAGCGGGAGGGAAGATATGTTCCATTCCCGTTCCACTCCATTGAAAGAATGAGCGGAAGGTCCCAGTCCCAGATACTTTTTGCCGGTCCAGTAAGAGCTGTTGTGCATAGAAAAATAACCGGGGCGTGCGAAATTGGATATTTCATAATGCTGGTATCCGGCTGTTGTCAGCCTGTCTATTAATGTGGAGAATAAAGAAACACTCAGTTCTTCATCGGCTTGCTGCACTTTCCCTGCCTGCATCAGTTTGTAAAGTGCTGTACCTTCTTCATAAATCAGATGGTAAGCGGATATATGGGGAATATCGAGGCGGATGACTTTTTCAAGGTTGGATTCCCATTCACCAAGTGTCTGACCGGGTAATCCGTATATCAGGTCGATACTTATATTATGTAGCCCGTTTTCTTTGCAAAGTTCAACGGCACGTAATGCCTGCTCTTTAGTATGGCGACGGTTCAGGAAGCGGAGGTCTTCTGCCTTAAAACTTTGTACCCCCATACTGACCCGGTTGAATGGTAGTGTACGGAGTTCTTTTACATATTGGGGCGTCATATCATCCGGATTAGCTTCAAGAGTAATTTCCTTACATGAGTTTATATCGAACAGTTGTCCGATAGCATCGAAAATACGTTTGAAATCTGCGGATTGGAGTTGGGAGGGGGTTCCTCCTCCGAAATAGATAGTTTCTAATGGCTCTCCGTTTATGTAGTCGCGACGTAGTTCCATTTCCCTGATAATTGCATTTATATACGGTTCTTTATACTTCATTTCCGTATTCGAGAAGAAGTCGCAATATAAACACCGTTTGGCGCAAAAAGGTATATGTATGTATAAACCAGCCATTGTATTATCCGGATAAGCGGGTCGCTATTTTTGTTTGTCATGCAAAGGTAAAGATAAAAAACGAAAAGAGATAATGCCCAAGGTGAGGTTGCCGGAAATGAAAAGGCTGCCGGACTTGGGGGTAACCCCGTAAGTCCTGGCAGCCTTCTTTATTTTTTGATACCTAAAGAAGATTAATATCTTCCGCGGTTATATCCTCCGTTATCTCCACGGTCGCGATTGTAACCACCGCCTCCGCCGCGGTTGCCGCCACCACGGTAGCCACCGCCACCGCCATAGCCACCGCCGCCGTTGTTAAAGCCTCTTGATGGTCTTTCTGTTTTGGGGCGTGCTACGGTTACGTTTATTGTTTTACCTTCAAATTCTGTTTCATGCAGTTCATCGATTGCTTTCTGCCCTTCGCTATCGTTAGGCATTTCCACAAAACCGAATCCACGTGAACGTCCTGTTTCACGGTCGGTTATGATTTTAACCGAATCAACTTCGCCATATTGTGAGAATAAATCTTGTAAGCCGTCCGCGCTTGTGCCCCAGCTTAAATTTGAAACATAAATGTTCATTTTTTTGTTTGTTAAAATTGTTATTTAATGAGTGAAATCCGTACAGCGTTCATACCCCGCATGCCACGTTCTATTTCGAATGTTACTTTATCGCCTTCGGCTATTCCGTCAAAAGCCATGGAAGCATGGAAAAAATACTTCTCATTATTTTCGGTATCTTTAATGAAACCATAGCCTTTAGATGTATTAAAAAATTCCACACGTCCGTTTAGGGGAAGAATTTCTTCTGTCTCTGTCTTTTTAGGGACAGATATTGCTATTGTTGAGGCATCAATTTCTTCTTTGGGCGCAATGTCCTGAGGAGTGGAATGGATAACCCCGTTTTCGTCGACATAGGCAAGCATTTCTTCAAAACTACGGCTTCCGCTGACGGCGCGTTCTTCTTTTCGTTTCTGCTTGTCCTGTCTTTTTTGTTGTTTGATCTTTTCTCTGTCTCTTTTTCCTGTTGTAATTCTTTTCGTCATTTTAAATTAATATAATATATATCATAGGCACACGTATGATTAGTATGTCTATAATTTGTTTTGCTTTGAACAAAAGAGCTGATAATGATTCAATTTGGGGATGGTGTGGTCCGCGGTAATAAAGCGGAATCAAGCATGCTCAAGAAGATTTCAGAATAACCCTGATTGTTTTTGTACAAACATACGGATAAAATTTTGTAAATCCATTCATTCTATGTTTTTTTGAGATATAGAAACTTAATACATTATATTTTCGCTCTTATTCACAATAAAAAGACGTTCAAACATCGTATCTTTGACACGGTTATAAAACAAAAAGATATGGTTATGTTTAATGTTGAGTCCATACGGAAAGATTTTCCTATTCTGGAGCATACGATATACGATAAGCCCCTGATTTATTTTGATAACGGAGCAACGACCCAGAAACCCCGTTGTGTGGTAGAAAAGATAGAAGACGGTTATTATAACGTAAATGCCAATATCCATCGCGGAGTCCATTTCCTGAGCCAGACTGCTACAGAAGCCCATGAGGACGCAAGGCGCACCGTGCAACATTTTTTGAATGCCCGTTCATCCAACGAAATTATTTTTACACGTGGTACAACGGAAGCGATTAATCTGGTTGCCTCATCTTTTACCGACGAATGCATGTCGGCTGGTGATGAAGTAATAGTTTCCGTTATGGAACATCATTCCAATATCGTTCCCTGGCAGATACAGGCGGTCCGCAAAGGAATTACCCTGAAAGTCATCCCGATGAATGAAAAGGGTGAACTTTGCATGGATACCTACCGTAACCTTTTCTCTGAGCGTACACGGTTGGTTTCGGTTACGCATGTTTCCAATGTATTGGGAACCGTCAATCCGGTAAAGGAAATGATAGAAGAGGCTCACCTGCATGACGTACCGGTTTTGATAGACGGTGCACAGTCTGTGCCCCATATGAAGGTCGATGTACAGGACCTGGATGCAGAGTTCTATGTATTCTCAGGTCATAAAATATACGGTCCAACAGGCATCGGTGTGCTGTATGGTAAGGAAGAATGGCTGGATAAACTACCCCCGTACCAGGGTGGCGGTGAAATGATTGCCACAGTTTCTTTCGACAAAACCGTATTTAATGAGCTTCCATTCAAGTTTGAAGCGGGAACCCCCGATTATATAGGAAGTACAGCCCTGGCGGAAGCGCTGCGCTATGTGGAGCGGATAGGCATAAACAATATTGCAGCCTATGAAGAAGAACTGCTGCATTATGCAACAGATAAACTGAAAGCGATAGAAGGAATGCGCATTTTCGGCCAGGCAGACCATAAAAGCGGAGTTCTGTCATTCCTTGTAGGGAATATCCACCACTATGACATGGGAATGTTGCTGGACCGTCTGGGGATAGCTGTCCGTACCGGCCATCACTGTGCCCAGCCGTTGATGCATGCTTTGGGAATAGAGGGTACTGTCCGTGCCTCTTTCTCTTTCTATAATACAAAAGAAGAAATAGACGTTTTCGCAGCAGGAGTAGAACGTGTCCGGAAAATGTTTTAAAAATAAACCTTTGAAAAAGTTTTTATGTGGTATTACCTGAAGAAGTATCCTATATCATTAGCGATTATAGCGATTGTTATTTATTTATCCTTTTTTAAACCGCCATCTCTGGATGTCGGGAAGATTCCCAATCTGGACAAGTTGGCACATATTTGTATGTATGGGGGAGTATCGGGAATGCTGTGGATTGAATTTCTGTTGAACCATCGTCGCTATGAAGATGTATTATGGCACGCCTGGATCGGTGCGGTACTTTGTCCGATAGCTATGAGTGGTATCATTGAGATTCTTCAGGAGTACTGTACGACCTACCGGGGTGGAGACTGGCTTGATTTTCTTGCTAATACAATCGGAGTGACATTGGCCACTCTGGTGGCTTATTTTATTATTCGCCCGTGGATGGTAAAGAAAAAAACAAACAAATAACTTAATAACAAGAACTCCTTATGTTACTTCCTTTTTTAGAAGCAAACCGTATAGAAGCCGGCTGCGATGAAGCCGGGCGGGGATGCCTTGCCGGTTCGGTATATGCTGCGGCTGTTATTCTTCCTCCGGATTTTCATAATGAAGATTTGAACGATAGCAAGCAATTGAGTGAGAAGAAACGTTATGCTCTCCGTCCTGTTATTGAACAGGAAGCGATTGCCTGGGCCATTGGAGTTGTTACTGCTGAGGAAATAGATAAAATAAATATACTAAAGGCTTCTTTTCTTGCGATGCACCGCGCCATCGATCAATTGAAAGTAAAACCTGAATATCTGCTGATAGACGGAAACCGTTTTACTCCTTATCCGGATATTCCGCATACAACTGTAGTGAAAGGAGACGGCAAGTATCTGAGTATTGCCGCCGCTTCTATCTTGGCAAAGACCTATCGCGATGATTATATGAATGCTTTGGCCGAAGAATATCCCGCTTATCATTGGAATGAAAATAAGGGATATCCCACGAAAGCCCACCGGGAGGCTATCCGGGACAACGGAATCACTCCTTATCACCGTAAGACTTTCACCTTGCTTCCTGAGCAGTTGGAGTTGGATTTTTAATACATTATATTATTCGTTTCCATTGGACATCTGCGAGGCTTTTTTATTAAAGCACCTGTTGCGGGTAGTCGAACAGTACTGTTGCAGTACCCGCAACAACGTTATTGCGAATGCCTCAACAGTACTGCTTGCATGAGAAAACAAAAAGGACCAAGTTCAGCAGAACCCAGTCCTTTTTTATCTATATGGCGGATTGTCCGCCCTTTATGTCCTGTGAAATATTATTTCAGTAAAGTGCAGGGACAAAGGTTGTCTTTCTCAATATCTTTGAAATAGTTATAAGTTCCCACCTTTATCTCGGCACAAGCAGCTTCGTCGGCTACGATGATACCTTTCGGGTGCAATTGCAATGCAGTGATAGTCCACATTTGGTTTACTGCACCTTCTACTACTTGTTGTAAAGCGCGGGCCTTATTGTGGCCGTTTACCATAATAAGTACTTCTTTTGCATCCAGTACGGTTCCTACACCAACTGTTACAGAAGTCTTGGGTACTTTGTTTACATCATTGTCGAAGAAACGTGAGTTTGCAATAATCGTATCTGTAGTCAATGTTTTTACACGTGTACGTGAAGACAGGGAAGAACCCGGTTCGTTGAATGCGATATGTCCGTCAGGCCCGATGCCTCCAAGGAACAAATCAACGCCACCTACCGCTTTCATTTTAGCTTCGTAAGCATTACATTCGGCTTCCAGATCGGGTGCGTTACCGTTCAGGATATTTACGTTTTCCGGTTTGATATCAATATGGCTGAAGAAATTGTTCCACATGAAAGAGTGGTAACTTTCAGGATGGTCTTTCGGCAATCCTACATATTCGTCCATATTGAAAGTGATGATATGCTGGAAGGAGATAACTCCTTGTTTGTTCAATTCAATCAGGTTTTTGTACATTCCCAGAGGTGAAGAACCGGTAGGCAAACCCAGTACAAATGGTTTTTCTGCTGTCGGATTCGCTTTTTTAATCTTTGCAGCCACATAATTGGCAGCCCATTTGGAAAGCTGCTCGTAATTAGGTTCAATAATAAGTCTCATAACGTGTTTTTTTTATAGGAGATTGAAAGCTGCAATGTGGCGACCGGCAATCTCCAGCGTTTATAAATAAGATTATCTTTTGCTTTTCAATTGTTCAGCCATAGCGAGACCCAGTTCACGGCAAGCGTAATATTTATCCGCTTTCAGCCCTTGTTTCTGTTCAACAGGCACACCTACGGTTTCCCATTTCATCTTTTCGCCAAATGCGGCAAGACGTTTTACGGCTGCACCCGCCCAGGTAAATGAACCGAAATAGCCATACAGGCGGTTTTTCACTTCACGCATTTCTATTTTGCTTAAGATTGCTTCCACTTCGGGGAAAAGGCTGTTGCTATAAGTCGGGCTACCCACTATCAAGGCATTGTATTTGAATACATCTTTTAATATATAAGAAGCCGGGCTTTTGCTGACATTGTGCATAACGATGTTTTTGATGCCGCCTTCAGACAGGGCAGAGGCAATCGCTTCCGCCATCTGTTCGGTATTTCCGTACATGCTGCCGTAAAGAATAACCACGCCTTCTTCTCCTTCATAACGGCTCAGCCGGTCGTAAATATCTATAGCTTTAGCAATGTGTTTGCGCCAAACGGGACCATGTGTGGAACAAATGGTTTGAATGTCCAGTGCCGACAATTTTTGAAGGGCACGTTGTACCGGATTTCCATATTTACCGACGATGTTGGAATAATAGCGAATCATTTCTTCCCAGAAATGTTCGGTGTTCATATCGGTATCGATAATTCCGCCATCCAGAGTACCGTATGTACCGAAGGCATCAGCAGAGAAAAGTATTTTATCTGTAGCATCGTATGTCACCATGACTTCCGGCCAGTGTACCATCGGCGCCATGTAGAATGCCAATTGGTGGTGTCCGATATTCAGGGTGTCGCCCTCTTTCACTTCATATAATCCGGTAGTGATGCCATGATATCCATCCAGCATTCCGAATGTTTGTTTGTTACCGATAATCTGTACATCGGGATATTGTTGGCGTAACAGGCGGATACTTCCGGCATGGTCCGGTTCCATATGGTTCACGATTAAGTAATCGAGAGCCCGTCCGTCCAGGGCGTCTGCTATTTTCTTCAGGAAAATATCAGAATAACAAACGTCTACGGTATCGACGAGAACTGTTTTTTCATCAACAATCAGATAGGAGTTATATGATACGCCGTAAGGAAGCGGCCACATATTTTCAAACAGCGCTTTCTGGCGGTCGTTTACCCCTACATAATAAATTTTATCTGCGATTTCTTTTAACTTGTACATCTTTATTCAGTTGATAGTTGGCAGTTGGCAAGGGACAGTTGCAAAGAATATTTAAGAGTCTAAACTGTGCTTGTCGGCTGTCAACTAAAAATTAAATTAGTTTACTTTTTTTCTTAATGCTCTCCAGACGAAATAACAACCCATAAGCACGAATGGAATGCTGAGCCACTGCCCCATATTCAGCATCATGTTTGCTTCAAACTCTTCCTGGTCATTTTTCAGGAATTCGATGAAAAAGCGTGAGCCGAATATGCAAATCATAAATACTCCGAATATTAGGCCCTCTTTTTTCCATGCCTCTTTTTTGAAATAGAGCCACATGCAAAGCGCGAATGTAACAAGGTAACAACCTGCTTCGTAGAGTTGCGTCGGATGACTCGGGACTGTGAATATGGGTTCTGCTCCCTGTCTCCAGGCGTGCAGGTTTTCTATGAACCGGAATCCCCAGGGCTTATCGGTCGGATGACCGTATATCTCATGATTCATCAGGTTTCCTAAGCGTATCATCGCGGCAACGAGCCCGGTAGGTACTACCAGTTTGTCGAACGCCCATAGCATACTGCGGTGGCTGACACGTTTGGAATAGAAATAAATGGCGATGATGATACCCAGTGTACCTCCATGGCTGGCAAGCCCGCCTTCCCAAACCTTTAAGATTTCTACAGGATGGGCTAAATAATAACCGGGGTCATAAAAAAGGACATGCCCTAGCCGGGCACCAACTACTGTTCCTATAATTGTATACAATAACAAGGAATCAATCCAGGCTGGATTCAGTTTCTCCTTTTTCCACATCTTTTCCACTATCATGTAACCGATAGCAAAACCGATGGCAAAAGCCAGTCCGTACCAACGTATTTCACGCGAGCCGATAGTGAAAATAGCGGGATCGGCTGTCCAGGTAATAAAATCAAGCATATTCTTTTAAGTTGACAGTTGACAGTTGACAGTTGACAGTTAAAATACAGTTCGAAAACTGTCAACTGCCCCTTGTCAACTGTCAGCTAAATTATACGAGTCTGCGTATCAGGCTTTCTTTCTCTCCGTAAAGCATGTCGATAACCGGTAGTTCGATCATTGTATAAGCTCCAGGCCGTTGTTTGAAGCTTGCGCGGGCAACGGAAACGAGGATTTGTGCAGTCAATGCCGGGTTGTTTATCTTCATGTCGAACTCAACCAACTGGTTCTGGGTTTTTCCGGAGACACCCTTGCGGACAAGATTTACACCGTGTCCCATATCCAACAGGTTGTCTACGCATTCTACCTGCATAACGTGTGTCTCATCGTGTGCGAAATAATCGTCAGCCTTGATAGCTGCTGCTACCTGTTTGAAATCGTAACCGTCTTTTACTTCAATATAGACCATACGGCGATGAACGCCTGTGCCTAAAGGTATTGTCATGGATAAAGCTGCTTTTACGCCTTCGATAGCTTTAACAGCAACGGTGTGTCCCATACTCATACCCGGGCCGAAGTTTGTATATGTGATACCTTTGGGAACCATCGCTTCCAACAGGGCGCGAACTACAGAGTCGCTTCCCGGATCCCATCCGGCAGAGATTACAGCTACAGTGTTGTGAGCTTTGGCAACTGCATCCAGCGATTTACGCAAATCCACAATACCTCCGTGAATATCGAAACTATCAACAGTGTTGATGCCTAAAGCCAAGATTTCTTTAGCAAAAGTCTCAACGCTACGGGTAGGAGTTGCCAGAACAGCTACGTCTACATTTTCCAGTTTAGTAATATGGTCTGTTACGGTATAAGCTTTTAATTCGTCCGGAATATCGTTCGGGTTACGACGTACAACACCGGCAACTTCAAAATCGGGAGCGGCTTCCAAGGCCTCCAATACATACTTTCCAATATTGCCATATCCAACAATGGCTGCTCTAATCTTTTTCATACTTTAGTTTTAACTTTTTCTCAATCGCAAAAGTAGTTATAATTAAGTGATTGACAAGGTGGGTAGGTGTTGTTTTTGTATAAAAAGTAAAAAGTAGGATGGATATTTATCTGTAATCTTTCTTAATCTCATTAATAAATGTTTTCTTTGCTGTGATAACAAATACAAAAAACTTAGCTATGAAGAAAAATGCAGTGTTCGCACTTGCCGGTGTGCTATTATGCCTGGCAGGTTGCAGTCGTAACTCCTCTACTGAGGAACCCGAATTTCCGGCAGATAAATCTTATCCTCTCCAATTCTGCCTCCAAATGAAAAAGGAAGTATTATCGTTTCCTTCAACCAAAAGTATTCCGGACAATCCTATTCCAGAACCTACAGTGAAAGCAGGTGATGCTACAGCACAAGAATTGAGTGAGCTCTGTAATGCGATCGAGTATGTGGTTTTTGAGCAGGGAGAGACTCCTAAGTTTGTGAAATACAGGCGTGCAGTTGTGGGAGATTTGGATTTCGGTATTGTTTATGATACATTACCCAAAGGGAAGTATCAGTTTTATTTTCTGGCACACAATTCGCAAAAGCCGGAGTTAGCTGGTTCGGTCTTGAACTTTGATGAGGTATCAGATTCTTTTTATGCTGAATTGTCGAGAGATATTACGGCTGCTGAGTTGGTGGAGGAAGATATACCTTTGCACAGGGCTGTCGGACGGATTGAGTTCAAAGCGATCGATCCTGTTCCCGAAAGTGTAAACCATTTCGATATGCTTGTCTCTAAAAGAATAAAGCAATTTGATTTATCCACTGGTCAAGGAATAGTCAGTGAAAGCGAACAGACCCTTTCTTATCAGTTTACTCCCGAGGATGTAGGGAAAATGGATATGGTTCATTCTTTTTACACATTTATCCCTGCGGTTGTTACTTCTTTTGATGTTAAACTGTCTGCTGTGGATGGTAGTGGTAAATTATTAAGAGAGAGAAATATTACGGGCGTAACTCCTGAAGAAAATAAGATTATTCGGTATACCGGACGTTTATATCGCCATTCGGAATCTGACGATGCTTTCCAGTTGTCGGTTTTTGAAGGAGGGAAGTGGGATCCTGTTGTTGAAAATGAACTGCCGGATTGATAGGATTATAAATAGGAATAGTAATTCTGCATCAATTTATTCATTACCTTTGTTATTGGTATAGAATAAAAAAGGTATGGAGTTATGGAAAAAATGAAAATATCAGGATTACTGTTCCTGTTTGCGATATTAGTTGGTTTTACAAGTTGTGACCCGGACCCTTATTTTCCGGAAGATCCGGATTACTGGTTGTGTAATAATGTTTGGGTAGATGATTTTGCTGTAGATAGTAATACCGATTGTTATCAGGAGTTGGTGTTTTATCCCAATGGTAGAGGAGTAGACCGCCGTGAATATTATTACTATTGGGAGAATGAAACGGAAAGGGTCGTGTTTAATTTTTATTGGAGTTGGGATCCTTCACTCCCTAATTCTTTAATCATGGAATATCCGGATGGTGATTCTTATTTTGATAATGTTCGGATAACTCAGTATCAATTGAGTGGAGTACTGGATGGTGAAAGGGTTATTTTTGATGCGAAATGAATTTTGAAGAAGTAGCTGTTGTTTTTTATATTCAATGGCATCTTTTCTGAAAAAGTAACCGAACAAAAATTCTTTTGATGGTTATTGTTCTTTCTTTTGATAGTTATAATATTTTCTTTTGACAGTCTTGTTTTTTTCTTATGATTTATGTCGAAAGAATAAATCATAAGGATCTTTTTACTAAAACAACGGCATCTTTTTAAAAATCATCGGGACCTTTCTTGTTAATTGATGGGAAGGGTACAAAAAATGGACTGCTTACAACTTGTAGACAGTCCATTTTTGTACCCCCGAGCAGAATCGAACTGCTATCTAATGTTTAGGAAACATCTATTCTATCCGTTGAACTACAGGGGCAACTTTTTTCTTTAAAGTGCGGCAAAAGTATAATCTTTTTCGCAAACTGGCAAGTATTCGGGTTTTAATCTATGGGAAGCGACTTTTAATCAAACAGGCTTTGCATGACTGCAAGAGATTTTATTTCCGGGAAATCGGGTAGGTGCAGGCGGTAATATTCAAGCAGGCGATTGATTATGTTTACTCTGTCTTGGCGGGAAAATGAGTATAAGGACATGTTTTCAAAACTTATTTTCAGTAAACGGGCAAAGAAAATACTTTCTGTGGGATTTAGATAATGACGGTGCATAGGTGTACAGTTTACGAATGTCCCATTCAATAGATCAAAAAAGGCTCCGGAAGTATATGACTCGGAGTTTGGGTAAATACCCATATAGTGTAATAGATGCAGTAAGAAAACTAAATGGAAGTTGGATACTCCTTTGTCTGTGACTTCTAATAGACGGATTGATTCATACAGGAATTCAAATAGACGAGGATCAGGCTCGGTTTCTTTGATTACACGGAAAAGAATTTCAGCAAGGAAAAGGGCCAGTACGTTTTTGACCGGATTGCAAAACAGTTCGTTTAGCGGATAACATGATCTGGTTTCACGAATACGGTGTAAATCCCGTTTGTTAAGATGTTCCACTTCCATTTCTACAACAGATAGCGGCATAAATAAAGCTTTGGATACTGTTGATTTTTTTCCCCGGCTGCGCGTGACCAGATAAGAAGCTCTTCCAAAAGCTTCCGTGTACATATATATAATAGAATATTTATCGTTGTATGGAATAGCGTGTAAGACTATCCCGCGCGTTTTACATAACATGCTATCGGTAATTTGAAAACAAAGATAACATAATGCGGGAAATATTTGTTTCTGTTCTATCTTTGTCATTGTATTATTGAATATAAATTATCTATACATATAAATTTATGCAAGAGCTTACTCTTACCACCCCGTCGCTGCTGTTTTCGGCAGTATCACTGATATTGTTGGCTTATACAAATCGGTTTATCTCCTATGCAAGCCTTGTCCGGACATTAAAAGAAAAACATAAGCAGACACATGATCCAAAGGATATGGCACAAATAGATAACCTTCGGAAGCGATTGTATTTAACCCGTTCCATGCAAATTTTAGGCTTGCTTAGTTTGTTGTTTTGTGTGGTGTCCATGTTCTTTATCTATATATCCTGGCAAATTATTGCAGCTTGGGTATTTGGCGTCGGATTGTTGCTTTTAGCAGCTTCCTTGTGTGTATGTATCTGGGAAATAAATATTTCCGTTAAAGCTTTGGAAATTCATTTGCAGGATATGGGTTCTAAATAGAAGTTAAAATGAGATTCTCTATTAAAATTTCCTTTAGAATGTTTTGGTAGTTTATAAAGAAGGTCTATCTTTGCACTCGCAATCAGGAAAACGCTTCCCGAAAGCGCTTAAAGTGAGAACTTTGACGTGATGGCCCATTCGTCTATCGGTTAGGACGCAAGATTTTCATTCTTGAAAGAGGGGTTCGATTCCCCTATGGGCTACAATAAACAGGATTAAAGAATAAATAAAGAGAATATCTAAAAAATGGCAAATCACAAGTCATCAATTAAGAGAATCAGACAGACTAACGCAAAACGTCTGCATAATAGATATTATGCAAAGACTGCAAGAAATGCAATGCGAGTTTTGCGCGCTACTGAAGACAAGAATGAAGCTCAGGCTTTATTCCCGAAGGTGTGCTCTATGTTGGATAAGCTTGCTAAGAAAAACGTTATTCACAAGAATAAGGCTGGCAACTTGAAATCCAAAATGGCTAAGCACGTAAATAATCTTGCGTAAGACAAACGGTGTAATACTGTATATAGTATAAAGCCGGACTTAAGCCCGGCTTTTTTTAACCTGATGGCCCATTCGTCTATCGGTTAGGACGCAAGATTTTCATTCTTGAAAGAGGGGTTCGATTCCCCTATGGGCTACGTTAAGTAAGAGATAAGGTTTTAAACTTTATCTCTTTTTTTTGTTGTACCTTTTGTGTTGGCTATTTTTTTTACGTTTCTTATGTGGTCTAAGTCGATTATTTTCACTATATTTGTTAGCTTTTTGGCAGAAATAGATAAAAACAGAATTAAAAGGATAAAAGACTCATGAGTGAAGAATTAAAGAATACTTCTACGGGCTATTCTGCGGATAGTATTCAGGTACTTGAAGGGTTAGAAGCAGTAAGAAAAAGACCCGCCATGTATATTGGCGATATTAGCGAAAAAGGTCTGCATCATTTAGTTTATGAGGTAGTTGACAACTCTATTGACGAAGCCTTAGCCGGATATTGTACTCAGGTGAATGTGGTTATCAATGAAGACAACTCTATTACGGTTACAGATGATGGGCGTGGTATCCCGGTCGATATTCATGAGAAAGAAGGGAGATCTGCATTGGAGGTCGTTTTAACCGTTCTTCATGCCGGAGGTAAATTTGACAAGGGGTCTTATAAAGTTTCCGGAGGTTTGCACGGTGTGGGTGTGTCTTGTGTGAATGCACTTTCTACTTATCTGCGTGCAGAAGTTCGTCGCAACGGTAAAATCTATATGCAGGAGTTTTCTTGTGGTAAGGCGCTTCATGATGTGGAAATAGTCGGTGAAGCAGATTCTACAGGTACGACAATTACGTTTAATCCGGATGGAAGTATTTTTACTGTAACCGAGTACAAATATGAAATTCTGGCAACCCGTTTGCGTGAGCTTGCTTTCTTGAATGCAGGAATCACATTAAGGTTGACTGATAAACGTGTTGTGAAGGAAGACGGTTCTTATAAATCAGATATTTTCCGTTCGGAAGAAGGCCTGAAAGAATTTGTCCGTTATGTAGACCGTTCTAAGGAACAACTTATTCCGGATGTAATTCATATTGTTACGGAGAAACAGGGTATTCCTGTAGAAGTAGCCATGACTTACAACACTTCTTTTAATGAAAGTGTATTCTCTTATGTAAATGATATCAATACGATAGAAGGTGGTACTCACCTGGCTGGTTTCCGCCGTGGGTTAACCCGTACGTTGAAAAAATATGCGGAAGATTCTAAATTACTGGAAAAAGCGAAGGTGGAAATCCAGGGTGATGACTTTCGTGAAGGATTGACTGCTGTCATTTCGATTAAAGTAGCAGAACCCCAATTTGAGGGTCAGACAAAGACCAAGTTGGGAAACAGTGAAGTTACTGGTGCTGTAGACCAGGCTATCGGTGAAGCTTTGGGGTATTATCTGGAAGAACACCCGAAAGAAGCTAAGATTATAGTTGATAAGGTCGTTTTGGCTGCTCAGGCTCGCCAGGCTGCCCGTAAAGCTCGTGAATTAGTTCAGCGTAAGTCTCCAATGACTGGAGGAGGACTTCCGGGTAAATTGGCAGACTGTTCTTCAAAAGATGCTGCACAATGCGAATTATTCCTTGTCGAGGGAGATTCTGCAGGTGGTACTGCAAAACAGGGGCGCGACCGTAATTTTCAGGCAATTCTTCCGCTTCGCGGTAAAATCCTGAATGTGGAAAAGGCTATGGAGCACAAAGTATTTGAAAGCGAAGAAATACAGAATATTTACCGTGCTATGGGAGTTACTGTTGGAACGGAAGATGACCCGAAAGCATTAAATCTAAGTAAACTTCGTTATCATAAGGTGATTATCATGACCGATGCCGATGTGGATGGTAGCCACATCGCAACATTAATTTTGACCTTCTTCTTCCGTCGTATGCGTGCTTTGATAGAAAACGGATATGTTTATCTGGCTACGCCTCCACTCTATCTTTGTAAGAAAGGTAAAACAGAGGAATATTGCTGGACTGAACAACAACGCCAGGCATTTATTGATAAATATGGTGGCGGTAATGAAAATCAGATTCACACACAGCGATACAAAGGTTTGGGAGAAATGAATGACCACCAATTGTGGGATACGACCATGAATCCTGAAAACCGTACGTTAAAGCAGATTACAATTGATAGTGCAGCTGAAGCTGATCAGATTTTTGCGATGTTGATGGGTGAAGAAGTGGGTCCGCGCCGTGAGTTTATCGAAGAAAATGCTACTTACGCAAATATTGACGCCTAAATAGTTCGCTGCCAGTCCTTCCGGCTGGCAGCTTTTTTTACATATATTTTATTTATTCATTGTTCAAATTCAAGGCTATGAATATACAAGTCCGCCATCCGAATTTAGAGAACCTGTTCAAGGAAGTTGATAATTTTATTCCAGCAAAAGAAAACCGGCAACCTCCTCGAATAGGAATATCCTCAAACCGGAAAGACGGACTTTCTTGTATAGCGGAAACCTATGTACAGTCTGTCCTTCAGGCTGGAGGTGCTCCTGTTTTAGTGCCTGTAATTACAGATATAGAGGCACTTACTGCGGTAATTAATGGCTTGGACGGCTTGGTGATGAGCGGAGGCGGAGACATTAATCCGCTTTATTTGCAGGAGGAGCCCTGCCCGGAATTGCAAGATGTGGACACCTATAGGGATGAGTTTGATTTGATATTGCTTCGTTTGGCTACAAACAGGCAACTTCCCGTTATGGGAATATGTCGCGGACATCAGATATTGAATGTCGCATTCGGAGGTAGTGTATATCAGGATATATACTCTCAACATGAATGTAAATTGCTGAAGCATAGTCAGGCACAGAGCCGTGAACAGGCATCCCATTCTGTGCGTATCACAGATAAAAATTCTAAACTTTATTCCGTGATGGAAGAGGAAGATACTCTTTTGGTTAATTCTTTTCATCACCAGGCTATTAAGGAACCTGCCCCTGAATTTATAGGGACGGCTTTTGCCGCCGATGGAATCAATGAAGCAATGGAACATCCTGAAAAAGAGATTTTTAGTATCCAGTGGCATCCCGAAGCTATGGCTTCGAACGGGGATGAACAGATGCTGAAACTTTTTAATTATCATGTAGAGGCTGCACGATTGTTCAAAGAGGCGAAACGTATTCATCATAGAAATGTGATATTGGATTCCCATACGGATACTCCGATGATTTTTCCCGGTGAATTTAATATTGGAATGAAAGAAGGCGGAAAAGTAAACCTGCCATTGATGGAAGAAGGGTTAGTCGACGCTGCTGTTATGGTTGCATATATTCCGCAGGGTCCTCGTGATGATAGTTCTTTGCAGGAAGCTACGGGATTTGCAATGAACCGGTTGCAAGAGATACACCGCCAGATGGAGTTGAACCGGCTCCGTATGTGTATAGCCTATACTCCCCAAGAGGTTCATGTTTTGAAAGCTGCAGGTAAAAAAGCGATTATGGTGGGTGTGGAAAATGGATATGCCATCGGAAAGGACTTAGAGAATATTAACCGTTTCAGGAAGATGGGAGTTTCTTATATAACGCTTTGCCATAATGGTAATAATGATATTTGTGATTCGGCAAGAGGCGAAGCTGAATGGGGCGGGCTTAGTCCTTTTGGAAAAGAGGTAATTCAACGAATGAATGAAGTCGGTGTGTTGGTGGATATTTCGCATGCAGCTGAAAGTACATTCTATGATGCATTGGAGGCCAGCCGCTATCCGATTATAGCTTCTCATTCGTCAGCTCGTGCTTTGTGTAATCATCCCCGGAATTTGTCGGATGAACAATTGAAAGCGTTAGCGGCTCAAGGGGGTGTCGTTCAGGTTTGTTTGTATAAAGGCTTTATTAATGAGGATGCAGAAAAAGCTTCGGTGAGTGATGCTATCCGCCATATCAATCATATTGTAAACTTGATAGGCATTCATCATGTTGGAATCGGTTCGGATTTTGACGGGGATGGTGAATTAATAGGTTGCCGTGCAAGTAATGAATTGATTAATATTACGATGCGGCTTTTAAAGGAAGGATATAGTGAAAATGATATACAGAAGATCTGGGGTGGTAACCTGTTGCGCGTAATGAATATTGCACAGTCTGGATGTGAATGATAAAAAATACTCTTATATGAAAAAACAAGTCTATATTTTTTGTATCTATTCTCTAATCTGTTGGGGAATTGTACCGTTTGTCTTTGCTCAACAGCAAATGGACGTGAAGAAATTATATGAGCTGACAGACTCTTGTGAAGTAAATCTTCGTTCTTCTCATTCTCCATTGATCGGCTTATCTGCTAACCGGTTGAGTAATGACGGCTCACGAATTTCCGGAACGTATGTAAAGGCTGTACAGATGGCAGGGGGAATCCCTGTAATTATCCCTGTTACGACGGATGGGGAGGTTTTGCGTGCAATTGTTTCCAACTTGGATGGAATAATAATGACAGGAGGAGAAGATATAGACCCTGCATGGTATAAGGAACCGCATCGGAAAGAGTTAGGGGAAGTCGATTCTATCCGTGATATTTATGATTTGAAATTACTGAAACTGGCAATGGACCGGAATATACCCCTTTTAGGGATTTGTAGGGGAGAACAATTAATTAATGTTGCTTTCGGCGGTACGCTTTATCAGGATATACCTTCCCAACGTGAACAGCATCTTAAACATTATCAGGAATTGCCGGGGAGTAATCCGACTCATAAAGTTGCAGTCAAATCCGGCTCATTGCTGGCAAACATATTAGAAGAGGATACATTGTCCGTAAACTCTTTTCACCACCAGGGAATAAAAGACCTGGCTCCTGGATTTACTCCGGTTGCATATTCCACGGACGGAATAATCGAAGGAATAGAAGCCTGGCCGGATCGTCCTGTTCTTGCCGTACAATGGCATCCTGAAAGCCTGACTTCGGCTGGTGATACGACCATGTTGAAACTATTTCGCTTTTTAGTTGAAAAAGCAGAAGTTTTTTATCAAGCGAAGGAAATACATAAACGTTTTCTTTCTGTCGATACACATACTGATACGCCTTTCTGGTTTAAGCGTGATGGGTTCAGCATTGCTGACCGCGAACAAAACCGGGTGAATCTTCCGAAGATGGAAGAAGGTTATCTGGATGGTGTCTTTCTGGCTGCATTTATTTGGCAGGGGAAAAGGGATGAAGCATCTTTAAATAAAGCTGTGGCTAATGTTACTTCTTTGGTTAAAGGCATACATAAACAGGCGGAATTGCATAAAGATCTTTGTGGTATCGCTTATACTCCGGAAGATTTTGCCCGTTTGAAAAAAGAAGGGAAAAAGACATTTTTTATTGGTATAGAGAATGGGTATGGCATAGGAAAAGACTTATCCAATATTGCCCGTTTTAAAAAGATGGGAGTGAATTATATTACACTTTGCCATTCTTATGATAATGATATCTGTGATTCGTCCACTCATACGAATAACGAATGGGACGGATTAAGCCCCTTTGGAGCGGAAGTTGTAAAAGAAATGAACAGGCAGGGAGTAATGATAGATATGTCCCATGCGTCGGAAAAGTCTTTTTATGATGTCCTGAAATTGACAAAAACTCCTATTATTTGTTCTCATTCCTCTTCGAAAGCATTGCGTAATCATGACCGTAATTTGACGGATGACCAATTACGTGCATTGGCAAAGAATGGAGGTGTTGCACAAGTTTGTTTGTTGGATGCTTATCTAAATCCGAATAAGAAAAAGGCCTGCTTGTCGGATGCAATCCGCCATATAGACCATATGGTGAAAGTTGCCGGGATTGACCATGTGGGCATTGGTTCTGATTTTGATGGAGGTGGAGGCATAATAGGCTGCCAGGGTGACAACGATTTCATTCAGATTACTGTTAAATTAATAGAGAAGGGATATACAGAAGAAGATATTGCTAAAATATGGGGCGGCAATCTGTTACGTGTATTGAGTGAAGTACAGGCTGCAGCTACAATAAACCAGTTATAAACGATAAAAAATGACGAGACTTATTCTATTAGCACTTAGTGTTGCCATGTGTTCATGTGGACAGAAAAGTTCTTCGGCAGGAACGACTGCCGATACGGAAGTTAAGAAAGAGGTAGAATCGCCAACTCCGGCGTTTGATGCTGATAGTGCATATGCTTATGTGGCACGACAGGTGGAATTTGGCCCTCGTGTACCGAATTCTGAAGCACATAAAGCTTGTGGAGATTATCTGGCGTCGGAACTTGGGCGTTTTGGAGCCAAGGTATATCAGCAGGAAGCGATACTTACTGCTTATGATGGGACGAAATTGGAGTCCCGGAATATTATAGGGTCGTTTAATCCGGATCACTCAAAACGGATATTGTTGTTTGCCCATTGGGATTCCCGTCCTTATTCAGATCACGATCCGAATCCGGCTAATTACCATAAACCGTTGGATGGAGCTGATGATGGTGCCAGTGGAGTAGGTGCTTTATTGGAGATTGCCCGTCAAATCGGAATGAAAGCTCCTAATGTGGGAGTTGACATTATTTTCTTTGATGCGGAAGATTATGGAATCCCTGAATTTGCCAGGGAAAAATATAGTAATACCAGTGATACCTGGTGTCTTGGAAGCCGCTTTTGGGGGAAAAATCCGCATACTCCTAATTACAGGGCCGAGTTTGGTATCCTGTTGGATATGGTAGGGGCTAAGGATGCCCTGTTTTATAAAGAATATATATCCATGAAATATGCTGCCCGTTATGTAGATGAAGTATGGGAAACAGCTCGAAATTTGGGATATGGCAAATATTTCATTAATGCAGATGGAGGTGGAGTGACTGATGACCATGAAGCGGTAATTGAAGAAACTGGCATCCCCTGTCTGGATATCATCAACTATGATCCGAATTCGGAAAAAGGGTTCCGCGACCATTGGCATACACAGAATGACAGTATGAGTAATATTGATAAAAACGTACTGAAAGCTGTTGGCCAAACAGTATTGGAAGTAGTATATAACAGATAATAATAAAGACGATGACGATTAACGAACTTCAGGACAATGTAATCGAAGAGTTCTCTGCTTTCGATGATTGGATGGATAAGTATGCATTACTTATTGATTTGGGAAATTCTCTTCCTCCGCTGGAAGATAAGTATAAGACAGAAAGCAATCTGATTGAAGGTTGCCAAAGCCGCGTTTGGTTGCAGGCTGATTATGAAGATGGAAAAATTATTTTTAAAGGTGAGAGTGATGCTGTAATAGTGAAAGGCATTGTGTCTTTGCTTATTGGGGTTTTAAGTGATCATACTCCGCAGGAAATATTGGATACCGACCTTTATTTTATTGAAAAAATAGGATTGAAGGAGCATCTTTCGCCTACTCGCTCCAATGGATTGGTTGCCATGGTGAAGCAGATGCGTATGTATGCTCTTGCTTTTCGTGCCAAAGAGCAATCATAGATTGGTGGTATTGCTTCAATCAGAAGAAGTTGGACATAAATAAATCTTCCAAATAGCTTGTTCGCTTGGATGTTTCTCTTTATTTTTGTCCGACTTGATAATCAATAATGAACGATAACTTATGAAAATAACAGTTGAAACAGGTACGGATAGGATTTGTATCAAACTTTCCGGACAATTAAATACGCTTACCTCTGTCGATTTTGAGAAAGAGGTGGCAAATGCTATCAGTAGCCCTTTCTTAAATGTTGTACTTGATTGTTCCGAACTTAGTTATATAAGCAGTGCCGGATTACGCCTGTTGTTGACTTTATATAAAGGACAAAAAGCAAAAGGAGGGACATTCGTACTTCAGCATGTACGGAAAGAAATTGTGGATTTACTCAAAACTACAGGTTTCTCCTCTTTTCTAGTGATAGAAAATTAAGTTAACAGGAACTCCGGTACATGACAAGCACGCTACATATAAAGAATGAGTTGGGAAATCTTACCCTTCTGTCTGATTTCCTTGAACAAAATATGCAGGGAAAGGTACTGGATGAAACGTTGCAGATGCAATTGCAACTGGTCCTTGAGGAAGTTGTGGTCAATGTGATTTCATATGCATATCCTGGAGAAACGGATAAAGATATTTTTGTGGAAATAGGTTGGAATGGCAGGTGTATGGAAATAACAGTTATTGATTCTGGCATTCCTTTTAACCCGTTGGAGAAAGAAGACCCGGATCTGACCCTTTCAGTAGAAGAGCGTCCTATTGGAGGATTAGGCATCTATCTTGTGAAGCAATTAATGACAGATGTCCATTATATCCGCCGGGATGGGAAGAATATATTGACAATGATTAAAGACATGAACTGAAATGGCTGATTTTGACATTAAAGATATAGCGAAACTAAAGCTTAAGCAACAGATTGTTGAGAAGGCATTTCTTGTAGATGTTGTAGCAATCATTTTAGGTTTTTATTATAATTGGGATGCGATAACCGGATTTCTTATACTTGCTCTTGTTATCTTGCAGATTTTTAAGAGCCGCTTGAAAAAACAGCTGAAACAGAAAGAATATCTGGCTAAGATTGTGGAAGAACGGACGATAGAACTGCGTATACAGCGTGACCAGGTATTGAAAGAATCAAAAAAACTGTCAGAAGCGCTTGATGCATTGGCTAAAGCGCAGGATGAACTGGTTCGTAAAGAGAAGTTGGCAACTGTTGGGCAGTTAACTCAAGGTCTGGTGGACCGCATTCTTAATCCAATCAATTATATCAATAATTTTGCAAGTCTTTCTTCTAATCTGATAAAAGATTTGAAGCAGAATATCTCGGGTGAGCAGGCTGTCATGTCAAAAGAAATTTTTCAGGATAGTATTGAAATACTTGATCTGTTGAATGGTAATCTGCAAAAAATTAATGAACATGGTTGTAATACGGTTCGTATCGTGAAAGCTATGGAAGAACTGTTGAAGGACCGCCATGGAAATACAGTTCTGACCGATGTATGTGATCTTTGCAGGGTTAACATTGATGTAATCCGTAAATCTTATCAGGAAGAAATTGAAAAACTGCAAATACAGATTAATTTAAATAGTCCGTCCGAACCTTTGATGGCGGAAATAGACATTGAGCAGATGAACAAAGTTATGCTTAGTCTATTGAAGAATAGCATTTATGCACTTATGCGTAAGGCACGTAAAGAAGCTTTCCTGCCCCAAATAGACTTGGTGCTGGAAAAGAGGTTGAATGGGACTTTTGTCCTGACCATCCGTGATAATGGCATAGGTATAGAAGATAGTATTAAAGCGAAAATTTTTGAACCGTTCTTTACAACTAAGCCAACAGCCGAAGCTGCCGGCGTAGGTCTGTATCTTTGTCGTGAGGTGATATTGAACCATCAGGGTTCTATTATTGTGAAAAGTGAGAAAGGTCACTTTACAGAGTTTATGATAACTATTCCCATTCATCAAAACAACAATAACAATGAGTGATGAACATTCTGAATTAGAACGCCTGAAAAAGCAGGTAAGCCAGCAAGAGAAAATGGCCTCACTTGGACTGTTGAGTGCCGGTATTGCGCATGAAATCCAGAATCCGCTTAATTTTGTGATTAATTTCAGTAAATTATCCTGTAAGTTGCTACAGGATATGGAAGAGATTCTGGATGAATTGCATGGTCAGCTATCCTCTGAGGCAGATGAGGAGCTTCGTGAGATTATGTCTGATTTGCAGGGGAATATGTTTAAAATAGAGGAGAATGGGAATCGGGCATCCAGTATAGTCCGGGGAATATTGCTTTATTCCCGGGGAAAAGATGATGAGTTTATTCCAACAGACCTGGCTCAATTAACGAAAGAATATGTTTGGCTTTCTTACCATGCTGTTCGTGCAAATAATAAGAGTTTTAACGTTACAATCAGAGAAGACTATGAAGTTGGGTTACCCTTAGTGAAAGTTGTACCTCAGGACTTTAGTCGTGCAGTTTTGAATTTGATGAATAACGCTTGTTATGCAGTGTTCAGTAAGGCTAAAGGGATATCGGAAACTCCTTATATACCGACAATTCAAATTTCTTTGAAGCGGCAGCAGGATCAGATTCTTCTTTCTATTGAAGATAATGGAATGGGAATCACTCAGGATGTAAAAGAGAAACTTTTTACTCCGTTTTTCACAACAAAGCCAATAGGTGAAGGAACCGGACTTGGTTTATCGATTACCAAATCTATTATAGAACAGAAGCATGGGGGGAAGGTTGAGGTGGAATCGCTTCCGGGCGAGTTTACCCGCTTTACAATTATCATCCCTATTCAATAATAAAAACGAAAATAAATGCTATGGCAATAAAAATATTGAGTGTAGACGACGAACAGGACCTGGAGATATTGCTTACCCAGTATTTTCGTCGTAAAATAAAAAAAGGGGAATATGAATTTTTATTTGCCCATAATGGTTTGGAGGCGCTTCAAATGCTTCTTGCCAATCCGGATTTTGATGTTATCCTGAGTGATATCAATATGCCGGAAATGGATGGACTCACTCTGCTTACCCGGATTAATGAAATGCGTAATCCTGCCTTGAAATGTATTATGGTTTCGGCTTATGGCGACATGGAAAATATCCGTACTGCCATGAATCAAGGCGCATTTGATTTTACTACGAAGCCTATCAACCTGGAGGATTTGGAACGGACGATAGAGAAGGCGGCCGAACAGATCGCTTTTATTAAACAGGCACAGCAGGAGCATTCCCAATTGGAATCAATACAAAATGATTTGCATGTGGCCCAGGAAATACAGCAAACTATTTTACCGAAGACTTTCCCTCCTTTTCCGGAGCTGAAATCATTTGATGTTTATGCTTATATGAATGCAGCCAAATATGTAGGTGGCGATTTCTATGATTTTTTCCGTATCGATCATGACAGGTTAGGGTTTGTAATTGCAGACGTATCAGGGAAAGGAGTGCCTGCCGCTATTTTCATGGCTATAAGCCGGACTGTAATACGGGCAATTGCATTGACCGAGAATTCTGCCGCAATGTGCATGCAACGTTCAAACCTGCTTCTTTGCCAGGAGAGCGTGAACGATATGTTTGTCACTGTATTCTATGGAATACTGAATATCCATACAGGTATGGTCACTTATTGCAATGCAGGACATAATTCGCCCGTTTTGCTCAAGAAAGACGGTGCTGTGTCGGAATTGCCCTTAACCGGTGACATGGTGCTGGGGGCTATTAATGATGCCGTTTATCATGAAAAAGAATTGAAGCTTTTGCCCGGTGATAATTTATTCCTTTATACAGACGGAGTGACGGAAGCAGTGAACATTAAGAATGACTTTTATGGAGAGCAACGTCTTTTGGATAATTGTAAAAAGCTGACAGGAAAAGATCCGAAAGAAGTAGTTGAACGGATTACCGAAACAGTTGGCGAATTTGTTATAGGTGCTGTTCAGTCCGACGATATAACCATGTTGTCTATTGCTTACAAAGGATAAGAGAATATTTTAATCATAAAAAAAGCGCTGGTTTTGCTTATATGCTAAACCAGCGCTTTTTTTATTGTATGTTATTATTTCTTATTTCAGCAAAGTATCACGGATACCCAAGATTTCTGCATTAGCAGTTCTTGCTTCCTGTACTGTAGCTGTTTTTTCTTTCAAAGGAGCAATAGTTTCACTGAGTTGTTTCAAATCAGGATAGTAAGCGGAAAGGTCTGATACGATTTCGCCCAGCATGTCAACACGTTTTGCCATAGTATCGGAAAGACCTGCAGATGTGGCATCGCCTTTAACTACCAATGAAGGATTTGCCAGCAGGCAAGCATTTTCAGCAGTCATGCCTCCCAACATTTCGATAGCTACATCCATTTTGTCTTCAGCAGCCATTCTGTCGATAATTTTGTCTTCCTGTGCATTTATGAATTTCTGCAAATCTTCTTTGCTTGCATCTTTCGGAGCCTGTTCTTTCAGGATATCCAGAACGAAAGTAACATTCAGGGCAGTAGCCAGTTTTGAGATTGCACCTTCAACTTCGCTTGTCGGTTTTTTCATAGCCTTCAGGATATTGCAATCGGACAGATACATACCCAGGGCACGTGCCTGTTGCGCTTTTGTTGTCAGTTCGGAAACTTTTGCAGCAGGCAACATATAGTTGATGCTTCCTACGTTGATAGTAACGTCACCTGTTGAAATCCGGTAAGGAACATCTGAATCCGGCATGTCTTTTAACAGTTGGATTGTTTCTGTTTTCAATTCCTCTGTCAATAAGTCTTTAGGCGCATTTCCTGCAATAACGGCAGCCTCTTCTGTTTTTTCGGCTTCATCATTTGCCTTTTTGGTACCGTTACAAGAAGTCATACCAAACACTAATGCTGCTACAGTGAGCATGCTTAATACACTCTTTTTCATAATATATAATTTAATAATTTATATTCTTTCCTATTTTTTATTCGTCTCTTTTGAGGATACGTCCCGGAAACTCTGCGAATATAGCGATAATCGCTAATAATGCAAAGAATCCGATAACCAATAAATTAAATATATAGGTAGAAAAATAGATTCCTCCTATATTTTTTTCATGGCTGTAGAAGGCGGCTCTTCCCCATTGATTGTCAGGTTTTATGTAAATCTGTCCGATTGCAGGGTAAATGCGATGATTGGCTTCTTTAAACAGATGTGGGTTACCTGTACCCATCACAAGGTCCTCGATTGCGGAATTATGATTATTTTTCTTTAAATTAACAAGCCATTCCTTGCCGTGCTCATTATCAATATTTTCAACTGTTTGTTCCGATAGTGCTGTAAAGTTACGTGCCCGGATATGCAAAGCTTTGTCTACTTTATCCAAGTAGGAGAGATAAGACTCATTTTCTTTTCTGGGTGTAATACGGGCAGCACGACTTAATGCGGCAAGTTCGTTTTCAACCGTTTTCCGTATGTCCGGATTATCTTTAGTCTGTAATTCTTCAGCCAAATGGCGGACTTCCGGGGCATGGATATTTTCATAATACTGTGCCAGATATTTTTCCTTGTCTATAAGGAAGAAAATCTTATTGTATTCATTGTCCCTGAATTGTTCGACCATTAGCGCTTCAAAAGCCCAACGAGACGGAATCACTTCACCGATAAGCGGCACGATATTTTCGTCGGCAGCCTTGGTGTTCAGGTCATCAAATTTGATAACTAATCCACATAAAAGGATTTGTGGAATTAATAATAGAGGGATTGTTATATAAATGGCAACTACGGAATTCATGGATTGAGATAAAATCAATCCTGTAAGATTGGCTAAAAATGAAATAGCCCATAAAACACTCCACCAGATAAAGAACATCCCCGCGCCAACCTGTATAATAGAATTACCAACCGCAATAAACAGCAATGTTTGGATGCCGGAGATGGCGAAAAGATAAATAATCTTGGAAGTAAGGTAACTGCTCCTGCTTAACCGGAGGAATTTCTCCCTTTTCAGTATAGTCCTGTCTTTTATAATTTCCTCGGCGCTGATACTAAGTCCCATGAATGTGGCAACAATCACAGACATGAAAATGTAAGAAACAAAATTCTTATTTCCTAATAAGGTATACCCTCCATCATCGGTAAATCGGGTAAGAAGTGCAACGATCAAGGCCAGCAGAGGTGCTTCCAAAAGGACAATCAACAGATATTGCCGGTTTACTAGTTTAGTCCGGACATTCCGTTCCAGGAAAATGAAAAATTGTTTTAGCCACGACGGTTTCTTTTGATTATTTTCGGGAAGCTCTTTTTCTATAGTTAACCGGTAATCCGGACGGGATGAAATATATTTCTCATGCCATTCTTCCGGAGTGAATTTGCGGATATTGGTCAGATTTCCCGAATCATCGATTTTTTTCGAGTCGATGATATTCAGTATAAGTTCCGGGTTTACATTCCCGCATGTACTGCAAACGCTTATATCTTCGTCGGTATATTTGGCCGCATGTTTAAAGTAGGTAATCGCTTCTATAGGATTGCCGTCATAAATGGGATACCCCCCGCGGTCCAATAACCAGAGTCTGTCGAATAATTTATAAATTTCGGAAGAGGGCTGGTGGATATTCACAATAACCAGTTTTCCCCGGTGAGTCTGTTCTTTCAGTAACATAATCACTTTTTCCGAGTCTGTAGAAGATAATCCGGATGTCGGTTCGTCAAGATAAAGAATTGCCGGTTCGCGAATAAGTTCCTGGGCAATGTTCAGACGCTTTCTCTGTCCGCCACTAATTGTTTTGCGGATAGGTGAGCCCACTTCCAAGTCTTTTATTTCTTCTAAATCCAGTTCGCAAAGCACGGTTTCTACACGTTGGTCAATTTCCTGTTTTGAGAGATTGGCAAAGCAAAGCCGTGCTGTAAACCATAAATTCTGATATACGGTAAGTTCTTCTATCAGTAAATCGTCTTGAGGCACAAAGCCGATTAGTTGGCGTGCTTCAGGCGAGTTAAGCGGATGTCCGTTTATAGTTAAACTTCCTTTATCAGGAAGAATTGTTCCGTTTAAGATGCCTAAAAGAGTTGATTTTCCGACTCCGCTACCTCCCATAATAGCAACCAGTTGTCCGGATTCCAGATTGAAAGAAAAGTTATGAAGCCCATTGTGGCTGTTTTTGAAAGTGAAATCGAGATTCCTGCCGGAAAGTCCAATCGTTTCTTTCTTTTCTTTTTTATAAAAGACGGAGAGTAAATCACTGTAGTAAACAGGTAGGAAAAGAGGTCCTTTTAATACACTGCTTCGCTGCCAGGCATAGAACATATCCGAAGAAAGCGGAATGTCGTTCATGAATACGAGTCCGTTGCCATGATAAGTGAAAATCAATTTGTCGAAGCGGCGGATATACCAGACACGGATAGAGCCTTCCATGCCTTTACGTATGATATGATTTTCCGTAATATTATCTTCTTCACTGATTGTGAGTATAGAAGATGAGGAAGAAGTTCCCGTAACGAAATCCATTGTTTCGTCAAACTCCTCTTGGCGGATAGAAAAAATATCGGCTACGAGATGAAACAGATTCAAATGGTTCTTAAATTCATCACTGTTTGTATGGGCAAACTCGACAAAACGGATTAATAGAAGCAATTGCTCTTCTGCTCTTAGCTTGATTTTCATTTGATCGCATATATTTCGGATTACGTCTTCCTTGTTGATGGGAAAGAGGGAATCGTCATACATACTCCGCAGTTCTGTATATAGTTCAATATATTCTTTGTGGGAACGAACACCAAAATGACTGGAAAGGTAGGAATGGACAGCACGGCTTGCCTGTTTTTCTTCTATCCGGACAACGGAAGCGAAAATGGCAAACAAATTTAATAAACCGTTTAATATGGTTTCATTCATTTTTCGGAATCCTGTAAATTATGTTGCAAATATACTAAGAATGCCGGTTACAGGATTATAAGTGAGTCCTTTATTTTCTTGAGGTAAATACTAAAAAGTAAGGCTCTCCGTAATTTCATATTTCTGAAATCGAAGGAGAGCCTGTAATGTGTATGGTTTTCTATTTGTTATGGAATAATTTTTCGTTACATCCTTTCCGGAACTTCAATGCCCAGAAGTGACATACCGGACTTAACAATCTTTGCCACATTCGCAGATAAAACAAGGCGGAATTTCTTTAACTCCTCGTTTTCTTCACGCAGAATAGAAAAGTCATGGTAGAATTGGTTGTATTCTTTTACCAAATCATAAATATAGTTGGCTATGTAGGCCGGGCTGTATTCTTTTCCTGCCTCACGCACGATAGATGCATAATCTGCAATCATCTGGATTAAAGATTCTTCTTTCTCTGAGATTCCGGTAGTTGTCGGCAACTGTTCCGGCAATACGATACCCTGTTCTGCCGCTTTACGTAGTACGGAACGGATACGGGCATAGGTATATTGGATGAAAGGACCTGTGTTTCCGTTGAAGTCGATAGACTCTTTCGGATTGAAAGTCATGTTTTTGCGAGGATCTACTTTCAGGATAAAATATTTCAGGGAGCCTAGTCCTACAATGCGGGCGATATTTTCAGCCTCTTCCTGTGTCATCTCATCCAGTTTTCCCAGTTCTTGTGAGATTTCACGCGCAGTATTAACCATTTCTTCCATCAGGTCGTCTGCATCGACAACTGTTCCTTCACGGCTTTTCATTTTTCCTTCCGGAAGTTCTACCATGCCATAAGAGAAATGGACTAATCCCTTTCCGAACTCAAAACCTAATTTATCCAATAGGATTGATAGTACCTGGAAATGGTAGTTCTGCTCATTTCCAACTACATAAATCATTTTATTGATAGGATAGTCGTCAAAACGTAATTTTGCCGTACCTATATCCTGTGTCATATAAACGGAAGTTCCATCTGCACGGAGTAGCAGTTTTTCATCCAGTCCCTCCCCTGTCAGGTCGGCCCAGACAGAACCGTCTTCACGGCGGTAGAAGATACCTTTATCCAGTCCTTCCAGCACTTTTCCTTTACCTTCCAGATAAGTTTGTGATTCGTAATAAATCTTATCGAAATCAACTCCCATCTTTTTATAGGTTTCGTCAAAGCCGGCATATACCCAGTTGTTCATCATTTCCCAAAGGGCACGTACTTCAGTGTCTCCGGCTTCCCATTTACGTAGCATTTCACGGGCTTCTGCCATTAAAGGCGAGGCTGCTTCAGCTTCTTCTTTTGTCATGCCCTGTGCTTCAAGAGCGGCTGTTTCTTCTTTCAGCTTGTTGCTGAATAAAACGTAGAAATCACCAATCAGGTGGTCGCCCTTTTTGCCTGAAGTTTCAGGTGTTACCCCGTTACCCCATTTTTGCCATGCCAGCATGGACTTACAGATATGGATACCGCGGTCATTTACAATGTTGGTTTTAACCACTTTGTATCCGTTTGCTTTCATAATTTCCGATAAACTGAAACCAAGCAGATTATTACGGACATGACCTAAGTGTAGAGGCTTGTTTGTATTCGGGGAAGAATACTCGATCATAACCAGCGGCGATTGTTCTGTTACGGGAACAATACCATATGCAGGTTGTCCGTTTATATTGTTCAGCAGGTCGATCCAGCAGGAGCAATCGATTGTCAGATTCAGGAACCCTTTGATTACGTTGAATGAAGCAACCGCAGGTTCATTTTTTTGCAGGTATTCCCCGATTTCCTGTGCAGTCTGTTCCGGAGATTTTTTGGACATGCGAAGGAATGGAAAAACTACCAGGGTGAGGTGACCTTTAAATTCTTTCTTTGTCTTTTGCAACTGTATTTGGTTGGCAGTAACATCTGCCCCATACAATTCTTTAATTCCGGCAATGATTGCACCGGTAATCTGTTGTTCAATAACCATATCTGTAATACTATATACGGATTTTTATTTTGGACGCAAAGGTACGCGTTTATTTTGTAAAAACCATAAAATCGTTTTGTATAGAAGAGTTCATAGTTATGGTTTTATTAAATCATAGTTATGAATTGATAATGTCATTCTTACGCAATAAAAAAGGCACCTTGTAACTCAAGACGCCTTTTTTATTGGAAAAGTAAATGGTTTTTACTTAACGATTTCTGCTAATTCAGCTCCCGGTTTGAATTTAACAGCTTTGCGAGCTGGGATTTCGATTGTAGCTTTAGTTTTCGGGTTAACACCTTTGCGAGCAGCTTTTTCTGTTACAGAAAAAGTACCAAAACCTAATAGTGCTACTTTACCGCCAGCTTTCATTTCTTCGCCAACTGTTTCAACGAATGCTTCTACTGCTTTTTTTGCGTCAACTTTACTTAAACCGGCCTTTTCTGATACGGCATTAATAAATTCTGTTTTGTTCATGATGGTTTGTTAGTTAATATATTAAACAATTCTTGTGATAGTCTGATTAATGGTGCCAAATGTAGTTTTTATTTGATACACAACAAAGGAAAAATCTGTTTTTTTTCTTGATTTACTATGTTTTAATAATGATTTTACAGGAAACTGCCAAAATATATATACCTTTGTGCTTAAATTAATAAGACATATGATGAATCAAAACAGTTCGGGCTTTTTGAACAGTATCCCGATGGTCACGAAAAACCTTATCATTATTAATCTTTTATTTTGGCTCGCAAGCCTGGTTTTGCCTAAGGTAGGCATCGATTTGGTTCAATTGCTGGGATTGCATTTTCCGGGAGCAAAAGATTTCTACCCGTTCCAGTTGATTACTTATATGTTTATGCATGATACCCATTCCTTTACGCATGTATTCTTCAATATGTTCGGGGTATATATGTTCGGGCGGGTACTGGAAAACGTCTGGGGGCCGAAGCGTTTTCTTACTTTCTATTTGATTACCGGTATTGGCGCCGGTATAACTCAGGAACTGGTATGGCTTTATTCGGTCCATTCTTTTGCCAGTGCCAACGGTGTCACATTGGGACAGCTTATTGCCAATGATCCTTCTTTGAACTATCTGATAACAATTGGAGCATCCGGTTCCGTATTCGGTATTTTGTTGGCATTTGCCATGTTATTCCCGAATGTGCCGCTTTATTTGATGTTCATACCGATTCCTATTAAAGCTAAATATTTTGTTGTATTTTACGGATTAGCCGAATTGTTTATGGGAGTTGCCAATTATAGCGGCGACTCGGTGGCGCATTTCGCTCACTTGGGCGGTATGATATTCGGTTATTTCTTAGTTCGGTACTGGAAAAAGAAAGACTCAAACAATGGGAGATATTTTTATTAATATGAAACAGATGTTTCGTTCGGGAAATATTCTGGCGAAACTTATATATATAAATGTAGGGCTATTTGTTCTTATCAGGCTTGCTGCAGTAATCCTGAAGTTGTTCAATCTGAGTTGGTTCCCTTATTTGCAGTATTTGCAAATGCCTTCTTCTCCGGAAGAGTTGCTGTATCATCCCTGGACAATTATTACTTACATGTTTACCCATTATGATTTTCTGCATATCTTATTTAATATGCTTTGGTTGTATTGGTTCGGAGGACTGTTTCTCTCTTATTTCAGCGAGCGGCAGTTAGGCGGTTTATATGTATTGGGGGGAATAGCCGGTGGATTACTGTTTATTTTATCTTATAACATATTCCCGTATTTTAGTAGTGTGGCTGCCAGTAGTTATCTGATGGGAGCTTCTGCTTCTGTGATGGCAGTTGTTTTTGCCGTTTCTTTTTACCGGAAGGATCAGGAGATATTACTATTCCTGATAGGCCGGATTAAACTGATTTATCTGGCGTTGTTTACTTTTGTGATAGATTTACTGGCTATTACATCGGAGAATGCGGGCGGGCATATTGCACATATTGGCGGTGCTTTGTTTGGCATATGGTTTGCCATGCGTATCAAAGAAGGAAAAGATTTGACTGCACCGATGAACCGGATAATAGACTGGGCGGTAAATTTAGGGAAAAGAAAACCAAAGATGCGCGTTACTTATAAACGTCCGGAGACCGACTATGAATATAATGCCCGCAAGCATCAGGCAAATGTGGATATCGATGCAATACTGGACAAGCTGAAACGGTCCGGCTACGAGAGTTTATCTGCTGATGAAAAGAAAAAATTATTTGATGCCAGTAAAAAATGAATGAGGGGTTTAAAGCTGTTAAGATACTATTCAAGTCTATTTTCGGCATAGCCAATGTAATAGTAATTTTGCTGTTTATCGCATCAGCTTTTTCAGACCATGTGTCTCCGGAAAAAAGTGTTTTGTTTTCTTATCTGGGCCTTGGATTTCCGGTTTTCTGCACATTGAATCTGTTATTTGTTATTTATTGGCTGTTCCTTTGGGAATGGCGGTTTGTCCTGGTCGGATTGCTGTCTTTTCTGATATGCCAGAAGCCGGTAAGGCATTATTTCCCGTTTCACGACAGGGTGGAAGAGATTCCTAAAGAAAATGTGTTGAAAGTGTTGACCTATAATGTCATGGGATTCGGGTATAAAGACCACACAGGGGATTCTCCCAATCCGATAGTTCAATATATCGCCAATTCCGGTGCGGATATTGTTTGCCTTCAGGAATATGCAGTAGGCAAATCCCGGAATTTTCTTACGATGGAAAAATTGAATAAGGCTTTTTCGATGTATAAGTATCGTTCCGTGATTCCGGTTGGAACTTCCGGCGACCTGAAATTCAATGTGGCGGTTTTATCCAAATACCCATTGTCAAAATCCCGCAAAATAAAGTATGATAGCAAGTTTAACGGTTCTTCCGTACACCGGGTAGATATAAAAGGTAAAACATTGACCCTGGTAAATAACCATTTGGAATCATTTAAGCTGACAACGGAAGACCGTAGCCATTATTCCGCTTTTATTAAGAACATTAATTCGGAAACGTTCGACGGGCTTCGCGGCTCTATCGAACAAAAGTTAGGACCGGCTTTCCGTGTCCGTGCGAAACAAGCCGAAGCAGTAGCTGAAGAAATCCGAAAAGCAGACACCGACTATATCCTTGTTTGCGGCGACTTTAACGATACGCCGATTTCGTATGCCCACCGTACGATACAAGGACCTTTGGTAGATGCGTTTGCTGCGTCGGGACGCGGGATAGGTGTAACCTATAATGAAAACTTCTTCTGGTTCCGCATCGATAATATCCTTCATTCTTCGAATATGAAACCAATGAACTGTACGATTGATAAGATTCGTTATTCGGATCACTATCCGATGTGGTGTTATCTGGAAATGGAATAAACAAATAATAAACATAACTCTGCCGTATACGGGGGGACTGTCCGGCATATCCGGATGGTCTTTTTTTACATAATGTCGGTCTTTTTCTTTATTATGTGTTACTTTGATTGAATTAAGCCCTTTGTGGTAACTCTGTATATATGTATAAAATGCGTTTCAGGAGGATTTGAGCCTTTTTTAACGCTAAACCGGAGCTTTTTGTACCGGATCGGGCACCTTTTTCCATTTACTCGGAGGGTAATTTCAATTAGTCCTGCTACTAATTCCAACTATCTGCGCATAAAAAAACAATAATCTGCGCGGCAAAACACCTATATTTTAACTTTAAAACATATATGTTTCGATTTCAAAGCATATATGTTTTGTTTTTGGATGATATTGGGCGGGGGAGCGGTTCTGGAATGGTAAGAAAACCGAACTGTGCTTGGATGATAAATAGATTATTATTCCATAAAAAAAATAACAATATGATTAGGTGAGGATTTTACGGATTAATGTATATTTATCTTTATTAATCCGTGTTATCAGTGAAATCCATGCCTGAAAAATAAATTTTATCATATATCAATTAGTAAATACTTTGCCTTCTATTTCTACAAACTGACAAACCTTAACCCCGCGAGAATCGCCTGCTTACAACCCCTCCCGCGTCTGTATCCATACAACCCGCATATCAACAGGGTATTTTGTCTTTTTGTCATTTTGATAAAAAGGAATCGGATATGCCGGGCTTGCCCTGTTATATGGCATACAATATAGATATTATTTAGGTTGGACGCTTTTTTCTATGCGCTAATCCGTTTTTTTTCTATCTTGTAGCCAAAATCTAATTTAATGACTATGACTACTACGGTATTCCTTTTTGTTGCAATTGTCGCTACGGCAATTTTCCTGATACAGTTTATCATGTCGATTTTCTTCGGGGATTTGGATATAGATACCGATGTCGATACGGATATCGGCAGTGTCTTGTCTTTTAAGGGGCTGACTCATTTTTGCATAGGGATGGGGTGGTATATGTATATATCCAAAGGGTCGGATATCATGTCGTATGCGGCAGGAATCCTGGTAGGCCTTGTTTTTGTCCTTATCCTATGGTATTTATATAAAAAGGCTTATCAATTGCAGAAAGAAAATAAGCCGGAAAAACCGGAAGCTTTGGTGGGACGCGAATGTACCATCTATTCCCATAGTGATGAAGACCGGTATGTGGTACAAATCGCTATTAATGGTGCATTGAGGGAAATCGAAGTCCGCTCGCTCGGTAACACCCAATATCGTACCGGAGATAAAACAATGATAAGTAAAATAGAGTCCGGCGTAATATATATTCAATAAAATCAATATTAATCTACTTAATTCTATGACACAAGAGATGTTAATTATGGTTGCTATCCTGGTGGTAGTGGTCATTGTATCGTTTATCGGTATCCTTTCCCGCTACCGGAAATGTAAGAGTGATGAGGTTCTGGTAGTATATGGTAAGACTACTGGAGAAAAATCGGCTAAACTTTACCATGGTGGCGCTGCCTTTGTCTGGCCGATAATCCAGGGATATGAATTCCTTTCCATGAAGCCCCTTCAGATTGATTGTAAACTGACCGGAGCTTTGTCTGCCCAGAATATCCGTGTGGATGTGCCGACTACGATTACAGTAGCAATCAGCACAGATCCGGAGGTTATGCAGAATGCAGCCGAACGTTTGTTGGGATTGCAGGCGGAAGATAAACAAAATCTGATTACCGACGTGGTATATGGACAAATGCGTCTGGTAATTGCGGACATGACAATTGAAGAATTGAATTCCGACCGTGATAAATTCCTGTCGAAAGTACGTGACAATATCGATACGGAACTTCGTAAATTCGGTCTTTATCTGATGAATATCAATATCAGCGATATTCGTGACGCTGCTAATTATATTGTCAATCTGGGAAAAGAGGCGGAAAGCAAAGCCTTGAATGAAGCACAGGCTAATATAGAAGAGCAGGAGAAGTTGGGAGCCATTAAGATTGCAACCCAAATAAAAGAGCGTGAAACAAAAGTAGCAGAAACCCGGAAAGACCAGGATATTGCCATTGCAGAGACAAAGAAGCAGCAGGAAATCTCGGTTGCAAATGCGGATAAAGAGCGTATATCACAGGTTGCAGTGGCGAACGCAGACAAAGAGTCGCAAGTTGCTAAAGCGGAAGCCGATAAGAATATTAATATAGAGAAGGCAAATACAGAAAAAGAAAGCCGCATTGCCGAGCTGAATTCTGACATGGAAATCAAAAAAGCAGAAGCTGAGAAAAAAGCGGCTATCGGACGGAATGAGGCCGGTAAAGATATTGCATTGTCAAATTCCGAACTTGCCGTTACTCAGGCTGATGCAGACAAGAAAGCCGGTGAGGCAGCTGCCCGTTCTGAAGCTTCTATTCAGACAGCCCGTGAAATAGCTCAAAAGGAAGTGGAAGAAGCGAAAGCAAAAAAAGTGGAATCTGCTTTGAAAGCCCAGAAGATTGTTCCGGCTGAGATTGCTAAACAAGAAGCTATTTTACAAGCGGACGCAGTAGCAGAAAAAACTATCCGTGAAGCGGAAGCGCGTGCAAAAGCATTGCTTGCGCAGGCAGAAGCGGAGGCGCAATCTATCCGTATGAAATTGGAAGCAGAGGCGGATGGTAAGAAGAAATCTTTGCTTGCAGAGGCTGACGGTTTCCGTGCAATGGTGGAAGCTGCGGAATCTAATCCGGCTATCGCTATCCAATATAAGATGGTAGACCAGTGGAAAGAAATTGCCGGCGAACAGGTGAAGGCTTTTGAAAGTATTAATCTGGGTAATATTACAGTTTTTGACGGTGGTAACGGGTCAACCGGGAATTTCCTCAATCAGTTGGTTAAAACGGTAGCCCCGAGTTTAGGGGTATTGGATAATCTGCCTATCGGTGAAACAGTAAAAAATCTGATTAAACCGGAAGAGAAGGGTAAAAACAGTTGACAGTTGACAAGTGACAGTTGACAGTTATGCTTCGCGCTCGATTTACAAATCGGCTGAAAGCCGAAATAACTGTCAACTGTCACATGTCACTTGTCAACTGAATCGTCAACTGCTTCTTGTACTGCATCGAACACATTTCCGAATAGTTGTTCGGCAAAGAAGAATGTGGCGTTGCAAAAGAGTTTCGGGTCTTTGATTAAAGCAATTTTGTTACTCTTTCCGTTGTTTGCAATTACATCTTCCGCAGCGTATGTTTTGAATTTCTTTTCATCTTTCGGGTCATACTGATAGGTGATATTTCCCAATTCGATGGAATAACCATCCTTGTGACAGGATATTTTCATTCTGTATTTGACAATCGTCTTATCCGTGTCATTCAGCAGCAATTCAACTTTCGAACTGATTGAAATCGTCCCTTGCGATTTGTTGGAATTAAGGTTCGACATAAAAACATCTTTACCATAATTTTTCTTTGCCCATTTATTGATGATATTGAATAATGTCAGCTGGTCCGTATTTTCTACTTCCACATCATCACTATAGCATACTTTTCCATCTTTCATAGGGGCACATACATCTACGTCCCCTTTATGTCCCTGTGCTGTCGCCAACACAGGGAACAGGATCAATAACATGATAATTAATTTCTTCATAATTTCTTATTTTACCCAGACGTGGATTACTTCACCCATTAATGTTTTCTGTCCGTTTTCGTCTGTTTCGCCAACCTTGCGGCATTCGAAAATCATCCAGGCACTGTCTTCTCCTTGCTTGAAGAAGGATATGTTATATAGGTCATTGTTCCCTATATTCTTGTAAACCGTACTTTCCGGGTCGATAGAAATCGTGGTAACTGATTTGCCGAACATATTGCCTACGCCTTTCCAGGTGGCAGCAGTTTCTTTTACAGCCTGGTATTTATCCGTAGTCACCTGCATTTTACTTTCCGGTAGCATTTGTACTAATGTGGAAGGTACTTTGTCTGCAGTAAAATTAGTATAGCCTTCTTTGCTTGCTGTTTTATTGATGTCGGGAGTCGGGCTTGCTATTGTAGCCGGCATCACTGCTGTAACTTCCTGTTTGGGCGCAACAGATACGGCTTGTACTCCTAATGCAGCGGTAGCTTCTTTAAACAAATTTTCTGCAAAATCGATCGTCTTTTTACGGAATTTGCCGTTGCCCCGATACAGTTTTGTTTTGTTTTTGTTTAAAGCATATTTGTCGGTAATCCATGTTTCTGCTGTGTATTTTTCCGGTTCGCGTTGGTAGGATACATTATATGAATAGCGGATACCGTTCATTTTCATGGAACAAAGATGGTCTTTGCATTCGATAATAACTCTGTAATCCATCAAACTGCGGTCTAATGATAAGGCGAGGTTTTGGAATACCAGATAATCTTGCCCCACGACTGCGATTTCTCCTTCTTCTTTGTTTGTATAAACAACACGTTCAACTTCTGTGTTGAAACGTGTTTGCGCCCAGTCGAGCATTATGTCGTAAATTTGGTTTTTAGAAAGTGCAGGAGCATTTATCTCTTCGCTGAACACGACTTTACCGTCTTCTTCCGGTACTGCACCAGCCAAATACTTTGAATCTTCTTGAGCCCAAAGAAGAGATGGGATAAATAGTGTTAATAATAAAAGTTGTTTCATGGTCATTATTGCTTTGTTTTTTTACGAGCAAAGATAAATAATTGTACTTGAAATAAACTAAGAGTGTGACAAATAATTAATCTAATTACTGTTGGACAAAGAAAAAAAGCCTATATTTGCACCCTGTGAAAAAATGAATAATAACATAAATATAAGATTCAAATGCAAAACAAAGGATTTGTAAAGGTCTTTGCGGTCTTACTTATGCTTGTCTGTGCGTTCTATCTGTCCTTCTCGTTTGTGACCAGATATTACAATGGAAAAGCCACTAAGTATGCGGACGGAGATCCGGCAAAAGAGAGTGCCTATTTGGACTCGCTATCTACTCAAAAGGTATGGCTGGGCTATACGCTTAAGCAGTGCCGTGAAATGGAAATTAGTTTAGGTCTTGACTTGAAGGGCGGTATGAACGTCGTTCTGGAATTGGATGTGGCTGATGTTATTCGTTCACTTTCAAATAATAACCAGGATGAAAACTTCAACAAAGCATTGGATTTAGCTTATGCTCACCAGGCCGGCAGTCAGAAAGACTTTATCGATCTGTTTGCGGAAGAGTATAAGAAGTTGGATGGCGGTGCTCGCCTATCTGCTATTTTCAGTACTTTTGAGTTGAAAGATAAAATTACTCCGCAGAGTACAGATGCACAGGTAATAGCCATTTTGAAAGAAGAGCTGAAAAGTGCAATCGATAACTCTTTTAACGTACTTCGTACTCGTATTGACCGTTTTGGTGTGGTTTCTCCTAATATCCAGCGTTTGGAAACAGCAGGTCGTATCCTGGTGGAACTTCCGGGTGTAAAAGAACCTGAACGTGTTCGTAAATTGTTACAGGGTAGCGCTAACCTGGAATTCTGGGAAACTTACAACCTCCCGGAAATTTACCAGCAGTTGGTATCTGCCGATAATATACTTGCAACAATTCTGAAATCGGAAAATCCGGCAGATTCCCTGACTGTTGTTACGGAAGAAACTGTTGCTACGACAGACTCTGCTCCTGCAAATGAAGCCGATTCTTTGTTGGCAAAGATCGGTCAGGAAAAACCGGATGCACAACTTACCCAAAATCAGGCGGAATTTGCAAAACAGCATCCCTTGTTTGCTTTGTTGCAACTTAACCAATATAATGGCCAGTTAGTTCCCACTTCTGCAATAGCTATCGCTCATACAAAAGATATTCCTAAGATTAACGAATATCTGAATATGAAGCAGGTGAAAGATGCTCTTCCTCGTAACCTGTCCCTGAAATGGGGTGTGAAGGCTATCGATGAAAAAGAGCAATTTTTCTATTTATATGCTATTAAAGTTACAAACCGTGACGGTTCACCGGCTTTAGGCGGGGATGTAGTTACTGATGCTAATGCAGACTTTGTTCAGCAGGCCGGACGTTCGGAACAGCAGGTTAGTATGGCAATGAATGCAGAAGGAGCAAAAGCATGGGCTCGTTTGACTAAAGAGAATATCGGACGCCAGATTGCAATCGTACTGGATGATATGGTTTATTCGGCTCCGAATGTAAACGATGAAATTACAGGTGGACGTTCTTCCATTACAGGTCACTTTACTCCGGAAGAAGCAAAGGACTTGGCCAACGTATTGAAGTCCGGTAAGATGGCTGCTTCCGTACATATTGTACAGGAAGATGTTGTTGGTCCGTCTCTGGGCCAGGAAGCTATCAACTCCGGTGTGATTTCATTTGCTTTGGCATTGATTCTGTTGATGTGCTACATGTGTGCATTCTATGGCATTTTACCGGGCTTGATTGCCGACGGTGCATTGCTTTTGAATATATTCTTTACGATGGGTATCCTTGCTTCTTTCCAGGCTGTGCTTACTTTGCCGGGTATTGCCGGTATGGTGCTGACCTTGGGTATGGCAGTCGATGCTAACGTATTGATATATGAACGTACAAAAGAAGAACTTCGTGCCGGCAAGTCTTTAGGCAAGGCTATTGCGGATGGTTATTCAAATGCCTTCTCTGCGATTTTCGACTCCAACCTGACTTCTATTATTACAGGTGTCGTATTGTTCTATTTCGGTACAGGTCCTATCCGTGGTTTCGCAACTACAATGATTATCGGTCTGTTCGCTTCATTCTTAACAGCTGTGTTCCTTACTCGTATTGTTTATGAAGCATTGCTGGCAAAGGATAAATTGAAGAATGTAACTTTTGTTACTCCGATTACAAAAGACTTGCTGACTAATCCGAAAATCAACTTCCTGGCTGCTCGTAAGATCGGTTATATCATTCCGGGTGTTATTATTGTGTTAGGTGCAATTTCTATGTCGACAATCGGTTTGAATAACGGTATCGACTTTACGGGTGGACGTAACTATGTGATTCGTTTTGACCATGATGTGAAGACGGATGATGTTCGCGACTTATTGGATGACCAATTGGCCGGATCGGTTAGCGTAATTCAGATTGGTACTCCGGACCAGGTCCGTGTATCGACCAACTATAAGATAGATGATGCAAATCCGGCAGTCGATCAGGAAATTGAAAACAAACTGTTTGAAGGTTTGAAGACTCAGTTGCCGGAAGGTACGACATTGGAGCAGTTTACGACCCAGTTTATCCAGAGTTCCCAGAAAGTAGGTCCGAGTATGGCGGATGATATAAAGAATAGTGCGATACTTGCCGTTGTCTTTGCAATGTTCTGTATGGCAGCCTATATTTTGCTTCGTTTCCGCGACTTCTCTTTCTCTGCCGGAGCTTTTGCTTCTGTAGCTGTGACAACGCTTTGTATCATTTCTTTCTATACCTTGCTTTGGAAGGTGTTGCCTTTCTCTATGGAGGTAGACCAGACGTTTATTGCGGCTATCCTGACGATTATCGGTTATTCTATTAATGATACGGTGGTTGTATTCGACCGTATCCGTGAAACGATAGGTTTGTATCCGAAGCGTGACCGTTACCAGGTTATTAATGACGCATTGAATTCTACCTTATCCCGTACATTTAATACATCGTTGACCACATTGGTGGTTGTATTGTGTATCTTTATCCTGGGTGGTAGTACAATCCGTAGCTTTACATTCGCTATCCTGTTGGGTATTATTGTTGGTACTTATTCTACTCTTTTCATTGCAACTCCGATTGCCTATGAATTGCAGAAGAAAAAGATTAATAAAAAAGCTGCAGCAGAGGCAGGAAAATAAGAATAAATATTCCATAAATATGAAAAAGGATATGTCAAAATTGGCATATCCTTTTTTGTTTTTGTAAGGAAAATAGTATATCTGTCTTTATGCTTCTAAACATACAAAGGAAGTTTGTTTTGGTCGCTGATTTTCATAACTTGTTGGCCTGTTAAGCCGTCTTGAGCTTACAGATTGTAAGTAACACCTTAATTGTTATATTATGGAAGTACTCCTTGATAAACAACTGCCGGCTTATCCTTCTTTTATTGCCGGAATCCGCCGTGCTCCTGACCGCGGCTATTCACTTACGCCAGCACAAACAGAAGTCGCTTTGAAGAACGCCCTTCGTTATATTCCCAAAGAACTTCATGAAACGCTTGCTCCCGAGTTTATGGAAGAACTTCTTACCCGGGGACGTATTTATGGTTATAGATATAGACCGGAAGGGGATTTGAAGGCGAAACCTATTGACGAATACAAAGGAAGTTGCATAGAGGGTAAGGCTTTTCAAGTCATGATCGATAATAATCTTTGTTTTGATATAGCCCTCTATCCATATGAGTTGGTTACTTATGGGGAAACCGGACAGGTTTGCCAGAACTGGATGCAATATCGTCTTATAAAAAAATATCTTGAAATCCTTACAAATGAACAAACGCTGGTAATTGAATCCGGTCATCCGCTCGGACTGTTCAAGTCGCGCCCGGATGCTCCCCGTGTGATTATTACAAACTCCATGATGGTAGGGATGTTCGATAATCATAAGGATTGGCACATTGCTGCCCAGATGGGAGTTGCCAATTATGGCCAGATGACAGCTGGAGGGTGGATGTATATAGGTCCCCAAGGTATCGTGCACGGAACATTTAATACTTTATTGAATGCCGGACGCAAGAAACTGGGTATACCCCAGGATAAGGATCTCCGGGGGCATTTATTTGTTTCTTCCGGATTGGGAGGTATGAGTGGTGCCCAGCCGAAGGCGGCTGTAATAGCCGGTGCTGCATGTATTATAGCAGAGGTGGATGCTTCCCGGATAGAAACCCGTTATACCCAGGGGTGGGTTCAGCATGTAACAGACAATATGGCTGAAGCTTTTCGTCTGGCGGCTGTAGCTATACAGGCAAAAGAGCCGGCATCGATAGCCTTCCATGGAAATGTGGTGGATTTGTTGGAATATGCAGAAGCACATTCCATTCCTGTTGATTTATTGAGCGACCAGACTTCATGCCATGCTGTATATGAGGGAGGATATTGTCCGGTCGGGCTCTCTTTTGAAGAACGGACAAAATTGCTATCGGATAATATGGATAAGTTTTGTGAATTGGTCGATGCTTCTTTGCAACGTCATTTTGCTGTAATTAAAAAGCTGGTGGCCCGTGGAACTTATTTCTTTGATTATGGAAACTCTTTCATGAAAGCAATCTATGATGCAGGCGTTCGTGAAATATCCCGGAATGGTGTGGATGAGAAAGATGGTTTTATTTGGCCTTCCTATGTCGAAGATATTATGGGACCGGAATTATTTGACTATGGATACGGTCCTTTCCGCTGGGTGTGCCTGAGCGGCAAGCATGAAGATTTAATAAAAACGGACCATGCGGCAATGGATTGCATCGACCCGGACCGGCGTGGACAGGATATGGATAATTACAACTGGATAAGGGATGCGGAAAAAAATCAGTTGGTGGTCGGCACACAAGCGCGTATCCTGTATCAGGATGCTTTAGGGCGATTGAACATTGCACTCCGTTTTAATGAAATGGTCCGGAATGGGGAAGTCGGCCCGATTATGCTGGGGCGCGACCATCATGATGTAAGCGGTACTGATTCACCTTTCCGCGAAACCTCAAATATTTATGACGGCAGCAATGTTATGGCAGATATGGCAGTACAATGCTTTGCCGGAAATGCTGCCCGGGGAATGAGTCTGGTAGCCCTTCACAATGGAGGCGGTGTCGGAATAGGCAAAGCGATAAACGGCGGTTTCGGTATGGTATTGGACGGTAGCCGGCGGGTAGATGAAATTCTTCGTTCGGCTATGTTGTGGGACGTGATGGGAGGAGTCGCGCGCCGTTCATGGGCCCGTAATCAGAATGCTATGGAAACCAGCCATCTGTTTAATGAAAGTCATGCCGGAGATTATCATATCACAATGCCTTTCGTGCCGGAAGAAGATCTAATTAAAAAAGTAGTAAGTACCACTTTAAAACACAAAATATGAGTACCTGGAGTAAAATAATGGAATGTGTCCCTAACTTCAGTGAAGGGCGGGATCTTGAAAAAATAGAAAAGATAATTGATAAGTTCCGAGCTAAAAATGGTGTAAAGCTATTGGATTATAGTAATGACACCGACCATAATCGTTTGGTTGTAACTGTAGTCGGTGAACCTGAAGCTTTGAAGGATGCATTGCTTGAAGCAATCGGGCAAGCCGTGGAATTAATTGATTTGACGAAACATACCGGCCAGCATCCTCGTATGGGGGCTGTGGATGTGGTACCATTCATTCCGATTAGGGGATGTACGATGGAAGAGGCTGTTGCTTTATCAAAAGAAGTTGCCGGAAAGGTGGCGTCTTTATATAATCTACCTGTTTTTCTCTATGAAAAATCGGCATCTGCTCCTCATCGTGAGAATTTGGCTGCTATCCGTAAAGGAGAGTTTGAAGGGATGGCAGAGAAAATTAAATTGCCGGAATGGAAACCTGATTTTGGCCCGGCAGAACGTCACCCTACTGCAGGTACTGTGGCGATTGGTGCTCGTATGCCATTGGTTGCCTATAATGTGAATCTGGGAACGGATAATCTGGCTATAGCAGACAGTATCGCTAAGAAAATCCGTTTTATAGGAGGAGGACTCCGTTTTTGCAAAGCAATGGGGGTTGAATTGAAAGAACGTGAAATTGTGCAGGTTTCTATAAATATGACGGATTATACACGTACCGCTCTTTACCGTGCTTTTGAATTGGTACGTATTGAAGCCCGTCGTTATGGTGTACCGGTAGTGGGCAGTGAAATTGTCGGATTGGTTCCAATGGAGGCGCTTATCGATACGGCTTCCTATTATCTCGGGTTGGAGGATTTCTCATTGAATCAGGTATTGGAAGCAAGAATAATGGAATGAGTATGGAGGAAGAAAATATACTGATACGCAATGCCTCGCAAGTGGTGACCTGTTCTGGGTTTGCTGCTAAAAGAGGTGCGGAAATGTCCGAATTGAATATCATAGAGAATGGTGCCGTTTCAATAAAGGATGGTATTATAACGCATGTCGGTTCGACCGAAGAGGTCTTAAAACAGGTTAATATAGACGACTATCTGGAAATAGATGCATCGGGTCGGGCTTTGATACCGGGATTTGTAGACAGCCACACACATTTTGTTTTCGGAGGATACCGGGAGGAAGAGTTCTCCTGGCGGTTGAAAGGAGACAGCTATATGTCCATAATGGAACGTGGTGGAGGAATCCGGAGTACGGTAAAGGCAACACGGGATAGTTTTTATGATGAACTGTTTGTAAGCGGTTACGAAAGGCTGGATGAGATGATGAATATGGGCGTCACAACCGTGGAAGGGAAAAGCGGTTATGGTTTGGAACTGGCAACCGAACTTGTCCAGCTTCGGGTAATGAGTGAATTAAACGATGAACATCCGGTAGATGTCGTTTCGACTTTTCTGGGAGCGCATGCCGTTCCTGAGGAATTTGAAGGACGTGCGGATGACTATATCGATTATATAATAGAAGAGATGCTTCCGCATGTCCGCATGGAGCATTCGGTTACTTTCTGTGATGTATTTTGCGAGAAGGGTGTTTTTTCACTGGAACAAAGTGAACGCCTGTTGAGGGCGGCACGTCATCATCGTTTCAAATTAAAATTGCATGCAGACGAAATGGTTACGTTTGGCGGTGCGGAACTTGCCGCACGCTTGAAAGCCGTAAGTGCAGACCATTTGTTGCATGCTTCGGATGCCGGAATTAAGAAACTGGCTCGTTCCGGAGTGATTGCAACGTTGTTGCCACTCACGGCTTTTTCGTTGGACGAACCTTTTGCCCGTGGAAGGGAAATGATAGATGCCGGTTGTGCAGTGGCATTAGCTTCCGATTTCAATCCGGGCAGTAGCTTCAGTTGTTCTATTCCTTTGCTGTTTTCCTTGGCTTGTGTTAAGATGAAATTGACGCCGGAAGAAGCATTAACCGCATTGACTATTAATGGTGCGGCGGCTGTGGGACGTGCCAATAAGATAGGAAGCATCGATGTGGGCAAAAAAGCAGACCTGGTACTTTTGAAGTACCCTTCTTATAAATTCCTGCCGTATAATGTAGGGATGAATGCGGTAGATACGGTAATAAAAGATGGATTTGTATATTTCATTTAAATTTAAATACTATGCTTGCAGACTTGACAATCAAAGGCTTTTTAGCCGAAACAGCCGGTAGCGCCCCAGTACCCGGAGGAGGAAGTATTTCAGCTCTCAACGGCGCGATAGCAACTGCTCTGACTGAAATGGTGGCAAACCTTACAATCGGTAAAAAGAAATATGCCGAAGTCGAAGGCCAGATGAAAGTGATAGCTACTGAAGCGGCCTTAATCCGCGAGCGCCTGATTCGTGATATAGACCGCGACAGTGAAGCTTACGACCGGGTTTTTGCCGCATTTAAATTACCGAAGGATACGGACGAAGAGAAAGAAGAACGTAGCCGCGTCATACAGGATGCGACAAAAGAAGCCGCTTTAGTCCCGATGGAAGTGGCGGAAGAGGTTGCTTCCGTAATGGAAACGATTATTTATGTTGCTCATAAAGGGAACCAGAATGCAGTTACCGATGCTTGTGTAGCCATGATGGCGGCACGGACCTGCGTGTTGGGAGCGTTGCTGAATGTACGTATCAATCTTTCTTCCATTAAGGATGAAAAGTTTGTCGATAAACTGAAGACTAAAGCCGACTTTCTGGAAAGTGAGGCCATACGCATCGAACAAAAGTTACTGGATTGGGTTAAAACGGTATTATAAGTATGAGTAATGTCCATTATATAGGTTCGGAACCGCTTTCCTTTGAGAATATAGAACGGATTCTTACTGGCAATATGAAGCTGGAGATGACGCAGGAGGTGAAAGAACGCATCCAGCGTTGTCGTGATTATCTGGATCGGAAAATTGAACAACAGAATGAACCGCTCTATGGTATAACTACAGGTTTCGGTTCCTTATGTAATAAGAATATTTCACCGGATGAACTCTGTGTATTGCAGGAAAATCTGGTGAAGAGCCATGCTTGCAGTATCGGGGATGAAGTAAGCCCCGTAATTGTCCGCTTAATGATGTTATTGAAGGCGCATGCCCTTTCTTTGGGATATAGTGGTGTTCAGGTGATTACCGTACAACGTATTCTGGACTTTTTCAATAATGATGTATTGCCGATAGTCTACGACCGGGGCTCTCTCGGGGCATCGGGCGACCTGGCTCCGTTGGCAAACCTGTTCCTTCCGCTTATCGGAGTGGGCGATGTGTATTATAAAGGGAAGAAGCGGGAAGCTATTGCCGTGCTGGATGAATTTGCATGGAAACCTGTGAGGTTAAAAAGTAAAGAAGGACTTGCTTTGTTGAATGGGACACAGTTTATGAGTGCAAATGGTGTCTTTGCTTTGATGCGTGCTTTCCAGATATCCAAGCGTGCGGATTTAATAGCAGCTCTTTCCCTGGAGGCTTTTGACGGGCGTATCGATCCGTTTATGGATTGTATCCAGCAGATGCGTCCACACCCTGGGCAGATTGAAACCGGTAAAGCTTTCCGTGAGATATTGGAAGGCAGCGAACTGATAAACCGTAAAAAGGCGCATGTGCAGGACCCGTATTCTTTCCGCTGTATCCCTCAGGTACATGGGGCGACAAAGGATGCTATCCGGTATGTTTCGGGTGTGTTGCTTACGGAAATCAATTCGGTCACCGACAATCCCACAATATTTCCGGATGAGGATAAAATAATATCCGGAGGTAATTTCCACGGACAGCCACTTGCCATTTCCTATGATTTCCTTGCGATAGCTTTAGCCGAACTGGGTAATATTTCCGAGAGGCGTGTCGCACAATTGATTATGGGACTTCGCGGGCTTCCCGAGTTTCTGGTGGCAAATCCGGGATTGAACTCCGGCTTTATGATACCTCAGTATGCGGCCGCCAGCATGGTGAACCAGAATAAAATGTACTGTTTTGCCGCCAGCAGTGATTCGATAGTGTCGAGCAACGGGCAGGAAGACCATGTGAGCATGGGAGCGAATGCCGCAACCAAGCTATTCAAAATTATGGATAATCTGGATCATATTCTGGCTATCGAGTTGATGAATGCCGCGCAAGGTCTGGAATTTCGCCGTCCGGCACGGACTTCGCCTGTCCTTGAAAAGTTCCTGAAAGCCTATCGGAAGGAAGTCCCTTTTATTGATGAAGATATTATCATGTATCCGGAGATACACCGTACGGTAGCGTTTTTGCGCCGGTATCCGGTTTAGATGGATATATTATATTTAAAGTAAGATGAGAGTGTAGTTTGCGGGAGCCTTGTCGGTGCCTAATCCGACAAGGCTTCGGTGTCTGCACCGATATGGGTTCGGAACTTGCACCGACACGGACTCGGTGTAGGCACCGATGAGGCTCCCGCGAAAGGGCGATGTTTTTTACAATTCTTCCGGCTTATCTCCGTCACTTGCCTATTCGTGGAGGCACCGAACGGAGAAGCCGAGCACCCTGGCATCCGCGCGCGAGTTTAGCGTAGCACTGCCGAAGATTACGTCGCGAGCACGCGCATCACCGGACTGAAGCGACGATGACCAGTAGTGCCCATAAGAACCCTGATCGACGGGCGAACCGTCACCGTTGTTTCGATAGCCCGCAGCTGGCAAAATAAGCAAAGGATAACCGCCCTCCGCATTCACCTTGAATAAACCACCACTGCCATCCCAACTTGCCGCATTCCCGATAGACATCAATTCATCTATAGTCGGTACACGATAACCCGGAGGGCAAGGGTCGTTTGTTCCTTTACTGTTACCGTTCCATAGATTGTTATTCAGACTGGTTAACCAATTCCAACTGCTACTACTGTTCCCGTAATAAAATGTATTGTTACCAGGACGGGTATTACCGGTAACACCGTTGTTTTCAGGGCTTCCGTAATTTGTGGCTTCGTAACGTCCCCACTGGTAGATATTACCAGTTCCGGCTATGGTTCTGTTTTTTCCATCATTAGGTCGCGCCACACGTGTAGCCCCGCAATTGACGGGAGCCCACCATCTACCTCCTTTCTTGA
>MJGMD1__coassemble_1795_pt1 | contig 238544 bp, 208 predicted proteins | sample MJGMD1__metabat2_low_PE_010 | metagenome-assembled genome bin MJGMD1 | reverse complement strand
CACCTGTCACCTGTCACCTGTCACCTGTCACCTGTCACCTGTCACCTGTCACCTGAATCAGTGATTTGTTCCTTCAAATAAATCATGATTTTCCGTACTTTGTTTTCCCTTAATTTTGAAGTTATTGAATGTGTAACTCAATGTCAGAGTTATTAAAGGATAATTCGGCCGGATATGGGTGATGGATTGTAAGTCCGAAGTCGTAATATTACTTACGTACCTTGCCGAATTGAAGACATCACGGAAGGCAAGTGTAGCTGTGAGTTTTCGCTTCATTAATTGTTGCCGGACGGCAAGGTTTGCATACCAAAATGCGTCCGTACGTCCCTGGGTGGTTACGGAAGGACCTACAAAATTGCCATCCAGTTGTATACGTGTATTTTTACCGATGTCAAACGAGTTGTTCCAAACAATGTCGTAGTTGGTACTCTTTTCGTTTTTACCATCCAGTTTATATTGGTTTTTTACTTTATAATGATAAAGGCTTCCGTTTAAATTGATATTCCACCAACGCGTTACCTGCACTTGCCCGCTTAATTCTAATCCGGTAGAGTAGTCGTGTCCCACATTCGCCATTGAGTCTAGTGTGACGCCAGCTTGAAAAGGAACGCGTAAACGTTCAATCTTATCTTTCCTGCTACGGTGGAAAAGTGTTGCAGATAATGTATGTTCGCCAATGTTCTTTTTATAATTCAGTTCAAAGGAGTTGATATATTCGGAACGAATGTCCGGGTTTCCGATTTCAGCAGAGTAGAAGTCACGGTAAGTTATATATGGCTCCATGAAAAATAGTTCAGGACGTGTGATACGGCGTGAATAAGAGAACAACAACTTATGCTCTTTGGGGAAGTTGTATCCTAAATGGAAAGAAGGGAAAAACTCAAATTTGTTGTAAGTCCTGTCTTTCCCTTTTATAGAACTGCGTAGTACACGGTGGGTATGCTCTCCACGAACACCAACTTGGAAATCGAATGCTTTGTAACTGTCTCCGATAATAGCATAGATAGAATTAATACCATGTTGGAAGTAGAAAGTATTATAAATGTCATCTCTCCAATAGAATTCTTTTTTCTCCGGATTCCAGAATTGCATACTGTAGTCGCCGTCTTCCAGATAGGAGAAGTATTGGTAGCCAGTCTCTATATGTCCGGTTTTACTATAGGGATAGATGTAATCCAGATTCCCCCGGACAGTCCAACGATGTTCATCTTCCCACGCGCGGTGGCCTTGTTCACGCTCATTGTTCTTATTGTACAAGTCACTCTGGAAATATTCAAGCGCGTTGCCTCCGTATTTCAAATAGAAACTTGCTGATAATTCATGCCCCTTGTCATTAAACTTATGATTGGCACCGATAGTACCTTGGAAATAGGTCTCATGTAAATCATAATCATCCCGGCTATAATAATCCCCGTTTCCTATGATATTATTATGGGTGGAGCGGACTTCCGTATAATCGAGGTCTCCTTTTCGGGTACGTCCTCCGTAACCACCTTGCAGGTCTGCATTTAATGTTGTGTGGGGAAGGGTATAGTTCCATCCTGCTTTTAATGAATAGTCGAAATTATTACTCTCACGGGGACCATTGGAATGTGAGGTTGTGGCTGTATCGGAAACAATCGTGGTTTTCTCCTGGTCGAAATGGCTTTTCCTCAGGCGGTCGCTCCAGTTTCCACCGATATACCAGCGGGAAGCTTTGTTTTGTTGTGCCAGTAGAAAGTCCACACCTCGGGACAAGAAAGTGCTTCCGGTTACGTTTACCATACCACTGAGGCCGTGTTGACTATGTTTCTTTGTTATAATATTGATAATACCCACATCTCCCCCTGTATCATGGCGGGCAGATGGTGTGGTGATGATTTCTATATTTTCAATATGGCTGGAAGGTATTTGCTCCAGTGCCTGTGTACCGCTGAAAACGCTAGGCTTCCCGTCTACATAAACCATAAAACCACTACTGCCGCGGAAAGTGACTTCCCCTTCGGCATTTACACGGATAGAGGGCGTGTTTTCCAAAATATCAACAGCAGAACCGCCGCCAGCCAGTAGATTAGATGAGGCGCTGATTACTTTTTTGTCCAGTTTGTAAATGACTTGCTTTTTCTGGGCTACAATTTCAACTTCTGCTAATCCTACTTCAAGAGGTTTTAGAGATATAATTCCCAAATCTACTGTTTGCCGTGAAGGAATGATTTCTATATCGGTTTTTGAATACAGGTCGTAACCGACCAAGCGAATTAACAAGCTGTATGTTCCGTCTTTGATGTCTGGAATATTGAAACTTCCATCCATTTCAGGTAGGGCCTGATATATAGGATTGGCATTCCCTTGCCGGAAAAGGAATACATCTGCTGCATCTATGGGATTGTTATTACTTGCATCCACAATTTTTCCTTTAATACGGGAGATTGGGGTGGCTAAGACAAAACAAGAAAAAGACAATAAGGTCAAGATGAGGTAAAAACACTTTTTCATTTTTTCATAACTTATTAACAAAGGCGTGAAGATAGTTCTTTTTGCTTTATTAGTAAACTGTATAGGTTTTATTAACGAAAAGAGGCAATTCTGCTTTAAGTAGTTATCACTTGTTATTTGTCTTTAATATTATAGAAAAGGATATTTTTAATGTTTTACTTAAATCTTAATACCTATGCGTAATATTGTTATTTTATTGGGCTTTTTCGTGGGGTTCATAACATCGTGTACGGATTTTACCGAACAGTTAGAAAAAAGGAAGGAGATTGATGGTGATTTAACAACTAAGGCTTCTGTAACAGAAGTGAGTACAAATGAATGGATAGGCCTTTATCCAGATAATGCTATTTTATCTGAATTAACTCTTTTCGGGACTCATGACGCTGGAACATTTCGATTGGACTGTGGCCCTAAAAGTTCTGTAGCTCAATGTCAGGATCTAAATTTTAAAGAGCAATTAGAATGGGGAGTGCGTGTATTCGATTGCCGTTTAAGTGAAAATATGAATTTTTTTCATAGTGATATTTATTGTTATACAGATTGGAAAGAGTTTGCATCAACATGTATTTCATTTCTACAGGCTAATCCCAGGGAATTTGTAGTTGCAATGATAAAAGCGGAGAATGCGGAAGGACCGGGATCTGTTTACAATTCTAATTTTCAGAAATGCATTGATGAACTTGGCAGAAGCAACTTCCTTTTTGACAAGAACTTATTAAATGAACCGATCTCCAATCTTAGAGGGAAAATAGTAATTGTAACTCGTGATTATAATAAAGGAGAATTAGGATATATTGAAGGTGCTCCACAAATAAACTGGCCAGATGATGCATGGCTGAAAAATCCGACATCAGAGGCCAATGGATGTATTCGTGTGGCAATAAGTGATCGTTATACAGCTTATCCGGAAACAAAGGTTGATCTGGTTAAAGAAGTGTTTCCGGAAATATTACCTACATTAAAAGATGATCCATCCCGATGGTTTATAGTTTTTACATCAGGATACGATTATTCCGGAAATCTTTGGATACCTAACCCCAGAGTTTATACATCAAAGTTTCGTAATCAAGGTTTAAGCGCAATGAAGGATAGAGCGTCTTATTTGCAAAGAGGTGGAACACTAATGATGGACTTTGTTAATTATTGGACAGATTTAAGAGATTTTGTTTTCAGTACAATAGTTCATGAATACTATAAAGATATTATTTATGTCAATGATATCGCTTTTCGTGTTCAAGATGGTGTGGCTACGGTAATGTGGCTTAGAGACTTGTCTGTAAAAAATATGGTTTTTCCAGAAGAAATACCCGGTCATGGAAAGATAACCATCATTAATATCAATGATAAAGCATTTGAAAATGCACAAATGGAATCATTAACAAGTTCAGTTCCGATAGGTACAGTTGGAGTATCTGCTTTCAAAAATTGTACGTCATTAAAAAATGTGGAAGGAGTTCAATTTGAGCATGAATTTAAGGAACGAGCTTTTGAATACTGCTCGAACTTGACAAAAATTGTATTGAAAGAGAATTTTTATAAGGTTGGTTCACAAGCTTTTGTCGGTTGTACAAAATTGAATCTTTATTGTTATGCTAATCAACCTCCGTTGACAGGTGGTGTTTTGTTTGATATGAATAGTATGCCATTTTTGTATGTGCCATCTACGGCTTTATATACATATCAAAACAACAGTATATGGTCTAAATTATTTACTCCGGTGGATTATAGAATAAAAGCTATAGAATAAAAATCTCAGATTACCTGATATCTTGAGGAATGAAGGTGCGGATATATGGAATATTCAATTTTAGAATTCCATATATCCGCGTTAAATTTATAGGATGTTTTAAAAGTCTTTCTTACGCAGGATGAAGTCTTTACCCAGATACTTTTCACGTACGATTTCGTTTTCAGCAAGCTGTTCGGCTGTACCCTGGAACAATACTTTACCTTCAAACAGCAAGTAGGCACGGTCGCAGATACTTAACGTTTCATATACGTTATGGTCCGTAATCAGAATACCGATATTTTTGTGTTTTAGTTTTGCTACAATACTTTGAATATCCTGTACGGCAATAGGGTCGACCCCGGCAAAAGGTTCGTCCAACATGATAAATTTAGGGTCTATGGCAAGACAACGGGCAATTTCGGCACGACGGCGTTCACCTCCGGACAACTGGTCCCCTAAATTCTTGCGTACTTTGTTCAAACCGAATTCGGAAATCAGGCTTTCCAGTTTTTCTTTTTGGTATTCAGTGGTTGTTTCCGTCATTTCCAATACGGAACGGATATTATCTTCAACTGTCATTTTACGGAAGATAGAAGCTTCCTGAGCCAAATATCCAATGCCATTCCGGGCCCGTTTATATACGGGGTACTTGGTAATTTCCATATCATTCAGGAATATCTTGCCTTCATTGGGGGTTACGAGACCGACAGTCATATAGAAAGTTGTAGTTTTACCTGCCCCGTTAGGTCCAAGCAATCCCACAATTTCCCCTTGTTTCACATTGATGGAAACGTGGTTAACTACGGTTCGTGTCTTATATTTTTTTACCAAATCCTCTGTACGGAGGACCATTTGCTTTTCATCTGCCATATCTAAAAAAATCTTTGCACAAAGAAACGGAATTAATTTCTTCTGTACAAATGCGTGTACAGCGAAAATAGGATAAGTGCCGTTGTGAGTTATTTACTATTCAAAAGTAATCAGGGTCTGTATCACTACAAACCCTGACCTTCTAATAAATGTGTCTAAAAATTAGATATTGGGATATCCCATATTGTTAAGAACTCCAGCTTAATGAAAACCGCTGAAGTTTTTTCAGCATTGCACTTACAACGGATTCTGCTCCATCAACGGATTAGCATCCATTTCCTGTTTCGGAATTAAGAACAGAAGTTCTTTTGACCCTGCTTCAAAATAGCCGGCATTAGCCCAGAACGTTTCGTTATGGCCTTTGTTATGTCTATCCATAGCAATATTCAAGCGTTTGATGTCAAACAACCGGAATCCGTCTCCCCACAGATCGCAACGGCGTTCCATCAAAATGTGCTGGATCAGGGCATCACCTGTCACAGTCGGCTTTTGAGCTTCCGGGTCGCGATTCTTCGTAAGTTCGAAAATAACATCTTGCGCTTCTGCATTTTTGCCCTGGCGAGCTAAGGCTTCCGCTTCGATCAGGTACATTTCCCCGGATTTCATATAGATATAATCATTTGTCCACTCTCCGAAACCGGTAAACTTATAACCGATGCGATCTTTATCAAACAATTGTTTACGTTGGTCGCTGTCGGCCATATAATCAATAATTTCCGTGCTGCCTAATTTGAAGCTTCCCATTGAAGCATATCCCCCGAAATTTGGATCCACATGCGAAAAGAAAGAAGCGTAGCTGGTTTGTTGTTCGTCAATCAAAACAGCTCCCCATATCCATTCGCTATCATTCGAATCATTCCAACCATTTTTGTAATTACTGGTCAGATTATAACCTTGGCGGGCTTGATGTGCCATATCGGCAGCAGTGGCCCAATCACCGGTCGTCAAGGCAAAACGGGCTTTAAAACCTTGAGCGACATTCAAATTAATATGCGATTTATTCGGGCGGTCCACATCCGATTCGGCCAGCAGCGTGATTGCCTGGTCGATATCGCTGAAAATCTGTTTGTATACCGCTTCGACTGTGGCGCGGGGTTTAGCTTCTCCGCTATTGTCCAAGACTAAAGGAACCCCCGGTTGAGTGTTATTCCCATTATAATCGTAGCGATAAGCAAACATCTGCACTAACTGCCAATAAGAATAAGCCCGGTAAGCATACGCCTGTCCTTTTATATTTTTCACTTTGTCTTCGTTCAAAGCCGCATCGGTGGCCTTATCGATATTTTCAAGGAGCAGATTCGCATTGTCGATAATATCGTAATAATACGACCAGGCATATTCCAAATTATCGGAATTGATATTCCGGCTATCCAAGTATTGATACCAGCTTACGAACCAACCGTAACCACGTTCCAGTTGTAAGAAATCGTCTGCCATGAAATCAATAATAATATCAATGGACTTTTGCCCGAACCGGTCATGGGAATCATAAAATGCATAGGTGGAACGATGAATTCCGTTAATAGCCGTTTCTGCACCTTCTACCGTAGAGAACAGACTTTCGTCCGTAACGCTGTTAGTCGGAACTCTCTCCAGATAATCTTCACCACACCCCGGAGCAATCAGCAGGGATGTGCCTAATATGATGGATGAAATTATTTTTTTCATTACTTGATTCATGTTTTAGAATGTTACGTTAATACCTAAACTTACTACACGATTCGGCACATATGTATAATCCGACGTACCGTTAAAATTCTGTTGCGGGTCCATACCTTTCCGCTTGCATAACAAAAACAGGTTATCACCGGTTAAGAAGACCTTACATCCCTTCATATCCAATTTGTTCTGGATAAATTTCGGTAAGGTGTAAGAAAGTGTCACGTTCTTCAGTGCCAGATAGCTGGCATTAACCAACCAGCGTGAAGAAGCTGCACTGGCTGCCGGGTAGCTATTCTGCAAACGAGGGACATCGGTGATATCTCCCGGTTTTTGCCAACGATTCTTAATATCCGTAGACCAATGCGTACCGAATGTTCCCGGATGCATCAAACCGGCGTAATTAGAATCGTACATCTTGCCACCGATCTGATAACTGAAGAAAATGGACAAATCGAAACCTTTATAACTGAAGTTATTCGTAAAACCTCCATACAAATCGGGAATAGCGTCACCCATATAATAATAGCCGGCAGCATTCTGATCTTTAGTCGTTTCCCGCCCGGTTACATTTCCATTCCCATCTTCGATATCTTTGTAAAACAAAGCGCTACCATCTTCAGGATCGACACCGGCATATTCCCGCAACCAGAATTCATAAATTGAATGGCCTTCGGATAGCTTCTTGGTTCCGTTAATGATTTCCTGCGGTTTGCCATCGGAGTCTTTCGGCATTTTTGTAATCTTGTTCCTAAAGAATGTGGCATTCAGGTCCAAGCTCCAACGGAAATCGGACTTTTTGAAAATATCGAATCCCAACATGACTTCCAATCCTGTGTTACGCATCGTTCCGATATTTTGCCACATATATTCAATACCGGTCGATTGCGGTTTCGGGGCTTTGAATAACAGGTTGCTGGATACGCGGTTGAATACGTCTATCTCACCACGGAGGAAATTGAACATGGAAAATTCAACCCCCACATTCAGATTAGAGTTCTTTTCCCATTCCAGCTTTTTGTTTAAGAGTTGGCTATGGACAGCTCCGTTCAGGTTCCCATTATTTTTGTCATCGAATGAATACAAACTTTGCCAACCGAAATAAATAGGGTCCCCCCATTCATCCAGGATATTATCGTTTCCTTGTTGCCCATAAGAAGCTTTCAGTTTCAAATTGTCGATCCATGTATAATCCTTGATGAAATCTTCTTCACTCAAACGCCAGGATGCTCCCAACGACCAGAATGCTCCCCAGCGGGCATCCTTGTAGAAACGGGATGTCCCATCATAACGGAACGAACCGGACAAATAGTACTTATTGGCATAATCGTAATTAGCCTGGAACAGATAGCCTTCCAAACTGTATTCATTCGTATAGGAAGTCGAACCTTCGGCAACGGAACCGGCAACGATCTCTGTCGTCGGGATGGTAAAACCTGTACGGGTAGCCTCCAGATAACGATAGGTGTACATATAGTTTTCATGTCCGGCCAATAGTGCCAGGTTATGGTTGCCGAACGATTTGTTCCAGGTTAAAATCTGGTTGAACGTATATGAATTCTTTTTGATATAATTCTTGGTAGAACGACCGGATACACCTTCCGCATCACCATACATATTGTTCTGGTAGGTGGTCTTGTAGTCGTTGCTGATATCTGTATTACCGGAGATTTTCAATGTAAAATCTTTCAGGAATTTGATTTCAGCCGAAACACGTGCCGAAAGCGTATTGCGTTCCGTTGAACGGTCATCAAGGGGCAATGTTACCATCAGGTTTGAATTAGGCGCATATTGACGGGTATGGCCAGCCCACGCATAAGGCGAAGTACCGCCTCCCATATCGTACATCGGATCCCCATTGCCATCTTTTATAATTTGGCCATTGCCGTCATATTGATAAATGGGATAAATGGGAGCCATCATACGCCCGTAATAGAATGGGTTGGTCGTATAAAGACCTTCGGCCAGAAAGCCGCTTTGATTGGAAGTAGCACCGGATAAGCCGGCATCCACTTTCAACCAGGAATTGATCTGGCTCGTTAATCCGACACGGCCGGTGAAGCGTTCGAAATCAGACCATTTCACCATTCCTTCTTCATTCGTATAGGAAGCAGAGGCAAAAAATGTCGTATTCTGTGTCCCCCCATTTACCGAAACATTATATTCCTGGCGCAAAGCAGTACGTGCCAGAGCCTTATTCCAATCGTCGTTATACAGCAAACGTGCATTCGGATTCAGCTTGCCATCCGTACCAATCAGTTGGTCGTTCGCAACATTATAGCTGTTATATCCCCCCAGTTTACCTACGATACCGTTTGGTCCTCCTCCACTGGCTGTGGAAGCAGCTTGTTCGGGCGTGTAACCACTGTTGTTTATCAACGCATTACGCCAGCCTTCCCACATCAATTCATAGTATTCGCCTGTACTTACACGGTTATATTCAGGAATGGCACGTGAAACGACACCCAGATTGACTTTCGCATTCAGTTGCACTTTGCCGGACGTACCTTTTTTTGTCGTGATCATAATCACACCGTTTGCACCACGGGCTCCGTACAAGGCAGCAGATGTGGCATCTTTCAAAACGGTAATACTGGCAATGTCTTCCGTATTGATCGTACTGATGTCACCATCAAAAGGAGCACCGTCGACAACATACAACGGATCGTTCGAGGCATTCACCGAACCAATGCCGCGGATTTGGATTTTTGCATTATCTCCAGGCATACCGGTACTTCCTGTTACTTGAATACCGGGAGCCGCTCCTTCCAATGCTTTTGTTAATGAGGCCGCTTGAAGGTTTTCCAGTTTTTCCGACTTAATATTGGCTGCAGAACCCGTAAACGATGATTTTTTAACAGTCCCGTAAGCTACGACCATTACTTCATCCAACTCCGTTAAAGCTGTATTTAAGACTACGCGCATCACGTTTTGAACCGGAACATCCTTTCCTACCATTCCGACAAAAGAGAATGTCAATACTTTTGTTGTATTGGGCACTTCCAAAGAGAAAGCTCCATTTACATCCGTTACCGTACCGATGGTTGTACCTTTCACCATTACAGAAGCACCAATAATCGGCTCATTGTCTTCTGCGGAAATAACAGTACCTGTCACTTCCTTTGTCTGGGCAATCACCATACCGATCCCGACTAAAAGGAATAGCATTACTAATGTTAACTTTTTCATCATAGACACCTTTTTTTGTTAATAAAATATGTTTTTTATAATAGTTTCAGCAGGACTATGTTTTTTGGTCCAAATCCTTATTGTGAATTTATGTATGCATAAATGTCTATTCTGGTAAAAGATTTAATGTATTATCTTTTATTTTTATGAATATAAGTTGGATTTTCGATATTTTTATTTAAATTGCGCCCGTTCCCAAAGGTGAAACCGGATGAAGAGGCATTTTGGCATAAGATGTGCATGTTGCCGATAATATAGTTCTTTGGGAGATTGTTTTTTGGTTCGGATGATAAAGTGTTAATATTAAGCCTGCTAAGGGTAAAAACATTCGGTAAAAACAATTATTGAAAAATCTAAAAAGACATAGTCCTGCTGAAACTATAGTGAAACATCTATCTTAGGTATGAATTAACGCGGTCTCGTTTATAAAATACCATATTATCTATAACATCAATAATTATTCTTTATATCCTTTGTAATACAATCTGTATAATAGTGGGTGCAGATAAAAAGCTTCTGCCACTGTTTGTCTGTATCTGTCACTATATCTGTATTTTTCACGTCTTTGTTCTATTTAGAAAAATATATGTTATATTTATAGTAATTAAACTTATGTTTTATGCTTGAAAGGCTGGGTATCGGTAAACGAAGGTATGGGAACGGACAAAAGGTTTTATTCGTCCTTATTAATTTCTTCTGTACAAATACGCGTACAGTGAAAATAGGATAAGTACCGTTGTGAGCCATTTCCATCTATTGTTCCCTTGTCGTTTCTTCTGTTCTTTTTCTTTGTATGTTCCAGTCGTATTCTGTTGCTTTATGGCTATTGAATCGGTAACCGTTTTCTCTATGTTAGTCCGGATGGAGTCTTCCATGCACCATTTTCGTTTGGAGTAGATTACTTTTTCTAAATATTGTTTTCCGCTATCATTCGGTATGGAAAACGTAAGTTCCCTGATTGTTTCAGTACCCAGTCCTCGCGTCCATCGCTGATTTATTTGCAAAGAATTGTCCAACCGTATATGAGAAATGGAATCAGTTGTAAAACGGTACTTATATTCCATCTCCTTTTTATGGGATATGCAGCCGGAGAATCCGCAAATAATCGCTATAAGATAAATGTGGTTTTTCATCGCATTAATACCTGGTGGCGGTTTATTCCATTATATTTCAGAGACAAATGGATGAACTTTCTCTTTTGATACCAGATTGCCTGGTCGAAATCCAATCCGCTATCGAGTAAATATTCCAATAAGTGTGGATTATTGAATGTGTAAATATCTACCGCTTCTCCCTTGCGATGTTGTGAACAAGGTACGCCTCTTACCAACCGGTTAAGTTCTTCTGACCGGTAACCGCTGGAAATGATAAGCGGATTATTTATATAAACCCGTAAAGGCTCCAGTAACCGGTTTACCAAATTACGGATGGCAGCCTGCGCTTCAATCGGAGGTGTATTGTCAATACCTTGTTCTATCGCTATTGTGCTGTAAATAAATTCTTCCATATTAAAATGCTCACTGATTATCTCTTTCATCTTCTTTCGTTTTTAAATTTCTATTATCAATTTTCAGTTTGTATGAGTAGTCCACACCGAATAATGCTCCGGCAAATGTGCTGACTTCTCCGAATGCCACTAATACACTGTTATGGATTTCTCCGGCCGGTGCAATCCAGAAACCGGAGAAAATCAGGACAATCCCGCTCAGTACGAGCAGGATTGCCATTGTCAATTGAATCGTTACTTTTCTCATGCAGGAACGGTTTTCAATCATCCGTATCCGGTTCATTAAAGTTCGGACGGTTTATCTCCGTCACTTTCGCCATCATTGGATTTCTCTACAGTATTTCCCAAATGTGAGAATGTCAGCAGTTTTTTTGTCCCTTTTAAATCTGTACCGGGAGTAAAAACCAGGCGTGACGGCCAAACCATGCTCGCGTTGAATTTTGTTTTATCCGTAACCCCTTCACTTCCTACCGTAAAACGGAAACTACCGAATTCGTCCCATTGTACGATTTTCCCTTCCTGTAATTCCAAATCCATAAAGAAGCTCAAGTTATCCAGTACCGCTTTCACATCTGCTGTTGAGATAGCACTTCGTGCAGCAATCAGTTTCCCTAAATATTTAAGGTTGACTACTCCTGTACTTTTCGACAACGCATAATACTTCTTTTCCGAATCTTTGTTTCCCGGCTCCGACGGACGGAGCACCAATACATACCCTTGTGCCATAATTTAAATTGTTTTTAAGTTGCATCCCCGTTATTGGGAACAGCGCAAATGTATAGTGGAAGAAAACTGTTAAAAAAGCAGTGAGGAGGAATTTTCTTCGGTAAGAAATGTCCTGTCTAATACGGTAAAAACGGAAATCGTACTTTCTGTGGTACGATTATTGGGTAAAAGTGTACTTTGTAAAGTGCAATTTGTTTATGCTGTTTTATTATGTTATTCCATCTCATTGCTTTTCTCCAAAAGCTCGGCAAAATCGAATGAATCCATTCGTGAATATCGGATTTTATCTGCTAAGTATTTGATAGATAAGTTGGTGTTGAAGGTGAGTGATAAAGAAAAAGAAATATCCGTATAAGAGGGTTTAATATTTTTATGCGGTTGCATCCATAAATTAAGCACTTTCAGCAACAGATTTAACTCATCTATTTCATATAGAAACTTGCCGAGTAGCGTCTCCTTCCGTATGTAATCAACAAATTGTTGCCGCTCTTTTTTTATCAGGCGGATTAAAAATAGTTGGTATGCCGGTTCCAACTCATTCCATTCAGCCAGAGCAATTCCATACGTCTGCTTACAAAAAATGCCTCTTTGTTCGAGAGGCATACGTTTTAAAAATTCATGATACTTCTTGACAGAAGGTTTGTGTCCGTCAAACAGTGCAATCAGTTGTTCTTTCATAAAAATTCCGGGAGGGGGAAAATTTATCCCTCACGCCCGGAATGCCACTGTTACGGTTTCTTGAATCGCTTTTCCAGTGGCAGGAAGAGACGTTCTATCAAGCGTAAATCTTCTTATGTCTTATGTATTTGGACTTTGTTTCATCTGGTGTTGTTTATACTATTTATTCCCAAAAAATAGAATTTATTTTATTAATAATTGAATTTCTGTTGAATACTGATTGTAAAAGTAAGGATGAGTTTGTGGATATATCTTTCATTTTTTCTTCGGACAAATTGAGGAATGTATTAAAACCTTTTGCAATTTCATTCAGATCCGAAGGAGGAGCTACAAATCCAATATGATATTTTTCAACTAAATTCTTGACTTCTCCTTTGAAAACCGCATAGATAGGTTTTTGTGTGGAAAGGTAAGTTTGGAATTTAGACGGAATGGTTATTTCATACAGAGGGGTATCCTTCAAAGAAAGAACCAAAACGTCACTGGCCTCGTAATAGTCTGCTATTTCGTTTAATGGTATCCGCCCTGTAAAATTGATATTGCTGATACCTTCTTTTAAAACCAGCTCTTTTAATTCCGGTAAGAAAGAGCCATCTCCAATGATATTCAAATAAACCTCAGGGTTGTCTTTTACAAAAACAGAAAAACCTCGTATGATATTCTCCAGATTTTGTACTTTGCCGATATTGCCTGCGAAAGTGAAATTGAAACGCCCCGGTAACTGTTTTTTTTGAAGAGGATGGTACTCCACTAATGGCCAGTTCGGTACGAACTCAATGGTAGCCTCAGGTACATATTTGTGAATCCTATTAATGAATCCTTCACATGAAACCATGATTTGGTCACAATTCTCATATATCCATTTTACAAAACAATCTAAGAAAAAACAAAGGAGACGGGTTTGTTTAAAGCCATAAGCATATACTGTTTCCGGCCATAAATCTTGAGTCCATATTGTAACTTTGGCTTTGTAAAACTTTTTTAGAAGAATGCCTGCTGTCGCTAAAGTTAGTGGACCTGTCTGGTAAATGAAAACTTTATCAAACCTGTGTCCAATAAACAAAACTATCCAGCAACTCCAAAAAACAAAGGAAAGATAGTTTAAAATTTTAATTAATGTACTTTTTTCATATCCTTGTATGACGGGAAAACGATGTATTTTTATGGAATTAAAATAAGTTGTTTGGTATATTTTATTTTTATATCCTTTATACACCTTCCCAAATGGATAAGAAGGAGCTCTTGTGAGAACTTCAAAACAAAAATTATCTTTCTCCCATTCTTTTACTAAATCGTTAATGAGGAAGTCCTCGGGATAAAAGGCTTCACCGATAACTAAAGCTTTCTTTTGTTTCATCAGAAATTAAAATATTGGGGATACAGTTCTTTCTTATTATCCATCCATTCAAATTGTTCTATCAACATATCTTCATATTTGGGTACTCTGTAGTCAAATCTTTCAGATTTAGCAATGGATTTATCTACTCCATTACCGTCAAATGGTTGAATTTTAATATCTTTCCGATTCCATATTCTTTTAAATAGGTGAAGTAAATCATACTTTGTAATTCCTATGCCATTACTTAATTGTATTAATCCAGTTTGGTTTTGCGTTATGGCATAGTCAATAGCTTTTGCAAGTTCTAAGGTTGTGACACCTCCCCAAATAGCAGTCTTGAAGCCATTGATTGTCCCTTTTTGTTGCATGAACCAATGGAATAAGCCTTCCCCCTCTATCTTCAGTTCAGGTCCGATAATAGAGGTCCGGATTGTTAAATCTTTATCATTTATGATTTCCCCGAGAGCTTTACTACGGCCGTAAATGTCATCTGCATCCCGAAAATCCGTTTCTGTATAATTCCCTTTTTTACCGGAAAATACGCAGTCTGTGCTTATATGAATTAATTTCGCATCAACCTCGTCTGATATTTTTTTTAGTAGATGAGGGAAATAGGCATTAATTAAAATTGCGTTATCCGGATGGTTTTTGGAACCATTAATTAAAACACCAATACAATTGAGTATAAGGTCAGGCCTGATATTTTGTATTAGTTGTTGTACGGAATCTTTATCTGATACGTCTACGATAATGCTATCATTAGTTAGCTTCGTACGATAAGTCACATTCACGATGTCATATTTACCCGTAGATTGCAGGTAATAATAGGCAGTATGTCCGGCCATACCTGTAGCACCGAACAATAAAATTTTTTTCTTAACCATAAAATGAAAATAAAATATTAGATTTTTTTGTGCCAGACTGTCCGATTGATGTAATCTGTGTAGGAAAGAATGATTCGAACTACTTTTTTTGAAACATTGTCGGCAGCATAATCAGGGATAGAATGGATGCTGTTTCCTTTTTCTGTATGTTGGGATGTAACAATTTCAATAGAGTCTACTATCCGTTCGCTATTTAATCCGGTCATAATTAGTGTCCCTTCGTCCATTCCTTCCGGCCGTTCATGAGCTTGGCGAATTGTGATTGCAGGAAAATGGAGAATAGACGATTCTTCGGTAATGGTACCACTGTCGGAAATTACACAAAAAGCATTTTGCTGTAGTTTTATATATTCCGGAAATCCGAACGGCTTCATAAATTCGATCATTGGATTTTCGTTTACAAAACCAATTGTTTCTAATTTTTTACGGGTACGGGGATGAGTGGATACAATAACTTTCTTCTGATATTTATCTACAACAGCTTGCAGAGAATTTAGTAAATCCGAAAAATTCTGTTCTGAATCTACATTTTCTTCCCGATGGGTACTTACTATAAAGTATTCACCTTTTTTCAATCCTTCTTTTTCAAGAATATTATTTTTATCGATTTCGGGTAAATGGTATAGCAGTACTTCTGTCATAGGTGAACCTGTTTTTATTACGGTTTCCGGTCGCAATCCTTCTGCAATCAAATATCGGCGTGCATGTTCTGAAAGAGGCATGTTAATATCACTCAAGTGATCTACGATTTTGCGATTGATTTCTTCCGGAACTCTTTGGTCGAAGCAACGGTTACCGGCCTCCATATGGAAAATGGGAATTTTTCTCTTTTTTGCGGAAATGACAGAAAGGCAACTGTTTGTGTCTCCGTAAAGTAACAATGCATCAGGTTTTATCTGTTCCATTAATTGATCGGATTTAAGGATCACATTCGTAATGGTCTCCGCTGTATTCTTTCCTGCTGCATTCAAAAAATAATCAGGTTTACGGATATGAAGCTCTTGAAAGAATATTTCATTCAGCTCGTAATCAAAATTTTGACCGGTGTGGACGATAATATGTTCAGTATACTTGTCTAGCTCTGCCATAACCCGACTTAATTTTATAATTTCCGGACGGGTTCCGACAATTGTCATTACTTTTAACATGACTGCACTTTGTTTATTTATTCACTTCTGATTATGCTGGCTTTAGCCTTCATTTCCAATCCCAAATCTTCCCGTATAAAGCGTAACTTCATTAACAACTCCTTCATGCCTTCAATATCTAACCTGCGGGTGTTATGGCTATGGTAGTCTTCTATTTTTGAGACCTCTTCGTTCCCTTTTGTGAAATATTTGTCATAATTCAAATCGCGAGTATCGCAAGGTATACGATAATAATTGCCTAAATCAATAGCACGAACCATCTCTTCGCGAGTCACTAATGTTTCATATAGTTTTTCTCCATGACGTGTTCCTATGATTTTTATTTCACTACTACTGTGATATATTTCTTTTAGTGCCTGTGCTAATGTTGCTAAAGTAGCAGCCGGCGCTTTTTGTACAAAAAGGTCTCCGTTATGGGCATGTGTAAAAGCATATACAACTAAATCTACAGCATCATCCAAAGTCATCATGAAGCGAGTCATATTAGGATCTGTGATTGTTATAGGTTTACCCTCTACCATCTGTTCTACCCATAGAGGAATCACAGAACCACGGCTGGCCATTACATTCCCGTAGCGTGTACAGCAAATGGTTGTTTTTGCATTTTCCCCTAATTCACGTCCTTTAGCGACTGCAACTTTTTCCATTAACGCTTTGCTCATCCCCATTGCATTAATCGGGTAGGCTGCTTTATCTGTAGAAAGTACGACAACACTTTTAACTTCGTGTTCAATAGCGGAACGTAACACATTTTCGGTCCCTTCAACATTTGTACGTACAGCTTCCAAAGGAAAAAATTCACAGGAAGGAACCTGCTTTAGTGCCGCAGCACTAAATACATAGTCGACCCCGGACATAGCAATATCTACAGAAGCCTTATCGCGAACATTACCTATATAATACTTTACTTTAGGATTTTGCAGAGCATGTCGCATATCATCCTGTTTTTTCTCATCCCGGGAAAAAATACGTATTTCTTTAATATCAGAATCAAGAAATCTACGTAAAACAGCATTACCGAAAGAACCTGTTCCACCGGTAATTAGAAGTACTTTGTCTTTGAACATTGTTATTTTATTTTTTAGTTATTATTTTAAATAGCTCATTCCAAGATTTTAGATTGTTTTGTTTCATAGGTGGATACTTTGTTCCTTTTTTTACATTTTCTATAGCCTTGGCCCATAAATCAGGTTTATCGTAGGGTATAAATACAGCACCGGAATAATTTGTAAGAACTTCTCGGGCATATGGGAGATCTGCTGCGATGATTAGGCTTCCGTTTGAAGCCGCTTCAATCAAAGGTAGACCATAGGTTTCAATGTAGCTTGGAAAGACCATTGCATCGCACATCCGGTACATCGACATTACCAGACTGAACGAAATGCTGCCCATAAAATGTACATTGTCGGGAACCTCATAGTCTATATCTGTCTTATTGCAAGTGAGATACAATGCTATAGATTTATTTTTTAATCGATTAATGGCATCTATCAACATCTTATGATTTTTATAAAAAAACGGAGTTGCAGGATAAAAGAGATTGATACATGTTAAATCAAGAGAATATTTTTCAGTAGGTAACTCACTGATTAAAGTTGTGATTTTGGGACTAATGACATGTATTTTATGGATGTCTTTACCAAATTTGTGAGTAAACCCATTTCTTATAAATTCAAGTTGGACAAATATTTCAGTGCGTTTATTAAGGAATATGCGTACAAAAAATGGATATATGTTCTTATAAAACCACATTGGACGTTCTTGAGTATTGAAGAATGACCAATGTCGTTTGAAAAAAGGTATTGACTGATGATAATAGACATAGTTTGGAATTTTGTATCCTGTACGAAAATTTGTGTTTTGAAGTGATAATGAAATCGTAGGTATTATATTATTTTTTCTTAACCACTTCCGTATGCCAAAAGCATCCCACAAAAAACGACATATTAATGATTTTACACCATAGATGGGCACTAATTGTATATTGGAGTATTTGTTTTGTAACTGTATAAATGGACTAATAAAAATAATATATTTAATATTTTCATCTTGTGGTATAGCTTCAATAAATTGTCTTAATATGGTTAAAGCACCAGCCGTATCAAGAGCTGTAGCATTTACAACGATAGTATCCATCGTAATTAGCGAAGAATTTTAGATTTCAGTTTTTTGTAAATATTTACTATTGCTATATGTGGGTGGTTGTAATAGTTTTTGATGAAAAATATTATACGCTCGATAAAATTATTTCTTTTGTCTACCCAGCTTCCGTTGCATAAATGAATAGCATATGTTTGAGTTGTTGAAAATTCACCGGAGGGGTTAGTAAAGGTTACCGGAGGGTATAGATGCATATCTCCTCTTAGTATTTGTGCTTGAGGAATATATTTAAATCCCCAGTTTTGTGCTGCAATATTTGCAATCTTAACGGTGATGGGAGTCTGATCCAATGTTCCATCAGGCTGTATGAATGGAATATTATGGTACAATTCAAGACATTCCTTTATGAATTCATTTTCTTTTTCAGCTCCCATAATTGCAGCTTCAATAGCTACATAGTTTGTGGGTTCAAAATACTCAATACATGAAAAGAAACTATGTTCTAAAAAAGTGTCGAAGCGTTTGTAAACTCGTACATCAGAGTCCATGTATATACCACCATAGGTGTAGAGTGCATAAAGTCGTATGTAATCGGCTACAAAAGCCCATTTGCGTTTTTCTAAAGCTTGTCGGGCAAAAGTGTTCTTGATTTCATTATCAAATCGTTCTTTATTCCAAAGAATGATTTGATAGTCGGGCATTATTTCCTGCCATGTTTTTATACATTTCCCAATAACTTCAGGGTATGGTTCACCGCTGAGCCAGCATAGATGTATAATTTTAGGTATTTTCTGCATAGAATATGTATTATGAGAATAGTATATTTTTATAAGGTACATATGCGTCTGCATAAGTTGTTACCATTTCAATGTGCCGCCATAATGAAAAAAGAGTATAGAGTGTGAAAATCCATGTTCGATTCAAGTTACTGGCACAATATAGAATGATAGGAACAACAAGTAGTTCCATATAGTGGAAATAGACAGCACCACGTGCCGCCATTTGCGGTAGAAAACCGAAACCTGTATAAATCACAATAGCTAAGAAATAGAGATTAACGAATAATGGACCATGTTTTGGGAAATATTCTATAATTTTATCTCGGTATAGATATGCCAGGCTAAAAGTAAATAGCCGTATGGCGACTGCTGCATTGAACCCGAAGTGTATCCCTTCTTCTGTACCTAAATATATTTGTAGTTTCCAAGAGATTACTTGTGGTAAAAAAGCTACCATTAGTTTAAATATGCCATAAAATAACAGATTTGAAGTGATAGCTATCCCTAATATAACCAAATAGGTTTTAAGAGTATAGAATTTGTCTTTGATAAATCGAGCAATAATAACCAATATTGCAGAATAGTGAAATGTAGTGGCGAGTAATACAAGCCACCAGAATCGACGCTTATCTGACTCTGCCATTGCCCATAAGCATATTGATATTGCTAATGCTTGCCGTATTAGTCCCATCATACCGGAATACATAAACATACCTGCAAAAAATAGTAGTGTTGCATAAGGATAAGGAGAGTATTTTCTGAAAAATGGAAATAAAATAGAAATATTAGCTGCTGCCATTATAATCAATATGGTTTGGTATGGTAAAAAATATCCTATAATAAAATTTAGTATGGCAAATCCCGGTTCGACATAGACTTGTGAGGGATCGAAAATGCTAATGAAGTCTATGTCCTGAATTGAATCGAATATCTCACGATAACCATCATAGTCATTACCCATTCCTCGAAAAGCTGCAATGAAAAAAATGAAAATTGCAAATCCAATATATATATAATTGTAGAGTTGATCTTTTCTAACTACAAAATCAAAAAGTGACATTAAAAATAAAAAAGAAAAAATGATAAAATAGATAATCATTTAATAGAATAAATTATTTAATTCATTTTTAACTTGTAATGTTTGATAATTAATGGACATTTTGCGTTTTATGATTTGAAAATCAATGGGTGAATCATATTTTTTAGATATGATAACTTCAGTCATTTCTTCAATACTATCACACAGATATCCGAAATTTCCAAACTTGTCAAATATATAATTGAAATAGTCATTTTTTAAGGCTACTATAGGTTTTTCAAATTTGATGGCATCCATAATAGCACCACTTGCTGTAATTTTATAACTTTGTTTTGGATAGAAAAATAAAATACAATCAAGTTTATTTATTCTTTGTTCATATTCTTTCCTGCTTAATACACTGTCATATTGGGGGATATCGACTCCTAATTTTAAAAACTCTTCTTTGTTGGTTATAGAGAATCCTGTGTGTGAGAATTTTATGTTAATATTTTTAGATATAACAGCTTTGATTAATTTTAGGTATTCGTTTACTCCTTTAGTCTGATCAAGTCCTCCAATAGTTCCTATTCTTAAATATTTGTGATTTTTGTTTTGCTTGGTGTAATTCTGAGTCTTTTCGAATATATAAGGATGGTCTATAGCTATAATGTGTTTAAAGAAATGTGGGGTTACAATAGTTTCTAAGTTTTTTTTAATTGATTCACCTATAACTGAAAAATAAAGACTGTCAGAGAGTGTGTTGTTTGTTGATAAAAAAAAATGTCGGCAAATGTTATGTAAAATAGAACCTAATAGGTGCTCCACTTTTTGTTGTGATATTAATGTTTCCAGTTCTCCATGACAACATATTATTATTTTGCGTTTTAATGATTTGTTGAGAAAGTTTATTGCATAAAGACTTAGGACGTTGTTAAAAGGAAAAATTACGATGTCTTCTTTTTGTGTTTTAAATAGCAGGAATGTGTCATATATAGGTCCTAATAAAAAACGAAGAGCAACTCTTACTCTTGATACTTTTTCAATGGTACAAATGGGTTTGTAAGTCACATTATTTATTTTGCCTTGTTCGATTTTCTCAAGAGCTTTGATGTGGTCTTTTAAAAAATATAATTCTGTGTTTTTAGTAATCATAGAACACATTTTTACCCAGCAATAATCGAACATTTCATGAGTATGAAGACTCGCAAAAGTGTTTATAAGTATGATTTTGTTATATTTCATGATTTAAATGGTAAACTTTTCCCATAGTATTTTTAACATAAGAACTATTCTGTAATAAAAATATTTAGCCTTACCACCATATCCTAATGTTTGCATCTGAGAAGAAAACTTCCAATGATATCTAATTGTGTTAGGGAAGTCAATAATTCTTTTTATGTAGTTTTTAATGGTGGGATGGCTCTTGTCTTTATGTGTTGTATTATTCTCATGTCTTCGATATATTAAGAGAGGAATTTTTAAAGCAAATATTTTGCCATAACGAGCAGTTTGTAAAGCTAACCATCCATCGTGAGATATGTGAAATGGCGCTGTTTCATATAAATGCGGCTTTACTAAATGGTTGAATATTGCACAAGCTCCACCCGCTATATGTATAGGTATATACTTGAAATTAGAAATTGCATCAGGATCTATTTTTAAAGCTTTCCATGATGATTCGGTTTTTATATTTAGATCTTTGTCTCCGTCTTTTTTATCTGTATGTACCATTATTGGAATATTAGGATAAAGCTGTTCTTTTTCTCGAATGAAATCATAACTGGCTTGTGTTTTATTTGGCAGCCAATAATCGTCAGCATCTGAAAACATATAGTATTTAGCTTCAACAACCCTTAATAGCTGTTTGAAATTCTCATAGCATCCCAAGTTTCCCAGATCATCCTCGATTGTGATAATGTTATCATTGTTTTTACAATATTCCGCAATAATTTCACGAGTGGAATCTGTTGAAGCGTCATCTCGAATATAAAGTACCCAATCTTTATTTGTTTGTTCTATGATTGAATCGATTTGTACACGCAAGTATTTTTCTCCATTGTATACAGCTAATAGTATAGCAATAGGTTTAGGACATTTGTAATTCATCGTATGAATCTGTTTTTTATTAATTCTATAATATCCATTTTTTTATTTAATTGTATCAATGAATAACACATTATCAAAATACACACTGCTGATAGAATACAATATCCTGTTGTGTTTTGTACTTTTGTGGCTATTAGGTAGGTGATGATTATATATAGTGATAGTGCTGCTGTTTTTAATAAATCATTGATATCTAAACTACATCTGTATCTTTTTTTTGTTATTGAGAATAATAATGTAACCATAAAAATAGCACCTGCTAAATATGCAAATGCCAGACCTTTTAATCCTCCGTAATAAAATCCGATAATAGATAGTATGACATTTATACCGTTACCCAATAGAGCATCGAATAGAAAAAAACTTTTTTTGTCTCCTTTTGCAAGTATGATATAACTCATCATCATCCATATCGATTTAAATATTAATGCAATTCCCATTATGCGTATTAAACCTATGACAGGTTTGAATTGAGGACTTAATAAAAGCCAGACGATTATTGGTGCTAATGAAATTATTAAAACGGAAATTGGAGCAATAATAAATAGTATTATGTTTGTTTGTTGTTTTATTAATTTTTTCATCTCAATATTATTCGAATGAACAATAGAAATGCGGGGGAAAAAGTCTGAAGCTAAAATTACATTTACGATTAGCATGCCTTGGGTCATAATTGAGGCTGCTGATTGATATAATCCAACTTCTTCCAAAGAACCATAGTGATTGATAAATAAATTGAGGATAAAGGAAAATAAAGTAGCAACGATCATGCTTGCCATCAATATAACTCCGAGTTTTAGAACCGGTTTGCTACAAACTAAGAATTCATTTCTTGTGTATTTGGAAACTGTGTTCAAACCTATCTTATGTTCAAAATATCGGAATGACAAATAAAATGTAGCATAGTTTAATATGATAGCAGGTATAATTGCTTCTATTCTGAAAAAATAGAATAGTAAAATTGCTAATATCAGACCGCTTACTCCTCCAACCATTGATGCTTTAGCTATGAGTCCTACATTCTGTGTTGCCTGCATTATAACTCCGTATCCACTATGTAGTGCCATAAAGACAAGTGTAAGTGAAGCAATAATTAGCCATACTGTATGCTTGTAACTGTTAAATAGCAACAAACTAAAAATTGGAGATAATAGTATCATTAAAAGTGCACCTCCTAATCCACATATTAATGATAGCGATAAAAATATTTTTCTAAATTTAATGAGACGGGTTTTATCTTGATATTCTCCTGCAATAACGGACATTTCACGAACTCCGCTTTGGTAAATTCCTACGGATGATACTTGTTGCATGACTGATAAGGCTGAGAGAATTAAAGAATTAATCCCAACTCCTGTGGTCCCAAGTAAAATAGCTACAACTTTAGCACGAATGAGAGTGACCATCATTTGTACTAATTGTGCCCCTCCAAGTGTCACTGTGTTTTTAACTACTTTCCTATATTCTTTCTCTTGGGACATTTGCTTCTTAGTTTATTTTTTAGGTTGTTCCAAATATTTTTTTACTATGTTCTGAATGATTGATTGAATGATGATTTGGAGTATATAACTATGTATCTTTAGGATTCTTCCGGAAAATCTGTTACTTTCTTAGGAGGGAAAAATCTTTAATCAGAATATAACCACTACCTCCAAGAATTGCTAAAAATACACAAGCTACTAATATCAAAGGTTTATTGGGTGATGCAGCTCTTAATGGTACCGTAGGCGGTTCAATGATTGTATAAACTGGTGTTTCCTCTTGTACTCGAAGCTTATCTTGTTCTAATTTTTGAGCAAGTGAATTATAAACATTAAAAGTTAATGTCATTTCATTCTTCAAGCGTTCCTGCTCTGTACGGTAGCTTGCAGAAATAATGTTCTTATTGGCATCTTCAAAGGCTGCATAAGCTTTTTGAGCTTTATAATATGCCTCTTGTGCTTCGCCATAAACTTTCCGGGTATATTCCATATCCTGCTTTACCTTATGTATACGGTAGTCAGTCATGTATTGCTGCAACTTTTCTACAACAATACAAGCTATGTCGGCTGAAATTAATGGATCTTGCATACGAACAGAAACCTCTAAGGTTGAAGTCTTCTTATCTATTTTTACAATAAGAAGCCGTTGTAATTTCGCAATCACTCCAGATTGTTCCGGTGTTAAATGATAAGCATCTATTACATTACTTCTATTTTCTGATTTTTCAGAAAATAATCCCATAACCCATTCTGTCATTTTTAAAGGAGCTCCTATAATATGTCTCCACCATGCTTGACGCTGGTGAAACGAAATATAATCATATAGAGGTATTGTTAGCTTTTTATCTTTTGTCGTTACTTGTATTGGAAATAGTTCCAATAAAAATGGAGTACTTTTTACAACGTCCGGATATAAATCCGGGGAAATTGCATCTGTACCTGTACCTTGTTTAAGATTAATTCCTGCTATAGCTGCTAACCCTCCTAAACTCCCCATCCCTTTACTGAGATCAGAACTTTCAGGGGCAAGCTTGGCTTTTGTTTCGTACTCCTTAGGTATACTAAAAGCAATAATAAATCCTATAATAGCGGCAATGCCACCACATTTCAGTAAAAAATATCTCTTTTCCCAGAGTTTTTGAAGTAGCTCGATCAAATCTATTTCCTGAGAAGAATTATAATTCTGCTCTTTCACTTGTTTTGCATCCATAATCCATCCTTTTACTTTAAAGAATTCATAATAGAAGTGATCATCGCTGCCATAGATGTTGTAGAATTAGCAATACCTATAATTTCAGGTAAACTCATCCTGCGGTCACGTGCAGTCTTTGCAGGTACCAATATTTCACATCCCGGTTCAACCTTTGGGTACTTCTTAAAGAAAATAAATGTCCGTTTCGTTGTTTGCACTTTTCCATTCATGTAAACTACAATCGGATACTTGCGAGCGATATCCTGATATCCACCTGCTTGCATAATATATTCCTTAACGGAAACCCCTTTATTATAAGTAATACTATTTTCATACATCACAGCACCACTGATATTTACAGTACTTTGCTGCTGGGGAATAAACAATTTATCGCCATCCCTTAAAATCACGTCATCAGCACTACCCGGATTGGCTAAAGCCTTCATTAAATCAATACCAACAGGATATTCTTTAATATTCAGATTCATACCTTCCATTGCTTCTGCACTACCTTTATTCTGGCTCATTTTAAGAAGAGTCTCCACCCTTCTCTTTTCATCTTCTGTCAATGTTCGTTTCAGGCTTGCACCTTTTACATAAGCTCCTGGTTTCATGCCACCGGCTTTAGTTATCAAATCACTTAAACGGAGATTCTTTTTTGATAATACATAGTCCCCTTGAAACATGATCTCCCCATCAACTTTTACTACTTGTTGAGCTTCGTAACCTGGAGAGTAACGGACAAATACTTCATCAAACGGTTCTAAGGTAAATACTGTATCTCCGGACAAAACCTGCAAACCTTCAGACAACGTAAAATTAAATTGCTTAGCTATTTGAGTCGGATTATTGGTTGTCATATCAGGATCTTTCATTCTTCGTGCAACTTCTACATTTATAGTGGCTGCAGCTTCTTTAAGCCCACCTGCTAAAACAATCGCATCTTCAACAGTCATATTATGATGATAAGGAAGTACTGTATCGCCCAGATTCACAGCTCCACAAACTTTAATCGTATAAGGCTCACGCAAATCAAAAATAGAAGGAAAATGTAATTTATCTTCTTCTTGCAATTCTATATCTTCACTTGTACCGTTTAAAATACCACGAACGTCGATCGCTAATATTGTTGTTGTAAAATCCGGATTTAAACGAGTCAATTGGGCACGACCTGTAAATTCATCCCCTTTCAATCCTCCAGCCAGAGAAATCAACTGTTTAACAGTATGTAAATTTGAACTTAATTCATATTCCCCCGGACGCCATACAGAACCAGTCACAACCAATCTGTTTTCATAAAACGGAATTACCGAATCTACACTTAATGTGTCTCCATCCTGCATAACAAACGTTGCAAAATCATTTTCGGTTACTGTTGCTATTTGATAACGACGTCCAAATTTTCGTTTTATCTGTACATCCTGTGTATATGCATCCCCTGTAAAACCACCCGCCATATGAAGAAGATTCTTCAATGTCTCACCTTTCTTCATTTCAAAAATGCGGTTCCGTTTTACCTTACCTTTAGCGGCAGCCAGTCCTTCATATGGACCTACAATAATCATATCATTTTCTTCCAGCCGAATATTATTATCTGTCTTTCCATGCAATAAAAAGTCATACACATCTAAATCAGCAACTTCTTTGCTGTTACGGAAAACTTTTATGGAACGTAAAGAACCAATATCATTAACACCTCCTGCAGCATACAAAGCATTGAACAGAGTTGCATAGGCTGGTAAGGTGTAAGTTCCCGGAGTATCAGCTTCACCTAATATATTTACTTTTATACTTCGAACTTTATTTAAGCTAAGAGACAAAAATGTATTACCTTCACCACTACCATCCGATAAATCAGAAATAATCCGTCCTAACTCCTGCTGGAGAGAGGACTCTGCAGACTCAATTGTGTGCCCGCTTAATAACACAGGACCTAAATTGGGAATAATAACAGTTCCATCCGGAGATATTTTTAGTTTCAAATTTAATTGAGAATTTCCCCATACATTAATTCGAACTTCATCACCTGCAGAAAGAATGTAATCTTTAGGCGTCGGAATATTAAGAGAAGGAGCAAATGTTAGTTTCTTGCTCAAAAATATTTCACGTCCAAATACTATTTTGTCCAGATTTTTCTTTATAGAATCCTCACGCAACATTAACAGATATTGCCATTGAGCATTTGATATTTTAGAATGCACACCTGATGAAACCGTCTCTGAATTTTTAGATAGTTCATCTTCAACAACATCATCCTGCTCTATATCAGAATTAGAAACAACACTACTCTGCCCTTGCAACTTACTGACACCTTGTTGTATATCAGAATCACTAAGCCCTAAAGATTTTGCTTTATCAAGTAAATCCTGGGATATTTGTGCATTAATGAAAACAGAATACACACACAACAAAATAATACTTATTACTAATTTTCTAATTGGGAAAGTCATATAATCAAGTTATTTTTTATGAACCAGAAGCACAAAGTTTCAGTAAATCAGAGTTTTTCGTTAATCGGTTCTACATATCCCGCAGGCATATCTACACAGGCACATCCCAAGATATTTAGCCGGACAGCAATTTTGCTTTTTCCGTCCATGGTGACAAGGTCACCCGTAAGTCCGGTTAATGGGCCTTTGATGACACGAACCTGTTCACCCCGTATCAAGGGATAGCTGTTTATGCTGACAGTCTCTTCCGAGTAATCGAGCATAAAACGAAAGCGATCCATTTGTTCATCAGGAATGATTGCCGGTGTATTTTCTCCGCGCAGAACCATATAGCGGCATATGGAGGAAAGAGTTAAGGCTTCCATACGTTCTTTAGGGGTTGCATGGATAAATACCATCATGGGGAGCAGCACACAATCTACCCGCTTTTTCCGGTCGCTCCATTGATGTATTTGCTGTTGGATGGGAACAAAGCACTCGATTCCCATTTTGGCCAGATATCCGGAAACTTTTTTCTCATGGTGCATTTTGACAAATGCGACATACCAGCGTTTAGGGTGTGCTACGCCTTCCCCTGTCCCGTAATCGGTCCCGGCATTTGTTGATTCACTTCGCTGTAAAATCATAAGTTTGTTATTCCACAAATTACTGTTACTTCTTAGGTAACGGAAGTTATGTTTTTATGGACTTATAAAGAAGAAAAGGAGGTAAGTGTCTGGAAATATTGTATTCTAATAATTTCATCTGGCATTTAGAATAAAAGTTTTTTTGTTAATAGAGAATAAAAAATATAGAGCATGAAATAAGCATTTTTCATGCTCGGCCACTCTTATATTTTGTATTGTAGCTACAAAAGTGAATTTTCTTTTTTATTGTTGAATTTTTTGTCTATCTTCGCAGCGATTTATCATCCGTTACCTAAGAAGTAACAGTAATGGTAATTCTTTAGTTATAAAGATGTTTGTGCTTTATTTTCTCCGTAATTCTTTACATAAGAGAAATTCAACTTATTCACTTTTGTTCGTTTTTCCAAATCAAAGCTTTTTAGGTAAATCTGTGTTGTTTTGATTGACTTATGCCCTAATGATTCGCTAATCATTTCTATCGGGACATTCCTGTATTTCGCTATCGTTGCCCAGGAATGCCGGAGTGAATAGGAGGTAACAGGCGAGCGTAGTTTTAATCGTTTACTCAAACTTTTTAATTGATTGTTGAACCGGCGCAGGGCTGATTGGTATTCTATGTAGGAACCTTCTTCTTTCCGTTTATTTTTTCCGCTTAATATATGAAAAAGATAATCAGGGTAATCGGGATGGATTTGTGGATGATTATTGCGCAGACTGGATATAATGCCGGTTGCAGTGTCTAATATCTCCAAACTCATAGGTGTTCCTGTTTTGATACGGTTGTATTTTAGAAGCCCCTGTTCCAGGTTCGATTTTTCCAGATGGACAAGGTCCGTAAAAGGCATGCCGCAAAATTGAAACAATAGATTGGCGATTGCCTGTGTACGGCGTAATTTATCGGATTCGGGGTCCTTATATAATAATGTATGCAATTCGCTGACGGGGAGCGCTTTTTTCTGGCGGGTGTCGACGCCTGTAAAGACGTCATGGAACAGTCGGTATATATAAGGAGCTTGACCAGCGTCTACACCCCGGTTATAAATACAGCGTAACATGCGCATATAGGTTGAAACTGTATTTAACTTTAGCCGGCAAGTCACGAGATAATCGTTATAACGTTTTAGATTCTCACGGGTGACTTGTTTGAATGATACTCCCGGAGTCCCGCAGAATATGGTAAAGGAGCGGAGGGCATTTTTATAAACATGTGCTGTGGCGAAACGCCCTTCTTTTCGCAAATCTTCAATATAGTTATTTGCACATACCGTAAATCCGTTTTTCTTCATACGCTATTTTCTTGTATTAAGTTTTTAATTTTTCAGATAATGCATAAATAGAACACATTTATAACTTTAAGGGCTATAAATCTTCCCTAATTTTACAAAATGGATGGATTTTAAAAAAACACGGCTTTATCCTCCACATGAATAGTATGCGTAATATTTTATCATTGAATTATAAACTGTTGAGCTAAATAAATTATCTCATTAGAAAGGAATAACTGAAAATTATTGGAGTTTGTGATTGAAAATAATGGGAATATGGTATTGAAAATAATGGGAATTATTTATCTTTGCCATCGAAAGTAAAAATTAGAGACGTATGTATTACAATAGATTACTTGAAAAAGAGATTGAACTCAAATTGAAAACATCGGGTGCAGTCCTTGTGGCCGGACCAAAATTTTGTGGTAAAACTACTACTTGTATGCTTTATCAAAAGAGTTTCATCAAACTAAATACGAAACAGGTCATTGCAATGGCGCGAATGAATCCTAAGGCTATTTTAAAGGGTGAAACACCCAGGCTTATTGATGAGTGGCAGAAAGCTCCGGATATTTGGAATCAGGTGAAAGATGACTTGGACTTCAATTATGAGTTTGGCAAATTCATTCTTACTGGTAGTTCAACTCCAGCCGATAAGACTGAGGTACATCATAGTGGTGCAGGTAGAATTACACCTTTGCAGATGCGTCCAATGAGTTTGTTTGAATCAAAAGAATCCAAAGGTACCGTTTCTCTACAAAACTTGTTTGATGGTACAGGGGATTATCCATGGGAAGTTGATCATGACTTTACGTTGGAGAATGTTGCCCACTTACTTTGTCGAGGTGGTTGGCCTATTTCAGTCTTGGCTCAAAAGGAGATTGCCATTGAGATTACTAAGAACTACTGGAATGGACTATTCGTGTTTGAGGATTGTGAAAACGAGCGTTTCCGCAATAAGAAGCCTGAGGTCTTGAAGATGATAGTGAAAAGTTATGCCCGACATATCTCTACAGAGGCTGCTATTTCTACTATAATTGCCGATGTGCGTCAAAGTAACGAAAGAACTATGGATCCGAAGACTTTTGATGATTATATGGAGGCTCTGAAAGATTTATATCTAATAGAAGACATGCAGGCTTGGAACCCCAATATACGTTCGAAAACTTCAATCCGTTCTACACCAACAAGGCATTTTGTAGATACATCCATCGCTTGCCGTGCATTAAATATCATGCCTGATGATTTACTACGAGACCTTGAGTGTTTTGGCCTCTTCTTTGAGGATATGGCCGTGCGTGATTTGAAGATATATGCTAGCACATTGGGAGGAGAGGTTTTGCACTATAGAGACAATGCCGGATTGGAATGTGACGCTGTTGTTCATTTGGAAGATGGTAGATGGGGAGCAATTGAGATAAAACTGGGTGGTGATGAACTTATTGAAGCCGGTGCTACATCTCTTAAAACCTTGAAAGCTAAGATAGAAGAGAAAAGTGATGAAAAGTCACCATCCTTCTTGATGGTGCTCACTGCTGTTGGTGGAGCCTATCAAAGAGAAGATGGCGTATATGTTGCTTCAATCAATTATCTGAAGCCTTAATTCATTATAGCAAAGGATGAGGCTGTAATTTGAACTGTGTCAGCAAAGAAAACAAATAAAGTATTAGCTTTGCTAACACCGTTTTTTTATGAGTGAAGAATTTGATTTTGAAAGTATTAAGAACAAGGCAATCAAGCAGCATCGGTCTTTATGCCCTTGGTAATAGTACACGTGAAATCTCTATCTTTCAGTCTCTGGATCTGTTCTTCAGTTGTCGTTGCTAATTTTATTTCCATAGCAATTTTCCAATGTTTTATAATAAAACGGGAGAACACTACAAGAATGCTCTCCCTTTCTTCGTTTTAGAGTGCCCATATACCTTGGTTATATATACATGCACTATATTTTTAGTTATGCAAAGAGACTTATATATTTTGGGATATAGGAAATTGTAAGCCGTTATTTTCTTCTAAACATGTTTTTTTAACATGTAAAGGTCGATTTTGCTCTTGTGACAGGCTCGAGCAAAATTTAAACGGGCTCTAAGTTTTTAATTTTTCAGATAATGCATAAATAGAACACATTTATAACTTTAAGGGCTATAAATCTTCCCTAATTTTACAAAATGGATGGATTTTAAAAAAACACGGCTTTAAATGTATATTTCAGCGGCATCTTTTATATATTTGCATTCTATGAAATATTATTTTGACAGATGTTGAAAATAAAAATGATGGTTGTTGAATTTATTAATGACATCTATTATATTTTCTTTTTATAATTATCAAAAGAATATTTCATAGGGTACTTTTCCCGGAAAATAAGGGTTGAATTTAAAAAAGATAGGCATGAGTATAAAAATCAGTTGGTATAAAACTCCTGTTCCGGATGGAAAGGAAGATAAAGGCTTGTTGCACGCGCGTTTGGTTCCGCAAGGAACAGTAAATATGGAGATGATGTGTAAGTTCATATCTTCATCCAGCAGTTTTTCGTCGGCGGATGTAAAAGGTATTTTGGAAGCCTTAAATTTTTGGGTAGGACTTCAGTTGGAGGAAGGAAAAATTGTCGACCTGGAAGGGCTGGGGCATTTTTCCCCGACATTGAAAACTACAGTTGTGCGCGATGATAAAGGCAGGGAAAAACTGGAAGCACGTGTCGACGGAGTGGCATTCAGATGTGCTACATCCTTAAAAAAACAGGTAAGGGAGGCAGACCTTGAAGTTGCCAAACGGGAAAAGAAAGAAGTTCCGGACTTGTTGGCCCGTAAAAAGAATATCCGTGAGTATGTACGTAAACATTTAAGTATTAATAGCACAATCTGCATGAAGCTAAATAATTGCAGCCGCTACCTTGCCTTGAAAGACCTTCAGGAGCTGGTGAAGGATGGCAAATTAGTGGAGACAGGCAACGGAAAACAAACGATGTATATCCGTCCTTATTAATTTACTTCGCTTTTTGCGGCTGTTTTTTCCGTAACAGCGGGTTGATGTTCCCCTTGGCGAAATTTAACGGATTGGCTGTTGGGAGATTTTACCGTTTCTGCAATTTCGTGCGGATTGATGGTTACTTTTCCTGATACTAATTGAGGCAGGTTATAGGCCTTAAATAAATATTGATAAAAGTCCGGATGCTTTTGAGGGAGAATAAAAGGTTTACCTATTTCTCCCTTTTCATTGATATAGGCGATATAAGGGCGGTTATATACACCATCCAGCCTGCGGCTGCTGAATATAATCCATCGGCTGTTGGAGGACCAACTGGTATAACTTTCGGATTGATCCGTATTTAATGCTTCTGCCGAACGCAACTCCTTTGAATGAGTATCATATAAGAAAAGGTCGGAATTTTTATCCCAACTCAGGAAGCAACCACTGGAAGCCACGCTGCAAAGGATATATTGCCCGTTAGGGGATATGCTGGGTAGTGATACTCCTTTCCCTTTTTGTGTCAGATTGACGAGTGTGTCAACTTGTGGGGAAAAAGTCCGGTTGTCAGCATCAAAACCTATACTGCACAATTGATATTTTACTTGTTCGAAGTTTTGGGGTAAACTATCTACGCGCGGACATGAACAAAAATAGAGTGTTTTTCCATCGGGTGAGAAGACCGGGAAGTTTTCCAACTGGTCTTTGGCTGATAGCAAAGGACTGGTATAAACTTCGTTCTTATCGATGTTGTATAAAACGATATCCGAATATAAGTCGTATACTTCTATTAATTTGTCATTTGCTTCAAAAAAAGACATTTGGGTATTATTTGTGGAAAATGCGATATCATTTCCAGACGGATGCCAATATGGATAAACGAAGTTTGAAATGGTATATTGGGTCTGAGTATCCAACTTTGTGATTTTTCCATCTTTAATTAAGAGGGTTCCGGGATTTGTTTTGCGCATATGCAAGACCATTTGATGAGGATCTCTTTGGTTGAAAGAATGACAGTTCATACAGTTGTGCCCTGTTTTATCATTAGAGATAATTTCTGTTTCAGAAAAGGAAGACAGGTTCCGTTGATAAATCCCCATTTGATTCCAGTTGGCATAAGTCGGTTCAATCAGACGGTATACCAAATAATTGTCGATAGAGTCAGTTGGGACATACCAATGGAAGGATTTGTATTTTAGCCAATGGCCATTTTCCTGGTTATAAACAGATACGGTAATAGAGTCTCCTTTTGCAGCTCCCAAGAGCTGTTTCCATTTTTTTTCAGGTATATCGATATAATCAGATCCGGATATCGTGAATTGATAGCCTTTGGTCGAGAATACAACATGGTTGTTTCCTTCCGGCAGTATTCGGAAATTAAGGGGAGCAATATTGACAGGGATAGTCGCTTCCATATAATCGGGGTAGATAGAGGGTAATTCATTTTGCTGGATAGCTCCGGAAGGTGTCTGGTTGCATCCGCTGGATAGAATAGCTCCTAAAAACAGTATTAAAATCCATTTGCCGGGATGTATGATGTGTCTCATTATATTATTATTTGTTAGAAGTCATTTTTATGTTGCATATAGAACCAGTAGGAATGTCCGAAAGTCTTTTTCAGTTCTTCCTTTATTTTTTGTTCGGATTGTCCGGATTGGTTGATTTGCAGATATTTGTAGAAGTCTGTTACTACGGCCTGCTGTATCCCCCACTTTTTTATTAATGTGTTGTCGTCGAGCATATAGGCATACATTAGTAAAAACTCCTGATATAAACGGGGAATATCATTGCCAATGCTATATGGTAATCCGGCTATGCAATGCAGGAAATTTTTATAGTCATTGGCCAATATATATTTGGCTAATAAAAAATCGAGGACTTTCCGGTTGTAAGGGTCTTCCTTATGTTTGCAAGTTACATTATAAAGCATTTCTTTGGCAAGGAAAGAATCATTTTCCGTATACCGGTCAATTTTTGATTGTATCTCTTGCCGATAGTTGCTGCCCTGTATCGCCTGTTCCATTTTTTCAGCTTGTTCCCTATAAAATAAGGTCTGTTTCAAAACTTGTACATATTTCATGCCGGCCTTGGCATTTCCACGGACAGTTTCCAATTCAGCCAGTCGCAGGTAGATGAAAGGAGAGGCAGATAATGGGGATTGTGTATTTGCCATAAACAGATAAGCGCGTGCGGCGTTATGCATGTCTAAATGGTAGTAGGATTCACCTGTAAGGAACATCGGGAGATAACTGGAGGTCCAAAATTCGTTGACTTCCGGACGTTGGGAGAAGTTCATCATTTTGTCCGGTAATAATCCTTGGTTTAGTAAAGCTATATTTACATAAGATACAAATACCTGATTATGGAACGGTTGTTTTTCTGCTATTTGTACTATTTGTTGCCAATCTTGCTTTTTCAGAAGATGGTCCAGCCTGTAGATGGTTTCTTCCCGCTGGTTTTTATTATATTGTAAAGCGACGATTGTGCCGATGAAAATACCAATAAAGAGAAGGCTTCCGGTCTTTTCCGGGTATTTTATACCGGAAAGGAGTTTTCCGGTACTTTTAGTTAATAAAAGGAGTATTGCAGGAGTGAAAAGGAGCCACCAAAGTAAGTCCGGAATCGTATTCCCTTTGTAAAAAGCTGTACCAATCCATGTGTGATTCCAGGGTAATGGGATGAAATACAGCCGGACAACCAATGGAAGCACGAGAGAAAAAAGGAGAAGCACGGATATATATGGAATGTTTTTCTTTTTTTGTAGCAAATGACCCGCCAATAATAGGAGAGTATAGGTTATCAATCCTCCACCGGTAATTGCGTACAGGATTGGCATAAAAAACAATGTTATCAGGTACTTATACCATTTATCCGGCAATAAGGCCGTCAACCAAACAAATAACATGGCTATTATTGTGGCAAGTAACCCTCCGGCCTGTGCATTTATATCCATAAAAAACAGTGTGAAGAGTGCAGGTAGAATCAAGCTAAATGCAGTTCCGTTTTTTATGTGCCATGCTATCTCTATCTTTTTCTGAAGAAAGAATAAAAGAAATAGCAAAGAGGAGATGATTAAACCTGCCGCATGGTTGAATATATAAAACTGTGTAATAAAGGAACCAATGTAGTTGGCCAGTCCCCCCGGTCTTTCTATCAGAGTGAGGAAATAAAAGTTTGTAAACTGGAATATTTGTAATTGCTCGGTGTATAACAGATGGTAGTTATAAAAAAAGCAGAGGAAAATAGCAATATACAGGAAGAATGCTGCATATCCGTATTTCAGGAATACTGATTGTATAGGATGTCTTTTGTTTACCATGGATTCTCGAAGTCTTTTGCTGTAAACCGTTTATTACGTTCTGTGAATGATGTGGCGTTGTCTTTTTCCCTGCCGGCTGTAAACAAACGGTATAGTAATGCCACAGGGGTTAGGAGCAGGAAATAGACCGTACCTAATATGAGTGGTGAGCAAATCCGGTTTAGTAACATTCCGAATTTACTCCATATGGAAAGGATCTGTTGAGCTATTTGTCGGATAACAGGCATATTTGTTCGTTTTAAAATAACGCATAAATGAAAGGAGCCAGAACCGTATTACCGGTAGCCAGTAGTAACATACCTATTAGCAATAGAAAAATAATCAATGGCATTAGCCACCATTTTTTTCTTTCCCGGAAAAACATGAATAAGTCTTTTATAAATTCCATATTATCTTTTGTATTGTGTTTTATCGAAAATCGTATTACCTATCACTAAATAATTCATATCTGTCGCGATGAAGCAATCGAGCGCATCTTCAGGGGTACAGACTATCGGTTCTCCTCTTACATTGAAGCTGGTATTGATTAGCATGGGACATCCTGTTTGTTGTTTAAACGTTGTCAGAAGAGACCAGAATAACGGATTCGTTTTACGGTCGACGGTCTGTAAACGTGAAGAAAAATCAACGTGTGTAATCGATGGAAAATCCGATTTGGGAACACTAAGTTTTTCCATAACGGATAATTGGGTATAGTTGTCCGGAAGTGTTTTTTTATAATTGCCTTTAATATCCGTGGTGAGCAGCATATAATCCGATTCCGCAGGACTATCGAAATACAATGCCGCATCTTCTTTACATATGGCTGGGGCAAAAGGCCGAAAACTTTCCCTGAATTTAATCTTTACATTCACTTGTTGCTGCATCTCCGAATAACGTGGGTCTGCTAATATACTGCGGTTTCCTAAAGCTCTCGGACCAAATTCCATTCTCCCCTGAAACCAACCGATACAGTTTCCTTCTGATAGTCTTTTAGCTGTATAGTTACAGAGCAGTTCACTATTCTCGAAGGTCTGGAACGGTATATTTTTATCTTTTGCTATCCGGTGTACTTCTTCGTCTGTGTATTCCGGTCCTAAAAGGGCTCCTTGCATAGAGTCGAATGCCGGATTTTTTCGTTCGTTCCCTGCATAAATATAATAAGCGGCTAAGGCTGCCCCTAAAGCCCCTCCGGCATCGCCCGCGGCCGGTTGGATAAATAGGTTGTCGAATAATCCGGATTTGACTATTTTGCTATTAGCAACACAGTTCAGGGCAACTCCACCGGCGAGGCACAGGGATGAATATGGGGTTTGTTTGCGGGCTTCAGCTGTTAGTTTTAACAGGATTTCTTCCGTTATCATCTGAACTGCACATGCCAGGCTGCAATGGTTCGCTCCTAAAGCTGTTTCTGGTTCCCGGCGTGGAAAACCGAACAATTTTTCCCATTTTTTATTTTGTACCATTGTCAACCCTTTCTGATAATTGAAAAATTTCAGATTCAGGGTAATGGAACCATCCGGATGAATGGAAAGTAATCGGTCTTTTATCAACCGGACAAAATGGAGTGTCGTTTCGGACTGCCGGTCTCCGTAAGGAGCCAATCCCATTAATTTATATTCTCCGGAGTTCACCCGGAATCCGAGATAATAGGTAAAAGCAGAATAGAACAGGCCGACAGAGTCAGGGAAATGCATTTCTTTAATAATCCGGATTGTATTTTCATATCCGGCGGCAAGAGATAAAGTAGCCCATTCTCCAACACCGTCAATTGTCAGGATAGCCGCTTCTTTGTATGGAGATGCAAAAAAAGCGGACGCAGCATGTGCTAAATGATGTTCCGTAAAAAGCAGTCTGGTCTGTTGTTCATTGTAATCTCCCAGCTTATGCAATTCTTTCCTTAACATCCTCTTGAAAAACATTTTTTCTTTAATCCAGACAGGGATACCTTTCAAGAAGGGCAGGACGCCTTTTGGGGCATGCCGGTAGAAGGTTTCCAATATACGTTCAAACTTAAGGAATGGTTTGTCGTAAAATACAATAATATCAATGGATGATAGCGGAATGGAAGCCGCTTCCAAACAATAACGAATTGCTTGGCAAGGAAAAGATGCGTCATTTTTCTTTCTGGAAAAACGCTCTTCTTGTGCTGCTGCTATGATTGTTCCGTTTTTTATCAAAGCGGCAGCCGAATCGTGGTAATATGCTGATATCCCTAATATAAACATCTTGTTTCCTTATGATTGTCTTACTTCTTGCAATATTTTGTTTCGATATAGTTCTGCTGCTTCCGTGTTGCCGATTCGCGTGTAAATCTGTTCGATTTTCCGGTAGATATCCGCAGATGGCATCTCTTTCAATTGCTTTTTATATTGGATAATTGCAGAGCAATATGCTTGTAGTTTTCTGAAGTTCATCGTTGTTTCATTATGAGAAATAGCATATTCCATGTATTGCAGGGCTATTTCCGGTTTGTCGAGACGGAGAGCTGTGGATATAATTTCTTTAGCTCCGGAGAAACTTTTCTGCAGGAAGAAACTTTTCTGATAATAGGCTAATGCGTCTTCGTATTTATGCATGATTGTGCATAGATCGCCGGCTGAGGTTTGAAACTGTGTGTCATATTCATTATCTAACATGCGAACTTTCATTATGTCCAGGGCTAATGGATAATTTTTGACAGATAGAGCATATTGATAAAGAGCATCCATCGATTTATACCAGTTTTTTTCTTTAGCATACTGCATAGACAGTTTTTCAACAGGTGTTTCAATTTTAAACGTATCTATTCCTTTCTCATAAAAGGGAAATCCTTGTTTTAAACGGGCACAAGAATAAACTCCGACCAATGAATCGAATGCTAAAGCGGGGAAGGAGGTTAAACTACTATCCGATATAGTGTAGCTATTCATATTTCCAGAACGGAAAAAACCTGATACTTCCATTTCTTTTAAAAAGCTTTTAGCGATTAACCGGTGTCCTTCTATTGTTGGATGTACATGTTCCAATAGTAACTTATATCCGGGAATACCGTCTGTTGATGCATGCTGGAAATCAGTTTCCGAATTTACCTGATAGACATTATTGAACTGCCGGGATAATGATTCCACTACTTCATTGATTTCATCAGGAGCCCGAAACCTTAATCCGTCCTTTTGTTTGGCCTCGTTAAAGCGGGTTAGGGCTTGTTCTTTTTCTCCCAAGGCCAGTTTTACCTTTCCCCATAAATAGGCACAATCGGCGTTAGCCGGATCTTGGTCATAAAGACCTGCTAAGATTGAGTCGGCTGTTTTTGTTTGTCCGGAACTCAGTTTGGTACTGGCAAGCTCCAACTGTTTATAAAAAGAAAGAGAATTTGTTTTTTCTGATAACAAACTTCTGAATGGATATTGGTCTTTCAGGTTGGTTGCAACCGTAGACCAGAAGACGGGGATGTTATTTTTTTTTAAGATAGTTAACAGGTCTTGCATGTTTCTCTCAAATTGATAAATGCCTTTATAGAAGGTAGAACTTTGGTATTTTATGAGTTGGTCTTTTACCACATATTTCATTAAATTATCCGTCTTATTATCCGCTGATTTTTTGAAGGTATTACTCAAGTTTTCCAATAATTGTACGAGTTTAGTCTGCCGTAAGCGAATAATTGTACGTACTATCACTATATTTTTCCCAAATGTATTGGTTGAACTGACACCCAGGGCTCCATAATATTCATTGTGTCCTCCGTAAATGAGGATTGCATCCGGTTCGTATGCTGCCAGTCCTTTCCCAAAATCGTAGAAGGTGTATGAGTTGATGGCTGTTAAGGATAAGTTTATTATTTCTATATTCTTCTGCGGATTGTTTTTTTGCAATTCATATTTCAGCATTCGTTGAAAAGAGATATTGTTCGGATAGGGAAAACCGAGTGCGGCAGATTCTCCCAATACAAACATGCGAATTGTATTTATGTCTTTTTTCTTTTTGAAAAACTCTATGTTGCCGGTGGTTGCTTGAGAGCTTGTGAAATAACGCTTGCTTATATTTTTGTTCATATAGAGATACTTTCCATCTGGTGTTGTTAAGAAAATATCATCCAGATTAGTACCGTAATGTATATAACGTAGCCCTGCTTCGATGAGAAGTAAGAGAACAAAAGGAAGTAATAAGCTGAATAGTAACCAGTATAGAGTTTTTATTCTGTTCATTGTGTTTATCTGGTAAATTGTGATGACTGAGTTCTCCTTGAACTATAACCGTTCATTCTTGGATAAGCATAATATCTCGGCTTTGTTCCTGTATGAACAGCGCGAGGACCTGGATGATTACATTTCTGCTTACCGTCAATTTGCGATTGATGCTTTGGACCAGATTAATGCCGGTATGGACAAGAACAAGACAAATAACGGGGTGGAAAGTGAACTTGCGAATGTTTCTTTCGTCGGACGTATCAATTACGACTACATGAGTAAATATTTGTTTGAGTTTGCATTTAGGGAAGACGGTTCAGCCAAATTTTATAAAAATAACCGTTGGGGATTCTTCCCGAGTGTATCTGTTGGTTGGCGTATTTCAGAAGAAGCTTTTGTAAAAAACAATACTTCCATATTCGATAATTTGAAGTTGCGTGCATCATATGGTGTGATGGGGGACGACCAGGCTTTGGATAAAGATGGCAATCCGACAGTTAAGCCTTTCCAGTATCTTACAGGATATAATTATCCGGGAGGAACCAATTATATTTTTGGGAGTGATGTTATAAACAGTGTGATTACTAAAGGGTTGGCAAACCTGGATTATACCTGGCTTACTTCTAAAATTGTGAATGTGGGTATTGATGCTTCGTTATGGAACCGTATGTTGGAAGTCAACTTTGATGTATTTTATCGTAAAAGAGATGGGTTGATTGCTTATCGTTCAGGTTCTTTGCCTAATACTTTTGGAGCTTCTTTTCCACAGGAAAACTTGAATAGCGATGATTATCGCGGTTTTGAGTTGGTATTAGGGCATACTAATAAAGTCGGAGACTGGACTTATTCCGTAAAAGGAAACATGTCATTCACTCGTGTAAAAGACCGTCATGTAGAGCAGGCTGATCCTATTAATTCTTATACGAATTGGAGAAATAATAAAACGGATAGATGGCAGAATATGGAATTCGGCTATAAATGCGTCGGTCAGTTCCAGAATCAAAATGAAATCAATACTTGGGCTGTTCAGGATGGAGCCGGTAACACAACACTTATGCCTGGCGATTTGATGTATGATGATTTCAATGGAGATGGTGTTATCAATGAATATGACCTTCAGCCGATTAGCCGTAGTAATACTCCGGAAATTTATTTTGGATTGGATCTGTCTGCTTCATGGAAAGGCTTTGACCTGTCTGTCTTGATGCAAGGTGCAGCCAACTATAATACATATATGACAGGTATTATGGGAGCTGCTTTGTTTAATGGTTCCAGTGCTTTGGAATGCTTTATGGACAGATGGCATCGTTCGGACCCTTACAATCCTGATTCTGAGTGGATTCCAGGAAAATATCCATCAACTTATAACTCTGGGAAAACTTCTAATAACAGAATGTCCTCGTTCAATAGTATTAGTTCTTACTACTTGCGTGTAAAGAACTTGGAATTTGGATACACGTTCCCTAATAAATGGATGAGTAAAGTAGGCATCAGCAACTTACGGTTATATGTATCTGGTAATAACTTGCTGACTTTCGATAATCTGCCTTTTGGCGATCCGGAAGCTCCAAGTAGTGACCGTATCCTCTATCCGCAGTTGAGAATCTGGAATATAGGTGTTAATGTTTCTTTTTAATTAATTGAATATGAAAGGTTTAAAATCTTTAATAATAATAGCTGTTAGCGGATTATTAGCTTTTTCGTCCTGCATCAACGATTTTCTGGATAGAAAGCCATTGGATGTTATATCCGATGATGATGTGTGGGCAAATGAAAGTGCCATCCAGGCTTATATGGCAGGGATGTATGAAAAAATGTTTGTGGAACCTCATGGATGGTTGCTAAACTGGGGTACTTTAGGTCATTATACAGATGAATCTATGCGTAGTTATTCATGGGGGCATCCTTATACTCCAACTTTTCCGGATAGTTTTATGAGTGATTTTGATGGCTCCGGAGATTTTTGGTCAACCAGTTATAAAAACATACGCATTGTAAATGAATTTTTCCAGAAACTACCGACTTCCAGTGTATCGGAAGATTTAAAAAAGCGTTATGAAGCGGAAGCTCATTTTATTCGTGCTTTTTATTATTTCGGTCTGGCTAAACGTTTCGGAGGTGTTCCTTTGTTAAAAGAAGTTCAGGAATATTCCGGTGGTAATATTGAAGAGCTGAAAATTCCGAGAAATACAGAAGAAGAAACCTGGAATTTTATCGGTGACGAATGTGATTTAGCGATGAAAGATCTACCGGAGAGCTACCCGGCTACCGATCAGTTTCGTGCAACAAAATATGCTGCTGCCGCACTGAAATCACGTGCCATGTTGTATGCCGGTTCTATCAGCAAATATGGTAGTGTCCAGTTGAATGGTTTAGTGGGTATTTCTGCAGATAAAGCTGATGATTTCTTTGAAAAATCATTTGCTGCATCGGAAATTATTATCGGCTCAAAGAAGTTTGATTTATATGAAAAAAATGACGACAAAGCTGCGAATTATCAAAACTTGTTCCTTGATAAAACATTACATGAAGAGGCTATTTATGTAAAAGCATATTCCGTACCGGATAAAGGACATAATTTTGATTATGCTATGGCTGCTCCTTCTTTCAAGATAGACTGGGGTACTAACACAAGTCCGACATTGGAGTTGGTAGAAGCTTACGAATATGTAGACGGAACTCCTGGTACGTTGAAAACAGAAAATAATGGTAAAGCTATTTATTATGATAATGCAGACGATATCTTTAAAAATAAAGACCCGCGTTTCTTTGCTTCTGTTTTATATCCGAATTGCCCATGGCAGAATAGTGTTGTTGAAATCAGACGTGGTATAATTAACAGTGAGGGAAAGAAAATCGAAGCTACGGCATTTGCAGATAAGTTTCCGGAGGATCCAACTCTGACTACCAGTGGCAAAGATGGTTTGGTTATGCAGGGAGACTGTAGCCGTACCGGATTCTATATTAAAAAATTTATGGACCCGGCAAATCGTGTTGAACAAGATCGCTCGGAAACGAATTTTATGGTGTTCCGCTATGCTGAAACCTTGTTGAATTATGCAGAGGCAGCTGTCGAATTAGGGAAAGCAGATTTAGCTTTGCCTAAAATAAATGATGTTCGTAAACGTGCCGGAATCAAGCAAAAATCGGCTGTTACACTTGAGGATGTGCGGCATGAACGCCAGGTTGAGCTAGCATTTGAAAATTTGAGGTTCTGGGACCTGATACGTTGGAGAACTGCAACCAAAGTAATGAATAACACTACTTTCTCGGCTTTGATTCCCTGGCTGGACTATAAGACTAAGAAATATACTTTTGATAAAGGTCCAAATACATTGCAATTGCCGAAAACATTCCTTGATAAAAACTATTATCAACCGATACCGGAGGTTAACAAGAACGACTTATTGATTCAAAACCCAGGTTTCTAATTGTTTAAAAAGAAATATATGCGAAAAATATTATTTTTAGCCGTTGCCCTTTGCGGACTGGTGGGATTCCAGGCTTGTAGTTTGGATAATTATGATAAACCGTCCGCCTCTTTAACAGGGGCTTTAGTGGATTCGGAAACAAATGAGAATATGCCTTGCCAATATCAAAATGGTTCCAGAATCCGTATCTATGAATTTTATAATGGACAATGGTCAAATCAACCGAATGATTTTTACACGAAGCAGGATGGTACGTTTACTAATAATGCTATCTTCCCCGGTAAATATCAGATTGTAGCAGAAGGACCGTTTGAGACACTGGATAAAGTGGAAGTGGAGATTTCCGGTGCAACTGCATTGGAATTAAAAGTTATTCCTTTCCTTCGTATTTCAGCAAATGCAACTGCTACGGGAACATCTGTGAAAATGACTGCAAATATTGCACAATCAGCAGGTAAACATGCGATTAAAGCAGTTGAATTCTACTGTGGAAAAACACCCTATGTAGATAAGAATACAAATGATAAAAAGGAGGAAATTGATTTGTCTGGAATGACTGATGAGCAGATTATTGCATCAACATTACAGGCTGAATTTACTGAATTAAAGAGTGGGAGTACTTTGTATTTCAGAGTAGGCGCTTTAGGTAATAATCCGGGAAACTATTATAATTACAGTAAAGTAATTGAAGTAACAATCCCTTGATTTGTTTTTGAGAGGGGGGATTTATATTCTCCCTCTTCGAATCATATTATTTTGTACTTTTGTTGACTGAGTTCAAGGAGAACTGAAGTAAGTTTTGTTCGCTTGTGTAGTCTTTGCGATACAAATTGGATGGTGAATTTCCTGTAAAGACTTTTTCGTATTTGTTATTGGGTTGATCATACGAATACAAATAAAACTCTTTTGCGAAGTTTTTATATTCTTCAACTTTAGTCAGATAAGAAAACATTACTTTGGCGGATAGACCGGGTACAAACGGCATATCGTATTTCAAAGAGAATGATCCGTTAAATAATTTTTTCTTTTCTTTCCGGTATCCGGATACGTCTGCATCTGCACGTGCCAATGGATTTTGGAAGTTGGTCAAACCATAATGCTCTCCTTCTTCATCATTTGCATATGGAGAAAATGTCGGAAGCATACGAGTGATACCATGTATGATATAGGTATCTTCGTCGAATGGTGACATTTTATTTTCAACGTGCCCGCCTAATTGTACGTCTGCAGTTAAGTATTTTGCAATTTTTGCAGAAATATTGGAACGGAAGTTATAGCGGCTGAAGTTCAGGTCTTTTGTAGAATAAATACCTTCCTGATCAAGATATCCGACAGATGCGAAATATTTGATGTCTTCACTACCACCATTGATATTGATGTTGTGTTGAGTCTGAGGAGCATTTTTGCGAGTCAGGATGTCTTTCCAGTTATAACTTCGGTAACCATCTTGTGTGCCTTCGCGGAAAAGTGCCAGTTTTTCCGGTCCGTAAATAGGACTGTTGCCATGATTAATAGCATCTTCATCTACTAGTTCTGCATATTGGGCAGCATTTACAACATCAGGATAATTTGTAAAGCTCTGAAAGCCTACAGAACCATTGTAGGTAATTTTTGCTTTTCCTGCGGAACCTTTTTTAGTGGTGATTAATACAACACCATTACCAGCCTTCACGCCATAAATTGCAGCAGCAGCATCTTTCAATACGGAAATACTTTCGATTTCGTTCGGGTCAACCTGAAATCCCGGTTGCTCAATACCGTCTACCAGAATTAATGGTTTACCGAAACCACGAATATCTACAGAGGATTCTTGTCCCGGCATACCACCTGTGTTTTGGACACGTACACCGGGAAGGCGTCCTACCAAGGCATTACTGATATTCGCAACCGGAGCCTGTGTGATTTCGTCGGCACCAATAGCTGTAACAGCACCTGTAACAGTTACTTTCTTTTGTGTTCCGTAACCAACCACAACGACTTCTTCCAGTTTTTGAGTGTCTTCTTTTAGCGTAACTGTGATTTTAGATTTACCGGCAACATTTACTTCCATGCTGTTATAACCGATAAAAGAAATAACAAGTGTTGCATTGTTTGGAACATTTAAGCTGAATGCTCCGTCTAAGTCTGTCATAGTGCCATTTGTTGTGCCTTTTTGAACAACATTAGCACCGATGATGGGTTCGCCTGTCTCATCTAAAATAGTCCCTGTTATTTGGCGTGTCGCTTGTTGAGGCACAGGGGATGACGGCGTTTGTTCTGATACTTGTCCCAGCATTGTGCGATTTGCTGAAACTCCTGTGGGGACCGTTTGTACATCGGATGCCATAACTTGCGTCAGGCTGAAAGGAAGTAACAATGCGGTCATTTTCACAATTTTCATAGTCCTGCTCGATCTATAATTCGGGACTATTAACTGTTTCTCCATACATTAATAAATTACTAGATTACACACTGCGTCCTCTTTTTAGAGAACAATTTAAATACTGAAAGGAAATTAGGAGGAAAAGATACTTTTCACTCACTCGCTTTTTTCAACTACTGTCCATGGCTTGTCTTAAAGTTAACAAATAAATTACTCTCTTTTTGTGATATTGTGTGATTTGTTTAAAAATATCTTTGCAAAAATAAAAAATATTTAGCAATATTGACAAATAAAATGCAAATAATTAAAAAATAAAATCCTCTGATATGAATTTAACTTAATTGATTTGGCCTACTACCGTAAAAGAGTGGATAGTTGTTTAATAGGAAGGAAATAGAGATTTCTCTATATATTATTTCATTTCTAACCAGAACTATCAAAGAATAAATGAACACTTGTTCCCGGATTTGCGTTATATTTGCAAGCTGTAATTTGAATAGTAATATATAAATAATGAATAAAGCATTACACAGTTTTGGAGAGTACGTCATGCTGATGGGAAAATGCATCACTGTTCCTAACCGTTGGAGCATGTTCTTTAAGCAGTTGATAAAAGAGATCTATAAGCTGGGGGTAGACTCGCTTTGGATTGTGGTCATAATCTCTGTTTTTATCGGTACTGTTATTGCCATCCAGATCTCTTTGAATATCAGTTCTCCTTTGATTCCCAAATTCACAATCGGATATACTACGCGTGAAATTATTTTGTTGGAATTTTCATCTTCTATCATGTGTTTAATCCTTGCTGGAAAAGTAGGAAGTAACATTGCTTCCGAGATAGGTACGATGCGGGTAACGGAGCAGATAGATGCAATGGAGATTATGGGGGTTAACTCTGCTAACTTCCTGATTTTGCCTAAAATGGTAGGTCTGATGGTTTTTATTCCGGTGTTGGTTATTTTCAGTATGTTTACCGGTATATTAGGAGGTATCGGTGCCAGCCATTCTACAGGAACAGGTATGACACCTTATTCATTTGAGTATGGTTTGCAGTTTTATTTTAATGAGTTTTATATCTGGTACTCAATTATCAAATCGGTTGTATACGCATTTATTATTTCTTCGATTGCAGCCTATTTCGGTTATAATGTGAAAGGTGGTGCGTTGGAAGTGGGTAAAGCGAGTACGAATGCAGTCGTGATGAGCAGTATTATGATTCTGCTTGCCGACGTGATTATGACACAGTTAATGCTTACTTAAAAAATGGTAGAAGTAAAACATATAATAAAGTCTTTTGAAGGAAGAACCGTATTGAAGGATATCAGTGCTGTGTTCGAGTCCGGAAAGACAAACCTCATTATCGGGCGAAGCGGCTCGGGTAAAACGGTTTTGATTAAGAATATTATAGGTTTGATGCGTCCGGATTCCGGGGAAATACTGTATGATGGACGGGATTTGACCTCGATGGGGAAGCATGACCTGAATATATTGCGCCGGGAAATGGGTATGTTGTTCCAGGGCTCCGCGTTGTTTGACAGTATGACGGTTCTGGAAAATGTAATGTTTCCATTGGATATGTTTTCTAAAAAAACAACGAAAGAACGTTTGGCGCGTGCCCAGTTTTGCCTGGAACGTGTTAATCTGGCTGAGGCGGGACATTTATTCCCTTCTGAAATCAGTGGAGGTATGATGAAACGTGCAGCAATTGCCCGTGCGATTGCTTTGAATCCGAAATATCTTTTCTGTGATGAGCCGAACTCTGGTCTGGACCCTAAAACGTCTCTTCTGATTGATGATTTGATTCATGATATTACAAGAGAGTATAATATGACCACGATTATTAATACACATGATATGAACTCTGTGATTAATATCGGTGAGAATATTATCTTTATCAAAGAGGGTGTAAAGGAATGGCAGGGAACGAAGGATGAGGTCATAACCTCTAATAACCAAGCCCTGAATGACTTTATTTTCGCCTCAGACCTATTCCGTAAGGTAAAAGAAGTTGAGATGGGAGAGATGCATGATAAAAAATAGCATTTTATTTCAGGAATAAAGTGGATATAACAAAAAAGGCTGCCGAACGGCTGCCTTTTTTGTTATATTATTCAGTAAGTTTTAATATCCGAATATTTCTTCTTTCGTTAGTTTCTGAACAGGGCCGTATTTTTGCAGTCCTTTCAGGTCAAGGTCTTTTTCGTCACCTAATACACAGTATGTATACTTGCGGTCTTTTACCCATTTTTCCTGGAATGCTTTGATTTCAGGGAGAGTCAATGTTTGTGCCTGTTCAAACAATTCTTTCCGGCTATCGGTCGATTGCCCTAAATCCTGAGCATACATATAAGACCAAAGTACGTTTGATTTTGTGATGCGTTCCGTACGCAAACGGGTGATAAGTGCATCTTTTGCCAGATTGAATGCTTTTTCCGATTCCGGCATATTGTTGATGATTTCATCAAACGCTTTCATCGCATCAATCATTTTATCATTTTGAGTTGCTATAAATGTACGGTATACATACGGATATTTCAGCTTGGACGGAGTAATCAGGAATGCTCCGGCTGAATAAGCCAAACCGCGGGCTTCACGCATTTCCTGGAATACGATAGCATTCATACCTCCGCCAAAGTATTCGTTATACATATTCAATGTCGGTTGGATAGCCGGATCGAATTTTTCTCCACGGTTGGATACTGCTGAGAAATAAATTTGTTTTGCATCATATTGAGCAAGCAATACTTTATTTTCTTTGGTTTCCTGTTGTGTAAATTCGATACCTGCCGGAACCGGATTTAATTTTTCAGGTACATTATGATACTTCTGAATGATATCCAGTAAAGCCTGTGGCTTTTCCGGACCGTAATATAAGATTTTGTGTTCGAAGGAATTAATCTTATGAATGCGGTCTACTAACTCTTGTGGGTCCATTTGCTGTAATTCAGCGGTTGTCAATACATTTGTTGCCGGAGATTTAGGTCCCCAGATAGCGTACTGGATTAATTGATTGAAGTTCTGCCCCTGATTTAATTTAGCATCAGACCGTTTTTTCAAGATATCGCCGGCCAGATTCGTATAAGCCTCCTTATTTACCTGTGCATCAGCTAAGATTTCTTCAAACAGCGCCATTGCTTTCGGCATATTTTCTTTCAGGCCTTCCAGCATTACATAGGTGCGGTCTGAGCCGGGGAATACACTGAAATAACAAGCTAAACGGTAGAATTCTTCATTAATTTCTTTCAGGCTCTTTTTCGAAGTACCCAAATATTTCATGTATTCGAATGCGGTTCCCATTGCTTTGTCGTTGTTGTTGCCCATATCGAATACGTACATTAGAGAGAAGATATCATTAGACGTATTTTCCTTGTAAAGAACAGGTATATTTGATTTTGCTGTTAACTTTTGCAAATCTTTATTGTAATCAAGGAATACCGGTTTGATCGGTGCAACTTTTGCCGTCTGTATATCTTTTAAGAATGTACTCGAGCTGTCGCGGTTCATTACGATAGGAGTAATTTGTGGCTTGTCGATTTTCTTTTCGTTCGGGTCTTTACCTTCTCTTTTATAAATAAGAGCATAGTTGTCGCCGAAGTATTTATTGGCAAAATCAACAATCTGTTGTTTTGTAACTTTACTCATACGATCCAGTGATGCAACTTCATCTTTCCAGTCTACACCATCGATGAAAGAAGAAACAAACATATCGGCACGTCCTCCATTCTGGTCCAGGCGGTACATTTGTCTCAGTTTATAGTTGTTGATTGACGCTTCGAGCAGGCCTTCGTCAAAGTCTCCTTTTTTCAATTTTTCTATTTCTGCCAGGAATAAGTCTTTTACTTCATCCAGAGTCTGTCCTTGTTTCGGGCGTCCGCTCATTACAAAAGCATTATAATCGGACATACCATAAGTTCCGGCATAGCAGCTTAATACTTTTTGTTGTTGAACTAAGTCCACATCCAATAAACCGGCTTTTCCATTGTTTACAATTTCTCCGGTCAACTCTAATAAATCCTGTTCCGGTGATGCTGCGCCAGGGAAACGCCAGCCTAATGTGACATTTTCAGCATCCAGTCCTAAAACTTCTTTGACAACCGGCGCTTTGATAGGCGATTCATGTGTAACCGGTAGTTTAGGCAGGTTCGGATTGGGTTTCATACCTCCGAAATACTTATTGATAATTTCGATAGTTTGGTCAGGATCGAAATCTCCGGACATACAAATAGCCATGTTATTAGGTACGTACCAAACATTGTGGTAATTCTTAATATTGGTAATAGACGGGTTTTTCAGGTTCTCCTGAGTCCCTAATACGGTCTGTGTTCCGTAGGGATGATCAGGAAATAAAGAACTTAATACTGCTTCATAAACTTTACGTCCGTCACTGGTTAGTGACATATTTTTTTCTTCATATACCGTTTCCAATTCAGTATGGAAACCACGGATTACGTTATTCTCGAAACGGTCTGCCTGAATCTTAGCCCAGTTTTCCACCTGGTTGGAAGGGATATCCTCAATATATACGGTTTGGTCGAAACCTGTATAGGCATTTGTGCCGGTAGCTCCGATGGCAGACATTAATTTGTCATACTCATTCGGTATAGACAGTTTGGATGCTTCATATGAAACACTATCTATCTGGTGGTAGATTGCTTTTCGCTCAGCTTCATCTGTTGTCTTCCGATAGACCTCAAACAGTTGTTCGATTTGATCGAGCATGGGCTTTTCCAATTCATAATTCTGTGTTCCGAACTGTTGGGTTCCTTTAAACATCAAGTGTTCGAAGTAGTGTGCCAGACCGGTGGTTTCTGCGGGGTCGTTTTTACCTCCGACACGAACTGCAATGAAAGTCTGGATGCGAGGCGTTTCTTTGTTTACTGTCATATACACCTTTAAGCCGTTGTCTAATGTGTAGATGCGGGCTTTCAAGGGATCATTCGGGACCGACTCATATTTAAACTGAGAGGTCTTTGCGCAGGCAGTCGCCAGTAATAGAATGACGGCTAACTGGAGAAACTGGGTAATTTTACGCATAAGTTTTAGATTTAGATAAATAATATGTGCCAAATATAGAAAAATAAAGATTGATTCTCTTATTTAAATATAGTTTTATTTCATTGATAGTTAACTAATGGCGATTGGATGCCTTCTTGGTTTTCAGTAGATACGTAAACAGGTAGTGACAAAGAAAGGAGAAGGGCACTACTTCTATTGATAGCGCCCTTCTTAAGGTTATAGTTAGATTAAAAACACATTTTATATTTATTATTACTCATTTGAATTCCAGAATGGAGCTTGAACTAAAGTCGGGTCTTTATCTATCTGATCCTGGAAGATTGGCATCCAATATTGTTTTTTCTGGTAAGAACGTAGCAAGCATTTGGTGCGAACAAAGAAAGAACTACTATTTGTTGCATCATCTGAATATTGGGTGCCATTAAAGTTCATACCATAATCGTATCCATTTAGCAATTCTTCTCCTAATTTCCAACGGCGGATATCATGATAACGAATTCCTTCGCAACACAGTTCTACACGGCGTTCTTTCCGGATAAGCTCCCGTACGCTGGCTTGGTCATTTTTGTACGGAATACGTTGAAAACTGTTGTTGTCGGTTCCTGTTCCATATTCAGGAATACCGGCACGTTCGCGTATCTTGTTTAAGTAAGTGATAATGTCGGAATTTCCCGGCTCACATTCGTTTAAAGCTTCTGCATAGTTCAGATATGCTTCTCCTAAACGGAACAAGATTCCCGGACGATAAGGACGTTTTCCGTCTCTGGGGATTGACTCCAAAGAAATTTTTTTCCGATTCAGGTAACCGTTTTGGGGGGCATCATGTGTCGGACCGCCGTCTGCCTGGTTTGACATCATTTCCGTTGCCCGGTTTTCTTGATGGAACCAAGCGCCATTGTATAAAACGGTTAAGTAAAAGCGGGGTTCACGGTTACTGTACATATTGAATGTATTCGGAGTTGTGATTTGTCCGGGTTTTACATTCGAAAATTTGCGGCACGGATCCCAGGCCGTTTCACGGATTTCCGGTTCTGTGGAGAATCCTTTTTCCGTATAGCCGGATGCTTCGTTAATAATCGGAGTGCCATCACTGTTATATCCCAGTATGGGAGAGAGACCATTTTTCATGAAAAATGCATCTACTAAACTTTGAGTGACACCATATCCTCCGTTACCTCCGCAACCACGAGGAGTGGAATGCCCTTCCCAGTTTCCATAGTCACAATCCGGACGCGCAAATAATATTTCATTATTACCTTCGGAAGTTTTCTTTAAATGTAAGTTATAGCAAGACATGAACGGGTCAATTTTTCCGTTAATATATTCATAATATAATCCATGCCCTGCTGCATGCGCTTTATCTATTAACAGTTTGCAGGCATCAGCCGCCTTTTTCCATTTGGTTGCGTCATAAGAGGTGTTGAACCGCTCTTTACCATCGTAATTGACAATACCTTTATACATCTCATTGCCGTTAACTAATGGACTTGCCGCGAATAATAACATACGGGCACGTACGGCCAAACACGCTATGGATGTAGCACGTCCGAAAAAGGCTTCTTCCCATTTTGCCGGTAATTTATTTGACAGTTCCAGTAATTGCTTATCAAGCATATCTACCATATCATCAAACGCCATCTGACCGACAGTCATCTCTTCCAATGGGGCATTTACATCGACAATGTCTCCAAAATATGGGACAGAACCATAAGCCTCTGTCATAGTCCAATAGTAATAAGCTATCAGGAAACGACATTCATTTCTCATCGTTTCAATGTCTTCTTCCGTAACTTTTTGCAGAGGGTTTGCATGTGCATTGTTTATTAAGATATAAGCTGCACGGATGCGTTGTGGCAGATTAGCCCAGAAACCTGCGTCCCAAGCCGAATTCGTATAAAAATTACCGGTACGGAAATTTAATAAAGAACCGCCCCACCATTGAACCCAGCGCTGTGAAGGAGTCATATCGTCTCCTACGATTTCCCAGCCTATTTTGTTCGCATATCCCCAGTAAGGATCAGGAATGCTGGAATAGATATTAGCCAACCAGTCTTCCGTGCGTGTTTTATCATTAAAGACCATTTCCAGGGTCAATTGGTCGTCCGGCGCGTTATCGATAAAATCGGCACAACCGTTCAATGTCAGGCATACTGCTGAAATTCCTATATATTTCAATAAATTGATTGTTTTCATATGTGTCATTTTATGCTATTAGAAATTAACATCCAGTCCAAAAGAAATAGATTTCATAATCGGATATTTCATACCGTTTCCTGTATCCAGCTCGGGGTCCCACATTTTGAATTTGGAAAAGGTCAATAAATTAGAACCTTTCAGGTACAGGCGGAGTGATTTCACTCCGATTTTTCCCATCCATGTTTTTGGGAAGCGATAACCTACTTCTATGTCTTTCACACGTAACATGCTCATATTTCTCAGCCACCAGGTGGAGTTTTTGGAATTGTTTTCATTTTGTCCGTAAGTCAGACGCGGATAGAAAACATCCTGGCTTGGATTATCCGGAGTCCAGCGGTCTTGATAATTATCATAAATATTATACATCGCGCCCATTGAACTGCCAGGCAGGAAACCGGAACCTCCGATAAATCTCCATGTATTACCATTTCCTTGGAAAAATATATTTACATCTACATTCTTATAAGAGGCATTCACTCCGAATCCATATACGATTTGAGGATCGACCGTACCGCCCAAAGGAACTTCGTCCATATCTGTTATCGCCCCATCGCCATCGATGTCGATGTACTTGATATCACCCGGACGGACTTTCGAGCTAAAAGTATGAGTTGGAATATCTTTTTTTAAAATGCCTTCTTCTACATTTTCGAAATCGTTTTCCGTAAATAATCCGTCAGCTACCAGACCGAATAATTGTCCAACGGGTAAACCTGTCCTTTGCCGGTTAGTTCCCATAACTCCGGGAGCTTCATCCTGTTCTATAATTTTATTTTTAGCATAAGTCAGTGTACCTCTAAAACCTACATACAAATCTTTATTTATTTGCTTATTGTATGTAAGTGATAAATCAATACCCTGATTGTCTACTTTTCCGAAATTAGACCATGGGGTGTTAACGAAACCTGCAGCCGAAGGGATTGTATTTCTTTTCATAAAAATATCACGGCGATGTTCCTGAAACCAGTCAATCTGGAGATCTAAGGCATTCCATAATCCTAATTCCAAGCCTACATCTATTTTTTCAACAGTTTCCCAAGTCAGGTTAGGAATACCAAAATCTCCTTCAAAACGGCCTGTGCGGTGATAGTCATTGTTTACACCCCACTTGTATTGGTTGTCATCACTACTATTGATGGTCGTAATATAGGCAAACCGACGTCCTTCCAATTGGTCGTTACCGACCAATCCCCACGAACCCCTCAGTTTTATTTTAGAAAATGTGTCTCTAAAATTGTCCATGAAAGGTTCTTCTGATAATAAATAACCTATAGCTACGGAAGGAAAGAAACCGAAACGATACCCTTTAGCAAAGTTTTCAGACCCATTGTATCCGAAATTAAATTCAGCGATATAACGGTTCCCATATGTATAGGAAGCTCTTCCTGCAATACCCATGCGACGGAATGGAACGATGCTGCCATCCTGATAATCCCGCTGGTTATACATGAACATGGCATCTACATTATGTTCGCCGAATTTCTGTGAGTAGCTCAAATTACCTTCCAGATAAGTGGCTTTATTTCCCCACTCTTTTTTTGAATCTGAACCCAGGAACATTTGCCCGTAGTCTGCAATTGTAATATTCAGGTTTCCGTCTTCGTTGCGTTGGGTTGCCGGATAATAATAATCCGGGCTTTTTGAACGGACTACGCCGGATCTCATATAACGGTCGAAAGAAAATATACCTTTCACTTTAAGTCCCGGAAGTAAGAATTTTAAATCTTGTTCCAAAGAGAACATAGATTCTATTTTTGCATTGGAATAGGTACTAAATCCATGCTGGGTAGCTCTGGACCAAGGATTGATACGATTTTTCTCTTTAGGAATTTCTCCTGTGGAATAAATGGTCGGGTGAACAAACGGAGGTGTTTCAAAAGCGGCTCCTAATACATGGTCGGAGGCTCTTGTATCACCATCGTCAACCATACCGTTTGTTTCCTGCAGATAACCACCGATACTAATACGGGCAACAGTTGTTTTTGTGATGTTAACGTCCACATTTGAACGCATATTATATTTGTTCAGCTTTGTAGACGAATCCCATGTCTGGCTTTTATCCCGTTCGAAAATACCGCGTTCGCCATAGTAAGAAGCAACCAATGCGTAGCGTAAAATATCACTACCTCCGGTAATTGTCAAATTTGCCCGTTGGTTTGTGGCAAGGTCTCTTGTTATTGCATCCAGCCAATCCACATTCGGATATAATTCCGGATCTGCATTTGTTCGGTATTTTTCAATTAATTCCGGAGAATAAATCTCGGAACCACCACCATCCAAAGATAGCTCGTTCATTAATGACAGATACTCTGTTGAACCAATGAATTTGGGCAGTTTGACCGGTTGGGTAAAACCTTGTTCGTAATGTACGTCAACAGAAGGTTTACCTAATTTCCCTCGTTTGGTATTTACTATAATAACGCCATTAGCACCACGAACTCCGTATACGGCACTGGCGGCCGCATCTTTCAGAACGGAAAAAGATTCGATTTCGGAAGGGTCCATATCGTCTAATGAACGCTCGATACCGTCAACTAATATCAGTGGGCTTCTTCCTGCATTTTGAAAAGAAGAAATACCGCGAATCCAGAAACTGGAGCCGTCTACGCCCGGTTCGCCAGAGCGTTGTACGGCAATTACACCGGCTAATTGACCGGCAAGGTTATTACTTAACGCACGTGTCGGACTTTGTTGTAAATGTCCGGGATCTATTGTTGTGATAGAACCTACAATGGATTCTCTTTTCTGTGAACCGAAACCGACAACAACAACTTCATTTAAGCCAGTGGAAATTTCTTTTAGGTTGACATTGATGTTAATTTGATTTCCTACTTTCACATCCTGAGATTCAAAACCGATGTAACTGAATGTCAGGATGGAAGTTTTGCTGGGTACACTAAGAAAATAGTTACCGTTAATATCGGTAGTCGCACCCATATTGGTAGCCTTGACAACAACGTTCACTCCGGGTAAAGGATTCCCTTGTTCATCCCAAACCGTACCGTTAATGTTAATTCCTTTTTGAGGTTGTTGTTGGCTTGCAACGGTATTAGATAAGATTACCTGCCTGCCTTTTATTTCGTAGTGAATACCTGTTTCTTGTGTAAGCAGTTCCATAATCGTTGATATGTTTTTATTCTCAACTTGGATGGAAACTTTTTTGTCAAGTGTTTTTAACAGGTTTTTAGTGTAGATGAAAATAAACTCACTGTTTTTTTCAATGTAGTTCATTACTTCTTTCACTGTTTTGTTTTCTATTCTGACTGTGAAACTTTTATCTTGCTCATATGTATCATTCTCTGATGCATATAAAGGAATAGTAGAAAAAGATAAAAAAATACTAATTATTAAAAACAAAAAATCTTTTTTCCTTGGTATCCACCAAGGATTAATTTTCTTATTCATAACTTTACTTAGATTTTTGATTAATCACTGAAAATTTTTGATTGAAAAATCTCGACCGGAGGACATGGCAGTGTCTTCCGGTTTTTATATTGAAATGTTGCTATTTTTTATTCATGGTATAATTTTTTAGATTAACAAATTAGGTTATCACTCTCTTTTTAAATGGATTATTCCGTTTTCTTCGCGCGCAGAAATAGGTATCATCGATTTAATGTTGTCTATAATTTCATCCAAATTGTCCCGCAGGTCTAACTTCCCGTATACTTGTTCGTTTGCCAACGATGAGTCACATTTTATGGGGGTTCCATATAGCAAACTCAGGCGCTCGGCAAGTTGCCGGAGGTGGTCTCCGTTTAAAATCATTATTCCGTCAATCCAGGCTCTGTAGTCTTTTGCATTTACCTGTTTTTTGCCGGTAATGTTGTTTTGTTCGAGCGATACGAGTTCATCCGGTTGCATTTGTATTGTTTGATTGTTCCGGTCTTTGATTTCTACTGCTCCGTTTACAAGAACGACCCGGCTGGCTGGCATTTGTTTATAGGCAAATACATCAAAGGAGGTACCCAGCACTTTTACATCGAACCCGTCTGTATTTACGTAAAAAGGGCGGTTTTTGTCATGGGTTACTTCCAGATACACTTCACCTTCTACATAAATTTCTCGTTTCTTTTCATTGAAAATACGCGGATAGATAACTTTCGTTCCGGCGTTGACCCAGACTTTCGTTCCGTCTGATAATAAGAGTTGCGAACGCTTTCCTTTGGGGACAATCAACTGGTTATATAGTTCCTGGATTGTTGTTCCTTTTTGGGGGTGTTCTTTTTCCAGAGAGAGCTTTTCCGAGTTGACAGACACATATCCTTCGGGAGTATAAGTGATTTGTGCATCTGTAGCTAATTGGTGTTTTTCCATGTCTGACATAACCAGGACTACCTCGTCCGTATCTTCGAATGACGGTAATTCTATTTGGGATATAACATTCCTGATATTATCCTGTTGGGGGGAATGATTGATAAAGTGAATGGCCGCAACTAATATGGCTATGGAAGCGGCAATGGATGTAACTGTTATGTAGAATGTTTTAATGTTTTTTTTCTTTTCAGGTACCAATGGTTGCAGATTCATTTTTCCCTGTATCTTTCTAAGCGTTTGTTCGCGGATAGAATCTGTTATGCCTGATTCAATTTCCGGCGAGCAGTGCTCCCAGAAAAAATCCAGTTTTTTCTGTGTCTCCTTGTCGGCAGGTTGGAAAAGGTCTTTATCTGCTATGTTTTGTTTTTTCTTCATTCAGCCTTTCTATGATGCTACATAAAAAAGACGCATATTAAAGAAAAATATCCTATTCGAAAAGATGATTTTTTTGAAAAAAATTATTTTTCGAGAACTTGTGATATAAGGCTTAGGGCTTTTGCGATATGTATGTTGATGGTTTTCACTGAGATATTTAAAATTTGGGCAATTTCTTTGTAAGGCGTTTTTTCTATTTTTGCCAACATGAAAACTTCTTTGCATTTGGGAGGAAGTGAAGAAATGGCCTGGTTGATTTTTTTTATTTCTTCTTCACTGATTATTGCATGGTCGGGAGATTGGACGAATGGTATATAGTAATCTTCTATTTCATCAAACGAGACGGTAGTGTCCGGATGTTCTTTTCGTAAGTAGGAAATAGCTTTGTTTCTGACAATAATAAGCAGCCATGGTTTTATTTGTTGGATTTGATGAAGATTCCGGCGGTTGTTCCATACTTCCAGAAATACATCGCTGACGATTTCCTCTGCTATTTCCCGGGTATTCACATATCCTAAAGCGAAATGATAGAGGTCTTTTGAGTACATATCCATAAAAGAACGGAAAGCACTCTGGTCTCCTTCTTCTATTTTTTGCACATAAAAACCTTCTTTAGGCATATGGTGATTTTCGATTTGCGTTTACCTTTAGACAACCAATTATAAGGATGAATAAAAAAGGAAGTGGGTTGTCGTCCACACTTCGTAAGGTATCGCCAGAGACCTAAGCACACGCAAACAAACAACCCACTGGATATAGCAGTTGCTTGTGCCTTGTGTGCTGTCAAAACTGGCGATTTTAACGAAGTAAGGCACTTCCAAATATCAATATATTGTCCTATAGGACTGAGCAAATATACAATTTTTTTATTTTGAAATTTTAGTAAAGATAATTATTGTAATTAAAATAAAAAGGTCCCTGTTCTGATAAGGAATCAGACAGGAACCTTTATATATTCGAATTAATTATAAGTTAGTTTCTTATAATCCGAAAACCTTTTTTACTTTATCCACATAGTCCAGTTTTTCCCAAGTGAAAAGTTCTACTTCGCACATGGTTGGTTCCGGATTATAACGGGAAGTAAATGTTTTAGTAACGATCTGAGGAGTACGTCCCATATGGCCGTAAGAAGCTGTTTCCTGATAAATCGGATTACGTAATTTCAAACGTTCTTCAATTGCTTTCGGACGCATATCGAAAATATCCCAGATTTTCTCTGCAATTTCTCCATCTGTCATTTTAACGTTGGAACGGCCATACGTATTTACGAAAATATTCATAGGTTTGGCTACGCCGATAGCGTATGAAACCTGTACGAGCATCTCATCGGCAACACCTGCAGCAACCATATTCTTTGCAATATGGCGGGCTGCATAAGCTGCAGAACGGTCTACTTTGGAAGGATCTTTTCCTGAGAAAGCACCACCGCCATGAGCTCCTTTACCACCATAAGTGTCTACAATAATTTTACGTCCTGTCAGACCTGTATCCCCATGAGGGCCTCCGATAACGAATTTACCGGTCGGGTTTACATGGTAGATAATATTGTCATTGAATAATGCCTGTACGTGAGCCGGATATTGTGCCTTTACACGTGGAACCAGAATATTTTTAACGTCATCTGCAATTTTCTTTTGCATGGCAACGTCAGCTTCTTCCTGTGTGATACCTTTTGCGGTGATGAATTCGTCATGTTGGGTGGAAACAACAATGGTATCGATGCGTAATGGCTTGCCATTATCATCGTATTCGATAGTAACCTGGCTCTTTGCATCCGGACGGAGGTAAGGCATCAGGTCGTTTTCATTCTTGCGGATTTCGGCAAGTTCCCATAATAAACTATGCGAAAGGTCCAGTGCAAGAGGCATGTAGTTCTCGGTTTCATTTGTTGCATAACCGAACATCATACCTTGGTCCCCTGCTCCCTGGTTATACGGATCTTCACGTTCGACACCACGGTTGATGTCGCCACTCTGTTCGTGGATTGACGAGAAAACGCCACAGGATTTAGCTTCAAACTGGTACTCGCTTTTGGTGTAACCAATCTTTTCGATTACGCCGCGAGCAACTTCCTGCACATCTACGTATGCACTTGATTTAACTTCTCCAGCCAAGACAACCTGTCCGGTTGTAACGAGGGTTTCGCAAGCAACTTTCGAGTTCTTGTCGTAAGCAAGGAACTCATCCAGCAAAGCATCCGATATTTGATCGGCTACTTTATCGGGGTGCCCTTCGGACACCGATTCGGAGGTAAATAAATAACTCATTGTTTTTGTTGTTGACAGTTGGCTGTTGACAGTCGACTCATCGGAAATATAATGCCTAAAAATGAGCTGCCAATTTGCAACTGACGGTTAATAATTAAAATATTGGATTGACGAGGGGAAATTTGCTTGCCGGACGGCCATGAAAGATGAAGCTTGTTTTTAGCATTTTTTCCTGTGGTTGCAAGCAATACAAATCTATCCACATCAATTCGGATGCAAAGTTATAAATTAATTGATAATTAGAAGGTGAATCCGCTAATTATTTCTTTTTTTTAGAGTTGCGCAAGGCTTTTTTATACTTGAAACCTGCTTTGTATTTGGCCGAATCAGAGCCATGAGTCCCTTTAAGAAAATCGGAAAACTTTATTTTACGTTCACCGGTATTTTCATCTTTCGCTTTTTTCTTAAATACCATTCCTCCACCGGTCAAGATTTTTTCTATATCGTTCATATTTCTTCGTTTAGTTCAATAATACGTTTTTTTAATACAGGGTGTGTCACAAAAGGAGCTATCTCAGATAGAGGTTCCATCACAAATTTTCGTTTGTGCATTAAGGGGTGAGGTAATACCAATTCTTCGGATTGCAAAACCAGTCCGTCATACATTAATAGGTCGATGTCGATAACACGGTCGTGGTATGTACCCTTGCTTTTTTCAGTACGCCCAAGTTCTTTTTCAAATTCCTGGGTCAGATGAAGCAATTCGATGGGAGAGAGGGATGTCCTTATTTTAATGGCAGCATTCAGGAATTTATTCGAGGATTCAAATCCCCAGGGTTCTGTTTCGTAAAAGGAGGAAAGGGCGAGAACATCTCCCGCCCTTCTGGCTAACAGCGAAGCGGCTGTTATCATATTTTTCCGTTTGTTACCGATATTTGTCCCTAATCCCAGATATACGATAGCCATAAACTGTTTTTTTAAAGAATCAACATAGCATCACCATAGGCTCCGAAACGGTATTTTTCTTTCAGGGCAACCTCATATGCTTCCATAATCAGGTCATAACCGCCAAAAGAAGCAGTCATCATCAATAGAGTGGAAAGAGGCATATGTAAATTGGTAATCATGCTGGTAGCCACACTGAAATCATAAGGAGGGAAAATAAATTTATTTGTCCATCCCTCAAATTCTTTCAGGTGTCCGTCTGTACTCACGGCTGTTTCAATAGCACGCATTACGGATGTGCCGACTGCACAAATCTGTTGTCCGGCATCTTTACCTTTGTTTACGATGTCTACAACATCTGCATTTACAACCATTTGTTCGGAATCCATCTTGTGTTTGGTCAGGTCTTCCACATCTATTTCACGGAAATTACCTAAACCGGAATGAAGTGTCAGAAATGCAAATTTGCAGTCTTTTATTTCCAGACGTTTCATTAATTCACGGCTGAAATGCAGACCAGCTGCCGGAGCAACAACTGCACCTTCTTCTGCTGCGAAGATATTCTGATAACGTTCTTCATCTTCAGGTTCCACCGGGCGATCGATATATTTGGGCAGTGGAGTTTCGCCTAAAGCATACAAAGCTTTTTTAAATTCATCATGGTTCCCGTCATACAGGAAACGTAGCGTACGGCCACGGGAAGTTGTATTATCGATTACTTCAGCTACCATTGAGTCATCTTCCCCAAAATATAATTTGTTGCCAATACGAATTTTACGTGCAGGGTCGACTAATACATCCCATAAACGGAGGTCCGCATTTAACTCGCGCAATAGAAAAACTTCGATGCGTGCACCTGTTTTTTCCTTATTTCCATACAACCGGGCAGGAAATACTTTTGTGTTGTTGAAAATGAATACATCTTTTTCTCCGAAATAGTTCAACAGGTCTTTAAATACTTTATGTTCTATTTCTCCGGTTTTGCGGTTGATAACCATCAATCTGGCTTCGTCTCTGTTCTTTGCCGGCTGAAGAGCTATAAGCTCCTGCGGTAAGTTAAATTTGAATTTAGAAAGCTTCATAATGCAACTTTATTTTATTTTTATCATTATACTAAATAATTACACAGATTGCACATCTGTTTCTACAGAAGGTATTGTCTGGTCTAAAAATGCATCGATATCGTCTGTCGACATACATTGTGCCAATGTGATACCTCCGATACGAGTACGTTCCAAGGCTGTCAAATGGGCTCCGGAATGCAATGCTACGCCAATGTCGCGTGCCAATGCCCGTATATAAGTACCTTTACTGCATACTACACGTATTTTGATCACAGGCAGGTTACATTCCAGTAATTCCATCTCGTCAATGACCAGCGTCTTGGACTTCAATTCAACTTCTTCCCCTTTACGTGCCAGTTCATAAGCCCGCTTACCTTCCACTTTACATGCCGAGAATACGGGTGGCACTTGCTGAATCGTTCCCACAAACGATTGCAATACTTTTTCAACTTCCTCGCGAGTGATATGTTCTGTCGGATATACTCCGTCTATTTCTTTTTCAAGATCAAAAGAAGGTGTTGTTTCTCCGAGTTTCAATGTGGCAACATATTCTTTTGTCTGATATTGGAATTCATCTATTCTTTTAGTGGCTTTGCCGGTACAGATAATCATGACTCCTGTTGCAAGCGGGTCTAATGTTCCGGCGTGCCCAACCTTGATTTTTTTAACTTTCAGCTTCCGTGACAGTTTGTAGCGGAATTTGTTTACCAAATCGAAAGAGGTCCACTTCAAAGGTTTATTAAAATATAGTACTTCTCCTGCTATAAAATCCATTCCCGTTATGATTAGGATAGTGCTTCCTTTTTTAATTTAACAATGTGCAGGCTATTGTCACTAATCCTGCAATCGCACAATAAATGGCGAAATAAATAAGTTTGCCTTTTTTTACTATGTTAATCATCCATTTACAAGCGATACAACCGGAAATGAATGCTGCAAAAAATCCGACAACTAAAGAAAGTGCCGGTATATCCCCTGCAATAGCTTCGCCTTTTATTGCTTTCATGATGTCTAACAGTGCTTCCCCTAAAATCGGAGGAATTACCATCAGGAAAGAAAACTGAGCTAATTGAGCCTTATTGTTTCCTAATAACAATCCCGTTGCAATGGTTGTTCCCGAGCGGGAAAGTCCCGGCATTACTGCACAAGCCTGGGATAAACCGATGATAAAAGCGTCTTTTATCGAAATCTTATCTTTTTGGCGTGGTTTCGCATAGTAAGAAAAACTGAGTAATGCAGCAGTCAGTAGCAGCATAATACCTACAACCAATAGTCCGGATCCAAAAATTGCTTCAACCTTATCTTTAAAGAAAACTCCGACAATGCCAATAGGTATCATAGAAACCAAGATATTAATGACATACCGGGTTGCATCGTTCATTTCAAATTTGAACAGTCCGCGGAAAATCCATTCGATTTCTTTCCACAAAATAACCAGTGTACTAAACACTGTTGCTACGTGGACAACAATAGTGAAGGCCAGATTTTCTTCTCCGTTTATGCCGAATAGGGCTGAGCCTATGGCCAAATGACCGCTACTGCTGACTGGCAGATATTCCGTGAGTCCCTGTACGATACCCAGTATCAGTGCTTCAAACCAACTCATTCCGTAGCTCCTTTATCTTTGCTGTTTTTTAATATACCGAAAATCATCAGGATAAAACCGAACAATGCAACTGCGGGTGCAATAACGATTCGGCGGGCGCTGAATATTTCCGGATTAAAACCTGTAGGGTCTTGAGAACCGCCACCACTCATCAACATGAAACCAATTGCTATGATTACGATAGAAACGGCAATCAGTATAAAATTCTCTTTTCCAAAAGCAAAATCTCTTTTAGCCATACACATTATATATAATAAAGTTTATCAACACGCATTCTGAGGTATTTATTTACGGCAACGACTGTTGCCAGTATGGACAGGATGATGCCCATAACCAATACTCCCGCATATAGGCAAATCAGCGTTTTAATATCCAGCAGTTGAATAAAACCGGACAATTCATTCTGTAAATAATATAATGCTCCGGTAAGCAATAATATTGCCAGGATAGAAGCAAAAATACCACTTACGACATTATACCAGACGAATGGCTTCCTGATGAACCCCGGTGTTGCTCCGACCAGTTTCATTGTATGAATCAGAAAGCGTTTGGAATAAATTAACAATCGTATTGTATTACTGATTAGGACGAATGATATCGCCATGAGTATAACGGCAAGTCCAAGCAGGATTATACTAACACGTTTCATGTTGTCGTTCACCATCTGCATCATATCTTTACGATAGAGCAGGTCCGACACGGTAGTATAATTTTTGATTTTTTTCTCGATTAGCTGTAAACTGTCCGGATTGGCGTATTCGGAGTGCAATTTTACTTCGATGGAAGCTTGAAGCGGATTAAAGCCCAGGAATGTTTCCGGATTCTCGCCCAGTTCTTCTTCCAGTTCTTTAGCGGCCTGTTCCTTTGAAATGTATTCTGTCGATTTGATAAAAGACATTGTATCAAGCGTTTTTTGCATTTTCTTGATATCCGCCTCTTTTTGGTTGTCTTTTAAAATGATAGAGAATGAAATATTCTCTTTTACATATACAGATAGCTTGTTCCCTAATAATCCCATCAAAAAAATGAGTCCCAAAAGAAAAAGTACCAATGAGATACTAATAATGGAAGTCAAACGAGAATTAAAAAAAGAAACAGCCCCAACCTTATTCTTTTCTGCCATTAGACGTAACCTTGATTATTATTGAATAAATTGATGAGGCTTCCATTAGAGAACATACCTCCCAATTTTTTTGCAAAAGAACGAATATTTTATGTAACGGCGGCTTCTTTATAATTCTTTAACTACCAGAGAGGAGGCCTGATAGATATTTGTTTAAGGTTGCTGAAAAAATCATATCGGATAAGTAACTGTACGATCTGTTACCGGCCTGCGAAATGTTTGTACCTGCTTCAGTCTGAAAATCCTGTACTAACACAATGTAAATAATAGATTCTACTTAGATACCGACTCACAGATTCTCCCATCTTAATTAGATTTCAAGATGGTAAAATATGTAAGATCGGTATCTGGGATTGCATATAATTTTTATTCTTCTGCCGGTTCTCCAAAAAGTGTGGCGGAAGAGGCACGGTTGATACGTACTTTTATAAATTGCCCGACATGGTAATTCTTTTTATCGAAAATCACCACTTTGTTCTGGCTGGTACGACCGAATAATTGTTCGCGCGAGCGTTTGGAAAAACCTTCGATTAAAACCTCAAATACTTTGCCGATATCCCGTTTGTTACTTTCTTCGGAAAGCCGGTTTTGCAGGTCTATCATGCCTTGTAGACGGCGAACCTTTTCTTTTTCTGTTACAGTGTCCGGAAGGTGTTTGGCTGCATAGGTTCCCGGCCGTTCCGAGTATTTGAAAAGGAAAGCACTATCGTAACCAACTTCCTGCATCAATGAAAGAGTTTCCTGATAATCTTCTTCTGTTTCGGAATGAAAACCACAGAATAAATCCGTAGAGATCGCACAATCCGGAAGAATACGACGGATTGCTGCAATACGGTCCAGGTACCATTCGCGGGTATACTTACGGTTCATAACTTTCAGTATACGTGAACTGCCCGATTGGGCCGGCAAATGGATCATTTTGCAAATATTATCGTGAGCAGCAATTACATGGAGGGTATCGTCACTCATGTCTTTAGGGTGAGAAGTCGTAAAACGAATGCGCATTTCCGGAACTTCTTCGGCTACCCGTGCCAGCAAAATTGGAAATGAAATCTTTTCTCCCTCTTTTTCGAATAGATATGAGTTTACATTTTGCCCAAGCAGGGTTATTTCCTTGAAACCTTTGTCGCGCATGTCCCGGATTTCATTTAGGATGCTTTCAATATCACGGCTACGTTCACGTCCGCGGGTGTAGGGTACGATACAATAGGTACAGAAATTATTGCATCCGCGCATAATTGAAACAAAACCGGAAATATGGATACCTCCTATTTTTAAGGGAATTACATCTTTGTAGGTCTCCTGAGTGGAAAGCTCTACATTAATCGCTTTTTCACCATGTTCGACAGCACCGATCAAATTAGGCAAATCCATGTAGGAATCAGGTCCTACAACCAGGTCGACGTGATGCTCGTTGATTAATTCTTCTTTTACACGTTCAGCCATGCATCCTAATACTCCAACTATTAAAGATTTATTTTTTCTTTTTAACGATTGAAAATATTGGAGTCTGCTGTAAATTTTTTGTTCCGCATTATCACGAACAGAGCAAGTATTTACAAAAATAGCATCGGCATTTTCGATTTTATCCGTTATCGAATAGCCATCCATTTGCATGATGGATGCTACAACTTCGCTGTCTGCCACATTCATCTGACAACCGTAAGTTTCAATGAATAGCTTCTTTTCTGTGAGCGCAGATTTTAAGTCCGCGCCATTTTCTTGAATAGTCATCTTATAATAATTAATTATAGTTAAATAAGTATTTTTGTCAAAAATAATCCTTCAAACGTTTGCATAGTTCAAAACCGGCGGTTATATTTGCATACGAAAAACGTAAATTTTTTCATAGTTAAGGTTTTGGTTAAATCGAATAAGGGTGGCTGTGAAGTTACCCTTATTTACTTTTATATCGTTTATATCTTTCCTCTCTTTCACTTCTGAATAATTTTCTCTACATTTGGGTGCAAAAATAATCAAAAGTTATGGATAATGCAGGTGATTGGCTTTATATTGTTTTTCTGGTAGTTGCAGGAATTAGCGGTTTGCTAAGTTCCAAGAAAAAGAAAAAACATCCTACGGAAGTGCTTGGGCAGCCCGGCAGAGAAATTGTAACGGAACATGAAGATACTCCCCAAAAAGGTTTTTGGGAGTTATTGGAAGAAATGCAGCAGGAAAAAACGAAACCTGTACAACCCGTTGTTACCGGTAAAAAGAAGCAGAAAACACCTAAAGCAGCTTCACCCGCATCATTTGAAAAGATAAAGAATGCTTCTAAGGCAACCTCTATTGACCGGCAAAGTATTATGGCCGATAATCCGGTAGATGACAGCTTGTTGGATGATATGGATTTTGATAATGCCGCAGAATTGCGAAAAGCGGTTATTTATAGCGAAATACTAAATCGTAAATATTAATCCGTTTCCTTTTTTTAATACCTTTGTGCCCGTTCTGATTAATGTTGATGTATTAACTTATTTAACAACAATATAATATCATGGCTTTAAAATTTATTACAGCTGAAGAGGCTGCTTCATTCGTACATCACGATGATAATGTAGGCTTTAGTGGATTTACTCCTGCTGGATGTCCTAAAGTTGTATCCGGAGCGATTGCAAGAAAAGCAATTGCAGAGCATGAAAAAGGCAATCCTTTCCAGATTGGTATGTTTACCGGTGCTTCGACAGGTGACAAACTGGACGGGGAACTGGCGCGTGCCAATGCGATCAAATTCCGTACTCCGTACCAGTCAAACAAAGATTTACGTGCTTTGCTGAATGCACATGGCGCTCAGTATTTCGATATGCACCTTTCTGAATTGGCCCAGGATTTGCGTTATGGTTTTCTCGGCAAGGTAGACGTTGCAATCGTTGAAGCTGCCGATGTAACTGAAGACGGTGAAATCGTTCCTACCAGCGGTGTAGGTATCCTTCCTACTATTTGTCGTATGGCAGACCGTATCATTGTAGAATTGAACAGCCGCCATCCGAAAGAAATCCGTGGCATGCATGATATTTACGAACCGGCAGATCCTCCTTACCGTCGTGAAATTCCTATTTATACTCCTTCCGACCGCATCGGTAGCCCGTTTGTGAAAGTGGATCCGGCCAAGATTGTCGGCGTAGTCAGGACAGAAGAACCGAATGAAGGGGGTAAATTTACTCCGCTGGATGATGTAACAATGGCTATCGGACAAAATGTAGCGAACTTCTTGGTTTCTGAAATCCAGGCAGGCCGTCTTCCGAAAGAATTTGTTCCATTGCAGAGTGGAGTGGGTAATGTTGCCAATGCAGTGTTAGGCTGTATGGGTGCCAATAAGGACATTCCTGCTTTCAATGTATATACCGAAGTAATTCAGGATGCTGTTATCAGTTTGATGAAAGAAGGTCGTGTTAAATTTGCAAGCGGTTGCTCTCTGTCGGTCAGCAATGAAGTGATTCGTGAAATCTATGCTAACCTGGACTTCTTTAAGGATAAAATTTTATTGCGTCCGCAGGAAATTTCCAATAACCCGGAAGTGGCACGCCGCTTAGGTTTGATTGCTATCAATACAGCTTTGGAAGCTGATATATTCGGCAATATCAACTCGACTCACGTATCAGGAACCAAGATGATGAATGGTATCGGTGGCTCCGGCGACTTTACCCGTTCCGCTATGTTGTCTATCTTTACAACTCCTTCTACAGCCAAAGATGGTAAGATCAGCGCATTCGTTCCGATGGTTTCTCACCTCGACCACAGTGAACACTCGGTTAAGATTATTATTTCTGAATACGGTGTGGCTGATTTGCGTGGTAAGTCTCCGATACAGCGTGCACGTTGCATCATTGAAAATTGTGTTCATCCGGACTACAGGCCGTTGTTGAATGAATATCTGGAAATGGGCATTAAGGGACATACTCCTCAGAATTTGAAATGTTGCTTTGCATTCCACGAAGAGTTGGCTGCAAGTGGCGATATGCACAATGTGGATTGGAGTAAATATAATAAGTAATAGATACAACTATTAATACGACAAAGGGCTGCTTAATTCATTTTAGGCAGCCCTTTGTCGTGTATTACTGTATGTAGGTTTTCGGTGTTGTTTTATGACACTTTGAAAGTATATTCCCTTTATTGCTAACTTAGGCTTTGTGTATAAAAGCCGTTTCAGGTAGAATCAGCCTCTTTTTGACGTTAAACCGGGAGCTTTTTAACATTATCCGGCACCTATTTTCATTTACTTGGAGAGTAATTCCTGTTGTTTCCGCAACTAATTCCAATTATCTGCCGAGCAAAAAACAATAATCTGCGCAGCAAAACACCTGTATTTTGAATTTAAAACATATATGTTTTGAATTCAAAGCATATATGTTTCGTTTTTCGATGTTATTAAGCAGAGATGCGGCTCTGGAATGGTCTGTAAAGCTAACATTACGCGGATATCAATTAGCTTACTATCTCCTCAAAAACATAACAATATGATTGGACGCGGATGACGCGAAAAAACGCGGATTAAGAAATGAAAAACTGTATTAATCCGCGTTTTTTGCGTCATCTGCGTCTAATAAATACAATCCGCCTCTTAATTCAATTAGTAAGTATACCAGTCTCAGCGCTAACAAAGCGGAAAAATTAAACCTCTCGAGAGTGGCATATTGGAAAAGCGCCTTGGATTATCCTCGGTATAGGCGAAGCTGGGAACGGTTGTTTTGTCAAATTGACAAAAGTATAGCCGGACATTTTCAGGAGGTGCGGCATAACGTAATTCGTAATTTGTTTTCATTGTTCGGAAATTATTCGGTTTTCAGGAAATATGCAGGAGTCTTTCCTGACATGGTGGGATTCAAGGGAAAACTAATCCCTGTAACAAATTTGAAATATGAATGTAACACCTCATTCAATTGCTTGTAACAGCTTCTTAATATCTGTTTCGTTCCTTTGCAACAGAATAAAAATGATAAGCAACGTGAGAAAGTTTTTCGAGAAAATAGTAGAAGGAGGATTGCTAATCAGCGGAAGCATCAGTAGCTTCACGATATTGCTGATTATCTTCTTCCTTTTTAAAGAAGCCGGAGGGTTATTCAATGCTCCTGCTGTGGAAGAGGGATATGTGCTGGCTGTGAACAATGCCAACACGGTAGAGAACCTTTCCCCGGAAAAAATTATGGATGTTTTTGACGGAGAGATTACAAACTGGAACGAAATAGGAGGTACAGACCAGGATATCCTTGTATTTCGTTTTTCTGATTTAACAAATTATTTTTCAGAAGAAGAGTTGGGTGATGAGTTTCAGCATGTTCCTCAAAAGATAAGTGAATTAGTTGCCCGTGAACCCGGAATTATCGCCTTTTTCCCAAAGCAGTATTTGTTGACGGATGATTTTCAGGGCAGGGTACTCCCTGATGAGAATATTACTCCGGGAGAATTTTTCGGGGGGACGAAATGGTATCCGACAGCAACTCCGGCACCGATATTCGGATTGATACCCTTATTGCTCGGAACGTTGCTGGTCAGTATCGGGGCTATTGCTTTATCGCTTCCTTTCGGTTTGGCGGTTTCCATTTATCTGGCGGAGATTGCAAATAAGCGGACCCGCGATATGCTGAAGCCGATTATAGAATTGCTTGCAGGAATCCCTTCTGTTGTTTATGGTTTTTTCGGGTTGGTAGTGATTGTGCCGCTTATCCAAAAAACATTGGATTTACCGGTTGGGGAAACAGCTTTTGCTGGAAGTGTCGTTCTTGCTATCATGGCGCTTCCTACGATTATTACGGTAGCGGAAGATGCTATGCGTACAACGCCGCGTGCTATGAAAGAAGCAAGTCTTGCCTTGGGGGCTACCCAGTGGCAGACGATTTATAAAGTAATCATTCCGTATTCTATTTCCGGTATTACTTCGGCGGTTGTGTTAGGTATCGGGCGTGCTATCGGAGAAACGATGGCTGTATTGATGGTAACCGGCAATGCAGCCGTAATACCGACCTCTTTCTTTGAGCCTGTACGTACTATTCCGGCAACAATTGCTGCAGAACTTGGTGAAGCTCCGGCTGGTGGTGCACATTATGAAGCCTTATTCCTTCTGGGAGCGGTTTTGTTCCTTATCACTTTGTTGCTGAGTATCACGGTAGAATATATTTCATCTAAAAGAAAAATCTGATAAAGTTATGGCACCTGTTCAAAAAGTAGGAAACATAGATACGAATAAGCGAATGTCCCAGAAAGTGGCATTTGGCTTCTTTACCTTCCTGAGTTATTTGGTTGTAGTGATTTTGTTTATCATACTGGGTTTCATTATTATAAAAGGCGGAAGCGTTATCAGTTGGGATTTTCTGACTAAAGCGCCGGAAGAAGGGATGACTGCAGGCGGTATTTTCCCCGCAATTGTCGGAACCTTTTATTTGATACTCGGCAGTAGCCTGATTAGTTTCCCGATAGGTATCATGAGTGGTATTTATATGAATGAGTACGCTACAAACGGGAAACTGGTACGTTTCATCCGTATAATGACAAACAACCTGAGCGGGGTACCGTCTGTCGTATTTGGCTTGTTCGGAATGTCTTTGTTTGTGAATGCGTTGGGATGGGGAGACTCCATCGTTGCAGGTTCGTTTACATTGGCTCTGATGTCTTTGCCGCTGATTATACGTACAACGGAAGAAGCGTTGAAGAGTATAGATGATTCGTTCCGCCATGGTAGCCTTGCTCTGGGGGCGACTAAATTACAGACAATCCGGCGGGTGGTTTTACCGATGGCATTTCCGAATATCATCACAGGGCTAATCCTGTCTGTCGGGCGTGTGTCGGGAGAAACGGCACCTATCTTGTTTACGGTTGCGGCTTATTTCCTTCCCCAACTGCCGGGAAGTATTTTCGACCAGTGTATGGCATTGCCTTATCATTTGTATGTGATTTCAACCAGTGGAACGGATATCGAAGCTTCGCGTGGTATGGCTTACGGAACGGCTCTTGTGTTGATTGCAATCGTGTTGGTGGTTAATCTGCTTGCTAATGCGCTCCGCAGTTATTTTGCGAAAAAGGTGAAAATGAACTGAAACATCCAGGAACCTAATAAAAACATCATCAAAAAGCCATGAAGTTATGATATAAAGCTTATAAAACCGGTATACAGGTAATAGAAAATGGCAAATAAGTGATGACGACCATAGAAAGATAATAATTAGCTAATAAAAACATCATAAAGATAATAACGATAAACAGTATGATAAAGATTGATGCTCAAAATGTAGACTTCTATTATGGAAATTTCCATGCATTGAAAAATATATCCATGGAAATAGAAGCAAACACCTCGGTTGCCTTTATCGGCCCGTCCGGTTGTGGCAAGTCTACATTTCTCCGTTTGTTTAACCGAATGAACGACCTCATCCCGGAAACACGTCTGGAAGGAAAAATCCTGATAGACGGAAGGGATATTTATGGTAAAAGCGAGAAAGTAGACCAGCTTCGTAAAAATGTGGGGATGGTATTCCAGAAGCCGAACCCGTTTCCAAAGACAATTTTTGAAAATGTAGCGTATGGTCTGCGGGTGAATGGCGTGAAAGACAATAGCTTTATTGAAGAAACAGTCGTGAAAACATTGAAGCAGGTAGTTCTTTGGGACGAAGTAAAAGATAAACTGAAAGATTCGGCTTTTGCTTTGTCCGGAGGCCAGCAACAACGTCTCTGTATTGCACGTGCCCTGGCTATTTCCCCTTCTATCCTGTTGATGGATGAACCGACTTCGGCACTCGATCCGATTTCAACCGGAAAGATTGAGGACTTAATCCATGAACTGAAAACAGAGTATACGATTGTAATCGTTACACATAATATGCAGCAGGCTGCCCGCGTAAGTGATAAAACCGGTTATTTTTATCTGGGAGAATTGATAGAATATGGGAATACCCGTAAAATATTTACGAATCCGGAAAAAGAATCGACTCAAAATTATATAACGGGCCGTTTCGGATAGGAGGTGCATAAGAGTAAATCACATCCGGAGTTATATTTTTTATAAACAGGGAAAGAATAAAAACAGAACAGATATGAAAGTTATAGAACAAGAAATAGTAGCGCTGAAGAATAGTATCAGTGAAATGTGGAGCCTTGTCCACCAACAGTTGTATAATGCGGGCGAGGCGATGCTGACAGGTGATAAGGAACTTGCTTATAAAGTATTGAGCCGCGAACGCCGGGTGAATGCTTTTGAGTTGAAGATTGATAGTGATTGTGAAGACATCATCGCCCTTTATGCTCCCGTGGCAATCGATTTGCGTTTTGTATTGGCAATGTATAAGATTAATACAAACCTGGAACGCTTGGGAGACTTTGCCGAAAGCATAGCCCGTTTTGCCGGAAATATGCCTGAAGGTGAACCTCTGGACCCGGAATTGATACGGACTACCCGTGTGGAAGAAATGCTGAAAGAACTTTTGAGTATGATTGCTCTGACTCAGGAGGCCTTTGAAAAAGAAAGTTCGGAAATAGCTTCCCGTATTTTTCTGAAAGACAACTTAATTGATGATATTAACCATAAATCATTACCTATTATCGCCCAATATATAGAAACTCACCCCGGAAGCGCGCTTTCCGGTTTATATATGGCAGGTGTGATCCGTAAAATGGAACGTTTCGGCGACCATTGTACAAATATTGCAGAAGAATTAATTTTCTATCTGGATGCAAAGGTGATGAAACATATGGGAAAAGCGGAAAATAGTTGACAGTTGACAAGTGACAGTTGACAGTTAAGCTTCGCGCCCGGTATACTAATCGGCTGAAAGCCGAAAATAACTGTCAACTGTCACTTGTCAACTGTCAACTGCTTCGCCGGCGAAGCCAGCTCTTCTTTTATTTTTTTTGTACAAAAATAGAGTAGGATTAAGGTAATTACTGCTGCAATCGAGTAGGGCAGTAAGTGCTGTGAAGAAATATCTCCGGTGACAAACTCACTACTTCTGAGTTTTTCATCGGACATACCTATTACTGCAAATGCGTTGTTTACAAAATGGGCGAATACAGGTATCCATATATTCCGGCTCCAATAAAGCAAATAACCGAAATAAGCGCCTAACAACATACGTGGCAGGAATCCGAAAAACTGTAAATGGAAAGCACTGAAAAGGAATGCTGCGCTCCAGATGACAATATGGTGATTCTTTGTCCAACCTTCAATGATTCGCTGTAAAGCTCCTCTGAAAAGAAATTCTTCTGTAATACCTGCCGTTACTGCTATCACAAGCAAATTAAAAAGAACTATAGGCAACCGGTTATCGGAAATTAAAGTAAGTGTCAGTTTTTCGGCAAGGGCTTCCTGTTCTATCATCCATTGTTCCACAGGTGCCAGAAAATCAGGTAATACCATTTGTTTATTCAGAAGTCCTGTCAGGCTGATGGTTGGTGATAGAAGGAATACACAAACAAAAGTCAGTAGCAAAATATTTCCTTTGGGTATTTTTCGGATGGAAAGGTATTCTGACGGATTATGGCTGCACGTATAGGCAATACCTACCGCCGGGAAAAGGAAAGTTCCGATAGCGGACAGAAACTGGACGATCCGCATCATATTGGGGGATTCGTTCAGATTAACAGATGCTCCATAGAAAGCATAGAATAGCCCCAATGAAATGAAAGAAGAAATAATACTTCCTGCCAGAATAAACAGCAGTAAGACCATTAACTGAAATAATGCCGGTTTTCCGGCGTATATACCTTTTATCTGCATACATATCAATATCAAAAACAAGGGTCAAAGATAGACAGAAGTTTTTTATTATTAATTATCCAGGTCTTTCAGTTCGATTAATTTATTTACAATGGCGTATACAGTCAGGCCGCTGGCACTGTGAACCTGTAGTTTCCGGGCAATATTACGGCGGTGGGTAATTACCGTATGAGTCGACAGGTAAAGGTGGTCTGCAATTTCCCGGTTCGTCATACCCTTTACAACACATATGACTATTTCTTTCTCCCTGCTGCTGAGAGTTTGCGAATCATCTTCTCCTTTTTCAATTTCCGGAACTTCATCGGCATTGAGCCGTTCCAGTTTATGTTTTACTTCATCAATGCTGTCGTATACGGATATTAGGTCATCATAGGAACGGAGAAGTATAGGGTCTGTAATTGTATATAAGAGGGCAAAACATTTCATATTAGGACAGCTGCAACTTTCTTTCAGTGTATGCAGGTTAAAAGCTCCGGGTATGGAAGGATTAATGACCAGTATATCCGGTTTATAAATACACAGACTCTCTGCGAGGTTTTCCTTTATGGCTACTTCCGAGATTTGTATGTGGAAACCTGGCAGCCGTTTAAGGAGTGCTTCCAGCCCACAGCGGATGATAAGGGAGGGTTCGGCAATCGTGATTTTAATATTCGTGGACATTGCTGCATTATTTATTATATGTTTTTTCTATTGCTAAAATGGCAGGAACAAAAAGATAGTCTTCTACCTGGTTATGAGAAGCAAGGTCTTGTTCGGTTGCGAAAATATCAAAGAGAACACTGTTTAGCAGGTTACTATCCGGTCCCGGGTAATATTTGAGCAATAAGTTTTTTAATTCCGTGATTTTCATTTCTATCTGGTCGTGCCGCTTACGGAAGATGGATATATTGTATCTGGGGTCTTTTTCTCCTTTCAATAAGTTTTGTACATATGGGAATACGGTTTTTTCTTCATATGACATGTGTTTGCGCACTTCTTCTGCATATTCGTCAAAGAATTGTCGAATGACATAAGCTACATCTTTGGGACAGTTCGCGATTGCATCTGTCAGTTTATGCCGTATATGGGGGAGGCGGAAGTTTAGGAAATAATCGTGTGCGTTATGCAGATAAGTTATTAATGAGGTAATGGATATATCTTTCTTTGGTCCAGTTGTATTTTCTCCTTTTATCAAGAAATTTACAACCGTCAGGAACGTTTGTGGATCGATACCGTTCTGGCGGCAAACATCCCCGATGTTTTTTTCTCCAAATCCTAAATCGATTCCAAAGCGGCTCATCACTAAAACCATTGCATAGTTTTCGCAGATCAGGTCGCCCATTTTATCCGTTTCCCTGTATTGTCTGTTTTTCATGAATTATGTTATAATTTTAATTGACGCAAAGGTATGGGGCGTTAAAAGGGCAGGCAATACCTATTTGTGGGGATAATAAATGAAATGATAGCAATAAGTAGGTAGTGGTAAGAAAAATGTGATATTTTGACAGACCAGTTTTTGAAAAAAGAAGATATTTCCCTTTTGGGGAAAGTTAGGATGATGTCGTTGCCATATGTTTTGATTTTTAATGGTTTTAAATGTAAACTCATTTAGGGTAGATAAGTTCGATTTAAATAATTTATTGTAATTTTGCCGCTGTTAAAATGCACCTATGAACGTTAAGCACGCGTTTGTTTATTATTCCTTTAGAAGTATTGTGTTGGTATGTATCCTAATGTCGTCGGGCTACTTATCAGCCAGAGATTCTATTGGTATGGTGCGCTCTGACAGTTTATTGGCAATATTACCTCAATTATCAACACCTCAAACAAAGATTCCGGTATTGAAAGATTTGGCTGATTTATGTTGGCATCGGCCGGAAGAAGTTGTTTATCTGAAAGATATAGTTGCTGTTGCACAGGAAATTGATTCTGTGAATATCATGTATGATGCCATGGTGCGTCTCTGTTTGTATTACTATTATGAAGATAAGAGTGATAGTCTTTCATTTTGGGCTGATAAAATAACAACTTTGGCACTTGCAAGGCAGGAATATCCGAACGCTTTATTTATTGCTAAAAGTTTGATTATCCAGGATTATTTGTGGGACAATAATTATGAGGTGGCAATGAACGAGGCTCTTAAGCTACAGGATTTGGCTGAAAAAGAAAATCATGAGGAAGGCCTGATGTGGGTGAATTATGCATTGGCCCTTGTTTACCAGAAAATCAACAGAAATGAAGAAGCCTTAATTGTTTTTGAAAAATGTTTAAGGTGGCTTGAACAACAGGAGGAGGACGAGTTCATATTACTAAAGTTGGACTTTTATCCGGAAATGATAATGTCTTGTCTTCCTTTGTTGAAATATGAAAAGGCAATTCTATTATTTGAACGGTATGATAGTTTACTTAATAAGATAGAAAAAGAATGTAAGACCACAGGACTGAATTATTCTGTTGATGAGCATCGAATAATCATAAATTCTTATTATGCGGATTTGTGCATGTTGGAAGATAAAATAGAAGAGGCTCGTGTTTATAAGGATAGAGCATCCAGCTATATAAGCGAGAAAAGTACAGAATTTGTCCGGTATATTTATTACATGATGCAGGCTTCCTATTACCAGAAAACAGGAAACTATTACCAAGCTCTTATTTATGTGGATCGGGCTCTTGTTTTGAAGCGTGATTTGAATGCACTCTCTTTGAAGGTCAGTATATTGCGTCTTTATGGAAAAGACAGGGAAGCGATTCCTGTATATAAAGAGTTGTTGGAAGAAACAAATAAGATAAATGAAGAAGCATTTACCCGGCAGATTGCCCAGATTAACGAATTGAATGACTTAAACGACCAGGAGAAACAAGACCGGATTCTGAAAGTTCAAAATGAACGGGTTATTGTCAGGCAGCGTTTATTGGTCCTTTCAGTTATAATATTGATTGTACTGCTCACTCTGTTATATCGTTTATGTGTATATTTTTTGCGTACCCGGAAACTGAAGAATGAATTGTTGGTTGAAAAAAAATCATTGGTGGAATCTGAGCGGCAATTGTGGAAGATGAAAGAAGAAGCAATTCTTGCCAATCAAATGAAAACCGCATTTATTTCCAATATCAGCCATGAGGTACGAACACCTTTGAATGTGATAGTTGGTTTTTCAGAATTGTTGACGGATAAAGATTATAAAGAAGAGGAGAAGAAAGGTTTTGCTTCTACAATCAATACAAATTCGGAATTGTTGATGAATTTGATAAACGATGTACTTGACTTGTCCCGTCTGGAGGCCGGAAATATTATTTTTAATATTCAGCCGGTTGATTTGTTGGATTGTTGTCGGAAATCCATGAGCGGGATGGAGCATCGGCTTGCCCCGGGTGTACATCTTTCTTTTGTTCCGGCATCCGATTCTTTTGTCTTGAATACAGATCCGTACCGGGTTCAGCAATTATTGGTGAATTTATTGATTAATGCAGCCAAGTTTACAAAAGAAGGAGAAATTGTGCTCTCTTTTGAAATTGATAATGAAAAACAGGAAGTATGTTTGGCTGTTACGGATACCGGATGTGGCATTCCGCTTAATAAACAGAACAGTATTTTCGAGCGTTTTGAAAAATTGGATGAGTTTGCCCAGGGGACAGGATTAGGATTACCCATTTGCCGTATTATTGCAGACCGTTTGGGTGGGAGGCTATTCATCGATTCTTCCTACGAAAATGGTGCCCGTTTTGTTTTCATTCATCCGATGAATAGTGAGATAACAAAGAAGCCTTGATTGAAAAATGCCCGGTTATGGATAGGAAAGATGATATACAAACAAGAAGTTGCAAAAGGATTCTGGTAATTCTTTTGGGGGTATGTTTATTTGCCTCAGATGTACCGGCTGTATTATCGCAAAAAAATATGCATGAAATGGATAGTTTGCAGCAAGTGTTATCCCAGTCTGCAGATCCGAAACAAAAGATTTCTATTTTGTCTTTGCTGTCTGATTTATCGCAGGAGTCGCCAATACGTCTTGACTTTTTAAAACAACAATTAAATATAGCATTACAGATAGATTCAATAGAAGCGATTTATGCATCGTTAGGAGGTTTGGTTGAGCATTATTATAATTTGAGCGGTGGCCGTGATAGTATGATCTATTGGATAGGAAAAATAGATTCGTTGATTTTGATACAGAAAGAATATCCGGATGTTTTTTATGAAGCGAAAAGTCTTTTGGCACAATCCTTATTGTGGGATAAGAATTATGAGATGGCATTGGATGAAGCGACTAAACTGTACCGGTTAGTTGAAAAGCACCAATCTCCGTATGGTGTGGCACGCTGTACGGAAACCTTAGGTTTGATTTACCAACGAATACGACATGACGATGAGGCGATTGAAGCGTTTGATGATGCATTGAAACAGATATTGAGTATCGGAAAGAAAGATTATTCTTTGATACGGCTCGCTTCTTATCAGGCAGAAAGTGCAGTTCGTACAACACAATTTGAATGGGCGGAGAAAATATTACAGCGCTATAAATTTTTTATAGATGAACAGGCAAAGTTGAATGAAAAGGTTGGTGATGTTTGCCTTGTCGAACGGGAGTATTGGTTGTTGTATAGTTTTTATACGAGCTTGTATTTAAAGGAAAATAAAATGGATAAGGCTAAAGAAGCGTTGGACATGGCTGCTAAATATAATGGAAATATATTGGTAGAAGGAGATTATGCACTTAATACCTATCTGGCAGTTAAAGCGCGTTATTATGAACAGATAGGAAATCACACGTTGGCACTCCATTATTTGGATGAGGTCTTGAAAACAGAACGTTTGCCTGAAGACCTGAAAATGAAAGCTGATATATTAAATTATCTGGGACGATATAAGGAAGCATTAGTCTTGTGTGATGAATTGTATGATATAGCGTTGCAAGAAAATAATGAAACATTTTTTCGGCAAATCAATCAATTACGTGCTTTTCATGAGCTACGCGAAAAAGAAAAGAAGGAACATGAATTGCTGCTGAGTAATCAACGGATGGGACATCAGAAAAAACAACTTGTTTTTTCAGTTTCGCTTTCTTTGGTGTTATTGGTTGTCTTTTATGTATTGTTCAAGTATTATAAACGTACCCGTCAATTGAAGAATGAGTTATTACATGAAAAGGATGCCCTGCTTGAATCCGAAAGTAATTTATTAAAAGAGAAAAAGAGTGCAGAAAATGCCAGTCTTATGAAAAGTGCTTTTCTTGCCAATATGAGCCACGAGATACGGACCCCTTTGAATGCTATCGTGGGTTTTTCCGGTTTGTTGGTGGAACCTTCTGTTGATGCGGAAGAACGGGAGGGATATATTCATATTATTAAGAATAATACGGACTTGTTGTTAAACTTGTTGAATGATGTATTGGATTTGTCGCGTATAGAGGCCGGTGATATGACTTTTAATATAAAAAAATATCAATTGAAAGAATGTTGCCAGATGGCATTGGACAGTGTTCGTCACCGCGTGTCTGGGAGTGTGAAGTTGACATTTACTCCGTCTTCGGAAAATGTAATAATATCTACGGACACATTGCGTTTGCAGCAGCAGTTGACTAATTTATTAACGAATGCTGCAAAATTTACTCAGCAAGGGGAGATTAACCTGTCTTATCGGTTAGAGCCGGAGGATAATAAAGTACGTATAGCCGTAACTGATACCGGATGTGGCATTCCTCTTGAGAAACAAAAGGATGTGTTTAAGCGTTTTGAAAAATTAGATGATTATAAGCCAGGTGCCGGATTGGGGCTTTCTATTTGTAGTATTATAGCAGAACGTTTAGGAGGAACCGTTTTTGTAGATCCGGACTATGTGGGTGGAGCCCGTTTTGTCCTGGTATATCCCTGTGAGGTTATAGAGGAGGATTGAATATCTTAGAATCTTCTTTCTATGTGCAAAAATAAAACACCCTCATATTTGCCTGAAGGCGTGTGAGGGTGTTTTCATTTCTTTATTGGCGTAAAATTATCTTGGGCGAGCTTCTTTTACTACCATCTGGCGGCCTTCAAATTCAGCTTCGTTCAATTCTTCGATGGCTTTTTGAGCAGCAGCATCGTTAGACATTTCAACGAAAGCAAAGCCTTTAGATTTGCCGGTTTCACGATCTTTGATGATTTTAACGGATTCAACGGTTCCGTATTCTTCCATAACTTGTTTCAAATCATCTTCCCGAACACGATAGTTCAGGTTTCCAACATAAATGTTCATAAAATAGAAAATTAAAAAAAATAAATTGTTACTAATGAGAAAAAAGTAAAAAACCGGAATTCGTAACAGTGAGTGATAATTCGACAAGTAACAAGTAAATGAAGAAGTAAAAACAATGTTATGTACGTCCAAGGCCTGTACCTTTTTACACCACAAAGGAATACATTTATTTTAGAAAAACAATAATTTAGCCTCAAAAAAATATACGACTCTCTAATTTTATGCGGCTTATAACAATTTATGCAAACAATTTGCGATATTAAAAGAATAAAACTAATTTTGCACCCTAAAATTTGATACGACTATTAATTAAATAAATCATTCAGAATGAACGTTTCGCTTAAAAACATTGATGCTACCAAAGGCATTGTGAAATTGGAAATAGTACCTGCTGATTATGCTGAAAAGGTGGAAAAGAGCCTGCGCAGCTTCCGTCAGAAAGCAAATGTACCGGGTTTCCGTAAGGGTATGGTACCGATGGGTATGGTAAAGAAGATGTATGGTAAACATGTATTGGTTGAAGAAATCAATAAGCTGGTTTCTGAAAACCTGTATAACTATATCCGTGAAAACAAACTGAATATTTTGGGCGAACCTCTGCCTAACGAAACAGAACAGAAAGAAATTAATTTTGATACACAGGATGAATTTGAATTCTGTTTTGATGTGGCTTTTGCTCCTGAAATCAAAATAGCATTGTCTAAGAATGATAAGGTTCCTTATTATCAGGTTGTTATTGATGATGAAATGGTAGGCAAGCAAATAGAGTCTTATCAGGCAAACTATGGTGCTTACGATGAAGTAGAAGACGTTGAAGAGAAAGATTTGATAAAAGGTACAGTTGCAGAACTTGAAAACGGTGCTCCGAAAGAAGGTGGTATTGTTGTAGAAGATGCCGTATTAATGCCGATGTACATCAAGGATGAGGCTGAAAAAGCTAAATTTATCGGCGCTAAGAAAAATGCTGTAGTTGTATTTAATCCGAATAAAGCTTACGAAGGAGCTGAAGCTGAGATTTCTTCATTTTTGAAAGTAGACAAAAGTGCGGTTGCCGGTATTACTGGCGATTTCAGCTTTGAAATTAAAGAAGTTACCCGTCATAAGAGTGCAGAAGTAAACCAGGAACTGTTTGACAAAGTCTTTGGTGAAGGGGCTGTAACTAATGAAGAGGAATTTAAAAATAAAATCCGCGAAGCTATTCTGGAACAGTTCACTCCACAGAGTGATTTCAAATTCCTGACAGATACGCGCGATCTATTGGTGGAAAAAGCAGGTGAACTTTCTTTTGCGGAAGATCTGTTGAAACGTTGGTTGCTTGTAGCTAACGAAAAGAATACCAAAGAAAAAATAGATGAAGAATACCCTCAGATTATCAATGATTTGAAATATCACCTGATTAAAGAAACATTGGTAAAAGAAAATAATCTGAAAGTGGAAGATGCAGACATTGAAAACTTTGCAAAACGTGTGGCTAAGGCTCAGTTTGCCCAGTATGGAATGCTTTCTGTTCCGGAGGATGTTTTGAGCAATTATGCAAAAGATATGTTGAAAAACAAACAGACTTTGCAGAATATTATCGACCGTGCCGTAGAAGAAAAATTGGCAGAATGGTTGAAAGGGCAGGTTGAACTGGATACAAAAACAATGACAGTCGAAGAGTTTAATAAACTTTTTGAATAATCGTATATCAGAAAAAGCAGTTCTAAGGCTGCTTTTTTGTGCGTAAAAGGGGCTTTCTCTCTAAAAAATATCTTACAGGGTAGCAAATAAGTTGTTTCTTTCAGAAATTTATTTATAACTTTGTTATTCCGATAAGCTTGAGAGGAATCCCTTTTTTTATGGTTTTTCGGCAATAATTTAGACTAAAGATTATGGAAGATTTCAGAAAGTATGCAACAAAGCATTTAAGGATGAATGGTAACGCTCTGGATAGTTATATGAACATTACCAGTAGTTATATTTCTCCTACGATTATTGAAGAACGCCAATTGAATGTAGCCCAGATGGACGTTTTTTCACGGTTAATGATGGACCGTATTATTTTCTTAGGTACACAGGTTGATGATTATACAGCAAATGTAATTCAGGCACAGTTACTATATCTGGATTCAAGTGATCCGGGAAAAGATATTTCTATCTATATTAATTCACCCGGTGGTTCTGTTTATGCTGGTTATGGTATCTATGATACGATGCAGTTTATCAGTAGTGACGTATCTACGATTTGTACGGGTATGGCTGCTTCTTTTGCTGCTGTATTATTAGTTGCAGGAACAAAGGGAAAGCGTATGGCTTTACCCCATTCCCGCGTGATGATTCATCAGCCGCTGGGAGGTGTACAGGGACAGGCTTCCGATATTGAAATCACAGCCCGGGAAATCCTGAAAGTAAAGAAGGAGTTGTACACAATTATATCTACCCACTCGGGAAAACCCTATGAGGAAGTGGAACGGGATAGCGACCGCGATTACTGGATGACTGCAGAAGAAGCTGTGGCATATGGTATGGTGGATAAAGTTCTTGTTCGTAATAAGTAATATTAATGTAGGGGCAGAGCATTGCTTTGCCCTGTTTAAAAAACAAATACGGAATGACCAAAACAGGGGATACCTGTACGTTCTGCGGGCGTAGTAGCCGGGACGTTAATATGTTGATTAACGGAATATCGGGTGCTATTTGTGATGAGTGTGCACAGCAGGCGTATGAAATTGTAAAAGAACAAAAACCCGGGGCGAAGAGCTCTTTCGGCTTAAGTCGTGACCAGCTACCTAAACCCGAGGATATAAAGAAATTCCTGGATCAGTATGTGATAGGGCAGGATGATGCAAAGCGCTATTTGTCTGTATCCGTATATAATCATTATAAACGTTTGATCCAGAAGGTAACATCAGATGATGTAGAGATCGAGAAGTCAAATATTATTATGGTCGGAGCTACGGGTACCGGCAAGACTTTGCTGGCTCGTACGATTGCTAAATTACTTCATGTCCCGTTTGCTATAGTGGATGCTACCGTATTGACTGAAGCCGGTTATGTGGGAGAGGATATTGAAAGTATATTGACCCGTTTACTGCAAGCGGCTGATTATGATGTGGACTCGGCTCAGCGTGGTATTGTCTTTATTGATGAAATCGATAAGATAGCCCGTAAAAGTGATAACCCATCCATTACTCGCGATGTGAGTGGGGAAGGTGTGCAGCAAGGGCTGTTGAAGTTGCTGGAAGGTTCCATTGTAAATGTGCCGCCTCAGGGTGGGCGTAAGCATCCGGAACAGAAAATGATAGCCGTGGATACGAAGAACATTTTATTTATATGCGGAGGTGCTTTTGATGGAATAGAAAAGAAAATCGCCCAGCGTTTAAATACTCATGTTGTAGGATATACGGCAACAACGGAAACTGCTCAGGTGGACCGCAATAATTTACTGAAATATATTACGCCTACAGACCTGAAGTCATTCGGACTGATACCGGAAATAATAGGTCGTCTGCCTATTCTGACTTATCTGAATCCATTGGACAGGGCCACATTGCGTAGTATTTTGACGGAACCAAAAAATTCAATTATCAAACAATACGTCAAATTGTTTGAAATGGATGAAATAAAACTTACATTTGATGAGGCTGTTTATGAGTTTATAGTGGATAAAGCTCTTGAATTTAAGCTTGGGGCTCGTGGTTTACGTTCCATTGTGGAAGCCATTATGATGGATGCTATGTATACGATGCCTTCGGCAAACGAAAAGTCGCTTCACATAACAGTGGAGTATGCGAAGGAAAAGTTTGAGAAATCGGATGTAAACCGTTTACAGGTAGCTTAGTTGGCGGTAAAAAATATAATTGAGTATGGCAAAAAAAGATCATTTAACAGAGGAGCTCAAAAAGTATTTTGGTTTTGATACCTTTAAAGGTACTCAGAGGGCGATCATCGAAAATGTGCTGGCAGGAAAAGACACCTTTGTGTTGATGCCGACCGGTGGTGGGAAGTCTTTATGTTATCAGTTGCCTTCTCTTATGCTGGAAGGTACGGCTATTGTTATTTCCCCGTTGATAGCACTTATGAAAAACCAGGTGGATGCCATGCGTAACTTCAGTGAGGAAGATGGAATAGCCCATTTTATAAATTCATCTCTGAATAAGTCGGCAATAGATCAGGTAAAGGATGATATTTTATCTGGAAAAACGAAATTGTTATATGTTGCTCCCGAGTCGTTGACAAAGGAGGAAAATGTAGAATTTCTTCGTCAGGTAAATATTTCGTTTTATGCAGTGGATGAAGCACACTGTATTTCGGAGTGGGGACATGATTTTCGTCCGGAATACCGTCGTATCCGTCCGATTATAAACGAGATAGGTAAGCGTCCTTTGGTGGCTTTGACTGCAACGGCAACACCGAAAGTACAACATGATATCCAGAAAAACCTGGGTATGATTGATGCCTCTGTTTTTAAATCTTCTTTTAACCGCTCTAATTTATATTATGAAATCCGCCCGAAAGGTGCCAACATAGATCGTGAGATAATTAAATATATTAAATCCAACGAAGGAAAATCCGGAATTATTTATTGCCTGAGTCGTAAGAAAGTGGAAGAGTTTGCCGATATTTTGAAAGCAAACGGAATAAAAGCACTACCTTACCATGCAGGTATGGACTCCCAGCAGCGTTCAGCCAATCAGGATGCGTTTCTGATGGAACAAGCGGATGTGATTGTGGCAACAATCGCATTTGGTATGGGAATAGATAAACCGGATGTTCGTTATGTAATTCATTACGACATACCGAAAAGTCTTGAAGGATATTACCAGGAAACCGGACGCTCCGGGCGTGATGGCGGTGAAGGCCAGTGTATTGCCTTTTATGCTTATAAGGACTTGCAGAAGTTGGAGAAGTTTATGCAAGGGAAACCTGTAGCAGAACAGGAGATAGGTAAGCAGTTGTTGTTGGAAACTGCAGCTTATGCTGAAACTTCTGTATGTCGCCGGAAAGTGTTGTTGCATTATTTTGGAGAGGAATATCTGGAAGATAATTGTGGTAATTGTGATAATTGTTTGAACCCCAAAAAGCAAGTGGAAGCAAAAGAATTATTAAGTGCAGTACTGGAAGTTATCGGTACATTGAAAGAAAAGTTTAAAGCAGAATATATTGTAAACATGTTGGTGGGTAATGAAACCTCCGAAATTCAGTCTTATAAACATAACGAGCTGGAAATCTTTGGTTCAGGGCAGGATGAAGATGAAAAAACATGGAATGCTGTTATCCGCCAGGCTCTGATTGCAGGTTATTTGGCTAAAGATATTGAGAATTATGGCCTGTTGAAAATAACGCCAAAAGGAAAAGACTTTATTAAGAAGCCTGTTTCGTTTAAAATTACCAAAGATAACGAATTTGATGAAGAGGAAGAAGAAGCTCCGGTTCGCGGAGGTGCTACTTGTGCCGTAGATCCAGTTTTATATTCCATGATGAAGGATTTGCGTAAGAAGTTATCCAAACGTCTGGAAGTTCCTCCTTTTGTTATTTTCCAAGACCCCTCATTGGAGGCTATGGCAACAACTTATCCTGTAACTTTGGATGAATTGCAGAATATCCCAGGGGTAGGAGCCGGTAAAGCGAAACGTTATGGCAAAGAATTTGTCGAATTAATAAAGAAACATGTAGAAGAGAACGAAATAGAACGTCCGGAAGATCTTCGTGTACGTACTGTTGCAAATAAATCCAAATTGAAGGTGTCCATCATACAGAGAATAGACCGTAAGGTGGCATTGGATGAAATTGCCATGACGAACGGACTTGAATTCAATGAACTGTTGGATGAAATCGAGGCCATTGTCTATTCCGGTACCCGTATCAATATTGATTACTTTCTGAATGATGTAATGGATGAAGACCATGTGGAAGACATTTATGAATACTTTAAGGATTCGGAAACAGATGGTCTGGATGATGCAATTGAGGAATTAGGTGGAGATTATACGGAAGAAGAAATACGTCTGGTTCGTATTAAATTTTTGTCGGAAATGGCGAATTGATATAAACTCTATTGATAATGTAAATCAAACCAATTATAAAAAACACTAATTTAATAGGTACTCATACTTTTTTAGTTAGGTATCCGTTAGATTAGTGTTATTTTTGTAATCTGATTTTCATGTAGTAACGATATTATGAAGAATCAGACCTTATTAAAGGGAGAAAAAATAAAGAAATAGTTAAGAGATAGTTATGAGATATTGCTTCATTTTTATAGCATTTGTATCTTTGCTGTGTTCTTGTAAGAATACGCAGCCGGTAGAAGATTCGGATGCATTGGTAAGAGTGAAGGATCGTGTCCTTAAGCGTTCTGATGTTGTAGGCCAGATACCACGTACGGTTTCTTCAGCGGACAGTTTACTGTTTGCGGAAAATATTATGAAGAAATGGATAAAGGATGCTTTGGTTTATGATGTGGCACTGCGCAATCTTGGAACTGAAAAAGAGGATGTCGATAAGTTGGTAGAAGACTATCGTCGTTCATTACTCCGTTACCGATATCAGGAACGTTTGGTACGGGAGAAACTATCGGCAAGTCTGAGGGAAAGTGACAAACATAAATATTACGATGAAAATCAGAAAAAGTTTGTTCTTGACAAAGCTCTGATAAAAGGTTTGTTCCTGAAAATTCCGGCAGATGCTCCGGGACTTTCAAATGTAAAGGACTGGTATCGGTCGACCTCGGAAGCGTCACTGGAGAAAATAGAAAAGTACAGTGTGCAAAACGCTAGCATTTATGATTACTTTTATGATAAATGGGTGGACTTTGACGAGATTATGGATAATATACCTGTTCATGTTGCCAATCCGAATGAGTTTTTGAAAACGCACAAATTTGTGGAGGCTGCAGATAGCAGTTATTGTTATTTATTGAATATAAAAGAATATTTGCCGGTAGGAAGCATTGCTCCTTATGAGTATGCCGGACCGCAGATAGAAGAGATGTTGACAAACTTGCGTAAGGTGGAATTCCTGAAAAAGTTTGAAGATGAGTTGTATAACGATGCTGTGAAAGATGGTGATGTACAGTTTTATACAGAGCCATAAATTGTAAATAATAGAATGATATATATATGAAAAAGATTTTAGCTGTATTTTTTCTTACCTGTTTATCTTGCGCTGTAATGGCACAGGAGAATGTGATAGATGAAATTGTGTGGGTGGTAGGAGATGATGCTATTTTGCGTTCGGATGTCGAATCCCAGCGGTTGTATTTGCAGAATGAAGGTCAACGTTTTGATGGTGACCCATATTGTGTGATTCCGGAAGAAATGGCGATTCAGAAATTATATCTGAACCAGGCAAAGTTAGATAGTGTGGAAGTGGATGAGAACCAGGTTATCCAGCAAGCAGACCAGTGGGTAAACTGGGCGATTAACCAGATTGGTTCAAAAGAAAAAGTGGAAGAGTATTTTAATAAAAAAATATCTCAGATAAAGGAAGAACAGAAAGAGAAGTTCCGTGAGCAGCAGACTGTACAGCGTATGCAGCGTGAGCTTGTTGGTGATATAAAACTGACGCCTTCCGAAGTTCGCCGGTATTATAACAACTTGTCTAAAGATAGTTTGCCAACAATTCCTACTACTGTGGAAGTGCAGATCATCACGATGGAACCTAAAATTCCACTGGAAGAAATCGATGCTATTAAAGCTCGCTTACGTCAATTTACAGATGATGTAAATACAGGTAAGTATGAATTCTCCACACTTGCCCGCTTATACTCGGAAGACCCGGGTTCTGCAATGAAAGGTGGTGAGTTAGGTTTTACAGGTAAGGGTTTGCTGGCTCCTGAATTTGCCAATGTAGCTTTTAACCTGAACGATCCGAAAAAGGTATCCCAAATTGTACAGACAGAGTACGGCTATCATATTATCCAGTTAATAGAAAAGCGTGGCGACCGTATCAATTGCCGTCATATTTTATTGAAACCGAAAGTTTCGGAAAAAGAACTGACAGCTACTACGGCTCGTATGGACTCTTTATATAATGATTTGCAGGATAAGAAGTTTACTTTTGAGGAAGCTGCTACATTTCTGTCTTCAGATAAGGATACCCGTAATAATAAAGGGTTGATGGTAAATCTGAAATCAGAAGGGAATAATAATGGTACACCTAAATTCGAGATGGCGGAATTGCCTCAGGAAATAGGTAAGATTGTCGATAATATGGAAGTGGGTGATATATCCAAACCTTTTACCATGATTACTGATAAACAGAAAGATGTGGTTGCCATTGTTAAACTGAAAAGTCGTGTAGAACATCATAAAGCAAATTTAGCAGATGATTATCAGGCATTGAAGACAATCGTTGAAGCTAAAAAACGTGAAGAATTATTGAAAAACTGGATTATTAAAAAGCAAAAGTCAACTTATGTGCGTATAAGTGACGGTTGGCGTAACTGTGATTTTAAGTATCCAGGTTGGATTAAAGAATGAGGACTTCAAATAAATTTGTTTTTACAACCCTATTTTTCTGCTTGTTAGTCTGTGTGTTTGCCCAGACTCAAGTTTCGGGTACTCCTGGAATGGGTGTGCCTCAAGATACTATTAAGCAGGATACCAGTAAAACTGTTAAGAAAACAAAGATTTTTCTTGAGCATACAAATACTTTATCATTTGATAAAGCAGTTAATCCGGATGCCCAAGTTTTGGTTGGAGATGTTTGTTTCCGACATGACAGTTCCTATATGTATTGCGACAGTGCTTACTTTTTCGAGCAACAAAACTCATTGGAGGCATTTAGTAACGTGCGTATGGAACAAGGGGATACTTTGTTTGTATACGGGAATTACCTTTTCTATGACGGAAATACCCAGATTGCTTATTTGCGTGAAAATGTCCGTATGGAGAATGGACAGGTTACGCTTTTTACCGATAGCCTGAACTACGAGAGAATACCGGATATCGGTTACTATTTCGAAGGGGGGATGATTGTCGACTCCTTGAACCAGTTGTCTTCATTTTATGGACAGTATTCTCCCGCAACAAAGTTGGCTATATTTAATGATAGTGTCCGCCTTGAAAATTCAAATTTCACTTTGTATTCCGATACGCTTCATTATCAGACCGATTCTAAAATAGCAACGATTTTAGGTCCGTCTATTATTGTTTCGGATAGTGGTACGATTCATTCTACCCGGGGATGGTACAATACGATAGATAATACTTCTTTATTATTGGACCAGTCGTGGGTAGAGTCCGGAGACCGTATCCTGATGGGGGACTCTATTTTTTATAACCGTGAGTCTGGCTTTGGTGAAGCATTTGGTAATATGAGCCTGACAGATACGGCAAAACATGTTACCCTGAAAGGTGAGTACGGCTTCTTCAATGAAAAGACAGATTATGCTTTTGCAACGGATAGTGCCCGTATGTTGGAATATTCCCAGGGGGATACTTTATACCTGCATGCAGATACCTTGGAGATGATGACCGTCGATTCCCTTTACCGTGAAATAAGGGCTTTTTACGGTGTTCGTTTCTATCGTACGGATATGCAAGGCGTTTGTGATTCCATGCAGTTTAATACCCGTGATTCGGTGCTTTATATGTATAAAGAACCTGTATTGTGGAATGAACAATATCAAATGTATGGTGATACGATAGCGTTATTCATGAACGACAGCACTATCGATTATGCTCATGTTATCCAGTTTGCATTTGCTGCCCAACATCTCGATTCTACCTACTATAACCAATTGAAAGGGAATGATTTGAAGGCTTATTTTGAGAACCAGGCAATTAAACAGATTGATGTGGCTGGAAATGCGGAGTCTATTTTTTATCCGCTTGAAAATGATGGTGCGAAGATCGGTTTGAATGCTACGAAAAGCGGTTTCCTGACAATTTGGATTAAGGAGAATAAGCTGGATAAGTTGAAAATATGGCCGAGCCCTGTGGGAAGTCTTACGCCTATCCCGGACCTGAAACCCGAACAGAAAACTTTGAAAGATTTCTATTGGTTTGATTATTTACGACCTAAAAACAAGGATGATATTTATCAGGTCGTTAAAAGAAAATCAAGTGAGACTCCAAAAAGAAGTAATAAATTTGTACATTAGCAGTTGTATAACAATTTAAATATAACGTTATGGCACTTTTCTCATTTTATAATGTTCGTAAGCCTCGCCAATATGAACATAAACCTATTTATTGGGATCCCCATAAAGAGGCTATGGAGAAACGGATTCAAGCAGTGAAGCAGGAAATGGGACTGGAAGTACCTGAGGAAGAATATAAACCTTCGATAAAAGGTACTTTTATTGAAGGTACTTCACACCTGAAAAAGAGTCACGACAGGGGCAATGACTCCCGTAGCCGCACTTATAAGAATGTTAAATTGGTGCTTGTATTGGGTGTATTGGGTGTATTGTTCTGGTATTTGTTTATTTCGTAATGAGTGATATAATACATTTACTTCCCGATAGTATTGCCAACCAGATTGCCGCGGGAGAGGTGATTCAGCGACCGGCATCAGTCGTAAAAGAGTTGGTCGAAAATGCAATAGATGCAGGAGCCAGCCAGGTTCAGGTCAATATAAAAGATGCCGGACGTACCTTAGTCCAGGTTATCGATAATGGAAAGGGTATGTCTGAAACCGATGCCCGTATGGCTTTCGAACGCCATGCTACTTCCAAAATATCCAAAGCAGACGATCTTTTCTCCCTTCACACAATGGGGTTCCGAGGTGAGGCACTAGCTTCTATTGTTGCCGTTGCCCAGGTAGAACTACGTACCCGGCTGCAAGGTTCGGAGTTAGGTACACATTTGGTTTTCTCCGGTTCAAACCTGGAAAGTATAGAGCCGGACGCTTGTAATGAAGGAAGCACATTTTCGGTCAAAAACCTTTTTTTTAATGTTCCGGCGCGCCGTAAGTTTTTGAAATCGAATGAAACGGAATTTAGGAATATCATTGCAGAGTTTGAACGTATAGCACTGGTTAACCCTCAGGTGGCAATGTCTCTTTATCATAATGATGCCGAGATATTCAACTTGCCTGAATCCGGATTACGCCAGCGTATTATCAATATATATGGAAAGACGCTGAACCAGAAATTACTGTCTGTTGATGCACAAAGTTCGTTAGTTACAGTTTCCGGTTTTGTTGGTCGTCCTGATTCAGCCAAGAAACGCGGTGCTTTGCAATATTTCTTTGTAAACGGGCGTTTTATGAAGCATCCATATTTCCATAAGGCGGTGATGCAGGCATACGAACAGCTTATTCCGGCAGGTGAACAACCTAATTATTTTATCTATTTCACCCTCGACCCGGCAACAATCGATGTGAATATTCATCCGACCAAAACGGAAATCAAATTTGAGAATGAGCAACCTATCTGGCAAATCCTGATGGCTGCCGTCCGTGAGGCATTGGCTAAGTCGAGTGCCATACCTACCATTGATTTCGATGTGGAAGACGCTATAGATATTCCAGTCTATAATCCGGTAAAAGAAGCTGAAAGCTATAAGGCTCCTCATGTGCAGGTGAACTCCGGGTATAATCCCTTTGAAAATACATCCTATAAAAAGCCGGAATTCGACTGGTCGAAGCTATATAAGGATTTTGAAGAAGACCGTTCGGCTGCGGTAGAAACGGAGCCGGAAATGTTTGAGATACCGGAAACGGTTACTTCCGATGTAGTAGATGCCGACGAAGTTGTACAGCCGGATACCTCTGATAGCCTATTCAATGAAGTATCGAATCTTTGCTATCAGTATAAAGGCCGTTATATCATAACTTCCTTGAAATCCGGCTTGGCTTTAATAGACCAGCATCGTGCGCATGTACGTATCTTGTTCGACCAGTATATACAGAATATCAGGCAGCAGAAAGGGGCTTCCCAGCAAATCCTGTTTCCTGAAATGATAGAATTTACCCCGATAGAAGCAGCAATTGTTCCTGCTTTGTTGGAAGACCTGCGATTTATCGGTTTTGATTTGACTCACTTCGGAAATAACAGTTATGCCATTAATGGTTTGCCTGCCGGTCTGGAGAATCTGGATATGGTGGCATTAATCCGGGATATGGTGGACCGTGCGATAGATACGGGGTGTGAAGTGCATGAAGAAATATGCAACTCATTGGCCTTGTCGTTGGCAAAGGCGGCAGCGATTCATCCTGGGAAAACGCTTTCGGCGGAAGAGATGGATCATATTATCGCTTCACTTTTTTCCTGCCAGGATTCGAACCTTACTCCGGACGGAAAAACAATCATCTCCATGTTGATGGATGACGAGATAGAAAAAAGGTTTAAATAAGTTTGTTTTATACCCGGAAGGGGGAGTAAAACAAAACATAGGTGTTTTAAAATTAAAACATATATCTTTTGAATGCAAAGCATATATGTTTTGAAATTAAAACACCTATGTTCTTAAAAGGACCTTTACAAGGCCTATGCAGAAGTGGAAATTATTCCCACTCTATAGTTGCGGGCGGCTTGGAGCTGATGTCATACACTACGCGGTTTACTCCTTTAACCTTGTTGATGATTTCGTTGGAAACCTTTGCAAGGAATTCATAAGGCAACTGTGCCCAGTCGGCAGTCATTGCATCAGTGGAAGTAACGGCACGTAATGCAACCGTATTTTCATATGTACGTTCATCACCCATTACACCAACGGAACGGATAGGAAGCAGGATTGCGCCGGCTTGCCAGATTTTATCATATAAGCCCCATTCGCGCATCAGAGACATATAGATGTCGTCTGCATCCTGAAGGATACGAACCTTTTCAGGAGTGATGTCGCCCAGAATACGGATACCCAGGCCCGGACCCGGGAACGGATGGCGTTTAATCAAGTGCGGTTGCATACCCAGTTCGATACCTACACGGCGAACTTCGTCCTTAAACAACAGGCGCAAAGGTTCAACCAGCTTCAAATGCATCTTTTCAGGCAGGCCGCCTACATTGTGATGACTCTTGATAACCGTACCGGTGATAGACAGGGATTCGATAACATCCGGATAGATAGTACCTTGTCCCAGCCATTTGATATCTTTTAATTTGATTGCCTCTTCATTGAATACATCGATGAAGCCTTTTCCTATAATCTTACGTTTCTTTTCAGGATCGCTTACGCCGGCCAGTTCACCATAAAACTTATCTTTTGCGTTTACACCAATCACATTCAAGCCCAGGTGTTCATAATCCTTCAATACGTTTTCAAATTCGTTTTTGCGGAGTAATCCGTGGTCAACGAAAATACAAGTCAGGTTTTTGCCGATAGCTCTGTTCAACAGTACAGCAGTAACAGAGGAATCAACACCACCGGAAAGAGCCAGGATTACTTTATCGTCACCCAGTTGTTCTTTCAGTTCGGCAACAGTCGATTCGATGAAGGAAGCCGGAGTCCAGTCTTTGGCACATCCGCAGATATTAAGGAAATTGTCCAGCAACTTCGTTCCGTCTGTTGTATGGAATACTTCCGGATGGAACTGTACACCCCAAGTCTGTTCGCCTTCCACATGGTAAGCTGCCGCTTTCACATCGTCTGTGCTGGCAATCACTTTGAAATGTTCGGGAAGAACAGTGATGGTGTCTCCGTGCGACATCCAGATTTGAGAACCTGTACTGATACCTTTCAGCAAAGGATCTTCGTTGTCGATATACGATAGATTGGCACGTCCGTATTCGCGAGAATTAGCCGGTTCAACGTTTCCACCGGATGTATATGCCAGGAACTGCGCTCCGTAACAAATTCCTAAAACAGGATATTTACCGCGTATTTCGCTCAGGTCAGCTTTAAATGCATTTGCATCATACACTGAATAAGGGCTTCCGGAAAGGATTACCCCTTTAACGTCTGTAGCATCGTGAGGAAATTTGTTATAAGGAACAATCTCGCAATACATGTTCAACTCACGGACTCTGCGTCCTATTAATTGAGTTGTCTGCGAGCCGAAATCAAGAATAATAAGTCTCTCGTGCATGCAAATTATTATTATTTAATTGAGTGGCACAAAGGTAGGAATAATATTCGGATTGTTTGTTATAGATAATGGATTTTGATAGCTCCGGAACAGGGTTGGGAATCTATTTAAAAAATAACACTCTTAAAAAATGTATAAATGCAAGGGATATATTTCCTTACATCTGATTAAAGATTACCTTTGCATGTTCATTTTAGAGATGACCGTAATGGATACAGAAAAGAAAGAAACAAAAGAGATAAATAAGATGTCGCTGCTTATTATGGCAGTGATTTTATTGGCGTTAATTATTGCGGGTGCTGCTTATTATATTTACCACCAGAAGCAGCAAATGAATGATCTGGTCCAAATGTACGATTTGGATAAGGAAACACTCCAGGATGAATTTAACGAATTATCCCTGCAATATGAAAATTATAAATTCAGTGTGGGCAACGATTCCCTGTTGAATTTATTATCTACCGAACAGGCAAAAGTGCAGCGTTTGCAGGAAGAACTTCGTACGGTAAAAGCAACTAATACGAAAGAAATTTCGCGCCTGAAAAAAGAATTGGAAACCTTACGTAAGATTATGCGTAATTATGTTATCCAGATTGACTCGCTCGACCGTGTAGCCAAACAGCTGACTGTTGAAAAGAATGAAGCTGTAAGAAAATACCAGCAGGCAACTTCTACTGCTTCCTCTTTGAGAAAGGAAAAGGAGAAACTAACCGAGCGTGTAACCTTGGCAAGCCGTCTGGATGCCACGGGTATTAATGTCACTCCGGTCAACTCGCGTGGCAAGTTGGCTAAGACTATTAAGAAGATGGAACAGTTCGTTGTCGATTTCCGTATTGCCAAGAATATTACAGCTCCAGTCGGAGAAAAGACAATCTACGTACGTATCATGAAGCCGGATGATGACATTCTGGTGAAGAGCCGTGCCAATGTTTTTACATTCGAAGGAAAAGAAATAAACTATTCTATGAAGAAACTCGTAGAATATGAGGGTGAAGAATTGCCCGTAACGATGTACTGGGATATAGAGGAATTCCTTTCTCCCGGAACTTACCGTGTAGATGTTTTTACCGATGGAAACCTGATCGGTCGTAAGAACTTTACATTAGAAAAATAAAAATGGAGGTGAAGGCTCATTTCGCAAGGCTTTTGGTTGATATACCGGAAGCTCTTGCGCGCAATGAGGTTTTTTTGAGCGAACTGGAAAGCCATGCAAAGCTCGTGTACGTGAAGAAAGGGGATTACCTGCTTCGTACGGGGCAGTTGTGTCAGGACGCTTATTTTATTAACAAAGGTGTCTTTATCAATCTGTTTATAAATGATAAAGGAAACGAATGTGTAACAGGTTTTGCTTCCGAACATCAGTATCCATTTCTTTCCGCTATCGGGTATTTCACCCAGCAACCTTCTGATTTTGAGATTAAAGCGATAGAATCGGGCGAGTTATTGTGTTTTTCGCGTGCCCATATAGAGGACCTTTCTTTGCGGTATCCGCTTTTTGCCTCTTATTATCAGAATATCATGTTAACCATTATCTCCAAACTTTATACAATGTTTGCCATCCGCCAATCTTCAACGGCGGAAGAATTTATCAAGTATCTCTACACGCATTACAAGTGGATTATAAACCGTGTACCCGATAAATATATAGCTCATTATATGGGAATTAGCAATACTTGGTATTGTAAATTGAAGAAACGTATCTTTAATTGAATTAATTCAACTTTATATTTAAACCAAACCAGTACTTTTGTCCTCAAATTCATATATTTGTTCTCTGACATATTTGTTATAGTTATAAGAGGTATGGATGTAATGATTAAAAACCGGTTTTTCCGATTAAAATAAATATAAAGATGAAACGGATTGTTGTATTGGCGCTGTTGCTTATTTCTTCTGGCTATGCCAGTTCGCAACGCACACTAACGTTAGAAGAATGTCGTAATCTGGCTATTCAAAACAATAAGGAATTGCAGATTTCCGGCGAGAAAGTGAAAGTAGCCGACAATGAAAAGAAGGCGGCCCTGACTAAGTATTTCCCCCAGATTTCAGCAATGGGAGGATATATGTGGAACCAGAAAGACTTTAACCTGCTCGATATGGGAGCTTTAAGCTCTTCGCTGGGGTCGGCATTGGGACCGATTGCCCAACTCCCTGCATTCAATAAACTTATGGACGGTGTAAATAGTGTCCAGCATCTGGATATCCAGAATGTGTGGATCGGCAGCGTATCGTTGGTACAGCCTGTCTTTATGGGCGGAAAGATTGTTTCTTACAATCAGATAACCAAATATGCAAAGCAACTGGCAGAATCAATGAATGATTTGCAACTCCAGGATGTTATCTATAAAACGGATGAAACCTACTGGCAGGTAATTTCTTTAATCAATAAAAAGAAACTGGCGGATGCTTATGTTGAATTGCTTCGTAAGACAGACCATGATATAACAGCTATGATTACCGAAGGTGTAGCAACGGAAGCTGACGGCCTTTCTGTAAAAGTAAAGCTGAATGAGGCAGAGATGGCTCAAACGAAAGTCGATAACGGATTGGCATTATCGCGTATGCTCCTTGCTCAGGTCTGTGGATTACCACTGGATGAATCTTTTGCTTTGGCAGATGAAAATATAGAAAGTTTACCAGCCATGTCATCGGAGGTAGCAGCAGATGTGAGTGAAGCATTTATGAACCGCGACGAGTTGAGGAGCCTTGACCTGGCCTCTAAAATCTATAAGCGGAAGGAACGTATTGTATTGGCGGATATGTTGCCGAATGTGGCATTTACAGCGAATTATTTAGTAACTAATCCGAACGTGTTTAATGGGTATAAAAACGAATTTGCCGGAATGTTTAATCTCGGTGTTATGGTAAAAGTCCCACTGTCCGGTTGGTGGGAAGGTTCGTTGAAGCGGAATGCGGCACGTGCCGAAACACGTATCAAGTCTCTGGAGCTGGAAGATGCCCGTGAGAAGATAGAATTGCAGGTGAACCAATCCGTATACAAAGTGAACGAGGCAAATAAAAAGGTAACCGCTTCTTCACGCAATATGGAAAATGCAGAAGAGAACTTGCGCCATGCCAACTATGGATTCGAGGAAGGTGTGATTCCTGCCTTGAATCTTATGCAGGCACAGACAGCTTGGGTTTCTGCCCGCTCCAGCCTGATCGATGCACAGATCGAACAGAAGCTGGCGAATGTCTATCTGACAAAAGCGATGGGTAAACTTTCCGTAAATAACGAAGAATAATAACAATAAAAATATACATAAGATGAACGAGAATAAGAAGTTTTCGATCAGTAACATGCTCTTGGCATTTATCACGGTTTTAGTCGTGATCGGATTAGTTGCATTAACCGGTTTCTTTCTTTTGACACCTCCCGACGATATAATCATGGGGCAAGCAGAAGCTACTCAGGTTCGTATTTCCGGTAAAGTACCCGGACGAATAGAGGCATACCGCTTTGGTGAAGGGGATAAGGTGAAAGAAGGCGATACACTGGTGTTCCTGAATACTCCGGAAGTATTAGCTAAACTTCAACAGGCGGAAGCTGCACAAAAAGCTGCCGAAGCACAGAATGCCAAAGCTATAAAAGGGGCACGTGTGCAGGAGATTGCTGCTGCTTATGAAATGTGGCAGAAGGCACAGGCAGGGCTGGAAATCGCAAAGAAATCATATACCCGTGTACAAAACCTGTATGATAAAGGCGTGATGTCTGCTCAGAAACGGGATGAAGCGGAAGCAAACTATAAAGCGATGGTGGCAACAGAAAAAGCGGCTAAGTCACAATACGACATGGCACAGTCCGGTGCCCGTGCGGAAGATAAGGCAGCAGCAGCAGCTTTGGTTCAGCAGGCAGGCGGTGCAGTTGCCGAAGTCGAATCTTACTTGAAAGAATCTGCTTTGGTTTCTCCGATTGACGGCGAAATTTCCGAACGCTTCCCACAGGTGGGTGAGTTGGTCGGAACCGGGGCTCCTATCATGAATATAACAGACCTGAATGATATGTGGGTTACCTTCAGTGTACGTGAAGATTTATTGAAGGATATCAAAATCGGTTCCGAACTGAATGCTTTTATTCCTGCATTGGATAACCAGGAAGTGAAGCTGAAAGTCTATTATATGAAAGATTTAGGTTCGTATGCAGCCTGGAAAGCCACAAAAACAACCGGTCAGTATGATTCGAAGACATTTGAAGTCCGTGCGCGTCCATTGAAGAAAATCAAAGACCTGCGTCCGGGAATGTCTGTAATCATGAAGAAGAAGGGAAATGATATATTATGACATTCGAAGAAAGTTTACATAGTATCGGTAGAATTGCCAAACGGGAAATAATCCGGCTGACCAGTAAGCCGATTTATTTCTTCTGTATGCTGATTGCACCGGCTATCTGTGTCATCTTTTTCCTTTCACTGATGCGCGATGGCTTGCCGACAGACATGCCGATTGCCGTTGTGGACTTGGATGGCTCGGCTACTTCCCGAAATTTAATCCGGCAGTTGGATGCCTTTGAACAAACGAAAGTGGTGGCAAAGACCGTTTCGTTCGATGAGGCACGTACCGAGATGCAAAAAGGAACTGTTTACGGTATTTTTTATATTCCCAAAGATTTTGGTGTAGATGCAGTAGCCGGTAGACAGCCTCGTTTGTCATTTTATACGAATGCAACCTATCTGATAGCTGCTTCCCTGTTATTCCGGGATATGAAAACGATGTCCGTCCTGGCTGGTGCTTCCGTCGGTTTGCAGACAGGGTTGGCAAAAGGATATACGAACGACCAGATAATGGCACAACTTCAACCGATTGTAATCGATACGCATGCTTTGGGAAATCCCTGGTTGAACTATTCGGTTTATTTGAATAATACACTTTTGCCAGGAGTCCTGCAATTGATGATTTTTTTAATAACGGTGTTTAGCATCGGTACGGAAATCAAATATTCCACATCACGCGAATGGTTGCGGATGGGAGGCAATTCGCTGACAGTTAGTTTGCTGGGTAAGTTGTTGCCACAGACAATTATTTTTACCATAATAGCCTTCATGTTTAGTGCGGCACTGTATGGATTTAATTCGTTCCCGTTGCATAGCGGCTGGGGACCTATGTTGCTGGCTATATTCCTGCTTGTCATCGCTTCGCAGGCGGTAGGCGTTTTTATGATTGGCGTATTGCCGACATTACGGCTGGGATTGAGTTTTGCCAGTTTATTCGGCATGATTGCCTTTTCCATTGTCGGTTTTTCATTTCCGGTATTGGGTATGGACCCTACATTGCAGGCTTTGTCCGACCTTTTTCCGCTTCGCCATTATTTCCTGATTTATGTGGATCAGGCATTAAACGGACGGGATATATTCTATTCATGTACTGAATATATTTGGTTGCTTGGTTTTCTGATTTTACCGTTCCTTATTGGCAAAAATCTGAAAGAGGCATTATTATACTTTAAATATATTCCGTAAAACGTAGTGTTATGAAGAGAGAAAATCGTTTACGATATATAATAAAACAAGGTATAGAGGACACCTTTTTTATCTGGAAAGATGAATTGAAGAATGTGTTCAAAGACTCCGGAGTGATGATATTCTTCTTTCTGGTGCCTTTGGCGTATCCGCTGTTATATGCCTTTATTTATAATAATGAAGTCGTACATGAAGCGAAGATGGTTGTGGTAGACCCTTCTGATTCCTATTTAAGCCGCGAGTTTATACGGAAAGTGGATGCTACACCAGATGTGAAAGTCATATCCGTATGTACTGATATGGCAGAGGCCAAGAAAATGCTGGATGAGAAGAAGGCGTATGGCATCCTGTCTTTCCCGCCGGAGTTTAGTAAGGATTTGCATAAGGGCAAACAGGTTACGGTCTCCTTATATTGCGATATGAGCAGTCTGCTGTTTTACAAAGCATTTTTGTTGGCCTCGACGGAAGTATCGTTGGAAATGGGGAAGGAGCTGAGGGCGCATAATTCTACGGCACCTTCGAGCAAGGCGGAAGAGATATTACTGGAACCTATTCCTTACGAGTCTGTAGCCATATTTAATTCACAGAACGGTTTTGCCAGTTTTCTGGTACCGGCCATCCTGATATTGGTACTTCAACAGACGTTGATTTTAGGTATAGGTATGTTGGGCGGAACTGCGCGGGAAAAGAATCGTTTTCGTAGTCTGGTTCCAATTAGCCGTCATTTTAACGGGACGTTACGAATTGTATTTGGCAAGTCATTGACTTACATCTTGCTTTATGTTGTAGTGTGTCTTTGGGTGTTAGCAATAGTACCAAAGATGTTTTCGCTGCCACAAGTGGGTGAGCCGTGGACTGTAGTCCTGTTTGTCTTGCCCTATCTGTTTGCTTGTATATTTATGGCAATGACTCTATCGGGATTTATGAGAAGCCGTGAGTCTCCAATGCTGGTATTTGTTTTTACTTCGGTTATTTTGCTGTTTATTTCCGGTGTGTCCTGGCCGAAAGAAGCGATTCCTCCTTTCTGGCAAGTCGTGGGTTATGCCTTCCCTTCAACTCCGGGCATTCAGGGATTTATACGGATTAATACTACAGGAGCTACATTGAATGAGGTGGCACATGAATACCATACACTTTGGGTACAGGCCGGAGTCTATTTCATTACAGCTTGTATGGTGTACCGTTATCAGATTATAAAAAGTCGTAAGTTAATCATTACCCAGTACAAGTATATGAAGATGCATCAGGCTTTGCGTAAGAGTACTATCGGATAGTACGGAGTTTCAAGAAAGTTCCAAGCTATGAAACAAAAAGTTTCAGCCGTAGAAACTCCGGGTTTCAAAGTATGAAACTAAAAATAAGAAAGAGCTATCTTTAAAGTTGATAAGGGAAGCCAACAATACAAACGAAGCGCAGATTTATGCAGACTAATTTAATAATTAGATACTACCTGCATAAATCTGCGCTTTCTGTATTATCGATATTCTGTAGTTGTTTTTGTATTTGGATATCTGTAAAAAGAAGTCGGAACCGTTAGATTTTAATCTTTGGCCTGTACATATCCTGTGCGGTAAGACCACATTCTTTTTTCATGCGGATACAATATTTGAGTTGACCTACTTCCGGTTTTACGTTGTTTGTCCCAAAAGTGAATTTAATACCGGCTTCTTTAGCCTTTAATAGGATAGCCTTGTTCGGAATTTGGTAAACATCGTTTATTTCCAGGGCTTTTCCGCTTTTTTTCAATGCATCGATAAATTTATTCATACGTGCTTCTGTCCAAAACTCATCGTAACGCTGGTTCATCGGTTCGGGAAGGAAACAGGGGTTTACGTAAATGTCTACAGGTTCCTGAAGGACCATGCAGATACGGTCTACAATCAAATCCATATATTGTTCTTCATTTTCAATCCAGGTCTCCTCCGGAATCCACAAGCGTGTACGGCGTCCTTTATTATCGGTAAAGGTCAGGGCATCCGTAAATACATAATCAAATTCGTTGCGCGCCTCCGGGGAAAATGTTTTGAGCCATTCGCGTCCTTCTGCTTGCATGGCGAGGATAAACGGCTGGGTACGCATACTGTTCAGATAGGCATAGATTTCCTGGTCGTCGGTTATCGGGAAGCCGATACCACAGTTAGGTGCAATGGCATAGTTGATACCCACTTTACGTGACTGTCGTGCGGCAACTTCTTTGGTCAGTCCTCCTTTCAGATGTACATGATAGTCCAGTACCGGGAAATTTTCCTGGTGAAGTTTTATAATATCGTCATTTTGTTCGTCGATGGCTTCAGCCAACTGAGCGGTTAATTCTGGTTCAGTTTTAGGTTCGAGCACATTAACCACAACATTCCTGACTTGTATTTCACCGGGAGAATGGTTGACAATAGCAAAAGTACCTTCTGAAAGTACTGTTTGTACATTGGAGTTTATACGGTAAGGTGCAGTGGGTTCGATATAATCCACAACCGGTTCATTGTCTACCGAGACTGAAATTTTCTTGCCGTCTACACGAATATTCATTGTGAACCATTCATTTTCTTTCACGAAACTTTTGGTAAGGTTGCGAACAGATTCCAGACTGCCTGTCATTTTCCACCAGACTGGGTCGGTGCGGTCATTGTTAATAGCTACACGGTATCCTTTATTTAGCGATTGGTCTGTATGGAAATATACACTGCCTTTGGCTCCGGGTTGGGTTTTTACTTCCATCGTAAGATCAAAATTTTTATACTTTCCATTTTTCAGGATAGCTTGGGATTCCGTTCCTTTTAAAGACAGGATATTGTCTTCCGCAGTTACACCTTCACTAATATTCCATTTGTTAATATTACTTCCGTCGAATAAGCTTCCGCTATTGGATTGGGAACAGGAGGTTGCTATAAACAGGAATAATCCGATAGCAAAAGTGAGTACGTTTTTTTTCGTGTGCATAGTATATAGAATTGAGTTTATTGTTCTTACAAAGGTAAGAAAAATAAAAAGAAGATAACATTTTTGCTGATTTTAACTGAATAATGACAGGTATACTGCAATTATAGTTTTACTTTTGCAAAAATTCTCAAGAAACTTAATTTTTAGTACTATGCAAAGCAGACGTGATTTTTTAAAGCGGGCATCTATTATGTTAGCCGGAGGTGTGGTAGCGCCTCAGTTATTATCTTCATGTGCAGGAAAAGCTGCATCTTCCGAATCATCTAAGTATATAGGGCTTCAGCTGTATTCATTAAGAGACCTTGTAAAAGAAGAAGGTATTCAGAAAGTATTGGAAACAGCCTCTAAAATGGGGTATAAGAATTTGGAAACAGCAAGCTACGACAATGGTAAGATATACGGTTTAGCTCCTTCCGAATTTAAGAAAATGGTGAACGACCTGGGTATGAAGTGTACAAGTGCACACCTTGGACAGGCTTTCACAAAGGAAAAAGAAGCTGAAGTAATGGGTTGGTGGGATCAGGCAATCGATGCTCACAACGAACTGGGTGTAAAATATATGGTTCAGCCTTGGATGCCGGTTAATGACCAGACTACATTAGACGACCTGAAGATGTATTGTGATTATTTCAATACTGTGGGTTATAAGACGGCTGCTGCAAGTATCGCATTCGGTTATCATAACCATGATTTTGAATTCCGTAAAATCGGCGACCAGTTGATTTATGATTATCTGTTGGATAACGTAAGCCCGAACCACGTATTCTTTGAAATGGACGTATATTGGGTAACAGTTGGTGGCGGTGATCCTGTAGCTTATTTGAAAAACCGTCCGAGCCAGTTCAAGGCTATCCATATCAAGGATGAAAAGGAAATCGGTGCAAGTGGCAAGATGAACTTCAAGCCTATTTTTGACCAGATGTATGCAAACAACATTAAAGACTGGTACGTGGAAGTAGAACAGTATACAAACAATGATCCGGTTGCAAGTTGTCAGCAGAGCTATGATTTTCTGAACAATGCGGATTATGTAAAATAAATAAATTAGCGATTATGTAAAAAGCACAGGCTGTACGGTATATACCGTTAGTCTGTGCTTTTTTGTTTGAAAACCGATATATTGATTGGTGAAATTTTTATATTTAATTTTTTACTTCTTGAATAGCCGCCATGATATTGTTCCAGTCGTTTGCCAGACTGTGCATATCGGGATAGAGCAGATTCGCTCCGGCATTTTTTAAAATATTATCGGCAAGGGGACCTGTATTTACAGCAATAGTGAAAATACCGGCTGCAACGGCAGCAGTTACACCCATCGGGGCGTTTTCTACAACAAAAGCTTCATTTGCCTTGACACCTGCTTTTTTTAATCCCATCAAATAAGGTTCGGGATGAGGCTTTCCGTATTTAACATCGAAAGCTGTGACCATCTTTTCCCGTTGAAAATGTCCGGGATAAGTATGTTCCAGTTTTTCAATCAGGCTATGTTGTCCGGAGCCTGTCACGACAAGTGTTTGCAACCCGTATCCTTTTACCTCCGATAAAACTTCAACAGCACCGGGCATTGCTTTCCCATCATTATATTTATTGAACAGTGCAGCTTTTTCTTCGTAGATAGCTTGTTTTTCTTCTTCCGTAGCATCCCTGTTGAATGTTTTCCTATATAGTTCGTTAATCGTACTTTCTCCTGTACGGCCCTCATACATATAAAAAATTTCGGGAGTCGAGATTAAGTGATGATGAGTGGCTGTCTCATACCATGAACGGGAATGGAAACGCATGGAGTCATACAAAACACCGTCCATGTCAAATAATACAGCTTTTGGAGATATTTCAGTTTGTTTTTGTTTCTGCAGATAATTTTTAATTGCTTGTCGAATCATTTTTACTTTGCTTAAAAAATATAGGCAAAGTTATAAAAATCCTACCGAAATGTTCTATCTTTGATTGCTAATACTGAGATTACCGGGTTTAATTATTACCAATAAAAACAGAAGAATATGAAAAAAAAATTATTATTATTGACATTGTTGTTGTTATCTTTGACTTATCAGAGTAAGGCGGAGGATTGGACAGACTTGCAGCATGAAGTTTCGTTAAGCTATGGTGCTTTACCTGTCTGGGATTTGTTGAATCATTATAATAACTATTTTACTCCTGTAAATGCAGTAGATATTCATGATGACAAAGCGAAGTTCGGTGCAATCAATATCAGCTATTTGTTTTATCCGGATGAAGAATGGGGAATCGGTATGGTTTTCTCATATTCCAATAATGACAAATATATTTTGCATAACAAACAAGAGATAGGTACTTATCTGTATTCAACTTATACGATTTGTCCCTCATTTAAGTATAATTGGTATAACTATAACTTTGTCAATTTATATTCCCGTGTCAATGCAGGTGTTGCCATTGCAACGGCAAAAGCATCTTATGTGGATAACAAACAGCCTCAGCAGGCATATAAGACAAAGGCTTTCTTTATGTATCAGGTTTCTCCCATTGGAATTGAATTAGGCCGTCAGATTGCAGGATTTGTGGAAGTCGGCTTCGGTCATATGGGTACTGTTATTGCAGGCTTGAGATATAGAATGTAAAATTTCAAAACTTTATTCCTGTCTTTTATATCCATTTTGTCCATTGATGTAAATAGATTGGAAAATCATACAAAAAAAGAAGCGAACCTTATAAAAGGCCGCTTCTTTTTTTATTGTAGTAAATACTATGAATTACAATCTTGCGCGGATAGCTTCAGTTTCCTTTTCATATCCCGGTTTGTTTAACAGGGCGAACATATTCTTCTTATAAGCTTCAACACCCGGTTGGTCGAATGGGTTGACACCCAGCATATAACCACTGATGCCACAAGCTCTTTCAAAGAAATAGAACAGCTGTCCGATATAATAAGCGTTTACAGCCGGCATTGTGATTTTAAGATTAGGAACACCACCGTCTACGTGAGCCAACTGGGTACCCAGTTCTGCCATTTTGTTTACTTCGTCAACGCGTTTGCCTGCAAGGAAGTTAAGGCCGTCTAGGTTAGCTTCGTCTGTAGGAACAACTACTTTATGATTTGATTCTTCCACGGAGATGACAGTTTCAAAGATAGTACGTTCGCCATCCTGAATCCATTGTCCCATAGAGTGAAGGTCAGTAGTCAAATCTACGGAAGCCGGGAAAATGCCTTTGCCGTCTTTTCCTTCACTTTCACCGTATAACTGTTTCCACCATTCTGCGATATAGTGAAGTTTCGGATGGAAGTTAGCCAGAATTTCTACTTTCTTGCCGCTCTTATATAATTCGTTACGAGTTGCAGCGTAGATTTCAGCGATGTTTTCTGCGAACGGTACGCTGATGTCTGTTGCTTTTTCCATAGATACAGCACCTGCAACCAGGTCACGGATATTGATACCTGCAACGGCGATAGGCAATAAACCAACCGGAGTCAGGACAGAGAAACGGCCACCTACATTATCAGGGATGATGAATGTTTTGTAACCTTCCTGGTCAGCCAGTGTACGAAGAGCCCCTCTTTTAGCATCGGTAATAGCAACGATACGGTGTTTAGCTTCTTCTTTGCCTACTGCATCTTCCAACTGTTTTTTCAACATACGGAAAGCCAATGCCGGTTCTGTTGTTGTTCCGGATTTGGAGATATTGATAAGACCGAATTGTTTACCTTTCAGAATTTCGCAAAGTTCGTATAAGTAATCTTCGCCGATATTATGACCTGCATATAGAAGAATCGGATTTTTGCGGTCTGCATGCAACCAGTCGAAACTGTTGTTCATTGCTTCTACAACGGCTTTTGTTCCGAGGTAGCTTCCTCCAATACCTATAGCTACGACTACTTCACATTTGGAGCGAAGAACGTTTGCTGTATTTTCAATATCAGTTAATTCTGCATCTGTAATAGAAGAGGGGAGATGCAACCATCCTAAAAAGTCGTTACCTAAGCCATTTCCGTTCTGCAAAGTCGCATTACATTCATTTGCTTTTGCTGCCTGGGCGTATACTTGTTCTTTAGTAACCGCTCCCAGTGCTTTGTCGATGTTAAGACTGATGTTCTTCATAATTATTCGATATATTAAAAGGGGCGTATACCCCTTATGTTATTTAAATGTTTCGGTCAACTGCCGGATAACGGTAGTCGGCGATTTCTTTTCATACAGGATTCCATATAAAGCATCCACAATCGGCATGTTTACTTTATATTTTTCGTTGATTTCGTAGATACATTTGGTTCCGTAATAGCCTTCCGCAATCATTTCCATTTCCAGTTGGGCTATTTTTACTGAGTATCCCTTTCCTATCATTGTTCCGAATGTCCGGTTGCGGCTGAAGCGGGAATAGGCTGTAACCAGTAAATCGCCAAGATAAACCGAGTCGGTAACATCTCTGTCCAATGCATGTACGGCATCCAGAAAATTACGCATTTCTTCTATGGCATTGCAGATAAAGACAGCGAGGAAATTGTCTCCGTATTTCATACCGTGACAAATACCCGCCACGATAGCATATACATTTTTCAAAACGGATGCATATTCAATACCGGTTACATCTTTACAGCAATAATTCTTCAGATATTTATTTTTGAATACCGGAGAAACTGCTTTGGCATGTTCAATATCAGGACATGCGATCGTTATATAAGATAGACGTTCCAATGCAACTTCTTCAGCATGGCAGGGACCGCCGATAACTGCGATATTATTGATAGGAACGTGATAGTATTCAGCAAAATAATCTGCGACCAACATGTTTTCATCCGGCACAATACCTTTAATGGCAGAGATAATAAATTTATCATCCATCGGGGTACTGACCTTCATTAAATGCTGTTTCAGGAAAGGAGAGGGTGTGGCAAAAATCAAAGTATCCGAATCCTGGATTACTTCGTTTATATCTGTATAGAATTTGATTTTATTAACGTCAAACTTTACTGCAGACAGATAGCTGGGATTGTGCCCTGTTGCCAGAAATTCGTCAACCTGGTCCGAACGGCGCATATACCAGTTGATGCTATCTTGTGTAGAAAGAACAATTTTGGCTAAGGCGGTAGCCCAGCTACCACCTCCCATTATTGCAATTTTACCGGGTATATTCATAGTATTCCCTTATTTGGCTGCATTTGCAATCCATGCTTCCACTACTTCGGCGGCCGGATTTTGCAGTTCCAGTTTGTATTTTTTATTCATTTCACAAAGTTCCTGTCTCAGTTTGTTCGGATTTGCGTCAACCAGTGTATCCACTGTTACATATCCGGCTTTTTGCAGGGCAGGAACCCATGCTTCATCAATACCCAAAGCTACATATTTTTCAGCAGAATCTTTCTTTATTGTTTTTTCAGGACGCATTTGAGGGAAGAACAATACTTCCTGGATTGTTGTTTGACCGGTCAGATACATGACCAAGCGGTCCATACCGATACCCATACCGCTTGTCGGAGGCATACCGTATTCCAAAGCACGCAAGAAATCCTGGTCGATGAACATGGCTTCATCATCTCCCTTTTCAGAAAGGCGAAGCTGTTCCATGAAACGTTCGCGCTGGTCGATCGGGTCATTCAATTCTGAATAAGCATTCGCTATTTCTTTTCCACAGACCATCAATTCGAAACGTTCGGTCAGTTCCGGATTGTCACGGTGTTTCTTGGTCAACGGAGACATTTCTTTAGGATAATCAGTGATGAAAGTAGGCTGTATATAGTTGCCTTCACATTTTTCGCCGAAGATTTCGTCAATCAGTTTGCCTTTACCCATTGTTTCGTCCTGTTCAACACCTAACTGGCGGCAAACATCACGCAACTGGTCTTCATTCATACCGCTAATGTCGATACCCGTATTTTCTTTGATGGAATCGATCATTGAGATACGTTTGTAAGGAGCTTTGAAATCGATTTCCTGACCGTTATATATTACTTTGGTGGTACCCAGTACATCCATACAAATACGTTCCAGCATTTGTTCGGTGAAGTTCATCATCCAGTTGTAATCTTTGTAGGAAACATAAATCTCCATTGCGGTAAATTCCGGGTTATGTGTACGGTCCATACCTTCGTTACGGAAGTTACGGCTAAATTCGTAAACACCTTCGAAACCTCCCACAATCAGACGTTTCAGATACAATTCGTTTGCAATACGCAGATATAAAGGAATATCCAATGCATTATGATGAGTAATGAACGGACGTGCCGAAGCTCCACCGGGGATGCTTTGCAATACCGGAGTATCTACTTCCAGATAACCGCGTTCATTAAAGAAATTACGCATCGAGTTGAATATCTTTGTGCGTTTTACAAAGATATCTTTTACGCCTTCGTTGACAGCCAGGTCAACATAGCGTTGGCGATAACGCAATTCAGGATCATTAAATCCGTCATAAGCAACGCCATCTTTGTATTTTACTATCGGGAGTGGTCTGAGTGATTTGGATAATACTGTCAGTTCTTGTGCATGAACAGATATTTCGCCCATTTGTGTACGGAATACATATCCTTTGATTCCGACAAAGTCCCCGATATCAAGCAATTTCTTGAAAACAGTATTGTATAATTCTTTGTCTTCACCCGGGCAGATATCATCACGTGAAATATATATCTGTATCCTGCCTTCTGAATCCTGTAACTCCATGAAAGAAGCCTTACCCATGATACGGCGGCTCATGATACGGCCGGCTATACTAACGGGACGGGGCTCTGCATCGTCTTTAAAGTTTTCTTTTATCTCTTTGGAAAATGCATTTGTTACATACTCTGCTGCGGGATAAGGTTCTATCCCCATCTGGCGTAACTGCTCCATGCTGTTACGTCTTATGATTTCCTGTTCACTCAGTTCTAATAGATTCATTATGCTATTATTTTGTATAATACGGCGCAAAAGTACAAAAACTTTTCATACTTATTACTTAAAAACGAGTGCTACTTTGCGGGAAACGTATGTAAAAGAGTAGGTTTTACTCGGCAAGAAGTGTTTTGCGGATGGCTTCCGGAATGAAAAAGCGGACATCCTTTCCTGTATTGAGGGCCTGACGGATGAATGTGGAAGATATTTCGATCAAAGGGGCATCTACCTGCCGGATATGAGAATAGTGTTCCGGTATCCGTATATCGAATCCTTTGCGGGGATAGATCAATATTGGAAATTCGGAGAGTAATGCCTGATAGTCTTTCCATTGTTCGATGGATGCCCAATTATCGGCTCCGATAATTAGATGAAAGTCCCGGTCGGGATAGGCTTGTTGCAATAATCGTAACGTGGTAATGGTATAAGTGGGTTTTGGCAAGTTAAACTCAAAGTCGCTTGCCTTAAATTTGGAATAATCGCCGACGGCAGCTTTCACCATTTGGTAACGGAGGTTGTCGTCCATTAGTTCGTCGCGTTTTTTCAGTGGATTGTGCGGAGTGACCAGAAACCAAATTTCGTCCATCCCTCCAAATTCACATAGCCAGTTAGCTAATGCCAAATGACCGATGTGGATAGGGTTGAATGAACCGGAATAAATCCCTGTTTTCAGTTTATGGGTAATCTTTGTTATTGCTTTTTCCATTTGACGATATTAAACACCTGAGCTCCCAGAACAAGTCCCATACCTGTCGCAATCATATATTCTTTATAATATAGACTGATAATACCTGTTATAAGCGCCGCAATAGCTATAATGATAAATGTATATAACCATTTACGCGATAGTTGTCCGTTATTCATCTTTTTCTAAAAAAGCTTTGATTATACGAAGTGCTTCTTCCTGGGCTTTTTCCAGTATATCGTTAATAACGATGATATCGAATTTATCGGCAAACGACAATTCATATTCAGCTTTTGCAATACGGCTGTCGATAACTTCCGGGGCATCCGTTCCGCGTCCTTCCAAACGTTTGCGGAGATCGGTTATGCACGGAGGCTGGATAAATACAGACAAAGCACGGTTGCCGTAGTATTTTTTTATATTGCAACCGCCTACGACATCGACATCAAAAATGACGTTATTCCCTGCATTCAGAATCCGTTCAACTTCGCTTTTCAATGTTCCGTAGAATTTGTCGGTATAAACTTCTTCATATTCCAAAAATTCATCAGCGGCTATCCGCTTGCGGAATTCGTCAGGTGTAAGGAAGTAATATTCCACTCCGTCTTTTTCTTCTCCACGCGGAGCACGGCTGGTTGCCGAGATAGAGAAATGCAGGTTCAGGTTCTGTTTTAGTAAATAGTTGATAATGGTTGATTTGCCCGAACCTGAGGGGGCAGAAAAAATAATGAGTTTACCAGCCATATTATAATACGTTTAATACTTGTTCTTTGATTTGTTCCAATTCGTCTTTCATCTGTACGACAATCTTTTGCATCTCTGCATGGTTGCTTTTTGAGCCTAAGGTATTGATTTCCCTTCCTATTTCCTGGGCAATGAAACCAAGCTTTTTACCTTGTCCCTTACCTGCTTCTATTGTACTGATAAAATATTTCAAATGGTTATCCAGACGGTTTTTTTCTTCATTGATATCCAATTTTTCAATATAGTAAATCATTTCCTGTTCGAAGCGGTTCTTGTCATAATCTTGCCCTGCAACCTTTTCCAGGTTATCGGTAATACGGGCTTTGATTTTTTCGATACGTTCTTTTTCGTATACTTCCACTTCGGACAATAAGCGGGCTATGTTTGCAATTTTCTGTTCGAAAAGTTTTTGCAGCATAGCTCCTTCCTGGATACGGAAATCACAGAGATGCTGTACGGCTTCGGCTATTGCTTTTTTTACCGTTTCCCATTCTGTTTCGTCTGCTTCCTGTATTTCTGTCTTGATTATGTCCGGCATACGGAGTAATGTCTGGAACCAGTCGGCCGGAAGGGAAATATCCAGTTTGCCGGCAAGGTCTTTTATCTGTGAATAGTAACTTTCGAAGGCTGACTGATTAATTTGAGTAGGGGTATCTTTGCCTATATATTCGATAAATATATTGAATTCGACTTTCCCTCTTTCCAGCTTTTGCAGTAACATACTCCGTATTTGCATCTCTTTATCTCTGTAAATAGATGGTATACGGGTGGATAGGTCAAGTTGCTTGCTGTTTAATGCCTTTATTTCTATAGTTACCTTTTTTGACGGAAGTTCGGCGGTAACTTTACCGAAACCAGTCATTGATTGTATCATTGTTCCAATTAATTAGATTTGCAAATATACATGATAATTCCAGAAAGCCGATACAGATAGATAAAAATGATGTACATTTGTCGCCGTAATTTAATTAAACGTATGGCTTGTATTTTAAATATAGAAACATCCACTTCCGTTTGTTCCGTTGCTTTATCCGACAAAGGAAAGGTCGTGTTTGAGAAGGCTTCTTTCGAAGGTCCTTCACATGCTGCATTATTAGGTGTATTTGTAGAAGAAGCTCTTTCCGCATTGAAAGAACAAGGTCGAAAACCGGATGCAATTGCAGTGAGCAGCGGTCCGGGGTCATATACCGGTTTACGTATAGGTGTGTCTGTTGCGAAAGGTTTATGTTTTGGTTATGATATTCCATTGATAGGGATACATACTCTGGATATAATGGCAGCTACGGCAATTAAACGGAATGGGGGAGATGAAGATTGTCTTTATTGCTCTATGTTGGATGCCCGCCGTATGGAAGTTTATGCAGCGATTTACGATGCCAATCTAAATATCGTTCGTGAAACATCGGCAGATATTGTAGATGTCGATACCTATGCTTCTTATTTGGAAAAAGGTAAAGTTTGTTTCTTCGGAAACGGAGCAGCCAAATGCAAAGAAGTTATTTCTTCTCCAAATGCCGTTTTTATTGATGGAATAGATCCGTTGGCAATAAATATGATTCCTTTGTCGGAAAAAGCTTTCGCCGAAAGAAAAATGGAAAATGTGGCTTATTTCGAACCGTTCTACCTGAAGGAGTTCCAGGCTACGATTGCGAAGAATAAGGTGCTGGGATGACCGGCACCTTATTTTTTAACGGAGTAATATTTAAAAGTTTGTGAGACAATTATATTAATTCTATTATTTTACAAATCAGTTCTATAGAAGAACTCACATCTTTTAAATCGCAAACTTCAACAGGTGTATGCATGTATCTGCAAGGAATTCCTAAAGATAATGTTCTAATGCCGTTACGTGACAATTGGATTTTGTTGGCATTGGAACCTCCTGTCGATAAAGGGCGTGCTGATATCTGAAACGGTATTTTGTTGTCTTTTGCAATCTTTTCAATCTCATGGGTTAAAGGAATATCATTATCAAGATTCCGATGAATAATAACTCCTTTTCCTAATCCTATATCTCCGAATTTTTGTTTGGGACAATTGGGTACATCTGTGGCAAAATCCACATCTATGGAAATGGCTATATCCGGATTGACCTTATATCCACATATTACGGAACCCCGGCAACCGACTTCTTCTTGTACGGAGGCAACTCCATATATGAGATGGCTTGATTTGTTTATGCTGGATAACTGTTTCATTATTTGAGATACAACAAAAACACCTATTTTGTCATCAAGGCCTTTGGATGCTATTCTATCTTGTCCTAAATATAATGTATTTGATTTCCATGCAACCACGTCACCTATCGATATTTTTTCCTTCACTTCATCTGGGGATAAGCCGGTATCTATCCATAGGTTTTCTAATTCTATACTTTTCCCCTTGTCATCCGGGTGCATAAGGTGTATTGGCTTTTTGCCGATAATGCCTGCTATTTCTTCTCCGGAAGATGTTTGGATTATTACCTGTGAGCCCGGAATACATTGTACATCCACACCTCCATTGCGACGAATATAGACATATCCCATATCATTGATATAGATAACCTGGAATCCTATTTCGTCAATATGAGCTTCTATCAAATATTTTTTTGAATGTTCATTAAGTGTGGATGTTCCTATATATGTGTAGGAGTTTCCCATGACATCGGCAGAGCAGGACTCCACATACGGTTGTAAGTAATTAAGAAAAGCATTTCCCGCATTGGTCTCAAATCCGGAGACACTTGCCGTATTTAACAGTTCGTTTAAGAATTCTTTATCCATGTTTTATGGCTTTATTGTAGATTTATATCTTGTTGTAATTTTCATTTTCAGCATTTGAGCTATATCACAAAAACGGGTACAAACTTCATGGATATTGCCATTGTTCTCGTTGTAATTATATACCATACACATATCGCAATAATTATGTAAATTGCAAGAGGTGCACTTTTTAAAGTCACGTGTTCGGATGTTGCGTAATTCCTGTACTTTAGGGGATAATGTCCAGATGTCTTTTAAAGATTGATTGAAAACATTGCCAACGACCATATCTTGCCATGCCGGACAAGGATAAGCGTCCCCATTTACTGAAATACAAATATTATTTTTTAATATACTACATTTATTAAAGCGTTGCGCAAATTCCACATTGTTCAAGTCTTCTTCGGATGTTAGTGCTTTTATTTTATTGTAATATTTAGGATCTACGTCCAAAATGTCATCTAAAAGTTTACTGGTTTGTTCAAGAGTCATTCGTGTACATAAGTTGTTTGTACAAAAATCATTCTGAGCTAATAAAACATAATCGACATAACAGAATAAATTTAATGATTTGGCATATTCCATCATATCCTTATATCCTGTATAGTTTTGTTTAAGGATGGGGCATGATATCAGTGCAGGAATGTTGTTGCGAATAAGTGCTTCTAAATTTTTCTTGGTTTTTTTCCAAGAGCCTTTTACTTGTGTTATCATATCGTGCACTTGTGGATCTATTGAATAGAGTGAGACCTGCATATTGAAAACATTGATTTTTTTGATAAGTCGGATTAAGCTATCGTCAATAAGCGTGAGATTACTTTGCAAAAATATCATCAAATCTTTTTGCCGGCAATAATTCAGGATATCCACGACATCTTTATGTATAAACAATTCTCCGCCCGATAGTATAATTCTTAATCCTCCCATCGATACGAATTCATCAATAATGTTTTTTATTCTTTTTATAGGCATTGATTCTCCATGAATTTTATTCTCTGTTGGAATATAACAATGAATACATCGTTCATTACAATGCGATGTGATTTCTAGTTGTAACGAACGTAGCCATGGCTGTTCCCCGTCAATAACATCCATTCCCATAGTATTTTCCATGCCTTTGAATTTATTTTCTACAATATTGATTTCAGAATAAGAGAATAAGACGTCTTTGTCTTCAAGCTCTTTTTCCGAATCTCCAGTTACGACAAACCACAGGTCTGTGAGCTTTTGTATAAATTTGTCGACTTTTTCTCTGTCAATAGTTATATTTTTTGATGATAATGTATGTAGTAAAGTCTCTATATTTTGTGCATACCGGGATATATGTGCAATAAATTCTTTTTCATCATCCCTGAAAATCCTGTTTACATGGTTTACTTGATTCTCTACATAAGCAGTAGATTTCCATATTCTTATAAACACATTTTTACTTTGTCTTATTAACATAGTCTTATTGAAATATTGATGATAACTCTATTTGCCGGATTTTACTTTTTGCCATTGCGTGTTGTGTCTGGTGCTCTATTTCGAGCAGGAATTGATATCTGCATCCGTCTGACAGTTCACATTTTTCACAGTTGTAACAGACTGGTAATGGGCAAGCATATAGAGCATTATTCCTATTCTTAAGAAAATTAGCTGCTATTTGCCAATTACGGTCCGGCTGTTGCGGTATAGGCTGTCCTTCCAATAAATTTCTGATGGCATAATAATATTTCTGAATCGGTTTTTCCTCCTTTTCTTTTTGAATGATATATTTATTCAGATAGTTTAGTGCGGTCGTATCGTCTCCAAGCTTGTAATAAGCCAACATTAATATTAATAATCGGTTTACGTTATTACCTTTGTTTCTGTTGTGAGGGGCAAGGGATATTACGTTTTTATCCGTTTTTTCTATCAGTTTAATCGCAGTTTTCAATTCTTCATTGTTGAGTAGTGGAAGTTTCCATAAAGGGCTGATATTATTTTCAGTATGTTGCTTGTCAAAAATTCTTGCATTCAGGTCGCAGAAAGCTTTATTGATATCGGACATTCCGGGAATACAGATGTGATATGCGGGAAATCCGAGGAAAGAATTATCTCTGATGTATATGTCGTTACCTCTTTCTTTCAACCAGGAGATGATATTCGAAAGGTCTTCCTTGAAGTTTTGCCCTGCAGGTATGTATGATTTCATATTAAACGCATATGAAGGCGTGTTCTCAAAAAACTCGACAGGCATCCGTCCTCTTCCATATACAAGGCTTCTTTTGAATTCGTTGAATAAATCTAAAGATTCACAGGAGTTTATATCATTATCAAATAGAAGAGTATTGGCAGTGTGTCCTTGGAATATTTCAGTGAAACAGCGTTCAAGAGCGACTCTGAGTGATAAATCTGCTCCATAATGGGCAATATATTTCGATTTGTCCGGATTGTAAACCATCAATCCGATTGCAGGAAATCCTTCGCCTAAAGAACAATCCTTGATTTGATAGTCCATTCCATATTCCAATTTCATTCTTTCAAGATTATTTAGAACATTGGTCCCGGTAAATATTTCTTTAGGGATATTGGGCGGAGTGAGTTTTCGTAAGTACATTTCTTGAAGCGTATACCTTTCGAATATTTCATTGAATCCCTGTATCAGAGCTTCTTCCGGTATATTACCGGCACACATGCCATTGGAACCATTAACCCATCTTATTAAGGAATACGGAAGATTTACTTCTTTCCCGGAGTTAACATGATAGAACGGTAAAAATATACAATCAAAAATTTCTTCTTTTATGCCGCATTCAGGTAATACTCTTGGTGTGAATTGTTGAATCACCGCAGTTGCTTGCTCCGCGTTGAGGCTCCTTTTTGTTTCATCGGGGAAAAACATATAAGAGGAACGATGGTTGGCAGGATTAGGGTAGATTACTACCCGGTTCTGAAAACGTTCCATCATCTCAGCATAAGCGCTTGCTTGTGCATATGGAGGAGTCATCCCTTTGCCATTCGTACCAATGGTATCATCATCGTTTTCAGCGATTACTAAACGATATGAACAGAACAAGTCTCCATCGCCGTAAATCAAATCTTTTACAGGAATATGGTTCTCCGACAATAGTTTTTTGATCCTTGCAACAGTTTCTTCCGGTGTTGCCGCTTTATATTTCTTGGTATTCATGAGTATTTAGTTTTTCTTCAACATATAATATTATTCGTTGTATGTAATTTAATTTCCAATCAGGGCATTGATCTTCAGCACCATGTTTTTTGGAGGAGAAGATTGCATTGTGAGGACAACCTCCATTACATAATGGGAGTAGTTTACAATTCTTGCAGAGATCGTCTTCGAGGGGATTCCAAGAAAGCCAATCATTATACCAGTCGGGTATGTTGGTATTCCCGTCGCTTATGTTTCCTGAAATCCAGTTCTTTTCTCCTATTGTGTCAAGGCATTTGTATATTTCACCATAAGCCCCGATAACAATATCTCCTTTACGCAGACATCCTCCTGACGGGCATGGACGAGGGGTCGTAAATTGTAAAATCCCTTTTGAATGGGCATATTTGATTAATTCTATTTCAAGTTTTGTGAATTCTTCAAAAGTTAAAATCTTATTATGAATATAGTGAGGTGTAAAGGAATAGTCGATTGTTTTTGAGAATGCCAATCCAACTTTGTTTGCAAGTGGACTTTTAGCAAGCAAATCTATAAATTCTCGCATATGATTTGCATTCTCACGATCGATAGTTATCCGGATTGTCACGGATGTACCTTCTAATTTAATAAGGTTCTGGATATTTCCCCAAATCCTATCGAACGTACCTTTACCGTTCTGCAATGGGCGTCTGCGGTTATGCATTTCCGGGGTACCGTCAATCGTTATAATGTATCTGCGAATGTTGCATTCATTTACAAGAGTATTACATAAAGAGGACGATAGTACATAACCGTTGGTGGTAATGTCGGCTATATATTTGATGCCATTTTGAGAACAGAAGTCAATGAAGAAAGCAGAGAGTTTTAGGATGGCAGTCATATTTAACAGTGGTTCTCCTCCAAACCATGTTATTCTTAATATTTTGAGATGTTTTTTACGGTTCTCTACAAGTTTCTTAATGTGTTCAATTGTATGATTAGTCAATACTTGTTTGCCTTTGTCTCCTTCAAAACAATATACGCATTTAAATTGGCATTGCATTGTGGATACAATAGTCAAATCCAAGATGGATTCATCATTTTTCCCTTTTATATATTGTTGAAGCCATTCATCTTTTTCTTTTTTTTGTCCGGAAACGATAATTCCTGATTTTGTAAGTGAATCAGGTGCTGAAGATGGTTGTTTATGATAAAGTGAGTATTCTTGCGACTTTAGCACAGCAACAGCTCCGGATAGAGTATTAAAACAAATATACTCATTGCCGAAAGGTATTATATCATTCCAGTATGACCATTGAACGGATGAAGTAGAATTCATACCGTTGGGAGCCCATATATTATCTCTTATTATTTTCATTACTATTGATGATAGATTTTAATTTTTTCAAATGTTTATGCCAATATTCGAACCGTTCAGCAGGTATATCTCCAAATAATAAAGGAGACAAAAGCATTCCTAAAGTTGTCCAACTATGGATATTAGTTAATAATGGCTTTATTGTATTTTCGTTAGTGTCATAGTCAACAGAACCGGGTATGGGGGAAAATTTGTTTATGGCAAGAGAATCAGGCTTAGTACGCATAATTAATTCTTCGGAAGCGTGTAAATCCTCTTCCGTTTCATTAAAGTAATTTACAATATAGCTGGAATAGAATGGGATATTCAGTTTGTGGCATATTTCAGCAGCTTTATCGCATTGCTCTACAGTGATTCTTTTATTCATCTTATCAAGTATCTTTTGGCTACCGGATTCAAAACCAAAAAAAAGTTTTATACATCCGGCTTTTTTTATCAAAGTAAGAAATTCTTCATCTACTTGATTTACACGTAAATTAGCCCACCAGGAATAGTTCGCTCCCGAGGCTATAAGGAGTTGGCATACTTCTATCCATTGCTTTTTAAAACTGCCGATTGAACTATCCTGGATAATGAATGTGTTAACCCCGCATTGTTGGGATACATGGTGCAGCATTTCAACAAAATACTGTGGAGAATGGCAACGTGCTGTTAAAAAGCTATTATGGGCACAAAAATTGCATCTGTACATACAGCCACGACCGAATGTTACAGGCATTACTTTGTGTAGTTGGGTATTGGAAATCTGATAAGATGGCTGTGAATAAAAATCTTTATCAATTAAACTCCAATCGGGGAAAGGCAATAGATCAAGGTCTGTCAGCACTTCGGATTGAACAGGTTTGTCCTGTCCCGGCAGGAATACCCCTTTTATTTTATTTAGAGGGGTTCCTTTTACTAATTCCATTAACGGAACTTCTCCTTCTCCGATAATCAGAGCATCGAAATCAATATATTCGTAAGTGATTTCAGGTAGTAGGGTCGGATGTACTCCTCCTGCTATAATCAAAGGCTTTTCTTTAGAATATATGGAATGTAGGCAGGTGACTATTTGTGCAGCAAATTCAAAGCGAGCAGTGAAAAAAGACAGTCCGATTATATCCGGATTAAAATCCTTACATATCTGCTTGAAATGAGACAGGCAAATAGGGATGTCTCCTTTGCATGATACGAGCAACCTGCCTAAATCTGCAATTTTCACTCTTACCCCTTGCGAATTCAGGTAGGTGGCTAATCCCACTACATTTTCAGGCGCTCTTTCCGGTTCTTTTGCAAAATCGAAATTGAAATTGTCAATAAACGATGCTTTCCAAGGTATTACAAATAAAATACTTTTCATGCTTTTGGGAAAATCTCAGATATAACCTTAATGCTTTCTTCTCTTGATTTGCCTCGTAGAATATATAACGATGCACCTTTACTCTCAAGCCATTCCAAGATATGGTCCCAATACAGCATATTGGATTTGCACCTGAAGGGATATTTAACCATAAATCGTTCCCTCAAACAACCTCCGTAACATGTCGTTTCATATTTGCATCCTGTGCATTCTGCAGGAATAGGAGCCTGTCGGAATATGCTTGTTCTTATTTCTGATTTGTAGAATTCATCTGGGGTCTGTGTCAGAAAATTACCAATAACAGACTCCGGTACATCGAATTCGGCACAAGGGTAAATATCCCCTCCCGGACTTAATGCCAGATAACGTTCCTGACAATTCTGTTCTCTCAGGCATATAGAAGGTCTACCTAACAATAAATCTCCAATAAGTCTTACGATGTCCATGTTTTTTGCAGGTTTTTTATCGTTTACCCATAAATCAAAGTATTGTATCATTGCATCGGCAAAATCTTCATCTGAAACATACATGGGATTGTTTATGTCAAAGTTTTGAGTAATGGGAAAAACTCTAGCTAAGCGTACGTTCATATCCCGCTCTTTATAGAAATTGTAGATATCTTTTATTCGATTTAGGTTATGACGTGTGATAAGATTTATAGCACCGCATTTTAAACCGGCTTTCAGTGCCTTATCTATATTCTCAATGATTAAATCTGTTGAAACTTTTCCGGATTTAAATACTCTGAAATCGCTGAATAAGTCGAGAGATACTCCAACATTTCCATTAAAATATTTTTTCAGCAAAGAATAATATTCTTGTTTAAGTAATACTCCATTTGTTTGTGTACTAAAACTGCATTTTATATTACTTGTTGTGTATAAGTCTATTGCATATTCGCATAATGTTTTAAGTCTTTCTGCATCGAAAAGTAAAGGCTCACCACCATGCCAACATAATGACAGTTCGGATATGTTTGCCAATTTAGCATAATCACAGATAAATCTCAAGCCTTTTTTTATTTGGGCATCATCCATTTCCTTACCAGTAGAGTGGTTGTCTCTACCATAACAATATTTGCATGCTAAGTTGCAATTTAATGTCGCTTTTATAGTAACAAATAAACTTTTTGATGTTGTTGGCATAGTGGTTGAGTCTTAATAATTAATAGATTGGGTGACCTTCATTGCAATGGTCGCACCAATCGGCAGCTTCTTCAGAAACATCCAAACGATCCATAACGTCTTCACTAATCAAATTTTCTTGTAACATAATTGTAAAGTATTAAATTATTTCCTACTCTGTTCTGGATTTTCGGAATACTCCATATGGTATTAATATTGTTTAGTTGACTGTGTTTAATAAATAATCCTTTACCGGAATTTCTTTAGCGGCATGTGGATTCGTACAGAAATTATCTTTTATTAAGGATGGAAATACATCCGGTTTGTTTATATTTTCTTGGGTGATTACTTTTGTGAGTTGTTTTAGTATTTTTTTATGATATTTATTTTTACTGTGACCGATTATATTTTGTATTCTTGAAATGGTTTCTTTGTCCCAGACTGTTTTTATTTTTACTAATTTGATGGCAGCTTTGTATTGTTTACGGCTTAAATACTTGTAGCATGCCAGGGTAATGAGTTCGGAATCTGTATCTTCAATTTTGTATGTGGAGGCATTATATGTAATAAAAAGCCTGGCATAGAAGATGTCGCATTCTTTATGCATTAAGAAATCAATATAAGATTTTGCATATTGCAGTGTGTTATTGTAGTTGTTGAATTTCATTTTTTTTATGGCATCGGCATTTCCATTGATGGCAGCGCAAAGCATAAATGCATTATAATACTTCTCATTTTTTATAAACAATTGAGCTAATGCGTATTGGGCAGAATGATTCCCTTTGGATGCTGCGGCATATAGATACAAAATCCCCTTGTCTGCGTTTTTATTAACACAGTTCCCTTCTATGTACATCATCCCCAGATCGTATTGAAAGTAATCTATGGTATTTGTGTATCTGGCATTGTCATCTAACAGATATAAATCAGGAAGACCTATATTATATTTGTTTTTTTGAACATAGACGGCAGAGTAGATATTTCCCTTGTTAGCTAATTCCATATGTTTATATAACGTTTTAGGAATACTCGTGTCATATAGTAACTTAGGGTATTTTGATTTAAGCTGCTTTTGTGCTTCTGCCATTCCGTTTGCAGCCGCAAAAACCAGTAATCGTTGTCGTCTTCTATTATTTTCAGTAGGTAAAGAGTTTGCTAATTTATAGAATCCCGATAGCGATCCGCAGGTTGCAGCTTTTTCGTAAAACCAGGCGGCGGTAGTTTTGTTGTTATCAAAATAAAAATCACCGAATTTAATATAATAATCTTCTTTGGTTCTGACTTTTTCTTTATCTATAATACTGGGATTGTCATAGTATTTTAGAATCTCTTTAAGGCTTAGGGCTGATGTATGTGTTGGATAGTCATTTACAAATTTTTTTAATTTATAAATGTCGTTCGTTTTTATCAGTTCACATAAAAGGTTGTTTATTTTTTTTCTTTCATTTGTTAATATTTTTGCTTGTTCTATATTGTATCGGCATCTGTTAATCTGATTCTTAGCATATGAGTCTGATTCATTAATGGATGATATTGTAATATATAAGCGTAATGCATTTGAAAAATTTGATTGACGGTAATATGTGTTGGCTTTTTCCAGACATTCCCAGCACTTACTTGATTTTTCTTTTTCTTTTGTGAGTAAATCTTTGGTATAAGCATCTGTAACAGTTGCAATTGCTCCATTAAATAATCCGACAGCATCTTTATAATTCCCTTTTCTATACTCGATACGCGCAATGTCGATACTCTTATTTTGTGAATAAAGAGCTATGGAACATAAAATAAAAACGATGGTTGCAATTATTCTTTTCATCTTTTTCTTTTTTTTGCTTGTAGCTTTTGGGAATCCAGTATTTGTTGATATTGTTTAATAATATTCTTATCAATATTCAGTTCTTTCAGTCTGTTTATTTTTTTTTGTACTGGTTCTATTTCTATTGCAGAGTAGTAACTTTTTCTGATTGCAATAACATTTGCGCCTTCTATCCCTTTGTATTTGTCTCCAATAATGGCTGTAATCTCTTGTTTAAGTTTTGTTATTTCTGCATCTTTCAGCGTGTTTGTATTACTTATTAAACTGCTTATCTCCGCTTTGGATCCTCCGGATGATTTGGCTTTCAATGCCAAATTATATGATTCGACTGCGGCGTCATAATTCCCTTCGGTTAAATAGATGTTCCCTTTTTCTATGGCAGCTGAAAATTTATAGGAGAGATATCCATAATATCCTCCGAATATCAAGCAGCCTGTTAAAAGTAATACAAACATTTTTCCGGCAATACTTAATCCTTCAAATCTCATTGTCCCCATACTATGCAATATGTTTTAGAATACTTTGTAAATAAGAAAGCCCGCCGGAGTTAACACAATTGGATGCGGTGGAAATTGCTTGGGCATAAGACGTGTTCGATGCGACGGCAAATTTATGTCGTCCGCTATTACAGGATAAATGTGCTCTCAATAACGGAATGGATTTTCCACATTTTGAGCATATTACATTTGCCTTTTCGTCCAGGCATAAAATACCGTTGCATGGTTTGAACATCCAACTTGTGAGTCCTCCGTCCGAACCATGTCTCCAATATTCTTTCGCTATACTTAGCCCTCTTGAAACGCATAAAGGGCATGCCATATATATTTCTATTTGCATTGTATTTCCTTTTTCTTATATATCCATTTGTTCTTGTATATTGACAATGACTTGTCCTATACTATTCATCGGTGCATTCATGGCCTTTAGTATGATGTCTTTTTCATAAAAAGGAGATAAAACATCGATGAAAATCTCTTTTCGTTGATTCATATTTATTACAGTGTTGAAAGCTTTGTAACCTAATGTGCTTTGAGGAAGGTTATTTACGTTTTCAACAGCTAATATTGCCATGATATGAGTATGTTTGTTCAATTTGTATAATTCATTATTCAGCTTTAATAAGAACCGTTCCGCATTGTCGATTTTATCTGTATTTTTCAGGTAAAGTATTGTAGGTGCAATTTGCTTAGCCTTTGCGATTATTTGATTAATCTCAATGTACGCTTTGTTTACCGATTCGGATGCTAAATCCCAGAAATCCAATTCAAGAATTTCGTAATTATACTGTTGTGCAAAAGCGTAAATAAAAGTACGCTTTCCGGCACCCTTTATACCTTCCAGAATAATGTTCAGCAGTGATGGACGCTGTGACAAGTTTTTGGAAGATAGCCGTTTGCTAATGTTTGCGTAAATGCTTTCCATTTCCTTTTTTGGCTGGTCTAACCCGATTAAACCTTCCCATTTGACTGTCGGCTTATTTATGTCAATCCCCCTGAGCGATGTGGGGGTTATGTTCCGGAGGGCTTCATAGAAGTCTTCGTTGGATATCCGTATGGCCTCCGGGTCGGTATGGAATGAAATTTTACCGGTGTCTTCTTCAATGGAAATTCTTTTTCTGATTGCATTCATGACCGACTCCCTGTATAATAGGGATAAATCTGCTCCTGAATATCCGTTGGTCAGCTCGCTGAGCACTTGTAGTGAGTTTGTGGATACGGCATTAAAAAGATGGGAATTTTCTAACTTCACATACTTTGATAAAATATCGTACCTTGCAGATGCGTTGGGGAGGGGGACTTCAAATTCTAAATCAAATCGTCCCGGTCTGCGTAATGCAGGGTCGATGGCGTTAAGACGGTTTGTCGCACCGATCACAAACACTTTATTATTACTGTTCATACCATCCATAAGGCTTAGTAAAGTTGCAACTATGGATACTTGGTACTCGGCACTTGATTCACTGCGTTTGGATGTAATGGAATCTATTTCATCAATAAAAATCACGCAATTGCCTTTGGATTCCGCTTCTTCAAATTTCTCACGTAGGCGCTGTTCGCCTACACCCACATATTTGGACATAAGCTCCGGACCTTCTATTGTGATGAAAGAGGACCCCATTGAATAAGCAACAGCACGTGCAATCATGGTTTTGCCATTTCCCGGAGGGCCATACATAAGCATCCCTTTGGGTGGTTTAATTCCGAATCGTCCGAGAAGCTCCGGGTAATTTATCGGAATCTGTATGATTTCTCTAAGCCGGCTTATGACATCGGTCAATCCTCCAATCTGTGAGAAATCAATTGCTTTTTGCCTGTTGACAGGTAATCCGGTAAAATTAATTTTAGTATCGGAAGTTACTTTATAAAGAGTTTGTCTATCCTCCGATTTTGGGAAGATACTTTCTACTTCGCCGGTTACAACCCGCTTTGTTCCCGGTTTAACAAAAAGGATTTGTGTATCGTAAGCGATCCTATTTGATGTTTTTGAATAATTTTCGGCTCTTTCTATTTCTTCGTCCGACCAATTCTTTACCGCTTCGGGGTGTAGTTTGATTACAATAGAATCGGCAACGATCGCATCCGTTATATTGATTAATGTTACAACGACAGATGTTTTATGGCTAATCAGCCAAGATTTATGTATCAAATCTTTGGGTATCCATAAATATCCATTGTCAAGGTTCCTGTTGGGGTTGATGGTGGATAATTTGGCGTAGAAAACAAAACGGCTTAAAACATCTTTGCATTCTATTTTTACATATTGTGGGCCATGAGTTTTTTCTTTGCCCACATCTAAAATTTCTTTGTCACTCTCGGTAATCCATACATTCATATCAAATTTAGGAAATCCATTTGAATCTTCTTCACCAAAATACTTTATTTTGAAATCCATAATATATTCATTTATAATAGTTTTTCGGATATGTTGAGTAATACGTATTTGTTCAACATGCAGGAATAAGATGTTTATGTTTTGAATGCTATAAAATCATTTTATTATCATTTTAATGAACTCTAAAATTTGTAATGGGGAATTTACAAACATCCTAAATTCAAGGATACAGATTATTCTATTCAGCATCCTTGAATTTAAGGACTATAGCATTAATATCCTTTCTGCATGTTGACAAGAAATGTTTGAAGCCATGCAATACCTGTCGACTGCACCATTTGACCTGCAGTAGAGACTGCTTGAGCTAATGCAGCAGGTGAGGCTTCAAGGTATTCATAGGTGTCGCCGGAGGAATGATTGGGGCAACCGTATTTCCATTTCATAACATGTTGGGTCGCTCCGCATTTTTTACAATAGTAATAAGCATTTTCGCCCATGTATATATCACCGTTACAATTATTGTTGTGATGTACCCAATATGTTTGGGGTGTTTGATTTCCGCGGTCGAGACATACCGGACAACTTATATATACTTCAAAATATGTAATGCTATCTTTCGTAAAACTATTTAGTGCCATAACTTCATTTTTTATATTTTATATCTTCAACAGTTTGTTATTTCTCCGAAAATTTAGTCTCAATTATTTCCAAGGTGATATCTGGACACATTTTGGCTATTTCCGGCAAATAATTCGTGACAGCTGTCACTAACAATTTTGCAGGGTTTGGTTCATCATATGTTTCTATGAATGCCAGATACAGTCTTTTATATCCATCTATGGCCTCGCCTCGCTTGTGAGACGTGAAAACAATTTCTTCTCCTGATTTTTCAAAAGCCTGGTTTTCTTCCTGAGTTTTATGGTCAGCAAGCATAAATGCTTTGAATCCTTCCATAACAGCTTTTTCTTTTTCTTCATGGGATAAGGACTCAATACTTTTGATTTCCCCAACATAGTTTGAAACGGCTTGCATAATGTCAATGACACTTGTTGCCTGTCTATTTAATGATACCATGATTGGAATAAAGAATTTTTCAACTTCATCATAAGGTATATCCAATGATCTACCTCCATACCATTCTAAAAGGTCATTTAGGAAATATTGAACAGCTTTAGAGAAAACCTCTTTATCATCGAATTCTGTTTGGAAGAAAAGTGCTGAAGTTTGAAGTTGTACTTCTCCGAAAAAAGAGTCTTTGCTGGGAGGATTTTTTTCATCATCATGTAAATCACGAGAAGTCCTTATTGCTGTTTGATTGATAGTCACTTGTTTATTATCGTTTGCTGTCATCATCAGGAATAGCTCTAATCGTTCAAGAGCAATAATCGTACGATGGAAAACATCATCAAGCCCTTTTTTGCGTAGTTGTAAATTTGTTTGAGTTTGTATTGCCATGGTTTTTATTATTATTTGTTTAACTGTTCATTATTGTTTTTCTGAGATAAATTGAGAGAGGAATTATTTTGTTTCATTCCAACATTAAATACTTGCTGTAATGATTGCAGGTACATTATAAGATTTTTTGCATCACACAATTGGCCAATCATGGAAACAGCAAACGTGTAGTCGAGCTTTTTAAATCCTTCTGTGGTATCTTCCGCTGTTTCGATTTTCATGACGGATGAAGATTCATTCACTAACCAGTTTGCAATTGATTCGCAAACATTGTTGGCTTCACATAAGATTGTCCAATTTTTTGTGTCTAAAATCAGCGTGCTATTCTCGGCACCTGCATAAGACCATACCGTTTTAGTTGCATTTTCTCCATTTGTCAATTCATTCAGTTTACTCGGACTAATGAATTCAAGAGTTATTTGTTCTACATTCATGTTTTGTTTTCAATTAGATTGTTATATACTGATCATATTCTGCATTTTTGTTTACATATGATTTTCTATTATAGTTATGGGATGAATGTTTTTTATAATACTCATTTGGGTATATTATTGTGAGGTCAACATTCTCCGGTCTTATCATAACTTTACCTATACTTGTTTGAATAAGTATGAATGTGACAAAAATATAGGGTATTTATTGAAAAAAACTTGATATATATTAAGTCTTCGTTTTTTGATGTTTCTTATATCTGGCGTATCCAATGTTGAATTACATCTAAAATATTTTATTTGATTTATACTATCATACTATCATTATTTATATAAACTATTTGTATATTAATTGTTTATATGTATGATTGGTTGAAATTTAACTCTCATAAGTAACCATCATACTATCATAATGAATCTATTCCGATAATAGATGAAAAGAATACAAAAATAATAGGGATTATTTTTATAAAACTATTGATAATCTTTGCTTTATATGTATATATTGTTTATATTTGTAAGACAAAAAATGTTCGACACCCGGGTCTCGTACCTATGTACCCCCGGGTGTCAATATCGTTTAAATCCGGGTGTAAACTGGGTGAAAATGGGCATCTTTTAGTGGATATATCGCTATTTAATGTAAAAAACTATACTATTTATGGCACATTACTATGTAGTTCGTGAGAAATTGGATAAGACAAGAACGGAAGAAAAAGTTCGCTATTATGGAGTTCCGGTAACCTGCGGGCGGATTTCAACCGGTAAACTGGCAAATTTGGTGGCGGATCGTTGTTCTTTAAGTCGCGGTGACGTGCTGGCGGCAGTATGTGAGTTAGGGAGTATGATCCGGGAAAAGTTGGAAGATGGTTATTCGGTAGAGATGAAAGACTTGGGGGATTTTTACCTGTCGGCAGGAAGTGAAGGGTATGAGGATCCGAAAGAGTGTACGCCACATCGGGTGAAAGCACGGCGTATCTGTTTCAGAATGTCTCCGGATGCAAGAAAATCGATGCGTTTTATTAAATTTGAAAGGAAACCATGGGAATGAAGGTGGCAGGTTACCGGTATCAGAAGAATATTTTACGTGTTTATTCCCGTGATATTACATTTGTAATGGATGTGCTGAAGAGTGAAAAGGCCGGCAGGCAGGTGCTCCCGGTCCGTGAAGGGTTGAACCGGACTTTTTTGCCGGGGACTATTCCTGCTGTAGATAAACTTCCCGTTTGGATATTCGCATCTACTTTTCGAAGGTGGGAGGGGCAGGTTCAGTGGAGTCGTTATAGTGGATATGTGTTGCTTGAAGTGAACGGTCTGTCCGATATGAAGGAGGCGGAAGCAATTCGCAGGGAGGCTGCCGTGTTGCCACAAACGTTGTTGGCTTTTATCGGGTTGAGTGGCAGGTCGGTGAAAATTATCGTTCCGTTTACTTTGCCGGACGGAACTTTACCGCAGAAGGAAGAAAAGGCGAAACTGTTTCATGCTGCCGCTTACCAGTTGGCAGTGAGGCATTACCAACCTCAATTGGGAAGTATCATCGCATTGAAGGAACCTCTTTTGTCACGTGGCTGCCGCTTGAGCTATGATCCGGAAGCTTATTATAATCCTGATGCGGTAGCGATACGTCTGGAACAACCCTTACAGATGCCTGATGGTGGTGATTTGCGTATTGTGCAGAATCCGCCGGAAGATTCTTTAGGACGTTTGGTGCCGGGATTGGATCGGAATAAACAGATTGCCACACTGTATAGCATTGTGTTATTGAATTTATTTCGCTCTTTTTCCCAAAAGGCGGAAAAGGATATTCAGTTTCTGTTTATAGAATTGGCGCAGGCTTGTTGCCGTATTGGAATACCAGAAGAAGAAGCGACTGGCTGGACACTCAGATATGATGCATTGAAAAAGTATGAAACGGATATCCGTATGACTTTTCGCACGGCTTACGGTTTGAAAACGATGCAGGACAAAGGGAACCTTGCACAGGTTATTCCTCCTGCTATGCATCTGGCCTTGCAAATGGATGAATTCATGGAAAGGCGTTATTATTTCCGGCAGAATGAAATGAGTGGAGATATTGAATATTTGGATAGGTCTCTTATTCAGTTTACTTACCAGCCTTATACACAAAAAGTAAGAAATTCGATTTGCTTGGAAGCACAACATGAGGGGCTGAATGTCTGGGATAAAGACATCGACCGGTATGTGCACTCCAATCGTATTCCTTTATATCATCCGATTCTTCATTTTATGAAGAGCTTGCCGGTCTGGGATGGCAAAGATTATATCCGGGCTTTGGCGAAACGCGTGCCTTGCAGTAATCCGGTTTGGACGGATTTGTTTTTTCGCTGGTTTCTGAGCATGGTGGCGCATTGGATGGAACTGGATAGGGAACATGGAAATAGTACAACGCCTTTGTTGGTCGGTGACCAGGGATGTGGCAAGTCGACTTTCTGCCTGAACGTATTACCTCCGGAACTAAGGCCTTATTATACAGATAGTATAGATTTCAGCAACCGTAGGGAGGCTGAACTTGCTTTACATCGGTATGCGTTGATTAATATTGATGAGTTTGATTCGGTAAAGAAGTCGCATCAAAGTTTTTTGAAACATGTTTTGCAGAAAGCCGTGGTCAATACTCGTCTGCCTTACCAGAGTGCGAGCCGTAACCTGCGGCGTTATGCTACTTTTATAGCTACTAGCAATAACTTTGATTTATTGACGGACCCTACCGGAAGCCGTCGTTTTATCTGTGTGGAGGTAGAGGGAACAATCGATTATCTGCAACCTGTAAATTACGAACAATTATATGCTCAGGCGAAAGAGTTATTGAGGAGGGGAGAACGTTTCTGGTTTACACATGAAGAAGAGGCGCTTATTATACAAAATAACCAACCGTTTCAACAGGTTCCGGCCGAAGAAGAATTATTCCTGCGTTATTTTACCATACCGGAGGAACCGGATACGGTAAAACCGCTTCTGGCTTCAGAGATATTGGACAAAATCGCTGAAAAACAACCGGGATTTGTTGTAACAAAGACTATGATACTCAATTTTGGCAAGCTTTTAAAGCGAAATAAGGTGCCGAATAAGCGGATAACACGTGGTACTTGTTATTATGTAGAAGAGTTAACAGGTTGATAAATAGCTATTTGTGCATAATGTGTTATGATGGTGTGATGGCGGTTATGATAGTATAAAAAACAACTATCATAACCGTAATTTATTTATATATAGTGTTTTATGTTTGGTATGAAGGTTATGATGGATAGTTGGATAGAATATAAAATTCCATAAAGAAGTATTTAGTTGTACACATCAGCTAATTAGCTTATTTTTGCAATTATAATCCGGAAACAAATAATGATAGCTACTAAATATTTAAAAATAGGTTTATGTCTCTTCCTTTTTTTTGTCTCTGCATGTGCAATGTTGGACCCGGATATCCCTGAATATAATACTTCGTCGAAGGAATTATTGCCGGAAATGGAAATTATCGGAGTCGAACAAGTTTATTCCTGGCACGCTGTTTTAAAACTCCGGATAAAGGGGAGGGAAGGTACAAAGCCCTCCAAAATCGTATTTTGTTATAGCAGAGAAAAGGAATTGCCGGAGGTTGCAAGTGGTATCCCTCTATCTTCAGAATATACAAATGATACGATAGAAGTCCGTTTGACGAGTTTGTTGCCTTCCACAGATTATTATTGCCGGATATATGTTGAGACCCGGGATGAAAAAGGGTATTCCGATACATTTCAATTTACAACGCTGTCTCTGACAAGCGACCGGGGATGGGCGAAGGTAGGTGAGTTTCCGGAAGAAAACGATGGTTTTTATGATGCAGTCGTAATAGGACAGGATGTGTATATCCGCGGGATTGTAGTAAAGGATAATTATGACACAGGAGATTTTACCATTTGGAAATATACTCCTTCTTTAAATAGGTGGACGAAAATAAGCGATTATCCCGGTGGTATACGTATTGAGCCGGTTATGTTTTCTATTGGTACCAAGTTGTATGTCGGGCTGGGAGAAATCAATAAAAGCGGGATTAATTATTGTCAATTGGATTTTTGGGAATATGATACGGAAACAGAGGAATGGAAGCGGGTTTGTGATTTTCCGAAAAAAGATTATTCAGTGATGGCTGTTTTCAGTTGCCAAGGAAAAGGATATGTGTCGACTATTTCCGACAGGGCAACTGTTTTTGCCTATGATCCGCTTTCGAACACATGGGCAAGAATGTCCGATTTCCCAGGAAAGTCTGTCGCGCGTACATTAGTAGTAACAGCTTACAACCGGGTGTTTATGTTTGGCGGGATTTTTATGGGCGGTATGGAACCTCCTTTGTCAAATTATTTATGGGAATACAGGGCAAGTGACGACAGTTGGTTCAGATGTGCGGATTTTCCCGATGCGGGGAGATGGGATCCTGTAGGGTTTATTATCGATGGTAATTTGTATGCAGGGTATGGGGAAATAAGTGCTGGTGGTAACTTCTTAGTCACTATAAATGATTTTTGGTGCTATTCTATGGATAAGGATACGTGGGAACCTCGTTCGACTTTTTCTTCGGCTACTTTCCCCGGTTATTTTACTTTATCTTTTCAAGTGGATAATATCGGTTATGTGGGAGGGAAAGGAACTGGATTATGGTCATATCAGCCGGAACAAGATAAATAAACATGAAAGAAAAATTTCAGTCTAAGGTATGGTTGCGTATCTGCTTGGGTATATTACTCTTTTATGGGGTAATACCATCTGTTTTTGCCCAGCGCATAAGCGATGTCCATTTCGAACAGTTCGGACGGACAATACAAGTCCATTATACATTAGACCGCCTGTCCTATGATTCTTATGTTATGTTGGATTTGTATGTAAGTACGGATGGAGGCGCCAATTTTGTCGGTCCTTTGGTCCGGGTACAAGGGGATATAGGCAGGGTGGAAACGGAAGGAATGAAGTCTGTGATTTGGCAGGCAATGGATGAGTGGGGAAGTCTCGATGGTGAGGTTGTGTTCGAAATCCGTGGTGATGTATTGAAAAAAAAGTCTAAAGTTGAAAATCTATTGATGTATAATGTTTCCGGCTCTTCTTATTTCGGATTAATGTATGGAATCGTAGCTCGTTGGGGAGGATATATAAGAGGAAAAACTGATTTTTCGTTTGTGGATGCTCCTTATACTTGTAATACTTCCGGTGTTTTTGATTATGAAAAAGCCGGTAATTACTATGTCGTGGGGAAAGAATCACAACGAAGTCGGTTGGGTATAACTGCTGGTGCCTTATACCGCCCTTGGCCATTTTTGTATCTGTATGCCGGGGCTGGATATGGATTCCGCCGTTTGATATGGCATGCACAAACGTTTGATTATATTACAGATAAGCCGTCTGGTGAATTGTGGGCGGTTAATACCCGCTATAGTGCCGAAGGCGTAGAGGCAGAACTTGGATTGATTTACCGTTATAAACGGTTGGGGATTTCAGTAGGCATTAATGCGGTCGATTTTTCGTTTTTTGAAGTAAATGGTGCTGTCGGCATATTCTTTTAGTAATGGATAAACGGGATATCATAGCGGAATTGGTCCGTAAGGAATGTGAAGCATACAGGCTTGTTGAATTGGGGGTATTGTCTTCTGTAGAGGAGGGTATTGAAATGATATTGCCTTTGGCCGGGTTGCCGGATGATTTTTGGGGAGGAAATCCGGATTGCTTTCGCAAATGGCGGAAAGAACTTTTACGTTTATTTTATGCCCGGATTGCATATGGTGATTTCGTCAGACGGGAGAAAAAGAATTATTTTTTCCGTCGGTTCCTGTTTGCTATGAAGAAGCGGATAACCGGGCGTTTGCAGGAAGACTGGAAAGGTACGACGATTGATAAGGATTTGGCTGTTCCTCCGCAGACATTGGCTTTTAAATTATCGAAGATGTTGGATGGAGAGCTTTATGAAAAGGAATTGCTTTTTATCGCCTCTGCTTGCATGCCTTCCGATTTGGAGGATTTATGCCGTCAGTCTTGCTATTCTTGTTTTCCGATAGGGAAAGATGAGCTGTTCGTCCGGCTGAAGAAGGATGATACGGAATTTTGGGATGTTCTTTATCAGACAGTTAAGAGATTGACAGGACTTGTCACATCCGGACAATATGTGTCAATACAATATAGAAGGGAGATAATACAGGACACTTGGAGTGATGCCACTTTATTCTTAAGAAAAAAGATAACGGAAGGGGAGATACCTGACTTTGAGAGTGCTTATCATTTTCGGAATTATATAGCCCGTGTCTGTTTGAATAAAATGAAGGAGTCGATACGAAAAAACAGTAGCTCTGAAGTTCTGCTGGATATTCCGGGTGGGGTACTGGATGCCGGGTTTCTGCTTCTTGAAGAAGACCCTGGATATGATTGCCGGGTATTAACGGGTTTTATGGAGGATATCGATATGGAGAATGAAGAGGAAGTAAGCCGTATGTTGACTGTCGTGCTTTGGGATAAAGTCGAACCCTGGTATTCACAATTGACTAAGGATATTGAAGATAAAACGAAATTACTCTTCCTGCATTATGTTGACGGGTTACCTTATGATGCTATAGCTGCTATGCAAGGAAATGGAAAATCGGAAAAAGAGTTAAAACGTCTGGAAAATAAAATGCGACAAGATGCAGTACGTACCCGGCGTTTGCTGAGACAGCGTTTTATGAATTTATTACGAAAGAATGTAAAGTGATGGATAATAAATGTAAGGAACAGGAAAATAACCGGTTGCGGGATTATTTCTTAAACCGTCTAAGTGCGGATGAAATGGCGGATTTCCAGTTTCATCTGTTGCATTGCAAAGAGTGCCGGCAATGCTTGGAACGAATGCGCCATCTGGCAGCCAGATGGGAAGATACGAATGAACAGGTTCCGCAACAAGAACCTGTTCATCGGTCTTATTTTTCTTTCCGTTTTTTTAGCCGCATTGCTGTTGTGGCAGGGCTGGTTCTTTTGCTGGCGGGAGGAGGATTTTATTTTATGTCCGTTCCACGGGTAAAAAATATTCCGGTAGAAATAGATGAGCCTCCCGTATTTCATTCTGCGGACTCTATTTCTGCGGACAGTACGGCTGTGAATGTAGGAAAAAAAGGAGAACAAGATGTGGAGTAGATGTATATATTTGTTGGTAATCTGTTGTTTGTCAGCATGTAAAACGGGGCGTACAGGTACATCTTCGATTGCTCCAGCTAAAGATGCCCTTTTGCAGGAAGCTGTTTCCCGATTGCAGGAAGAAGGTTTCCGGACTTTTGCCGGCAGACTTTCTCTGGAAGAGCAATTGGCAGAAGCCTGGAGGTATCAGCGTGCAAAAAATACCGCAGGAGAAGCTCGGAATTTTGTCGTATCGGCCAAAGCGAAAGGGAATAATCCGGATGCAGCACGTTTACAGGCGGAAAGTCTGGCAAAAGTCCAACTGGCCGGGTTGATGGAAACGCGTATCGCGCAGTTGGTGACGAATCGATTGGATACGAAGGATGGCAACACGGTGATGAATATGGTAGCGAGCAGTAAAAATCTGGTAACAACACGACTGGTCAACTTGTATCCGTTAATGGAAGTATACCGGGATTTGCCGGATGGTGATGTGGAAATCCAACTGGTTATGGGGTGCGACCGTAGGTGGGCGAGTGAAATTGCTTGGGCGGTTGTTTCGGCAAATGTTACACAGGCCGTTTCAAGGCATTCTTCCTTTTCTTTTGTATCGGCAGGTTTGAATAATGTATATCGGACTGGTGAGTCGCTTCGCTTTTCGCTAAAGTCCGGCGCTGATTGTTTTTATTATATGTTTGTTTTCGATGCGGATGGTGTGGAACAGCTTTTTCCCGGGGCGTACGAGGAAGGAACTCTTTTTCGGAAAGATGTGGATTATTCTTTTCCCCGTAACCGGTGGGTGACTTATTGCGTGGAGAAAGGGAATCGTCCTGCGCGTTTTGAGCAGAATATTCTATTGGTCGTGGCTACTTTGAAGGAAATGCCTTTTTCTGGAAAAGTATCGGTGGAGAATGTGTTCGGCTGGTTGCACCGGATTCCGGAAGAGCAGCGCTGCGAACAGTATTTCTCTTTTTTATCCGAATAAAAGAGGACTGAATGGGAAAGTGGAAATTTATATATGGATGTGTTATCGGGTGCCTGTTCTGGCTGTCAGGCACGGAAGATGTATTTTCCCAAGTCAGTCCGGATGATGATTTTGATACTTACCAATCTGCTGTTGTATCTGATTTTTATACTTTTGAAGATAGCATAAATGTTGATTTTGCGAATTTCCTCGAGCAGACTTGGCGGGAATTTGCTGTCTATGAAGGGATGGAACCGCCTTTGTATTCAATGGGTGAGCCCGGTTGTATTGCTTGTAGCTCCGGTGGGTTGGCTGTAAACAATCAGAAACAAATGTCGCCGGATAATCGTTTTTTCGGAACAACTGTCGAACTGGCGTCTTTGCCGGGTAAGTGGTTTACCTTGCCGGGAGTGAGGGAAAAGCAGGTGGCCGGAGGATGGCGTAGACTTTCAAAAGAAGATTTCACTTCTTTTTTCAATGCTTGCAGAAATTATACTGAAATGTTGAATTTGAATGGTTGGGGTGCGTTCTTGCTGGTTAAACATATCAGCCGTCATGGATATACATCGTTTTCTTCTTCCGAGCGAACATTGTTTTTATTTTATGTGCTGAGTAATTGGGGCTATAAGGTAAAGATCGGGCGTGGAGAGGGTGATACTTTGGTTTTGCTCCTCCCTTTTAAGGAAGAAGTGTATCGTATGCCCTTTGTCCGTATGGGGAATGTAAAATATTATTTGATGGATACGGATAACATCGGTTTGAAAACATTGTATTCGTTTGATGCGGAATATCCGTCGGCCCATAAAACTTTATCGTTATCACTTCCGGAAGCCCCCAGCTTCCCGGTCGAGCGAATACTCCGTAAATTCACGGGAAAGTATGAGTTGTCTGTGGAGTTGAATAAATATTTGTTGGATTTTTATGCAACTTATCCTTTATGTGATTTATCAGTTTATTTTCAAGCGAAGGCATCTGCCGGTTTTCATGTTTCTTTGAACAGGTATATCGGAAAGCAGTTGGATGGAAAATCACAATTAATGCGTGTTGTCTGGCTGCTGGATTTTGTACAACAGCTTTTTGTCCATAAATCCGACGAGTCGGTTCATGGGAAAGAAATGTATTATTTCCCGGAAGAGATTTGCTGCTATCCGTATGCAGACTGTGAGGATTTATCCGTATTTTTATTTTATTTGCTGCAATTGTATACGGACAGGAAAGTCTTGGTTTTATATTATCCTTCCCATGTTGCACTTGCCGTGGAGAATTGTGTCGGTTATAAAGGTAAGTTATTGCAGCACGGAGGAAAGGAATATATTATATGCGACCCGTCTTATAAAGGGGCAGCCCCCGGCAGGGTTATACCTACATGTGCGGCTCAGAAACCGATTATCGTATCATATTTTGAATAAAAGAAAACGGAGATGGAAAAAATAGGATTGTTATTAGTTTTGATTTGTATCTGTCCATGGAACAGCTTGGTTGCACAGAAAAGAATATCCGGGCGCTCTTTACCAGTACGTTTCAGTATGATAGAGCCTATGGTCGAACAGGGATATTCCCGGAAAACATTGAAAGATAATTATGTTTTTTCTTTGCATCCGGATAATTTAGATTCATTACCAGCCAACAGGCAAATACGTCCTTATTCGGTAGCTGTTGTAATAGGCGTTGAACAATATAATTTTATGCCGGTTGCACCGTATGCCGCAAATGATGCGGATTTAATTTCCCGTTATTTTAAAGTTTTGCTAGGAGTAGATAAAGTAGTTGTCCATACGAATGCAGATGTAACCGGTTTCTTTTTTGAGAATTTATTTAATGCGGAAGAAGGGGAACTGTCGAGAGTTATTGAAAAAGGTAAGACTGATTTGTTTGTTTATTATTCGGGACACGGTATTTCGTCGGCTGATGGAATGGAAATGTATATGCTTCCTGCTGACTGTAAGATGAAATTAATAGAAAAACAAGGGTATAGTCTGAATATGTTGTTCGAAGAACTTGCTAAACTGCCAACACGTAGTACAACGGTTTTTGTAGATGCCTGTTTCAGCGGTTTAGGTAAATTTTCGCAGTCCGGCTCTCCTTTAAATTTATCAGGAATAAAAGGGGTAAGGGTTAAACCCTTGCTTGTTCAGCCTTGGCTTCAGAATACAGAATTCAGAATGTTTACGTCTTCTTCAGCAAATCAACCTTCATTGGTTTTAGATGAGGTACAGAACGGTTTGTTTACTTATTTTTTGGCCCTTGGTTTGAGGGGAGCGGCAGATTTTAATGGAGATGGGCATCTTACTGCAAAAGAATTACACCAATATATCCATACTAAAGTAGTGGAAAATTCCAAAAAGATTTATCAGGAACAAACGCCGGAGTTTTATGGAAGGGACTCTTCTTTCATTTATTAGCATTTCTTATTTTATATCAATAGAAATCCGCAAGGACTTTTTTAGCTTCGCGTCAAATAAAAAGCACGCTTAAGTGTCACAAAAAGCCTTTGAATCTCAAATAGGATAAAGAGGTTTTTATTGAATAGAATAAAGTGAATGCAAATGAGAGATAACAGAAAAGTCTTGTATGACGTGGTATATGAAAAAATGTTTGCGGCCTTGACTGGTTATCAACTGTTTTCAGATGATCTTTGTGAATTGTTGTATCAGAACAGTACGGCATTTTCATTTTCAAAAGGGGATTTCCTTTTAACGGAGGATAAGGATTGTAGTATGTTATATTTTATCGTGGAAGGGTTTTGTTCCAGCTTCTATCATAAAGATGGGAAAGAATGTATTGTCCGTTTTTCTGAGGAAAATCAGTTTTGTACCTCCTGGTATAGTTTTTTAGGAGGACATAAATCATTTATAAATATAAAAGCAATAAAAGAAACACGTACAATTGGGATAACACGCGATAGTTTTAATAATTTACTGAATAATAGCTTGGAGTTTATCTCGATTATTAATAGAGTATTGGAAAATCATGTTGTTGAAAATGAAATAAGATCCCATATAATGCGCAGTAATTCCGCAGAGGAAAGAGTGCGACATTATATGGATACCCATGAAATTTATCATTTGATGAAATATGTTCCCCAATATTGTATAGCTTCTTACCTGGATATGACCCCGGAAGTTTTTTCTAAAATACTGAAAGAAATTAAGGGGCATAAATAGAAAATGCAGCCAATTTATTCCTGTAATAAGTTTCGACATCTTTCCAGTGGTAATAAGGGGCGATATCACTTCTGACCGGAAGTTTCATTTCGTTTTCATTCAGCATGACTTTTACAAGGATGTCATCGTTGCCTTTTTTGCGGAAGAAAACAAACTGGATATTAGATGCCATCGGGAAGATTTGGTAGTTACGCCAAAAATCGGCTACTTTATCTGCATTATTTGTTTGGTATCCGGAATCTCCCAGCTCCAGAAGGCAGGCAAGAGGCAGTACACAAACTTCATGGCCGAAACGCAAAGTTGCACTATTTTCTTTTTTTACAATGCAGGAATCTGCCGTATCCAGTATGTTCTTTAGTAGATTAGCTTCTAAATAGGGCATTTTGCCTTTATTTAGAGGGGATGGCCCATAGGAGAGATACCAATTGTAATTTTCAATCAGCCATAAGTTATAACATTCCTCTTTTGTGAAAATAGGATAGAGATCGAGACTTGTGTCGTGGCTTTGCATGTTACTTGCTAACTTGAAGAGGGAACTCATTAGTTCATCTCCGTTTATTTTCCATTTTACATAGTCTGCATTATTAAAAAGGGAACCCATTAAACGTTCCGGATGAAGATGTGCTGTCCTGAAGTCTTTTATTGCTGTTTTTATTTCATCCGATTTGCGTATGTTCCTGAACTGTTCGTCTCCGTAATTCATGTAATCCATATCATGGTAACTGGCATCGTTTTTGATTTGCAGTTTCGGGTTCATAGATTGTAATTGCAGACATTCGGCAGTCATGGAAAGAATACAGCGGATAACGACTGTGGAACGTGCGTCTATATTGGCTTCTCCGCGGAAAACTTCCGGATAATTCTTGTACATCCTTTCGGCTATGCCTCTGTGCTGGCGTGCCCCCAACGGAGTGAGTTCGCCATATCTTTTTTCAGCCATTCCTGCGATGCTGTCGAGTACGTTAAGGACTTGTTTGCCAAGCGGGGTAAGTACGTTGTTTTGTTCAGCGTCACGCATGGTACTTAACGGCTTTTCGTAATCTTTCGGGTTAATCAGGTAACGGGAACCATGGCGAGCATAATGGCTTAAATAGAAGGGCTCGTATCCTTTGGGGGGCGATGTCTGTTTTCCTGTTGGGGCCGGATATGCATAATAATTACTTGCCGAACGGCGGATATCAGCAGTAATATCTTCTTTGGCTGTTTGTGCAAAAGCATTAAATGCCAGACAGCAAATAAGGGCTAAGAACATGAAACGTTTCATAGGCTTTATATTTAGTCAATAATAGAGTTCGGTCAAAATTACTCAATTTAAAGAAAATGAAGGTAACAGGATGAATAATTAAACAAATAAAATGGTTTCTCTGTTCTGTTTCCATAAAAGTAGAATGCAAAATAACATCGGAGAAATATGAAAAAGAAAAATGTCTGGCTGATTATCGGAGTGATTGTGGCAATTGTCTTGTTAATGATTTGGTTATTCGTAGGTACGACATTGGAGGAAGTTTCCAATCCTGAAACGGATCCAATGACGATTGAGCAAAACGTATAAACAGTTGACAGTTGACAAGTAACAATTGACAAGTAAAGAAATTCTTTATACTTGTCAACTGTCAACTGTCAATTATTTTATCCCAGGAATCCTAGCAAGATACCGGCTGCAACAGCAGAACCGATTACACCTGCTACGTTCGGACCCATAGCATGCATCAACAAATAGTTAGTCGGATCATATTCCAAACCTACAACTTGAGAGATACGTGCAGAGTCAGGCACTGCAGATACACCGGCGTTACCGATAAGCGGGTTAATTTTGTTGCCATCTTTCAATATCAGGTTGAATGCCTTAACGAATAATACTCCGGCACATGTTGCGATAACAAAAGACAAAGCTCCTAATGCGAAAATCTTTACAGAATTAAGTGTCAGGAACTGTGTTGCCTGTGTTGAAGCTCCTACTGTTACACCCAATAAAATTGTAATTGTATCAATCAGCGGACCACGAGCTGTTTCAGCTAAACGACGGGTTACACCGCTTTCTTTCAATAAATTACCGAAGAATAACATACCCAACAATGGTAGACCGGAAGGAACCAGGAAGCATGTCAGCAACAGACCTACAATCGGGAAGATGATTTTTTCTGTTGAAGAAACAGCTCTCGGCGGTTTCATACGGATCAAACGCTCTTTCTGTGTCGTAAGCAGTCTCATAAACGGAGGCTGGATAATAGGAACCAATGCCATGTATGAATAGGCTGATACCGCAATCGCACCCATCAGGTTAGGAGCCAGTTTAGATGAAAGGAAGATAGCTGTCGGACCGTCGGCTCCACCGATAATACCGATAGCACCGGCCTGGTTCGGTTCGAATCCCATCTGAAGAGCAATGGTGTATGCACCAAAAATACCGAACTGGGCGGCAGCACCGATCAACATCAACTTGGGATTGGATATCAAAGCCGAGAAGTCGGTCATGGCCCCGATGCCAAGGAATATCAATGGCGGATACCATCCGGAGGTTACACCCTGATAGAGGATGTTCAGTACGGACCCTTGCTCGTAAATACCTACCTGCAATCCTGCATCTTTGAAAGGAATATTACCAATCAGGATACCGAAACCGATAGGGATAAGGAGCATAGGCTCAAACTCATATTTAATCGCCAGGAATATAAAAAGCAAACCAACCAATATCATAATGATATGACCGGGGGTTGCGTTATATACACCTGTGTACGTAAGGAACAACTGTAGGTTTTCACCTAGAAACGATAAAAAACTTTCCTGTGCTCCTGCTGCTTGTAATAGTACTGATCCTAACATAATTTATCCGATTACGACGAGATCTGCACCTTCCAGTACTGAATCTCCTTTATGTACCTTAATTTCTATAATCTTACCGTCGCGGTCTGCATTGATATTGTTTTCCATTTTCATGGCTTCAAGAATAATCAATGTCTGACCTCTCTTCACGGTGTCACCTACATTACATTTAACTTGCAGGATTACGCCTGGAAGCGGAGTTTTCACAGCACCCTGAGTCGTTGGAGCAGCCTGACGTGTAACAACAGGTTCGCCGGTGGCAGTTGTCGGAGCCTGAGCCGGACGTTTTAATGTAACCATTTGTTTTTTTGCCGGTTTTTCCATTTTAACCTGATAGGGAGTGCCGTTTACTTCTACTTCGGCGATATCATCAACAACTGAATTGATATGTACTTTATATACGTTACCGTTGATGGTATATTTAAAACTTTTCATTCTTTTTTGTTTTTAATATTATTTCTTTTGGGGAACATCACGTAAGCCATAGATCTTGGAACTCCATGGAGAATAAGTACGGGCAACCTTGCGGATTGTAATAACAGTGTTTTCCACATCATGGTTGTCGTCGCTCATTTCATACAATGCAGAAGCAATAGCTGCAAAGATTTCTCCGGATTCTTCACCCGTGCCGGCAGATACAGTAACAGTTCCGGCTGCTTTTTGTGCATTACGTTTGCTTGCAGCAATCGCGAATTTACCTACTTGCTTAAAGATTATATAAAGAAGGAATAAACCTAAGAATACAACAGCCATGGCAGTCAGTGTCATACCGATGCCGATAGAGTCGTTTTGTTTAAAGTTTTCAATCTTCTCGTTAGAATCCAAAGTCAGGTTGTTTGTACTTGGAGTTACTTTCGTGAGTTCGGCCCATGGTTCTTTTCCGTCTTCTACTCTACCGAAGCTAATATCCGGTTTCTGTCCGGCCGGAATCGTAATCTCATCAATAAGAGTCTTTCCATCAGCATCATATAAAGCTATGTAATTTTCTTTAGATGGATCTAAAGTGAAATTTACATGGAAATTACCACGGATAGCTTCTCCGTCAGCCCAGAATAAAACGTGTTGACGGGGTTGGATTATTGTTAATACATCTCCCTTGGGAATCGGATATTTGGTCGGATTGTTTTTGTCGTTTGTCAAGTAACATCCGGCAATATTGACCGAACCGGCAGAAGTATTATATAATTCTATCCAGGGATGGCGTTTGCCATAGTCATCAACAAAATTATCGTCGTTGATGACCAGCACTTCATTTATGCGCATGGAGGTTGCACGCTGTGCCTTTGCTCCGAATGAAACGAGCAAAACGAACAGTAACAATACTCCAATTTTTTTATTAATCATATTCATTTCCTGTTTTAAGAATTATAAAGGCAGATTGTCATGTTTCTTAGCAGGATTGCTTAATTTCTTAGTTTGCAATTGCTGTAATGCGCGGATGATACGGAAACGAGTATTACGTGGTTCGATAACATCATCGATATAACCGTATTGTGCTGCGTTGTACGGATTAGCAAATGCTTTCTTGTATTCCGCTTCTTTTTCAGCGGCTGCTTTAGCCGGATCTTCGGAAGCTGCTACTTCTTTTGCAAAGATAACTTCAACAGCACCGCTCGGACCCATAACTGCGATTTCTGCAGTTGGCCATGCATAGTTCATGTCACCACGCAGGTGTTTGGAACTCATCACACAATAAGCACCACCGTAAGATTTACGTAAAGTTACAGTAATCTTAGGTACGGTAGCTTCTCCGTAAGCATAAAGCAATTTAGCACCATGCAGGATGACACCATTGTATTCCTGACCTGTACCCGGAAGGAATCCCGGTACGTCAACTAATGTTACCAAAGGAATATTAAATGCGTCGCAGAAGCGAACGAAACGGCCGGCTTTACGTGAAGCATTGCTGTCCAGACATCCTGCCATTACTTTTGGCTGGTTAGCTACGATACCAACAGACTGGCCGTTGAAACGGGCAAAACCTACGATAATATTTTTAGCATAGTCTGCATGTACTTCAAGGAATTCGTTGTTGTCGACAATTGTACCGATAACTTCGTACATGTCATATGACTGGTTGGCATTATCCGGAATGATTTCATTCAATACGTCGTCCAGACGGTCGATCGGATCTTTGCATTCTACCAGAGGGGTTTCTTCCAAATTGTTCTGAGGCAGGAAGCTGATCAATTTGCGGATAAGCTGCAAACCTTCTTCTTCGGTGTCAACAGCGAAATGTGCAACACCGGATTTTGTGGTATGTACACTTGCACCGCCCAGTTCTTCCTGGGTTACGTCTTCGCCTGTCACTGTTTTCACTACTTTCGGACCAGTCAGGAACATATAGCTGGTACCACGTGTCATGATGTTGAAGTCTGTTAAAGCAGGAGAATAAACAGCACCACCGGCACAAGGACCAAAGATTCCTGAAATCTGTGGGATAACGCCTGAAGCAAGGATATTGCGCTGGAATATTTCAGCATAACCGGCCAAAGCGTTTACACCTTCCTGGATACGTGCACCACCGGAGTCGTTCAATCCGATAACCGGAGCACCCATCTTCATGGCTTGATCCATTACTTTGCAAATCTTCATAGCTAAAGCTTCGGATAATGCGCCACCGAATACGGTAAAGTCTTGTGCAAAAATATAAACCAGACGGCCGTCAATTGTACCATAACCGGTTACGATACCGTCGCCCAGGAATTTTGTCTTTTCGATACCGAAATTTGTACAACGGTGTTGTACGAACATATCGAATTCTTCAAAACTGCCTTCATCCAGCAACATGGCGATACGTTCACGGGCTGTGTACTTCCCTTTTTTGTGCTGTGATTCAATTCTTTTTTCCCCACCACCCAAGCGAGCTGTTTCACGAAGGGCGATAAGCTCCTTTACTTTTTCAAGTTGGTTACTCATTGTATTTTTGATTTGTTGTTAGAAATGAACTATTTATGACTGACAATTAACAATTGATAAGTGACAATTGATAGTCGGCAGGTAAGAAAACCTGAAAACTGTCAACTGTCACTTGTTAACTGTCAACTGAATTATTATTTACCAGGCATGCAGAGCTCGGTCAATACGCTGCATGTAGATTTCGGATGCAGGAATGCTATGTTTAAACCTTCTGCACCACCACGCGGAGCTTTGTCAATGAGTTGAATGCCTTTGGATGCGGCTTCATCTAAAGCTTCCTGAACGGAAGGAACAGCGAACGCGATATGGTGGATGCCTTCACCCTTCTTTTCGATAAATTTAGCAATCGTGCTATCAGGGCTTGTCGGTTCCAGCAATTCAATTTTAGTTTGACCAACTTTGAAGAATGCGGTTTTAACTTTTTGGTCGGCTACTTCTTCGATGTTATAGCATTTTAAACCTAAAACTCCTTCGTAGTATGGCAGGCAAGCTTCGATGCTTTTAACTGCAATACCCAGATGTTCGATATGTGTAAGTTCCATGTCAATAATAATTTAGTAATTAATCTTGTTTTTTGTTCTATGATGGCAAAGGTACATTCTTTTTATTAATGAAGAAATAATTCATTAATATTTATCAGCATGATTTTATCTATATTATTCCTACATTTGGAGTGTTACCGGAGTTGTGGGTAAGACTTGTGTTGAAATATTAATATCTCGATGGTGCAGAACCACTTCGATAATCATGTGCTAACGTAATAATCCGGTTTTCACTAAGGGAAAAATATTTATCTTTGTCGGTAAGTAAAAGGATTGGATCTGATTTTTGAGTCACAGCAATATGAATTTAAAATAATGAAATAATAATGGAAAGTTTTGCTTCATTGATAAAAACGAGAAGAAGTACTCGCAAGTTTACGGATGAGTTGCTTAAGCCCGAGCAAGTTGAAACGATATTGAGAGCTGCCTTGATGGCGCCTTCTTCAAAAAATAAGAATCCCTGGCAGTTTGTCGTGATTGAAGATAAAGATATGCTGGCGAAGTTGGCTGCATGCAAGAAGCATGGAGCTGCTTTTCTGGAAGGTTGTGCCCTGGCGGTAGTCGTGCTTGCTAATGTGATGGAGAGTGATGTTTGGGTGGAAGATGCTTCAATCGCTTCTATTTATATGCAGTTGCAGGCGGAAGAATTAGGTTTGGGCAGTTGCTGGTGCCAGATACGCAATCGGTTTACGGAGGATGATATGGATACGAATCAGTATGTTCGTGATTTACTGAATATTCCTTATCAACTGGATGTCCTTTCCATTATAGGGTTTGGCTATAAGGAACAGGAACGCAAACCTTTCGATGAATCCCGTCTGCAATGGGAAAAGATACACATTGGTTCTTACAGGATGCCGGTAGAAGAGAAAAAAGAAGAAGCATGAAAGTTGTTTTTATAGGGGCAGGGAATCTGGCGACGCGTTTGTCTCTGGAAATGTCTGCTGTAGGAATGAATATCTTGCAGGTGTATAGTCATACTCCGGAAAATGCTTCGTTATTAGCGGATAAATTAGGGTGCCGGTGGACTATTGTTCCGGAGGATATTTCATCTGAGGCCGATTTATATGTGTTCTCATTGAAGGATGCCGTTTTACCGGAAGTTATTTCCCGGGTGAGACCCAATAGTGGTATATGGGTACATACGGCGGGCAGTATGCCATTGGATATCTTTAGAGGATATACATCTCACTATGGTGTGCTTTATCCGCTACAAACATTTAGTAAGGAACGTGCAGTTGACTTTTCTGTTATTCCATTTTTCCTGGAAGCGAATTTGCCCCAAGTGGGCCATGTTTTGGAAGAAATTGCTAAAACAATTTCCGGAAATGTCCGTTTTTTGTCTTCGGAGAAGAGGCAGTATCTACATCTTTCCGCTGTTTTTGCTTGTAATTTTACCAACCATATTTATAATTTGGCAGATAAATTACTGGAAGAACATGATATACCTGCGGATGTGTTATTGCCTTTAATAGATGAAACTGCAGCAAAAATACATATAATGTCGCCAGGTGAAGCTCAAACCGGTCCGGCGATACGTTATGATGAGAATGTTATTAATAAACATCTGGCGATGTTGTCCGACCCGGATATGCGGTCGCTGTACCAACTAATCAGCCAGAGTATCCATAAAGAATCCCGACATGAGTAGTATTAATTATGATTTAAAGAAAATAAAAGCGTTTGTCTTTGATGTAGATGGCGTTCTGTCCGGTGAAGTAATCCCTTTGCATCCGGATGGCGATCCGATGCGCACGGTAAATATAAAAGATGGTTATGCCCTGCAACTGGCAGTAAAAAAAGGGTATCAGGTCGCTATTATTACCGGAGGATATACGGAGGCAGTAAAAATCCGTTTTTCCCGTTTGGGAATCACTCACATTTATATGAAAAGTGCAATTAAAGTACATGACTTTAATGATTTTATGACTAAAACCGGTTTGCACCCGGACGAGGTACTTTATGCAGGTGATGATATTCCTGATTATGAAGTGATGAAAATGGTAGGGCTGCCGGTCGCTCCGGCGGATGCGGCTCCGGAAATAAAATCGATTGCTAAATATATTTCATTGAAAAAAGGAGGGGACGGTATTGCCAGGGATGTAATCGAACAAACGATGAAAGCCCAGGGACATTGGATGAGTGATGAGGCTTTTGGCTGGTGATAGGAATAACAAACTGAAAATAGAAAGATTATGCTTACTAATCTGGGAAAATATAAAGTAGTATTAGGCTCTAATTCTCCCCGGCGCAGGGAATTGTTGGCTGGATTGGATATTGATTTTGAGGTACGGACCATAGCTGGGATAGATGAATCTTATCCTGCGGATTTAAAAGAAGAGGATGTTCCGGTATATATCGCAAGGAAGAAAGCCAATGCTTATAAAGCAAGTATGGCTGCTAATGAATTGTTGATTACGGCAGATACGGTGGTATGGACGTTTGATAAAATTTTAGGAAAACCGAAAGACAGAGAAGAGGCGATAAGCATGTTACAAACATTGTCTGACCATGTACATGAAGTTATTACCGGAGTTTGTGTTGCAACAAAGGACCGGCAAATCGAATTTAGTGTTTTTTCGGCTGTTTCTTTCAATAAACTGGATGAGGAAGAAATATCGTATTATGTAGATAAATACAAACCGTTTGACAAGGCTGGTAGCTATGGTATCCAGGAATGGATTGGTTATGTGGGAGTAGAAAGTATTAACGGAAGTTTTTATAATGTTATGGGGTTGCCTATACAGCGGTTGTATCAGGAATTGAAGAAATGGCCCTAATCCGTTAAGGATTAAGGCTTAGTCTTTGTGGTAAATATTGGATCATTCCTTTGGAATATTCTATCCGATGCTTGCCGTTCTCGTCTGCATAAATAACATAATATTCAATTTCGGGCAGCTTCTCAGCCATTTGGCGTGCTTTGTCAAGACCCATTGCCATAAAAGCAGTGGCATAAGCATCGGCAGTCATACAGTCATTGGCTACAATTGTTGCACTTAAAATACTTTGTTCGGCGGGATAACCCGTACGTGGATCGATTGTGTGTGCATATTTTTTTCCATCTTTTACATAATAATTCCGGTAGTTTCCGGAAGTGGCAACACCTCCTTTTTTGCACAACTGGACAACTTCTTCAATTTCATTTCTTATTCCTGTCGAGTCGTCTTCCGGCTTATTAATACCGATGCGCCAACATTCGCCTTTCGGATTAACGCCTTTCATTGTCACCTCTCCGCCGATTTCTACCATATAATTTTCAACACCTTCCCGTTCAAGCAGGCGGGCAATGATATCAGAAGAGTATCCTTTCGCTATGGCAGAACAGTTTAATAATAGGCGAGGATCATCTTTTATAACTTTATTGCCTTCAAGACGGACTTTCTGATAGCCAACGAATGTTTTCAGGCTATCTATCATCTCCGGAGTTATGCTGTCTTTTTTGCTGAATCCGAATCCCCATAAATTAACCAGAGGTGCACATGTTATATCAAAAACCCCGTCGGAGTTTTTGGATACTTCCATTGATTTATTAAAAACCTCTTTAAACCATTCGTCCACTTCGACAGGTTCGTTTCTATTAACCTTGGCTATGGTTGAATTCGGGTTGAAGGGGTTTAATGACAGGTTGAATTTTTGCAGTTCGTTATCTATCTTTTCTGTCAGTGCTTTATCTGATTCATATTTTATATGGTATAGCGTATGAAATACGGAACCACTTTCTTCAAAATATTGTTTTTGATTTTTACAGCCGGTAAACAGGAGTATTCCGGCTGCAGCTAACAGATAGAATTTCTTATACATGTTTTCTTATATTTTTGGGTATGCAAATATATGAATTCTAGGCATTAAAGAATGTATGTTCAATAAGTATTTTACATCCGATGCCAATTAAGATTAAACCGCCTATCAGGTCGAGTTTCAGATTGATTTTACGTCCGAACTTATGTCCGAAATAGACGCCGAAAGCTGAAATAAGGAATGTTACCACACCGATAGTCAGGGCTTCCAGTGCAATGCTGGATTCCAGGCAGGCTAAAGAAATACCTATAGCCAGCGCATCGATGCTGGTAGCAATACCCAATCCGCATAATGTTCTGTTACATAATGGATCGCTTTGGTTGTCTTCATCTTTTTCCTGAGTACTTTCATAAATCATTTTACCACCCAGATAAAGCAAGAGGATAAATGCGATCCAATGGTCGAAAGCTGTAATATACTTTTTAAAACTAAGACCTGCCAGATAACCTCCCAATGTCATTCCAGCCTGGAATATTCCCATTACAGCCCCGATTTTGATGATATGGCGCAGTTTACAGTTGTGTATAATCGCTCCCCCTGTTACGGATACAGCCAGACTATCCATGGATAGACCGACTGCCAGTAACACAATTTCTATAAATGACATGCTAATTAAAATGTTTCTTCTATTATAATCTCCTCGATGGCTTTCCGCTTTTTAGGTGTCAGGTCAAATAAGTCGGCAGTTTCGGGATAACCGATTGTCAGTATAACAGCCGGTTCTATGTGCTCAGGCAAATTAAAATATTTCCGGCATAAAACTGTATCAAAATTGCAGACCCAGCAAGTCCCCAATCCTTGTTCTGCTGCTGCCAGACAAATGTGCTCAGTAGCAATGGATATGTCTATATCTGCATGGTCCTTGTTATCAGATGACCGTTTCCATGACTGGTTATGGTCACTGCAAACCAAAATATAAACCGGAGCACTACGGAACCATTCTCTGGGATAACATTCCTGTATCTTTTTCTTGCCTTCTTCCTTGCGGATTACAACAAAATACCATGGCTGGAAATTAACAGCCGAGGGGGCTAATCTTGCCGCTTCAAGAAGATAAGACAACTTGCTATCTTCAATGGGTGTAGTAGCATACTTACGGATAGAACAGCGTTTACGTGCGAGCTCCAACAAACTCATATTTCAGTCTCTATTTTATAATTATTCCGGTTGGGAGAATCTCTGGATATCAACTCTCCGATAAATCCTGCCAGGAACATCTGGGTTCCCATAATCATGGCAGTCAGTGAGATATAAAAGAAAGGAGATTTTGTAACCAACGGACGTAAATCTCCGGTACAGATGGAAACCAATTTTGCTCCCAATACGATTAATAAGGCAATAAAGCCGATAACAAACATAGCACTACCCCAAAGGCCGAAAAAGTGCATAGGCTTTTTCCCGAATTTGGAGATAAACCACAAAGTGATTAAATCCAGATAACCGTTTACAAAACGGTTCCAACCAAATTTGGTTGTACCGTATTTGCGGGCTTGGTGGTGTACGACCTTTTCTCCGATTTTGCAGAACCCCGCCATTTTTGCCAAATAAGGAATCCAGCGGTGCATATCATTATATATTTCAATATTTTTTACAACAACATTTTTATAAGCTTTTAATCCGCAATTAAAATCATGTAAATTATGGATGCCGGAGAATCGGCGTGCTGTTGCATTGAATAACTTTGTCGGGATTGTTTTGGATAGTGGATCATATCTTTTCTTTTTCCATCCGGAAACCAAATCGTAGCCATCTTCTTTTATCATCCTGTATAGTTCCGGTATTTCATCCGGGCTATCTTGCAAGTCTGCGTCCATTGTAATGACAACATCTCCTTGTGCACGTTGGAAACCACAATTCAATCCTGGGGATTTTCCATAATTGCGACGGAATTTGATACCTCTTACTTGGGGGGATTTCTTTTTTAACTCTTCAATTATTTCCCATGAGTTGTCGGTACTTCCGTCGTTTATGAATATGATTTCGTAACTAAAACCATGTTTCTTCATTACCCGCTCTATCCAGTCTTGTAATTCCGGAAGAGACTCAGCTTCGTTATACAGAGGAATAACTACTGATATATCCATTTAACTGTTTCCTTTTTTACTTACTTTCTTCACCTATCATTCCGGATGAACTTTTGCGGCATATGACTGCTGCTACCGGTATGGATAATATGATGCCGTAGAATATATTGTTGAATATTCCTTGAATGGCCATATGGATAGGGGTGAAATTCATTTTGCTGATAGCCTCAACCGCGTTGGCATCTACCTGCATGTTTTGTAGTGAAACAACAATCTGGCTTACCATATTGGATAAAAAATCCTTCGGAGCGATAAACTGGAAGAATATGAAATGTTCCAAAGCTACAATCAGGGCTGCAAAGAAGTATAACATGGTACCGAAACGCCATGCATGAAAAAAACTGATGGAACCGCCAATTTCATCTCTGTAACGCTTGGTCATATAATAGGCTATGAACGGAACAGCAACGGACATGATAAGGTATACATATCCCAAGCCGGGCATGGAATATCCGAAAATCAGGAATAAATATTTAATTACCCAGTATATGCCCATGGCAAGACCATATGACATTGCGCTTTTAAGAAGTAAACTTTTATTCTCTTCCATAATAATGCTGTTTTATTGTTCTCATCACAAAATTAATCTTTTTGTGGAATATACAATATAAAAAAAGAGGAAGTTTTATGAATGAACTTCCTCTTTTTAAACTGGATTATTTTTTGAGCCTCTTGTCGGATTCGAACCAACGACCCCGAGATTACAAATCACGTGCTCTGGCCAACTGAGCTAAAGAGGCAGGTGGGTAAGCTTACTACATCGCGCCGCTACAACCAAGTACCCTTGCTGCGGTCAAGCCCTGGGGGATTCCGAGGGAGCATGCCGTGTAGGACTTACCCGGCTGCAAAGGTAGATATTATTTTTTATGAAGCAAGTACTTTTTGTGGGAAGTGGCTTAATTTCTTGCTAACCCTTTGTATGTCTTTGATTTTTGTATTAGTTAAAAAATATATATGGATTTATTCGAATCTTGTATACCTCCGGCTTCTTTCCTTTTCTTTGATAAAACCATTACGGTATGCGTACAATAATTTTTCCAAATCGTGTATCTGCTTTTGCAGATCGGCTCCTTTGTCCGTGTCTTTTACCATTTGCCTGTGGGAACTGAGTTCTACCACAATTGTTGTAGAACGGATATCGCGCCCTTCCTTTATTGCCTGGTCTGTGGACAGAAACGGTTCGTGCTGTACCAACTGGAAGCCCCGCGAGTGGTAAACCAATGTATATCCGGCTATACCGGTCTCGGGATGATATGCTTTGGAGAATCCTCCATCGATAACCAAAAGTTTTCCGTTTGCTTTTATTGGATTCTCTCCTTGTATGGACCGGACCGGGACATGTCCGTTTATAATATGCCTGTGAGGCCCGGTTACGCCGAATTCGTCCAGTAGCCGGTCGCAAACTTCCTCTTCTTCACGTAAGGAATAATATGCACCTTTTTCTTCTATCCGTACTTCCTTATCGTTGATAAAACAACGTTCGAATGTCGCCATTTTACTTTTATCGAATAAAGGAGAATCTTTTCCTTCCCAGAGATACCAGATATAATCCATCGCAAAGTCTTTTTCCGGGCTGTCGTCTGTATCAAAATATGCCGTGCGTACCAATTGGTCTACCTTATCAAGCAGTGCTTTCCCTTTATATTTTTCTCCGTTTATCATGACTTCTTTCAGTGAACCGTCCGGATTCATGGGAACAGAGGCATGAAACAGCAGGTTGGAGTTGCATACCTGGTACATGCCACCATGTGTAAAGAGACAACGCATATGCGTTTTAAGTTTCTCGCTGCATTCGAATGAATGTTTAATACGGAGCATCAAATCTTCTTCTTCGATAGACAGGGCGTAAGGGTCTTTGGTGTTGATGGTAGGCCAATTCTTGTCTTTTAATTCGTATTCTTTTCCGTTGATATGAATTGTACCGTGTTTCAAATCAATCAGATGGAGCAGTAACCGGTCGTCCATCTGAAATTCCGGGCGACGGCGGATAATATCACCTTCCAGTTTGAACTGGATAATCGTGATGGCTTTGTGCATGCGTGCAATCAACTGAGTTGTTTTTTCATCGAATGTAACATCCGAAGCATTTGTCCGGGGGATGAACAGTTCGCAAGGGTCGTCACCATATACTTCCATTGCGAATGTAGCAAGTGGGAGCAGGTTGATACCATATCCATCTTCAAGCGTAGCCAGGTTCCCGTAGCGCATGCACATACGCAATACATTTGCAATACTACCTAAATTTCCGGAAGCTGCTCCCATCCAGAGTATGTCATGATTACCCCATTGGATATCGAAATTATGGTAGTTGCAAAGCGTATCCATGATAATATGTGCTCCCGGTCCGCGGTCGTATATATCGCCAATGACATGTAAGATGTCGATTGTCAACCGTTGTATAAGATTACACATGGCTATGATGAAATCGTTGGCACGGCCTGTAGATATGATAGTATTGATAATCTGGTCTACGTAAGCGGATTTATTTGGTTCATCCGATGATTCATGCAAAAGCTCCTGTATGATATAAGAAAACTCTTTTGGTAGTGCTTTACGGACTTTGGAACGGGTATATTTGGACGAGACATTACGACATACGCGTACCAGCTGATTCAACGTGATAAGGTACCAGTCCTCCAAATCTTCTTCGTGGGTACTGATAAGTTCTAATTTTTGTTCCGGATAGTAAATCAGGGTACAAAGCTCTTTTTTCTCATAATCACGCAAGGTATTGCTGAATATTTCGTTTACTTTTCGCTTGATTGCACCGGATGCGTTTTTTAGTACATGATTGAATGCCTGATGTTCGCCATGAATATCTGAAAGGAAATGTTCCGTACCCTTCGGAAGATTCAGGATGGCTTCCAGATTTATAATTTCAGTACTGGCATCCGCTACATTCGGAAAACTGCGTGCCAGAAGATTCAGGTAACGTATATCGCCGAGTACTTGCTCGGTAGTAATATCTTTTGTCATATACTAATTGTTTAGAGTCAATATATTAAAACGTCTCCATAGTAATATCCCCAAAGTGGTAAGACTGATGGGGAAACCGCACCAGATTCCTATCGGGCCCCAGCCCAATAGGAAACCGCAAAAATAGCCTATAGGCAAAGCTAATCCGAAATGACAGGCAAACGCCATATATGCCATGTATTTTACATCGGAAATTCCTCGCAACGCATTGGCAAACAATATCTGCAAACCATCGCCGAACTGGTAAAGTATGACCGACCAGGCAAGCAGCGCCACCATTTCCACAACTTCTTTTTCCGGGGTGATTAAATACCCCATGTTATCTCGGAATAGGGCTATCAGTAAAACGACCATCAAAGCTGCTACCATAATCAAATGCAATCCGGCAAAGGAGGCACGCCGTATATTCGTAAAATCGTTCCAGCCTTTAAAGGAACTTACGCGTATCGTAACAGCTGCAGCAATTCCATAATATACCATGAATCCCAGTGTTGTAATTACTCCCAATACCTGATGAGCAGCCAAAGCGATGCTGCCTATCCATCCCATCATAATCACGCTCAGGCTGAAAGAACCGGTTTCAACTCCCATCTGGAATCCAACAGGAAGTCCCATCCGTACAAGATTGGAGAGATTCATCCGGTTGACAATTCCGTTTTTGAAACCTTTCAGGTATTCTTTATAGCGGGAACAGCGGGCAAAGAGTATGCAAAATGCGACCAATGTCAAAATGCGGCTTGCCAGTGTTGAAATACCTGCGCCTGTCAACCCTAATTCCGGAACTCCGCATTTTCCGTATATAAGGAAATAATTTCCGATAATGTTCAATATATTCGCACCTAATGTAATCCACATCGGTGTGATTGTATCGGTGGTGCCGTCGCTGAATTGTTTAAACGAATTAAACAGCATAGCAAAGATAACGGAAAAAAGTTGCAATACATAGTAGGGAATGATATATGGTTTCAACTCTTCCGGTTGTTTCAACAAGTCTATGTTGAGTAGTAGGAGTAGCATGCAGATACTGATAAGAACGCCGACAATAAAGTTTATAAATAGGCTGTTCTTTAATGTCTCTCCTGCTTTGGCGTATTCTTTATTCGCAAATAATCCTCCGATAATGGGAGTCAGCCCATACGAAAAACCCATCCCGAAGATAAAGGCAAGATTGAAGAAGTTATTTACAAATGAAGCCGCAGCCAGTTCGTCCGTACTATGGTGCCCTACCATGATGTTGTCGGCAAACCCGACAATAATAATGCCCAGTTGTCCCAACATAATCGGGACCCCCAGGCGTATTGTTTCTTTATAATGCTCTTTATAAGTAGAGAATCGCATTATAATTTCAAATAATCTCAATGGAATTAATAACGATATTTTCTGTCGGGCGGTCTTGTTTGTTCGTTTTAACCTTCTGGATGGCGTCAACCACGTCCATGCCCTCTGTCACTTCTCCGTAAACAGTATATTGGTTATCCAGGAAAGGAACGCCGCCAACAGTCGTATATGCTTCACGCTGTTCCGGTGTCAGTTTGGCTTCGTCTTTCCGTTTTTCTGCTTCCAATTCGGTTTTACCAATCAGCGTGTCCCGTAGGATAGCCAGTTCGGCTTTATCTCCGCTACGGTATAATTCCATGATTTTAGGTTTGTTCTCCGTTTGCAGGCGGGCAAATATGGATTGTTTCAGGCGGTTTTCCAGTTGCATTTCCATTTGTTTCAGTTCGTTTTCTTTATAAACCTTACCTGTAACAATATAAAATTGAGAAGCAGAAGAAGCCTTTTCCGGATTTACTTCGTCGCCGGTACGTGCAGCACATAAAGCTCCTTTTTTATGGAAGTATTTGGGATAAACAAATTCTGCCGGAACTGTATATCCTAAATCACCGGCTCCCAATTGTTTGTTCATCGGAGCATCTTTGGAAGTAACATCCCCTCCCTGTACCATAAATTCTTTAATAACGCGATGGAACAATAATCCATTGTATTGTCCTTCTTTCACCAGCTTAAGGAAATTATCACGGTGCCGAGGTGTTTCGTTGTATAATTTGATTTTGATTTTACCAAGTGTGGTATCCATTACCACTTGTGTCTCTGTTGTTTGGGTACTCATTTTTGTTTTGTTTATTTTGTGACAATCGTCATTGTCTTGATTTTGATATTTTTTGTCGGGCGGTCGTCTGCATTTGTTTCAGTAAACTGAATTTTGTCTACCACCTTTATGCCTTTTACCACTTCTCCGAAAATGGTATATTTATTGTCCAGATGAGGAGTGCCACCTTCCAACATGTAAGCCTGCCGTTGTTCGGGTGTAAAAGTTATACCTTGTTCTTTTTCCATCTTATCCAATTCCATTTCTGTAAAGAACTTGCCGGTTACTATATAGAATTGAGTCGCAGAGGAAGCCCGTTCCGGGTTTTCATCATCACCTACGCGGGCGGCACAAAGCATTCCGCGTTTGTGGAAATATTTTGGAAAAACAATTTCGGCAGGGATTGTATAATCCGGGTCTCCGTCCCCTAAATGTTGTTCTATGGGGGCATCTTTGGAATTTATATCTCCTGCCTGTATCATAAATTGCTTGATGACGCGGTGGAATAGTAAACCATCATATCGATGTTCTTTCACATTTTTAATGAAATTATCACGGTGTAGGGGAGTATCATTAAACAATTTCACTTTGATTTTACCCATATCGGTATCAATCAAAACCTGCGTTTCAACTTCCTGCGCTTGCAAATGAAAGGATATAAGCCCCAGGAGAGCTACAAAACATACAGCAAACAGCTTTTTCATCTTCATCTTGATTTTTTGTATTATGGCAACAAAAATAGTGACTTTACTCGTTAAAGCAATCATTTAACACAACCTTTTCTGCCTGCATCTGTTCAAATTGGTAATTCATCTAAACAAAAAACGCATTTATGAAAACATTATTGAGAAGCGCAGCCCTGCTGCTCGGAATGGGAGTTTTTGTTACTCATTCCCAGGCTCAGAAAGTTGTAGTTGAAGACAACGAGCCTAATACTGTGATGTTGGTAACACGAGACAAGGCGGGTGATGAAATCATCCGTGTTATGAAAGAGACGCAGAGCCCGCGTTTTCATGACCCCGGGGTTCCCCGATTTATTCTGACTGATAGAAAAGGCCGTTTTGCTCTGGGTATCGGCGGATATGTAAAAGCAACGGCCGAATATGATTTTGGCGGTATCTCCGACGATGTGGATTTTTATCCATCCCTTATTCCAAACAAAGGTCAGACCCGTGATAGGAATCAATTCCAAATAGACGCTTCTACCAGTACGATTTTCCTGAAATTGATCGGGCGTACCAAAAATCTGGGAGATTTAGTGGTGTACACGGCTGGTAACTTCCGTGGTGATGGGAAGACTTTTGAGTTACAAAATGCTTATGCTTCATTTCTTGGTTTTACAATCGGATATGATTACGGTCTGTTTATGGATGCTTCGGCTCTTCCTCCGACAATAGACTTTGCCGGTCCGAATGGTCAGGTTTTTTATCGGGCTACCCAGTTCCGTTACGAACGTTCATTTACAAAAAGCTGGAAAGCCGGTATCGGCGTGGAAATGCCAGTTGTAGATGGTATAACGAATACAAATGTAAATATAACCAGACAACGTATGCCTAATTTCCCTGCGTATGTGCAGTATAGTTGGAATCAGAACAGCCATGTGCGTGTAGCAGGGGTAATACGTAGCATGACCTATGATGATTTGGTCGCTCAAAAGCTAAATTCAAAAGTGGGGTGGGGTACTTTTGTGGCTACCACTTTCAATATCGGAAAGCAGTTCCAATTCTTCGGACAGGCTACTTACGGAAGAGGTATCGGTCAGTTCCTGAATGATTTGAGCAATCTGGATGTCGATATTGTTCCGGATCCAGCTAAAAGGGGAACAATGCAGGTTCTTCCTATGATGGGATGGTATGCAGGTTTGAGATATAATATCTGTCCGAAAGTATTTCTTTCTACAACTTACAGTCAATCTCGTTTGTATAGTGAAAATGATTTTCCGGAATCACCTTCCGAACAATACCGTTACGGTCAATATTTTGTTGCCAACCTTTTTTGGAATGTAACTCCCGATTTACAGGTAGGTGCCGAATATTTACGTGGCTGGCGCACTGATTTTAATGACCAGACCCGCCATGCCAACCGGTTGAATGTAGCTGTCCAGTATAGTTTCTGACGGTAAATTTATCCTTGTGCCTGATAAGTATGTTGTCTGGCACAAGGATATGACATAGATACGGTTTATCTATTAGTAGACAATTCTATATATTGTTTGCTTTTTAACAGTCCTTTATAGTATCCTTCAAAAATAGTATGGCTATGTTTTGTGATACTCAGAGAATCATATCCTACCAGAATGTGGTTATTATTCTGAAGAATGGATTTGGCCTGTTTAGTATCCGGAGCAAATTTCTCTTCTGTGGCATCTTGATAGCCGTGGGCCAGATAGATATATAACTTTTCGTCAGATTGATAAGTCTGGGATAGTCTTTTTAGCTTGTCAATTATCATTCTTTGACTGTAAGTGTAGTTCGGTGAAATGGCTATGATACATGGAAAATAATCTGTCTCTTGTAACTGGGCGTATGTAACAAATGTGCCGCCAAGTGAGTGGCCAACTAAAATACGATTGGATGAGGCATGATATTTTTCCTGTATGAAAGGAATTATTTCATTTTTCAGTGATAATAATAGGGTATCGGCTCCTCCTGGGTTATCGTATCCTTTTACTGAATTATAGTCCGTATAGGGTGGTGTTAATTCATGTTGTCTCTCCGGATTGCTTATGCCTACTATGATACAAGGAGTATTAGGATATAGTAATTCAAACGTTGAACAAAATAAATTGAAAGTAGGAGGGTATTGGGCATCAAAAACATATATGGATAAAATGGAATCGCTTTTTAAATTTCCATTTACTCCATTTTGATAAATTTGTATTTCTCTGCCTTCCTCATAATAGTCAGAGGAGCATATATATCTGTGCCCTAAAGGTTGTAAAGAATAGAAGTCTGCCTGTGCCTGTATTCCGGATTTACAAATAATGAAAAACAGTATCCCTAATAGTAGTTTGATATTCATAATGTTAAATTGTTGCAAAAAGGCATACAACTGATATGTGCCAATATCGTTTGTATGCCTTTATGTGATAAAGAAATAACCTTCTTAGAACAGTTTGGCAGGATATTCTCCGGCATCAACCAAAGCCTGGATTTTGTCTACAACCCCTTGGCGGTCGGCAGCATAAGTTACACCGAACCATTTAGAGGTGGTATCCAATACTTTTACTGTTGCAATACCTTTTGTAATCAGTTCGTTTACAACCAGCGGGATGAAAAATTCACTTTTCGGCTTATCAATGTTTTCTTTCAGGAAGTCGATAAAGTATTTTTCGGAGTATTCGAAATAATCAGGAGTGAAACCCCACATATTCATAGAAACCGGGGTCTTTTCTTCCAAAACCACTTTGTTTCCGTTTTCATCTTTGAATTGGATTTCACCATCGATTTTTTCGATAGCTGTACGTTCAACCACACCTGTAAGGAAACCTTCTGCATTTGTTTCGCAAACGCCACGTGCCACGGAACCACTTTCACTCAAGGTATTACCTACACGGTAACCTATCATGCAATAATCATTTTTTTTACCAGCCATTTCGGACAAGGCTTTTCCTAAAACGGCAAAACTGTCGCGACCGTAAAAATCGTCAGCATTAATAACGGCAAACGGTTCGTTGATAGCCGTTTTCCCCATCAGGACAGCATGGTTTGTACCCCAAGGTTTTTCACGTCCTTCCGGGCATGTGAAACCGGCAGGCAGGTCGTTTAGATCCTGAAAAACGACTTCAACCGGAATATGATTTTCATATTTGGATATGATTTTTTCGCGGAAATCCTGTTCGAATGTTTTACGGATAACGAAGACCAATTTTCCGAATCCACCACGGATGGCATCGAAAATAGAGTAGTCCATGATAGTTTCACCATTAGGACCCAGGCCATCCAATTGTTTTAATCCTCCGTAACGGCTACCCATTCCGGCAGCTAATACAAATAATGTAGGTTTCATAATCATTTATTTTTATGTAATGCGTTATAGTGTTTTTCTTTTAGTTGTGGGCAAAAGTAGAAAATAATTTTTAATTTATTTTACTTCCAGAACGACAATTGATTTAGCGGGCAAAGTTACTTTCAGCTGACCTTCGCTTATCTGGATGTTATCAAGAGATTCTAGTATTACAAAGTTCATTTTTTGACATGTTAAAGTTGTTGATAAAAGGGGGACAGTATACTATATATCCGTTCGCTTTGGATACCTGCAGGTTTTATAAAAAGATGGTAGCGATTGATTCATTCATAACTATGGTTTTCTAAAATCATAACTATCATTTTGGAAAACCATAGTTATGAATGAATTTAAGCCTATGGATAATTTTTGTGTGTAAAAATACATAAATTAAAAATACACAAGGGGGGATTTGCTGTTCTTAATACAAACAAAGAATCATGTGCGAGGTATTTTTGTACCTTTGCCACCATATTTAAAACGTTTTACAAGAATGAAGAAGTTAAAAGTAATTCCTCTTGTTGCTATCGGGATGGTTGCAATGACCAGTTGCGGAAGTGGTCCTGCGAAGGATACTACGAAAATGAATGATGCTATCAACTTAGCTAACCTGGATACAACAATTGCTCCCGGAGCCGATTTTTACCAGTATGCTTGTGGAGGCTGGATGAAAAATAATCCGCTGAAACCGGAATATGCCCGTTTCGGAACATTTGACCAATTGCGGGATAATAACCTGCAACAGATTCGTACACTTGTTGAAGAACTGGGTGCCACTTCTCCGGAAGATGGAAGCAATGCACAAAAAATCAGTATGCTGTATACTATCGGATTGGATAGTGAAAAACTGAATGCGGATGGTTTTAATCCGATAAAGGAACAACTGAATGATATTAAAGAACTGGCTACTAAGGAAGAGTTATCTAAAATGGTTGCTACTCTTCATAAAGAAGGAATGGCTCCCTTCTTTGCTTTGTTTGTGGATGCTGATGAAAAAAACAGTTCCATGAATATTGTCCAGTTATATCAGGCAGGATTGGGTATGGGAGATCGCGATTATTATCTGTTACAGGATGATGCTTCCAAACAGATGCGCCAGGCATACCGGGCATATATTACCCGGCTTTTTACTCTGACCGGTTGTTCTCCGGAACAGGCCGAAGCAGCTGTGAGTGCTGTGATGAAGATAGAAAAAGGTATTGCTGCCGCATCTTTCAGTCGTGAAGACCTGCGTGATTCACAGAAAAATTATAATAAGATTACGGTTCATGATTTCAAGCTGAATAATAGTTTGTTGAATTGGGATGTATATTTTGAAAGCATGGGTTTGATGGAAATCGAATACCTGGATGCCAAGCAGCTTCCTTTTTATGAAGGAGTGGCACGCATGTTGGAAGGAACGACTCTTGATGAACAAAAATATTATCTCTCTTTTAATCTGTTGTCTGCTGCCGCACCTTACCTGAGTGATACGTTTGTCTCTGCTAATTTTGATTTCTATGGTAAGACAATGTCCGGAAAACAGGAACAACAGCCTCGTTGGAAACGTTCGCTGGCAACTGTAAATGAAGCTTTGTCGGAAGCTGTCGGTCAATTTTATGTGGAGAAATACTTTCCGGCGTCTTCTAAGGAAAAAATGTTGAAGATGGTTACCGGTTTACAAAAAGCGCTGGGAGACCGTATTGCAGGATTGGAATGGATGAGCGATGCCACTAAGGCGAAAGCACAGGAAAAACTATCCGCTTTTATTGTTAAAATCGGTTATCCTGATAAATGGCGTGATTACAGCGCTCTGGAAATTAAGAATGATTCCTACTGGGATAATGTACGCCGTGCAAATATATTTGATACGGAATACCGTTTGAGCCAAGTCGGTAAACCTGTTGATAAGGCACGTTGGGGAATGAGCCCGCAGACAGTAAATGCCTATTATAATCCGACAACCAACGAAATCTGTTTTCCTGCCGCTATTTTACAACCGCCATTCTTTAACCCGGAAGCTGACGATGCCGTAAATTATGGTGCTATCGGCGTGGTGATCGGTCATGAGATGACACATGGGTTCGATGACCAGGGGCGTAATTATGATAAAGATGGAAACCTGACAGACTGGTGGACAGAAGAAGATGCTGCCCTGTTTGAACAACGTGCAAACCGTTTGGTCCAGCAGTATGATAATATTATAGTAGTAGACAGCGTACATGCAAACGGGCGTTATACCCTTGGCGAAAATATTGCCGACCAGGGAGGTTTGATGGTTGCTCATTTAGCTTACCTGAATAGCTTGCAAGGCAAAGAAGTGCCGGCTCCGATACAAGGATTTACGAATGAACAGCGTTTCTATCTCGGATATGCCACTTTATGGGGGCAGAATATCCGTCCGGAAGAAATCCTGCGTTTAACGAAGATAGACCCGCACTCTTTAGGCAAATGGCGTGTGAATGCAGCACTTCGTAATATTGATGCGTTTTATACTGCATTTGATATAAAAGAAGGCGATCCGATGTATATGTTGCCGACGGACCGGGTGGTGATCTGGTAGTTTAATCAGGTTGTTACAGTTCCTATTATAATTGACCGGCGATAATTGATTGTAAGTAATTATCGACGGTCAATTTTTTTGAACAATCTTTCGGATATTTTTTTTATATTTATGGCAATTTATACCACATGTCAGTCTTGCTGGGATAGCTATTAGACGGATAAATGGGAAATGTCATAACTAAAAAATAAAATCCTTATGTTTTCAGAGCTGAGTTTTAAACAGATTACCAGTGCATTTATCGTACTGTTTGCCGTGATTGATATAATAGGTTCCATCCCCATTATTATTAATTTGAAAAGACAAGGGAAAGGTGTGAATGCTTTGAAAGCCACCATTATTTCTTTTTTGCTATTGCTTGGTTTCTTTGTCGCGGGAGACGTATTGTTAAAACTATTTCATGTTGATATTGAATCGTTTGCCGTAGCTGGTGCACTTATTATCTTCCTGCTTGCCCTGGAAATGATTCTTGATATTGAAATCTTTAAAAATACAGGTCCGATAAAAGAAGCGACTCTTGTTCCGCTTGTTTTTCCTTTACTCGCCGGAGCGGGTTCATTTACTACCTTACTTTCTTTGAGAGCGGAGTATGCCAGTGTGAATATAATTATAGCATTGGTATTGAATATGCTTTGGGTTTATATCGTTGTCCGTATGACCGGCAAGATAGAAAAAGTGCTGGGCAAAGGAGGCATTTACATTATACGTAAATTTTTCGGTATTATCCTCCTTGCTATTTCTGTCAGGTTGTTTACCGTCAATATCACATCGTTGTTGGAACAATTAGGCAAATAGAAATGCTACTGTATGAATATGTATTTTATGATGAACAATACGGCAAGTATATACATTGTCAAGTTAATCTCGTGCCGTTTTCCTGTACATAATTTGATAAGGACAAAAGAAAGCAATCCTAAAACCAGCCCGTCTGCAATCGAGTAGGTCAGTAACATCATGATAATTGTTATGAAGGCGGGGAGTGCCTCAGAGACATCTTCCAAATCTATTTTGGAGATAGAGTCCAACATAAAGACTCCTACCAGCACTAATGCGCCCGATGTTGCTGCTGCCGGTATTAAAAGGAATATCGGAGAGAAAAACAATGCCAGGATGAATAATAGTCCTGTGATCATAGAAGTAAATCCCGAACGTCCTCCCTCTGCAACCCCGGAAGCACTTTCCACATAAGTAGTAATAGTGGAACTACCCAACATTGCTCCGACAGTTGTTCCGATAGCATCAGACATCATGGCTTCTTTCACCCGGGGAATATTTCCTTTTTCATCGATAATATCTGTTTTGAGTGCTAATCCGACTAAAGTACCCAGTGTATCAAAAATATTGATAAACAATAAGGTAAATATCAGGATTGCCATATCAAATGTGAAGAACTCCGAAAAGTCGAATTGCATAAAAGTCGGAGTTATGGAATGTGGAACCGATACTGGAACAAAACTATCCGGTATTTGAGTAACGCCAATCGGAATCCCGATAAGCGTACAGATCAGAATGCTGTAAAATAAAGCACCTTTCACCTTCTTTATTACAAGTATGCCACTAAGAATGATACCTATCATGGCAAGTACGGAATCCGGGTCGAAGTCGCCGAGTGTTACGAGGGTTGCCGGATGGTCTTCAATAATGCCTGCTTGCTTCAGTCCCACAAAAGCAATGAACATGCCGATTCCTGCAGAGGTGGCATAACGTAGATTTTGTGGAATACTTTCCAAGATGATTTCTCGGATATTTAAAAAAGTTATCAGAATAAAGATTACCCCTTCTACGAACATGGCAGCCATAGCGGTTTGCCATGAATAGCCCATGCCTTGTACGAGAGTAAACGCGAAAAAGGCATTCAATGCCATGCTTGGAGCTTGTGCGAAAGGTAATTTTGCCATAAAAGCAAGCAGGAGAGTGGCTATTGCAGAAGCTAATGCAGTAGCCGTAAACACTGCCCCTTTATCCATACCTGTCATAGCAAGGATAGTAGGATTTACGGCAAGTATATAACTCATCGTAAGGAAAGTGGTAACTCCGGCTATCACTTCCGTACGGTAATTCATTGTTTGTTTATTGAATCCTAACAGTTTTTGTATCATGTTGTTGTATTAATCGAACGACCACTTGATTGCGGCAGTCGGGATAACATAAAGCCCGTTTTGGAAAGCAAAGTTATGACTTATTTTGACCTCACTTCCGATGCTTAACTTAAATTTGTCGTCTATACCCTTAATCTTGTTTAAGTTTACCCAAAATTGAGGTTCCGAAAGAAAAATAAAGTTTCCATGTGGATTTTTTTCTCGCCACCAATCTGCAAATCCGCTGAATGTACAAAGGCCGTTTTTGGCAAAATGGATGTACCAGGTAGCAGTCAACTGGAAATTGTTCGGGCTTTCATGTTTTTGAATATACTTGTACATTGGGGTAAAAGTGAATCCTTTTGTAAAATTTTTATTATTATACGTAAAGGTAATACCTCCAAGATATGCATTATTCATTTGTCCACCGCTGGTAATACCTCCGTTGTATTCTATGTGCGCTGAAAATGGAGGTTTCCAGAAACGTAGTTCATGTGAAATTTCCCAATAGGCAAGATCAACTCCTTTACTGTTATAATTCATATCTACAAAGAAATAAGTGCTGCCCCATTTATCGGCTTTAAACATCTCGACAGTAGAAGTAAAAACAGGGCGTTCCTTTAAATCATTATTATAAAATAAATTACCGAAATCGTAATGCAATTGTACATTTTGGGCTTTAATACCCAATAATATAAAAAAGAGGAAGATAAGAATGGCGTACTTTCTCATTTTAACAGATTTTTTATTGAATTATTTTTAAAAGTACAAAAGTACTATATAATTTATTTGTAGCAAATAGGCTTGTAACTGGCAGACCATCTCTTTTTTCAGGTTCAGGAGTTTTCTTTAGTTAATAAAAGAGATATAATCTATCATGGAATAAATATAAGTTGACCGAACTTTAAAAGAATAAATATAAAAATTAAGAATTTTCTTTTTCTTATTCTATTTTCTATCTTGATTTGAAAATCAAGATATGAATACTTATTATTGTGTGTTCTAATACTTTTCTAATTTAAAATATCTGCACTTATTTTAAACAACATCAAACTTCCTTCTGTTATACACCAGTAAAATCTTTAGACCTTATTAACCCTGATTTATTAATTATAAAATTTTAGAAACCAACGATTGAGACAGATGTCATGAAAAAACGAAAGTTCTGTTATGCCAATGGAAAAATAGGAAGAATACCACTGTTTATTGGCTTTTTTTGTTTATCAGCGAATTTTTATGGAGTAAGCAATGTCCGGGAACCGTTGCATGCCAATGTGCAGCAGCAATATAAGACAGTGCGAGGTATTGTTATCGATAATTTGGGTGAACCTGTTATCGGAGCGAATGTCGTGGAAAAAGGTACGACCAATGGTACTGTTACGGATATGAATGGTTCTTTTTCTCTGGAAGTGTCCCCGAAAGCGATATTGGAGTTTTCATTTATAGGCTATATCACCCAGGATGTTCCGGTAAAGGGAAATGAAATCAATATTACGTTGAAGGAAGACACACAAACACTGGAAGAAGTGGTGGTCACGGGATTTGGTCTGGCGCAGAAAAAAGCGACTTTGACCGGGGCTATTTCTTCTGTGGGTGCCGATGAGTTATCCCATTCTGTTGCGTCGACTGCATCGACTGCATTAGCCGGTAAAATTGCCGGTATTAATTTCCGCCAGCCGGACGGTCGTCCGGGGGCGTCGACCAGCCTGCAAATCCGTAACATGGGTACGCCGTTGTATGTAATAGATGGTACGATTATGGATGAAGGACAGTTTAATAATATCGATTTCAACGATATAGAGACTATCTCTATTCTGAAGGATGCTTCTGCTGCTATTTATGGCGTTCGTGCAGCAAATGGTGTTGTGGTTGTAAATACCAAGAAAGGGAAGCGGAATACTAAAAATACCGTAGGGCTGAATATGTATTATGGCTGGCAGAGTCCTACTAAATTTGCCAAACCAGCCGATGCAATGACTTATATAAGTCATTATGTACAGTCGCAGACTGTACAGGGGCAACCTTATACGTACGATAAAGCAGCATATGCCAAATGGGAACAGGGTACGGAGAAAGGATATGTACCGTTTGACTGGTATGATTATATCTGGAAAACTTCTCCACAATATTACGTAAGTGCGAATGTTTCCGGTGGTTCGGATAAGGTGAACTATTATTTTTCAGTAGGACATTTGAATCAGGATGCAATTATCCAGAATTATGGAGGTTTTCGTCGGACAAATGCACAGATGAATATTGAGGCCCAGATAAATAAACGTTTTAAAGTAGGGGCGTCTATGAACGGGCGTATTGAAACCCGCGTTAATCCGGGAGTCCCGGGAGAAGATGATTATTGGACGGCTATTTTTGCCACATATCGTAATCTTCCTACCAAACGTCCGTTTGCCAATGATAATCCTAATTATCCACAGATGACTTCAACGGACAAATCTACGAATTTTGCTATCCTTAATTATGAACGGTCCGGTAAATATCAGGAAGACTGGCGTGTTATCCAATTGAATGCCAATGCAGAATATGAAGTAATAGATGGATTGAAAATTAAAGCTTTGGTAGGTTATTTTCTGGCAAATCAGAATCTGAATAATCATGAATATACTTACAAGTTATATAAATATGATGAAAAGACGGATACATATTCGGAAGATACGCCGAACTGTAACTGGAATCCGTGGCGTGAGCGCCGTGTAGGGTATAATCAGGAGGTAACTTCAAATATCCAGGCTTCATACAATAAGAAAATAGAAAAGCATACGCTTGCGGCAATTGTAGGTATGGAGGCCTCAAAACGTATTACACCGTCTTCCTGGCTACATAGCATACCTGTGTCCAACTCAATTAATTTGATTGATTTTGAGACGATGGATACGTATAACGATCGGGGAGATAATCCGGAAGCCCGTATCGGTTATCTGGGGCGTATAAATTATGACTATGCCAATAAATACCTACTGGAATTGTCTGCCCGTTATGATGGTTCGTGGAAGTTCCCTCCTCATCATCGTTGGGGATTCTTTCCTTCTGCATCAGCCGGATGGCGTATCTCGGAGGAAACATTCTTTCGTGACAGCAAAATTTCTGGTGTTATTGAAGACTTAAAGATTAGAGCATCCTATGGATTGGTAGGAGATGATAATGTAAGTGGTTATTCTGCTTTCGATTATTTAGGCGGATATACCTATAAAAACGGCGGTTCCGTAATAGACGGGCAATATGTTATTGGTTCTGTTGCACGTGGAATACCTGTAAGGACCTTATCATGGATTAAAGCAAGAATTCTCGATGTAGGGTTTGATGCGGCATTTTTGCATAATCGTCTGACTGCGACTTTCGATTATTTCCGTCGTGTTCGTACAGGCTTGCCGGCATCCCGCTATGATGTGCTGATTCCTTCGGAAGTAGGTTTTTCCTTACCGAAAGAAAATCTGGAGTCTGATGTACATACAGGTATCGATTTATCGGTGCGTTGGACAGACCATGTGGATGATTTCCATTATTCGGTGGGAGGAAATATGACCTATGCACGCCGCTATCTTTGGGATCGCTATAAACCGCGCTACAGCAATTCATGGGATAAATACCGAAATACAAATGAGCACCGTTTCGACCAGATTTATTGGGGATATAAATCCGACGGACAATTCCAGAGTTGGGAAGAAATAGCCAACTGGCCTATCAATAACGACGGACACGGTAATACGACATTGCGTCCGGGAGATATAAAATATCAGGATGTAAACGGGGATGGCGTGATTAATGATTTGGATAAACGTCCGATAGGTTATAGTACCAGTGGCGATTTCAATCCGATATTGAGTTACGGATTAAACTTCTCCGCTTCTTGGAAAGGTTTTGATGTGAGTATGGATTTTACCGGTTCGGCATTGTCTTCTTATTTCCCGAATTATGAAAATAAATTGCCTTTCCATGACGGAGGGAACTCTCCTCAATATATGATGGACGATTCCTGGCATCTTTCTGATATCTGGGATGCAAACAGTGAACTGATACCGGGTAAATACCCGATGTTCCTTTTGGGTAATAGCTCGCATAGTAATTATTGGGACAGCGATTTCTGGGTAAAGAAAGTCCGTTATATCAAACTGAAAAATTTTGAAATCGGTTATAACCTGCCGCGTACATGGCTCGAAAAGGCATGGATGCAAAGTTGCCGTGTGTATGTAGCCGGGCAGAATCTGTTTACACTCTCCAACATTCCGGGTACAGACCCTGAAGTAATTAAGGATTCGGGTCTGGTTACCCCGACTACACGTATTATCAATATTGGTTTAAATGTTAGATTTTAAAGGAAGATGAAAATAAAATATCTATTAACCTTCACAATACTATTTGCACTGTCGCTAAGCAGTTGCGGAAATTTTCTGGATCAGGACCCGGATAATATTCTGGATGATGAACAGGTATTTAATGACGAAGTAATGATTAAGTCCCTTCTTGCCAATTTTTACGGACGTATGGAAGGCAAATCGTGGGGGCAACGGATTAAAGATGGCGATGGTTCGTATTCTATGACTATTCTGGATGATGCAGCCAAATGCGACGGCGGACCGGATACACGTACCTCTTTTGAAGATGACCGTTGGCGTGTTTACGACTATACTTTTATCCGGAACCTGAACCAATTCCTGAAAGGTGTAAGGGGGACAAAAGTATTATCGGATGCCAATCAGAAGGAATTGGTGGGAGAAGCCCGTTTTATCCGTGCGTGGGTATATTTCTGTATGGGAAGAGGCCTGGGAGGTATGCCGATTATCGGTGATGAAATATATGATTATGAGAATGGTGCGGATATATCCAAAATGCAGGTGGCGCGTTCTACGGAAGCAGGTTTGTATGACTATGTGATTAAAGAATGTACGGAAATAGCCAACGACTTGCCTTTGAGGCCGACAATCAACGGAGCACGTGCTACAAAATGGGCAGCCCTGATGCTGAAAGCACGTGCTGCTTTGTATGCCGGGTCTTTGGCTAACTATAATAGTAAGCTACCTACTCCGGTGGCTACTCCGGGTAATGAAGTCGGCATTTCTGCTGATAAGGCACAAGGCTATTACCAGACAGCTCTTCAAACAGCAAAAGAAGTGATAAGCAGTGGGGTTTATACATTGGTGACTGATGCGAATAATCCGGGTAAGGCTTTTTATAATGCTGTCTCCGTTAAGAACGCGAATACGGAAGTTATCTGGGCGTGCGATTATAAATATCCCGGAAAGGTGGTTGAGTTTACCAAACTCAATATCCCCAAATCGCATGCGGAAGATATTGATAACAGTTACGGTGGTCCTATCTTAAATCTTGTGGAAGCATTTGAACATATAAACGACCGTGATGGAACTATCCGGATTAAAGATGCTAACGGAAATTATATATTCTATGACCAACCGGAAGATGCGTTTGCCGATAAGGATGGTCGCTTGTGGGGCACTGTTATCTGTCCCGGAACTGATTTTAAAGGATCCAAAGTAGAATTGCAGGCCGGTCAGTTGGTTAAAAAGGATGGGAACTGGGAAAAACTGGTGGCTGCAACTCCGGGTGAAAAAGATAAGGACGGTAAAGTGATTACTGCCCTGAACGGTCCTGCCGCAACAAACAACCAATATGTAAACAAAACCGGTTTCTTTTATCGTAAGTTTATGGACGAAACGGCTATGGCTTCTACCCGTGGACGTGGCTCTGAAATGTGGTGGCCTTATTTCCGTCTTGCCGAAGCATACCTGATCGTCTGTGAAGCTGCCTTCGAGTTAGGAGATAATACAACAGCGGTAAATCATATCAACGAAATCCGTAAACGTGCCGGCATACAGGAACTGAATGCGGTAACTCTGGATGATATTATACGCGAGAACCGTGTGGAGTTTGCCTTTGAAGACCATCGTTACTGGGATATGAAACGTTGGCGCAAAGCCCATCAGGTATGGAATGGCGTGCAGGATGATGCAAATGCACAGCAATGGGCTTTGTATCCTTATAAGGTAAATGCTCCTGGTGACCCGAATGATGGCAAGTGGGTATTTGAAAAACGTCAGGTGAACACGGAGCCTTATCCCCGTCATTTTGAAATGAAGAATTATTACAATTTTGTCGATTTGAATTGGGTGAACAATAATCCGAAGTTTGTGAAGAACCCATACCAGTAATTAAAAACCATGCATAAAACAATGAAATTAATATCTACAATCAGTTTCAGCCTGCTGTGTGCTGCCTTTTTTACAAGTTGCGGGCTCGATAATTATGATGAACCCAAATCCACTCTTCAGGGTAAGGTTGCTTATAACGGGCAGGCGATCGGTGTGAGAGGTACTTCCGATGCCGTCCAGCTACAGCTTTATCAGGATGGTTACGAGAAACGCGACCCTATACCTGTTTATCTCGGACAGGACGGGACGTATAAAGCCTCTCTTTTTAATGGTCAGTACAAATTAATAACCAAATCCGGTAATGGGCCGTGGCAAAGCCGGAAAGATACGCTTCTTGTGGATGTGAGTGGCACTACAACCTGCGATGTTTCGGTTACTCCCTATTTCTTACTCACAAAAGAATCTGTTTCCCTTAGTGGAAATAGGGTGAATGCATCCGCTACGCTTGAAAAGGTTGTTGCTTCATCTACCGCGTCCAGCTTGCTTTTACTGGTCGGTAAAACAGCTTTTGTGGATGAAGGTACATATATAGCCCGTCAGGAAGTAAAGAATCTGGAAGCAGGAACGGTTTCTTTATCTCTCGATTTGAAGGATAATAAGGAGGCGGCATCTGCTAAAATACTATATGCCCGTATTGGGGTGAAAGCTGCGGAAGCAGACCAATATCTCTATACGCCTGTTATCAAAATAAGGTAAAAGTTTTTTTTAATCCTGTTTTTATTTGTTATTCATGTTATATCAGTGTTTTATTTATTTCACTGCTGTAATATGAATAACAAATAATATTTTCCATAGAATACCGGTACTTAAGAGCTTATAGGCACTTATTCTTTCCTTCTTTCCTTTTTTTCCGGCAGATTGCTCTAAGTAGTGGGACATTCGTCAACAAATTCCTTCTTTTCGTCACATAAACTTGACTGTCGGTGAACAGGTCAGCAACTTTGCTGAAAATTATATTTATGATGGAAAGGAAGACGGTACATATTTTTATTTTATTGCTATTCGCATTTAATCTGTGGGGGCAAATATCCTCTTCATTGGAGATTACAGGAAAAATAGTAGAGCAGACTACGGAACCTCTCCAAAACGTAACATTACTGGTTTTAAATCCCGGGGATTCTTCCTATGTAGCAGGAACAGTTTCCGATTCGGACGGTAGTTTTTGTATCGGAAAAATACCGGTACAGAATTATTTGCTTGAAATATCCATGTTGGGGTTTGGCAAGAAATATATAGAAATTAAGCCGGGGCAGAAACTGAAGGTAGATTTGGGTATCCTTATCTTAGAACAGGACGCCTATAGTTTGAAGGGTGTTGTGGTGATAGCTAAGCAAAATCAGATAGAGGTGGATGCCGGTAAGATGGTGGTTAATCTATCCGCGTCTGTTTTGGGCTCACAGGGAAATATACTTGACGCTTTGAAGAATTTGCCTGGAGTCGTTGTTCGTGAGGATGGTTCTGTTTATCTGAACGGGCAAGCAGATGCACAAGTTTTGATAAATGACAAACTGACATATCTGACCGACGAGAACCTGATTAATTTGTTGCGTTCCATACCTTCTTCTTCTGTCGATAATGTGGAATTGGTATCCCATCCTTCTTCTAAATATGATGCGGCAGGTAATTCCGGTATAATTAATATCCGGATGAAGAAAGTAAAGTTACAAGGAATGACTTTTACTGCAACTTCTAATTTGGAATATGGAGAGAATTTGAGAGGAAATGAAAATTTCTTTCTGACAGTTCAGAAAAACAAACTTAATTTTTATGTGAATTATTCCTTTTATGGAGGACAGGACTGCTTGGCTCTTACTTCTTCCAGAAATTATCTGGATATTCTTTATTCTCAAAACAAAGGCTTACAATTGGATATTATGGCAGACCGTTCTTTCAGGAGTTTTTCCCATTATCTCCGAACCGGAATCGATTATGATCTGTCGGATAGATGGGCGACGGGTGTTTATATTACATCCAATTGGTACCAGTGGAAGAAAGATGAATTTACACAATCTGATTTTATAGGCAAGGTGGCTTTGCCTGATTCTACGTTATCGACTTACAATCTGTATAAACGCCATCACACAAACCTGACGGGAGGTGCAAATATTTCTTATAAGAAAGATGATTTGTTGAAATGGGATAGCTCTTTTGATTTCCAATTGTTTGACCATACCGGAGATTTATCTCAACAAAGCCTCTTCCAGGTAATGGATAATATACTCAGGAAAGATACTTTGACTGGGGAAATAAACGGAAAGATTGATATTTATACAGGACAAACGAATTTAAATTATACCTTATCCGACAAATTTAAACTGCTGGCAGGAGTAAAGGCTTCTTTTGTAGAGGTAGATAATACGACACTGTATAAAAATCCGCAAGGAGGAATCTGGCAGGAAAATAGGGAACTCTGTTCGGCATTTGCTTATCGTGAAAATATAAATGCTGTTTACGGGATATTGGATGCTAAATGGAACGACTCTTTTTCCTCTGAAGTCGGTTTACGGCTGGAAAATACGAATGTGAATGGCAAGCAATCCGGAGGAAACAGGAATGATACGACTTTTGTGCAACGATATACTCATTTATTTCCGACCTGCATGATTAAATACCAACCGTCGGAACTACATACTTTCTCATTTGTATACGGCAGGCGTATTGTCCGTCCGAACTATAGGGACTTGAACCCTTTTGTAGAAGTAAATGACCGTTACTTGCACGAACGGGGAAATACGGAACTGAAACCGGAGTTGACGGATAATGTGGAACTGCTGTATACTTTCAGGAAACAATACAGTGTCGGTCTGTTCTATTCCCACAGGCTACATCCTATTACTAAAAGTTACTTGGTGGATAAAGATGATGTGACGATAGTCATGCCACTGAATCTCTCGTCTAACCATTCAGCCGGTATACGACTGGGATTAAACAATCTGAAACCGTTTCAATGGTGGCAGCTACATATAAATGCGGCTTTTGTGTATAAACAGTATCATTGGTCTGTAGCAGAGAGTGTGGAGAAAAATCAGAGGATTACTCCAATGGTAAATATGAATAACCAACTCTTGTTTCCACATGACTGGTTTATCGAGTTGAATGGCTTTTATAATGGGATGATGGCAGAAGGGCAGGCATTGATACATCCTGTATGGATGGTCTCTGCCGGTATAAAGAAAAATATATTCAGGAATAAAGCAACCGTTTATTTGTATGTGAATGATATATTTTCTTCCAACCGGGCTTATATAGACCTGTATAGTCCGATGCTGGAAGGATGGTATAAGGAGAAAAGGGATACACGGGTTGTCGGAGTTACGTTTACGTACCGGTTTAATTCAGGCAATAAAGTGAAAGTTCCTCGTTCGGGAGATAGGATAGATGAAAGTAAACGAATAAATTTGTAAAATGGATACGGATAAAAAGAAAAGAAATATTATCCAGTGGTTTTATCCACTTTTTCTCGGACTGGTCATCTTCAATGTCCTGAGAGCGGTTACGGATTTTACTAAAAGGGATACTTTTTGGACTGGAGATATGCGATTGCATTTCATATCTTTATTTGTTATTATTCTTTACTGTTACTGGTGTGATTTTTTGTGGAAGCGGGAATTAAAGAAATTATACCATGTTTCAGGAATAATCCGTCCGGTTGTCAAGGAATATGTCGGAAAGTTTCTGGCTTTGTTTATACCCTTCAATCTGATAATAGTGGTGGGGGAAACAATTGGTGTTTTTTATATGGGAGACGGGATTGTTGATTATATGCTGGTGAATGTGGTAATGATTCCCTTTCTGTTGCTCTATTATACACTGCTCCGTAATTCGTTCATGAATAAATATTATGTTGAACAAACCCTGCAACTTGAAAAGTTGAAAAGCAAGCAATTGGAAACGGAGCTTGATTATCTGAAAGCCCAATATCATCCTCATTTCCTTTTTAATGCTTTGAATACGATTTACTTCCAGATAGAGGATGAAAATAGGCAGGCAAAACAGAATATCGAGTTATTATCCAAATTACTGCGCTATCAGTTATATGCAGTAAAAAATATCGTAACGATAGGACAGGAAATTGCTTTCATTCATAATTATGTTCATTTCCAGCAGTTAAGGATGAGTGAGAGGCTACAGGTGGATTGTGTGATTGACCCACAATTAAAGGAACAAGCCATACATCCGTTATTGTTTCAGCCTTTATTGGAAAATGCCTTTAAATATGTAGATGGGGAATATCATATACAGATTCGCCTTCAGCAGGTAGATAAAGGCATCCGGTTTATAGTCGAAAATACGCTTGGTGATATGGAACAGGTTGTATCTCTAAATGGAAATAGTAACCGGGGTATAGGCCTTGAGAATCTGAAACGCCGGCTTGCCTTATTGTACCCCGGGCAATATACCTTTACAGCAGAAAAAGAAGAGAAACTATATCGTGCCTGTTTGTTTATAAATTTAAAAGGAAATGAAAATTAAATGTGTTATAACAGATGATGAGCCTTTTGCCCGGAAAGGGTTGAAAGGATATGTAGAGAAGGTGGATTTCCTTTCTTTGGCCGGCGAATGCGAGAATGCGCTTCAGTTAAATACATTACTGAAAACCCAGGATGTAAATTTACTTTTTCTGGATATAGAGATGCCTTATTTGTCTGGTCTGGATTTTTTAAGCGGTTTGCAGAATCCGCCGAAAGTAATCCTGACAACAGCCTATGAGCAATATGCACTGAAAGGGTATGAGTTCAATGTTTCGGATTACCTGCTAAAGCCTATATCTTTTGAACGTTTCCTTAAGGCGGTAAACCGGATATACGAAGCCTGTGAAAAAGAACAAAAAGTAGAAGAAACGGAGAATTATATATTTGTGAAAAGCGGTGGATTATATAAAAAGATAATCTTCGATGATATTTTGTACGTGGAAAGTATGGAAAATTATGTAGTAATCTATACTTCATCGTCAAAAGAGATTATCCATTCCACCCTGAAAAATATGATGGAAGTACTTCCATCCTCCATTTTTTTGCAGGTACACCGTTCTTATATTGTAAATGTACACCAGATTCAGTCTGTTGACGGAAATCAATTGATAATAGGTACATATAAAATACCGGTGGGAAAAGGATTGCGTGAAGAAGTCTTCCGTACGATACTTAGAAACCGTTTGATGCGCTAACTCGTTTATTTCCCTATAAATTCTGAAGGAGTCTTGCCATATTGTTTCAGGAAGCAAGTGGAGAAGTAGGCAGGTGAGGAGAAACCTACCTGGAAGGCTATGATATTAATGCGTTCTTCGCCTTCCTGCATAAGTTGTACGGCTTTTTTCAGGCGTGCCACTTTGATAAAGTCTACGGGTGAAAGTCCGGATAGTCCCTTTACTTTCCTGTACAGGCTGGAAGTACTCATTCCCATTTCCTGTGCCAGCATTTCTACATTCAGGGCTTCGTTCGACATTTGTTCTTCCAGGAAAGCATTCAGTTTGTTGAGGAATATATCATCGACAGGTGATACGGAAAGCGTACTGACCGGCGTTGACGGTTTTTCAGAATAGGTCTTAACCAACAATTCACGGCTTTTCAGGAGGTTGTCTACCTGGGCGAGCAACAGTTCGATGGAGAAGGGCTTTTCCATATAGGCATCTGCTCCGGTATTCAAACCTTTCAGGCGCGATTGCAGATTGTGCTGGGCTGTCAGCAAGAGGAATGGGATATGACTGAAACTAACGTCATTTTTTACTTTGTTGCATAATTCGAAACCATCCATAACAGGCATCATCACATCACTGATAATCAGGTTTACGGCATTGTTATTAAGTTGTTTGAGAGCCGTATCCCCGTTATCGGCTTCCAGCACTTGATACTTACCTGATAATTCCCCGGCAATAAACCGGCGCATATCGCTCTGGTCTTCTACAATCAGGATTAACGGTTTATCCGGGGTTTGTGTAACAGGATCTGCTGGCATTGTTCCCGTTTCTTCTCCTCCGGAAATCGTTTTGTAGAAATCTTTCTGTTTTCTTGGAAGTGTCAGGGTAAAACGATTCATTTTATCCGGTGTCTGGCTGTAAGATAAAGAGCCGCTATGGAATTCGGCAAGGGAAAGGGCAAGAGATAGCCCGATGCCGCTACCTTGTTTGTTTTCTGTTTCTTTCAGGCGGTAGAAAGGGGAGAATATCTGTTCTTTTTCACTTTCCGGAATCAGATAGCCATCGTTCGTTACCATTATGGTGAAGTTTGTTTCATCATTCAAAACTTGCAAAAGGATCGTTTTGTCTGAATATTTGATTGCATTCGTTATCAGGTTATCCATGATTTTGGAAAAGGCTTCCCTGTCGATGTAGGCAAAGAAGGAGGAGGACGGAATGTCGAAGGTAAAAGTTTTATGTTCTTTCTCCATGACCGGAAGATAGGGTTGCAAAATCGTATTCAGCCAAAGCTTGATATCTGTTTTTACATAGTTCAGGCGGAAACCGCGGCTTTCTGTTTTGCGGAAGTCGAGCAGTTGGTTGCTGAGGCTGAGAAGCCGTTGTGTATTTTTTTCGATAGTCCGCAGGTTCTTTTTTGTCTCAGTGGTACCGTCCCCCGATTTGATAATCTTTTCCAACGGGGCATTAATCAGTGTAAGCGGAGTACGTATTTCATGCGTAATAAAGGTGAAGAATTGTATTTTGGCATCATACAGTTCCTTTTCTTTTTTGTTTTCAAAAATTTGCCGGTTGATACGGTGCCGTTCCTCCAATTTGGCCTTTTTATATCTGTAGAACAGGTAAATCAGGATAACAGCCATCAGTATGTAGCAACCGATAGCCCAGCTTGTCGCCCAGAACGGGGGAGTGATAAGGATTGTCAACGTTTGTTCGTTGTCTTGCCAGATTCCGCTGCTATTGGTCGATTTAACCCTGAATGTATAATTGCCCGGTGAAAGATTGGCAAAAGTAACTTCCTGCTTTTTATCCATGTAAATCCAGTTGTTGTCGCTACCGTCCAACTTATACATATACCGGATTGCATCGGGAGCGGTGTAACTGAGAGCCACATAGGATAAAGTAATTGTGGAGGCATTGTGAGGTAATTCCACCTTTTGCCAGCTTTCCGTATAAGAGGAAGAAAGCTCCTGTTGTCCTTTCTTTTCTGCAGGGGCATGGATACGAGTGATATAAATGGGAGGGGAGAAGGTATCTTCCCTGAACTGTTCGGGTTTGAAAGAAATCATCCCGTTAATCGTTCCCATATAAATCGTACCGTCCGGGGATTTGTAGGAAGAACTGTAGTTGAACTGGGTTTCATGCAGCCCGTCCTGGTAGGAGAATATTCGCATCGTGTAACTTTCCGGGTTGAAGCGTACCAGCCCGTTTGCCGTCGAAATCCAGAAATACCCGTTTGCATCTTCCACAATCCGGTAGATGATGTTACTGGGCAATCCGTCTTCTACGTTGATACGGTTGAACAAGTAGGTCTGTTCATTGTAGACGGAAAAGCCGTTGTCGGTAGTAGCCCATATACGTCCGTGCGAGTCCTCGAATACGGATGTTGTATTGTTGCTGCCGATGCTTTGCGAACGGTTCATATCTGAGGTGAAATGCTGCATGGTTCCATCTTCCCGCCGGAAACAATGTATGCCGTTTGTTGCTGCTACCCATATATTGCCGGATTCGTCTTCGTAAATTTGTCGTATCGAGGCATGAATATCTTTCCATGGGCTGAAACTGTCGTTTTCTTTATTATAGATAACAGTACCATTGGAAGTCCCGGCCAGAAATTCGTTGTGTCTGGTTTTATAAAAACAAAGAACGAAATCCGAGTTCAATCCGTTTTCGGTACTTTCCTGGGTATAACGTTTGATTATTTTTCCGGAAGGTATATCTAAAACATCGATACCTCTATTGAATGTTCCCACCCATAGCTTGTTCTCATCAGCAAAAAGGCCATGTACGTTGGTTGCGGATAAAGGATGTTGCGGATTATTGTAAGAATAGTTTGTAATTTCTCCGGTATTCGGGTTATAACAGTTTATGCCGTTGTCTTCTGTTCCCAACCATAAGTTACCATATTGGTCCGGACAAATTTCGCGGATAGCATTACCCAATAGCTGAGGATGTGTTTTCCCCCCGATGTAATGTTTGAATGGTGTATATTCTTTAGGCAGATAGCTTATTCCACCGAAAAAGGAACCGACCCAAATGCCTCCTTCACGGTCTTTCGTCAGGGAATAAACGGCATTGTCTGAAATGGTATATTCGTTTGTCAGTGATTTTTTTAATTGGGTGACAGAGCGGGTCAGAATATTATAGATGAAAATACCGGATTCCGAAGCAATCCAATATGTATTGTTATTATAAGGAATAATGGCACGTACCTGTATGCCCGGTATCAGGGTGGTTACTGATTGGTCGGATGAATTATACAGTTTAACTCCTCCCTTGTCGGTCCCTATCAATATACCTAAATCCGGGACTGTACAAATCGTGGAGATACTGGTTTGCTTTTTCCTGTCTTCTTCATTTAATACGGATACGGAATTAAATTGTTCGCTATGGGTATTATAAAAATGCAGGTTGTGGAAATCCGCAACCAACGGTTGCCCCTCATCCGAAAGCGTTATTGCCGAGTAAGCATCCGGGGAACAGCGGAACAACCGTGTCGTTTGGTCTGCTGGCGAATATCTGACCAGACGGTCGTAATCGAGGAACCATAGATTCCCTTGGGTATCTTCCTGCACGAAACGGAAAAACTCAGGATTGCTTTTTCCCGTATCGAATTGTAAGGGGTGAAAAGTATCTGTTTGGTAGTCATAGTAAGAGGTTCCCCAGTTGGTACATATCCATAGTTTATCTTCCGAATCTTCAAAGAGACTGATAATACGGTCGTTCGGAATACTTTCAGGGCGGTAGGAGTTATGCCGGTATACTTTGAATGCATGTCCGTCGAAACGGTTCAGTCCGTCATCCGTACCAAACCACATAAATCCCCGTTTGTCCTGTAAAGCGCAATAAACCGTATTATGGGATAATCCCTGTTTATTATTGTAATGCCGGAAATACATATTTTCTCCCCGAACTATTTGTAATCCGGGCAGCAGGAACAGATAAACAAGGAAACAGAAAAAGATTCTCATAAGATACCGTATCATGTGCTTTTCTGAGAACGAAAGTAGTAAAATAAAGAAATATACCATAGAGTGGCACAATTGTTTTTTTATTTGCTCTTAAATCCGCGTTTTCCGCTTCATTCGCATCTGAATAATTATTAGCCTCGATCATATTTTATAACTCTTTTGAATATCAATCATTTAAAAAATGCATGAATGATTTGTTGAATGATATTTGAACGCTTTTGACCGAAAAGAGAAACCCGTTCCAGCATAAACGCCGTTATTTTGCAAAGAAATAAATCGCGTCGTTTAGGGGATGGCAGTTGATTCTGCGTCTAACTATGTGAAATCAACTTTGTGAAGATTTAAAACAAAAGTCAAATATATCATGAAAAAAGTTTCTGTATTATGTGCTTTGTTCTTCTATTTATTAAGCGCATGTAATAGTTCCTCCACTTATTTTCAACCGGAGAAAGAAAATGCACTCCGTGCTCCCGCTTATCCTCTGGTAACGATTGACCCCTATACAAGTGCATGGTCGTTTACGGACAAACTGAATGAAGATGCCATCCGTCATTGGACGGGAAAGAAGCATCCGTTAGTAGGTGCGTTGCGTGTAGACGGACAGGTATACCGCTTTATGGGTGTGGAAGAACTTCCTTTGAACATGATATTACCGACTGCGGCACGTGAAAGATGGGATGCCGCCTATACGGAAAAGAAACCTTCCGGTAACTGGACAAATCCCGGTTTTAGTGATGCATCCTGGCAGAAAGGGAAAGCTGCTTTCGGAACTACCGATATGCAAAACCTGTCTACTCCGTGGGAAAGTAAAGATATCTGGGTACGCCGTACCTTTGACCTGCCGGAAGATTATAGCAATAAAACCGTTTATCTTGAATATTCGCACGATGATGTCTTTGAATTGTATATTAACGGACAACAAGTAATCGCGACTGATTATTCCTGGAAAAATAATGTATTGAAAGAGTTGCCAGCCGAAGTAAAAGCAACCCTGAAACCCGGAAAGAATGTAATAGCGGCCCACTGCCATAATACAACCGGAGGTGCTTATGTGGATTTCGGTTTATATACAAAGGAAGAAAACAGCACATACTTTGACCGGGCAGCTATCCAGAAGTCTGTGAATGTATTGCCAACACAGACCTTTTATGTATTTGAATGCGGACCTGTACAGTTGGATGTCGTCTTTACCGCTCCTTTATTAATGGATGATTTGGATTTGATGACGACACCTGTCAATTATCTGTCTTACCGGGTACAGTCATTGGACGGAAAAGAACACGATGTACAGATTTATGTGGAAGCTACTCCCGATTGGGCTGTAAATAATCACGGTCAGGCTGTGGAAACAACACTTTCTATCGGTAAACCGGGCGACAAACTTATCTATGCAAAAACAGGAACGGAAGAGCAGCCCGTCCTGCAAAAGAAAGGCGATGACGTCCGTATCGACTGGGGGTATTTTTATATGGCTGCCGGAAACAAGGAAAATGCTAATATAGGTATGGGTGGTTACCAGCAAATGAAGAAGCACTTTACAGAAAACGGAACCGCTTCAATGGAAGGCGTTCCGAATGTTGATGTAAATGCTGCGGAAGGCGTCCTTTGTTTCTCTGAAAATCTGGGAAAAGTAACTTCTCCCGCAAATGGATTCCTGATGATCGGTTACGATGATTTGTATGCTATCCAGTATTTCAAGGAGAATCGTATGGCTTACTGGAAACATGATGGAAAAGTAGATATGCTACAGGCGCTGGAAAGAGCTAATGCTGACTATGCTTCTGTAATGGACCGCTGCCGCAAGTTCGATATACAAATGATGAACGATGCCGAAAAAGCCGGTAATAAAGAATATGCCGAACTTTGTGCTATTGCTTACCGCCAATCTCTTGCCGCCCATAAACTGGTACAGGATAAAGAAGGCAATTTACTGTTCTTCTCCAAAGAAAACTTTAGTAACGGTTCGATCGGTACGGTAGACATCACGTATCCTTCCGCTCCTCTGTTCCTGATATATAATCCGGAATTGCTGAAAGGCATGATGAATCCGATTTTCTATTATAGCGAAAGCGGACAGTGGAATAAACCGTTTGCCGCACATGATGTCGGAACTTATCCGCAGGCTAACGGACAGACATACGGAGGCGACATGCCGGTAGAAGAAAGCGGTAATATGTTAATCCTCGCTACGGCTATTGCCATGTGCGAAGGCAATGCCGACTATGCGAAAAAGCATTGGGAAGTATTGACAACATGGGCTAACTACCTGTTGAAAGAAGGATTAGACCCGGAAAACCAGCTTTGCACGGATGATTTCGCCGGACATTTCGCCCACAATGCCAATCTTTCCATTAAAGCTATCATGGGTATTGCCGGATATGGAAAACTTGCAGAAATGTTGGGCGACCAGGCTACAGCCGACAAATATATCGGTGCTGCCCGTGAAATGGCACGGAAATGGGAATCCATGGCAAACGATATCGACCACTACCGCCTGACATTCGACCATCCGAATACCTGGAGCCAGAAATATAATCTGGTATGGGATAAACTGTTTGGAATGAATATCTTCTCATCTGTAATTACAGAAAAAGAAATGGCTTATTACCTGACAAAACAAAATACATATGGCCTTCCTCTGGACAGCCGTAAGACCTATACGAAATCAGACTGGATTATGTGGACGGCATGTCTGGCAGACGATGCAAACTATTTCAACCAACTGATTGCCCCGGTCTATAAATATGCAAATGAAACGACAACCCGTATGCCGCTGAGCGACTGGCATGAAACGACAAATGCCAATTCGGTAGGTTTCCGCGCCCGTTCGGTTGTGGGGGGATACTTCATGAAAATGTTGGAAAAAAAGAAATTTCAAGGGGTTGCTGCGAAGCAGGCTCCAAATATGACCAATGTACCTGTTTATCAAAAAAGTGAACTGTTTATTGAGTTACCTGATTATTGTCCAACGCCGGATGGCATGGCGGTGGCACCGAATGGGGATTTAGTTTTGGCATGCCCGAACTTCGCCGACCTGTCTAAACCTGCTTGCCTGGTGCGGATTACAAAAGACGGAAAAGTCAGCAAATGGCTGGATGTTCCCGTTCTTTCCGAAACAGGCTGGGCGGCTCCGATGGGACTGGCTTTTGATGAAGATGGCAATTTGTACATCTGCGACAACCAAGGCTGGAGTGGCGCTGCAAAGGCAAAAAACAAAGGGAGATTGTTGTGTTTAAAGTTCAAAGATGACAGGTTAAACGAAACCGTAGTGGTAGCTTCAGGGATGGAGCACCCTAACGGTGTTCGTTATCGCAATGGTAAATTGTATGTAACCCAGAGTTCCCTTTCTTCCATACAGGACCCTTCCGGTTTACTGGTAAGCGGCGTGTATTGTTTCGACAAGAACGATAAAAATATAAAGGTAACGAATACGAAAGCGGACAAGAACCTGATTACGACTGTTATCACGAAGAATAAAGACGTACAATACGGGTTGGATGGAATTGTTTTCGACAAGGATGGCAATCTGTATGTAGGCAACTTCGGCGATGGCGCCGTTCATAAGATCGTGATGGACAAAGACGGAAAAGTCGTAAGCAATGACGTCTGGGCATACGACCCTTCACAGCTTCGTACCACAGACGGTATGTGTATCGACGACGACGGCAATATCTGGATTGCCGACTTCTCGGAAAATGCCGTAGCGCGTGTGGATAAAGAAGGCAACATCCAACGTATTGCCAAAAGTCCGGATTGCGACGGTAGCGACGGCGGATTAGACCAGCCGGGTGAACCTATCGTATGGAACGGACAATTAATCGTTTCCTGTTTCGATATCGTCACCGGACCGGATAAAACAAATACCGGACACGACAAGCCGTTTACTTTGGCAAAGTTGCAGTTGAAGTAAGAAACACACAAACATTATTATAATACCATGAAACACTACTTGTCTACATTTGCCGGCTCGGCAATATGCGGAGGGTTCGCATTCGGCATCTGGCCGGAACTTTGGAAAACCTATGGGCTGATGGGAGGCTGGCTTGCCGCTACGCTGATTATCGGAATCATGTGGTATATGAACCACTATAACGGAGCTATATTAAATCCCGAAGGAAAAATCTGGCTGGACCAGGGATGGTGTATCGGCGCTGCCGGTATTGCTTGGGGAATAGTCCGTTTTCAGGGAGATATTACTAACTTTTTTCTGGCTGTTCCCACGTTGTTCTGCTGTTTGATAGGCGGAGCGCTTGCCGGGATTACAGTCTGGGCGATGCGTTCGTGTGGCAACCGTCTGTCGAAAGAGGAGGATGCCGTATGAGCGAATGGTTGCTGACTTACAATGAATGCCTCGGCATGTACAATGCTGGGATACTAACCAGTATATTCGGCGCTTTTGCCGTTACATTCACCGTATTGCTGTGCTGGCCCAAGTTGGTAAAAGATTTCGGGCCGATAGGCGGCTTTATGGCAGCCGCATTTATTATAGGTACATTCTGGCTGGTAAACCACAAACTTCCCGGCTTCGGATTCTCTACCGGGTTGCTACCGGATGCCAACGGGTTGCCGATGCAGTTCAGCCTGATTCATCAGGGAGCGCGAGGCAGTGCACCGTGGGTAGATATGGGTTGGGCGATAGCCATGGGATTTGTTGTGGCTGATTTGCTCTGTGCTCCTAAAGGTTCGCGTGCTGGATTGCTGAAAGAAGCATTCCCCCGCTGGGTGGTGATTATCGCCGGAGGAATTGTTGGCGGCGTATTGGTCGGCCTTACCGGATATACGAATGCCGCCCTTTAATTCTTAATCTTTCAAATATTATCGATATGGCAAAATATATAATCGCCCATGATTTGGGAACCAGTGGAAATAAAGCGACACTTTTTGACGAAGAAGGCAAGCTGGTTTCTTCTTTTGTTTCCGCTTATGCTACCGATTACGCTTCCGGTAACCGTGCCGAACAAAACCCGCACGACTGGTGGAAAGCGATTGTGGAAACAACACATGCCCTTTTGCAACTCGTTTCTCCCGAAGATATAGCAGGAATCGCATTAAGCGGCCAGATGATGGGATGCCTTTGCGTGGATAAAAACGGAAACCCGTTGCGCCCGCATCTGTTATATTGCGACCAGCGTTCGCAGGAGGAAGAAGCCTGTTTGTCGGAACGCATCGACCCGCTCCGTTTTTATGAGATTACAGGCCATCGTATCAGCGCCTCTTATTCCATCGAAAAGCTGATGTGGATAAAGAAGCACGAACCGGAAGTATTCCGGAATACCGGCAAGATGCTGAATGCAAAAGATTATATCAATTTCCGCCTTTGCGGTACAATCGCTACCGACCCGTCGGATGCCTCCGGCACGAATGCGTACGATTTGAACCGATGGGAGTGGAGCCATGAAATAATAGAGGCTGCCGGACTGGATTTGTCTCTTTTCCCTGAAGTCCGTTCCTCCATCGACGTCATAGGCGAAGTAACTGCGGCGGCTGCGGCAGAAACCGGTTTGCGCAAAGGCACTCCCGTTATTTGCGGAGGTGGCGACGGCAGTTGTGCCGGAGTAGGCGTGGGCTGTGTGGCTCCCGGAACCTCCTACAACTATCTGGGGTCTTCTTCCTGGGTGGCGCTGACGGTAGAGAAACCCATCGTCGATGTGGAACGCCGTACGATGAACTGGGCGCATGTGGTACCGGGCATGCTGCATCCTTCGGGAACCATGCAGACGGCCGGAGCTTCATACAACTGGATGGTAAACCAGCTATGCCAGGCGGAACAGAAAGCTGCTTTATCTTGCGGGCATAGCGTATACGATTTGATAGACGAGCAGATAGCCGCATCCCCGTTAGGGGCAAACAAGCTGTTGTTCCTCCCGTATTTGATGGGCGAACGTTCCCCGCGCTGGAATGTGAATGCCAAAGGCGCATTTATCGGCCTGACGGTCGGACATACCCACGGCGATATGCTCCGTTCCGTTATGGAAGGGATAACGATGAACCTCGGATTAATCGTCAACATCTTCCGTGCCCATGTTCCGGTGGAAAGCATGACTGTGATAGGCGGTTGTGCCAAGAACCCTATCTGGCAACAGATGATGGCGGATATCTATCAAACGGAAATAAAAATACCGAACTATCTGGATGAGGCTACTTCCATGGGAGCGGCTATCCTTGCCGGTATCGGTTCGGGGCTGTTTAAGGATTTCAGCGTAACAGACCGCTTTATCCGTATTAATAAGACCGTACAACCGATTCCTGAAAACGTAGAGAAATATAAACGGTTGATACCCGTATTCGATAAGGCATATGGTAGCCTGAAAAGCCTTTATACGGATTTGGCTGAATTATAAAATGGTTCCGGAGGCGTCCGAAGGCAAGAAATAGTGCTTGGAAATAGCTTCGGAGGCGTCCGAAGGCAAGAAATAGTGCTTGGGAATAGCTTCGGAGGCGTCCGAAGGCAAGAAATAGTGCTTGGGAATAGCTTCGGAGGCGTCCGAAGGTAGGAAATAGTGCTTGGAAATAGCTTCGGAGGCGTCCGAAGGCAAGAAATAGTGCTTGGGAATAGCTTCGGAGGCGTCCGAAGGTAGGAAATAGTGCTTGGAAATAGCTTCGGAGGCGTCCGAAGGCAAGAAATAGTGCTTGGGAATAGCTTCGGAGGCGTCCGAAGGCAAAAAATAGTATCTCGAAACAGTTGTGAATGAAATATCAAGTAAATTCTAAAAAAGAGAGTGACAAATGGAAGGAAATAAGATGAAAAGCGTAATCATAACAGAACCGGGAAAGGTGGAAATCCGGGAAATCGGAATGCCCGTTATTACTCCTTACCAGGCTTTGGTCAAGACTGAAATGGTCGCCCTGTGTAACGCAACCGACAGCAAACTGATTGCCGGACATTTCCCCGGGCAAGACCAGTATCCGATGGCTCTCGGACACGAAAATGTAGGTATAGTGGTCGAAACAGGAAGCAAAGTGAAGAACTTCCGTATAGGCGACCGTGTAATAGGCGGCCTGAATGCCACATTTACTACTCCGGGAATCTATAGCGGATGGGGAGGTTTTAGCGAATATGTCGTGGTAAACGATTTTGAAGTACTGAAAGAAGAAGGACTTGCCACGCCTGAACAGGGATGCTGGGACAGTTTCGAAATACAGAATGCCGTACCTGCCGATGTACAGCCGGAAGAAGCGGTAATCGCCTGTACATGGCGCGAGATATTGGGAGCCTTCAAAGATTTCCGTCTGGCTCCGGGAAAGAAAGTGATGGTATTCGGTGCCGGACCGGTAGGGCTGAGTTTTGTCAAACTCGGAAAACTGTTCGGGCTCGGACAAGTGGATATCGTAGACATGCTGCCGGAAAAACTGGAACTGGCACGCCGGATGGGAGCCGACAACGGCTATACCCCGGCTGAAGTCGGCACGCCTGAATTTATAGAAGCAGCCTCCCGTTCGTATGATACCGTTATCGATGCCGTCGGTTTGCCGTCGATCGTAAACTCCGCGCTTCCTTTGATTAAGATGGCTGGCGATATCTGCGTGTATGGGGTGATGACCAAACATCCGACACTCGACCTCGATCAGGCTCCTTACAATTTCAACCTGTATATCCATCGCTGGCCTACCCGTTCCGAAGAGAAAGCCGCAATGGGACCGTTGGCTCAATGGATACGCGAAGGTAAACTTTCCGCATCCGATTTTATTTCCCATCGTTTCAAAATAGACCAGATAGACGAGGCACTGGCTGCCGTTCGCCGCAATGAAGTAATAAAAACAGTATTGACATTTTAAATAGAATAATCTTATGAACGAAATAATAGCAAACTTATCGGTAGAAGCATTGGCAGGAATGATAGACCATACGTTCCTGAAACCTTACGGTACAGAAGAAAATATTGAAAAACTGTGTGCGGAAGCCCGCGAATACGGCTTTGCCATGGTGGCAATCAATCCGGCGGAAGTAACCACCTGCGTGGAATTGCTGAAAGGCTCGAAAGTGCGTACCGGAGCGGCAATCGGTTTCCCGCTCGGACAAACCACCGTAGAGTGCAAAGCCTTTGAAACACGCGATGCCATTGCCAAAGGCGCTACGGAGATAGATACGGTTATCAACATCCGCGCTTTGCAGAAAGGCAAACTCGATATCGTGAAGCAGGAACTGGAAGATATGGTATCCATCTGCCGCCCGGCAGGCGTTATCTGCAAGGTGATTCTTGAAACCTGCTACCTGACGGATAAGGAAAAAGAAACCGTTTGCCTCATCGCTAAGGAAGCCGGCGTGGATTTCGTAAAGACCTCGACCGGATTCGGTACGGCAGGTGCGACCGTTCACGATGTGGAACTGATGCGCCGTGTAGTAGGGCCGGAAATAGGCGTGAAGGCTGCCGGAGGTATCCGTGATTTGGATACGGCGCTTGCCATGATTAAAGCCGGGGCGACCCGTATCGGTACATCCAGCGGTATAGCCATTGTCGAAGCCTATAAGGCATTAAAGAATAAAGGATAATTCCTTACCGTATGAATGGATTATATAAAATAGGGCTCTGTCTCTTTATACTGCTCTTCGCATCCTGTGGAAGCAAGGAGGAGTATAAAGAGATGCGTCCTACCGATATACAAGGTTTTATAACCGGGATGCAGACACGCTTCGAGGCGGTTGCCAAAGCAAAGGCAACCCTGCCGGCTGATAGTGTGGAGCAATTGGTTCGGGAAACACATATCGCCCTTTACCGCGATTATCCCGTCTTCTACGACTGGTGGTTGCAGGATGGTGAAGAGGTGCAGTGGTTCGACGGAAGCCTGAAAGAACAGTTGGAAGCCCGTCTCCGGCGGCTGAATGTATCCGTCTCCGTAGATGATACGCAGGAAAGCGAAGCAAAAGCGTTTGAAGCGTATCTTTCGGCTTGCGAACAACGTCGTGCCGGAAGGCTGTCCGCCTTTGTGAAGAACAATCCGGAGGTTGTCTTTACAAAATTCCGTACCCTGCGTCCTTCTTTCTTTGCCTATACGGAAGGTTTGTCGGATGCCCGTGCCGAATGCAACTATTATGCAGGCGGTGAACTGGCTATGATAAAGATGGACGGCATCTGGGCGAAACAGACCACGCTGCTAAAAGATACGGCAGGCGTGTTCCGCGACCCGGATGTCCATTTCGACGGGAAGCATGTGGTGTTCTCCTGGAAGAAATCGGCAAAAGAAGATGATTTCCACCTGTATGAAATGGAGTTCCCTTCACGTAAGGTGAAACAACTGACTTCCGGTCTTGGGTTTGCCGATATCGAAGCCATCTATCTGCCGGATGATAATATATTGTTCAACTCAACCCGCTGCGGCTCTTCCGTAGACTGCTGGACGGTGGAAGTGAGCAACCTGTATCTCTGCGACCGCGAAGGACGCTATATGCGTCAGGTCGGTTTCGACCAGGTGCATACGTCCAATCCGACCCTTCTGGATGACGGGCGTGTCGTATATACCCGCTGGGAATACAACGACCGCGGACAGGTCTTTATGCAACCGCTTTTACAGATGAACCCCGATGGAACCGGGCAGGCGGAGTATTACGGAGGAAACAGCTTCTTCCCGACTACCCTGACGCATACGGCACAAATACCGGGGACCCGCAAGGTGATGGCTACCATTCTGGGGCATCATACACCGCAGCACGGTAAACTGTGTATCATCGACCCCGAAGCGGGACGCGATGAAAACGAAGGTGTTATGCTTGTTGCGCCTGTCAGTAAACCGGAAGCGGTTCAAGTGGATACCTACGGCCAGTTTACTGACCAGTTCCAGCATCCTTATCCGTTGAATGAAAATGAATTCCTCGTATCCTATACGCCGCTGGGTTATCATGTGGGACATCCGATGATGTTCGGCATTTACTGGATGACTCCTTCCGGCGAACGCGAGTTGTTGGTATCCGATCCGGATATATCCTGTAACCAGCCACGGTTGCTGGCTCAGCGGAAACGTCCGTTCAAACGGGTGAATACCGTGGATTATACAAAGGATGAAGGCATTTATTATATGCAGAATGTGTATGAAGGAAACGGCTTGAAAGGTGTTCCCGAAGGAACCATTAAGAAACTGCGTATTGTGGAACCTGTGTTCCGTGTGGCGAGTATCGGTGCGGCATTCGGATTCGATAAAGGCGGGGGCGGCCATGCCTTCAGCCCGGTAGGAGTAGGTAATGCCTCCTGGGATGTGAAACGTGTGCTGGGAACGGTGGACGTACAGCCGGATGGCTCTGCTTTCTTCCGCGTACCTTCCCGGACACCGCTTTATTTCCAGGCATTGGATGAGAACGACCGGGTGGTGCAGACAATGCGTAGCTGGTCGACCCTCCAGCCGGGAGAAACACAGAGTTGCGTAGGTTGCCATGAACATAAAAACACGGTTCCGGTAGCTTCCCATCCCGTTTCCATGGCTATGGACAAAAAGATACAGCTGATAGAGCCGGAAGGTATCGGCGACCGTAATTTCAGCTATATAAAGGAAGTCCAGCCGATATGGGATGCCCATTGCATCGCTTGCCATGATGGGGTGAAGAGCCGGTTGAACCTGAAAGGGGATTTGATGGTTGTAGACGAACAGACGAAACGTAAATTCTCTCCTTCGTACCTTCAACTGACGCATGCCCGGCATATGACGCGGGACAACGATTCCTGGCAAGGGGATGCGCATCATCCGGAAGTAAACTGGATTAGCAACCTTTCCGAACCGACTTTATTGGCTCCTTATTTCGCAGGCTCGAATACAAGTAATTTGATTAAGCGTCTGGAACAGGGACATGGCGGTTGCAAGCTGACAAAAGACGAGATAGCTACCGTGGCTCTATGGCTCGACCTCTGCGTGCCTTTCATCGGCGATTACCGTGAAGCGAACGCATGGACGGAGGAAGAACACGATTATTATACCTATTACGAAAAGAAACGGGAAGAAGCGAGAGCGGCTGAAAAGGAAAATATCCGCCAGTATCTCCAATCCCTAAAAAAGAAATAATAGCAACGCATGAAAATGAACCGGATTTTAATATCCTATATGATATGCATGCTCCTGGCGGGCTGTAGCAATGGTAATAAGCAATTGTTTTCCCCCGACAGGATATGGTGCGACGACAGTGGATGGCTGCTGGTAGCCAACCGGGACGGAAAGGAACTCCTGCAACTGGATAAGGACTTGGCTCCTACTTCAGTGAAAGCCGTTCTTCCAGCAGCCGCGAATGCGCTGGCGCAGACACCGGACCATCGTCTGTGGGTGGTCTGCGACGGCAGCAACGGCATATTGTGCGAACTGGACCCGGAGAACCTGTCTGTTGCATCGCAGACGAAGCTTGGGCATACCCCTTCTGCTATTGCGTATAATAAACAGACAAAGAGTTTGTGGATTACGCAACGGTACAACAACGAACTCTGGGAAGTGAATCCTGAAACTAAAGAGGTGTTACATAAGGTTGCAATAGGGCGCGAGCCGGTGGATGTTCTTTCATTTGCCGGCGATAGCCTGTTGCTGGTAGCCAACAACCTGCCTGAAATGTCTGCAACCGATTATCCGGTCGCTTGCCAGTTGGATATTGTAGATGTCAACCGGAAAGCGGTGGTAAAACGTCTGCTTTTGCCGAACGGTTCCACGGATGTGAAAGCGATGGCTACCGACCATGGGCGTAACTATGCTTATGTAGTGCATCTTTTAGCACGTTATCAGTTGCCCACCAATCAGGTGGACCGTGGATGGATGAGCACGAACGCCCTTTCTATTATCAATCTGAATACAAGGGAAATTGAAAATACCGTGTTATTGGATACTCCGCAGAAAGGAGCAGCCAATCCTTGGAACATAGCTGTTTCACCGGATGATGACCGTATCTGGGTGGCCATAGCAGGAACCCACGAACTGGCTTGTATCGACAGGAACCAATTACACGACCGTTTGGCGCGTGTAAAGGCTGGCGAGAAACTGACCCCGTCCTCCAAAGGATGGGAATATATCTCCGATGATGCCGGTTTCTTATATGGTATCCGGGAGTTTTACCCGACAAACGGTAAAGGCCCCCGTGCCTTATGTGTTACTCCGCAGGGTGTTTATACGGCAAATTATTATACAGGTAATTTGGTAAAGCTGGATGAACAGGGCAATATGCTGGCGGATGTATCTGCCGGAACGCCTCTCAATTCCACGCAGACAGGCAAAGGCGATATGTATTTTCATGATGCGACCCTCGGCTTCCAGCAATGGCAGAGCTGTGCCAGTTGCCATCCGAACGATGCACGCATGGATGGATTGAACTGGGACTTGCTGAATGATGGAATGGGAAATCCGAAGAATACGAAAACACTGTTGCTTTCCCACCAGACACCGCCTTGCATGATAAGCGGCATTCGTAAGAATGCTGAGGTTGCTGTCCGTTCCGGTATCAAATATATCCTGTTTGGCGATTGGGACGACAGTGTGGCATCGGCAATGGATGCATATCTGAAATCACTTTCTCCGCTCCCCAGCCCGCATTTGGTGGACGGTAAGTTGTCCGAACCGGCACAGCGGGGAAAAGCGGCATTCGACAAATATTGTGCTTCCTGCCATTCCGGTGCGTATTATACGGATGGCAAACAGTACAACGTGAACTGGGCGGATGGACCCGATGAAGGCGTGAAAATGGATGTCCCGGCATTGAATGAGATATGGCGTACGGCTCCTTATTTGTATGACGGACGCAGTTACACCATGAAAGAGATGCTCCGTATCCACGGTCCGAAAGAACAGTTATCCGATAGCGAATTGGATGACTTGGCTGAATATGTAATGTCACTTTAAACTTGAAATGAGCATGAAACGTTTGATAAGCCTTGCTTTTTTCTGCTTGCTGTCCGTACTTTCCGGCAAAGCGCAATATGCCTCTTTTGCCGGGGCGGATTATTCGCAGGGAATAGTCTTTATCATGAAGAATAATCAAATCGTCTGGCAACATAAAGCACCCGAGTCGAACGACCTTTGGGTGCTTCCGGGCGGAAATGTACTGTTCACAACAGGCAAAGGTGTGCTGGAAGTGAACCCGCAGACTGGCGATACCTTGTTCTGCTATACATCCGGAAGTCCTGTTTTCGCCTGCCAGCGTTTGAAAAACGGAAATACGTTTGTCGGAGAATGTAATGCCGGGCGCCTGTTGGAAATATCGCCCGAAGGAAAGATTGTGAAAGAAGTCTGCATCCTTCCCGAAGGTGTTACCGACGGAACATTCGCTTTTATGCGTAATGCCCGCAGGCTGGACAACGGCAATTATCTGGTTGCCCACTATGGCGGCGAAACGGTGAAAGAATATAATTCCAAAGGCAAGGTTGTCTGGGAAGTGAAAGTGTCCGGAGGCCCCCATTCCGTTATCCGTCTTCCGAATGGCCATACTTTGGTTGCCGTTGCCGATAAAACACAGAACCCACGTATCGTGGAACTGGATAAAAAAGGAAATACAGTTTGGGAGTTATCCAATAAAGATATCCCCGGCGAGCCGTTGAAGTTCCTTGGAGGTATGCACTATTTCCCGGATGGGCGTTTGCTTTTCACCAATTGGGTGGGGCATGTCAATCCTGAAAAAAGAAGCCATATGTTTTTGGTGGATAAAGAAAAAAATATACTTTTCACGCTGAAAAACCATGAAGGGCTCCAGACCATGTCTTCGGTTTTCAGTATGGAAGTTCAGGGTAAATCCTGGCATTAATGAAACTTGTAAATCAATTCAATGAATAATATGAAAAACCTGTTGATAACCTTATTTGTATCGGCTACCTCAGTAGCCTGCCATGCTGTCTTGCCGGAAAGTAAACCGGATGAATGTGCAGCAAAAAAGACTTATAAGAATCCGGTGGTGAATTATAGTTTGCCCGACCCTTCCGTTATCAAAGCAAAAGACGGCTATTTTTATCTGTATGCAACGGAAGATATACGCAACCTCCCTATCCACCGTTCCAAGAATTTAGTGGATTGGGAAGAAGTGGGGACTGCTTTTACCAATGAAACCCGTCCTACCTTTGAACCGAAAGGCGGATTATGGGCGCCCGATATTAATTATATCGACGGTCAGTATGTGCTTTATTATTCCATGTCCGTATGGGGTGGCGAATGGACTTGCGGTATCGGTGTCGCTACTTCTGATAAACCGGAAGGGCCTTTTACCGACCGTGGGATGATGTTCCGGAGCAATTCTATCGGTGTGCAGAATTCCATCGACCAGTACTATATAGAAGATAAAGGCAAGAAATATTTCTTTTGGGGAAGTTTCCGGGGTATCTATGGCATCGAGTTGGCGGATGATGGCCTCTCCATTAAAGAGGGAGCAGAGAAAAAGCAGGTGGCCGGTACTGCCTATGAAGGAACATATATCCATAAAAAGGGTAAGTATTATTATCTGTTTGCATCGATCGGTTCCTGCTGCGCAGGATTGAAAAGTACTTATACTACGGTAGTCGGCCGGTCGGAAAACCTGTTTGGCCCGTATGTGGATAAACAGGGACGTCCGATGCTCGAGAATCATCATGAAGTGTTAATCCGTAAGAACGATGCTTTTGTAGGAACCGGACATAATTCGGAAATCGTAAAAGATAAAAAAGGAAACGATTGGATGTTCTACCATGCTGTAAGTACGGCTAATCCTACCGGACGCGTCCTGATGCTCGACCAAATCCATTGGAAAAACGGCTGGCCTGAAGTAAAAGGCTCGACTCCTTCGCTGGAGGCGGATGCTCCGGTCTTTTAATAATTGACAACTGGCAACTAAATAAATATTGTAAACTTAAAAGTAATGTAACATGAAAAAGATCGTATTAGCATGTTGTGCACTTGCTCTGACGCTATCGGCTCAAGCACAGTGGAAGCCTGTCGGCGATAAAATCAAGACAGATTGGGCTACGAAAGTGAATCCTAAGTCCGTATTGCCGGAATACCCGCGTCCGTTGATGGAACGTGCAGACTGGGTAAACTTGAACGGCGAATGGCAATATGCCATTAAACCGAAGGGAGCAGCCATCCCTGTTTCCTATGATGGAAATATCCTGGTTCCTTTTGCTGTAGAATCGTCTTTGTCCGGTGTCCAGAAAGAAGTAGGCGAAAAGAATGAACTGTGGTATCAGCGTTCGTTCTCTGTGCCTTCATCCTGGAAGAATAAAGACGTAATGATAAATTTCGGTGCCGTAGACTGGAAGGCTGACGTTTTTATCAACGATGTACTGATCGGTTCTCATAAGGGCGGTTTCACTCCGTTCTCTTTCAATATCACTCCGTACCTGAAAGGTTCAAAAGACCAGAAACTGGTGGTACGTGTTTGGGACCCGAGTGACAAGGGATATCAACCCCGCGGAAAACAAACTTCACGTCCGGAAGGTATTTGGTACACTCCGGTAACAGGTATCTGGCAGACTGTATGGTTGGAACCGGTTGCTAAAAACCATGTTACTTCCATCAAGGCTATTCCTGATATCGACAATAGCACTTTGGCTGTAACTGTCGGTACTGCCGAAGCTTGTCCGGCTGCAATTGTGGAAGTGAAGCTGTTAGATAAAGGCAACGTGGTTGCTTCTGCCAAAGGTATCCAGGGACAGGAAATGCGTCTGGGCGTAAATAACCCGACTTTGTGGGATACAAAGAACCCGTACCTGTATGATATGAAAGTAACTTTATCTAAAGACGGTAAAGTGTTGGATGAAGTTAAGTCATATACGGCATTCCGTAAGATTTCTGCTGAACGCGATGCACACGGCCTCATGCGTATGTGTTTGAACAACAAGCCGCTGTTCCAGTTCGGCCCGCTCGACCAGGGTTGGTGGCCTGACGGTTTGTACACTGCTCCGACTGATGAAGCTTTATTGTATGATATCATCAAGACAAAAGACTGGGGCTTCAATATGATTCGTAAACACGTGAAAGTGGAACCTGCACGTTGGTATTATCATTGCGATAAAGAAGGTATATTGGTTTGGCAGGACATGCCGAGCGGCGATATGGGCAATAGCTGGCAACCTCATGTATATGGCGGCGGTACGGACAAAGCACGTTCACAGGAATCTATCGATAACTACTATCAGGAATGGAAAGAAATCATGGATTTCTGTATGTCCAATCCTTCTGTAGTAACTTGGGTTCCTTTCAACGAAGCATGGGGACAGTTCGATACGGAAAAGGTAGTGGCATGGACAAAACAATATGATCCGTCCCGTCTGGTGAATCCGGCAAGTGGTGGTAACCACCGTGCTTGCGGCGATATCCTTGACTTGCATAATTATCCGGGTCCCGATATGTTCCTGTTCGACCCGCAACGTGTAACTGTATTAGGCGAATATGGCGGTATCGGTCTGCCTCTGGAAAACCACTTGTGGTGGAACAAACGTAACTGGGGCTATGTCCAGTTCAAGAACAGCAATGAAGTGACTGCCGAATATGTGAAGTTCGCAAACCAGTTGAAAGAGTTGGTAAACCGTGGCTTTGCCGCTGCTGTTTATACACAGACTACAGACGTGGAAGGTGAAGTAAACGGTTTGATGACTTACGACCGCAAAGTTATCAAGATTAATGAAGATGCAGTAAGAAAAGCCAATCAGGCTGTAATCAATGAGATGAATAAGTAACTGACTTTGCATTTTATACTAAAGGGCTATTGCAACGGCGTTTTGCCGGTTGTGATAGCCCTCTTTATTTTTGTAGTTTGACTAAAGTGTGAATCGATAGCATAATTTTTAGAGTTTAAAGTTTAAGAATTGCGAATTAAAAACATGTGTATTAATTAGTACACAACAAAGATACGGCAGGTTAAAATCCTGTAATCGAATAGAGACTGTTAGAGTCGATTACAGACTATTAATATTTGAAAGGTCAGCCAGCTTTGAGTCCATTTCAAAACATAGGTGTTTTGCATTCAAAACATATATGTTTTAAACTCAAAACACCTATGTTTTGAAAACAGGGAAAAGAAGAAAGAACGCCATGTCATCGCAACAGAAAATAAATTTACAATGAAAATAAACGACGGTAACTATCTCTCCGAAGATATAAGGGAATTTTGAAAGTGCAGTTTTTAAATATTCTTTTTAAAAAACAAGAAAATCACGATTTATAAATAGTTATAAGAAGAATCTTCCTTCTATATTAAAGAGGAGTGTTCATACAGGGTAATCACTTTGAATTTATAAGATGTTTTAAATAACTGTTATTCTGCAAGTTCAGGGTGGTCATGATTGTGCCATCCCCCCTGTTCACTAATAAATTTATTTATAATGAAAAATTCGATGAAAGAAAACAGTGTTTTGGGATTCCTGGGGCGGTCGTAGTATGGAATGTAATTTAGCCGCCCTTGAGGCAAAAAGGAGGAATGTATGGTGGTGTGAGAGGACTGCATGGGAAATAATCCCATGCTTCCTGCTCGATTAATATGCAGCTGTTTGTCTTAAAATCCAGCCTTCTTCTCCATCCGGATAATTTTACCGCTTGCCGGGTGGACAAACTCGATAGCTTCCGCATGCAGGTAGAGCCTTTCCGCTTTTTTTCCGTAAAGTTCATCCCCGGTGATGGGACAGTTCAGTCCTTCCGGATGGGCGGAATGGACACGCAGTTGGTGGGTTCTTCCGGTAAGCGGATAGAATGCAATGCGCGTCTGGGAGTCTGTATGGCTTATGACCTGATAATCGGTAATGGCGGCTTTACCCTGCTCCCTGTCTACAACCTGACGCGGCCTGTCGTGCAGGTCAGGACGAAGCGGCAGGTTAATAGTCCCTTTTTTCTCAACAGGTATGCCGTCGAGTAAAGCGACATATCGTTTTTTTATGGTACGGTTTTCAAACTGGGCTTGCAGATGTTGATGAACCTCTTTTGTTTTGGCTACAAGCAACAGTCCGGAAGTCGCCATATCGAGCCTATGCACAATCATTGGGCCTGTTGCATCGGGATACATGGAGCGCATGCGTTGCTCTACCGAGTCAGTGTCTGTTTTTCCGGGAACCGAAAGCATGCCCGCCGGTTTGTTTACTATCAGCAGCCATTCGTCTTCATACACAATTTCAAGCTCCGTATCTTTATAAACATCTTTGGCCAGGGGATTTTCCTCCACATCTAATCCTTGCAGCATATATTTAAGGATAGGCTCGCATTTCCCCTTACAAGCCGGATAAAAGTATCCGTGTTTACGAATCTCACCGACAGGCGAATTACCCCACCAGAACTCAGCCATGGCAACCGGTTTTAATTGGTGTAAGTAAGCATATTGCAAAAGTTTCGGAGCGGCACATTCTCCGGCTCCGGCAGGAGGGGCCCGATGGACGGTTTGCTCGAAAATATCACAGAGGCTTTCTATTTCTTCACGGGCATTGAACAGGTGGTACTGGTCAAACAGCCTTTGTTGCAGCTCGATCGACTTGTCTTTGCGTACATCTTTAAAATAGGCTATCTCGTTCGTGAAAACGTCTATTTCGCGCTGTATGGCTGCAATACGGCTTTTCCACTCACGTTCCATCCGTTTGAGTTCGGCTTTCTGGAATTGACTCTCTTTAATTAAGGCGGCCAGTTCCGTTTCATCCGGATTATTCAGGCGGCGGCTTTCCCGGGCAGCCTTTGCCGTCTTCATCGCCTCTTTCGCTTCTGCCAGAGCTTTATCGGCTTTCTCCGTTTCTTCTTTAAGCAGTTGTTTGTTACGCAGTAAAGCGGGATGCGTTTGAAGCATTTCAATCCGGTCGTTGATTATCGATATGTATTTTTCAACGGGCTTGAAAAATCCGTTTGGTTCCGATAAGTCATAGATGGGAGGGACGAAGTAGGGGTGGCTGCTCTTTCCGGCAATATTCCCTGAGAAAGCGGCAAGATAGCCTATTCCGCCTGTTGTATCCTTTACGATCAGGATTCCGAACATTTTTCCATGTTGCAGTTCTTCCTGCCACATTTCCTGTGTACGGATATACTCCTGAATCTCATCAGCTGCGATAACACATAACGGATGTGGAGTGTAATGGAATGGATAAGTAAACTTTTCCGGTAAGCGCAGGTGCGAAACCGGGGTGCTGAAACGGTGTAGTATACCGGTAGTTCTATTCATAGGTTATGTCTCTTTTGTCATGTGTAAAATAGGAAACGGTTTCCCCATAGGGTCCGTCGCATCACGTCCGGTTATTTTAAATCCCCGTTGCAGGTAAAAACGGAGTGCCTGTTCGTTTTGCTCGTTTACATCTACACGACGGATATGCTTTTCATTCAGGGCGAAATCAATCAATCGCTTGCCATGTCCTTTACCCTGCTTGTCGGGGTGTACGAATAGCATTTCGATAAGGTCATCGCTTAAACCTATGAATGCGACAATCCGGTTTTGTTCGTTCCGGATGATATAGAGATGGACCGCTTTGAAGTATTCATTACGGACCTGTGGCTTGTAGAACAGGATATCATCTTCCGTCAGGAAATGGTGGGAACTGCGGACGGATGTTTCCCAAAGGGCAGCCAGTTCGTCATAGTCCGTTTCCTGGGCCGGTTCAATAATCCGGGAAAAGTCTTTTCTCAGGTAAATCATATCGACAAGCTGTTTGCCCGCTTCAAACATCGGATGGTCGTAATTGTCTGTGAAGAAGTTCGGGATGCGGTGTGAGTAAACAAATCCGCAATCCTCGTAAAAAGATAGCGTCAGCGGACTGTCGCCGGTACCGACCAGCATTGTTTTACTTTTTCCTTTATAATAATCGAACAGATAGTGTATCATTTGTCTGCCATATCCCTGCCGTTGATATTGTGGATAAACGGCGATGTTCTTCAGTTCGTATACGCCGTTTCCCTCATGAGTAACTACACAGATACATTTCAGGTCGTCTTTATAAAGCGCGAACATTTCTCCCCGTTCCAGATAACGGTCTATCATGGATTCCTGTTCGTCGGCAAGCAATAACAGGTCGAGGAATTGTTTTTTGTTCCCGGTAACGGGGATGATTTTTATATCCGTAGGTTGCATCATAAGTGACTTTTTTTGTTAGACAGGCAAAGAACCTAATTGGTATTTTCAGTTTTGCCTGCAAAGTAATCATTTTTCCCGGGAACTCCGGTTATCTTTGCGGTTCATTTTAATTGTATCGGGGTATGCAGTATGCTGAGTTATTATATCGTTTGACTGTGGATTGTAAAGATAACGGGAAACGTTTTCAGGTAAAGGATAGAATACGGGAAATCAAATCTCTTTTGGCACAATCGGATTACCGGCTATTATTTGAAGGTGATTTATCTTTGATTTACGGTAAAGCACTACCGGAAACGGATGAATATAAAGTGCTTATTTCTTCACACATCGATTGTGTGTATGAAAACTGTTTTGTAGAGGAAGCCGGGGAGTGTTGGAAAGGCACTTTTGACAATAGCGCCACGAACGCAGCTGTTATCGATTTGATGTTGAGGAATGAGTTAGACAGTTCTGTCCTGGTTGCTTTTACCGGTGATGAAGAAAAAGACGATGGAGGAGCAATAGAAGTGCTGCAATTTCTCCATGAAAAGGAATGTTGCCCTGAACGGGTTATTGTTCTTGATGTTACGAATGAAGGTGAAGAGGAAGAAGTCGCATTCTCTATGGAAAACGACCGGAATTTTGACCTGCTAACCGGATACCAGCTTATCGGCCTGTTACAATCAGAAGAGGTCGTATGGGTTTTTGTCCATGATGCGGAACCGGATGAGACATGGGTATATGGAAAGGCTACCGGAAACGGCTTTCTGGGCATACCCTGCCTGAGTTTATGTCTACCGGTTGTTGGCGATATGCATGCGGAGACAGGGGTTTATTTGTATAAATCCAAAATCGAACCTTATAAAGGCATCTTGAGTAAACTGGCAAACTGTACGTTCGGATAACGGCTATTTGTTATCCGGCACCAATTTCTTCCGATAATACGAGTTCGCCGTATAGAGTGCGGCTGCCGGGTTGTTGCCCGTGATACGGTCTTTCGTAACCAGGGTAGTAACATACGCATCCGAATATTTATAAAACAGGCTGTCGTGCCCAACACACAGTCCGATTACGACATTCAGGTCGGTATGTGCTTCATTCAGCAGGCGCGCCTGAAGAATGGGGTTACACATGGCTGCTCCGATATTTTCACATTCCTGGGGAATGCCGATGGATGATTTGGATTTCCCGGCTACTTTGCATAGTACGGAATAGGGTTCGAAGCCATTGGCCCGCAGGATACGGGCAAAGATACGGGCTTCATTGAGAAGCCCGATACAGTTGGCGATACCTATCCGGTGTGCATTGATTTTACGGGCGAAGGCCATGATTTCTTCCACGCGTGTCCATTGGCAGTAGCCTTCATATTCCACTTCTGCACTGGCAACCATGATGTCGTGGTTGCGCCCTTCTTCATAACGTTCCAAGGCCCATTCGATATCTTCCGGTTTCAGGTGGGTTGTCAGGCAAAAATCCGGATAGGTACGGTCTTTGAATTTACAGTTCTGTGTCCCGCAGTCGGTACAGGTAAGCGTTGTATCTTTTTGCATACTTCTTTTCTATTCGGGATAAATCATTTTTTTTGTCATGCCTCCGTCGATGGTGATGTTTTCACCATTGATAAAGTCGTTTTCTTTCTGGCAAAGGAACAGGCACATACGGGCGATATCTTCCGGTTTGCCCACTCGGCGTGATGGGTGCTGGTCGTGGTCTTCCTGCCTGAGTTGTTCGTAGTCATGGTTCTGTATCCATCCGGGAGCAATGGAGTTGACACAAATGTGCCATTCAGCCAAAGACAGAGCCAGCGCATGTGTCAGTGAATAGATACCTCCTTTAGAGGCTGCGTAACCTTCGCTTCCCGGTTCGCTCATCAGGTAACGGGTGGAACATATATTGATGATTCGCCCGTATGGATTAGGCGTAGGTAGCGATTGACGGTGAATAGCCAGTTGTCTGGAGGTGATAAACACCGGACGGAGATTGATGGATAAGATACGGTCGAAATCTTCCACTTCCGTTTCTGTAATGGGCGAGAAGCGGCTCACTCCCGCATTGTTGATAAGTACATCGATATCTCCCCAATCTTTAAAAACTTGTTGCATGCATTTTTCAAGGGCCTCTTTGTCACTTACGTCGACCGGATAGAAGATAGCACCGGTTTCTAGGCTTGTTTGCTCTCCCAATGCCGCATTACAGTCGCAGAAGGCTACAAGGCAGCCTGTCTCTGAAAAGGCTTTGACGATAGCTTTCCCGATTCCGTCAGCCCCTCCGGTTATAAAGACTCTTTTCTTGTCCAGCTCGGCAACCGGTTGCTCCGGCTTGACAGGATGAGTTATCGCTGTGGGTTTCTTCCCGTATTTACGGGCTTTTTCCCAAGCGGCCTTCTTTGCGTTATATTGTTCGTATTGTCTTTCAATGTAATTGTCTGCCATAGATTTCGCTTTTAAATGGTAAAACAAATGTAATCAAAATTTACAGAAAGGGAACAGATATATATAGTAGTTGTGGAATTGAATTAGGTTTGGGAGATATTGACGTAATTTACAGAGTGAAATAATTATACTTGATAAAATGTCATATCTTTGCTACAAACATATATTTTGCTTATCGTAGATTTTTGATTATAAGTAGGTATATGAGTTTTACTTAAAGATAATATGTAGATAAACATTTAAGGGCATGGGATATTTTGCAGGAGGAGGTTCTGGCAAGGGATGGAATTTGTTTTATTTCATTTTGACACCGGATGAGTTTAAAGAGCTATTCGATGGACTGTCTTATTCGTTTATAGAGACGGGTTCGCGCGTTGAAATGAATTATCGGGAAACTTCTAAAAAAGATGTATTTCAAGCATATGAAGAGTTTTTTGAACGGATTCTTATAGGAGAAGATAATTTAAGCAGGGAACAACTTTGGAAAATAGAACGCCCTATTAGAACTTCTGTAACTGATGATATAAATAAGATTTCTTTTGTCGGTATAAAAGATGAAAAAGGGAATCCCATACCTTTTAAACTTGTAGACCCTCAAGAACCTGTAATTAATATTGATCCCTTTTATTTATTTTGGTCGGCAGAACGGGAAAAACTGAGTGTTGTCTATATGAATGAACCGGGGATTATCGGTTTAAGACTCTCTTTCCCTAAATATATTACTTGGTACAATCAGGATAGTTCCGATACACGAGATACTACTTCGTATGAAAGTGCTTTATTGTTTGAAACTTTAGTGAAACGCATAAAGTCTGTTTCAAAAAAAGCAAAGGTCGAATGGTCTGGAAAATTGTTTAAACCAAACTTCTGGGTGAGTCCGAAAGTGCTGGAATTTATTAATAGAAATAAGTATTTACAGGCAAACGGATTAGTTATCAGATAACAATTAGTTTTATTCATGTTGCTGATTCTGTAAATCATAAGTTAACTTATTATTATTTCCCGATACAAGATTTGGAAATCTTGATACTAAATCACTGATAATAATATGATTAATGTTAAAAATATACACTTCCGAGCAACAAACTAACAACAAATCAAAGTTCTTATTTGCATATAAATGCTTTAATTCTTGTTCTTTAGTTGATGTAAAATAAAAGGTCCCATTTTTTTCATTATTTCATTAATAGCCTTATCCACCATTTCTTCGGTTATAACTGTACCATTGGGGTATTTACCATTACCCCAAGCGTTATTTAAACCTTCCTCTATTATTTTGCTTGTATGATTTTCTCGTTGCCTTCTTTGTGAAATAGCCATGGTATGATTGAAACATTGTTTTGCCTTCTCAAATGGCTGAGCATCCTTATTTATAAAAAAGTCAAGAAGAGTAGCCCTGTTGTAGTAAACCAAAAATTCTTTCTCAATTACCTTTGAGTTCAAAACATCAAAACAATACGTTGAGTCTATTTCATCTCCATCATACGTGTCATTCAATAAAATAATGTATTTATATGCATTGAAATAGTCAACATAACAATACAGGACTCTTTCTGAGGGATTTCCCCGTAAATGTAACATATGGAAACATTCTTCGTCGTTTAAATCATAGAGGTTGTCTTTGTAGTGCATCCAGACTATATCCTTATCTTCTGTGCCTTTAATGTAATTGAGTAATGGTTGAATATATTCAATATTTCCTTTTTTATACATGAAGTAGTTAACAGCACATTTGCATACAGCACGAAACACTTCTGGACCGCCTATCTCTAAGTTGAAAGTTGTATAATCATCCATATAACTTTCTTTGTGTACTGCTGCTTTAATAATGTCCTCTTTTTTTAATTGAGGGTGCTTTCTCGCAATACCAGTTGCCATTTTTTTGAGTTCAGCATCATCTCGTACTATCATAGATATATTGACACGATTACCTTCAACTGTCTCTTTGTATTGTGGTCTATGAGGAATTATAGTTCCATCGGGTAAAAAGCGCACTTCTTCCTTTGTAGCTTCTTTTTTTCCAACGATCGGTTGCGGTTCTCCTCTTTCGCGCTTAATCATAAGTTGATTCGCAAAGAAATTCAGCTGCGTTGCCAGAGCATTATCAATTATTTCTCCAAAATCCGAATTACATTGTCGACAGATTAACGTCTTTGATTTTAATCGTCCTCCAGCAGCGTTTATAATTATATGTTCGTCTGAATAATTTCCACGCGTTATCTCAGTGCCGCATATATAACATTTCATAATTTTAAATATGTATTGTATAAATACTGATTATCCCGATTTTGTGTATTCGTTTTATCTGAAATTTGTTGCTCTTGTTGCTCAAATATTTCCGAGCAACAAAATAGCAACAAAAATGGAGTTATATATTAATGTTCAATATGGTTAATGTGTTGATTAAAAGTATTTTATTTCACATGCAGGTTTTATTGTTTATTTTGTGATTAATTGATTATTATTGATTTAATCATTCTACTTGCCGATGCAAAACCTCTCAAAAATATTACCCAGTACTTGGTCTGTAGTTACTTCCCCTACGATATCCGAAAGATGGTAAATACATTCACGCAAATCCTGTGATATGAAATCTCCGGATAAGTCAACGTCTAATCCTTCTTGTACCCGGCGGATGGATTCAAGGGCACGGGTCAGAGCCTCATAATGACGTACATTGGTTACAATGATGTCATTTTGTGATAATGATGGGATATTGGCAGCTTCAATTAACAGCTGTTCTAATTTCTCAATACCGTTTTTTTGTTTTGCGGAAATAAAGATAGAACGAATATCATTAGGTAGATTTGCCGGGATAATATGGGATGTTTCTTCTATCAAATCTGCTTTATTGAAGACAATGATAAGTTGTTTATCTTTGCAACGCGGAAGAATTTGGGATGATAATTGGGCAATTTGTGAGGAAGCCTCCCTTGTATCAATCATCCAGAGAACAATGTTTGCCTGTTCCAGTTTTTGGAAAGTACGTTCTATCCCGATACTTTCAATAGTATCATGCGTTTCACGAATACCGGCTGTATCGATGAAACGAAATAAAATACCTTGCAGGTTTACTGTATCCTCTATCACGTCGCGAGTTGTTCCGTGGATATCGCTGACAATCGCTTTCTCTTCATTTAATAAGATATTCAGTAAAGTAGATTTCCCAGCGTTTGTTTCTCCAATGATAGCAACGGGAATACCATTTTTTATGACATTACCCACACTAAAGGAATTAGCCAGTCGGGATATCACGGTTTCAATGTGAGAGGCTAATGTCTTCAGTTCGCTACGATCTGCAAACTCTAATTCTTCATGGTCACTAAAATCCAGTTCCAGCTCCATTAAAGAGGTGATATGCAGGAGTTGCTCGCGAAGCTCTTTCAATTCATTGCTAAAGCCACCTCGCATTTGATTGAAAGCCAAACGATGTTGTCCGGCGGAAGTTGAAGCTATCAGGTCTGCAACTGCTTCTGCCTGGCTAAGGTCCATTTTCCCATTAAGAAAAGCTCGTTGTGTATATTCGCCGGGAAGAGCTGTACGACAACCTGCGCCAATCAATAATTGCATAATTTGTTGCTGGATATAAATAGAACCGTGGCAGGTGATTTCCACTGTATCTTCCCCAGTAAAAGAGTGGGGGGCACGGAATAATGCAACAAGGACATCATCAACTAATTTGTTTTCCCGGCGAATACTTCCGTAACGTAACGTATACGCTTTCTGGGACAATAAGTTCTTTCCTGTTATGTGGGGTTGAAATATTTTGTTGCAAATAGCTATGGCTTCCGGTCCTGATACACGGATAACAGCAATACCTCCGGCTCCCGGAGCAGTTGAAATGGCGCAGATTGTGTCGTTCATTAATTATACAGTGATAAGTTCGTATTCTTGTGTCCCTAATCCTATCTTTTCAGCATGTTCCAGACCCGATTGCCAGTTTGTTTCCGGATGCATCAGGTGGAATTTGTCACAGTCTTCCAAATGGTCATGATGAGGTTTATCTGAAAGACGGTTTCCTGTTTCCAATATAGGTGCTTTGATTACAATGTCAGCACAAGCTTTGTCCAATGCCACTGGGTCAAAAGATGCAGCAATACCTAGATCCGGCACGATTGCAGCATCATTATGGTTCCAGCAGTCACATTCGGGAGAAACATTCATGATGAAACTGATATGGAAATGAGGTTTATCCAGCAATACAGCTTTCGTATATTCTGCAATTTTGCAGTTTAGCCGTTCGGATGTATCATTGTCACCCATAACAGCAGCATCATATTGGCAAAGAGCAACACATTGCCCGCAACCCACGCATTTATCATAATCGATAGTTGCAATTTTGTTATCATCCAAATGGATTGCGTCGTGTGCGCAATGTTTTACGCAGATATTACAACTTTTACAATGTTCGCGGTTTACAACCGGTTGTGCGGCAGAATGTAATTCCAGCTTTCCTCCGACACTGGCACAACCCATACCCAAGTTTTTCAAGGCACCGCCGAAACCGGTTTGTTCATGTCCCTTGAAATGGTTCATCGTCAGGATGATGTCTGCGTCTGCAATGGCAGCTCCGATTTTAGGCGCTTTACAATATTCGCCATTTATTTCTATTTCGCGATAATCTGTTCCTTTCAAGCCATCGGCTATGATTACATCACATTTTGCAGAAATGGGATTGAAACCATTTTCCATGGCACTTTGGAGATGGTCTACAGCATTAGCACGACGACCGGAGTAGAGTGTGTTGCAGTCTGTCAGGAATGGTTTGGCTCCAAGACTCCGAAGTAGAGTTGCTATGCGTGCTGCATAGTTAGGACGGATATAAGCCAGATTTCCCGGTTCCCCGAAATGAATCTTAATCGCTACAAATTGATTTTTGAAATCAATGTTTGAAATACCAGCACGTTTAACGAGCCGTTCCATCTTGTCCAGCAAGTTGCTCGTAGGTGTTGTGCGGAGATTTGTAAAGTAAACTTTAGACGTACTCATTCTTCTATTGGTTTTGAGTACAAACTTACATAATTATCTCTTATTTTTGTATCGTTCAATATTAAATCTCAGAAATATGATAGATGTAATGAAAAACAGGAGGACCATCCGTAAATATACAAAACAGGATATTCCGGATACTTTATTAAATGAATTGCTGGAAGTTGCGGCCCGTGCATCAAACACTGGGAATATGCAATTATACAGTGTGGTGATTACCCGTGACCAGGCTAATAAAGAAAAGCTGGCTCCTGCCCATTTCAACCAGCCAATGATTACCCAGGCTCCGGTCGTCTTAACTTTTTGTGCGGATGCCAACCGTTTTGTAAAATGGGCGGAACAGCGGGATGCGATGGCTGGATTTGATAATTTGCAGACTTTTATTGCCTCCACCATTGATGCAATGCTGTTTGCTCAGACCTTTTGTAATGCCGCAGAAGAAAAGGGATTAGGGATTTGTTACCTTGGGACAACGGCTTATAATGCAGACCAGATTATCAAATCTTTGTCATTACCGCGTCTGGTTGTGCCTATTGTTACAGTAACAGTTGGTTATCCGGACGGCATGCCGGAGCAGGTTGAACGTTTGCCTTTAGAGGCAATTGTCCATCAGGAAATTTATACAGATTATACCCCGGCTTCTATCGATGCTTTATATGAGGCAAAAGAAGCATTGGAAGTCAATAAGCAATTTATTAAGGAAAATAATAAAGAGACATTAGCACAAGTCTTTACGGATGTTCGTTATACCAAAGCAAATAATGAACATTTCTCAGAAGTCTTGCTTCAGGTACTGAAAGATCAGGGATTTCTGAAATAAAAATGATACACTGTAGGGGCAACATCTGCCTCTACGGTTGCAATATGGTTACGTTATAGTGCATAAAAAGTCCGCTTTCTATTACTCCGGTGATGGATTTGATGGATTTTTCCAGATTGGTTGGAATATTATTGAACCATACATCCAGAATAAGATTTCCGTTTTCAGTGATAACAGGACCGTCTTTTTTATCCGCCATACGTATTTTTATTTCTTTGGGGTTATAGGATCTAAGTACATGGTCCACATATGTCAGAGTTTCCGGGAATACTTCAACAGGAACCGGAAATTTAACTCCTAGTTTGGAAACTCGTTTTGAAGCGTCTGCAATGATATAGGTTCTGGGACTGGCATTTATCAGCAGCTTTTCTTTGAACATGGCGCCTCCACGTCCTTTTATCATATTAAAATCATTATCTATTTCATCCGCTCCGTCAAATGTCCAATCCGGGCGATATTCCCATAAAGAAGTAACAGGAATATTTAAATGTGCACAAGTCATTTTGATTTCCTGTGAGGTGGGGATGATACGGATATGTAGATTTTCCTCTTTTATCCGTTCTGCTATTTTTAGTATTGCCAGATAGGCCGTGGAGCCGGAACCTGCACCAATTATTTCTCCGTCTTTGACTTTTGACGCGATCATATCGGCAACCTTTTCTTTTTCTTCTCTATTTGAAATTGTTTTCCCCCATTCCAAAGATGTCATAATTGTATTCGTCCATTCCATGATATTGCATTTATATACTATAAACAATGTGGAAAGGATGGATGTTTCAGATGCGGTCTAAAACTGTTTCTATCAGTCCGGTAATGGACCCTTTGTATTCCGTGTTCATATCTTTTGCCACGCGTCCTGCAATGATGCAGCAAACGGTCATGGCACGATGTCCCATCAATGCCGACAGACCGGCTAAGGAGGAACTTTCCATTTCAAAGTTAGTGATTTGTCTACCGTTATAATGGAAGGCTTCTATTTTTTCATTTAGTTGAGGGTCTGCAAGGGGAAGGCGTAATTTACGTCCCTGTGGGCCATAGAATCCGTTGGCTGCAATTGTTATGCCACGAAGAATGTCGTTTTGAGTGATTTGTTCAATCAGAGAGGAATCTGCAGATACAACATAAGGATGTATACCGGATAGTTTCCATTGCAGTTGTTTATGAAGTTCTGCCTCAAAATCCATATCGCGTACCTTTTCCGAATCTGCATAGAAATATAATACGCCATCAAAGCCGATAGACTTTTCCGCAGCAACATACGTACCGACAGGCACAAACGGTTGTAGTCCTCCGGATGTTCCTACACGGACTAATGTAAGTTGCCTGAATTCTTTTTTTATAGTTCGGGTGTTGAAATCGATATTAGCCAATGCATCCAATTCATTCAGAACAATATCAATATTATCCGTACCGATACCATGTGACAAAGTGGTGATGCGTTTCCCTTTGTATGTACCGGTAATCGTATGAAACTCCCTGCTGGAGACTTCACACTCTTTCGTATCGAAATAGGAGGCAACCATGCTGACCCGTTCCGGGTCGCCAACCAAAAGAATACGGTCGGCAAGCTGTTCCGGTTTCAGATGCAGATGGAATGCGCTTCCATCTGCATTTATAATTAGTTCTGAAGGGGCTATCATATGACTTGTTTTTTAATCTTTAAGCGGTTTGGATGGATTATTTGCCGGCTTGGCAATAGCTTCACGCATGCCAGTGTCTGCTTCAATATTTTTCATCTTATAATAATCCATGATGCCAAGATTGCCGCTACGGAACGCCTCAGCCATAGCTTTTGGTACTTCTGCTTCAGCTTCAATCACTTTAGCACGAGCCTCCTGGGCTTTTGCTTTCATCTCTTGTTCTATGGCAACGGCCATAGCGCGGCGTTCTTCGGCTTTCGCTTGTGCAATGTTTTTGTCGGCCTGCGCCTGGTCCATTTGTAGGAAGGCACCGATGTTTTTACCTATGTCGATGTCTGCAATATCAATAGATAAGATTTCAAAAGCAGTACCGGCATCCAATCCTTTACGCAAAACCAGTTTGGAAATTGAGTCTGGGTTTTCAAGTACTGTTTTATGATTCTCCGAGGAACCGATAGATGAGACAATACCTTCACCTACACGTGCCAGAATTGTTTCTTCGCCGGCACCTCCGACTAACTGTTTTATATTGGCACGGACAGTAACACGTGCTTTAGCAATTAGCTGGATACCGTCTTTGGCTACAGCTGTAACAGGAGGGGTATCTATAACTTTGGGGTTTACAGACATTTGTACAGCCTCAAATACATCACGTCCTGCCAAGTCGATAGCTGTAGCCATCTGGAAGGGCAGGTCTATATTTGCTTTTGATGCGGAAACCAGGGCATGCACTACTTTTTCTACATGGCCACCAGCCAGATAGTGGGCTTCCAGCTCGTCGCGGGTTAATGTTTTTAATCCGGCTTTATGGGCTTCGATCATGGCACGTGCAATAACGTAAGGGGGCACGTTACGGATACGCATCAAGAAGAGCTGTATCAACGAAATATTTACACCGGATACTTTTGCCGAAATCCAGAGCAGGAAAGGCACATAGTAGAAAAAAATTGCCAGCAGCAATATCGCTGCTCCAAGTAAGATTAAAGGAACTAAAGCTACTTCCATACTAATAATGTTTATTCGTGAGTATTTGTATTATTTTTTACTTGTACAATAACGTTGTATCCGTCTATTCTTATTACTTCAACAGATGTATTTTCATCGATCAGTTCATCCATCGCTTTAGCTTCAACAACGATACCGTTAATGCGGGCTTTGCCTATCGGGGCAAGGCGTGAAATAGTTATGCCTTCATCCCCCGGTTTGATGTTCAGGTCGCGCGTGGAAACCAGTTTGGAGTCAATATCCGTTTTTAATGCCACTTTACTGAATGATTTAGAACGCAGTAACCAGGCAAAAGAGGCTCCAAAAGCGACTAAGGAGAGGATTAATGTCAGGTTGCCTGTCCAAAAACTGATGGAATAAGCATAAAAAAGTCCTCCTGCAGCAAACAAAAATCCTCCGATTCCTGCAACCGTGATTCCCGGTAACATGAATATTTCCAGTAAAACCAGCACAATGGCTATGAGCATCAGGAATATGATGATAATTGTTTCAAGTAACATTTTATCGTTTCTTTAAATAATTTATTTCTGCATTACGAGCTTTTTTTTCCAATTCTTCCGGTTGGTTGAGCAGGCTGCTTAATTGTTCTTCCGCTTTAAGTATTGAAGGTTTCAACTGTTCACGACGCGCCTTATTTCCTGTCGTATAAGAAGTACGCAAGTTGTCCAGCTTTTCATTAAGTTCGTCGATTTGCTTTTTTACTGCAACAACCTTTTCGTAGTAACTTTTTGCTTCCGGACTTTTAATTTCTTCCCATGTGTAATAAACTACATTATTACCGATCACAAATTCAAAGTCTTTATCTATTTTCTGTTCGCCATATGGAATTTCAGTATGTGACAGACGGATTAAATCCGTATAATTCATTTCTGGTTTCCATGAGTCTTGGATGGCAGAAATTGCAGCACGTGAACGTTTCAGATTGATGTCGTCACTATCTACACGGCTATTATCCGTATTGGGGATAAACAGGTATACACAGACTTTCCCTTCAGGCTGGAAGCGGTCGGAAACAAACCAACCTAATCCTTTTGTTTCATCCAATACCATCATATAATCATTGTATGGGGAATTAAAAGGCATCCCCAATTGTTCCGGCGACAGATAAGAATCCGAATTTGTATTATAGCGAGTAACAAATAAATCGTAGCCACCGATAGAACCATTACCTTGAGAGGCATAATACATGGTAACGCCATCAGAAAGAACAAAAGGATAATTATCATCATCTTTACTATTGATATTCATCGGTAATTGTTTTTCATCCCCCCATTTATCCATCAATTTGGACTGGGTATAAAGGCAGTATCGGGAATCATCGGTAGGATGTGCATAATATATTTTGTCTCCTTTCTGGTTCATGTATACGGCAGAATGAACCGCTTCGTTAGTCTGGAAAAAGTTGCTGTAAGTATCCAGAGTTCCACTTTCTTCACTTAGTATATAAGCGGAAAGAAAATCATCCTTGTCCACAACCATACTGTCTATGATTTGGATGTTTTCGACTTTTTCCAACATGCGTTGGGAATTTTCTGCTATTTCTAACATGGCAGCAGCAGCTTCCGTATTTTTCTTTCTTTTTTCCAACTGGCTGATATATTCCTCCAACGTTTCAATCGCATTACTGAAACGATATGTCTTTGTATAAACATTTGCAAGATAGGGATATGCATTTTCTACTTTTCGTTTAGCCGCCACTTTCAAATGTTTTTCAGCTCCGGCTAAATCTCCTGTTTCATAGCAGCATACCCCATACCATTGATTATAGGACGCGTTAGAAGGTGCTTGTTTGACAAGCTTTTCAAATGCGGGCTTTGCTTCAGCATATTTGCCATCATTGTATAATTTTTTAGCTTGATCTAAGCTCTGTGCCTGTAAACCGCTACAGAGTAATGTAATTCCAATTGTATAAAACAGTTTCTTTGATAACCAGTTCATTGTACCTTAAATATATGATATCGTTATACAGTTTCAAAGATAACAATATTTTCTGTTGAGCACACAATTAGCCTGATAAATATGTATTTTTGTGCCCGATTGTAAAATTTTATATGGTAAAGCTGACAGCAGAAGAATTTCTGTTCCGTAAGGTGGAAGAGAAAGTGAAAAGGGCTATTTTTGAATATGGACTGATACGGGACGGAGACCGTGTGCTGGTTGGTCTTTCCGGGGGGAAGGACTCGTTGGCATTGGTTGACTTATTAGGCAGGCGTTCTAAAGTTTTTCATCCACGCTTTGAAGTCGTGGTCACTCACATTGTCATGTCGAATATCCCATATCGTTCGGATATGGAATATTTGAAAGGATGTGCTGATGAACACGGACTGCCTTTTTGTGTGTATGAAACCAGTTTCGATGCTTCCACAGATACACGTAAGTCACCTTGTTTTCTTTGTTCCTGGACACGTCGTAAAGCATTGTTTGACGTAGCCAAAAAATATAATTGTAATAAGATTGCCCTTGGCCACCATCAGGATGATTTATTGGAAACGTTATTGATGAATATGATTCACCAGGGAGCTATCGGTACAATGCCTCCGCGTTTGAAAATGGATAAATTTGATATGGAGATTATTCGTCCTCTATGTTTGGTGGAAGAAAAAGAGTTGGTCCGTATAGCAGAATGGAAAGGATATCGTAAGCAAATTAAGAATTGTCCTTATGAAAGTGGCTCCAGCCGTTCGGATATGAAAGAGATACTGACTCGCTTGGAGGCTATCAACCCGGAAGCTCGTTACAGCCTTTGGAGTAGTATGTCCAATATACAAACAGATTATTTACCTCATAAGATAAAATAAAGTTATGCAAGGAGTTTATACTATTTTGCTATTGATCGTATCGAATATATTCATGACATGTGCCTGGTACGGTCATTTGAAATTGAAACAACAGTTCAGTTGGTTTGAGCATTTACCGCTTATCGGTGTGATTCTTTTTTCATGGTGTATTGCTTTTTTTGAATATTGCGCACAGGTTCCGGCAAATCGCATCGGTTTCAGGGAAAATGGAGGGCCATTCAACTTGATTCAGTTGAAAGTTATACAAGAAGTGATTACATTGGTCGTTTTTATCTGTTTCAGTACGATCGCTTTTAAAGGGGAAAGCTTTAAATGGAACCATGCGTTGGCTTGTGTGTTACTTGTCGCAGCTGTCTATTTGGTATTTAAGAAATAGGACCTGTAACTGATTATACCATACGGAATATTATAGAATAGCCGTCTCTGCATCCAGATATGCAAGGATGGCTTTTTCTTCATTCGGATGAAACCATTTGATTTCCGTATCTCTTTTAAACCATGTCATTTGCTTGCGGGCATAAACGCGGGAATTACGTTTGATTTTTTCAATCGCAAAGTCTAATGGCCATGTCCCATCCAGATAGTTGAAAAGTTCTTTATATCCAACAGTATTCAAAGAGTTAAGATTACGATAAGGAAAAACACGACGGGCTTCTTCCAGGAAGCCATCTGCCATCATTTGGTCTACACGGCGATTGATACGTTCGTATAATTCTTCCCGTTCCCGATTCAGTCCCACCTGTATAATACGGAACGGGCGTTCTTTTTTTGTATTTGTCCGGAAAGAAGAATAAGGCTTGCCTGTCATTCGGCAGATTTCGACAGCATGGATAACCCTTTTGTAGTTACTGCGATCTACTTCTTCATAATGAATCGGATCTGCTTTTTTTAATTCCTCCAGAATAGGAGCAAGCCCTTCCGTTTCATACTGTTTGTAAATGGTGGAACGTATCTCGGGTGTTACGGTAGGAATATCATCTATACCTTTCGTTACTGCATCGATATACATCATGGATCCTCCTGTCATAACTACGGCCGGATGTGTCTGATGTAGTTTTCCGAGAAGTGTTATAACATCTTCTTCAAAATTACTTGCACTATAATAATCTGTGAGCGAAAGTGTACCAACCAGATAATGTTGTACACGTGCCATTTGTTCTGCAGTAGGGGCTGCAGTACCTATAGGAAGGTCCTTATAAAGCTGACGGGAGTCGGAAGATATAATAGGAGAACCGAAATGTTCCGCAATACGCAAACTCAGTTCTGTCTTGCCGACTCCTGTCGGTCCTAGCAATATGATAAGGAAATTCATTTAATCAAAAGCGTTCATCATCGTAAGGGTTATCCATCGGGCCTTCACTTAACCCGTCGAAACCTTCTTTATCCAGTTCATCAATGTCATATTCCGAATCTCCATAGAAATCTTCTCCGATTTCAGTAGTTCCGCTTTTTGCTTCCATTTCGTCAAACTGTAAGGCTTGTAAAGGAGGTTCGCCCACCGACTTGCTACATACGGGCGCGTCCAAATCTTGTCCGGGAAGGATTTCGCGCAGTTCCATGAAAAACGCGCGTTCAGTTAAATAGTCGAAGACAAAAAGCAGTTTTTGACGTTCGTCCTCAAGTAATTCTTCCAAACGGGTATCTTCCATTATATAGTTATCCACTTCAGATGTGGTATCCATTTCTACAAGAGTAATTTCTGTGTTTTTGCTCCAATCGTCATCACAGATAAAGAATGAACACATTTGATCTTTCGTGTACCCAACAGAGTCCATGATGGCATTATATAAGTCCAGAAAAGTTGCTTCCGAGTCAATCTTAATCTCGCGTTTGAAGTTGTCTGCTTCATCTGATAGAATTAGAAATCTAAATACCATAATTGTTCTTAGTTTTTGTTGGTTCAAAAGTAGTAAAAATATTTGTTCCCATTATATTATGGCATAAAAAAAGGGCGAAGTTTAGCTTCGCCCTCTTATATGGATAATAAAATGAATTATAATTCATCAATGGAACCTCTGACGATACCTCGTTGTGAAGATTTTATAAAGTTGAGAATCAGGTCTCTTTCTTCACTGGCTTCGTATTCGGTTTCAATTGCTTTCATTGCTTCCGTATTATTTAATCCACGGGTATATAATGTGCGGTAAATATCCTGGATTAAAAATACTTGCTGGTTGGTAAACCCTCGACGGCGCAAACCTACTATGTTGATACCGCAATATACAATCGGATCGCGTCCGATTAATGTATAAGGAGGAATATCTTTTCCGATGCGTGAGCCGCCCTGTACCATTACATGTTTTGAGATACGTGAGAACTGGTGTACAAGACTACCTCCGCTAACAATAGCAAAGTCATCTATTTCCACTTCCCCGGCAACTTGGGTTGCATTACCAATGATGATATTGTTTTTCAATAAACAATCGTGTGCAATATGTGAATAAGCCATAATGAGACAGTTACTTCCTACAACAGTTTTGCCTTTGGAAGCTGTGCCACGGTTTATGGTTACACATTCTCTCAATGTTGTATTATCTCCGATTTCTGCAGTAGTCATTTCTCCTGCAAATTTTAAATCCTGTGGAATACCTGCAACTACAACTCCAGGGAATATCTGGCAGTTTTTACCGATTCGTGCCCCATTCATAATGATTGCATGCGAATGTATGTGGCAATTATCGCCGATTGTTACATCTTTTTCTATTACGGCAAACGGGTCGATCCGGACATTCTGTCCAATCTGCGCTTCCGGATGTACGACTGCTAAGGGTGATATATCCATTACCTTATTTATTATTTATTTTTGATAATCTGAGCCATGAATTCAGCTTCACTTGCTAATTTGTCTCCGACAAATACATATCCTTTCATTGTGGAAATGCCTCGACGTATCGGTGCTACTAATTCCAGACGTAAAATTAATGTATCTCCCGGAACAATTTTCTGACGGAACTTTACTCCGTCTATCTTCATAAAATAAGTGGAATAACGTTCCGGTTCGTCCACGGAGTTAAGAACGAGCAAACCTCCGGTTTGTGCCATCGCTTCTACCTGCAATACGCCAGGCATAACAGGTTCCTGCGGGAAATGCCCCTGGAAAAATGGTTCGTTTGACGTTATGTTTTTAACGCCGACAATATAATTGCCACCTATTTCAATGATTTTATCGACTAAAAGGAACGGATAACGGTGAGGCAGTAGTTCCCGGATACGATTGATATCCATAATAGGAGCTACATTCGGATCGTAAACCGGAGCCTGTACTTCGTTCATTTTAATATCCTTGCGGATCATGCGAGCCAATTGGTTGTTGATTTTGTGTCCCGGGCGTGTTGCAATGATACGTCCGCGTATCGGTTTACCGATTAAAGCCATATCACCGATAATGTCAATCAGTTTATGACGTGCCGGTTCGTTATCAAACACCAACGGTTTGTTGTTTATATAGCCTAAACCTTTGACATCCTTGTGTGGGATTCCTAATTCGTCTGCTAATTTATCCAGATTTTCCTGAGGAATCATTTCATCGTAAATAACGATTGCATTGTCAAGGTCACCTCCTTTAATCAGGTTATTTTGCAATAACATTTCAACTTCACGTACGAAGACGAATGTACGGGATGCTGCTAATTCCGTCGGGAATTCGCTCAGATCGTTTAATGTCGCAAATTGATTGGAAAGGACCGGTGAATTGAAAGAAATCAGAGCATTTACACTAAACTTATCGTCCGGAAGGATAATAAGTGAAGAACCGGTCTCTTCATCTTTTACTTCTATTTTGTGCTTTACGATATAATAATCTTTCGGGGCATTCTGTTCAACAATGCCAGCCTTTTGTATTTCTTCGGAATAGAAACGGGAACTGCCGTCAAGGATTGGAAATTCAGGAGCATTTACTTCAATCAGGCAGTTGTCTATTTCGTAAGCATATAGAGCAGCCATTGCATGTTCAATTGTACTAACCTGAATACCGTTTTTGGAAAGAACGGTCCCTCTTTGGGTTCCTGCTACATTTTCGGCTACCGCATCGATAACCGGTTCTCCTTCCAAATCCACCCGTTTGATTTTATAGCCATGGTTTTCCGGTGCCGGGTTAAATGTCATTTGTATATTTAGTCCGGTATGTAACCCTTTCCCCTGTACTGAAAAGCTCGTAGCAAGCGTCTTCTGTTTCTGCATACGTTTCCTTATTATTTATTAAGTTCCTTTTTTAATTCTTCTATCTCGCGTTGCATTTGTCCCATAGTCCGGTACATTTCAGGTAAACGGCCGAAAATAGCACTGGAACGCATAAATGCTTTTGCATTAATGGCGGGCGCACCCAATAAAGTAGTAGCTTCCTTTACGTCACTGATTACACCGCATTGTGCACCGAATACCACATGGTCTGCTACATGGATATGTCCGGAGAGCCCGACCTGTCCGCCAAACATACAATGGCTGCCGATCTTTACAGAACCGGCAATACCTACCTGTGCAGCCATTACTGTATTTTCTCCAACTTCTACATTGTGAGCGATTTGTACCAGATTATCGAGTTTTACGCCACGTCGGATAATTGTCGAATCCATAACTGCGCGGTCTATAGTCGTGTTAGCTCCGATTTCAATATCATCTTCCAATATAACATTGCCGAGTTGTGGTATTTTATTGTATTTCTCACCTTCGGGAGCAAAGCCAAAACCATCCGAACCGATAACGCAACCAGCATGAAGGATACAATTATTACCGATTATGCATCCGTCATAAATGGTTACATGCGGATAGATAATACAGTTGTCTCCGATTGTCACGTTGTCTCCGATATAAGCATTCGGATAAATGCGGCATTTATTTCCCAGTTTTGAATTTTCGCCGATATAAGCAAAATTGCCGATATAACATTCTTCACCCATAGATGCGGATGCTGCGATGAAAGCAGTCGAGTTAATACCGGCTTTTTTTTCTTTTGCTTTTTCTACCATGTTAAGCAGGATAGCCAGTGCACTGTAGGCATTGTCAACTTTCACTAACGTGGCTTTTACAGGCTCACTCGGTGTAAAATCATTGTTCACTAAAACAATACTCGCCTCAGTATTATAAATATAGTGTTCGTATTTCGGATTAGCGAGGAATGTTAATGTTCCAGGTTTTCCTTCCTCTATTTTCGAAAAATTATTTACTTTTACTTCAGGGTTGCCTTCGACGGTTCCCCCTAAAACACTCGCTATTTGTTGGGCTGAAAACTCCATTACTATTCAGTTAATTGTATTTATTTGCAACTGTCCGGTGCTGTTTTTTCCAAGACAGTTTGCAAAAATGGTAAAAAATATTGGAATTACCCTTATCCTTTACAAGGAATAATTCCTTTATCATGCAGATAACCTGCCATTTCGCGCTGTACGGTTTGTGCGGCTTCACGTGCAAAATCTGCAAATTTTTCTGATTTATCTACATAAATAATTGCTCTGGACGAATTTACCAGCAAACCGCATTGGTCGTTCATTCCGTATTGAGCTACTTCTGCCAGGCTTCCGCCTTGTGCCCCGACTCCGGGAACCAAAAGGAAGTGGTTCGGTACATATTTGCGGATGTCGAGAAACATTTTTCCCTGTGTAGCGCCGACTACATACATCATTTGTTCGTCATTCGCCCATTCCTGGGATTTTTTCAATACTTTTTCAAACAGCCGTTCGCCATTTGCATCTTCAGTCAGTTGAAAATCATGCGAACCTTTGTTTGATGTCAGGGCCAGCAATATAACCCATGCTTCCGAGTAAATAAGAAATGGCTTTACGCTATCTTCTCCCATGTAAGGAGCTACAGTAACTGCATCCACCTTAATGTGGTCGAAGAAAGAACGTGCATACATTTCCGAAGTATTTCCGATATCGCCGCGTTTGGCATCGGCAATGATAAACTGGTCCGGATAGTTTTCCCGCAAATAAGCAACAGTCTTTTCAAAAGCCTGCATGCCTTTTACACCCATGCTCTCATAAAAAGCCAAATTCGGTTTGTAAGCTACGCAAAAATCAGCGGTAGCATCAATAATTGCTTTGTTAAATGCGAAGATGGGATCTTCTTCTGCAAGTAAATGCTGCGGGATTTTCTTTATATCGGTATCAAGCCCTACGCAGAGGAAGGATTGTTTCTTCTTGATATTTTCAAATAATTGTTGCTTGTTCATATTGTGTTGTCTTTTAGTCTAAAGTATATTTATAATTCGGACTCTTTTAACCGTTCTGCATTTTCCGCCACAATTAAATGGTCCAGGCAATCTTGAATTTCACCATCCATAAAAGCAGAAAGATTATATATCGTATAATTTATACGGTGATCGGTGATACGTCCTTGCGGATAATTATAGGTCCGGATTTTAGCAGACCTGTCGCCTGTAGAAACCATCGTTTTACGTTTCCGGGCGATATCATCCATATATTTCTGATGTTCTTTATCATAAATGAACGAACGCAAGCGGGTTAATGCCCGTTCTTTATTTTTGGGCTGGTCGCGTGTTTCTGTACATTCAATCAAGATTTCCTCACTTTCGCCTGTATTTGGATTTCTCCAGACATAACGCAGGCGGACACCCGATTCAACCTTATTTACATTCTGGCCACCGGCGCCACCGGAACGGAAGGTGTCCCATTTGATTTCTCCTTCGTTTATTTCAACGTCAAATTCATCGGCTTCGGGAAGCACAGCTACGGTTGCTGCAGAAGTGTGGACACGTCCTTGTGTTTCTGTTGCCGGTACACGCTGCACACGATGTACGCCGGATTCATATTTTAAAGTACCGTAAACTTTTTCTCCGCTGACGGTGAAAATGATTTCCTTGTATCCTCCCGCAGCACCTTCGCTACAGCTGGACAAAGAAACTTTCCAGCCTTTCATTTCGCAATACTTGACATACATGCGATATAAATCACCGGCAAAAAGGGCTGCTTCATCACCACCCGTTCCCCCGCGTATTTCCACGATGGCATTTTTATCATCTTCCGGATCGGCTGGAACCAGCAGCAGCTTGATTTTTTCTTCCAGTTCCGGGATACGTGCCGTGCAACTTTCCAGTTCTTCACGTGCCATATCCCTCATTTCCTGATCTTGCTCCGAATCCAAAAGTTCGCGGGCTTCTTTGATTCCATCCAACGTCCTTATGTATTCTTCACGAGTGGATACCAGCATTTCCAGTTCGCGATATTCTTTATTCAACTTGACGTACCGTTTCATATCGGCTATGACCGCCGGGTCGGTAATCAGTGTACCGATTTCTTCGAAACGGGCTACCAAGCCATCTAATTTCTCAAGTAAACTGTTTTCTGCCATGTATAGATATCAGTATGTAAAGCGACCGTTTTCGCTTTCGATAATCAGTTCGTTCTTTTCTGCTTCCTCTACGAAGCCTACAATTTGTGCATCGATACCAAAACTCTTTGATATTTTAATCACTTCTTCTGCATATTCCGGTGCAATGTAGATTTCCATCCGGTGTCCCATATTGAAAACCTTATACATTTCACTCCAGTCCGTACCACTTTGTTCCTGAATAATACGGAAAAGAGGAGGAATTGGGAACAGATTATTTTTTACGATACGTTTGTTTTCAACGAAGTGTAAAACTTTAGTCTGTGCACCCCCTGAACAGTGTACCATTCCATCGATATGCTGGCGCAATTTATCCAGCAATACTTTGATAACAGGTGCATAAGTACGGGTAGGAGAGAGTACCAGTTTTCCGGCATCTATACCTAATTCTTTTATTTTATCCGTCAATTTCAGATTCCCGGAATAAACAAGTTCGTTCGGAACCGCAGCGTCATAACTTTCAGGATATTTGTCTGCCAGATATTTTGCAAAAACATCATGACGGGCTGAAGTCAGACCATTGCTGCCTGTTCCGCCATTATATTCTTTTTCATAAGTAGCCTGCCCGAAAGAGGCCATACCAACAATTACATCACCGCCTTTTATGTTTTTATTGTCGATAACGTCAGAACGTTTCATACGGCAGGTAACCGTACTATCTACAATAATGGTGCGAACCAAGTCGCCGACATCGGCTGTTTCACCGCCGGTAGCATAACAACCGACTCCCATTTCCCGAAGCTCAGCCAGCAGTTCGTCAGTCCCGTTGATAATAGCAGAAATAACCTCTCCCGGGATTAATAATTTGTTCCGCCCGATAGTTGAGGAAACTAATATATTGTCTACTGCCCCTACGCACAGTAAATCGTCGATGTTCATGATAAGGGCATCTTGTGCAATACCTTTCCAGACAGAAAGATCGCCGGTCTCTTTCCAATACATATAAGCCAGTGACGATTTGGTTCCGGCTCCGTCGGCGTGCATAATATTGCAGTATTCAGGGTCACCACCCAGAATGTCAGGGATAATCTTACAAAATGCTTTGGGAAATATTCCCTTGTCGATGTTCTTGATAGCGTTGTGAACATCTTCTTTTGAAGCGGATACACCGCGTAAATTGTAACGTTGGTCGCTCATTGTTTTTGCAAATTTGTCGGCAAAGATACTATTTTTTGTCTTATTTATCTAAGTTTTAGAACATCTCCTTCTTCCGGTACATAATCCCCGTCCTTTTTGTTCATCTTATACAAACTCTTAATTTGTATTCCATATTTCTGTGAGATGCTATGCATGGACTCTCCGACCTGTACAACATGGTCGTAAGCCGGTTTGTCCGCTTTCTTTTTCTTCTTTTCCAGATAGATGATATCTCCTTCCTGCAGGGGAAAATCTTCCGGTATTTCATTGAACTTTTTCAGATCCTTTACTTTAAAGTCCAAACTCCGGGCTATGTTATCTAAATTATCATTGTTTTTTGCATATACATATAATAATCCGAATGTCCGGTAGACCGTATATTTAGAAACAGGAGCAGTCTGCTTTTGTTTTGTTCGTGTACTTTTTATGCCTTTCGCGCTATCGTAGCGGTATAATTCATAGTCTTCGATAACCTTGATTAATTTATTGGCATAAGCGCGGTCTGTTGCATAACCGCATTTTTGCAATCCTTTTGCCCAGCCTTTATAATCTTTGATATTTAATTTGAACAGTGGAGCATAACGGGGACGGTTTACTAAGAAAAGTGCATGGTCCTCATAAGAATCTTCTACTTTGGGATATTTGCGGAAACATTCCCCTTTGTAATCGTCATCGTGGTATACACGTTTACCGCCCCAATCCGAATGGCATTTTATACCGAAGTGGTTATTTGATTTGCGTGCCAGTACACTTTGACCGGCTCCGGACTCAAATATGCCCTGTGCCAGTGTAATACTTGCCGGAATACGGTATTTTTTTTGATGCCGGATAGCAATGTCGCTATATTGTTTGATGTACTTCTCGTAGGAAGGTATTTTTCGTTGCCCTTCTGCTTCGGTATTTAATGCAAATGCAAGAACGGCGGTTAGAAAGAGTATTCGTAATGTGAACCGCATAGCTGTTTTTTGACTGTAAATAATAAATCCCACAAAGATAATTATTTTAGAATACATATATTATATTTGTTACTTTAAATACATTTCTATGAAAGAGATCCGAATAGACACCCGCATAAGAATCTATGCCCCGGAAGAGTTGCAGGAAACGGAACAAATGTTGTTTACTGCCGCTTTGGAAGCTACTGAACATTCTTACGCTCCTTATTCCCACTTTCATGTAGGAGCTGCAATATTATTGGAAAATGGGATTGTTGTAACCGGTAGTAATCAGGAAAATGCCGCTTATCCTTCCGGTTTGTGTGCGGAGCGGGTTGCGTTGTTTCATGCCGGGCACCAATATCCGGATGTTTCGGTAGCTATTCTCGCAATAGCGGCTGTAGCAGAAGGAAAACAGGTGAAAAGTGTTTCTCCTTGTGGTGCCTGCCGTCAGGTTTTACTGGAAATGGAACAGAAGTCGGGCAGGCCGATGAAAGTTTTGCTTTGCGGAACAGAAGAAGTGATAGCAGTAGAAAGTGCGGAAGCTTTGCTTCCTCTTTGTTTTGGAAGTAAAGATTTAGGTAAAGGAAATTAATTCGCTCTTCCAGCTTTGCAGGTTTTTTGTAGGTCTGCATTTTGTCGTTTTGACATTTTGACAAAATAGCCTTGTTTTCCTTACGATGTATGAGCAGGGATACGAGAAAGCTCCGAAATAGGCTGTTCTCATGAGGTTGGGTTTTGTCTGTTTGCTGCTGATAATGCTGTGTGTCTTACTGATTGATATAATACTGATATTGATTTATGGGGACGGATTTTACAGAAAATACGGATTAATACATGTTGTATCTTTATGAATCCGTGTTTTCTGTAAAATCCGTCCCTAAACATATTGTTGTGTTTATCGGGAGGTGACAATCTATTTGATATCTGTATAAGGGCTGGTTTTCTATCCATTCCAGTGTTACCTGTCTACCCAATAACATCAAAAAACAAAGCATATATGTTTCAATTTCAAAACATATATGCTTTGAAATCAAAATATACATGTTTTATCTGCGCAGATAGTTGTTTTTTAGTGCGCAGATAATTGGAATTAGTTGCGGAAACCATTGGAATTATACTTCAAATACGTGGAAATAGGTTCCGGATAGTGTATAAAATCCTCCTTTTTAACACAAAAAAGAGCCCGGTTCTCCCTGAAAATTCTCTTACAGACCCCTTTCGAGTTAGTGAAAAAGGCTTTATTTATTCAAGGTGTTATGAGAAGAAATAAAAGACTGACATTATGTAAAACAAAAAAGGGCTTGCCTGATTAGCCAGACAATCCCTTTTATATATGAATTTTAGTTCAGTATCAGATACCCAATGATGCTTTAATGGCTTCAATCTTTTCGGTAGCAGCTTTTTCGGCAGCAGGAAGTTCTTCGAGGCTATTTACTTTGGAGTGAACTTCACAATAGAACTTAATCTTAGGTTCTGTGCCGGAAGGACGGATAGAAACTTTCGTATTGTCTTCCGTGAAGTATTGGAGCACGTTGGAAGTTGTAGGCATATCCAATGTCAATGTCTCTTTTTCGGCATAATCAAAGCCTTTCAATGAAGCATAATCGTAGAAGTAAGCCACTTTTGAACCGGCGATTTCCTGCAATGGATTTTCGCGGAACTTTTTCATCATCGCTTCAATTTCTTCTGCACCGCTCTTACCTTTCTTAACTACGGAGATACCTTTTTCTTTAGAGAAACCGTATTGTACATAGATTTTCTGCAACAACTGGTACATTGTCATGCCCTGGTCTTTTGCCCATGCTGCTATTTCCGCAAGGATGGCACAAGCTGAAACGGCATCTTTATCGCGAACGAAGTCTTCGCAGAGGAAGCCATAGCTTTCTTCACCACCACCGATATAGCTTTTCTTGCCTTCGTTCTTTTTCATTACATCGGCAATCCATTTGAAACCGGTATATACATCGTATAATTCGACTCCGTTCTGTTCTGCGATAGTACGGATTAGCTCTGTTGTTACGATAGTTTTTACGATATATTCCTTTCCTTTTACTTTTCCGAGTTCTTTCCAGCGGGTAATCAGATAATAAACGAACATCAATGCTGTTTGATTACCGTTCAGCAGTACCCATTCGCCTTCATTGTTCTTAACTGCCGCACCTACACGGTCTGCGTCAGGGTCGGAAGCCAATACCAATTCGGCATCAGTTTCTTTTGCTTTTTCCACTGCCATAAATAGAGCTGCCGGTTCTTCGGGGTTCGGAGAAATAACTGTAGGGAAATCTCCGCTTACGACATCCTGTTCGGGAACGTGGATGATGTTCGTAAAGCCGAAAGCTTTCAAAGTGGGAGGAATTACAGTAACACCTGTACCATGAATAGGGGTATAAACGATTTTCATGTCATGGTGACGGGCAATGGATTCCGGAGACAAAGAAATCGTTGTCAATTCCTTTATATATTGTTCGTCAATTTCTTTACCGATGATTTCGATCAGTTCCTTATTGCCTTTGAACTTGATATCGCTTGCATTACGGATTTTGTTTACTTCGGCAATCGTATTACGGTCGTGCGGAGCAATCATCTGAGCACCATCGTCCCAATAAGCTTTATAACCGTTATATTCTTTCGGGTTATGGGAAGCTGTCAGGATAATACCGCTTTGGCATCCCAATTTACGGATTGTATAAGACATTTCCGGAGTTGGACGAAGGTCTTCGAATAAGTAAACCTTAATGCCGTTGGCAGAAAAAATATCGGCTGATATTTCAGCAAACTTACGGCTGTTGTTACGGCAGTCATGACCGATAACCACTTTAATTTGGTCTAATTCAGCGAATTCTTGTTTCAGATAATTAGATAAGCCTTGTGTGGCAGCACCTACCGTATAAATATTCATGCGGTTGGTTCCAACTCCCATGATGCCTCTCAACCCGCCGGTTCCGAACTCCAGATCTTTATAAAAAGATTCGATTAACTCTGTAGGGTCTTCATTGTCCAACAAAGCTTGTACCTGAGCGCGGGTTTCAGCGTCATAACTTTTAGTAAGCCATGTTTGGGCTTTACTTCTTACCATTTCTAACAGTTCGTTGTTTTCCATGAATATGCTTTATATTTAGTTGTTTTACAAACTTATTAACGAAAACAAAAATATGCGAATAAATTGTTTAATGCAAATTTATAAGCTTCATATTTTCAAAATAGTTGTCCTACCAGACAAAAGGATAAGTGTAATGGGAACGGTTTCCCGCAGCGTCTTTGACCTCGAGTGTAAGTATATGTTCCCCCTTTTTTAACCGTTCGCTGTCGAATCTATATGTGATGACCGATTTATTGTTCATTTCAAAAAGAATAAATTTGCCATCAACTTCTCCACGATACGTCTGGACTCCGCTTAAATTATCGCTTAAACGGAAAACAAAGGCTTTTTTATTAACCCATGTTGCGGGATTGATTGGAGTGATGACTGGTGGTACGGTATCTTGGGCTATCGTATAACTTCCCAGTTCCTTGATATCAGCATCTATCCATCCGTTGCGGTATTTGCCGCCAATCCATGAGTATCGTCCGTTCTGTACGCGTACAATGCCATATAATTGTTTGTTTTCCAGTGAGTCCTGTTGCAGGCGGATGGATAATTGCGCCGATTTGTGGATTGCCACGGGACTGTTATGTAAAATGTGGGTTGCCGCCAATGCTTGTTCGTTTTCTTTTACGGCATAACGGAAATAAAGGTCATTGTACAAATTCCCTTGAGGGATGGTAAGACGGATGCCTTTGGCTCCGAAACGGTTTTCGCTTCCCCAATGGAATAGTTCGGTTCCTGTAGTTTCCGGATGAGGAATATCCTGCTCTTTTCCATCAATCCATACAGATAGTTTCGTCGTATTGCCGAAAGCATCGGCAAGTGTATAAACCAAATGGTAAGTACGTTCTTTGTCGATATGGAGAATGCCTCTGTTTACACTTTCTATAAAACGCAGGCGATTGCCTGGTTCCACAAAGCTCCTGATATAAAAAGAGCGGTGGTCTTTCCATTCTTCATAATCAGTGAAGCTGTTTAGGTAGCGTGTTTCATCAAAAGCATATTGGTTTAGGTTACTGTGAAAAATAACCAGGCTGTCTGCCGTCAATGTAATGTCTTTTACACCGTAGATATTGGCTGTATTATCCATATGGTCATAAGTCTTTACGGCAAGCCCTATATCTCCCCACGCTTCTATTTTTCCGGTGAGAACGTGTTTGCCGTCTTTGGCTGTTACCGGTTTTAACTCCAGTTTCTTTGCTGTTCCGTTTACAACGCCGGACCCTTCCATGGGAACAATCAGAATCCCCTGTATTTTAGGAGGACGGGTATCAGTGATACGGTCCATGAAATAATTTAGCGGGTCCATAACCTCTTCGCTTTCCGTGTCTCGTACTTCAAAATGTAAATGGGGACCTCCGGAACTTCCGGTATTACCGCTGAGGGCTACAACTTCTCCTTTTTCGACAGGCAGGGTATCCGGCGGCAGAATAAGGTTTACGTTGAAACTCTCTTGTGCATATTGTTGCTCTTTTACATAATCCGCAATTTTTTTTGAGAATCTTTGTAGATGACCGTATACGGTAGTCGTTCCGTCCGGATGGGTTATGTAAAGTCCGTTGCCATATCCCCAAGGGCTTACGGATATACGTGAGACATAACCTTCTTGTACGGCATGGACGGGTTTTCCTTCGACTCCCTGTGTTTTGAAGTCGATGCCGGAATGGAAATGGTTGCTTCTTAATTCTCCGAAATTACCGCTTAACAGGATAGGGAAGTCGAACGGATTGCGAAGTTGCTGAGCTTGCGATTGATAAGAACCAGTACAGAGCAACAGTGCTGCCAGAAAAATATGTTTAATACTCATTGATCTCATTTTTATGAAAACAAATGTACGGAAAAAATAAATACCGGGAATTATTTAACACGAATCGTAAAATCCAGGAGTAATGGCAAATGGTCACTGTATCCACCTTCGTATTTGAATCCGTAATAGGTACGGAAAGGGCGTTCTCCCCGCCAGGTTTTATCTTTTATCAATAGGAAAGAAGGGGCATAAATACGTAAACTGTTGGGTTTTGTGTGCATGGCGGCAGTACTGTCGGTTAGTGAGGAAGAAATAATAACCTGGTCTATCTTGCTCCATTCGCCTTGATATTTGTGACTTCCCGGAGGGGATACGGGTTGGTACCCGGAATACATATTATGGAGAGTGAGAGAAGAAGAATCGGGTAGGGATTCTTCTCCGATTAATTTTTTACGGATACTTTCATTTTCCGGGGTATCGTTAAAATCACCCATAATCAGGATTTGGGAATGTTTCCGTATTTGATGGAGAGAGTCACAGATTGTACGTAGGGTCAGGGCGGCATCGAATCTGTCTGTTTCGCTTTCTTTTTCTCCTCCATAGCGAGAAGGAAAATGGCAGACAAAAACGTCTAATGTGTCTCCGGTAATAACTTTGCCCCACACGTGCAAGATGTTCCGGGTATGTTTATGCTTTTTACGGCTAAAGCGTACCGGATATTCTGTGTTTCCGAGATAGCCGAATTTATCTTGTTGATAAAGTAAAGCCACATTGATACCACGGATATCGTTTCCATGTGTCATGCGATAGTGGTAATTCTGTAGTCTTAAGGGGGTACGATACAACAGGTGGGTTAACACGGTATCATTCTCGACTTCGCATAATCCGATTAAAGCAGGGGTGTCCCATTCTCCTGCTGCAACAATCACTTTGGCTATTTGCTGTAATTTGTGATAATACCGTTTGTTTGTCCAATGCCGGTTGCCGGAAGAAAGAAAATCATTATCTTCTTTTTGAGGATTGTCTGCGGTATCGAACAGGTTTTCTACGTTGTAACTCATTACCCTGAAATCCTGTTGTTGTGCAGGTGTCCATAGAGGGAACAGAGTAAAGAAGAAAAACATAGTTAAGGTTTGGTTCATATTTGTTGTTTATCAATTATTTCGCAGGAATGCTCTTTAGTAATTCCAACAGGTGCGTCCACCATAAACCAACCGTGTCAATCTGTATGCGTTCGTTTGGTGAATGGACATCACGCAGTGTCGGACCGAATGAAATCATGTCCAGATGCGGATATTTTTCAAGGAATAAACCACATTCCAATCCGGCATGAATAGCCATTATTTTAGCTTCTTTATTAAATAAGCGTTTGTAGGTTTCCTGGGCAACTTCCAGTATTTGTGAATCCGGATTAGGCGCCCAGCCCGGATAACCGTCGCCATGGGTTACAACTGCACCTGCCAATTTGAATACAGAAGCTACTTGGTTTGCAATCATGTTCTTGTAAGATTCAATCGAACTGCGTTGGCTTGTTCCTACAACAATCATATGGTCTTTACCTTCCGCATCGGATTTCATTTTAACAGAAGCCAGGTTCGTTGATGTTTCAACCAGCCCTTCGATGTCGTGACTCATTCCGATTACACCATGCGGGCAGGCATGAAGTGCCCAGATTAGTTTTTCGGCTTCGGTATTGCTTAAGCAGGTAGCCGGACGATCTGTTGATTCCATGGAAATCCGTACATTCGGATCAACATGCTTCAGTTCGTTTTCAACATCTGCCGTGTAATTATTTAATAAAATACGGGCTTTTTCTTTGTCTTCGGAATATAACCCGATAACTGCGTGGGCTTCACGGGCAATGGCATTACGCAGGTTACCTCCATCGATCGAACATAGAGCAAAATCTGCTTCTTTAGCTAATAAATAAAGGTAACGAACCAGTATCTTATTTGCATTACCCAAGCCTTTGTGTATTTCACCACCTGAATGCCCGCCGTTTAATCCTTTGATATTGATAGTGAAATATTGCATATCCGGATTGGTCTTGCGAGGCATGTAATGGAATATGGCCTGTGTGTCTTTACCTCCGGCACAACCCATGAAAATTTCACCTTCGTCCTCACTGTCCAGATTCAACAGGATTTCACCTGTCATAAATCCTTTTTCAATTGCTTTGGCTCCGGTCAGGCCTGTTTCTTCATCTACAGTGAATAAACATTCAATAGGACCATGTTCGATGTCGTTGGATGCGAGAACTGCTAATTCTGCAGCAACACCGATGCCGTTGTCTGCTCCCAATGTAGTTCCGTTCGCGCGCAACCAGTTACCGTCTACGATCGTTTCGATCGGGTCGTTGTCGAAATCGTGTTTGGTATCATTGTTTTTTTCGCAAACCATATCCATATGCGACTGTAAAATAACCACCGGCAGATTTTCTTTTCCAGGGGTTGCTGGCTTCGACATCAAAATGTTTCCTACGGCATCTTTTTTAAGGGCTATATGATACTCTTTTGCGAATGATTCTAGAAATTCAATCATTTTTCCTTCCTTTTTGGAAGGACGTGGTACTTGTGTAATCTGATGGAAGAACTTCCATACGATTTCTGGCTTTAAATCTGTAATCTTCATAATGTTACAATATATTATTGATACTACTTATATAGTTAATTATATTCCTTCAAAAGGAGTCGTATATGAAAAAAAGTAGAATTAAATATCAAAAAGGTACTTTCTATTCACTTAAACTCTTATATTTGCGTTCACAAATATAGAAAAAATGCTTACAACGTTATTGATTACAGCTATAATTCTTGTTATTTGCGTTGTGTTACTGTCTGTAAAAGTTTTGTTTAAAAAGGGAGGGAGGTTTCCTAATACACATATAGAAGGTAACAAAGCGCTGGGAAAGAAAGGTATTTATTGTGCTAAAACCCAGGACAAGTTAGATAGCAGGCAGAAAAATCTATATGATAAACTGAATGAAATAGAAAAATAAAAAATAAAAAGAGATTTAATTTACACTTTATGAAGAACATTAACTACGTTATTAATGGTGTGCTGGCAGTCGCTGTCGTGATCTTGTTTGTTATGCAGTTTTCCACAAAAAAGGAAGCTTCTGTCGCTCCGGCATTTGCTGCAAATGGTGATTCAACGAGTTTGCTCCCGATCGCTTATGTCAATGTAGATTCTTTGTTACAGAATTACAATTATGCAAAAGACCTGAACGAACGGATTGTAAAGAAACAGGAAGATTATCGTGCAAATATTAATCAGAAGATGAAAACTTTGCGTGCAGAAGCTGCAGATTTCCAGCGAAAACTTGAAAATAACGCATTTTTGACTCGTGCAAGAGCTGAAGAAGAGAATCAGCGTCTGATGAACAAGCAGCAGGAACTTCAGGAGAGCGCTGCTAAGCAGGAACAGGAATTAGCTGCAGAACAGTTGAAGTTGAACGAACAACTTCGTGATACGATTGTAGCTCAGCTGACTGTTTATAATAAAGATAAAGGTTACCAGTTTATCTTTAGTAACACAATGGGTGACAATATCCTGCTGGCTAATCCGGCTTATGATATTACCGCCGAGTTGTTGGAGATTCTGAATAAGAACTATTCATCTTCTTCCAAATAAGGATAAGTAAACATTTATTATTATATAGAACCGGTATCCTGTCAGAAGGGTACCGGTTTTTTTTATGCGATGGTTGCTATATATAAGGTAGCCCTCTATACTGTAATTTGATTACGTACTTTTAAAAAATCGACGCGTACTTTCACTGAAAAGTACGCGTCGATTTTTTCTTTTGATAGATGTTAAAAGAAAGAAATACTTATATGGAACTTATTAATTATAATTGTCAAAAGAAAAAACAACAACGGTCGAAAGTATTTTTCGTCGGTTTGAAATCCTCAAAAATAGGCGTCGAATTTAAAAAAGAACCTGTTGTTTTGTGGATTTTATTTCTTTGGAGAAACAAATGCTGTGTAAAGTTGTAAAATAGCAGAGATGGTCAGGCAGATAATCCATTCTTTTCTTTGACTGAACATAAGTGCAGATGCTACTAATCCAAGAAAACCTGCCATAATATTAGAACGATGTAAGCGTTTCGTCCGGAAATCCATGTCTTTGGTTGGAATTGTTAAGTAGTAAATAGCAATACCAGCAGTACCTACGGCAAACAGGTAGGGAGCTACAGTTTGAAACTTCAGGTTTAGAATGGCACCTGCCAGTACGAGAATTGCGGAAATATTAAAAATAGTCGCTTTTATTTTTTCGTTCATTTATTTATTTCTTGATGATATATACGTCTTCATTCGGTTTCTTCATGTAGTATTCTTCGCGGGCAAAGCGTTCAAGGCCTTCTTTGTCTGTGTGAAGGTCATTTAATTTCTTGCTGTTTATTTCGATTTCTTTCTGGTAATGTTTGATTTCCTTCTCAAGGCTACGGATTTTCTCGTCATATGTGTAACGCTTGTACAGATTACTGTCGCCCACGGTAAAAGTAAGCGCAAGAAAACCAATGGTTACCAGCCAATAGGCGTTAATCCTGGATAAATACTTGTTGTAAAACTCTTTTATGCGTGACATCGTAACATCATTTTTGCAAAGGTAAATGAATTATTTTGTATATCTTTGTATTGTCAACAAAAAAGCAGAGAATGGATAATTATATTGTTTCAGCAAGGAAATACCGTCCTTCTACTTTTCGTAGTGTGGTAGGGCAGAAGTCCTTGACAACTACACTGAAAAATGCAATACAAAACAACAAGCTGGCTCATGCATACCTGTTCTGCGGTCCCCGTGGAGTAGGAAAGACTTCTTGTGCCCGCATCTTTGCAAAGACAATTAACTGCCTTAATCCGACAACTGACGGGGAAGCTTGCAACGAATGTGAGTCCTGTAAAGCTTTTAATGAGCAACGTTCATATAATATCCATGAACTGGATGCTGCTTCCAATAACTCGGTGGAAGATATACGTGCTTTGATAGACCAGGTCCGTATCCCGCCTCCAATCGGAAAATATAAGGTATTCATAATAGATGAGGTGCATATGCTGAGTTCAGCAGCTTTCAACGCTTTTTTGAAAACATTGGAAGAGCCTCCTCATCATGCACTTTTTATTCTGGCTACGACAGAGAAGCATAAAGTATTGCCTACTATTCTGTCCCGTTGCCAGATTTATGATTTCTCCCGTATCTCGATAGCGGATATGGTAGAACATTTGCAATATGTATCTTCATCCGAAGGGGTGGCGGCTGAGCCGGAAGCTTTGAATGTAATAGCTCAGAAAGCGGATGGCGGTATGCGTGATGCCCTGTCGATTTTAGACCAGGTAGTAAGTTTTACCAATGGGAACATTACCTATCAGGCTGTAATCGACAATCTGAATGTACTCGATTACGAATATTATTTCCGTTTGACGGATGCTATGTTATCCGGGAATGTCAGGAGTGCTTTGCTTATTTTAAATGAAATATTGAGCAAAGGCTTTGACGGACAAAATATTATTACCGGATTGGCTTCCCATTTCCGTGATTTATTAGTTTGCAGAGATGAATCGACCCTTGTTTTATTTGAGGTTGGGGCATCTATACGCGAGCGTTATAAAGAAATGGCAAAACGTTGTTCGGAACAATTGCTGTTTAAAGCGATAGAATTGGCAAATAGTTGTGACTTGAATTATCGTGCCAGCCGAAATAAACGTTTGTTATTAGAGTTGACCCTCATACAGCTTTGTCAGTTAAGTATGCCCGGACAAGCGATGGAGGATAAAAAAAAAGGACAGATTGAGCCTATCTCTTCAGGAGGACAAGCAAATCAATCGACTCAGCCGGCAGCTGCAACGCAGGCTACTACTTTCCAGTCTGCACCGCCTTTACAACAGCCGGTATCTTCTTTCCAACATACGGCTCCACCTCAGCAATCAATGAATGGAGGAGTATCTACGGTTCATAATATGGTTCCGCAAGGACCTCCTCCGGAAGCACGCATAAAACGTCCGGCACGTCCACCGCAGTTTGGAACGTCAATTAAAGATATAGGAGCGAAACGCCCGGAAGTTCAGGCCACTACACAGACAACAACAGTAACACAGGATGTCGTTTCTCCTTTTTCTCAGGATGATTTGGTTCGTTGTTGGGAGGCTTATGCTTCTTCAATCGACAAGAAGGTCTATCTTAAAAATACAATGATAAATTGTAAGCCTACGCTGCAAGAGAACTTTATGTTTGAAGTTGGCGTCCATAATCCGGGGCAGCAGGATGAATTGACAAATGGTTGTATCGATATTTTAGGTTATTTGCGTACTCAACTGAAAAATACCCGTATCCAGATGAGAGTTCGTATCATCGAGTCGAATGAAAAGCATTTGGCTTATACTTCGACCGAAAAATATGAACATCTGCTAGAGATTAATCCTGTATTGGGAAAATTAAAAGAAGAGTTTAATTTGTCATTAGACTGATATCTCAGATTTATATCATTGATAGAAATAAGAAATGCGAATAATACGGATGATTCTATTCCGCGTTATTCGCATTTTATTTATGTATTATTTATTAGAGTTCTCTTAACCAGATGTTACGGAAACTAATCGGTTCGCTCGGATCTCCATGCGACTGCAAGATGATAGGGCCTGCATCATGTTTTTCTATTTTCGGGAAACCTATATATTCTGTTGTACCTAAAATCGTTGTATTGTTTTGCAGTACGACTCCGTTTTGTATAACTGTTACACGGGGAGGTACGCGGTAAGTGCCGTCTTCTTTAAAGATAGGAGCGCTATAGATAATATCGTATACGTTCCATTCGCCCGGTTTACGCATTGCGTTTGCCAATGGAGGGGTTTGTTTGTATACACTACCTGTTTGACCGTTTACGTATGTTTCGTTATTATAGCAATCCAATATCTGGATTTCATATTTCCCTTGCATAAAAACTCCACTGTTTCCACGCGCCTGGCTGCTACCTGAGATTTTTTCAGGGACACACCATTCAATGTGCAACTGGTAGTTGTTGAATTTTTGTTTGGTTTGGATATCGCCCGTTTTTTTATCTACGGTAAATACTCCATTATGTACGTTCCATTTAGCCGGTCCTCCGTTAACGCTCTCCCAGGCTGATAAATCTTTACCATCGAAAAGTACGATTGCATCGGATGGTGCCGAATTTGTTTTAATATCCCCAGGAGTAACAACCTTTGGTTGAGGCGTCCAGTATTCAGACATACCGGGTGTCATTTTTTCGGGTTGGGGATACTGTTTTTGCGCGGATAAGGTACCGGCACATGCCGTACAAGCCAAAACTGCCAATGCAGTCTTCATTGTAAGATTTTTTTTCTTCATGGCCTAAATTTTATTAGATTTATAAATTCTGATTGCAAATGTACAAAAAAACAGAGATGTTGGTAACAGGATGTTGTTTTTTTAAGGCAGAGACTAAAAAGTTAACTCTGCCTTTTAATTACATGCCTTTATGTGTAAAAAGTCTTTGTTCCGCCAGTTGCTCGTATTTTGTACCCGGGCGGCCATAGTTGCAATACGGGTAGATGCTGATACCGCCACGAGGGGTGAAAATTCCGGTTACTTCTATGTATTTGGGATTCATTAAAGCAATCAAATCTTTCATGATGATATTTACACAATCTTCATGGAAAGCCCCATGGCTCCGGAAACTGAACAGATAGAGTTTGAGACTTTTGCTCTCAACCATTTTAATATCCGGGATGTAATCGATGTGGATTGTAGCAAAATCCGGTTGACCTGTAATGGGACAAAGACTGGTAAATTCCGGACAATTAAAGCGTACCCAGTAATCGTTTTCCGGGTGTTTGTTAGTGAACGCTTCCAAAACTTCCGGTGCATAATCTTGCTTGTATACAGTGGAACTGCCTAATAAGTGCAATTCGTTTTCGTCTTTTCTCGTATCCATATTTTTTAGTTGACAATGGTCTGTCTATTTTATTAATCTATTTATTTTATCTCTTAAAGCTGTCAACTGTCACTTGTCAACTGTCAATTGCTTCAGGTATTTTTCTAATCCTTCCCTGCGAAGTTTGCAAGCAGGGCAATGTCCGCAGCCATCTGCCAGAATGCCGTTATAGCAGGTTAATGTTTGCGTACGTACAAGATCGAATACACCTAATTCGTCGGATAATTGCCATACTTCACTTTTGTCTCGATCCATTAATGGGGTATGGATGACAAATTGTTCGTCCATGGCCAGGTTTAATGTGACATTCAGCGAACGGACGAAAGTATCACGGCAATCCGGGTATCCGCTGAAATCGGCTTCTGATACACCTGTTACCAAGTTGAAGATTCCTTTACTCCGTGCCATGATAGCGGCAAAGGTAAGGAATACCATATTCCTGCCGGGGACGAATGTATTCGGATAGCTATCTTCCGGTTTTTCCTGGTCCATTTCAATCGCATTGTTTGTAAGTGAGCAATTCGGATCTAACTGGCTAATCAGGGATACGTCCAGAAGATGGAACGGAACGTTGGCATCTGTAGCGATTTTTTGTGCAACTTCTATTTCGAGAGAATGCTTTTGTCCGTAAGTAAAACAAACGGCTTCAACATGTTTAAAATGCTTCTTCGCCCAAAACAGGCAGGTTGTGGAATCTTGTCCACCGGAGAAGCAAACCAAAGCGGCTTCTTGATGTTTCATATATATTCTTGTTTTTAATACGTGGTTTAGCAAGCACACGGAAAAGAAAATATTCCTTTTCGATGCAAAGATACGGATTTCTCTTCAATAATTTTTTAGGGTGAGGCTTGAATGAATGGAGCTGACTTTATATTAATTGCACAATATTACTGTATGTGTGCTGCACATTTATGTGATAATTGTGCAATATTAAAGAAAAGTATCTTATCTTTGCCCACGTTTTTGCGTCTTGGGAAGGCGTAAGAGAATAAGTATTAACTAATTAAATTTTTATGAAAAAAGTTATCGCATTAGCGTGTTTATCTATGTTACCTATGACTTATGCAGCGGCAGAAGGTTATCAGGTAAATGCACAAAGTACGAAACAAGCTGGTATGGGACATGTCGGGGCTGCCATGAAGTTGGGAGCGGAGAGTATGCATTTCAATCCGGCCGGATTAGTATTTATGGATAAGAATGTAGATTTGTCGGCTGGTATAACAGGTGTGTTTGCAAATGCAAAGTTTACAAATGGCGACTATACTGCAAAAACAGATAATAAAGCCAGTACTCCTTTATATGTATATGCAGGTTTTAAAATTTATGATAACCTGGCTGCCGGTATTAGTTTGAATACTCCTTATGGAAGTTCTATTAACTGGGGTGAGGATTGGAAAGGAGCTCATTTGGTTCAAAGTATTTCTTTAAAAGCATTTAATATTCAGCCAACTGTTTCCTGGAAAATCATGGATCGCCTGAGTATCGGTGCAGGTTTGATGATGGAATTTGGTAATATCTCTCTAGATCGTGCTTTGATGGGACCGGGTGCCATGACTAATATGGCAGGTGCAATGGTAAAACAGATTGTTGCTGCTCATCCTGAGTTGGCACCTGTTATTTCCGGAATGGTAGGTCCGATACAGCAGCAAATGGCTAAATATGATGACGCATCGGCAGCTTCTGTTCAGTTGAATGGTGATGCCGGCGTTCGTTTAGGCTTTAATGTGGGTGCGATGTTTGATATTAATGAAAAATGGACGGTTGGTGTTTCTTATCGCTCGAAAGTAACAGCCCGTGTAAAAGAAGGCAATATCGGTTTATCCTATGCAAATCAGGATGACTTAAATAATATTCTGGGAGAAGTACGTGGTTTGATCGGAAAAATGGAAGCAATGGGCATTAAATCTCCTATACCAGCCGACCAGTTGCAGGTTCCGCCGTTGGAAAAAGGAACATTCTCTGCTGAACTACCTTTACCTGATAACTGGAATGTAGGTGTAACTTATAAACCGACAAACCGTTGGACCGTATCCGGTGAAGTTCAGTTTGTAGGTTGGGGTGCTTATAAATCATTGGATGTAGAGTTCTCTCCGTCGAGCTTGTCCCAATATAATATCAAAGCTGAAAAGAACTATCATAATAGCCGTATTTACCGTGTAGGTGCACAGTTTGCTGCTACAAAACGTTTTGATGTTCGTTTCGGTGCTTATTATGATGAGTCTCCGGTAAAATCAACATTCTTGAATCCGGAAACACCGAGTATGGATAAATTAGGTATTACAGCCGGTTTGAGTTTCCGTCCGGTAAATAATCTGTCTGTAGATTTTGCATTCTCTTATGTAACCGGTTTCGGTCGTGATGGCTCTTATACGGATAAAGATATCTTTACGAAGATGGACCGTACTTTCGGAGGACATTATAATGTGTATGCCCTGATGCCGTCTATCGGTTTGTCTTATGCTTTTTAAGAATTTAATATCCTGATCTTTTAGCCTAATCGATCTATTTATATCAGTCGCCGCCTGGGATAGTTTATTCCAGGCGGCTTTTTTGTGTTTATATACTGGTTTCAGGATAGTACGGATATTCTTTATTCGTAATTATTGATTAGTGTGTAAAAATAAAATATGGAGTTCTATTAAGACTAAGTTAACCGCAGCAAATATATAAAGATATTACTACATATTAACTGTATAATTGTTTGATTTTAAAGATTTAATGCGTATTGATATACCGTCAAAAAGCTGAGAATATATGATTATTAACTACTTTCATGGCACGATTTTTTTTAATTTATCCTAATTTTTAACTTAGTCTTAATAGAACTATTGTTTCTGTTTTTTGAAACAATATTCAACTAGGGTAGTATTGAAAATGGATCAGACGTCATAAAGAATCAGGTTTACGGATAACCTGCTTCTTCAATGCGTTATTTAGAAATAGGGTAATAACAAACTACAAACAATTAAATATATATGGATATGAAAACAAAGTTACAAGGTCTATGTCCCCCTATCAGACCGGTACAGGCACTCGCGGCAAGTGTATATCTACTTGCCGCTGTCCTATTTGCCTCCTGTACGACGGAAGCGGACAAATATGACCGAACACACACAGACGGAACAAATAGTACGGACAAACGCGAAGTGCTTCTTTCGTTTAAGAACAAGCTCACAGTAAAAACGACCAAGGCGGAAACAAAAGCTACAACTAAAGCGAATGTTCCCATTGCAACAGAAGCTGAGAACGAAATCGCAACACTCGATGTCTATGTATTCGGAGCAAAAGCAG